>Ga0208244_100026_pt1 | contig 231391 bp, 289 predicted proteins | sample SubbioCR12Aug_5A_FD_184828 | JGI IMG/M metagenome (GOLD analysis project Ga0208244, IMG submission 184828) | Serpentinite rock and fluid subsurface biosphere microbial communities from McLaughlin Reserve, California, USA - CR12Aug_5A (SPAdes) | ecosystem: Environmental > Terrestrial > Deep...
ACTGGCCGCCCGCCGTAATCGCTCGACCGACACCTGGGCGAAGCGCATGACCGCCAAGGCCTTCTACAAGTTGATGAGGAAGATCACGCACGTCCCGATCCCAGACAACTGCGGCGACTACCGGCTGATGGACCGCAAGGTGGTCAACGCCCTGCTCTCCTTTCCCGAGCGCAACCGTTTCATGAAAGGCCTGATGGCTGCCTGCGGCTTCAAAACCGCAGTCGTCGAATACAACCGCCCCGAGCGCGCCGCCGGCGAGACCAAGTTCAACTTCTGGAAGCTGTGGAATTTCGCGCTCGATGGCATCACCGGCTTTTCGACCGCGCCGCTGCGGGTGTGGACCTACATCGGCCTGTCCGTCGCGGCGATCGCTTTTCTTTTTGCAGCGTGGATCATCGCCAAAACCATGATCTGGGGCGTTGTCACCCCCGGCTACGCGACCCAGATATCGGTGACCCTGTTCCTCGGCGGCATCCAATTGGTCGGCATCGGCGTCCTCGGCGAATACATCGGCCGCATCATGGCGGAGACGAAGCGTCGCCCTGTCTTCATCGTCGGAGGCCTGCATGGTTTCCCTGATTCTGTCGGGCCGACCGTTGTGCCTTTCGAGGCCGCTGCCGCACGGGGTGTGCGATGAACACCGTGGAACTGCGACAGACGGACATCGCCTTTCAGGCGAATCTCTACGACAGCGGCAACCCCACGCGCCGCTGGCTGCACAATGCCCGGCGCGAATGGGTGATGGACATGATCGATGCGTCGGCGCCGACCAACGCGCGCTTCCTCGAAGTCGGCTGCGGCTGCGGCATCTACACGGCGCACATGGCCGGCCTCGGATCGGTGAGAGCCCTCGACGTCAACCCGGATTTTGTCGCCGCGGCCAGCCTGATGGCCAATGTCGACGCTTCGGTCGGCGACATCCAGAACTTCGACTCCGCGCCGATGCACGACGTCGCCGTCTGCTCGGAAGTCATCGAGCACATTCCTGATTCGGCTCGAGCCCTGGCCAACATCCACAAGGCGCTCAAGCCTGGCGGCCGCCTGATCCTCACCACGCCTCATTCCTTCAGTTCGATGGAGGTATTCGCCCGACTGCTGGCCTTCCCCCCCGCCGCGGCGCTGGCCAGACTTGTCTATGGCGAGCCAGTCGACGACCTCGGCCACATCAACCGGCTGACGCGTGCTGCCCTGCGCCGTCAGATCGGCGCCGCCGGCTTCAACGTGGTGCTCCACACCTCGCGCGCCCTGTACCTGCCGGTGCTGGCCGAACTGGGCGGACACTTCGGCGCCCGCCTTGCCCAGCGCATCGAGCGCCTCCAGCGCGACGCCCCCATCCTCTCGCAGATCCTATGGACACAGTGCTGGCTGCTGGAAAAGCCCGCCTCGCCAGTATGATCGACCGCGTCCTTGCCCGATTCCTCCTCACCGGGATCGGCAACACCGCGCTCGGCCTGGGGGTTATCTACGCGGCGCGGCAATGGGTCGATGACGTCACGGCCAACCTGATCGGCTACCTGCTGGTGGTGCCTGTGTCGTTCCTCTCCCACCGCAACTGGTCGTTCCGCGATGTCGGCAGCCTGATGCCGGCTTTCCTTCGCTACCTGCCAACTGTTCTGGCGGGCTATGCCGCCAATCTGGCGGTCCTGCGTTCAGGCCTTGCCGTCGGCGCCGATCCATACCTCGTCCAAGCGCTGGCCATCTCGACTCACATCACCATCACCTATTTGCTTTCGCGGCTGGTGGTGTTTCAAGAGCCGCGGCCGTGAGCAACCAGGCGTCCAATCTGCCCAGCATCGAGCAGATTCTGCATAATCAGGGTACATCGTTCTGGCTGCGCGACGCGATCGAGGCCTCCCTCAAACGCGATCCGGTCGATGCCGCCCAGGACGCGGAACTCCTGGCCCTACTTCTCGACCGACGTTGCAACGAGATCCTCAATTCTTCATCCCTCGGCTGACACGATGCATCGCTATCTACCCCTGCCAGTGCTTGTGCTGCTCGCCGCACTTGTCTATCGCGCGCCCTCGCGCGCAGCCTCCGGTACCACCGACCCGGACTACTACTGGCATTTGTCCTACGGCGAGTGGATCCTCGATCATCTAACCCTGCCCACGGTGGACTTCTGGTCATGGACGGCTGACGGACAGGCCTACCGCCTGACGCAATGGCTTGGCGAAGTGGCGATGGCACTGGCGCACCGCGCCGCCGGCGAGCTGGGCACGCAATTCCTCGCCGCAACCCTGGTGACGCTGGTCTTCACCTGTTCCTACCATGCTGCGCGCTGCTACCTTGCCAGCCGACTGGCCTCCCTGTTCGTCGCAATCGGCTGCAATATCACCCTCCTCGCTCTGGCCTGCCGGCCGCACCTGTTTACCCACTTGGGCCTGGCGCTGCTCACCATGCTGGTCGCCAAGCACCTGACTTCCGGCTCGCGCAAGCCGCTCTACTGGATCCCGCCTGTCATGGCCTTGTGGGTGAACCTGCACGGCGGCTACGCCGTAGGCCTGGCCTGGCTGTGGATGATGGCCGGACTGCTGGCCGTCGAGCAGTACATCCGCAAGGACGAATTCCCTTGGCGCATCGCTCTGCCGTTGGCCACCGCCGCCGCAGTTGGCACGTTTGCCACCCTTTTCAACCCCTACGGCTTTGGGGCATGGAGCTACGCCTTCGAGATCGCCAGCCTCAAGTCTTCCTCGGCCGGCATTATCGACGAATGGAACGCCACCACCATCAAAACGGAAGCCGGCCTGCAGTTCTTCATCGTGTCCTCGGCCCTGTTTGCAGCCATGGCCGTATCGCGCGACAGGCCGCGCCCGAACGCGCTGCTCGCCGCCGTGCTACTGGTCGCGGTCGGCTGGTCATCCGTGCGCGTCTCGCTCATGGCCAACGTCCTGCTGGTGCCGCTGATCGCCCAGGCCTTTCGCGGTACACCGCTCTACACGCTCGCCTTCGTCGGCCGCGCCTACGCCTTCGAGCGCGGCGTGCGCGCGATCGCCGCCCTCCCTCTACTCATGGCTTTGGCAACTGCCTCCGTGGCCATGGCCTCGCGCGAGCGACTAACCGAGCGTCACATCGCCAATTCGCTCCCTGTTGCCGAAGTGGCCTTCATGAAAAAGCACGGGCTGAGCGGGCGGATCCTCAACAGCCCGGACGCCGGCGGCTACCTCATCCGACAACTCGGCCAGAAAGTTTCTCTCGATACCCGCTTTGACCTGTACGGTGATCGCGCCCTGTTCGAATACCTGTTCGCGCGCCGCGGCGAAACCGGCTGGCAGGAATACGTCGCCCGGCTCGATCCCGACATCGTTCTGATCGAGAATGCGACCGCACTACGCCAGCTGCTCTGCGCAGGCGGCGCCTACCGGCTGGTGTTCGAAGGGCCGCGCTATTCGCTGCTGGTGCGCCAAACCGCATACCCCGAGTTGCCGACCCAAACACCCGGGCGCCAGTTCGAGGAACTTCTCAACATCCTGAAAAGCTGAACAATGAGAATCGCCTTCCCCGCTACCCTGCTCGTCTTCCTCGCCACCCTTTGGGTCAAGGCCATCTACCCGGCCTCCTCCGGCATTGCCGACACGGACTTCTACTGGCATATCGCCTACGGCCGCTGGATCATCGAGCACGGCATGCTGCCTCCGGGCGACGTCTTCTCCTGGTCGATGCCCGGCGCGCCGTACCGGCTGACCCAATGGCTGGGGGAGCTGCTGATGGGTGCTGCCCACGAAATATGGGGCCTGAACGGCACCAAGACACTATCGGTAGCGTTGGCGGCCATGACCATCGGCTTCGCCTGGCTGGCTGCGCGCTTTCACGTGCATACCTCGATCGCGCTCGGCATAGCCCTCGTCTGCAACCTAGTGCAGATCGTCACGCCAATGCGGCCGCAACTTTTTTCCTTTGCCCTGCTGGCGCTGCTGGCCTACCTGCTGACCGCATGGTCGGTCACCCGGCTGCATCGTTACCTGCTGGCGCTGCCGGTGATGATGATCCTCTGGGTGAACCTGCACGGCGGCTACGTGGTCGGCCTGATCTTCATCGGCCTGTTCTGTGCTGGGCAGCTTGCCGAGGCATGGAAAGCTGACGAGCAGCGCGCGCGCCAGCAGGAGGACCTCGCTACTCTCTGCGTCATTGCTATCCTATCCGGGCTGGCCACGCTACTGAACCCCTACGGTTTGGGCGCATGGGAGAGCGTTCTGATGATCTCCGGCCTGCACTCTGCCGCGGTGATCTCCGAGTGGATGCCGGTCAACCTGACAACTGAGCTGGGCTGGTTTTATCTCCTCAACCTGGTGCCCTACGTCGCCCTGCTTGCGTTCGGGGCGCGCCCAACCCTTACCCAAGGCATGCTGGGCGGGGTGTTCCTTGTCTTCGGCGTCCTGGCCAACCGCCAGGTGGCGATGTGCGCCGCCGTCATGGCCCCACTCACCGCCGCGCTGCTGGCCAGGACGCCCCAGTACGCACGCTTGGCCGAAACCGCCGCCAACCCGAGCCGACCGCTGGCGCACGGCGCCATCCTCGCGGCGCTGATCTCGGTGATGCCTTGGATTGCCGCCAAGGGCGATGCGCGCTGGCAGGAAACCATCAACGGTCAGTACCCGGTGAATGCGGTGGCTTTCCTGAAGGAGAAGGGCCTGACCCAGCGGGTGATGTCGGACACGCTGGAAGCGAGCTACCTGATCTACGAGAAGGTGCCGGTCTTCATCGATGGCCGCATGGATCTCTACCGCGACAAATTCTTCTTCGAATGGTATCTCGCCTCGCGGGCTGCGCCTGGCTGGCGCAATGTGGTCAACCGGCACGAACCCAAAGTCATGCTGCTACGCAATGACATGGCGCTCCGGCAAGTGATGCTAGAGACGGGTAACTGGAAGGCGATCTACGTCGACGATCGCTATGCAGTGCTAGTGCCGAACACCCCTGAGAACGATCGTTTCCCGTTCATCACCCCCGCGCCCATTGCTTACCTCGACGACAAGGGGCGAATGGTACGGCACTACATGCCCTGATTATTGTTGCATTTGCTTCACTTTTTGTTATAATTCCGTCCATAGGGGATAGACAATATGGAGGGAACCATGGCTGCGCCAGAGATAGTCGCGCATAGCGATTCCGACCGCGGCGCCATAGCGAAGATGCTCATGAAACTGTTCGAGCATTGGACGCTCAACACCGAGGAACAGCTCGACATGCTCGGCCTGTCCCTAGCCAACCGTGCCGCCTTGAGCCGCTACCGCAAGGGCGAGCCGATCGCGGCAAGCCGCGACATGCTGGAGCGCGCCAGCCACCTGTTCGGCATCCACAAGAATCTGCGCCTGCTGTTCCCGCACAATCGGGACATGGCTTACGCCTGGATGAAAACCCGTAATCGCGCTTTCGACGGCCTTACGCCGACCGACGCTGTACGCAAGTACGGCTTCGCCGGCCTGTTGATGGTGCGTGCCTACCTGGATCGTGCTCGCGGCCAATGATCGACGGTCTTCTCTATGGGCTGTCTCTGGCCGACGTTCATGAGGACTTGTTCCGTAATATCGTCTCGCTGCGGGTATCCGAGGACCTCAACGACGACCTGAGCGACGATCCGGCCGAGCGCCAAGCCGCTACCAGCATCGAGCTTGAATTCAAGCCGAGATCTTTCGAGTCACCAATTCCGGTCATCTACCGGCCGTTCGAGGAGGCGACCTGGAACGATGCCATTGGTTTTCCGTTTGCCAATTGGATGAAGAGCCGCTTCTCGGACGGGTCATTCGGCGTTTGGTACGGATGCATGGACATCGAAACCACCGTGCATGAGACCGTCTATCATTGGGTACGACGGCTCCTCGAGGACGCGGATGGATACCTGAAGCCTGGCGTTACCATCGAACGGAAGATCTACCGTGTGCATTGCGATGCAGCCGTAATCGACTTCCGTAAGGCGGTTAAAAAGCATCCCGAGCTAGTGCATCCCATCGACTATAGCTTCACCCACCAGGTCGGCGCTCGACTTGATCGTGAAGGTCACCCTGGGCTCGTCTCACGCTCTGCTCGCTGCGATGGCGATAACTTCGTCATATTCAACCCGGGCGTACTCTCCAATCCACGCCAGAACTGCTTCCTGACCTACACCACCACGAGGAAAGGTGTGATCGTCGAGCGTTCGCCCGGCCGACGCTGGCTCGAAATACCCTACTCCTGAAATTTAAGAAATTCCTCCTCCGACTGTGCATCATGGTTGCATGAACAGAAGGGAGGTATGTTATGCAGTGGTTTCAAGTTGATAAGGAAGGCCTCGCCAAACTTCTCGAGCGCCGCGGCAAGTCTTACATCATCTTCGAGTTGATACAGAATGCCTTGGACGAGCAGACCACGCTCGTCGATGTGATGCTCAATCGAATTCCAGGCACGCGACGGGTGCGGCTTGTTGTCGAGGATGACAACCCCGCTGGATTCTTCAATTTAAGTCACGCCTTCACGATTTTTGCCGAGAGCTCAAAGAAAGACTCTGCGGAAAAACGCGGCCGCTTCAATCTCGGCGAAAAACTCTGCCTAGCGCTTTGCGACGAAGCTGAGATCGCCTCCACTAAGGGCACGGTTATCTTCTCGAAAGAAGGTCGCGTTATCTCGCGTAAGAAACGCGAGTGCGGCTCCCGCATCGAGTGCATCCTTAAGATGACCGATGCCGAGATCGGCGAGTGCGAGCGGGCGGCAATGCAAATCCTGCCGCCGGCGGGTATCACGGTCCGATTTAATGGCAAGGCGGTGCCGGCACGAACCGCACTGGCCGAATTTGAAGCCACCCTGGCGACGGAGATTGCCGACGCGGAAGGCGTCCTCCGCCGCACCCAGCGAAAGACCCTCGTCCGGATCATCGAGCCGATCGACGGCGAGGCCCCCATGCTGTACGAGCTTGGCATACCGGTGGTGACCGCCGGCGACATCCCCTGGCACATCGACGTGCAGCAGAAACTGCCCCTTAACATGGACCGGGACGGTGTCACTCCGGCCTACCTGTCGCGGATCAACGCTCTGGTGCTCCAGCACATGGAAGCCAGGCTTTCGACCCAGGATGCCAATGCAACGTGGGTGAAGGACGCCATACAGCGGCACGGCGAGGATCTGCCAGCCGCAGTTGTCCAGCGGGTGATTGATCTGCGCTTCGGAGAAAAGCGTGTTGTGTTCGACCCGAGCGACCCCGAGTCCAACCACCGCGCTGTGGCGGCCGGCTACACAGTCATCCACGGTGGGCAACTCTCGGCAGAAGAATGGAACGCGGTGCGCCGCACCGGCGCAGCGCTGCCCGCCGGCAGAGTCACGCCCAGCCCTAAGCCTTTCAGCGACGATCCGGACGCAAAACCGCTGAAGCTCCTCCCGCCGGTGCGCTGGACGGACGCCATTCGGGCTGTGGTAAGCTATGCTGAGCGCATTGGACAGCGGCTGCTGGGCTGCCCGGTGGTGGTTGATGTGGCCAGCGATGTGACGTGGCCTTTCAGCGGCGCCTATGGCCCTGGGCGACTGGTTCTCAACCAGGGACGCCTTGGAAATGGTTGGTTCGAACGGAAGGATCTAGCTGAGATCAACCAGCTGCTGATCCATGAGTTCGGGCATCATGCCTGCGGAAACCACCTTGACGCAGCCTATCATGATGCTCTGTGCAAACTGGGCGGGAAGCTGACGCGATTTGCGCTGGAAGAACCCGCTCTATTCGATATAGAAGTGGAGAGAACACTATGAAGAAACGAGCCATATTGATTATTGGTTTGGCCATCGGCATCAATGCTTATGCTCAAATCGTCAAAGGCAGAAGCGATTTACCTGTTTACGACCTAACTACGGGGGGAGTACTTAATACAGCGTCCTACCGCGAGGTTTGTCTCGGTGATACTCCGGTACTGATGATTTATGGGGCAAGAACGGACCAAATGCTATTGTCCCCAATTGGCGTCTTACCTTGGCCCGCCGACAAACCAAACCCTTGCAAAGGTATGAGGAAATAACGTTATTCACATTTCATTTTTGCGAATGCACTTCTTAATATTGAGGTGCCGCTTGGAAACCATGAACTTCTTGAAGAAACTATCAGCTTCTCTCGCATCTCCAAGCAATCTGGGGCGGAGGTATATTCTTGTCGGAGTGTTGGCTGGCTTACTCCCCGTAGTGGCACGTCTTATTGCTGGTGGATCGTCTGTGCTTTCTCTGTTGGCGAGCGGATTAGTCTTGGGTGGGTTGGGGGCGATTGTTGGCCATTTTCTCTTTTCAGTAGCTAAATGGATCGCCCCAGAGGGGTCTTCTGAAGATTCCAGGCCCTCATCTACATCGGCAAATCGACAGCTTCCCTATTTTCTCGAAGACGATTGGTTACAAGATGAAATCGGGTACGGGAGTGCCATGAGCCATCGTCGCAACGCGATCTCGCCTGATAGCGAGAGAGGCATTTATGATGTTGGTTTATAAAGGCTAATAGCTCCCCGGATGTAACCAGATTTCTGTGCTTATTTGCCAGTACCAGTAAGCCTGCTTGGGCCTTGCCAGTTATCTGGCGCTATCGGACGATTAGCAGAGGGGGTCTGGCTTGGTGCTGCTGGACGCGATGCCGCGGGATTCTCTCTGTTGAAGCCAATTCGCTCTGCATGTTGATCACCAGTTGGCACCCCCCCAAGATTATTTGGGATGAGTTTCCCCACACTTATTAGTGCGTCATTTGTTGCATTATCAGCAGCAACTGTTCCAGTTGATATGAGCGTTTGAGAATCAGGGTTACGAGTGTCTGGTGTTGTCACCCCATGCCTGCCCTGAACTATCGTCTGGTCAGACTGTGCTTTTTTCTCCAGTTCCCCTTTTGCGGCGTTATTCTTATCGCGTGTATCCCCTATGTACCCTTCTCCTTTCTGCAAGGATCCAGGTTTAGAAACCGATTCTTGACCGACAGGAGCTGTCGGAACCATTGCTCTATCAGCTTTGAACTTTTCACCAGTTCTGTCCTGAACAGCAGGATTGGCACGATTTTCTGAATCCTTTTTTGCAAGTTGGTCATCGGTAGAAAGCACTGGTGCGCCTGATAAATGTTTCTCGCCATGCTTGGCCCCAAGTTCTGCTCCACCAATTTTTGCAACCAGCCCTTCAATAATCGCTGCCTGTGCTGCTGGATTCCCCTTATTCGCATCAAATGCCTTGAGGGAAGTGATGATCTCTTGCCCGGAGGTTGCCGTCGCAGATCTTAAGGAATCGTAGCCGACATTCGCGCTGGTACCCTTGAATATCTTTGAGGCTTCTGCAAGTTTATCGGCGCGCGTGAAGTTAGCCTGGGCCTGTTCCAAATAACTCGCTGCACCTTGCAGTGAAGCGCTGACGCCATTGCTCCCTTGAGTCCCTCCTGAAGTCTGTGATGTAAAGCCAAGTTGTTGAGCGATGTCGTTTACATAACTTTGCTTTGTTTCGACCGCTTGCTTCATCGCAGTGGAATCCTGGGCTTTACTGGCTGCCTGGATTGCTTTGTCATAAGACTGAATCTGCGCCGCAGCAGCTCCAAAATTAAAGCCTATCCGCCCACTAGATTGACTAGATACAGGCTTTACATTACCACCTCCAGCCGCCACTTCAGCTGGCGGCGCCTCCGCATTCCGCCCGGCTTGCTTTTGCGCACCTACATCTCCCCCGCCTCTAACCTGAAACTGTGAGGTGCCCTTATTTGTAGCGGATTCACCCTTTTCGAAATTAGCGCCAGTAGTTCCAGTTACTGATTGTCCGTTTTCATTTGAATATTGGCCTTTTTCAGTGGTTGTGGTACCACTTGCTACCGTATTTCTTCTGCCCCCATCCTTTTCATATTTCGCCATTTCATTGAATGCTGCCGTTGCTTGCTGGCTAGAAGCCTGCATATTCGAAAATCCGATTGCCCTTTCAGAGGAAGCTAGCGACTCCGCTTGTCTTCCTGCGGTCGCTGCAAGTTGTCCGGACAGGGGAGTATTGTGCTGCGGTGTAGATACTGCTGTAGTGCCATCCCCGAACTGCTTTTGCACAACCCCACCGCGGTCCCGCGTCTCATACGCTCCTCCCGCGTAGCTGTAATCTGAGTTGTGCTTATTCATTGATGTGTTGCTTGCACTGTAGTTCCCCCACTGCACATTACCCGCGCCGATATTCCCTGCACCTGCTGCCTGGCCTGCCTTGTCAGCGGAATGTTGTGCTGGTCCAGTCAAACCAGACACCACGCCTGTCATGGCCATCTCCCCACCCTTCACCAGCGCCAGAGCGATAATCGGCACACTGATGGTAAGAAGGCCAACGACCGCCTCCCCTGATATGGACGTATTGAGCAACTGTGCTGCATTCGTCACAGTTACTCCATCGATGCCTTCCAAAGCGGCCGTCATTGATTTCGCACCGGTCATTGTCCCGACATAATTTACGATGGCGTAGAGAGGTGCCCATAGTTGCACCCAAAGCATCGTCATCACGTAGGATTTGAGGACCACCCCTCCTTTTGTACCGGCGATGATGACCATTATCAGGATGATGGGAAATACGCTGAGGATCACTAAGTCAATGGCGTTGCGGATCATAGGCAAAGTTTCCGCCGCCAGTTTCGCCATCACCCTGTAGGACGAATTGGCAGACTGCGAGGCCATTGCCGTGGCCGCGGCGTTTTGCACCGCCGTTGGGTCATTCATGACCTGACCAAGTGTTTGGCTCGTGTCATTAAGCATGTTTATCATCATGCGCTGCTGAATGGCATCAGCGGCGGTACCGCTGGCAGTCATGATCATGCCTTCCGATGCGGGAAGCAGGGTCCCAAGAATTGTGTTCGCATTGGCTGCGGGTACAAAGGGACTGATGATTTTGGCGATACGGCTTTGCTCAGATGCCACCTGCGCGGGAAGGCGCGGCCCGATAATGTTGGCATAGGCATCACCGCAATCCGTTGCAGTCGGTTGACTTGCTAAGGATACGACCCGGCCTGGATTCACCAAGGCTAGGGTGTTGAAATCAGACCAGATGGTTCTTGAAACCAGCAGCGCTGACAAAGTTGGAGGATTTACCAGGATCTCTGGATTGATGCAGTCTCGCATGAATATCTGCATATCCTGCGCGAGGATTGGATCAGTGAAAATTGCAGTCTGGGCCTCACGTAGCGCGCGTGAAGCTCCCATGAGCCCTCCTTTCGTGAATGCGATATTCGCATCAGGAAAAGCAAACACGGTTTCAGTGCGATCCGTCAACCAGTAACCAATCTTGCTTGTTGTGCTGGCGAAGAAAGCCAGGCCGATCGGCACATTGGCTACGGTGCGAGGCGCCCCTGCTGCGTACCCAACATCCTGGATTGTCACCGTTACGCGCGGCAGGAACAGAGCGGAGTAAAAGAAGGCCATCATGATGAGGTAGGCGCCCGCATCTTCGCCACGCGCTCTCACGAAGCCGATTGCCACCGCGATAAAGAGACCCAGCATTCCCGCGACCCGAACCAGGGCAAGGAAGTCCCCATCAACGCTCCCCGCCCCCATCAGCATCACGATGGCATTGAGAACTCCTTGGACTTGCTCGCTATTGTAAAAGGCGTAAATGACGTATGGATCCATTTGTAACCTTTAGTTCCGTTTGGAGAAGCGCGCACTTGCCGACAGATTCGCGTTCAGGCTCGAATACATGCTTCGCTCGATCTTGGCGAGCTCTTCCATCTTCTCGAAAGGTTTCCCGCGCAATGCGTATGTCACCTTTGTAAGCTGCCCAATATCTGCGTTTAGATCCTTGATTCGTCCCCGAATTCGCTCCACTCTCTCCTCATGGAGATTGGTAAGCTTGGATCCACCTCCCGCTGCTGCCTTTTCGAGAAGCTGGCTGTATAACCGGACGAAATTTGTCGCCGCTTCAAGGGCTACCAATTGCGCAATATCGCTTTGCATGGCATTTGCAGCACCTGAAACAATGCCAGATGAATAGGTCAGCGCAGCATAGCGCGCCAGAGGAAGCGACGACAACTTGAGAATCGACATCTCCAAAGGGGTTAGTGTTGTTAGAGGGTTCGTCTTAGCGATAATTGCAGTCCTCAGCTTATCTATCATCTCGTATGCCATCCGACTGAATGACTTGATGGCTTCCGTCGAATCTGTGAGATCTGTACACTCAACGTTTGCGCATTTCCAGAGCTTCACATTTGCTGTGTCCTGATCAGGGCTGCCCACAAGATCAAGAAAGCTCAGCGCCTCACCCCTGCCGTCATTGATGACTCCACCCTCCGGCCCAGTCTCAAATGATTTAAGGATGTAGGCAGGACCAACCAAGGACATAATCACGTTGATTTCGTCAGCCGTCACATCTTGGTTTGATTGTTTCATCAACCAGAAGACCAGATTGACGTCGACCGGCGGCTTGCCGCCAATGTCGGCAGCCGTGAGCAACGACCTATCCTTCCCATAGTTTTGCTCATACTTCTTTTTCATCGCATCCTTGGCGGTTGTCATGCCCATGACCGAATCAACGTCATCTACGAATTCTCCAACCGATCGCGCATAGCTAGAAGCATCCCGTTTGTTGTCATCGAGCCATTTCCCGGCCACTGTATTGACTGCGAGCTTTGCTGCCTGGCAGCTCCCCATCCCAAATTGATTGACTCGCTGTGCGATGTCGTTGATCGCCTCGAGCGTCACCGCCACCTCAGGGGCCATCGAGCGAAGGGCCAACATGAAGAAGTACCCGACTGCCGCCTGTCCAAAATTTCTTAGGGCCTGGACAAAGGCATCCTTATTGACGAAGCTGAACCCGCCCAAGTAGAAATCGATTCCTCCACACCCAGCCTTAATTGACGGCGGCGACATCTGGAATGGCTGGAAGGTGCGATTGGGAACCCGCCAAGTCACACCACCGCCCGAGTAGCCAAGAAGGGACTGCGTGCTGATAGCTTGAGCCGGTGTCACATTCGCTGCAGAGCCAGCCGATTGATAGAAATCCTCCATCCACCCAGCTCGGGCGGGCATGGTTGTCGTTGTGATGGCAACTGCCAATGCACAGGCAGTTAAGCGCGTTTTCAGCATGGCCATATTCAGAACTCCTGTCCTGGTTTTGTCTTGGTAAGAATGCGAACCCGCTCGGCAAGCTCTTCTCCCGCAATCACACCCGTACCAAGCGGGATCGCTTCCTTGGTCTCGCGGTTGACGAGAAATATTGCCGGAACGGTCGGCACACCCGCACCGCCTGTCAGCATCTGGGAGATACCGTTGTCACGCTTTGCATCGGGGAACATTGGGATGGGCCCGCCATCCAATGAGATCGCCATCACCTGGATGCCCATCTCGCGTTCCACCCACTTCAGGACAGGTGCCTGGTCGTGGCAATAGCTGCAGTCTGATCGAGCGAAAAACACCAGACCATGCTCCTGCGCCATTTCCTTCACGGTCGATCTTGCCTCTTTCGACTTGCGGTCGTATTCATTCATCCTCGAGAAGTTTGCAACAGGGCTGCGCGCGCTGTAGTTCACATCAGGATTTGCCCAGACCACTCGCCTCGCCGCATCGGCAAAGGTTGCGGACTTCGTCATCATCCAGTCCTGAGCCTTGAGAAAGAGGTGGATGTTTTTCTCTGTGGGATTGAGAATCGCTGTTTCCTTGAGGCGCTTGAGTTCCTTGTTGATGTCGTCGAAGTTGTTCATCTCATAGATGGTCTTCGGCTTTTTCTCTTCCGGCTTTACCTCTTCGCGCTGTTTTGCGGCAGGATCTGGATACCAGTTAAATCCTCGGTCAGGGTCCCCCCATGGGTTTTCATCCCACCATCCTTTGTTTGTTGATCCAGAGGTAGGCTCTTGAGGGCTTGGATTGGCGAATGCGTGTACTGCCAAGAAGACAAGCACCACAGCGGACAAATATCGGCAATGTCGGAGAGTCATTTAGTTCATGCCCTGCAGGTGTAGGGCAAATTCGCCCTGGCCATGTTGGAGATCAACTGTTCTGTCGGGGAAGGCTTCATGCTTTGTGCGATGCGCTGTACACGCTCCCTCTCTCCAAGCGTCACAAGCGCTTGCGCCGCCGCAATTTTGTGTGCGGCAGCAGTGGCTTCGCGGGCGACTCGATCCAGCTCCGGCACAAATTCCTTCAGCCCGGAGCAACCAACCATTCGTCCGGCAATAAGGGCGTGCTCACCATGCTCGAAAGTAGCTGGGTATTTGGCATCAAGGTACGGAGACTTGTAGATGCCAGCGTGCAGAATTTCCATCCAAATGCCGGAATCGCGATCCCCTATGTCGGCCATGGTGCGCAATGCGGCCATTTCTGCTTCTCCCCAGCCATTGGAAGGATGGCTAATGAGAATTGCAGGAAGAACTGCGCGGATCTCCGGTAGATATTCGGTTGCCTGATGCGCTTTGACCCAATTCAACACCGTGCGCAGCTGGAGCACGTCTATGGCTTGTTTGGCCGGGGTCTTGAGGCGTTGTGAGATGTCTTCCTTGGACGGGTCGGAAAACTTGATGCTCCATCCTTCTGCCACGAATCGGTACTCTCCCGCGAGACCCGCCGTCTGGCCATCGATCAACACACCATCAGACCCCTGCAGTGCGGGATCCCCTTGCGCATAACGGTCTCGGAAAGCCTTGCCGCAGCGCTCCACCACGGGCCTGGCATGGAACATCTGGCGTCGGGTCCAGCCCGTCGTCCATTCAGGTGGGTTGAAAATGAGGATCGTCTTGTCGAACTCGTCGCAGCGGACTTTTCCGACTACCTGAAAGTAACGGGTATCCTGGGCGCTCCCAATTTCAGCAATGTAGGCTGGAGAGCCTATGCCGGCCCTCCCTGAACCTTGCTTGGTTTGCGTTGATGCGCAGCCAGCAAGAATGCAGGCTGTGAGAATAAAGATTGGGCATTTCATACCCCGAAAATATCCGGAGCAAGCGGACCGGGCAAGGAACATTCCCTTTCAGGGATGAAGGGGGTTGCCCGGTTTTTGGTTCCCCGACTTATTTACCCTTCGGTAGAGGAGCTGGTCTGTCGCCCTTACCGAACAAGCTCCCCGCCTGAGCAAAATCGATGGATTCGGTCGGCGGCCGGCCGTCACGGCAGATATTCAGGCGCCAGATCGCGGCGAATGGCCTTGAGTTGCCATCGGAAGTCTTCATGAGATGGCTGGGGGTCGACAGGGTCATAGCCAGGCGCTTGCACCCCTCTTCCTTGAAGGACTCGATGGTCTTCACCTCAGCGAAGACGGGCGTTCCAGGTGCCCCGATGGCTTGCTGAACCTTCAGCGCAAGCTGTCCATACACCTGAGTCCTTATGCTCCCTGTGGGTGAATCGATCGCGGCCCGGAACAGGTCCATCGGCTTCGTGTCAGCGGTCTGTTGCACGGCCACTTGGGCGTAGGTCGCCGGCGCCAACACCACTGAAAGGATGGCCAGAACCTTCCTCACAGCGGCTTCTCCTTGCCATCAGCGCCATTTGATCCACTAGCCCCGGCGCCCTGCTTCACGGCGTTGTCGAACGGCTCAAGCGCCAGTATCAGCGATTCGGCCACGTGCTTCTCGGCTTCCACCTTGTCGTGGAAGGCGTAGGCATGCAGCGACCAAAAGCCTCGTTTTTCCGGCTTTCCTTCCTGGGGAACGCTGATGATGGCGATGCGGGTGATGTGCTGAAGCCGTTTCCAGTTCTCGCAATCGACGACGCAGATCCCACGCGGATCTCCCGTCAGCAGCTCATTGGCGCGGCCAGCGATTCCGGTCTTCTGGGTCAGCCAAAGCAGGACATGAGAGACATGGATGGACCCGGTGCCGATGGACTCGACAACCAGCGATTCCCCTGTGATGTTCTGATGCTGATAGTCCGGCCCACCGATATCCTTGTTGGCCCCTGTCTCGGCGAGCTCCGCCATCGAAGCATTGAACCCGGTTCTCCCGCCGCCTTTAACCTCCAGCGATCCCTGCATCTTGAAGGCGATATCCGCCGCTTCTTTCGAGGCGACAACTCGATATCCCTTGTCCGTGAGCATCTGCCCAACGATAGAGGATAGTTTCGGGCTGTCCTTGAATTCGACGTGGATGCTGAGCTGGCGAATATCATCTGGCAAAGGCGTGACGACACGAAGCAGCTTTTTGGTCTCATCAGCAGCACTTGCTGTTCCTAGAAGGCCTATCGCAAGCACTGCTGCCAAAAATAATTTCAATGCCATCATGTTCTCTGTTCCTCGTTACGGGCTGCTGTAGTAGCTTGACATCCGCTCGGTCAGTCGATCCGTAGCGTATGCGCTCGATTTCGATGGGATCTTCCCTTTAATCTCGTTGATGAATTCTGACAGATCCATCTCATCCAATCTTAAAAGTTGTAGCTGCTCAGGGGTGAAGCCGCTGCAATCTGGTGCCTTTGGCACCCCCCAGCTTTTCCCGACCTGAGGCCGGCCCTGTTGGTTGATGATGCGGCCAAGACGGGAGGGGAAGCAGCAGTACGATTCCTTCTTCGTCACGCAGGATCCAAAAACCTTTTGCGCACAGTACGTCCCGACCTTGTGGCACAAGTTTTGTCCTTTTTTCATAGCCAGAACTTGTTCATCCTGAGTGCAGGATAGGAGATCGCTGAGGATATACATTCCTATGCTGAACGCCAGAGACCACGGATCGAAACCGACAAACGTGATCCCTGAAGCTACATCAACAGCAAATTCCAGGCCGAATAGCGAGAATGACCCGGTTGGCAAAGTAGCTAGGCCAGCAATCGCGTATTCCGTAAGCACCGATGTACCGATGCTCCCCAATGCTTCGTAGAGGTAGTAGGAACCATAAACCTTGACTACCTCCGCCCCAACCCTCAAGGCCGATGTACCGAGCGTGCTGGCAACAGATGAATTACTGAAATTGGCACCACTGTTATTCGATTTACAGCAGTTCCCCAACCCCCAGAATTTCCGCTCGCAGGTACCTGCCTCACCCTTGAATAGATTGTAGTTCCCCGCCTCTCGGGCCATTTCCATCCCTGACAAGAAGGCACCGATATCCGTGTCATTGGGAGCACCTGCCTCCAGGCATTTGCCATCGATGCAGAAGGAATTGACGCTGCAATCGACCTCGGTGCCTGTTGTGGCAGCCCCAACCGCGCAGCGATATGTATGCGTCCGCAAGCCGCATTGCCCGCTAGGCAATTCCTCGATGCATTCAGAGCCTGGAAGCAGGTTGCAATTTGCGTCGTTGGCGTACTCTCCACAGTTGGACACCAGCGTTTCCGAAGCGCAGGCAAATTCATCTTCCCACTTCCAGCATTCCTTGTAGACGTCGAGCCCGTTGATGTTGCGCGTCTCAGGACCCTCTATGCAGATGCTGCCAACTTTGGTGCAGTTAGGATTACCGCTGTAGGTATCGCAAGCGGTGGTGTTCTGCCCATCCTCGATGATGGTGTAGGAGGAATTGAGATAGGTGACATTCGTAGGTAAAGGTTCGCCCTGTCTGGCGTCGCAGCTGAAGGTGTTCTCCATCTCCATGCACTCACCGAGTACGTCGTACTTCGTGCAGGTCTGCGTAGTCCTCGTGCAACCCACTGCCTGCAGCGGCGCGCAGTAGTTAGTGTAGCTACCCACCGAGCAGGTATAGGTGCGTTCCCACGCCCAGCAGTCTTTATAGACATCGAGGCCATTGATGTTGCGCGTCTCAGGACCCTGAGTGCAGATTTCCTCTGCCTGGGTACAGGAGGTGTTACTCGCCAGGCTGTCGCAAGGCGAATAGTTAATTTCATCCTTTGCGATTGTGTAGGAGGTGTCAAGTTGGATGACGCCGGAAGGAGGCGGTCCAATTGGACTTCCGCAGCGGAAGGTGTTCGTAAAGTAGAGGCAATTGCCTTGCCAGTCATATTCGCTGCACACAGAATTGGACTGGAAGCAGGCTGCATCCCGCAACGGTTGGCAGTAATCAATTGCGTTCGCGGACCGGCATTCGTAGGTATCTGTGTACTGCCAACAGGAAATATTTACGTTGATGCCCCCTGGTGGGGGTGTGACACCCTGCAGACAAACTGTGTTACCGCTGATCGATTTGCACGAGGCGGAATCGGAGCAGACCGATCCTGTCTTGCGGCAGTCCCCGGCATGGGCAGATGTGAATGTAGCCAGGACGGCTATCCATAGGGCGATGATCAACTTGTTCATCACAGGGCCCTCGCTTCAAGAGCTGAGCACTGGTTATCCCATGTGACCGTGGCCGTTGGTGTGGTGTAGGAATATGGGCGGGCGACTACTGTGCTCCAGCATCCATCTGGGATTTTGTCTCCCTGGAGGCATTTAGTCATTGTGCAGGTTGCGCCCGAGCACGAAATCGATTTAGCCGAGTATCGATCTTTCGACCCACAGTACATCCACCCAGTTGCCCAAGACGCTCCACTTGGATAAGGGTTGCTGACTACTACATCATGGTATTGAGGACAGTATGGATGAACAACCCCCCAGTAGAGTCTGAAGGTGCTGTTATCCCTACAATAGACATCCCCATAGCCTCCCCCGCCACTTGAAAACAAGTTTGGAGGCGTGCAGTTCAGAACGGATGACGACCCTATCGTAACCCCCGCAATCTTGTTGCACTGCAGAGTGTCGATTTGATACTGGTTTTGTCTGCACTGGTAGTTGTACTCCGGCGAAACCACAACAACCCGTCCGTACGTGCACTTCTGGTCAGACAGCACCTTGATGGTCTCCAGGCACTTGTAGAGGTGGTCTGGATCCACCCGGACAACCTGGCCGATCTGGCATTTGACGTTTTCGGTTGTCGAATATTCCTCGCAGGTTTGGTCCACCGTCTCCGCTGGGCTGGTCACTGTCTTTGTCGTGCATCCTGTATAGGTGCCCGCGATGGCGCCAGCAATTGCTTGAGGATCAGCGACGATGGCCCGTCCTATCGTGTACAAGGGATCCGTCTTGGTGACCATCGGCGGGGGCTTCACCATCGGCAACTTGTTCATGTAATTCACTGCTTCGCAATGCTGCTTCTGGGCTCCTGTCATCGAGGAAATGTTGGCATCGCAATCGATGACTGTGTCCATACCCCCTGAGAGCACTCCTGACAACGGAGTCATGTTTCCAAGCCAATAGGAGGATTGCGGCGCGGAGGTCGAGAAGTCCTTCAGAACATCACCGCCTTTTGTGGCATTGATGTCGGCTTTGATCGCGCTGTTGGCTGTATTCCCAAAGGACTTCCCTTCATCGAAGGCCTCGGTACCTGTCATTTGTGCCGATGCGGCGGCACTCAGCGCGCACAGAAATAGTGAGAATAGCCCCCTCATATTGGCCTCATCTGCTCGTAATCTTGCTCAAATAGCTGTCGGCAACCCTGCCGATCTCCCCGCCGCGCGACGAGAATTTTTCGAGCGCGTAATCCAAGCTCACATCGCCCGAGATCGATGATGCTTGGGCGGCGCAGCTGGTGCCGCCGCATTCCTCACCACGACTTGCCGCGATAACGAACGTTGGCACCGCATTCACGCTATAGCGCTGGAAGGATTCGGGGTCGATCTGGATTGAAGCTCCGGTTTCAGCTACAGGCTTGAGTTGCCCGAGCCACTCGCTGAATGCTTTCTTGCTGAGACCTCCCTTGACCCCCCTGAAGACCATCACGCCCCCCGCGGCCTTCATCTGCGTGGCCAGCCGGGTCAGAGTTGGGATAGGCATCGAAGTCGACACGAACACCATCAGGTCAGGGCCGGCCGGCTTCGCCGATTTACTGATTTCACGGTACTGGTTTGCCAGTTCGGCGGGATCGACTCCCTGCATTTTCCTGAGATCTTCGTACTGCATGCCGCGCGGCTTGTCTGCCGGCCGCGCGAGCTGTTCCTGCTTGGCCTGTACGCGAGCACGCTCCATGGCGGCGTCGATCGCCTGACGCGAGCGCTCCCTCGCCGCATCATCGTTTTGCGAATGCACATGTGTCGCTGCTACAGCAAGGCCGAACATGAGGAATAAGGGTTTCATCACGGTCCTGGACTCAGCAAGTTCCCGCCGCAGCAATTCCGCTTGCGGAAGATCTGGTACGTGAAATCCTCACCCTTGTACGGGTACTCCTTGCCGGACCCCCAGATCGCCGTTGTGCGGCCGTAGGGGTGACAGCATTTCCCATCCACTTTCTTCGTGTTCGGGATGGGGTAGAGCATCTGCGCCTTGTAATTGGTTTTATCCATCAGCACTTGCGGATACAGGCCGCACTGCCCGTCGCTGCCGGACGCGGCCCAGATCAACCCCTGACGATGCGCCTTGTTCGTAAAGCGCTGCATCAGGAGCTCGGAGGCGCGCACCCCGCCGTTGAAGTTCCCGACCCATCCTGTCAAGGGATACATGGAACCTTGGCATCCTGCGCACCAGAAGAGTTCGTTGCGGGGAAATCCGGTCGTTGCTGCTATGCAGTCAGCTGCGCAAACAGCCTGAGCGACTGGATTCGAGAACAAGGCCACATCGGCGTTGATGATGAAGCTCGTCTCCGAGTCCGACCACAGCGGATCGACCTCAGTGAAGTACGCAAGATCGAAAACGCCTTGTTCAAGGCAATTGGCGTCGAGGAGCAACTCGAGCCAGAAGATCAGCGGGTTGAGATACCAATGCACGTGGTAGAAGGCGTGCCGAGCCCGGCCTTCCTTTTGGCCTGACTGCGCGTGGTTCGGCGCATCTATGCCTGGATCCAGCTTCACGCCACCAAGCGAGACGAAGCAATACGGCCGCCTGACCACCTCGACGATCCGCGCCGGCTCCCAGAACCCCGTGCTAACCCCGATTCTCGGCGGGGACGAACACGCGCACATGACCCCTCCGGGGTTACCGCCGTTGTCCTCCTGATTCATTGTGAATACTGGGATGTTACCGAGGGTCATCGGAAATCCGCAGGACCAACAGATATCGGTAATGGGGTTGGGGAATTTCCCGATGCAGGTCGGATCCGATGTTTGAGCGACGGCGCCAAGCGATATCGCCAGGAACAACGCCGCTGCAATGCGCCGCGCCCAGTTCAAGGGACGATCTCCTCTATGCGCAGCTGCTTGCCATCCTGGGTCACCAGTGCCGGCCCAAAGTGAATGTTCATCTTCTTGGCGATTTTCCCCTTGAGATCGGAGTACACCTTCTGCTTCGGCAGAGCGGTCGTGTCTGGGCCGGCTTTACCAACCACAATGACCTTGGCGGCGCCATTGAGCTTCTTCAAAATCTCGGACGCCTTGGCAGCTTGCGCGCCATCCTGGCCGTTGATGAAAATCAGCGGCTCAGTCAGGGAAGCGAACTCCAACAGATTGAGCTTGCCGTCGTTTGAAGGCGTCCAGTTCAGGGTGCGCCCCTGGCTGGCGCGCTTGAGATTGTGGTACCTATCCTTCAATAGTTCGTATTCCTGGTCCGGCGGGAGCCGCTGCCAGGTTCCGGGCTTTACCTGAGCCATTACTGTATGCGACAGAAGAACCATAAGGAATGCGACGAGCGTTTTCTTGATCACTTCAAACCTCCAATTCATCGATGCGCAGGCGCTTACCGTCCTGCGATACCAGTGCCGGCACTTGCTTGATGCCAAGTTTTTGCACGATGAAGCCACCCTGGTCGAAATACACCTGGAACTTCCACTGCCGAGTCAGCTCCATCACCGGGCCGCTTACCATGATTGCCTTCACGCGTCCCTCATACTTCCGGATCAATTCAGCGGCCTTTGCCACCTGCTCACGGTCGCGGCCATCGAAGAACAGCAAATGGTTGGACAGGGACACATGATCGAGCGGGTTCATCCGCGTGCCGGCGGTGACAACAACCCGTCCCTGCGGATCGGTAATGGTCTTGGGCGCAGTCACCGAAGGGTCCCAGTAGAAAGTGCGTGCCCGAGTGGTCCTCGTCACCCCCTCGACTGGTTTCGGTTCCTCGGCGCTGCGCTTGCTGCGCTCGATAGCTTCCTTCTGCATCTTGGCCAATTCGCCGCTCTTTTCCTTCTCCCGCAGCACGCGCATGATCTCCTGCAGCATGTCCGGCTCGACGATCGGATAGATCGGCCCGATCTGCTCGGCCGCCGATGCCGCCGCCGCGATCACGAATATGGCCAAGGCGATTAAATAGCGCATCATTAGAAGATCGCGTAGGTTTTGCCGAGGATCGCTTCTTGCCGGATCCATCCGGTCAGCGCATAGCGCGAATCCAGGCTGTCCGGATGCGGCGCGTAGACGTAGAAGTGGCCAGTCGGGACCACGCCGGTCGGGCCAAGTTCCAGCGGCAACCCACGCTTCGAGTGGGTCTTCGCCCGCCCCATCTGATTCTCGGTGAGGCTCACCTGGTTCAGCACCGTGCCGCTGCGCGCTTTGTCGATGTAGAAGTTTCGCTCCTCATCCACCCGTACCTTATCCCCAGGCAAGCCGGCGACGATCTTGACGAAATGGAAGCCCTTCGGAAACGGGCCGCCCCCCGGCCACTCGAAAGCAATGTAGTCGCCACGCTGGATGTTGGAGGTCATGCCCTTCACCGTGATGAACACGCGGTCAGGCAGGCTTTCCGTGAGATTCACATCGATGCGGATGAACAACTGCAGAACGAATACCACCGCGACCGGCAGCGTGTACTGCCACCAGTTGCGCTTGAAGTGATCAGAGCAAAGCCGAATGTATTCTCTGATTGAAAGTCGTTTCAGGGCGACGGTGCTCATTTAACCCTGCCTCCGAACCCAGTTGGGAGATCCAGGACTGGCTGCTTGCCGCGGTTGGCCAGGGAATCCACGGCTTGAGCAAGGCTGATTTGCTCCAGCCCCAAACGCTTCTTGAGTTCGTTCGTCAGATCCTCGTGCTGTCCCTTGAGCACGGCCGCGCGCACAATAAGAAGGCAGTTGCAGTCGTGTTGCATCTCGTTGAGCGTGCTCTCGATGTCTTTCCCGAACTGACCGATCGCATCGTAGGCGGCAGCGCGGTCCGCATCCGTCGCCCCGGGCTTGGTCGCCTGTACCGTCAGTTTCACCTGCATGAGGCCGAGCACCTCATTGAGATCGACCGTAACCACGCGCTGGTGCGGCTTTGAAAACCACTGGTGATACGCCAGTTGGCCAACCAGCATCACCCCCAGGCTGATCAGCGATATGGCCACGATTGTCATGGCGAAGGACATGGGCTGCCGTACCGCCGATTCCTGCGCAGTCACAGGCGCTGCTTCCTCGATGGCGGGTGTTTCCGCACTGGAGTTCTCATTGGCTGTCATGCCGCTCTCCGCAGTAGATCCGACGCATCGGTCTTGACACCCCTGTCGCGCAGTACCGCCTCAATGGCTTGCGGCACAGAGAGGCCCTGCATGCGGTAGCGTCGGATGGCTTCATAGTCTTCGGCCTTGGATGAGACGAGCAGGAGGGAGAACGGATCCATCATGACGCGGCCGACGCCGTGCCCCATTTGCCCGGCATGCACGAACACCTCCGAGTACGCGCCTGCCTGCGTCTTGATCGACAGCAGCATGTCTTTCATGTGCTCGTCGAGCACCAGCTTGTCGGCCTTTTCCAGGGCCAGAACGGACTCAGGCTTCTGCCGCAGCAGGAACATCCAGTCGGAGTTGTTGAGCGCAGCTTCCGAGGCCTTGCTCATCCAGTAGTCCTGCACGGACTGTGTTGCGGTGATGAAGGAGCCCTTGTACTTGCGCGCACGGCGGTAACCGGACTCAATGAAATCACCGCTGCTGCCGGCCCCCAGCAACGACCATGCCTCATCAATGACGCAGAGCTTGATCTTGTCGCGGGTGAGATACATTTCCTGCGTGATCTTGTACATCAACAGGAACATGACCACAGCCTGGAGATCCTTTTTGGCGGACAGTTCCTCGAGTTCCAGCACGATGAAATCGGATTCGAAGTTCACGTTGGCCGGGCCGCTGAAGTACTTGCCGTACGGGCCGTCTGAAGAGTAGGGGTAGAGCTGCACGCCCATGTCGCGGATGCGCGGATCACAAATCTCCTGCCGCTCCTTATGGGTCATGGCACGCACCTGCGCGACCCATTCAGGATCGGTTTGCTGCGGATTCGGCCCCCCTTTTTCGCAGTTGTTGATCAACGAGTAGGCAAGATGATCGATCGTCGCATCCTTGCCGTAGTCGAACCAAACTGACTGGATATGGATGCCGAGCTGCCTCAGACGATAATCGTCAAGGGGCGTTGTGGGGGAGATCATCTGGCCGAAGAGCGGCACCAGCATTTCCATGTCCTCGTTGATGTCGTCCACCATCGAGAACGGGTTCAGGCAAATATCGGCATCCTGCGTGAACTCGATGTATTGCCCGCCGACCGTTTGGCAAACTTTCTCGTAGGACCGCCCGATGTCGATGATCCATACCTTTGCCCCGACAGAGAGGTAAGACAGGCACAAGTCATTCAGGAATACCGATTTCCCCGATCCCGAGGTTCCAACCACACAGGCGTTATAGTTGCCCGCGGTGTTGGCGAAGAGATCGATGCCCATTGCCTGCCCACGTCTTCCCCACAAGGCCATCACGGGACCATGCCGCGCCCCGCCTTCTTCACGACCGTAGGCGCCATGCCATTCAGCGAGCAATGGCGCCATGTTCACGGCATTCTGGATAGTTTTAGTGGTGAAGCGTTGGGCGCGTCCCACGTCGGATTGAAACACCCTGGTCATGGTCATCGGCAACGCAGTCAAGTAGCCCTGCACCTGCATGAAGGTGTCCTGCACCAGCTCATACTGCATGGACCGCCAGACGGCCTGTGCTGCCTGCTCAGCTCGCGAGATATCGGAAGGCTTGGCGAACAGGATGGCCTGGTGAACGATCTTTACCGTACCGCTGCCGTCATCGAAGGCTTTCTGCGCGATGTCCCAGTCGCGTTTCATGTCCTGCAGCTCAGGCATGAAGCGCGCCATCGGTGAATCCGCCTTCTGTGTTGCGCGCGCCGCCTTCATCTGAGTAACGGCGCGCGTCTCCTCAAAGTCCTGTGTCACGATGCCGATGGTGACGGCAAACGGGCAGGTGTATCCCAGAGCGCTTTGCACGGCATCGCCAACCAGGGAGCCCATCGCGTGCAGGGTGCAAGCCTTCGGGTAGCTGCGTACGCTCATGCAGCGAGCCACTATTTCGTTGCCGTGCTGTGGCAATCCGAACAGCAGACCGTTGTCGGTTACCCGCATCACCGTATTCGGTGCCACGATCTGGTTTTTGATCGGTTTGCCGTCATCGTAGTTGATGTGCGGCGCGCTGCGCTTGAGGAAACTCTCCTGCGGATTGGTCAGAATAGAGCACCAGTTGATCAAGTCTTCCGGCGTCCATTCATGGCTGTACTGATAGTAGGTCTTCAGCGCAGTGATGCAGGTTTCCCGAAGCGAGATGATTTCCGCGATCTGATCTTCATCGTTGTAGCTGGTAGCTGGCACGGTGACGCTCATGACCAGCTTGAACTCACGCAGCAGGTAAGGCGCATTCGGCACCAGAGGTTGCGTCGCCCCCTTGGCAAAGTACGCAGCTCGGCGGTTGGCGAGGCTGAGGTACATCTCCGCCTTTTCCCGCAGGTCGGGATCCTCGATGTGATCCGGATTCATCCTCTCGTTCAGATAGGAATCCAGGAAATCATCGATCAGCGGGCTGCCGATGAGCGTCCACTGGATTGACGAGCCGCGCGGCATATACGTGAACAGCGTGCAGAGCAGATCTGCCATTTCCGGCCGCGCACCAGTTTGCGGAATCATTTCCAGGCAGAAGCCCAGGCCGTTGACGGATTCCGGATCATCGCCTTCCAGCACGAACAGCCGCGCATCGGAGATCCACGCCGAATAGGGCAATAGGTCCGAAAATCGGTTGAAGTTCTGCGCACGGCTAGGCTCGGCCACCGGCGTCGGCGTGTACTCGGTCTGCCCTCCCTCGGAGAAGAAGCCCTTGAAGAGTTGCTTGATGGCTCTCATTCTGGCGTCCTGAAACCGTCCTGGTTGGGTTTCTCTACCAGGTTGGAGTAGTCACTCTTCTTGCCCTCCGCCTGCTCAGGCTTGGCCGGTGTTTCAACGGCTCTGTTCAGCGGATACACCGGACGGAAGCGGTTGCTAATCGCGGTTCGATTGGACTCGATCACCCACTTGCCAGAATGGACCATGGTGTAGAAGTAGCTCTGGTCATGCAGGTCGCCGGATTCGTCTTCCCAGGGAGCCACCCAGACGCGGACGATCAAGGGTGGCTGACGGATGGGGATGCCCGAGGACATTGCTTCCATGTCGCGCGGCGACAGTTTGGTGCGTTCCGAACCTTGGTCGCTGTAGGTCTTCGGGCCATCGCCTTCCTGGGCATTACCCGCCTCGCCCTCGCCTTGCTTGCGCTGGCTCGGCAAGTTGTTCTGGATCGAGTTGCTGTAGGTGCCGGAGATTGACTGGCACGCAACACCCGGTGGCGCCTTGCAAGCGAAGCCGGATTCGGTATCCAGTCCGGACATGAAGTTGGCGCAGCCGCCGAGCATGCCGGCGGTGGCCAGGATGGCGATTTTTTTCACTTGGCGCCGCCTCCGAGCATGCCAGCCAGCTGATCGGCGGAAACGGCACCGGGAATCATGCGGCCGTTGTCCAAGACGATGGTCGGTGTGCCGTTTATGCCGAGTTTGGCGGCAAGTTCCACGTTGCGCTGAACGGGATTCACGCAATCCCCATTCAGCACCTTGCCGCGCAGCATGAGGTCATCCCAAGCCTGCGAGCGATCCTTGGCGCACCACACCGCTACTGACTTGCGGCGTGCCTCGGGATGCAGTTGATCGATCGGGAAGAGATACGTGTAGATGGTCACGTCGTTCAACTTCGCAAGAGACTCTTCGAATTTCTTGCAGTACGGGCAGTCCGGATCGGAGAAGACGGCAAACTTGCGGCTGCCGTTGCCCTTCACCGTGACAATGGCGTCCTGCTTGGGCAGCGCGGCAAAATCGATGCTGCTGGCCGCCGCCGCCTTACCTTCGGTCAGATCCTGTTGCAACTGCATGTCGTAGAGGTGGCCGAACAGGAAATAGCGCCCGGCACCCTCGACATAGGCGACATTCTTGCCCATAACCACTTCATAGATGCCCTGGACAGGGGTCTGGCTGATCGAGGTGAAAGTAGTTTTCGGGTAGAGCTGTTTGAGCTTGGCGCCCATGGCAGCCACGCTCGGGTCAGCAACCTGGTCGGCCAGGGTGGCGGTGGAAATCATGGCTGCGAACAGCCCAGCAATCAGTCTCGTCGTCTTCATTTATTTTCTCTCCAGTGAAATACCCTTGGTGATCACGATGTCCGCCTCGCGGCCCGCATCCACCTCGATAATTGGGAACATCTTCTCGGCCAACTGGATGTAATAGTTGGTTAGCCGGTCGAGCGCCTTACCCACACCCTGGCCGAGGCCGGCCTTGAATTCCTGGCCATCCTTGACGGATTGCGTCGATCCCAGTGGGGAAACAGAAGTCGTTGTGGCCGACTGAGTTATCCCATGCCCAATGCCTGAGGCAATGCCGGCCAATAGCGCGTTGGCCAACACCTGGCCCTGTTTGCTGACCAGTCGCCCGCGCAAGCCGGCCTTCCCGTCTTCGCCAGCAACGTAGCCCTTCACTGCGACGTCGATGGCACCGCCCTTCTCGGTTACACAGGAGAGGCGATCAAGCCGGATGTAGGCACGCTCGCTCGATAAGTCGCCATAGCCATTGCCCGTCACGAAGCATTCCTTGTAGTCGGCCTTGAATCTGTTCGGCAGCTGGGCGAAATCCGTGATGCGGAAAATGATCGGATGCGGGTTTTGCTGAACCTGACCACCGGTTGGTGCATCGAGGCCGGCGAGAGTGATCGCGCGGAGGAAAGACCCGGCCGGCAGATAGGTTTCCGCCGACTGGCTACCAAGCTGGTCTGCCCCTTGACCTGCGGAGGCTGGTCCTGGACGAACAACGGCTCCTGCCGCGGTCTTGACCGCGCCGGCCGGAGTGGTGTCGCGCGAGATTTCCAACTTGACGATGCCTCGGACCGCCTCCCTCTGTTCGGCACCAGGGCCCCCCGGCACTGCAGGGGGGGCGCCAAGCTGGGCTGCGCTCCTGCCCTGCCCCTGATTCTGTGGTGGAGGGGGCGGCGGCGGCGGTGCCGTCAGCTTTTCCTTCGCCTCTATCTCGGCCTTCTTTTTGTCGTCTTCCTTCTTGCGCTCGTCGTCCTTTTGTTTTTGGCCGAGCAGCTGCTTGAGTTCGTTAAGGTCCTGCTGCAGGTTGAGAACCTTGGCACTTTCGTTGGTTCGCCACACTTCGGCGTCATTGATCTTCTCGCCTGGCGCGCCAAAGGCCTTCTTGGTGACCTGTTCTGGTTTCTGCTGCGCGGATTGTGGCTTGGCCGGCCCCCCCATCGTTCCAACAACCAGCGCGATGATGGCGATAGTTCCGACCAACCCCCCCAGAAGCATCATCTGCTTCTTGCGGACAGGCGACATGGTGCCTCCCTTGCCGATGCCGGCCATGTCAGAGCCCTCCGCGAACGACGTAGATGTTGGTGCTCTGGCCAGGGTCGAGAATCAGGTTCTCGATCGCAACGGCCATAACACCCTTGCGGAAGAGCTCCTGCTCGGCGATGCGCAACGTTTCTTTGCCGATGTTGTGCAGCCGATATTTCTCTCCAACCATGTTGCGCGATTGATAGGTTGCCGTAAGGAAGAACTTAGTGTTCTCCCAAAGGGTGATTTCCTGATTCATCTTCTTGATGTCGGCGCCGGCGGCCGGCTCGGGACTTGCCATGGTGGTGATGAGTGCCTTCAGCGCGGCGCTGTGGCTCGTCGCCTTAGTTTCTCCACTGGCTGACTTTTCTCCCTTCTGCGCCGACTCGCGGACAATGATGTCTTCCTGCGGGATGTCGACCGCCTGCATGACCATCGAGTAGGTGCGGCCGCTGCTGGTGATGAGCCTGACGTTGATCGGCTTGTTCAGGATCAGCGGACGGATGAATATCTGGCCGCGATCAGCATCCTTTTCGACCACCAGTTCGCCGTCCGAAACGATCAGGCTGGAGAGCTTGCCGTTCTCGACGGCTACCCGCGTAAGTTCCTTGGCGGAAATCTTGACGAAGCTGTTGTGTCCCTCGACAGGATCAACGACCTGAAGAGCGTGGGCGCTTCCAGCCACTGCTATAAATGCGAAAGCCGTAGCGAAGCGTTTCAGTTTGGAGTTCATTGTCATCCTCATTAGCTGGCCTTCGGCGGGGCGAACGGGTTCTGCAGGTCGCCCTCGCGCAGTTCCTTGATGGATACGCGGCCGTCGCGATATTCGAACCCGACCACATAGGCTTTCATTTCCGGAGTCGGCACCTTCTTGTCGCCGATCCATGTCTCCACCGCGCCAATGAAAGCAACCGCCTGCGATCTCTCAGCGAGACGAATCTCCTTCGGGAAGAAGAAGCGGCTCATGCTTTCTGTCTTGAGTTTCTGGGCGCCAGCCTTGAAGCGGACGTCAAGCTCGCCGTAAACGGAAGGGTGAACGTACTTGAGGATGTTCTGGTTCTGTGCCTCGATGGACGCCGGCGTCACGCTTGCATACTGCATAACGATGTATTGGCCCATCTGTTCGAGGTACTCCGGTGAGATTTGCTTGCCGTCCACCCAGAAGGTCTTGGTGATCTCGGGCGGCACAAGCATGGTGCGGACAGACTTATCCATCGTCACAAAGCCCGCTGCCTGCAGCATGTTCGTGAGCAGGGAACACGCGAGAACAGCCAGGAATACTTTCCCGACGCCCGCCTTCGCCTGCATGTCTTCTACTAGCTTCTCGATTTTCATAGTCTCGTCGTCTGAATGCGCTTAGCCGATGAACTCGCGGACAGCGCTGGGTGGGGTGATCTTGAAACCGAAGGAAAAAGGCAGGTACCAGTAGAGCGCGTGCATGCCGAAAGCGCGCTGCTTGCCCGCCTTGATCTTCTGGTAGGCCAAGCCTACGAAGATGCCTAGGCCACCAAAGGTCATGGGCTGGTTGATCATGATGCCGATCATGAGGCAGCCCATGGCCAGGATTGCCACATCGAAGTCCCACCAAAGAAACTTCGGCGGATCATCCAGACGATGCGGGATGATGTACTTCTGTGGAATCCCGTCCATGGGCCGTCAGTCCCCGCTTAGATCAGGGCGCTGGCGATGCCGTCGATGATGCCGGGGCCGATGGCGAACAGCACCGCGAACACGATGCCGACCAGGGCGGGCATGGCGTTCGACTTGGCGAAGCCAACGATGGCGCCGACCAGGAAGGCGGCGATCGCCAGGGTGCGGCCCAGGAAGCCTTCGGACCAGCCCTTCACCAGGTTGTAGAGGCCACCGAACTCGGAACCGCTGGTGCCGGCCATGACCGGGGTCATCAGCACGAGGAGGGACAGCGGGGACAGTTTCTTCATCAGAGCTTTCATTGCGTTCTTCCTTTAGTAAATGAAAAAATGGGCTTTGAGTCTCGTCGTCTCGTCGTCTGGTAATCGTTATCCGACAGCGGTAGTGCGGTGATCGATGTCACGGCGCACCACGTCGTCGACACGGCGCAGCCACTTGTGGTGCATTTCAGGGCTGTCAAGAAGAATTTCGATGGCCGCGGTCACCAAGCGGCGCTCCTGATTCAGGTCACGGTCCTCAAGCGTGCTGCGAAATCCCTGCAGCGCGGTTTTGGTTTCCTCCCGCACCAATACGGCGCGGTATCCGGGTTCTTGTGTGTTTGGCTTGCTCATCTCGTCGTCTTGATCGTGATTTCAACATCGGTGCGGCGCAATTCGCGATGCAGCGCTGCCCCCCCCTTGAGATCCCCATCGCAGCACGGTTGGTGCGTGCCTGCGTGGATCGACGCAGCCGGGACACCTGCTGCGATCAATTCCTTGCGTACGGCTTCGGCGCGCTTGAGGGCCAGCCGCTCATTGAACTTCTTGCCACCAACCGGGTCGGTTCGGCCTAGAACAACCACCGCCTCGCCTTTTTTCGCCTCGGCTACGGCGATGGCCAGTTCCTTGCGACCTTCCTTGTCGAGAGTCGCCACGCCAAAGCGGAAGTGCACCTTGAACGTTGTGATTGCCGTTTTCGGCGAAACCACATCGGCCTTCATCACAGGCACGGGCTTGGCCACCGGGGGCAAACTGATCGTCTTCTTTGTCGGCTCGGGGCAATCAGTGCACGCCACGTACTCAGCACCGGTACCAAGTCCCTTCTGGGACACGGTCATTTTTTTCTGCGGCGCTTCTGGGGTGCTGGCACACGCACCCAGGAGCACAGCCAAAAGGGCCAGCGCTGCCTTACTCTTCATCGTCGCCATCCCCCAGTTTTGCCGTTGCACGAGCCGCAACGGTTGCCTGTTTTTCTTCGGCCGGACGCTCATCTAGGCGAACCACCATGATCGGTTTGACGGCTGGTAGCTGCGGGCTCGCCAGAAACGGCTTGTCCGGCACCGCATCCTTACCGTCGGCGCGCTTCAACGCGTGGTGGATCTTCCAGGCATAGCTATTCCTCCTGGCCGCGCATTCTTCCTTGGAGAGCTTCTTGCAGCCCACGTTGTAGGCGCCGATCGCATCCCAGTTCCATCCGAGCGCCTGGGTGTTCTTGCTGAGAATCCATGCCCCTACCTTGATGTTGGTGCAGGGCTCGCGCAATTCCTTCTCGCCAATGCCGTAGACCGCCAGGTCCCCCAGCCAAGAAGAGTTGATCTGCATGACGCCTATGTCGATGCTGCCGTTCTTGTTCCGGTTGGTCGCATCGGGACGGAAGTTCGATTCCTGCTTCGCAATAGCGCGCAGCACGTTCTCTGGAATGGCGTAGATGTCCGCCGCTTCCTTGAAACAAAACCCTGCATGGGCGGCCGGTGCCAACGCCAGAATTGCGAGGATTGCAGCGGTGTTTATTGCGTGATTGCGCATGGGGTCAAAAATATCCGGCTGGCAAGCCCATGCCAATAGAAAAACCCTTGCACCGATGGCGGGGGTTGAGCCGTAAAAGGCTCTTTCAGGCGGAATGTTGGATATTTCCGATCACCATCCGCATCAAAACGCCGATGACGGCGAGCGTAATGGGGTAGTAGAAGATCGAGATCGGGAAGGTCAGGGTGAAGTAGACCAGCGAGAAGGCAAAGATGCCGATGATGGCGTGCCACGACAGGTTGTAGACGGTCGGGCTGGTATAGCGGAAGGAGGCGATCTTCGCCTTGCGGATCATAATGCCGTCGAAAATGATCGCAAGGGTGAAGGGCAGGATGTACAGCAGCCAGGTCCAGGTGTGTGCCAGGCGGTAGCAGAGCAGATGAATGTTCATCATCATGTTCTCCCAGTACCCCAGTACGCCCTTGAAGGCACCTGCCAACTTGTCCGGCATCTTCACACCAGGCGCCACATCAAGGTTTTCCGGCTCGGGCTTGACGAAATGCGTACGCAGCATCCCATCGACTCCGGTATCCCCCATGATGATGCCGTAGAGTCGCTCGCCATTGGCGGCCACGATGAAGGCCTCCGCCTTTCCGTACCAGCGCAAGGCCGAGAGCATTTCCTCGTCGAAGCAGTTTTTGAACCTTTCCTGTGTGACGATCAGTGGCGAAAACAGCAAGGCCAGTGCCATCAGGATCAGCCAGAGGAGGCTATGCTGTCTCACCGCGGCCTCTCACCCATGTTGCCCAGGTCGACGCCAGCGTGCTGCAGGTCGCGGGTTGTGCAGATGTGGGACAGCATTTTCACCAGCACCGGACCGCTCGGCACAGACTTGTCCCTAGTTTTAATCTGCAGCGTCTTCCGGCCATGAGCAGCCATCCAGTCGTGCACTGGTTGCTCATAATCCCATATGACCCAACGTCCTTCCCCTGACTGGACAGACATGCGTACCGCACAGAGCGACTCAACACGATCGACCAACGCGCCGAGATAGGCACGCAGGATGGTCTGTTCGTTCTGCCGTTTCACCTTACCAAAGGCGAGGATCGCATCCGTCATGGCGGCTTCCACCAGGCTCCGGTCGCCGACTTGTATGTAGGGCGAAACATAGCGGCAATACTGAATCGCTACATTCTTCAGGTTGGGCATGGTCATAAAGGCCTCACCTGCCGCCTTTTCCAGTTTTGCTGATTTGACAGCAAGACCCAGGCATCTGTGGGGCGAAAACGGACTTCTACTGTTCATGCTTAATGATGGGCAGACGCCCCTTGATGATGCGCCCACCGCTGACCGCGCCTATGTACTGCCAGTTGGGGAGCTGCCCCAGGACGTCGGATGGCAGCATGTCGTCAAGCGTTTCGGTCACGCGCTCCTGCATCGATCCTGTGAAATGGGTGATGTTCTTCTCGGTCGAGGAAGTCGTGCCCATGATGACCTGCTTGGAGTAGACGTAAGTCTCGCCAAAAGTTTCGATGACGAAATCCTGCGTGACCCTATCCTTGATCCGCATCGCAAACAGGTTGTTGAAGTTGCCCAGCATTTGCCGCGCCTTATCCATCGATTCAAAGCGAGCTGCGAAGTCTGGCACCGTCTGCGCTGCAGCAATATTGATGAAGCCGGCGCCGGCGCCCTTGTTCAGAATCGAGATGTAGGGCTCATTGACTACTTCAGCCGCCTCATCCACGATCAGGAAGATCTTTTTCTTCTCACCCTCCACGCCTGCAAAGTTGTAGAGCGATGCCGCTACAGAGGTCAGATCTGATAGGAGCATCGAACCTACCGCCGTCGAGATAGTCTTGTTGGCGAGGGAATCGAGGCCGATATAAACGACGGCATTGGTGCGGATCAGCGCCTGCAGATCCGACATCGGGCGTGGGTCGGACACGTCGCGCGGATCAGGCGAGAGCAGCGGCCCCAGCTCGCCTGTGGTCAGCATGCCGAGGATCGGCACCAGGTTGGCGATCATCTTGGAGTAATGGGCCGAGTCATGCTTGTAGATCGTCGCCAGGGATTCCACTGCTTCATTGTGGAAGCCGCGCTGGATCAGAATATCAAGGTAGTAGCCAAGGAGTAGGTTGAGCGACTGGCGCACCAACAATTCACCGTCGTCGGCCGACTTCCCTTTTCCTTGCTTCACGGTCCGAGCGTAATTGGAGACATCCATTTCCCAGTTCGCCGGCAGCACCTCATCGTAGTAGCGCAGAGTGACTCGCGCCAGCAGGTCCGCAACGCCGTTGTCCACGTAGGAGCGGATCCGCACGAGGGTTGGCTTCTCACCAATATCAAGCATGCCCAGCACGATGGCGTTCAGCACACCCCAAGCGAAATCGCGGAAAGAAGATGACTTGTCGCCTCCCGGCATTAGGGCCGAGATGCGCGCCGCGAGATCTGAAGGATTGGTGTAGTTTTTGAGGGGGTCAATCCGAATCGAGTCGCCGGGGAAAGCCAAATGCAAGCGGACAAAATCCTTCTCCCGGCCGGCGTTCTTGCAGGCTGCCTTGAACGAAGCCTCCCAGGGTTGATCGCCCTTCGGGTCGATCCCGATGACCGTGTAGCCCTGGTTGATCGCCATCTCGACGATCAGGTCCAAGAATCGCGTTTTTCCACAGCGTGTCGTGCCGAGCAAAAGCGTGTTCCCGATCATATTCTGGATCGGTACGAACAAGTCTTCCTCATCCACATTGACGCCATGGATCCACGGAGCGCCAATGAACTCGGGACTGTTGGCCCCCACCTGTTCCCCTGTGATTGCCTCGGTAAGCCACATGATCGCCTTAGGCGGATAGAACTGTTCTGGATCCGCTCGCTTGATCTCATATACGCGCTGTGTGTGGACCGGCGTCCAGTCGAAGCCCTTGCCCACCCAGAGTGAATCGGGTCTGGACTCTGTTTTCTTGCGCAACGCTTCGTCGCTGATGAAGCTGATTCCCTTACCGCCAAGGTTAAACTTGAGGCGCCATATCGCCCAGCTGCGGATCGCATTGACCATGAAGAAGCCCAGCGACACCACACCAAGGAACATGATCGGCATCTTCGGCACGGTGGCCGTCTGGTACATGTATCCTAGGGCAGCCATGCAGCACAGCCACCCGACAGCCGAGTACGCCTCGTAGGTGGTGCGCCACGGCATTTCGAACTGGCGCAGCAGCATCAGATCGCCTCACCGTTGATGCCCAGGCCGGCCGCAATGTCCGGTCGCAGCACCATCATGCGCAGCTGCCGGCCCTTCACGTCAATCGTATGCAACTTGCGATTCGGCTTTGTCTTGTCGATCCACAACCAGCCCTTGATCTGCAGTTCTTCCATTAGGTCAGTCGAGGGGTGCCCATGCGCAGTCAATTCCTCATGGCTGATTCCCAGTCCCTGCGGGACTGCAACGACCTTGCCGGTGAGTTTGTTGTTGGCGTGGCTCTGGAGGATCTCGCGCATGAGCCAGGCGTTTTCTTTCTTGAGGGCGCCCAGTAGCCGTTCTGCCGGGCTGTAGGGCTCCTTTTGCTTCGGCGCCGACGCGGTTTCCTGCCGTTTGGGTGTACCGTCCCCCTTCTCGCCCGACTGCCGTTCTTGCGCCTTCTCACGCTTTTCTTGCCGGTGTTCGGCCGGTTTCTCGGTTGGCTTCTGCCGTGGTGGCTCAGTGGCTAGCGCGCCAACCTCGGAAACATTGAACAACTCGCCCGTTTCCGGATCCATGTCATGCCCGCCGGGTCCTGACGTGGGAACAGGGCTGTTCTCCTGAGACACCGACTCAACCTTGCTCTCGGGCGCAACCGGCTGTGCTTCCTTGCGCGACGCCGTGGGCTGTATTGCGGGCGGCAGCGTCAGAGTAATTTTGGCCTGGCTACCGTAATCGAAGCCGGATGGCATGATCAGGTCGTTGTGTTTGAGCTTGACCGCGGTTTCGACAACCTCGGCCGATCCGGGAAGGGTAATCGTCCAGTATTTCCCATTCGACGGCGAATGCTCGAATACCCCGGCCTCACACAGCATGCCGGCAAGCGTGTCGGGGTCGCGCGGTACTCCGGCAAAGGCATCCTTAGCGAGGAGATTCACCACATCTTGCGCGCCAGAAGCCCATTCGATAAATGTGCCATCGGTGCCCACCCACAAGCGCATGCCGCGATGGTTGCAGGCCCAGGTGCCGGTCCGTATTAACCGGCGCATCGCATCAATGAGGTGCGGCTCCAGGTGCACGCCGATCGACAGGTGGCCGTAATTCATCGTCGAGCGCTTCAGATCGTCCTCGATGATGCGAGTCAATACTGGAGCGATGATCCGCGCGATCGGATTGTCGCCGGCGCCGACCGGATTGCCGGTCACGGCGGAGGACATCATCGGTACAACCTGATTGTTATCGGAAGACAGGAACTGCAGCCCTTCCGGGGTGACGATCTGATTGATCAGGTATGCCGACGTCGCCTGCGCCGCCACCTGATCGCGCGCCTCGGTCCAGCGGATGAAGAAGGCGTCGGCGTTGGCCGCCTTAGCCCAATCGTACAATGGCGTCAGCAGCGGCGCCCACTGGTGGTTCTGCCGGTCGAGGACCACCATGTTGCTGACGGTGCGGTAGCTCTGGCTGCACACGCCGGCGATGAAGGTGGCGAGGTTCCACTTTGGCAGCAAGTAGTAGCGCTGCTCGACGCCGGCGCCGGTCGGGAACACAGAGGCGTTGGCCCCCTGCAATGAATGCAGCCCGATCTCGAGGGCCATGCGGAACAGGCCGCCGGCGCCGCGGTGATGCGACGTCGCCGTGGCCGGTAGCAGATGATGATGCCGCGCCAGCGCGAAGATGATCGGCTCATACAGCCTGGCGAACTCCTCCCGCGATACCCCCGCAGTACGGAAAATCCGCGCAATAAGTTCGGCCTGAGAGGCAACAATCTCCTCCGGCGTTTTGACCGGAATGCCCGTGTCGAATGGCGGATAGCGCGGCACGTCCGCCAGCGGGTCGGCTGGATCGAACTGAGGCTCTGGTCCTACGCCGCGGGCCAAGGCCCTTGGTCTGGGTTTTTCCTCAGGCGGAGAAGAAGTGAACCAGGAAAAGAATCGCTGAAGCATGCTGCGATTGTCGCTGCACACAACGTTTCATGCTTGTACAAACCCTCGCACCGATGGCGGGGGTTGAGCCGTAAAAGGCTCCGTTCAACCTGCGATTGCGAAGGCCGGTATGCTTCCCTGTTTCTGCTTGGCCTTGGCCTGCTCTCCGAGCCTGGTAAGGTTCGCGTTGATCGCACACACCGGACAGAGTTGCCCCTCGGGTTCCTCGTTCGCCACCACCAGATAGGGCGACTGGCATTCCGGACAAGCGACGCTGTGCAGATCGGCGTTGGTGCGGGTACGGCCGAAGCCGGTCATCACGAGCAGGGAATAGGCATGGTTGATATCGAGGCGCTTGATGCCCTTCACCTGATGCAGCTTTTCGGTCTTTTGCTTGTATGCGTGATATGCCTTCAGTAGCAGCCAGCCTCGATTCACTTCAATCGGCAGCAACTTCTCGATTTGAGAGTAGCACTCCATGAAGACAGCGCACTGCAGATTCCAGCTGTAACCTCTTTCCCGGTTGGCAGCAAAGAAATGGGGACTACCCTGAAAAACCGGGCCGCTCGGTGGCGTTTCGTTGCGCAGCAGGCGGTAAATCTCGCGCACGCGGCGGTGCGCTGCGCCTGTGTAGCGTTCGATGATCTTTGCCTTGGCGCCCTCGATGACGAGGGCGTTTACGAGCTCGATGTACTGGCTCTGCCAGATCGGGTCGTTTTGCGGTGCCCCCTCAGGAATGGGTTTGGCCAACATAATTTTAGATCCTCCTCAGAATCGTTTTTTTAGAACGCCGCCGCATGTATGCGAGCCGCCGCGGGATGGAGCCTAGCACCCTGCGCTACCACTTCCATTGCGAACTTGTAGATCAAACCGTTCCAGCGCAACGCGAGGCGCGTGATTTGTTGATTGCTCAGCTTTGCGACCACCTCCACCTGTTCCCAGTCCATGCCCAAGATCACCAGTTTTTCGGTCTGCCCGGAAATAATGTCCTTCGCTACGAGCCTGGCGTAGTTGAGGTACTCGCGGTTCACTGACATGATCGCGAGGGGATTCTCTTGAATGGGCGATGATTCGGGATGAACAATGATTCTTTTCAGCTCAGATGCGGAAGGCAGCATGCGCGCCAAGCAGCTCGTAGCGTAGGCCAGATAGGCGCGATGTGCTTCATTCAAATCGCCCATCTGATGTTGAGCCATGCGCATATTTAGTTCGATCAGATCATCCATTTTTTAATTTTCCTTGCACCCAGCCGTCACACACCAAGATAGCAGCAGTTACTCATTCAAGTTAATGTGAAACTCCACTCTAGTTATCCGCTTTGACCTTGTGAATCATCCTTTTCCTATTCTCCCTCGGATTATTCTTACCCCTCCCTAACCCTTTTCTGATTCTAAAATCAGTTTCCTTACAGGAGAATGCGCACAGCACTCAAAATCTCCCGCCAATCTCATGCTTTCTCAATTAATTCCCGCGCACTGAATACAAGATGCCTCTTCCAATCTACATGTGGACTGCCAAGCTGCCCAACAGGGCCCAGCTGCAACAATTTGTGGCCAAGCATTCTGAATTGTGGCCTCAATGGAACTGGGATGAATTGATCAAGGAGGGAATTATGGCGCGCTCCCTAGAGGAGCCAGTCGATGCTGCCGTTTCCCGGGTTTCTGAGGCATTCAGTCTTGCAGGCCAGGATCAAATTCTAATTACGGCATGGTCTGCCTCCGGGCTGATCTTTCGCATGGGAGAATGAGAAGGCTTGGAACGCCAGAGCGAGGCGGCGCGGGCAGTGTTCAGTTGTTCCAACTGCTGCAAATGGCCGCCACGCCCTTATCTAATTTTTTTACCGTGACATATTTAATCAGTTCGGCGTTTGTCTCCATCTTCATTTTTTGCAGTATCTTGTTGCGATGGGTAGAGATGGTTTTGACGTGCAGGCCGAGTTTCTGACCGAGTTCCGTGAGCGAAAACCCGCGACTGATACCTAGGAGCACCTCATGCTCACGATCCGTTAGTTGCTCATGCAGTTCTGTTTTTCCCGACACGATTTGGCTTTGCAGAGAATTGCTAATCCAGAACTCCCCCCTCATTGTCCTGCGCACCGCCTCGACAATAATGCTCGGTTCGGCGTTTTTGGTAATGTAGCCGGCCGCACCTGCCCGAATACAGGACAGCGCAAATAATTCCTCTTCATGTGAGCTGAACATCAACACCGCCTGTTCGGGTTTAACGTTTTTGATCTCCTTTAGAACATCCAGGCCGGTCATGTCAGGCAGGCTAATATCGAGCACAACCAGACCCCACGCCTTGCTCTTGACCATGCTCAGCGCTTCGCTGCCGGTACTGGCTTCCTCGATATCCTCGACCCCTCCCTGCCTCGTAAGAAGGTCTTTGATGCCAATTCTCACAACGTAGTGATCGTCAACCAACAGCAAGTTTGGTTGCCTGTCCTGGTCCATTAACGCTACTCCTCAGTCGTGTAAGTGAGACTAGCACCGGTCCCGTGGGTCTTGGCACTTCTCATTGGGAGATTCAAGGTAATCCGTGTCCCCTTTCCTACCGGGGAAGAGATGTCTATCGATCCACCAAGGGCATCCACCCGTTCGCGCATGCTTTGCAAACCGAGCGACCCGGTGTAAGCGGCATGGTACTTCGCCCCCCCCTTGCCGTCGTCCTGGATTTCAACGATGAATCGACCGCCTTGCCTCTCCCCTCTAATGCTCACCCTTGAAGCTCCTGAATGCTTCGAGATGTTCGACAAAGCCTCCTGGACAACCCGGTATATCGCTTGCTGGTAGTCCTTGGGCAAGCCGGCCTCCTCGAAATTGATCTCGCCCTTAATGCCTGACATTTTGCTGAAGCAGTCCAGCCTGGATCTCAGCGTCACGGGTAGCCCCAGGGTTTCGAGCATGATCGGGTGCAGGTTATGGCTGACACTTCGCGTTGTCCTGATGGCTTCATCCGCAAGCTGAACCATGTGATCAAGCTTTTTTTTGCCTTCGTCGCTTTGGTTCTCTGTTCTCATCATGGCCACACCAAGGCGCAGAGTTGAGAGCGTATTGCCAAGCGAGTCATGCAATTCCCTGGCCAGCAATCTTGACTGTTCCTCTTGGGCCATAGTGATGCCTCGTGCAAGCACAAGACGTTGAGATTTGGCTTGGATGGTGATTGCCACAAGCATCAAGATGCTGGTGGCCAGCGCCGAGATGGTGTGGTTGATTGTGCCGATGAAGGCGCGGAGACCGAACAATGCCGCTATCACTTCATACAGGGTGGCGAGAAGCCATATGGCTAAAGCGCTCGCATACCAGATAAGAACCGTCTTGTTGCCCCCGCGCTGAATCAGCTTGCATATGATGAGGTAACCTAGCATTGGAATGACAATGCCGAGAACAGCCCACATGGCTGGCAGGTAGTATCTGTATGGGAGAAGCACTGACAGCGCAAAAAGAAGTACCGCCAATACATCCAGTACCATGTAGGCCCTTGTTGCAGCTCCCTGCTCTCTACTTCCCAGAAGGCTTTTCGCTATCAGCCAAGTCAGTAAGTACGATACCGAAATGGAAATTGCTCTTAGGTTTGGCAGCCAATCCGACGGAACATCGAACCCAAGCCATTGGGTATCTGACCCGAATGAGAGGGTTGCAATTCTGAGGCTGACGACCAGCCATATCGACATGAGGAAATAAATCGGCTGACGATTGACGACTGCTGCAGTCATAGCTATCAGGGCCAGCATGACCATACCCCCCTCGAGCAATCCCGAATGCCGCTCGAATCTGCGTTGTTCTCTCTCAAGACTAACCTTGTCTTTCGCACCTATCCAAAGAACCGCAGGCCCCATGTGCCTGACTCTGCAAACCCCATTCTCTGGTGCGTTCAGGATTGCGAATCCGGCAAGAGCCGGAATGAGGGCCCCCTGCCCGCCGCTCCTGTCCGCTCGCCCAAGCTCATTCATTCGGTCATCCCAGCACTGAATGCTCCAGAGGTGTCGCGACGGAAAGATAATCACGTCCTTGCCATCCGGCTTTTCAAACATGACCCAGAACCACGATTCTGAGAGCTTAGTTTCTACAGCGCCGGCACCCTTGGAATCTCTAAGCCTCTCAATTGCCTCTCCAACCCCCCAGTCTTCTTCCTGCTGGTCCTCGATAATTTTGAAGGCTACTGGGCCATCAATATACGTCGGGTAGTGGTCCTTCCATGATAGCAACGCCATGATGGTGACCAGTAGAATGATCAGTGGCGTCAATCTCAGCGCGATGACATTCAACAGCCAGCTCATTCTCGATTGGATTGATTCCCTATCAGACATGCGATGTAAGTCCCCAGGTCCTACACAGCCTTCGCTACGATTTCTTTCAACCGATCCCCATAGCGCATACTCAAGCGATCAAGCACCTCCCACAAAACTTTCCACTCTGCCGGGTTTAGCCGCAGGTTGCTCTGGATTTCTGGAGTGGCCTCATTGGTAAAGCGTATGCTGACACCAGCCGATTTGAGCGCGCAGAACCATTGCTCTGCATGTGCCTCGCTAAGATCATTGTTGTCGAGCTTCGGATCATACCGATGCACTAGAAGATGTCTCACCAACTCTGGCAGGTTTTGAGTTTTGAAAACCAGGATCGGTTCGCGGCTAATGGGGTCATGCCCCCCATTTTCATCCCGGTGTGTGATGAAATAGCGGCTCCAGTCCGCATACCATTCGCGCTCCGCCACTTCTGGCCAGTTCAGCCAGAGGCGATACGCATCATCCTCAGTGGCAAAGCTTGGACATCCTGCCGGCGATGACGACCTGCTGACGTCCTTGGTGAACCCGAAAATCGCCGGATCGAAAGGCAAAATCGGAAATTCGACAAATGCCTTGAAACACTGGCCGGTCGTTTTCATGTTCGCAGCTCACTAATGCTGAGATAAAGGGGCGGGATACTGCAAGTCTCGGATGCGCTTCAGAGAGAAGAGGAAAGGTGTTCAGGTATGCAACGCGCTGCATGGCAACTTCTGGCATTGCCGAAGTACTCGGACAGGTTCTAAAGAGTCTCGAAGTCTTCACGTCTCGCCCAGAAATCAGGAACTGCAAATCCCCTGCGCACGAGACGTCTCATGCACATTGGCTGCTTTTCTCCTGGAATTTTGTTGCGGCTATTTGGTAATTACGGGCCGCTATTTTTTCTTCGTCACCATTCTGCCTACCCATATTGGGGCAGTCAAGACAATTTGTCTATTTCTTGATTGGCTGCAATTACTCGAACATGAGCATGATTTAAGGGCGTATAACCTTAGTAATATGTTTCTCCATATATTCCGGTAAGTTACAATGCTTATCCCGTTGTCAATTCTGCTGTATTTCATTAAGTTCTAAATGATTTATGTAATATATTGCAGGCCTATGTATACAGATTGGGGAATTTGTATAATTCGGCAAGTCTAAACGCACTTGAATTCGGTGTAAGCATCCCTTTTCAGGCGAAATCGAATATGATTGACGGCCATATGGGAGAACCAGCCAAGCAACCTCCCCAGATTGTCTCGCTGCCCAGCGACCGTTCCGCTCGCGCAGAAAACCCTGGTGAAAACAGCCCCGAGCAATTCCGCAAGGTTTTTTCCACCACCCTGCGATCCATATTGGAACAGCAGGGATTCTCGCCGATCGCCTCCAGGGCGGCCGACGAGCTCTCCGAGCGCATGAACCATCGCGTATCGTCTCATGGCATCCAGAAGTGGCTGTCTGCCGAACGCATGCCCGACGCGCCCACCCTGGTCGAACTATCCTTGATTCTTCGCGAGTCGGTGGATTACATGCTGCGCGGAGATGAGACCCTGCGCAGGCTAACGTTTGATGGCCTTAATGAAACGGCGGCCGAACGCGCGGAAAAGCTGCAGCTGATCGACCAACTGGTGATGCTGCCGAAGACGGCCATCTTCGACCCTGCCTCCTCGGAGAAGAAGATCGTCGCCTTGTCGCGGAGCTGGATCGCCGAAAGATTCCCCGGGGTCATGCTCCAGGACATTGACAAGCTAAGGGTGCAGGGCGACCACATGGATCCGGCGATCCGTCAAGGCGATGAGGTTGTGTACTGGAACGCACCACGCTTCTTTGAAGACAACTGCGTTTATGTGCTTCAGGTCGGGCACAACCGCATGCTCAGGAGGATCCGCCAGCTCGTGACTGGCGAGTTCGAGATTTCCTGCGACAACCCACGCTACCAGTCGGAGCGCGTGTCCGCCGATACCTTCCCCCACTCCCTCAACCAGCCTGGTACCGGAGCGTTCCGAGTCGTCGGTAAGATTCTGGCGGTTATTGCCTTCGGGCGTTGATCGGCTCGATGACGGCCTCCGGGCCGCCTGCCAGGCGCAGGGGGGTGTGATTCTGCCCGGCATGAGAACCTCGGCGCTGCGCGGTAATATCCATTACCGACCCGAAGATCCGCACCACCTGCCCACCCTCAATCTCCGGCAGCCCAATTGATCGTATCCAGAATCGGTTCCCGCGCACGGTCACTTTCTCAGCGACGAAGTCCCATGGTTTGCCGTGCAGGCGCGCCTCATCGATCGCCGCCCGAACCATCGGCTGATGCTCGGCGGTAAAGAAACAGATTGCCCGCTCATGGGTAATATTGGTTTCGCTTTGCGTCGTCTCATGCAGCCTGTACATGCCGTCCGTCCAATAAAGCTCGCCAGAAGCGCAATCGAGTTCCCAACCTCCGCTGCCTGATATCTGCTCGTTCTGACGCATCAGGCGTTCCACCCGGCTCCCATGAGTGATGTCGCGCAGCACCCAGATATCCATTCCGTTATGGCAGAACGCCGCAAACCGGACCTGCTTGGTCTGGCCGGTGCGCGTCGTTATCGTGATTTCCCCGCGCCGAGCGGGATGCACGTCGCGTTCAGTCTCATAGTAGCGACGCATGCCCTGTGCCTTGCCGGGGTGCAGCAGCCTGAACCAGTCGTTCAGCGTAGTCAGTTCCGTCCGGATGTAGCCAGTGATCTTCTCGGCAGCATTGTTGATGTATATCCGCTCGTTCTGGATGAACGCCGCACCAGCAGGCAGGTGCTCGATGAAGCTGCGGTAGAAACGCTCTTGTTCTACCAGTTCGGCGTAGCGCTCCTCGCTTTCTGTGACATCAATCGAGGCGCCCAACAGGCCGAGCGCTTCGCCGGAAGGAGTCCTCACTGCTTTGCCGCGGCTTAAGTAGTGGCGCACCGACCCGTCCATATGGCGTCGGCGGTAAGTGACCTCGAATTCATCGGATTTGCCGCGCAAGCAGCGATTCATCTCTTCCGTGACCTTTTCCCAGTCGCCGTCCACCATGCCATCTCGGCTCTCTGCGAAGGTGATCATTCTTGGTTCGGCTGGGTATCCGAGCATCGAGGCATATACGGCATCACACTGAATGTCCTGCTTCCCGATGTCGCTTTCCCAGAGGCCAACACGCGCCATTTTCTGTGCAAGGGCTGTTCGATCGCGCTCCTTCCTTGCGCGGTCGAAAAGGCGGATAAGCTGCTGCTCGCTGGCCTTCTGGTGGGTGATGTCGACGGTGGCTCCGATAATGCGGTTGATGCGACCTCGCTCGTTGCGGATCGGAGTGCCGTTGGCCTGAAACCAGCGATGGTGTCCATCGGCGGTCAACATGCGATAACTGGTGGAGAACTCGCTACGATGGCCGCGGATGCAGTCGTTGATCTCGTCCATAGCGATTTCCCAGTCACTTTCCGGGAACAGCTTTGCCCACTCCTCATAACTACGCAAGGTTTGGCCGGTGGTGTCTCTAACCTGTTTGAGGAGGGATTCCGAGACCATAATGGTGCGTGCATCCAGGTCCGCCTCCCACAGTCCTACCCCGCCGTGCTCGACCGCCAATTGGAGCTTTTCCTGCTGCTGGCGGATGGTTTCGCGCGCCTGGTGGATTGGGGTGACATCGGTGTAGAAGCCGATGATTCGAGTGGGTTTACCCTTCTCGTCACGCTCGACGCAAATACCTCGATCGATGATCCAGCGGTAGCTGCCGTCCTTGGCGCGGATTCGGAATTCGACGGAATAGTAGCTAGTGCGCCCACTGACGTAATCTATGAGGGCCTGCTGAACGCCTTGCGAATCTTCCGGATGAAGGCGCGAGGTGAATTCCTCGAAAACGTCGTCAATCTCGTCCGGCTCGTAACCGAGAGACTCTTTCCAGCAATTCGAGAAATAGATGCGCGAGGCAGATAAATGCCAGTCCCAGACCCCGTCACTGGCTCCCTCAATGAGGCGGAACCAATCGTGCTCCAGATTCGCCAACTTTTGGTTGAGCGATTCGATCTCAGATGCCGCACCTGAAGACAATCCAGTTTTGTCGTTCATTCTCGGTTCCTTGAGTCAGTAACTAGCTCCCGATTGCCAGTCGACCGAGTATTCTATGCCTCGGTCGTATGTCTCCCCGTGAATTCCGTCACGGTACCTGCCGCACCTCACCAAGTCTTTTGTCGCTTGGACGGTAAATGGTCACCAGCTTGGGAAGACCGCCCACCTTCTCTGGCGGAGTGATCACCATCAGCAGATCCTGTTCTTGGTTGAGAACGAAGGTGCCTTGGCGCCGATGCTTTATGTTGTGGAATGCCGAGCGCTTGGCCTGCGTCACCGGACTGGCCGTCTTGGCAATCTCCTGCAGGGCGCGCCAAGCCTTTTCTGGTTTGCGCCCGAACCGGGTCACGTACTGCTCGACGGCATGAGCGGTCAGTTCCACCTGGCCGAAGCCACCGACCTCAATCAGGGTGGCCTTCGGTTCGGAAACTATCAGAGATTCGACACGCTCCTCGCACTGATCGTCGATCCACTCTACCTTACGGTTTGCCACGCTAATCTCGGCACCGAGGAAGCGCGTGCGCAGGAAGAGCGCGTAGGGCGCGAGGTGGCCCTTGTCCGACTCGGCGTTGAGTAGCTTGCGAATCGCGCCGAAGGTCACGTAGAGGCACAGTCCGGCACCCGCCTTGTTGTGGCCGCAGGCATGGCGTTCCTCGAGAAGGTATTGCGCGACGGCAAGCTCGGCCGCAATGGCGCCATCATCTTCCAGGGTGATGGTGGTACGGACCCGCCCCTTGGCATTCATCCCGGTCATCCAGAAAGTGTCGAATTCGCGCGGGTTGCCGGACGGTCGCGTGTGCAAAAAAAGGTTGTTCACTTGTCTCTCCTTGTGTTCCGAAAGATATACAAAAGGGTCGGTGTTTTGGTTTTTTATTTCGCACTTTTCTTTTAAGCCTGAATTGCCAAGCTCAAAAGAAAAATCCTCCCATGCAAGCACGGGAGGTAAAAAGGTTACAGACGCGCCTCAGCCATCGAGGCCTTGATCAACTTCACCATGGCGCCCGAGAGCTGGTTGATATCCGACAGGGCGGCTGAGTACTTTTCGCCAAACACACCTGAAGGATCAACACCGATGCCCAGGCCGACAACAGCGATGCTGTCTGCGCGGGCCCTGGATACGACATCTTTCGCCGATTCCAGGTTATTCGGCTGACCATCGGTTACAACAACGATGATCCTCAGCGTCTCCTCGCGGCGGACCAGATCGGCCGCTGCCCAGAGCATTGCTTCGGCCATCGGCGTACCACCGTCAGTCGTCAGGCTGGCGATGCGGCTGGCCAGATCGCGCGGCGCTTCCTGCCACCGTTTGATGATGCCGACGCCCTCCTCACCACCAAAACAGGTCGGGAACACAGAGACTTGCGTCTCAATCCCCGGCACGTCGAAAGCCAGCATGGTGGCCATTGCTGCATAGGCCGCCTGCTGAATCTCGGACTGCATCGAGCCTGACCGATCGATCAGGACCGACACGGCCGCGTTGAGATCGATGCCTTCGCTCTCACGAACGAAAACCTCTCCCCCAAACGGCACGACGTGCAAACGCGAGAAGTCGAGCATGACACCCGCCCGGCTGTGCAGTTTGTCCGTTTCGGACGCGCTGGACATCCAGTTGAGGGTCTTGGTGCGGATTGCGTTAATGCTAGCCAGGATCTTGCTCATATCCACCACACCCCGTCTCAAGCTCAGGCGATGAACATTCGGCATGGTCACGCTGTTCCGTGTCCATGTGGCTTTTGCGGCGGCCTGGTTAAGGGCCTCCTCAAGCATCTCGCCGACATCCTGTGTCACCTGGTCGTCCGACATGGACAGCAGATCTTCAAGAGCCTTTGATCCGCCAGCGCCATTGCCGCCGGCGCCAGAAGTCGAATCGGATTCCTCCGAATCTCCCTCCTGCGAATTACCCCCGCCAGAGGAAGGCGCGGTATTCTGCGCACCCCCCTGCTCGTCGGCGGCACCATCCGATTCTCCGGAAGGATTCCCCTGCGATTGATCGCCAGCGCCTGCCTGTGGTTGGCCGTTGCCGGCGCCGCTGCTGGCTTCCTGCTGCTGTCGTTCGCGTTCTTCTTCCTTTTCCTTCTCCTCCTTGATCATCTTGATGATCGCGGCGGCCAGGTCGAAGACTTCACGCTCTGACTCGCAGCTCACGATTTCATACATCAACGCATCCAGCCGGGTTTTCATCCCGACTGGGAAACGGGCTTCAGCCACCTTGACGGTGGGTTCAAGCACCGGTTCCACGCCGCGCTGCGAGAGAACGTCATGACGCAGCTTGTACAGCATGTACTTCTGCAGCACATCTGATTCCGCCGCATCGTCTGTCGCCGGCAGGAAGCAGGGATACACTCCTGCTACACCGTCTTCGACGAGGATATCCACCATCCGGCTGAGATAACGCCGGGCGGCAGGGAGGGTCCGCATGACCAGGCCTTCGATCCGTATGTCCTCGAGGACACCGGTGATGGCCCGTTCCAGCGGCGATTTGGCGGAGAGCGAGAAATCGCTGTGCTTGATGTGGCCGTTCTCGTGGTAGATATAGGCCACCGTCTTCACTAGATCACGCTCTTCCAGGTCCAGCTCGGGCAGCCTCGGCAAGTAGATGACGTTACCGTCGGTTGCCGCACGTTCAGCGCGGACAATCGGGATATTCGTCTTCGCCGTGATGAAGCTGGTAATTGCAGGCAATGCCCGTTCCAGCGATTGAGCCCTGATAGCCATGGCACTCTCCTCAGAACATCAAGGTGGGTCTTGTGGCGAGGCTCTTGCGCAACACCGACCCGGGGGCAGGCGCTGCAGGAGTCACCGCGGACGACACCGGCGGAAGGGCCGGGACTGCCACAAGCTGGGGCGCGGCGGCGACTGGCGCAGGTTGCGCTTCCTCGGCCGTCTGCTCCGGCAGCGGTTGCTGTTGCGATGCCGCCAGCTGCGGGAACAGCACATCGATCACCTGGATGCCGTTCTTGACCTTGCTGGCGGCGTTGACCAGGTCGTCCGTGTCGGACATCACCTGGACTAGCCGCTGCAGCGTCTTGAACTCGGCACCCTCGATATAGCCTTCACGCGGCAGCATCGCCAACGTGTTAGCCACGAGATCGATCGCACCCTGGACCGCATCGTCGAGAAACGTGAACTTCTCGAGTTTCTCGGCAGCGGCCTTGATCGGGCGCAACGACTTCTGACCGACCTTGGAGCGCTTGAAGGCGTCGTTCTCTTCGAGCTTGACCATTTCCATGGCCACTTCATCGAAAAGCTGTCGGCCCAGACCTCGTACGATGGCATCAACACCCTCCTCCTTGCTCTCACCTTCGCGAACGAAAGGTTTGATCTGGAAGATGTGCTCCTTGAAGTGACACTTGGCCACCGCATCGACACGACCCACCTTGAGCGACCGGATGATCGCGTCGGCTTCCTTGTTGGCGGCCACGTGCTTCTCGAAGAGAGCATCGTAGTTCGCGTCCAGTTGGGCCACCGCATCAGAGTACTCCTGAGCGGCGTCGGCTATCAGCTTCTCGACGGCGGGCAGCTCATTGCGGGGAACCGCAAATACGCTGCGCGAATCGAGGGCTTTGATCGCCATCTTGCCAATATCACGGAAGAGGCCGCGACGGATGGTGCAGAAGTCCTTGAGCGCATCGCCCGGAAAGATCTTGATCGATCCTTCGGTGATGGCCTTCGACTTTGGCAATTTGCCGCCGAGTTTCTTGATGTGCTCCGGTGTGGCGCGGCGGTATCCGCCGAACATGCCGAAACTGAGGCTCACGAGAGCCAGTTTGTCATCCAACACGTCTTGCATAAGAGATCTCCTAGCAATCGTGCAGACGATCCAACCCCTTGCGGGGATTTTTAAGGACCACCGCACGGGTTTGAAATGATCGCCGGAAGGCGACCAAGCGAATTCCCCACTGAATGCTCGGGGAAGGTTCCGGTGCGCGCGCACCGAAGTAGTTGCCTGATGACCCCCAGGCGTTGGGCTCCTCACGGAGAAAACCTTCAACTCTGCGATGACGGCTCTACGAACCGGCATTGAAGAAAAGAAGGGAGCGAAAACCCCCGGGGGGGGTCTTCGCTCTCAAATCAACCACAGTCACCACGAAAACCGCAATTGCGGCAAACGCGACAACCGTCCTGCTTGTGGTACTCATGGGCGCCGCATTCCGGACATTTCTTGCCGGTTCCGGCTTTCACACCGCTACCTTCGCGCGCTTCGCCCGACTCATCCTCCGAGAGGAGGCCAAGCCCACCCGTACGGGCGGCGAAACGAGTTGCAAGAGCCGCGGCCGGCACCTGGTTGCCATCGGCGTCCAGGATGCCGCGACGGATCAGGATGCGCTGCAGGGCGTAGGCCACAGCAGCCGCCTCGGACTCGTGGAACAGCGGCACTTTCGTACCGTCTTCCTTTTCGATATGGCCGCACCGCACCACACCCTTGTCCCAGACGACCTCGCGCATGTCGGCCAGCGCCTTGGCGATGCAACCACCCGAGCGCGCCACCATGCTGAGCAGCCGCATGTTGCTGGTAATCCACTGCTGACCGTCCGATTTTTGCCCGGCGGGCATGAAGAACTCGAACGGCCGCTCGATGGTCACCTGCTTACCGCCCACAACACCATCAATCGTCATGAAGGAAACCGTCAGATACACGGTCTTCTTCCCGTCGTAGGTCGTGTATTGCACCTTCGACGTCACCGACTCCAGATCCCCCAGCGGACGACTGAGGAACTGCTTGCGCAGCGGATCCTCCTCGGCCAGCGCCGGTGCCGCGGGCGCCTCGGTCGTGTTGCCCACCGAGAGCACGCTGCCCAGCACCTTGTTCGGCCGGTAGGTTGCCAGCCCTTTCAGACCAGCTTTCCAGGCCTGCAAGTAGAGGTTCTGGAACTCCTCGTACGGATAGTCCTCGGGGACGTTGACCGTCTTGGAGATGGCGCTGTCGATAAATGGCGCCACGACTTCCAGCATGCCGACGTGATCCGCGGCGTGCATCTCAAGCGCGGTGACGAATTGCTGCGGAAGGTTCTCCGTGTCACCACCCATCATGCGAAACACGCGGAAGGCGTGATCCTCGACCGGGTACTGCCTGGTCGTGCCATCCGGCATGCGCTTCTTGCGGTTGTAGCTCCAGCTGAACGCCGGCTCGATTCCGTTCGAAGCATTGTCCGCGAACGCCAGCGCGATCGTTCCCGTGGGCGCGATCGACAACAGATGCGAGTTGCGAATGCCGTGCTTCCCGATATCGAGACGAATTTGCTCGGGCAGCCGCTTGGCAAATCCCCCCTGCAGATACTTTTCAGCATCGAACAACGGGAACGCACCCTTTTCCTGGGCCAAATTGACGGAGGCGAGGTACGCGTAGTTGCGCATCTCCTGCGACAGGTTGGCAGCCCAGGCACGACCTTCAGCGCTGTTGTAGCGACGCCCCAGCATGACGAGGGTATCGCCCAGACCGAGGTAGCCCAAGCCGATGCGGCGCTTGGATTGCGCTTCCTGTTGCTGCTCCTGAAGCGGCCAATGGGTAAGGTCAAGCACGCTGTCCAGCATGCGGACACCCACCGTCACTACCTCGTAGAACTTCTCCATGTCGAAAATCGCGCGGTCAGTGAAAGCGTCACGCACAAACATGGTGAGGTTGATGGACCCCAGACAGCAGCAGCCATACGGAGGCAACCATTGTTCAGCGCAAGGATTTGTTGACTCCAGATGCTCGATGTAACCGAGGTTGTTCTCCCGGTTGGCTTGGTCAACGAACAGGATGCCGGGTTCGGCATGATCGTAGGTCGAGCGCATGATTTGATCCCACAGATCGCGGGCCTTGATCGTGCGGTACAGCCACAAACCTGGGACGAGCTGACCGGTTCCTGGAAACTCATTCGGATCCGGCTCGGCCTCATGCACCAGCGGCCATTCGCCATCGGTCTCCACCGCGTTCATGAACGCATCGGTGACCGCAACGGACAGGTTGAAGTTGCTGAGATCGCCCTTGTCCTTGGCGTGGATGAACTCCTCGATGTCGGGGTGGTTGATGTTGATCACTCCCATTTGGGCACCTCGACGCGCACCGGCAGATTCCACGGTTTCGCACGAACGGTCAAAGACACGCATGTACGACACGGGGCCGCTGGCACGCGAGTTGGTACCCTTGACGCGAGCGCCACGAGGACGGATCGCCGAGAAGTTGTACCCCACACCACCGCCACGGCGCATCGTTTCCGAGGCCTGCTGCAGTGCCGGGTATATGCCTGGCTTGCCGGCCTTGGTCTCCGAGATCGAATCGCCGACTGGCTGCACGAAGCAGTTGATCAGCGTCGCTGTGAGATCGGTACCGGCGGCAGAGTTAATGCGCCCTGCCATGACCAGACCCGCTTCCTGCGCCTCGAAGAAAGCTTCCTCCCATTTCTGGGGGTCCTTCTCGTTGGCAGCCAGCGCTTTTGCTACACGCCGGCGGACATCGGACTGGGTTTTCTCATCGCCCTTCGCGTACTTTTCAGTCAGCGAATCGAGCGATATTTCCTGGGGTGAAGGCGTAAAGATGCCTTTGTCCAGCTTCATGGTTTTCTCCTTGCTTGGTTGAACCTGGCGATGCCGAAATGGCGATCGCAACAGGTTGGTTGAGAACCCATGGACAACACATGCGTAGAGGCTCTGATCGAACCTGTCGCGTGAGAGTCAATGGGAAATGACCCAAACAGGAGACGAATGCCCGGTCGACGGGGCATTCCACTCCCGTCACGGGAAAATCGCGGCGGTACTGCTGCCGCTGTTACCCGACCGGAACAGTCGGATGGGAATTGCGCGTAACGTGCGCTTGCGTCCAGGTCACCCTGAAAAACAGCACCGGCAAATACACCGGCTTGTGTTGATGCCGCCCATGTAGGCACGACGGCTTGTTGGCGATTCTGCCGACCGTCTCACTTACGGTCAAGCAACGTAACCTTGCATGCGTTTTCCAAGCACCCGGCAGAGCCAGAAGCTGGAAAAACGCCTCCCGATGGAAGGCGAAGAACGGGCTCACCTTTGAAGGTGGACTCATTCAGGTTGAGCCGTGCCGCTATTCGCGACGGGCTCCTGGGACTGATCCGCTGGCGCCGGGGAATGGTTCCCTTGCATCAGCATCCGCCCCATGTGAGCCACAAACGAGCCCATGTTGGCTGCCGACTGGACATTAACCGTCCCACCGACGCGCTGGCGGCTGTAGGCAGCACGCTCGGCGGCATCGAATACGGCACGGTTGGCCATGGCTTGCGGCACGGCAGAACCGATCACTGCTGTCACGACCTGCTGCTCCATGCGGACAGCTTCCACTTGCTGCGCCTTCTCGTTGGAGCGGGCCTGGGCCTGCTTCAACTGGGCGATGAGCTGGGGCCGCATCAGAGCGCGCTGGTCTTCGGGGTAGCCTTGCAGCATTTGGTCTGCCAGGCTCTCGGCGTCCACCGTCTCATGTGCGACACGCTCATGCGGCGCATCCGTTGTTGCGCTCCTCACAAAAGCGCCTACACCGCTTGTCACCGCGTTGTAGGCCGCACCCATCAGCTTGCCGCTGAGGGTGGCGAAGAGATCTCCTGCCATGGCCGGGGCGCTGGTAAGCGCAACGGTAAACAGAAGGGCTGCTACTACTCGCTTGGTCATGTTCATGTTGCTCCTTTCGATTTGGAAATGAGCAGGGACCATGACCCGGGCAGGGGCATAGCACCCTGCGGGCGAGAGTTGTTCCGGTCTTGCGACCGAAGAGGCGGCTTTCATAACGTCGAAATCCGTAAAGTACGGGCTCTACTGAGCCAAAGCCTGAGTTTTTCTAATGGGCCGCCGCGCAGCCGATTGGAAAAAACCCTCACCGCTAGGGTAAGGGAAATGCGGGTCAAAAAGACGCCCGCAAAAAAGGGTAGCGTTGCGCCAACTGCACCAGGGTCGTGCGCTTTTTGCGCTTGGCTTTCGGTGCGGCCGCCGGAGCAGCGCTGGACAGGCTGTTGAGATGAATCTTAACGCCTTCATCATCTAATTGTGTAGTGATGAATTTTTCCTTTATGTTGCTGCCGAAGTAGCCCCCTTTGGAGGGAGCTTGCTTGAAGCCTTCAACGGTGCTTGAGAGCACATTCTCGTAGAGATAGTGCGTGCCCTTTATGAACGCGATGATGAGCTTCTGCTTCGGTGCATCGTAGGCATACCCGGCGATGTTGCTGCTTGTCACCGGGGTTAGATTCGGATGCATCTCAATTCTCCACAACATCGACGAGCTGCGCACCGATGGAAGCGATGGCTTCCTCGATCTCGCGCTCGACGTGCAGCGAAGGGACACGGCCGTCCAGCTCGATGTGGCCCGTTGGGGTGTAGTTCACTTGGAACTTTTCCCCACCGATACGAATAGCGAGCTTGGCCTTGGGCTTGAGCACCTGGCGCCGCTTAATCGCTTCGATCAGTGCATCGAACGAAGGAATCGGCTCGGCGCCGAAGTGAGTGATGCCAGGCATTCCGTACATGACGGTTCTCCCAAAAGCAGCGGGAAGTCCACCCTTGCGGGTAGAGCGACCCGCAAGGGTTGAGTGATTCGACGGGATCAGACGCGGATGCGCTTGACCCAATCGGACTTGGCGAACACCGGGCTTATTTCTGCTGGTGTACTCTAGAACGGGATGTCGTCATCCAGTGCCCCAGCCGTAGCAGGTTCCCGCTTGGGCGGTGCGCCGGCAGGAGCAGGAGACGGTGCTGGTGCCGAGCCGGCAGGCGGAGCGTTATGCTCGCCGGCCGCACTTCCCGAAATCTTTCCGAGCATTTTCATCTCGTCGGAGCGAATCTCGGTGGTGTAGCGGTCCTGGCCGTCCTTGTCCTGCCACTTGCGCGTGCGCAAGCTGCCTTCGATGTAGACCTGGCTGCCCTTCTTCAGGTACTGCCCCGCGACTTCCGCGAGCTTCCCGTAAAAGGTCACCCGATGCCACTCCGTCGCCTCCTTTTTCTCCCCCGTAGCCTTGTCCTTCCAGGTGTCGGTGGTGGCGAGGCGAATGTTGCAGATCGCATCGCCGGATGGCGCATAGCGGGTTTCCGGGTCCGCGCCGAGGTTGCCGATCAGAATCACTTTGTTGACTGATGCTGCCATGTGGGTATCTCCTTGTTTCTCGAGTTTCCGCGATCAAATGAGCGCGGGATTGGTTATGTGGCGGTGCGGAATGCGCTGCCACGCGTTTCTCAGTCATGCCCATTTACGATATAGAAAATGCCTGGGCGTTTCTGAAATAGTTGATGCTGTTCTCCGTGAAGAACAGCTTGTTCCGGCGGGAATCCGCCGAAGGGAGATGTCCGCTAACCCGCAGACGTTGGGCCTCTCTCGAGGAAAAACCGTTTCTCGATGCAGACTCGAAGGAATCCGCATTGAAAAAAGGTGAAGCAAGGATCCCCGTGGGGAGTCCTCGCTTCGATTGGTGAATCAGGCTTCTGCTTGCTCGTGGGCGATCTTGCAAACCTTGTACAGGTTCATCGGCGCCTTACCCTCTCCAACGGTCTTGCGACCGATCTTGAGGATTTCGACGTCGTCCCCCACCCCTGCGTGAGCGTCTCGCAACTCTGTCTTGAGGTTCGCACCCCAGACAACGTCATCGACACCTTCTGCAGTCTTGTAGCGCACACCGTACATCTCGATCGTTTCATTCCCGATCGCACGAGGCATGATTCCTGCCTCGATAATCCGGCCACGATAGACCGATGGAAACTTCCTGATCTTGATGGCAGGTTCAGGCTTTTCGTTCGCCTCGATGGCGACCGTACTACTGCCCTTGCCTGCTTCAGACGGGACTTCCGGCGCGAAGGATTGCTCCATCTCGCCTTCCGTCTTCTGTGTGCGTTTCTTGCGGCCCTGAGGCTTGAGCTCATCGAGCTTCTGCTTCGCCAACTGCACGAATTCCTCGATGATCTCCTCACCAATTCCATCCGCGGTCCTCATCCCGAGGTCGTAGTAGGAATCTTCGATCCGGCGTTTCTTCTTGCCAGACCAGACGATGAGCGACGCGGTGCACGCATTCTTGCTTGCGCGATGCCGCATCATCAGAGTCGCTTTGCCATCATTGAAATGCTTCACGATGAACGGCTTGGGCACGATTTCCTCCCTCTCCTCGAACACCGGGTGATATCTCCCTTTCCGCTGCATGACCGGCTCCGGTTGGGATTCCTCCGGAACAGGTGCCGCCGCCAAAGGATTCGGTGACTTTCGCATCACCTCATCCTTCAGAACAACGGCGATTCCAAAAACAACGATCAGACACAAAAACAACATAATCATGATCGCTCCTTCAGAACATGCGGTTCAGCAGGGTGCCGTGGCGCTCTGCGAACTTGCGGTTGGGCATCAGGCCGAGAGCTTGCGCGACAGATACCACCAGATCCCAGTCACCGGCGTAGGCCGGGCAGATCTGGCGCGGAAGCGTAGGTACCGCTTCCTTGTCGTCATCGACGATGGTGATATCTCCCACCGTCTTGCGAAGCGCCGACAGACAGACCACGAACGCGCCGGCGGAGGGTGCAGGCCGCACAAGACCGCGACCATTCCCCTCCTTACCGACCGTGATCTGGTGCTGACAGTCGCCAAAGACGACGGCCAACTCGTTGCCGACGATGCTGGGACGCTGCTGTACGATGCCAAGACCTTCGGTACTGACAGGCTCCAGCGCTTGCAGCGCACGCTCCATCCAGTCCGAAGACTGGGTTTGCACGGTCCAGTAAGCAATGCCTTCAAACTTACTCATGGCATACCTCCTACTTGATCTTTTCGCCGACGCCAAAAACCGTCTCTACCGCCTGGTGCAGTGCGATGCGAGTCGATTCCGTGGCGAGGCCGCTCAGGTACTTCTTGAGCGCGAGGTGCAAGGCGGAGAGGCCGAGCTTCTCGGGTGCGGAGCAATGCATGATCGAGTGGTACGCCCACTTGCGAAGAATCCGCGTGGACATGGTCCTCTCGAGCGCAGCATCAGAATTGCTGCCACCGTCCTTCGACTGCGACCGTATCTTGCGTGCCACGTCCATCAGTCCTTCGATGAACTCGGAACGCGAAATGGCAGAACCCTCCTTCAAGCCCGTTGATGTTGCGAGCTTGATGCCTTCCTGGTCGAACCAGTAGGCGAGGAGTTGATCGTCGAACGGATTGAGCACGTCCTCGAGCAGCTTCGTCTCGGTATCATCCTCCGGATAGGAAACAAACACCGAACAGAAACGCTCAAGCACGGAAACGTCATGGCTGGACGCCGTTCCGTAGTTACCGCTGGGATCCTCGACCAGGTTGGTATTGGTCGTAATCACCGCGCGAAAACCCGGTTGCGGGTTCACCACTTCACCGTGCTTGCCAGGCAAAACAAATGACTGGCCTGCAAAGACGTCGTTGAACACAATCGCCCGAGAGGGCTGAATGCGGTCGTACTCGTTGATCACCACCGGGCAGCCGTACTGCGCTGCTAGAGTGACCGGCCCAGGCGCCCACACCGTCTCACCACCTGCGGCAAGGACGTAGTGGCCAAAAGCCTCATGCGGCTCGAAGCCGCGGTGGCCTTTCCCGATGAACAGCGGCATGCCGAGACGCGCACACCATTCTGTAAAGATCGATGTCTTGCCGGAGCCGGTGGGGCCCCAGAACATCATCACTTCATCGCCGCCGGTTGCCCACCAATAATAGAGGTCGCGCACCAGATCCTTGCGGAACCGGTACATCGGATCGGCGACAGGCACCGCGCTGCGAAGAAACTCCGCGATGCGACGCGCGTCCGGGTCGGACAGGCTGACCGGGTCCGGAATAGCAAAACCGGAAACGGTCATGGAAGGATCGACCTCCTTGGGATCAAGGCCGAAGGTTGCTGCGAGCGGGTACTCGCAAGGTACAAGAATGTTATCGAGCATCACTACTCCTTCATAAGGAATTTGACTCAGAAGGGGCGGACCGACCCCGTCAGGGGTAAATCTCCCCTAGCGGGATGCCATCAGGCGAGTACGACTCGCTCAACAGCCTCGATGATTTGCACCGGTATGTTCCGGCGCACACCTTCGCGAATCACGTCTTCATCCATGCGGGCCGCTATGCAGCAGTTATGGAATGAAAATGTTTCATCGCGTTCGTGCCACTGCAAACAATGGCTTCTGCCAATGCGTGCATCAAACACGTACTCTCTACGGATGGCCGGGCGGAACAACCACTTCAGCGCCGACCATTTTTCCAGCTCGTTATTGCTCAGTCCGAACTCCTCCAGCGATCGCCAGAAAAGCCTGGTCTGCAAATGCAACAATGCGTCCTTGGACCAGCCAAGCAACTGGCTGCACAAACCCTCGTCTGTTCGACTCGGATAGTTGTGGACGACCCAAGGCTGTCCCCAAGAAACATAGGGGATCATCACATCGATCTTCATCCCCTCCTCTCCATCCTGCTGTGCCTCATCTACCACAGGCACTTCGCCGCAATCCGAGCGAAACTCGGTAGGGACGATCACCTGCATAAGCGGCGCGCGCAGAAATGCCAGCACCTCATCAAACAGCACGAGGTTGTTGGAGCTCTCGATGTGCTGCTGCAACTTCAGAAGCTGCTTTTGCTGCTTCTTCAGTTTCAGCGCATTGAACTTCTCGATGCTGAGCGGTTTGGGCGTGATGTGCTGGACGCACTTGACGACTTCGACCGGATCACCGAGCAGGTCAGTTAGCATGGCTAACCTCCTGCACAGGCTTCGGCTTGGTCACCGGAAATAGCACTGCATACGACGTGACGACAGGCGTTTGCGCCTGCTGCCAGGTGGTGGCCATCGTAATCACCGTGTTGCCGGGTGTTGCTCCGGTTTCGGTGACGAGATGCCAACCTCTCGCACGCAGTTGTGCCACGACTTCGACAAGCGGCTGCTTCCACTCGCGGAATTCCTGCAGCTTCGGCCGGGTAGGACCGATCTTCAGGATCACACAGTTGGAGGCATACTCATGGACGACGAGACGCGCATCTTCCTTGCGGAATATGGCGAACCGCGCCGCACGAGGATAACCGCGCTGACGAAGCCACTCTGCCCAACGATAAAGGACTTGCGTCCCATGCCGGGCATCGGCAGGAGCTGAAATAGCTCCAGGAGAAGCACTCATGACGTACTCCTTTCTGAGGACGCCATGAGCCCCGGTTGGGGACACTGGAATCCCCAAGCGGGTTGCAGAACAGATGGATTTCTCCACCTGACCTAGACCCAGCGATCACATCGCTGGATGAAGTTGCGCTTAACGTGCGCTTACGTTTCGAGTCACCCCGAAAATCTGCAACCGACAAAGTACGTCGGTGGTTCTACTGCCGTCACATTTCCTGACGGCTTGCGGGCGATTCTGCCCACTGGCACCATCAGGGTCAAGCAACGTAACCTTGCATATCAAGCCCTGGTGTTTTTGAATTTTGCTTTTATGAAATCCACGCGTCCCATTGAGAGATATAGAAGGTCAACACTTCATTGAAATACATAGACCAAGCGCAGATCCTTATTTGGCGCTGCTTCCAGGGTGATATGGTGACCGTACGCGGGAACCCAGGTGACCGTCTACAGGAGTTCCGGTGATGGGATACAGGAAGGTAGGTGACTGTTTGCAGGAGGATAGGTGACTGGATTCAGGAACAGGTGACTATCTACAGGAACCCCCCAGCAAGTATCTTGTTGATCTGATGCCTCTTTCCATTCAGGTGACCGTTCACAGGAATGCCCAGTCTGATCAGGTGACCATTTACAGGATGCCATTCAGTACCTGTATAAATCAGATTCAATGGCTTACAGCGCATACTTGATACTCAGGTTCGGATTTTCATAAATACTCTCCTAACCTCCTGTTTCATTGACGTTTCTGTTTAGGTGACCATTTACAGGATAGTCCATCAGGTGACCCTTTACGGGAACTCGCCCATCTTCGAGTTACTGATTCTGCGGACTCGGTGCACCTGAAGAGTTAGCAGCCACTATCATAGATGCCCTGACTCCTAGCCAGCTTTGCCCCTAATGATGAATTTTCTGCCACCCGATAGGTGACCATGAACAGGATCACCCCGAAATGCCCCCCAACCCCCTCTTCAAGTGACCTTTTACAGGAAGGCCAAGGCTGTGAAGGTGACCGTTTGCAGGAGCAATTTTTGGTTCAGGTGACCGTTTACGGGAAGGTTTTGCAAGCGTGGTATGAAGTGATTAAAAGCTTCAGGTGACCGTTTACGGGAAATGGTCACCAATCGCTTCAAGTGACGTTGACGCGGAACTCGTAGTCACCTAACATCGGTGACCATCAAGCAACACTCCGGAGTCACTCAAGAATCGAAATGGTCTCAAAGGGAAGCAAGAAAAAGCCAGTCCTTCCTGTCGTCATCGACGATCAGGGACCGGCGCTTGATTTCCGCAAAGCCCATGAAGCAATCTTTATCAAGCCCATCTCTGGACGGCTGACGCTGTTAAAGCGCAAGGGCTACAACGTACTCCTGAAGAACGCCCAGGATCAAGGCCCGGAGCAGGATTATTTCCGAATTCCCCTCGCCAGGTTCATCAATCTGCTCGAGTACGATTCGAACGACTACGAGCTGGTGAAGAACCTCGGCCGCTCTTACGTGGCCACCCAGGTCGAATGGGACGCACTGAGCGACCAAGGCAAACGCAAGCGATGGGGGGTTGCCGCCCTTTTATCGAGCTTTGAGATCAGCGAAAACACAATCGAGTACTCCTTCGACAGGAAGATCAAACAGCGCCTCCTCGATCCCGATATCTATTACCGCATGAACCTGCGCCTGCAAGCTCTCTTCCGCAGCGCCTATGCCTTGGCCCTGTACGAGATCTGCGGCCGCTATCTCACCAACCCGAGCCATGTCACCCCACGGAAGCCATGGGTCGAATGGCGCACCTTGCTCTGCGGAGATGAGGACAGGCTCTACGACGAGTTCAAGTACTTTAATGCGCGCGTTCTGAAGCGGGCGATCGAAGAGATCAACACCGTAAGTGACATCTCTGTTGAGCTTCTGGTGACTCGTGAGGGGAAAAGTGTCAGTGAGCTTCAGTTCAAGGTCCGGGCCAAGGCCCAACAGCGGCTGGAATTGGAGGACCCGAACATCCTCAATTCCGAGGTGTACAAGCGCATGCTCGCACTCGGCGTCCCGCCAAATGAGGCTCAAGATGCCATCAGCAATTATGACGAAGGACTGATCGAGGCGACCCTGGTCGCAACCGGCAAGCGCCAATCCGCCAAGGGCGCCGAACCCCTGACCAGCCCCGCCGCCTACTTTCTCTCGTCCCTCAAGAGGGGCTACCAGCGTCCGGCCGCCGGAATGCTAAAGGACAACCGGGAACGTCAGAACAAGAAGCAGAAGGTAGATGGCCGGACAAAGCTGATAGAGGCCTGCAACCGCGCCCGCACGGCGCAAGCAAGGTCATATTTCGGGGAGTTATCAGACGACAAGCAGTCCGATCTTCTGGAAAAATTCGGCACATCCATCGCGGACAACAAGGCAGTGCGTGATGTATTCCGGAAACGAGGGCTGCGAGACAAGATGATCAGCGGAGCCTTCTTCATCTGGTTGGCCGAGGATACATGGGGGGTGGTGACGGACAAGGATCTTCTCCAGTTCGCCATCAACAACGCTTCCCTGTTAGAAAACGCGGGATCCTGAACTTCCGCAGCACATTTTGGCGCAATCTTTCAGCGCTGAAACCTCCAGCACCTTCCCTGTTTTGGAAATCTTTCAGCGCTGAAAGATGCCGCGCATACCCGTCAAACGGAAGTAATTGTATTTTTCCTTGCATTTTCCTGTTGAGCTTTTAGAATGTTAAGTATTCACTTTAACTTTGAAGCGGCTGCTGAACCGACTTTCAGCGCTGAAAGATACGAGAGGAACGCATGTCGGCGAAGATCATCACGGTGTTCAATCAGAAGGGTGGTGCCGGGAAAACCACGGTCAGCGTGCATCTGGCCGGCACGCTGGGACTTCGCGGCGCGAAGATATTGATCGTCGATATGGACGAACAGAACACTGCCACCCGCTGGGTCGGTCAAGCCGACGAGGAGCACCCTTTCCCGGCGGCGATCATGAATCTGGCTGCACTCGACGGAAGCATGCACAAGGAAGTGAAGAAGCAAATCGATCGCTACGATTTCATCGTGATCGATTGTCCCCCTGCAGTGCATTCACAGGCGCCGATGAGTGCCTTATTGATCTCCGATCTGGGCATCATCCCCGTCGTTCCGTCCCCTGGCGATTTGTGGGCTGCTGTTATGGCCAAGGAGTTGGCCAACAAGACGCGGGGCCTGAACGACACCCTGCACGTGAGGGTGCTTGTCAATGCCGTCCAGCGCAGGACCTCGCTCGCTCGTGATGCGATCGAGATCCTCGGGGAGGATGAGGATATCCCCCTGATGCGCTCCATGATCGGTGCTCGCTCAGCCTTCCGGGAGTGCCAGGCGATTGGCGCAACCGTGCATCGTGTGCCCGGGGCAAAGGAAGCGATCGCGGAGGTCGAAGCAATGGTAGACGAGGCGCTTGCCATCATCGGATAAGGAGATACAAATGGCACTCAAGGGTGGAGCACTCAAGGCCGGCCTCAAGGCCGGGATGAGCCAGGAAAAGGCGAAAGCAGACCGTTTTGCCTTGGCGGATCAGGCTACTAGCAAGTTTCCCCAGGGCATGTTCAAGTCACCGCCGGCGGAATCTTTCAGCGCTGAAAGTTACGCCAAATCGACCGATCGCCTGATCATCAAAATCCCGATCGAGCGGCTGGCCGACAACCCTGTCAACGCCCGGAAAATCTACGACCCGAAGGTCGTCCAGGAGCGGGCGGCGTCGATGGCGAAAGATAGCCAGAAATCACCGGTGATGGTAGCAGCCGACTCCTCCCGGCCTGGCTTCTACGTCCTGATCGACGGGCACTACCGCAAGCGGGGTGCCCAGTCCCTCGGCTGGCACGAGCTGGAGTGCCTCGTCGAGGAGGTGGAGAACGAGCTCGATTTCTACCGTCTCTCCTTCCTCATGAACGAGGAACGGGAAAGCCAGACAGTGCTGGACAACGCCCTGTCCTGGGCCGAATTGCTTGAGAGCAAGAAGATCAAGACCAACACTGAAATCGTGGACATGCTGGGTGTTTCCGAAAGCAACGTGTCCAAGACAATGGCTCTGCTTGGGCTGCCGGAGGCGGTTCTGGATCTCATGCGGGAGCACCCCCAGAGCATCGGCCTGGCGGCGGGCTACGAGCTGGTGCTCTACGCCAAGGCGGCCGGTCCCGAGAGCGCGCTGGTGCTGGCGAGCCGGATCATCAGCGAGAAGCTGTCCAGCCGGGATATCGAGGATCTGCGGAAGCAGATTGCGGGGAAAAAGCCGCGGAAGTCTAAGGACATCAGCCGGCAGTACAAGATCAAGAACGCTCTAGGCATCGGTGCCAGCGGCGTAATCAAGGACTGGGATACCGGCCGAGTCATGCTGGACCTGATGATCCCCGACAACAAGAAGCGGGAGGAGGTCGTAGAGGAGCTTAAACAGCGCTATGGACGGGCTGGAAGCTAGGCGGCCGCGCTCCCCTGCTCGATGAGGGCGAAAGGCGCATGGTGGCGATCCTCGATGCCTGGCGCATCATCCAGGCGGACGCATGTGGCGTACTGGATGCCGAAAGCGTTGGTCATGCGCAGTTCCGCCAGTTTGGACAGCACTGCCGCATCGGTGGCCGCATCGACCGGATCTCGCTTCTCCATCTCTTGGATTCTCGCGCGCAGCCAGGCGCTGGTCGTCGGGTCGGTCAGGATAGCCGTGAGCGCGGCCTTGTAGCTCTTCTGCAGCATGATGCGGTCCGGTGTGTTGATGGGCTGCACAGGATCGCAAAGGGAGCTCCCCAGCTCAAACGGATTCCCTTTCAGTGATGTGGGGGGTTGCCCGGTGTTTGGCCCAGCCCAGCCATATCGATAACGCTACTATCACCCCATAATTCACATTCCTTTTGCATATTTGATGCCATTTTCCGTGAAACATGCGACTTTTTATGGCACGCTCCTATCTCTCTAACTCCTAATGAGATAGTCAACTTTCGCTGGATCTTCTTGGCTGTGTTTCACGCTTGAAAACGGCTGTCTGAAGGGTTATAGTAACTAGCGTTATGATCGAACCTATCCGCAAAATCAGTCGCCGTCGCCCCAGATCGACGAACACCTGTCGGCCCGAGATCCGCGAGGCTATTGTCAGGCGACAGATGAACGGCGAATCGCTCGCCGTGCGCGCTATCCTGCGCGAAACCGGCGGCTCCACCAAGACCATTCTCGATGAGTTAGAACGGGCCGGCGTCAAGTCTGGGGAGAAGGGTGGAGCGGGGGCCTCGCGCCGGCGCGAAGAGGCTTTGCGCACGCAGCTTGCGGCAGAAAGGCAGGCGAGAGCCAAGGCTGAGGCTGAGGCCAAGGTCGCGCGAGAAATGTACGATGACTTGGTTGCACGAATCGAATTCAATTTGCGCAAGAGCGAGGAACGGGCTGAGCGGGGCCTGGAGGCATCGGCTGTCGCGCAGCCGATCGTCGTGCGGGCGCCTGTCATGCGCGACGAGGTGAGTGAGGCCAAGTTGCGGCTACTGACCAATGAGAACGGCACCATGGCCAAGAAGATCGAGCAGATCCTCAAGAGGTTGAGGAAATACGAGCCGGATGCCGAATAGCATGCGCCGGTTCCTGTTCCCCCTGCTCGCCGCGATTGCGCTTCCAGTTCCCGCGGCGCAAAGCGACTACCCCTTCGCCGTGACGACGGAGCAGATGGGAACCCATTACCGCGTTCTGGCGAAAAACAACGGCCCATCGCCAGTCGCCGTCCGCATCAGCCTCTCGATGCCAGATGGCGTGGCCAGCGATCGCACCTGGCCGGTAACGGTAACCGTCCAACCAGGACGCGCGCTGCCGGTAGGGAATGTGTTTGCGGCAACGAAGGGGAGCGCATTCCGATTTGGTGTAAGCGCTTCCTGGATTTTGGGTGACCTCCAGTCGTCTCACGATCCTGGCGCTGTCTACCGTCTCCCTTTTGCGGAAGGATCGAGCTTCCCAATCTCTCAGGCCTTTGACGGGCCGATTACGACGCACGACAAGCCGGATAGCCAGTACGCGGTCGACTTCACGATGCCGGCGGGCACGCTGGTCCTGGCGGCGCGCGAGGGCGTGGTCATTCGAGTTGAGAGCGGATTTACGGATGGCGGGCAGGATCCGGCGTTGCTCGGCAAGAGCAATGAGGTGGCCGTGCTGCACAAGGACGGCACGATGGCGATCTACGCACACCTTGGCCCCGGCCGACAACTCGTCACTCTAGGCCAGCGCGTCCAGGCCGGCGATTCGCTCGGCTTTTCCGGCAATACGGGATTCAGCAGTGGAGCCCACCTGCACTTCGCAGTGGTCCGCGCGATCGCCATGGAAGACGGCATGCCGGCAGCGGAGTCCCTGCCGTTCACCTTTTATGCATTCAACCCACCGAAGCGTTTCGCGCCCCGTGCCGGCATGATGGCGCTGTCTGAATATGGCAAGCCGGAAGCTCTGCCTATGCCGAAGCCGAAGCATGCCACCCGTGCCGAAGCAGCTGGTGCGCAAGTAGTGCGAGCGGAGGATTCGCCACAACCTCCCACCTTAACCTTCGCCTTCGCACCGCTGCTGCGCATGAAGGTTTCGCTCGACGAATGGTTGGGGTCGTCGTTTGCTGGATGGGCGGCGCTGGTCGCGCCGGTGATGCTGATGATGTGGTTTGGCCTAGCGCCGGCGGGCAGAAAGCCGGTTGATATACGCAGGGAACCTACTGTGGATAGAGACGATCGCTAACGCCGCTCAGGCGTCGTCCTGGATCAGTCCGCGCTGTCGAAAGTAGTGCAGGGCATCGCGTTCCGTTTGGCGGGCATCGAAGGGAACCGAGTAACTGCGGTAGAACTCGGCGAGTTCAGCAGCGCTTTTTTCGACAAACGACTGGATGTCTTTCGTTGATACTGCTCCCGTGTCCGGATCGGCAAACAGGGCGCGCACGAGGAATTCGAGAGAATCGTCCGGGGCCAGGTAGTGGAGCCAGAGGGGCCAGATGGCATGCAGGGTCGCGAAGTATTCTTGCACGTCCTGATCGGTTGGCTTGCCCATTACATCTAGGCTGACACCCAACCGGTATTCCATCGCTCGTTCTGGCGGCGACATCAGCTTGATGAGGATCCGGTAGTTGCGCTCGATGTCCGGGCTACCACCGTCTCTAGGGCAGCTTAGATCGTCTGTGGACACAACCAGTCTTGTTTTTGAGGCCACAATCCTTGAGGGCTGCCCGTGAAAGCAGCGATTTTACACCGAGACGGTGTAACCCCGGCAAGGCCTTGGGATCATTTTCTGTTGCCAACGATCCTCATTCGACTGTCCAGGTCGGCCAGCGCTTGCTGATCCAATCCATGCATGTGAGATATGGGCACCAATTCGGCGCACCCTTCCGGAAAAGCATTTGCCTGGGTATCCAGAGCAATCCACTTGGCATTGCTGCCGTTCGCGCTGTTGGCGAGGTAATGCACGATCTCATAGTACCGAGCGCTTGTCCCGTACTGCGGCATATCGGGAGTTTTGCCACATAGCCTGTCGCCATACCCCGACAACTGAGCCTTCAAATCTTCCAGGGGCCGGTCTTTCCCGGTCGTGGCGACGATCTGATAACTGGGGTGTTTGTCGAGCAGTCCGCCCAATTGCTCTGTCCCATTTTCGATGGCGGCGAAGTCGAGAAAGATGAATTGCGGCGGAGGAGGGACGGGCGCCGCGGTAAGCTGGACCGGCGCCGCGACTGGCTGAGGCATTGAATTTGACGGCGTGGGAGTGGGCGGTTTCTTCTTGCCTGCCTTATCGTTCTGTTGGCCGTCCGCCACCTCGGCGAGAACAGCTGCCTCGATATCCCTTCCGGTCAGCATTTCGATGCTCTGCCGGCGCCCCCACTCGACGGCATCCTCTGCAAATTCGCCATTAGTTGCAATGACGATACCGGTGGCCTTGACTGGACGTTTTGCATTCCAGACTTTCTTGAGGGTGGAGATTGGCACCTTATCCTCCACCCAGTCGCGCGTCCTCACCAGTAGACGTTCCTTGGCGCGGATTAGGATGAAATCGTAGGCTGGATCCTCATGGTGATCGCCGGGTTCCTCGATCATGTAGCCGCGCGTTGTGTAGAGCGCGCGCAGTATGCGTTCGAACTTGGCCTCGTCGAGTTGGGTGACCAAGCCGGGCTGGCTGTATTGCTCGAGGACCTTGAGTTCGCGTATGTTCCGCAAGACGGCATTGACCCCGAGGCCTGCGAAGCAGAACGCCGCGGCGATTGCCATGAAGCCGAACATGCGTGGTCCTTCCCCGGCATGCAGCACATAGCCGGCGTAGGCCGCCAGCGGAAACGCGATGAGTAGATCCAGCGTGGGCGGCAGGTTGAGGATCCGCTTTACCAGGTCATTGTTCTTGGATTTGGCTTGGGCTTGAGGTTTCATGGCGTTCTCGCATAGAAATTGGTTTCAGCACAGCGCCGCTGCGCCTTTCGGTTGATTGGATGTTGACGAGTAGGAGGAAAGTGGCGACGGTTTGTTGAAGAACCAGCCTTGCTGGAATCCGACGCCAAGCCCTGCAACCATGTCCCGCTTGCGCTCGCTGTCGATGTGCTCGGCGATCACCCGGGCACCGATGCGCCTACTGAGGTCCACAAGGCTCTTGATCGGCTCGTACTCCTCCGATTGCAGGCAGTCGTTGAGCAGCCCGCCATCGAGCTTGAGGAACTGGGGTGCGACCACCTTTACGAAGTCCTTGTCCCAGAACATATGTGACGGCGAGCAATCATCGAGGGCGACGTGCATGCCGGCCTGATTAACCTGGTGGGCGAAGTCACAGACAATCCGCCAGTCGCCAGGGCGATAGGTTTCGGTGATCTCGACGATCAAACGGCGCAGGAGCGGCGCCAGATGGAGCAGGGCATCGAGGTAGTCGTCCGCTGCGATCTCGATGGTTTTCACCGAGACATTGACTGCAAGTCGCAGGTCGATGGGGCCGATCTGCTGCGGAAGGCATTGCCGCACGCGCTTGAGCATCGCCATATCTATGTGGGCGACATAGCCGCTTTTCTCCCACTGTTTGACCAGTCCTTGGGAGAGTGTGTCCTGATCCCGGAAGCGGCACAGCGCCTCGACGGCATACATGGTGTTCCCGTCCGTTGAGACAATGCTCTGAAATTGTGGCTCGATAAGGTTGAGCAAGGTGTCAAATATCTCCGATGTTTGCAAATTGATGAATATCTTCCGGTGTCAGGCTGGCACCGATGAATAAAGTGCTGGTGGATTTACCGTGCTGGCGCTCTGCGTCCTCGACCAGGTCGCCGTAACCGCGCATATTGGCGTCGCGCTCGGCTAGTTCGAAGCCGTCATCGCACTCCTCGACCAAGCGCATGCGCGCGAGCGTGTCTTCCGACACCTCATCCGGCAGGTAAAGGAAGAAATATCCGTTACCGCCCTTGCGCGCAAGGCGCCCGCGGAGCTGGTGCAGGGTACTCACGCCATAGCGTTCCGCATTGACCACCACCATCGACTTCAGGAGGGGAAGCGTCAGGCCGATCTCGATGATCGAGCTGACGATGCCGACCGCGTGCTCGCCGGACTTCAGCTTGACGATGGCCTCGGTTTTCTCTTCTTCCTTCATGGCGCCATGCACCATCCCAACGCGGCCGGGGAATTCCTTCGACCAGCGCTCGAACGCCTTCTCGACGCTTTTCCGCTCCTGCTTCTGGTCGCGCACGATCGGATAGACCACGGCCACCTGGCCGCCGGCGGCGAGGATCTTGCGGGTGTGGCCGAAGAGGCGCTTGGCGTCGCCGGCGGCGACGATGCGCGTGACCACGTTCTTCACCACCGGGCTCTCGCGGATGATTGACACATCCAGGCCGCCATGGGTGATGAGCGCCGTGGTGCGTGGGATTGGTGTAGCGGTGGCCTCCAGTAGATTGGTGCGATCATCCACCAGTTCGGATTTCTGTGCGACACCGAAACGCTGCTGCTCGTCGACCACCAGAAAGTCGGGCGACTCCCCGAGTTCGCGGAATCGCGAGAGAAGGGCGGTCGTGCCCACCAGGATCGGGTTTCCTTCCAAGTTGATGTCGGTCTTCCGTGCCGCCGTGATGGCGCGAACCGGCACCTGCTCACCGTAGGCCTCGCGGCATTCGGCCACGAACTGATCGGCGAGCGGCGCGTTCGGCGTGAGGATGGCCACGCGCTTACCGATGATCTGAGCGGCGAGCGCTGGCACCATGAAGGAATAGGTCTTTCCGCTGCCCGTGTCGCCGCTCAGCACGCGGCGCATGGGGTAGGGCGATTCCAGGTCGATGACGATCTCGTCGATGGCCTTCCTCTGGTCGCCGGTAAGCGGGTGTGGCAGGCGCGCGATCAGTTTCTCCACCATGCCGCGCTTGATCGGCAGGACGGACTCCGGCAGGGGATTGCGCCGCTTCATGCGGCTGGCGTGATGGACGACCGAGAACGCGGCAAGCCGGCGGGAGAGCGCGAGGGCTTCGTCGGCCGCCGCCATACTTCCCGGGCTGTGCAGGGCGGACAGGAGCTCCGACAGGCTGCCGGCCTCGATGCGGGCCAGGCGCAGGATGTCCGCCTCGGACAACCCGTCGAACGAGGCGACGATGTGCGAAGCGGCGTGATCCAGGTGGTGGTTGACCGCATGACGGGTGGCATCGAAGAGTGCATCGGCTGCTACCACACCGCGCCGGCTGGGGTACTTTGGCACGACGCGGCCAACGAGATCCACCGGCACCACCGTAGGGCCGGTGATCTGCAATCGCCCGGCCCAGCTCTGCAAGGCAGCGAGCAGACACACTTGATTGCCGACCTCCAGCGACTTCCAGTACGCCACGTCGACGCCGGGCACGATGAACACGGCGATCTTGACGGTGTGCATGCCGTCCGTCGCGGTCAGCATGATGCGCTTCTTCGGTTGGGTCATGATCACCGGTGGTTCACACACGGCGAGCTGGAACAGCCGCTGGCCTGCCATCACGCCTTCGCGCGGCATGGCCTGCTGCAGGGTCGAGCGCACCGAGAAATCCTGATAAGACTTAGGCAGGCAGAGCAGAACCTGGGGCCAGGAAGCGACGCCGAGCCGCTTCAGGCGCTGAATCAGGTGCGCAGCGCTATCGGCGGGAGAAGTCGGAAGGACGTCTGTCTTGACCACAATCAATCCAGATTGATCAGCCGCACCTGTTCCAGCACCTCGGACGGCGGCAACTGCGGGTAGGCGAGAAGCAGCTGCTCGAGGAACAGGATCGATACCTCGTTCGCGTCGAGCTTGATGATCTTCACGGCGCGCACCTTGTCTTTCGGTTCCTTGGTTGCGCTGACTTTGCAGAAGAAATGGCCGTCCTGGTGCACGAGAATGAAGGTCTTGTCGTTGGCTGCGCCGTGAGCGGAGAACTCCACGGACTTGCGCCAGCGCCGGAAGACGGCCAGGACACAGGCGACCTCCTTCTCGTTGAGCCAGATGTGGATGGCGTTTCGCCAATCGTAGGCACGAGGCCCGTTGGAAACGGCTGCATCCACCATGATGCCGGGGCGTTGATCGCGGCCGATGCCGGCGTTGAAGCACAGGGCGTAGTTACTGCCATAGACGTGCGCGCTGCGGAAGCGGACGCTAGATGGAGCGGATTCCTCGGGCGGCGGCCCAATAGGGGACTCCGGCGGAGCCTGATTGTCTTCGGCAGAGGCAGGGGGCAGCGGCGCGGCCGGCGTTTCGGCGGCTGGCGGTGGGGGCGGCACCAGTACCGCCTTGAGGTATTCCTTCGCCTCGGCATTGCGGGGATGCGCCAGGTCGTGCGCCGCGGCGATCGCGGTAGCGAGCCTGGCTGGCGTCTTGGCCGCAATCCGCACCAGATCGTCGAGTTCAGGGTTGAGCTGCAAGGCACGTAGCGCCGCGAGTGCCTCGTCGGTCAGGCAACAAAGCAGGCCTTGCAGATAATTCCGCCTGCTTCCGTCGCTATCCTGGCCGGATACGCAGGCGGCCAGGTTGCCGAGGAATTCTTCGCGACCGGTGCGGCTGATGGCCGAGATCACCGTCTTATCGACTTTCGGAAACTTCTGCGCATCCAGCGCCGTAGTGATATCGCCGAGAGTGGCAAGGTTTTCAGTTTGGGCTTGTGTCATGTTGACCTCCAGTGGCGACTACAGACCCAAAATACAGACTCGCCCCAATTCTTTCTTTTTTTTGTTTGAGGGGAGGGGTTGCTTAGCCTGGATCTCCTACCCTCGGCCCCCGGTAGATGACGATGAAGGGTTCGCTGTCCTGCCTGGACAGGAAATACTCGGCGCGCTGGCGGCAATCGTTGCCGCTTGAATTGCAGCGCACAGGTCCGAGCACCTTGCGCTGGGCGGCTTCCTCCAGGCGGACGTACTGCTTCTCGATGAGCGCCATGCCGCAAAGGTGCTTGCCGATGTGCGGCACCGGCACAGTGACGGGGACGCCGCGATACAGCGTGGGGATGGTGCAGAACTCGCTGGCTGAGCCTATTCCAGGCGCCAGCGCGGCGATGAGGATCAGGCGTCGCATGGCATGGAGGTGACGATGCGCAGATAGCGCTGCCGGTCCTTATCGGACGGCATGGGACAATCCGCGCCGGCTTCGCATTGCGACTTCAGGATGGAGGCGGCGTGGCGGGCATCCTCGGAATTGATGGCCTGCTTCAACGTTCCGAGCGAGATGGGCGACTTGCACTTGGCCTGATAGCTGATGGCGAGATCGTTGGACACCTGGGCAGTGGGGGGATCCACTGCTTCCAGGGACTTGGCGAAGACGTGCCCGGCCGCCGAGTCGTAGCGAACCACGTCCTTGGTCGCCGTCAGGGCGGCCACCGGGATAGCCAGGACGCCGGCCACGAGCATGACGCCAATCGGAATGCGCTGGTTCTGGATCATGGTTTTCTGCCTCGAGTTTCGACGCATTGATCGTGCCACGCTGCAATGTGCGGTGCGATCAAATACCCTTTCACCGATGGTGGGGGTTGAGCCGGAAAAGGCTCAAGTCGTGAAAGGATTTGTCGATAAATACTGGAAAGCCGGCACGCTCGGTTGTATCCTGCAACCTTCATGCAAGCTTTCGTCTACAAGAGGAGGTCGCCTAAGCCATGATCCCGATTCGCTGGCATCGCGTCTTTCTGGTCTTCGCGGCCGTGAGCGTATTCATCGGCCTGGTCGACGAGATTTGCATCTGGCTGCTGCCACCCCAGGCAATGCGTCAGCTGATCACCGGCCTGACCACTGGCGCGGTGGTGATGCTTCTGGCCTACCGGAGCGGCAGTATTGTGCGCTTCGTTCTAGGCAGGCAGATCGCTGCCGGCGAACTGCATGGCAAGGTGAAAGCGGCGCTGGCTGCGATCCGGCTGCCCAGACCGCTCCGCTACCGGGTGGTTCTGTACGCAGCGAAGAATCCCTCCGCTTTTACGGTCAGCGACGGCGGCGCGTGCTGCATCTTCTTGAGTTCCTCGATGACGGAAGGCTTGTCCAGCGACGCCCTGGCCTGCGTGATCGCGCATGAATGCGGCCACATGCTTGAGCGCCATCCGCGCAAGCAGTTCATCATCCTCGGCCTGCTTGCGTGCATCAAAGCCACAACCGGCATCACCATTGCCGCCGTTTTCATGGTGATCCTTGCTTACCTGTACATGCTGCGCGAGTGGGAGTTCGTGGCCGACCGTCACGCCGCCAAGATCGTCGGCGGAGATCGTCTGGTTGCGGCCTTCAAGGAGTTCGGGGTGTTGAGCGGCGAAAAAGATATCTCCCGCCTCTCCGAATTCATGTGCAGCCACCCGAGCCTGAATCGCCGGATTGCAGCATTGGTCGACGGCCCGAATATACCGCTTCGGCCCTGAGTTACTTCGTGTTCCGTCCTGGGCCGCGAGGATACGCCGTATGCTGAGTGCGCTACTGGACGGAAACCTTTCCGAAAGCGAGCAACTGCGTGCACTGTTCGCCTGGATCGACGAGCGCTGCGCAACGATTACCCCTCCCGCGGTGTGCACTCCAGGGTGCGCCCACTGCTGCAGGGGCCCGGTACAGATGTCGGAGGCGGAGGCCTGCCTGATCGCCGAGTTCTCCGGGCGCAGTTTCACTTCCAACGCCCAGGCTGCTTCCAGCCCCTTCTCCTCGGTGTGTCCCTTACTGGATTCCGAATCCAAGATGTGCGCCGTTCATGAGGTACGCCCATCGGCATGCCGCACCCGTTTCGCCTTCGACGATGCGTCCCTCTGCGCCAAGAGCGCATTCCATCAGACCTACAATCTGGCCAATTTCGCCGAAGATCATGATGCCGAGCTTAGCCGCGCCGGGTTGCGCAAGACGGTACGTGCTCTGAACGGTGGTCGCGCCGATATACGTTTCTTCTTCGGCTGAGCATTCATCGGGCCTTTTCCGGCTCAACCCCCCCCATCGGTGAAAGGGTTTCCGTCCCGCGCGAAATTCAAGGCGTGTGAACATCAACGCTTTGGATTCTTCAAGGCGTGCGGGTGTTTTGTATAGGCAGTGAACCCATTTTGCTGGCAAGCGTGGACCAGGTGGCACTCACCACCTGGTCGATTCCGTCCATGCTCGCCGTTCCGGCCTATCTCGCCTTGTTTGGCTGGTTTTCCGTAAAGAACCGCTTGGTCGGATGGGTGGATCTCCTGTTGCTGGCGGTTCTTACCGCCGCTGTTGTGTTGTTCGGCGCGCACAGCCCTCTCAAGGACGGCAGCTTCGGTCTGGCCGGATTCTCCTTGATCTGGCCCTTCCTCCTTTTTTTCGTGGGCTACGGCATCTGGCGGCTTGCCGGGGGGCGCCCGCTGGCCCGCTGGCCCTGGTACCGCCTCGGCCTGCTGGTGACGATGACACTGTTGATGGGGGACATCGGCGTTGCGATCACCTCGGCGCCACCGAACGGTGGGCTCTGGCAACTGGGTGGAGCGTGCGTTGAGGATGCGCTGGTTACCGCCCCGCCGCTACTCACGCTGATTTTCTTCGGCTTGCTCGATTGTCGCTCCTCCTGGGTCTTCTGCAGCCGAAAGTGCCGCGACCTGAACCGCTGCCGGTTCGGTATGGACGGCAAGCAGTGCGACTGCGTGAGGGGGGCGTCCGGCGCGCCGGACGAGTCGGAGCCGAAACCGCTGGCCTGGTGGGGCAGGAGTGTGCTGAGCGTGGTGGCGGGGATCCTCATCATATTCGGCTACTCAGCTATCCCATATGAGCAAGTGGTTTACAGGCAAGCCGATGCAAGTCCGAGCCAGAGGGCTCTGATCGGGTCGGCTCAGTCTGAAGGTCTGCGCATCGCAGAGGCATACCGGATTCCGGCGCCGAAGATCGAATTCCTCGAAAGCGCGGTTCCGGGACTGACCAGGCCGCCGATCCGCGCTGGGGAAGCCAGCACCATCGAGCTGAGCAGCGCAGTACTGCAGGGGAGGTTCAAAGAGGATCCCGCCCTGTTGCGAGCCGTCGTAGCGCATGAAGTGGGACACGCCATCCAGAATGCGCGCGGAACGGGCTTCCCGACCCTGCTGGTGCTGCTGATGTACGTGTGCAGCCTGGCGGTGGTGCTGTTCGCTTTCCCGCATGGACGGGGAATATTTCTGTGGGCCGGCTTTCTGCTCGGCCTTCTCGCTCTGCTGAGTTTCTTCCCTGGGCTGTACGCGCATGCAGCGCTGCGCGCGGTACTGATCGGACAGGCATTGGCGGCTGTCGTTCTGTGGCGACGTCAGGTATCGATCCGTGAGGTACTGCCGGCGCGGATCGCCAGCCTCACAAGCCTTTGGCCAACGCCGAGCAGCCTTGCGGCCGCGGCGTCGGCCGGCGTCGTCACCTTCTTCGCGCTGGGGGTTTACCTCGGTAGCAAGAACGTCGAGCGCGAACTCATGGCTGACCAGGTTGCGGCATGCGAAGTCGGTGCCGGTCCGATCCGGGCGGCGCTGATGGAGTTGCGCGGAAACTCGAAGAAGGAAGGCGACATGAGCGCGCGGCTGTTCGATCCCTTCCATCCTCTACTGACTGAAAGGCTGGCTGCGATCGAGGCGCTGCAGCATGCGGGTCGGCTAGAGGTTGATTGCGATGCGATACGGAAAGGGAACTGAGAATCTCAGGGCCGCTTTTTTCAAGGCAGTTTTATCAGATTCGCTTTGGTGTTCTGTCTATTCTTTTCTTGTCTTGCACGAGCATTTTTTAAGGAGGCTGTTTTGAAATCACTCAAGATTGTTTTTCTAGCTGTTGCATTTCTGCCCATCTGCTCCTTCGCGGATGGCTTTAGCGGTCCCTATGTTGGTGCGGCTGTTGGTGGCGCCTTTGCGACGGAAAAGGGAACCGGCTACGATGACACTACCCTTGCCCAATCGGGCTATACGCACAAGACCGAACCGGCCGGCCCCTTGCTTGGCCTGAAGCTGGGATACAGCAAGCTGCTGCCCAACAAGCTTCTTCTTGGTCTGGAGGTTGGCTACGACGGTCGCAGCAATAAGGACCGTGCTTATCAAAAGAACAATGGTGTGACCGATCTTGGTTACCGAAAAACCACGACTATATCGTCGTCCGCTTCCGTGCTGGCCCGCGTCGGCTATGCGCTAACCCCGAAGACCGCTGCCTATGCAACGGCCGGCGTCTCGGCTGTGAAGGTGAGCCGGAAATACGAAACCGTTGGAGTCGATTCCGAATCGCATGGCACCACAAAGAGCGGTTATGTGGTGGGAGTCGGAGTGGAACACCTTCTGTCCAAGAATCTTTCAACTGGGCTGGAGTTTCGTCACTCAGATTACGGCAAGAGCAAGGTCAATGTCGCGAACTGGAATGAATTTTACAAAGAGCGCCTGACGGACCAGTCTTTGCGTGTCGGGATATCCTATCGCTTCTGACATGTTCGCCAAGTGCGGAAGGAGAACCCGTGAATAAAGGGAGCAAGATCGCGGTGATCGCTGTAAGCGCGCTGATGGTGCTAGCCGGCGGCGGGTATGGGGCGTGGTACGCATGGGACAACGGCAAGTTCGGCGACAACCCCCGCGCCCCAACCCCGCAGGCCATGGAAAAGGCAGTGCGCTTCCAGGCGGCCTACCTCGTCATGACGACTGGCGCGCGCCAGCCCTGCCTGAGCCTCGATCTGGGTTCCGCGCAGCCGGAGATCGTGGGCATCCCGGGCATCGGCCAGCAAAGCGTCCCCGGCATGCACGCCGCCACGCTGCTGCTGCAGACCAACTCGCGCAACCAGCAGGTGCGCGACATGCAGTTCGCCCAGTTCGACTACCTGGCCAAGCAGGGTCTGTTCAGCGTAGTCGACACCACCATCACCACGGACGATGGCGCTGAACGTCAGGCAAAGTCGTACCGACTGACATGGAAGGGCTACGCAAGCGGGCGCTCAAATTACGGAAGCACGCTGTGCTTGAATTATGGCAAGCGTGAGTTTGCCGGCATCGAGCAGATCGAGAAGACCCTTGAGAAGATGATGGACCTCGACGTCTACGAGGTCAGCTACAAAACGACCGCGAAGGGCGTCCCGGCATGGGCAACCACGGAGGATGCCAAGCGCCATTTTCCGAAGTTGGTTGATCTGATCGGAGACGGTAACGGCAAGGCAAAGGTGATCCGCACCCAAGACGGCTGGCGCTCAGCCTATGAACTGGAGGCCGAGATCAGCGTTGCGGCGAAGGGCGGTCAGAACACCCAACTCGCCGAGATGTACAAGAAGCAGATGCAGGGCAGGATGGATGCCCCCACCATCACGCTCGATGAGGCCAAGGAGCTTGTGGCGAAGCAGATCGCCGAGCCTGAGTGGACCTCGCGCAGCGGGGTGGCCTGTCTTCCGCTGCACGTTCAGCGTGGCGGCGACGAGAAGGATGCGCAGGGTGCGCGCGATGCGGCCGAATTCGCCGTCACCTACTATGACCGCAACGACCGCAAGCCCTACGAATACCAGACCATGGCCAGGAACCTGCACATCCTGGCTGCCCTAGAAGGCGCTGGCCTGGCGGAAATGGAGGCGATCCGGCCTGCACCCCTGCCGCCGCCAGCCAAGGTCGGCCGCAAGCAGCCCGCGCAGCCTGTTGAGCCGCCCAAGCCGATCGGCATCCGCTACAAGGTAAACAAGGAAGCGATGACGGCCATGGGGATGACGGGATACGGAGGCGGCTGCATCCCCGCCGGCCGGGCCAAGATCGAGGTGCTGGCCTTGCAGGAGAGCTACGACTACGGACAGACGAGCATCCAGGCGCGCGCGACCATCGACCAGACGCCGGAGTGGGCAACAAGGATTGCCGAGAGTCTTCCAGCATTGAAGGCAATCATCGAGAACGGCCTGGCGATGCAAGGGTCGCTTTACCGCGTGCCGGAGGGCAGCGCGGAAGCCGGCAAGTGGAAGCTGAGCGGCCTGACGCCCATCTACCCGACGCTTTCCTATGACTCGATTCCCGCCCACTTGAAGCCGATCATGCCGCTGACCGCCGCCGCGTACCCTGGCAAGACGATCAAGGCCCCCGGGCTGGTGCCCGAGCTGCGTGCAACTGCAGCGCCCATCCTTCGGGTGGAGCCGGGCAACGGAACGGCTGCAGCGCCGGCGGCGCCTCCCGCCAGCATCGATGACGCACCAGCGCCGGCCTACAAGCCCGCCCCGGTACCGGCGCCAACCCCGACGCCAAAGAAAACTTCATCCGGACCGATCTACCCTGCCGATGGCTCACCGGTGCACGTGGTGTCGATCTACGAGGCGCCCTTGCCCGGCGGCGCCAAGCGCGGCTTCCAACAGCATCCGGAAGGCTCGGTCAATATCGCTGTTTCCACGAACAACGCGACGCTGCTTCTCTTCTCCTACGAGCCGGTGGAATGGAGGATCAATTCGGCAAAGGGCGTGAAGCTGAAGCGCGTCGTGGCAACCGGGTACTACGACCAGCGCATCGTTTTCTCAGGAGGCGGAAAGCCCGAGGTGACGGCCATCAAGACCGGCACCCTCGCCGACCTGAGCGGCATCGACCAGGCCTCAATGAGTGTGCCCCGGAAGGCGGACGCGAACGGAATGACGTCGATCGCGGCGCTAACCCAGGCGTTGACCGGCGCGCTGCCCGCCAGCTTCCAGACGGCCTACACAGCGCCCGAGACCGGCTTCTCGATCGACGACAGGACGCCGAGATTCGCACTTCCCGCGCCGAGGGCGCCGGGGGCCACCCCCATGGCCGTCATCCTGCACGACGGCTGGGGCGGGAAATTCATCAAGGGCAATACGGTCCTGCGCGGAATGTCAGGTGCCTACAATGAATACTGGACCGATCGCGTCTTTTCGTCCGGCAAGGCCTATTTCGAGGGAAAGCTTCGCGTGACCGGATCCCTCACAGCGCATACCTACGCGAACATTGGCCTCTGCCTGGCCACCGAGAAGGGGGTCGACATGTCCGGGAGCAGGGAAGTCCTTGCCCTCGGCCATGACGAGCAGAAGCTGTTTAAGGACGGCGATCTGTTCGGCGTAGCCGCCGACTTCGACAATCAGCGCCTGCATTTCCGGGTCAACGGCAAGTGGATGACGGGCGAGCCTGGCAGCAAGGTTGGGAAGCGCCTGCGGAATGGCACGGAATACCGCGCCTGCGTGCTGGCTTCCGGAACGACGAGCAGTGGCGTGGAGCGCGGCGAACGGCAATCGGACTCGACGTGGGAAGTGAATTTTGGCGCCAGGCCCTTCGTCCATCCGATCCCGGCCGGATTCCGTCCCTTCCAGGGCGGGCAGGCGTAATCCTATTTTGGAATCACCCCAGCTGTTCGCCGGGACTTCAGCTGGACGACCTTTGTGGATAACGTCGGACGCTCGACCATCCATAGATCACCGAATTCGCAATCGAACACCGTCACCAGACCTTGGATCACCTGCTTGTTCCAGTGATCCGCCTTGCCGTCGATGACGCGGCCGAGTTGGGGAAGGGATATCTCCACCCCAAGATCTTCCAGGCGCCGCTTCAGTTCGGATACGGTGCGAATCTCACGCTCCGCCATCAGCACGCGGGCCCGGGGCCTCAACGTCAGAAGCCGTGTGTTCTTCTTGGGCTTGGTCGCCATCGGGGCATAATAGCAGACTGTTGTTTGCGCGCAACACTTCCTTTCATGGCATGAAAGATATTGTCACTCAATGTTGAAATGCCCGGAGGGTATCTGTATAGTCGTTGAATTAGGCGGGAAGCATGTTGGTATGCCGACGGGGTTCATATCCCTGTTTCGACGAAGGTTCGATTCCTTCTCCCGCAACCAGTCAACCAAACGGCCTGGTCCGCGTTATAACGCGGAGTTGCAGCAAAGGAAGCGGGAACGCGCAACCTTCTGCAGTCGAGCCGCCGGCGGCAACGCAGGTAGAGCAGGGTCGAGCGCGGGGATGCCGCGCCGGACTGTGAAATTCGCAACGAACGATGAAAAGGGATTCAAGGAAACGATGATGGGCATGATGATCACATTACGGCAGAGAGCGATATTGCGGGGATTAACCCGCAGTAACGGGCGCGTTGCGCTCGCGCGTCCGGCCGTGTCCATCATGGCCATTCGACCCGCGTGCGATCTGCGCGCCCCAATGCACAAGTCCGTCATTTCAGGCCTTGTCGGTCGATTCGGTTATTCGAATCTCAGCGAGCAGTGGAATGCGGCAGTACGGAAGATCCGGGAGAGGCTGAAGATGTAGCGCAGCCTCCCACAGGCAAGCAGCACAAGCCAAGCCCGGATCTCCGCAAAAGGAATCCGGGCTTTTTGTTTTTTGGATGGTTGGCCGAGCGGTTGAAGGCGCCCGCCTGTAAAGCGGGAGATCGACAGGTCCACCGGAGGTTCGAATCCTTCACCATCCACCAGCACACGCCTCGCTGGCGCAATTGGCAGACGCGCTCGCTTCAGGAGCGAGATGTTCGGGGTTCGAGTCCCTGGCGAGGCACCAGAAGTAGATGTGGCAGTACCGCGCGGCAATTAGCCGGACAACGCGGATGATATTTAACAATTCGGACACGATGTAAATCTTCCGGTCGCGGAGGCGCGAGAGCTTGTTGTCTGGCGATGCGCTTCCGCGACCGAGAGGATGTTTTGTCGAGCGCACCGGATGACAAGCGGGCTCGGCCCGCGAGAGTCCAGCGGGGCAATCCGGATGCCCAATCACGCCGGCTCCTAGTCTGGTGTGCTCAACAAAACATGCGGGTATAGCTCAGCTGGTAGAGCGCGACGTTGCCAACGTCGAGGCCGTCGATTCGATTTCGACTATCCGCTCCAGATTTTTTGAACCGTTCGATTTCCGGTGAGATCACCAGCCTTTCAAGCTGGCCAGATGGGTCCGACTCCCATACGGTTTGCCATAGTCACGCGGGTAGACAAGGACAAGGGGCGTCCAGCAGCCCTCCAAGCTGACGATCGCGGAGTTCGACTCTCCCTACCCGCTCCATATCCCCTTTGAGGTGGTATCCGCATCAGGCCGGCGGGGGCAAACGATCAATCGTATCCCGGCAGGAGCAACCGAAAGCGGACTGGGCAACAGGCGGAGGCCTGCCCCGTCGTTACGCGACAAAGCCCGGCGCACAGGGAGTGAGCGCCAAGAACTGCGACTCGTTAGCTCAATTGGTAGAGCGTCGGTCTCCAAAACCGAAGGCTGGGAGTTCGAGGCTCTCACGGGTCGCCATCGAATTCGCTCCTCTAGCTCAGCCGGAAGAGCATCTGCTTCGTAAGCAGACGGTCGCCTGTTCGATTCAGGCGGGGAGCACCAATCGGTTAAACGAGGAGAAGCAAAATGAAACGAAAGATGACGGCCCCGCGCAATCCCTTCGTCGCGGCGGCCAAGTTCAAGAAGGCGGGCGCGCACGTGAAGAGCATGAAGGCTCTGCGGCGCGGAGAAAAGATGTATCTGCAGGGGAAGGTTGGCGTAGTGGCCGCGCACCGGACTTTTAATCCGGCCCAGGAAGAGTTCGAATCTCTCACCTTCCACCAGCACCAAGCAAAACGTATTCGCAGAGTGCGATTCGCCTGATGTTGGAAGAACAATTCCGTAGTGCGCCAGGTCGGTAGGCGGCGTGCCTGTTAAGCACGTGCATATTGGTTCGATCCCAATCTACGGAGCCATGACAATATTTGCCGCTGTAGCTGAGGAGGATTAGCGTCTGCTTGAAAAGCAGAAGGAGGTTGGTTCGAATCCAACCGGCGGCGCCAGAATCATGAAGCCTGCGCTCTCCGCTCCACCACGTCACGGTGGAGTGAATGCGCCAAGGTCGTTTCGGAGAAACGGTGTGACGCCGCCGAGAAGACGAATCGGAACGCTGTGTGTCCTCTTGGCGGGCGCACCGGCCGGAGAGTTCAGACTTCATGAAGGGGGCAGCAGCGGGCTGCGGGGATGCCTTGCAAGTATCCTGTCTACGAGGGTTCGACACCCTGGGCCTCCACCAGATTGCAGGCGGTAGCGAAAGACTGGGTTGCCAACCCGCACCCCACCACTCGGGGGAGATAGACGAGCCTTGGAAGAACCAGGTGGCGCTGGCAGGGATTCCCCGAAAGTCCAAGGTGGTGCGAAGCTCGCGCGAGCAACGCGCCTTAAAACTGAGAGTGGGTCTGCACCCGACATGGCGAGTTGCCGGAGCGGTCTAACGGCGCGGTCTTGAAAACCGATGGGCGGAAACGCCACGAGAGTTCGAATCTTCTCACTCGCCGCCAAGTTTGCAGCAGGACCGTGGGTTTAGAAGCAGCCACCGGCTAAGGAGTGAGCACGAGGCGGCACCCGCGAGGGTCTGGGCGGTAACAGTCCGGAAGCTGGGGCGGGGCCGATAAACTGGAGGTTCTTTGGCGTAACAGCACACCTTCTGCAACCTATTCGGAGAGATGCCCGAGAGGCCCAAGGGCGCCGGTTGGAAACCGGATGGTCGCAGCGATGCGGCGCTAGGGTTCGAATCCCTATCTCTCCGCCAGAATACGGAAGCGTGCCGGAGCCAGGTTTAACGGCGCCGCCTCGAAAGCGGATGGGCCGCAAGGCCGCAGAGGTTCGAATCCTCTCACTTCCGCCATATAGCATTATTCTCTCTGTAGCGCAGCTGGGAGCGCGCCTGCTTCGGGAGCAGGAGGTCGCCTGTTCGATCCAGGCCAGAGAGACCAGGATTGCCCCCGTAGCTCAGTGAACAGAGCACGCGGCTACGAACCGCGGGGCCGGAGGTTTGATTCCTTCCGGGGGCGCCAAACACGGAGAGATGGCCGAGCGGTCCAAGGCGCCTTCCTGCTAAGAAGGAGTCCGGCAAAACCGGGCACCAGGGTTCAAATCCCTGTCTCTTCGCCAGTTTTCAAAGCGTCCTTAGCTCAGTCGGTAGAGCAGGATCCTTACAAGATCATGGTCGGCGGTTCGATCCCGTCAGGACGCACCAATCAAACGGCAACGTAGCTCAATTGGTTAGAGCACCGGCCTGTCACGCCGGGAGGTGGCGGTTCGACCCCGCTCGTTGTCGCCAGAATTGCCCGCGTGGTGAAATTGGCAGACACGCCACCTTGAGGGGGTGGTGCTGCGAGAGCGGCTTACAGGTTCGAGGCCTGTCGCGGGCACCAGAGGCAAAGCGCCGGTGGCGGAATTGGCAGACGCACCTGACTCAAAATCAGGCGAACAGAGATGTTCATGCGGGTTCGAGGCCCGACTGGCGCACCATGAACTACGGCGGCGGCGAGCACACAGACCCGGCCGGATTATCCGGTCGGTCGCCGGCGCCGCTCCTTATACGCGATGCTGGCGGAATTGGCAGACGCAGCCGGTTTAAGCCCGGCCGCCCGAGAGGGTTTCCCAGTTCGAAGCTGGGGCATCGCACCAAGGTAGTTGAGTGTTTTTCCGGGTGGTGAAGCCGTGGTGACCGAGGCCACGGGATGAAAGTCGGTGAGTAGCGTGAGTGACTTACACGTAGGGGCCGAATGATAGCGAGCTAGTCTCTCGTTGCTGGTGCAAACCCAGCCATCACCGCGAAAAACCATTCGTGACGTAGCCAAGTCGGTAAGGCAGCGCGCCCATAACGCGCCCAGCGCTGGTTCAAATCCAGCCGTCACGACCACTTTTGCCTCTGTAGCTCAGTCGAATAGAGCGGCAGTTTTCTAAACTGCGGGTCGAGGGTTTGATTCCTTCCAGGGGCGCCAATTCACGGGCCTTTAGCTCAGTTGGTCAGAGCGGCGAACTCATAATTCGCGGGTCGCTGGTTCAAGTCCAGCAAGGCCCACCAGACACGCCTTCATAGCTCAGTTGGTAGAGCAGCCGTTTTGTAAACGGCAGGTCGCCCGTTCGATTCGAGGCTGGAGGCACCAGATATTCGTGCGGTGGCAGAGTGGTCGATTGCATCGGTCTGCAAAACCGAAGGCGCAAGCCCGCGCCGGTCCGAATCCGGCCCGCACGTCCAGAGTCCGAGTCCTGGCGGACGCAATAGTGTCCAGGGACAGCAGCACCGCTGAGCGGGGCAGGCAGGCAAGGCCCCAACGTGAGTGAGCACCCGATCGACCGCAAGCGGCCGTGCAAGGAACGGGCAGGCGTGCAGCGGCAGGGCATTCGCCCGAATTTTCAACCGGAAAGGAGAAGGTCATGAAAGTGCTGATCGAGATCCGCCCAGGAGAGGGCGGCGAAGACGCGAAGCTGCTTGTGCGCGAACAGTCGCGGATGTACCTGCGCTATGCCGAGCGAAAAGGCCTGCGCGCCGAGATCGAGGAGCGGGGCGGCCTTTGACGCTTTGGTCATCGAGGGCGACGCCGCGGCAGCGCTTCTGCGCGAAGCCGGCGGCCATCGTTGGCAGCGGGTTCCGCCTACCGAGCGGCGCGGCCGAGTGCATACCTCGACCGTGACCGTCGCGGTGTTCGAGCTCAAGGCGGAAAGCGAGTGGCGATTGCGCGAGGTCGACATTGAGGTGTTCACCACCAAGGATACCGGCCCGGGTGGGCAGCATCGCAACAAGACCGAAAGCTGCGTGGTGATGCGCCACAAGCAGTCCGGAATTGAAGCGAAGGCCGCCTCGAAGAGCCAGCACGCCAACCGGCGCGCGGCCAGGGAAACACTCGAGGCGCGCGTTGCGGCATTCCTCGCCGCTGGCAGAAAGGCCGACGAGGATGTCCGGCGCCGGCAGATGGTGGGCAGCGGGGAGCGTGGGGACAAGATTCGCACCTATCGGGAGCGCGACAACATCGCGACCGACCACCGCACAGGGAAGAAGGCGAGGTTATCCGATGTCTTATCTGGACGCCTTGACCTTCTGGGTCGATAACCAATCAACGGGGTGTAGCGCAGTCTGGTAGCGCGCCAGCTCGGGGAGATGGAGGTCGCGAGTTCGAACCTCGCCATTCCGACCATCCGAATGAAGTAGGGGTATAGCTCAGTCCGGTAGAGCACGTGACTTTGACTCACGGTGTCGAAGGTTCAAATCCTTCTGCCCCCGCCCATCAATTTTCAGTTGCGGCCTAGCTCAGTTGGTAGAGCACGCGCTTGATAAGCGCGGGGTCGTAGGTTCGAGTCCTACGGCCGCAACCATCTTTTTATCGGAGTGTAGCGCAGCTGGTAGCGCGCCTGGTTTGGGACCAGGATGTCGAAGGTTCGAATCCTTTCACTCCGACCATTTAATGCCGGAAATAGCACGTAAAAACGCAACGAAGCGCATCTATTGCCGGAAATGCTCAATGGTGGCCGTGGCCGAGAGGTTTAGGCACTTGATTGTGGGTCAAGGTTACATCGGTTCGAGTCCGATCGGTCACCCCAGATTGCCCTCGTAGCTCAGTGGAAGAGCGGCTGGCTCCTATCCGGCAGGTCGCATGTTCAAATCATGCCGAGGGCGCAGCACCCATAATGACTAGACATTATCATCAGTAATGATTACAATGTAACCACATCGGAGAAAGGCGCCGCCTATCTCCTTCGCTTCAAAGGGATGTGCGAGTGATCTCTAGCAACAAAACTACTGGAGAAGAAATGGCTGACCTCAAAACCATAATCCGCATAACACCGGCAATGCGTAGCGCCCTGGCGAAGGTTCTCGATGTAGCCGGCCCTAAGCCATTCCGGCGCTCAGTTCTCGCCAAAACGCTCTATCCACTCACCAACCCACGCAGCCGGCAGAAGGCCGACAAGATTGCCGACAAGCTGATCGAGGCGGCATTCAAGGCCGGAAAGATCATTCGGCATGGACATCTACATTGGGTGCAAGCTGAGAAAGGCAGAACGCTGCGCAGTGGTCGCCGGGTGGCAGAGTATCCCGATACCGTCGATTTGCTGCTGTCGACGCACTGCCCCTGCAAGTGGGCAGCCGTTGATCTTGAAACCGGGGATGTCTGGATCGGCAGCCGGTCTGGGTGGAAGCGGGCGGACAAGCAGCACCGCGAGGAAGTCGCATCGGTGGTGGCGAAATGAAGCTTCGCCGTGTAGGAAATGCCACAGGCCTTGCCCTTCGCAAGGACATCCTAGAGGCCTCCGGCCTGGCCGAGGGGGATGAGGTCGAGGTCGTGGCCGGCCCGGGCGAGATTCGCATCATGAAGGCCAGCGGGGAGGTTCTGCTGCCGGTGACGGATGGCGACCTACAGGAGCTTGCCAAAGGGCGGGTGACTAAAACTGCTCAAACCATGGCGAGAAAAGTAATTCGGGAGAGGAAATGAGCGAAGCCATTACCAAGGAAGGTATTGAGGCGGCAAAAGGCCAGGTGTGGCGTGACCTCGACAAGCGGATGCTCAGCGGGAATCGGCATTGCCGCGTGGAGGCGGTGCGGAACGGCAAAGCCATCATGTTTCTCTGCACCGCCGATGGGCGTCTCATCAATGTTACTCGCGAAGTCAAGGTTTCGATCGCTCGTATGCACAAGTCCAGCACTGGATGGGCGCTCGTGCGTTGACCGGAAAGAGCGCGGTGTTTTCGACAATCGACATCTTGGAAATACTAAGGGGCTAATGATGGCTATTACGGTAATTGAAGGATCCCTATCCATTGACCTTGTGGACGTCTACCAATGGCTGGAATCGCGGGGCATCAATACCGAGGGCGCCAAGAATTTGGAATTTGTTCGGGCTCAGGACTCTTTGGTGCTGTCATTTGTCGATGGGCGAACAGTTGAGGTTGAAGCCGCCGAGTTCTGGGCTTGGGTAATTGATAAGCAGTTGCCGAGAGGGTTTGCGGAGTTTGAAACAGTGTTTGGGGTGCCGGTGCGGGGAGATGATGGCTACTTCCAGGTGACATTCGCCGCATCCAACTATAGTGATCCGCGTACATGGGCATCGCCGCCGGCATGTCTTGCTGAATGGGATGGTATCTGAGCCAGACTCGCCCAACCTACCGCGCCGCTATCGAGTGGATCGCGGCCAACGACAGCCTTGGCGACGCTGAGCCCGAGGAAGCGCTGCGCGACTACCTGACCGTGGCGCTGGCGGCCGACTTGTTCGGCGTTTCGTGCGAGCGGGTGGCGAAAGATGTTGCCGCACTCCGCACTCCTGAGAAGCCCAAAACCTCGCTGTAGCTCAGAAGGAAGCACGATGCCGGAGCCGGACATCCTTACCGCCGATCAGCGCGAGACTATGCTCCGCGAATTGGCCCGCGAGGATTTGAGTATTTACACAGTAGTTCGGATGGCGAGAGAAGATGTTTCGGCCGGGCGCTTCGATGAAGCCTTTGCCCGACTTCGAATTGACGCCGACAAGATTCGGATGCACAGCCGTCCGCTTTATGAACTCATCGCCCGCGACTAGCGGCGGTGATATCTCAAATCTCGCCGTAGCTCAGCCCGGAAGAGCACCGGCCTCCGACGCCGGGTTGTCGTAGGTTCGAATCCTGCCGGCGGGACCACTCAACCATCGTGTCCGATTTTCCCTGGCCAGCGATCTGGCAATACAGGAGAACCGCCCTTTGGCGGGAAACAGAACAAAGGAGAAGCAATGATGAAGCAGCACAAAATTTACTCAGACAACATCGAAGGAAAAGCCCTAGCGCAATTCTTCGATGCGCTGTCCCAGCCGTGGGCCGTCAAGGGCGCTCTCATGCCGGATGCGCACGCCGGCTACAGCCTGCCGATCGGCGCCGTGGTGGCAACGGATGGCGTGGTCGTTCCCGCGTGGGTAGGCTTCGATATCGGCTGCGGCATGCTCGCCGTGGAAACCACGTTCGAGGCCGATGCGGTTCGCAACAAAGCGAAGGACATCTTCGACGCCATCTACCGCGACGTGCCGGTGGGGTTCTCTCACAACGCGAAGACTTCGCAATGGGTGGCCGGTGAATCGCTGCCGCGTTCCGAGGCTTTGCAGGGGATTCTCGACCGCAAAGGGATGAAGGACCTTCATTCGCTGGGCGGCGGGAATCACTTCGTCGAGATCGGCGCCGACGAGCGCGGCAAGGTTTGGATCGTGATCCATTCCGGTTCGCGCAACCTGGGCCATACGGTGGCGACCCACTACATGAAGCTCGCCGCCGGCGACGGCAGGGCGCGCGAGGGCCATTACGCCCTCAAGTCCGATTCGGATGGCGGGCGCGACTACATCATGGACTTGGACTTTTGCCTGGCCTACGCGCTGGAGAACCGCCTCGGAATGGTGAAGCGCATCGAAGCGGTGATCAGGAAGCAGGTCTGCAATGGCGGAGCGGACTGGGAAACGCTGGTGAACAGGAACCACAACCACGCCGAGGGAACGGACGGGCTGTGGATCCACCGCAAGGGCGCGACTCACGCCGAGGAGGGCATGGCTGGCGTGATCCCGGGGAACATGCGTGACGGCAGCTTCATCGTTTGCGGGAAAGGCAACCCGGAGGCCCTGTGCTCGAGCTCCCACGGCGCCGGGCGCGTCATGGGACGGAAAGCCGCCAAGGAGCAGCTGGACATGGCGACCTTCCGCAAGGAGATGGAAGACCGCGGCATCCAGGCGCGTGTGGATGCATCCACTCTCGATGAGAGTGCGGGGGCGTACAAGGATGTTTTTGAAGTAATGGCGATGCAACGCGAGCTTGTCGAGGTGATGCACCACGTCAAGCCGATCATCAACATCAAAGGCTAATAGCGGCCTGAGGCCGCGCAAACGAAGGAAAGGAGTGCGGCTGTGATTTCGATTCTGGCCCTCGATGTTTCTGGCAATCCCTTCCGGTGGTTGTCACCGGAGCGCGCCGCCTACTACCAGGCCGCCAACAAGGTAGCCTGGGAAATCGGCGAGAAAGTGCTGGTGTTGCGCGGTGGCGTGAACCGCGCCGGCGAGCGGTCCATCCTCGAGGTGGCCCCGGTGATCGCGCTGGCGAAGTCGGAAGGCATGGCCAAGTGGGCGCAACTTGCGCTGCCGCTGGGGCATCGCAACGACCTGCTGTTCGCCCGCGACAGGCATATCTGCGCCTATTGCGGCGACAGAATCGAGCGCGGCCGTGGCACCCGTGACCATATCCTGCCGCGTGCCCGTGGTGGTATGGACACTTGGGCGAACACCGTGACGTCTGACCGCAGCTGCAATGAGCGGAAAGGCTGCCGGACGCCCGAAGAGGCGGGCATGAAGCTGCTTTATGTCCCGTACACGCCTTGCCGTGCGGAGCACTTCCTTTTGAGTGGACGGAAGATCCTCGCCGACCAACACGATTTTCTGGCGGCGCGGTTGCCGCCGCATTCGAGGGTTGCGCGGCATTGACCGGAAGTCAGGACGGCGTGATAATGCATCCGTCCTGATTCCCTCCCCAGAGTTTCAGGGCACCCTCAAACCGGCCTTCGGGCCGGTTTTCTTTTCCTTCAAGAATATCTTTGCGCAATCGGCAGCCTGCGCCCATCCCCGAACGCCCGCGCGTGCATTCGTATGATCGGCGGCGCCTGGCGGCGCTTGAACTCAGCCCTGTCGACCAACCTCTTTACCCGCTCCACCTCTTCCAGTGGCATTCGCGAGACAGTAGCCTCGCATTCGGCGTGCTGAGCCGCCGGCAAGACGTCGCCCTCGATATAGAGCCGTAGCACCGCATCGAGCTGCGGATAGTCGGGTAGGGCATCGGAGTCCTTCTGTCCCGGCGACAATTCGGCTGACGGCGCCTTATCCAGGATGGATGTCGGGATCACCTCGCGGCCCGTGTGCTCATTAATGTAGCGCGCCAACCGATAAACCTCGGTCTTGTAGAGGTCCCCGATCAGGTTCAGGCCGCCGTTCATGTCCCCGTACAGGGTGGCATAGCCCACGGACATCTCGCTTTTATTACCTGTTGATAGTACCAGTGCGCCGGTCTGGTTGGACACCTCCATAAGCTTGCGCCCACGGATCCGCGCCTGTATGTTTTCCAGGGTGAGGCGCACGGGAACCTCGCCGAAATCCACCTCGAAGCGCTTGCGCGCAAGATCGAACTCCTCGCCGATCGAGGCTTCGAAGAGCTTCACGCCCAGGTTCGCGCAGAGCACGCGGGAATCGGTCACGCTGCCCTTCGACGAATACTGCGAGGGCATGGTCACCGCTAGCACGTTTCCCGGCCCCAGGGCCTCGACGGCAAGCGCCAGGGTCAGGGCCGAGTCGATTCCGCCCGACGAGCCGACCACCACCTTGGAGAAACCGCACTTACGCACGTAGTCGCGCAGCCCTAGCACGCTCTGGCGGAACATGAGGGCTTCCTCGCTCGATCCGGCCGGCGACCCTGACGCGGACCAGCGGCCGGCGGCAAGGTCTAGCGTAACGACCGCCTCCTCGAACCCGGGGGCGATAACGGCGATCGCGCCGCCGGAGTCGGCCGCGAAGCTGTGGCCATCGAAGACGATCTCATCGGTCGCCCCAACTTGGTTCACATAGATCATCGGGGTGCCGCGGCGACGGGAAATTGCCGCCACCAGCTTTTCGCGCTGGGCCTGCTTGCCCAGGTTGGACGGGGAAGCGTTGAGGCTGATCAGCACCTGCGCGCCTTGAGCGGCCAGGTCCGCGACCGGATTGTCCGGGTAATCGCTGCCTCCGTCGTTCCATGCGTCCTCGCAGATCAGGAAGCCGATGCGCTGCCCTTGCCACTCAAACACCCGGCTGGGAGGGCCAGGCTCGAAGTGCCGCCGTTCATGAAACACGTTGTAGGTGGGCAGGAGCCGCTTATCGCAGGCGAAGATCGCCTGGCCGCCGGCGAAGACCGTCAGGCCGTTGAAATAGGGCTTCCCCGGCCCCAGGTTGGCCCGGATGTGCCCCACGACCACCGCAGCCCGGCCGTCGGCGCTGGCGGCGGCAATACGCGCCAGTTGCCGGTCCTGCTCGGCGACGAAGCCTGGCCGGTCGATGAGATCGTAGGGGTAATAGCCGGTGACGGCCAGCTCGGTGAACACGATCAGGTCGGCGACGTCGCGCTGCGCCTCGATCACCGCGAGGATCTTCTCCGTATTCCCGGCCAGGTCGCCGACCGTGTAGTTCAACTGCGCCAAGCTGATCTTCATGGCGGCTCCTATGCGGTGAGGTTGACCGGTGCCAGGGCGGCGTCGCGCCGGAAGATGTGCTTCAGGTAGGCGACGTACTGCGGATCGGCGCACATGGTCTTGCCGGGCGTGTCCGAGAGCTTGGCCACCGGGCGGCCGTTGCAGCTCGTCATCTTGATCACGCTGTCCAGGCGCTCGTAGCCCAGGTCGTTGGTGAGGTCCGTGCCGATGCCGAAGCCGGTGAGGGCGCGGCCGGCGAAGCGCCGGTAGATGGACAGGGCAAGTGGGATGGTGAGCCCGTCGCTGAACATCAGCACCTTGCCGCGCGGATCGACCCGGTTCGCCTTGTAGTGCGCGATCATCCGCTCGCCCCATTCGAACGGGTCGCCCGAGTCGTGGCGCACCCCGTCGAAGAGCTTGCAGAAGAACATGTCGAAATCGGACAGGAAGGCCTCGATCCCGATGGTGTCGGTGAGAGCAATCCCCAAGTCGCCGCGGTACTCCTGTGCCCATACCTCGAAGGCGAACTTCTGGAAGTCGCGCAGGTTGCCGCCGAGGACCTGGCAGGCCTGCAGGAATTCGTGGGCCATGGTGCCGACCGGCGTCAGCTTGTAGCGGCGCGCGAGATCCACGTTGCTGGTTCCGAAGAGGTGGCCGGGCATGCCGTCCTTCAGGCGCGCGAGAACCCGTTCCTGCCAGCCGCGGAAGGCCCGCCGGCGGGTGCCGAATTCGGACACCTTGAAGTCCACCGGCACGTCGGCGACCAGATCGATCTTCTCCTGCAGGCGCCGTTCGCCCTCGCTGAAGTCCGGCGCCGGTCGTGTGTTGCGGTAGTAGGTCTCGGTGATCAGAGCAAGCAACGGAATCTCGAAAAGGATGGTCTGCACCCATGGCCCGCTGACGAAATCCCGGTCCGGATTTGTCAGGCCCGCCAGATCGACGTACTTCGGGTTGAAGCGGAAGCGATCGAGGAAATCCACGAAGTCGGGCTTGATGAAGCGCAGCCCGGCCAGGTAGTCGAGCTCCTCCGGCTGGAAGCGCAGCTCGGCCAGGGCCTCGACCTCCCGGCCGATCTCTGCCGCGAAGGGACGCAGATCCACGCCGGGATTGCGGCACTTGTAGCGGTAGGCCACTTGGGCGCCGGAGAACTGGTGATAGACGACCTGCAGCATTGTGTACTTATAGAGGTCGGTGTCCAGCATGGACTGGATGATGGCCATGATTTATCCCTCCACCACAATGTCGGCCGCGCGATCGACGAAACGGATACCGGCGCCGGCCATCTCCGCGATCGCCTTGGCCACAGTGTCTCCGGCGATACCGCGGCAGGCCCCGAGGTTCACCACCACGTCGAAGCCGGCGGCGCGCAGCTGCAGGGCGGTCGTCTTGACACAGTAGTCGGTGGCCAGTCCACCGAGGAGGACCGTTTCGATGCCGCGCGAGCGCAGGAACTCGATCACGCCGGTCGAGCGGCGGCCGGCCAGGTCGTGGTAGCAGGCGCCGTAGGGGTGCATGTCCGGCTCGACGCCCTTCCAGACGAAGTAGTCGTAGTCGGCCGGGCGGGGCAGACCCTCGATCAGATCGAAGCCGGGGGTGCCGGGAACACCGTGCAGGTTCCAGCGGATATCCACGTTGTCGCCGGCGACGGGCGAGAACTGGGGCGCGGCGTCCGTGGCAACCCAGACGGCGGCCGGGCTGTGGGCATCCTTGGAGCCGACCCGCAGGCTGGCGAGTGCTGCCTGGGCGTTGAGCTCGCCGGCGATCTCATTACCGCCGGGGACCGGCAGCTCGGCCGGGCAGAGCGGGGTGAAGGTGTTCTGGGCGTCCACGTCAAAGCTGGCTATGGAGGCTTTCTTCAGGGCTTTGATGTTCATGTTTTTCTCCTTTCGGTCACTACGCAATTGCATTCTAGCCTAATTACTGGTATTATGCCAATAAATAAGGAAATATTTTTCAGGAGGATTCATGAAGGACTTCATGGAACGACCGATCCACAGCGCGCAGGCCTTCGCCGGCGGTTTCATTCGGGTCAATCGGGACGAGGTGGAGCTGCCCAACGGCAAGCGCGCCGTCAGGGAATACTTGCTGCGCCCGGGCGCTTCGATCATCGTGCCGGTGCACGAGGACGGACGTGTGGTGATGGTGCGCCAGTACCGGCACGCCATCGGGGTGCATGTGATCGAATTCCCGGCCGGCAAGATCGACCCGGGCGAGACGGGTGAGCAGGCCGCGCGTCGCGAACTGGTGGAGGAAACCGGCTATGAGGGAGCCTCCTGGGAGCGGCTCTATCGTATCCACCCCAGCGTGGCCTCTTCCAATGAGACCAACGAGATATTCCTGGCCCAGGGCCTGAAGCAGGTTGGCCGCCGGGAGCAGCCCGACGAATTCATCGAGGTGATCGAGGTCCCCATGGCCCGCGCCTTGGAGTGGGTGAGATGTGGAGAGATCACCGACATCAAGGCGGTCCTGTGCCTGCTGCACTTGGCCGGAAAGGAAGGGATGTGATCACCGTCGCCGTGCTGGGTTCGGCGATGAACCCGCCGCACCTGGGCCACCTCGACGCCATCGAGCAGTTGCTCGGACAGGTCGATGAGGTGCTTGTGGTGCCCAGCGCGGCGCATGCCTTCGGTAAGCCGATGGCCCCTTTCTTGGCACGGCTGGATATGGCCCGTTTGCTGGCCGCGCGCAGTGCACAGCCCGATCGTGTGAAAGTGGCTGACATCGAGGCCCGGATGCTGGCCGAGGCCCCAGGCAGGCCGGTGTACACCTATGATTTACTGTCCAGGCTGGACAAGATGGAGCGCCGCGCGGAAGTGCGCTACGTCTGCGCGGTCGGCCCGGACAATGCGCGCGAGGCGGTCTGGAAGCGCTTCCACCGCGCCGGCGAGATCCTCGATCGCTTCGGGCGCCTGGTGGTGGTGGGCCGGCTCCCCGTCCGCAGCTCGGTGATCCGGGCCGCGCTGGGCGCGCACCGTGTAAATCTATCTGGCATGATCACGCCTGAAGTTGCACAATATATCCAGAGGCACTATCTCTATCAGGAAAAAGAAAATGAGTAGGAAGAGCCCAAAGGCAGGCGCATGCTATCCGCTGCTCTCCGTGGACACGGTGATCTTCAGCGTCATCGAGGACCGGCTGAGTGTGCTGCTGGTCAAGCGCGCGACGATCACCGATGAGAAGCTGACCTACCCATACCAGGGCCGCTGGGCGCTGGTGGGCGGCGTAGTGGATGTCGGTCAGGATCAAAGCATCGAGGCCGCCGCCATGCGAAAACTGCGCGAGAAGACGAACATCGAGTCGCCCTACCTGGAGCAGTTGCAGACCTTCGGTGACGCCCGCCGCGATCCGCGCCAATGGGCTGCGACGGTGGTCTATTTTGCGCTGATCCCCTCCGATGGGATCGCCCTGGTGGAGGGCCGCGGCGTCGAGCAGGCGCGCTGGTGGCCCATCGAGGCGGCCACGAAGCTCAAGCTCGCCTTCGACCACAACCGCATCCTGCAGGTGGCAGTCGAGCGGCTTCGCGCCAAGGTCGAATACACTTCGCTTCCAGCCAATTTGCTGCCGAAGGAATTCACGTTGACCGAGCTGCAGCGCATCTACGAGGTCATCCTCGGCCGGCCACTCGAGCAAAGCGCCTTTCGCAAGCGGATGCTGGCGGCGGGCTTCCTGGACGAGGGGCGCAAGACACGACCGACTTCCGCCGGCCGGCCTGCGGTGCTCTACAGCGTCAAGGCGGGCCGCAAGGCGGTATATTTCCCACGAACCTTCTACGTCTAAACATCATGTCTGCACTTGGAGTCGCCAGTCCCAGAAGCCAACTGTTCAAGGTATGCGAGTACCGAAGGTGCCGCCGTCGATTCCGTGTCACGCCAAGCGAGGTTGAGCGGCGCAAGTTTTGTTGTACGTCGTGCGCGGCTTATACAATCAAGAGAGGAGGAGGCGCAAGACAGAAATTCGCCGCTTCAAAATCAGGTGTCCCAGGCATCTGCCTGATCAAGGGGAACATCAGTTGGGCAACCTATGAGCAGCAGGGCAAGAGGCGGAATCAGCGGTCCTTCTCTATTCGAAAGTACGGCTACTCGGGTGCATGGAGACGCGCAGCAAAGGTTCGTGCAGAGCAGACCGGCTTCAAGATCACTATGAAGCCGCCAGCGCTGCCGCCATGGCTAAGGAAGTGGGCGAAGGCGCAGAAGCTAATTCTCACCTAGGAGATCGAGTTGCTTATTTCATGCGAGGAAAAGCGCGGTGAGCAGGGGCTCAAGCAGCCAGACGATGTTCAATCGCTGCCCGCACTAAGTCGGGAATAAACGCACCTTCGTCGATCGCGGGGAAGTAAAGATCGAACCCGCCGCCTTCGACGCGCACTCCAGAAAGGTCAGCTTCCGCCGGAAGCCCGAGAGCGGGAATTGGAATGGAGAGCTCGGCGCCGCCTTGCAGTTCCAGCACCAGCCGGCGACGTTCTGCGTCGAGGCAAGCGGAGACCGCTCGCGGCTCAGCTGTGGCAGCCTTGGCGCCGCGCTCGAGCGCCCGGGCGATCACCTCGTCAGTCGTTTCCATGAATCACGCTCCATTCATTACATAATCGCTCAATTTCCATGGCAACCTCACTGGCTACCCTTTTCAGGGTTGCAGCATCGATCCCAAAGGCGTCGATCGGCACGGGCGGCCCTTCAGGGCAGTTGAGAGCGATTCGTGCCCGCCCCTCAGGCCCAACGACGTGCACGTGTGCCGGGCCGTGGTCTCGTGCATAAATCATCACCCGCCAAGAACCGAAGCGCAATAGGGTTCCCATTTATTGAGCACCCTCTTTAATTATATTGCCTGTCCATATTGGAAATATTACCATACATTAAATTGTATGGTATAAATAACTGTATGTCACTTAAGAGTGATGCCCAACGGCAACGACTGGCCAGCTTGAAGCACCTCCTCCTGTGGGAAGGGCGGCTCAATCGCGCCCGGCTGCAGGAGATCTTCGACCTTGGCCCGGTGCGGGCGAGTCAATGGATACGTGAATTCCGCGAGCAAAATCCCGGCCTGACCACCTGGGACAGCAAGGCGCGCAGTTTCATGGCGGCGCCGGAGGCCTACCGAGCGAAACGGAGTGTCAATCGTCACCAGGATGACGCCGCCTCCCTCGCGCAATACCTGGCTCTCGTTGGGCTGCCGCACGCCGCGGCCGGCTTGGAGCCTGGCCGAGGCCTCTGGGCAGCCTTTCCTGATCTTTCCGTCCCCAACCCGCGCATCTTTGCAATCCTGTCGGAGTCGATCCGCTCGCATATGGCGGTGCAGATCACCTACCGCTCCATGCGTGACCCTGCGCCGCATCAGCGGGTGATCTCGCCACACAGTCTGGTTCGCGCCGGCCGCCGCTGGCATGTGCGCGCCTTCTGCCAGTCCAACCAGGACTTCCGGGACTACGCGCTGGGGCGGATTGCCGAAGTGAAGCTGCTGAACACCCCGGCAGAGCGGGTGGCGCAGGATGACGTCGCATGGATGACCCCGGTTCGCGTGCGTCTTGTCGCCCATCCGGACCTCACGCCCGAGCAGGACGATCTCATCCGTTTCGAATACTTCAGCAATACCTCCGCGCGGGTGGAAACCTGCCGCGGCGCGCTGGTGGGCTACTTCCTCCAGGACATGCGGGCCGCCACCGACACGAAGCAGCAGCGCCCGCCCGACTACCAGCTTGCGGTGGACAACATCAACGAGGTGCGGCCATGGCTGTTCCCGGTCTGAGCGGCGTCCCCAACCGCGCGAGCGCCACGGCTGCGCTGCTCCTCTTCGAGCGGTTGCCTGATCGCATCTTCGCACCGCTTGCCTCGGCCAACCGGCACCGCTACTGGGACATCCTCTGCTACTTGCATGCGCGCCGCTTTGGGCCTGATGCCCCCCTGCCGCCCAGTCGTGGCTACACGACGCGGGAGATCATCGCCGACATCGAGGACACCCTGCTGACCCAGGACGCCTGGGAGGGAGATGAAGCGCTGGAGCCGGAGACGCCGATCAACATTCGCGCGATTGGCGTGTTCAACCGCCTGCTGGAAGCGGGATGGTTCAAGGTGGACCGCCCGGTCTTCAGCAAGCACGTCACCATGATCCCGGTGGTGAGCCAGTTCCTCACCGTCCTCGTTTCCTTTGCCGAAACCGGCCCGGTTTTTGTCTCCGGCAAGATACGCTCGATCGACGTCAACGTGCAGCTGGTGGCCGGCGGCGAGGGCACCGGCGACTCGCTCTCAGAGGCCGCCGAGCAAGCCCGACACCTTCTCGAACATGTCCGCAACACCGGCACCAACATCCGCGACATCATGGATTCGCTCGGCACGGACATCCCAACCGCCCAGTACGTGCAGAGATTCTTCGGCGACTACATTGAGCGGGTGTTTATCGGCGACTACCGCGAGCTGCGTACCAAGGATCATCCCTTGTCGCGGCGCGCACAGATCCTGCAGAACGTCGAGGATATCTACGCCTCATCCGAGCAGCGCTGCCGCTTGGTTGCCTGGTATGAGGCATACCGCAGCCCCGGCAACAGGGGAAGGGCGGAACGGCTGTTCCAGCGCGACATCGACCGTCTCTTCGAACTCCAGAAGATCGGCGAATACCTCGACCGGCTGGATGATGAGATACGGCGAGCCAACAAGCGTGCCCTGGCATTCCTCGACTACCGACTGCGCTCGCTTCAACCGGTGGATCATCTGGTGCGCGGCGCAATCGGCAACCTCATCCACAATGGACTGCCCACCATGGCGGACCCCTTCGCGCCGCAGGACCCGATCAGCGGCGAGCGCCTGGCCGAGCCACGTAGGGTAATCGAGCGCGCGCCTCCTGCCGCCCTGCGCAAGCCGTCCGTGTCTGACGCCGAGAAAGCCAGGGCGCGCGTCATGCTCCGCGCACGGGAAGCCCGCAGCATCACACCACCCAAGCTGGCCGCCTTCATCAATACCCAGCTTGACGGCAGGCCGGCCGTACAAAGCCAGGCTCTGGCGCTCACCACCGTCACTGATGTACGAGCCTATCAGGCGCTCGGAGCGACATCCTTGGCTATGGGTTCGGGAAACCGTAAGTTGCAGCTTGCCGCCATGACGCATGTGCGCGGCGCGCGGGTTTTGCCCGCCGGCAGCGCCGAGGAAGACCATCCGATGATCTCGGGGCGGCCCTTCGTGATCGAGTCGCGCCGACCGCCAACGCCGGCGCGTGGAAAGGAATAGCATGAGCCAATTCTGGGAACCCCCCGCGTCCGCAACGGACGGCGAGCACACGGCAGACGAGTTCGAAGCCGCCGCCTATCGCCTGCTCGCCGAGCAGGTGCTCTACCACGCCGACCGCCACAGCCGTATCTCCTACTGGTTGGTGGATCGCTTCGAGCGCGACTTCAGGCGAGCGCTTGATCCCCTGGGCATCGAGGTGTTGGTCAACCGGCAACTGCGTTACGCCTGCGCCCTTCCGCGGCACGCGAAAACCGGCACGGCCAGCGTTTCCCAGACCTTGCTGGCACTGGTGCTGCGCAGCATTTATGACGAGTCGGCGCGGCTTGGCCAGGTCAATGAGGAAGGAGAGGTGGCTTGCGACCTGGTGGAGCTTGCCGAGAAATATCGCCTGGCCACCGGGCGCGATCTGCCGGCAAAGGGGGAGTTCGACAGCTTGATGCGAACATTACAGCGCTGGGGAATTGCCCGGAAAGGAGATGAGACCGGCTCAATCGAGGATGAAGGCGACTTGCAAGGACAGCCCTACGCCGTGGTGATCCGACCGGCGATTGTGGATGTCCTTGGGGAAGCCGCCTTGGCGCGCCTCGCGCAATGGAAGTCGGCCACCGGCAACGCAGAGCCGTTGGTGGAACCTCAAGGAGGTCAGTGATGAAAGTTCTCGAAAGTATCCGTCTCGTGCAGTTTTTCCTGTACGACAAAGAGGAATTCAAGGTTGGGGATATCACGGGCGTTTTTGGGGCGAACGGCAGCGGTAAAAGCGCGCTCCTCGATGCTGTGCAGATCGCCATGATGGGCGCAAACGCCAGGCTGGTGGCCTTGAACGCCCAGGCGGACGAGGCAGCCAGCACCCGATCGCTCAAGGCCTACTGCCTTGGACAGTACGGCGAAACGCCGGAGCATCGCGCACGCGATTGCGCCACCACCTACATCACCCTCATCTGGCGGGATACCGAGACCAATGAGCCGGTATCGGCCGGGGTTTGTCTCTATGCCGCCACCGATCGCGAGACACACGAAGTCCTCGGTCGATATGTCCTGCGCGGCATCGAGCTGTCGTTGGGTGACCATCTGGAAATCGTGAATGGCCAGGAGCGCCCTAGCGAGTGGCCAACCTTCCGCCATCAACTGGTGGAACGCTCGCGTGCCACCGGGGAAGACCCGCTGTTCAACGATGCGGAGCGCTACACCAAGGCGTTGCTGCTTGCGCTACGCGGATCCAATGGGGCCCCGGCCTACGACGCTTTCACCCGCGCCTTCCGCTTTGGATTGCGCATGCGGTTCGATAAATCGGTCGACCGGATCGTACGGGAGGACGTGCTTGAAGCTAGGCCGACCAACGTCCGAAAGTTCAAGGAGGTAACCGAATCCTTCCGCCGCCTGGCAGAAATGGTCGCACAGGTTGGAAAGAAGATTGAGGACGGCGAAAAGATCGAGGCCGAATTCGCGCGAGCGACAGAGGAATCTAGCCGCGCGGCGAGTTGGACGGCGCTTGCCGCCGCCGCTGTCGCAGAAGAATCCATCGAAAAAGCCAACCATGCATCCTCCGAACGGCTGGAAGCGGAGGAAAGGCTGCTGCAGATCACCGAGGAGCGTGACGCGGTTGCCGAGAGGGTGCGCTCTGCCCGGGAGGAAGCCAAACGCCTGCGGTCGTTGCGGGAATCGCACTCCGCACACCGCGACCATGGCGCGTTGCAGGATGGTATTCGGCGCGAAACCGAGAAAGCCGCTGGCAAGGAACGGGAAATCCGCAACCTGCTGGGCCTCGTTCGGCGCACGCTGGAGCAGGCGGGGAAGGATGAGCTTCTTGCTGGTCAATGGGACGCGCCTTCGCCCGTCATCGTGCAACTGGAACGGATGTCTGGGGAACCCTCTCTCCTATCCAAGGAGGACTTGCAAGCAGGATTGCGCCCGGCATTGAAGCTCGCGGCGAGCGGCGTGAATGCGCTTTTCCAGGTGCGCTCCGGCATCGAGCATGAGCTTCAGGACGCCAAAGCCCAGCTCAAGGCGGCCGAGGAGGCGCGTGAGCGCATAAGCAAAGGCAAGGCGCCGTTGAGCCAGGATGTCCAGCGCTTGCTCTCGGAACTGCGCGACAAAGGGGTGCAACCGCGCCCGGTTTGCGACCTGGTGCGGCTCACCGATCCGGCCTGGCAGCCCGTGATCGAGGCCTATCTGGGCCGCCGCGTTGAGGCCCTGATGGTGTCCAGGGTGGACGAGAGCGAGGCTTTCGGCACCTACCGCAGCCTGGCCGGCCAGCGGGCGATCTATGGCGCGAAGCTGGTGCTGGAGGACAGACAGGGGCCGCTGCGCCCGCCCCGCCCCGGCTCGGTGGCTGAATTGATCGAGGGGGACGATTCCGCGGCCGTCGCCTACCTGCGCCGCCAGTTCGGCGACATCATCCGCGCGACGACGAACACGGAAGCGCTGGCCTCCGGAGAGCGTACTTTGACTCAGGACGGCATGCTTGCCAGCGCCGGGGAGGTGGATCGATTGCGCCCGTTCCCGAAGGGGGATTTGAAGATCGGTGCCAGCGGCGGCGGGCGGCTGGATGAAATCCAGAGTGAAGTTGTTCGACTGCTTGGAATAATCGCAGAACTTAATCGAAAAAACGAAGCAGCCAAGAACCTGTTCAACGACCTGAGTCGGGTGGCCGACGAAACCGGCGTCACGCAGTTCATGCTTACCGCCTGGAATGAGATGCTCGCCGCCCGGCAGGCGGCTGACAGCCTCGGGCGCGATCTTGCCGCGACTGCCGACGAGGAATATGTCCGTCTTGGACGCGACGAGGAAGCCAAGGATGTCGAAGCCAGCAGCCTGGAGCCAGAGTTGGGCGAGCTGCAGCAGAAGGTGGGCAGCGCTACGGCAATGGCGGGAAACAAGAGAAAGGCGGAAGAGGCGGCGCAGCTGGCCATGGAACGGATGGTTGAGCAGGAAAAAGACGCACGCAGCCAGCCGGAATACGGCCCGGATTACGCCTCCCGCCAATGGGATGCCCTGCTCCGGAAGCATGGCGGGCACGAGGGTTCATTGAGGGAAATACAGCAGAACTGCGAAGCCAGTCGCCGGAGGGCAGAGGGAAGCAGGAATGCTGCTGTGAACGCCGGCGTTTCGGCATTCGGGGCGTTTGTCGCCAACTACCAGGAACAAGTTTCACAGGAGCTGATGAGCGATTGGCGGCGCGCGCAAGCCTGGCTGGCCGAAATATTGAAGAACCTGCGCGATACCGATATCCACAAGTTCAGGAGCGAGATGGACGTGGCCTACAGGGCATCTCAGGAAACCTTCCGCAGCGACGTGGCGATACACCTGCATTCGAACATCGAGTGGCTTGACGCGACTATGGACCGGCTCAACAAAGTCCTGATGTCCTGCCCGGCCTTCACCAACGGTGAGCGCTACCGCTTCCGCCGCACGGTACGGCCGGAGCTGGAGGGGCTGTTGTCGTTCATTAAGAAAGTGGCGATTCTCGGCGCGCAGGATGACCTCCTGGGCGGCCCAGGGGAGATTCCGGAGGAGTTCCGCCGGCTGCTCGACGAGAAGACCGCGCCCGGCGCAGCCGGCACGCGCAGCGCGCTCGACGACTACCGCGAATTCTTCAACTTCGACATCGAGATCCTGCGCGAGGATCCGACCACCGGGGCGAACAAGGTGGTTGGTCACCTGAGCAAGCGTCTCGGACCGGGATCTGGCGGGGAGCACCGCGCGCCGCTCTATGTGATCGCCGGCGCGGCGCTGGCATCGGCCTATCGTCTGAGCCAGGGCAACAGCGACGGCATCCGCCTGATCGTCCTAGACGAGGTATTCAACAAAATGGACCTCGGCAACATTATCGCCACCATGCGATACCTCGAAAGTCTTGGAATGCAGGTACTGATGGCTAGTCCTGGCGAAAACCTCGGGGCGCTGACGGCGTTCATGGACCGATATCACGAAATTCTCCGTGACACGACCAGCAACGCGATCCTGATCGAGGGGCACAGCGTTTCAGCCGAAACGCGCGCCATGTTCCGAGATGACCTGCCGGAATTCAGGCCTGATCTGGTGGAGCAGGAACTTGCCGCCCTGCGGGCGCAACCGATCGCCGCGCCCGCTCTTGGGGCTCAACCGGCCTAATGGACCAGCGCGCTCGCCGCTTGCTGGAAAAATTGTTTACCGCCTCGGAGAAGCTCGGGGCCGGCCGGCGATCGCGTGCAGCGGCGCTCACCATCAACCTGCTTAAAGACTACCGTTCCCTGCGGTCCTTTCAGGCGAAAGAGGCGTTCGAAACCACCTTGCGCGCGGCGCGCGCATCGGGCGCGATCAGTCTTGTCTGGGATGAGCAAGGGGAGGAGGGATTCATCCAGCGTGCCGACGTCGCGGATGCGCGGCTTCTCGCCAGATTCCTTGGCGAGACCCCGGCGAAGGACCGGGTGGCCGCCGCCAAGGAACTACTATTGCACTTGCGCGACAGGTATCCGGTTCTGAATGACGTGATCCAGCGCTGGGGCGAGCTTCGGAAGGTGCGCGGCCTTGGGCCGGACAGCATTCAGGACTGGTTCGATGCGGACATGGTGATCGGGCACGTCCATTTGCTCGCCGCGGATCAGAAAGGCTATGTCCCGATCCGCGAAGCCAGCGCACGCATCTTCAAGGACAGCAAGCGGATCGAAAAGCTCACTGGAGCGCTCGATGTGCTGCTCGCCGGCGCAGTGGATGCGGAGTTGCGCGATCCCGTCGAGGTTTGGCGGGAGTTGGGTCTGTCGCGCGAGGAACAGCCGGTGAGGATGGCCGGAAAGGTGGAGATCGTGAGAAGCCGAGTGACCGCGCTGCTCGACGCGGCCTATGCGGCCTTCCCGGCGCCGGCGGTGCTGGGAGTGGCCAGCGTGCCGGAAATGGTGCTGACGATCGAGAACCTGACGACCTTCCATAGCGAGGCTATCCACCGTTGCGAAGAGAAGGTGCTCCTCATCTACACAGCTGGAATGCCCAGTCCAGCCTGGCGGGAAATGTACCGCAGGCTGCTACGGGGCTTACCGGAGAGTACACAAGTGTTCCATTGGGGTGATGTGGATGAAGGTGGATTCAGGATCGCATCCGTCCTGTCCAAGGACGCCCGCTCAGTCGGGCAAACCCTTCACCCCTGGAGGATGCACCCAGACAACATCCCATTGGATCAGCGCAGGCCGGCCAGCGTTGGCTCACTTGAAAGGATGAGGCGTTTTGCTGAGGCTGCGGGGTGGGCAGATATAGGCTCTGCTATCGAAAAGGCTGGGTTCACCGTAGAACAGGAAGGGATATAGGAAGCCGTGAAATTATGACGATGCGGACATATCGGCACTTCATTTGCCCGAATGGGCATAAGGGCGAGGAGAAGACTTCCGACAACGACCAGCCCTACTCGAAGTCCTGGGAGGAGGTGACTACTACCGGGATGAGCAAAAGAGGAAAGGATCCGCAAGGGTACGCGGCCTACGTTTGCGAACAGTGCGGACAGCCCATGTCCCTGTTCTCGAAATAAGATAAGTGAGAAAATATATTCCAAGGTTGGCAAACTGCGATTATTCGATCGGAGGTGACGGCAATGGGTTTCGTGATTGCAACTGACAGCAGAAAACGCGACGAGACGCTCTTCATGGTGGATCGTTGTCGACAAAAGGCTAGTTTCTGGAGCAACCAAACCGTCGATGCATTCATTTTCTCCGATAAGGGCGCTGCTGATCGCAAGGCGAAAATCTTTAAGCACAACAATCCTCGCGTGCTGACCTTGGAAGCTGCACAAGCGATCGTACGGGAAAATGAATTAGACCGCATCCATCATGTCGGCATGGATAGCTTTGAAGCGGGATGGGATGGGCATAAGAACGTGTTCTGACAAGCCTGGTCTGCCTATCGAGTTCATGATGGATATCGAGAGGTTTTGAGTTTCGAGGAAAAGACGCCATGACGACGAACCCGCAAGCCGCCGCCGGTCACAACGCGCTCCTGCGCACAATCGCCTCGCGCTCACCGGAGGAAGCGGCGCAAATTGTTGCCAATGCGGCCGGGGTTTACCTTCTCGGCTCGGGACTACATCGACTAAATCAGGAAAAGAACATGGCTAATTTGTTTGTGCACGGGTACACCGTCACCGAAGAGATTCAAGCGCAGCTCGTCGCCAAGATGAAGGCTGGCCCGTTCAAGGCATCGGACATCGTGGCAGAAGCCTGCCGCTTGGGTCTGCCTCGCTCCTTCTCCACGCACCACGAGCCCGTCGCTATGCGTGCTGCTGATCGCATCATCCAGCGGGAACGCAAGGCAGGGAATATCAAGCTGCGCCGTCCCGTGTGGATATGGTGCGGGTAACAGGGAAAAGGGGCCATGAGTACGCGCACCATCATCGAGATCGACCACGACGCGATCAACGTGCTGTTGGACGCGGATGCTTTCATTCTGCCGCGCCTGCTGATTGACTTGTGCTCCTGTTCTCTCGATGAGAAGGAGCGAGAGTTTTTGGCGGCACGCGGTATTCGCGTGCTTGGTCAGCGACACCACAGCGAGTCTTTGACGCTTCCTGTCGAATAACCGGGAAAAGAATTTATGCGTGACATTGCGAAAGAAGCCTATGACGCTTGCGCGGTTGGCGGGACCGGTTGGATGCGGCCAGACATAAGTCGAGGCGAAACCCTGATGGCTTTCCAAGCGGTCGCGGAAGTTTCCGCACCAGCAATGCAAGACGCCGGCATCATCTTTATCCAAGAGATACACCGCGAAAGCCAAACGGGAAACCGAATGGTGGATGCCATACAGTTCATGCGAGTTCGATAGGAAGAGACATGAATAGCACCGCTCTAATGGTTGTCCTTTCCCTTTTGGCGTTGTTTGGGGCGCCAGTCGCCGCGTCGGTAGCCATGGGATGGCCTACTAATAGCCTTGCGGCACTAGGCTGTGGTGTTGCTGCCTTCGTAGTCGTTGTGCTGATGTTTCATGGCTACAACGCAATCATTAAACAACGCCACAGCCCTCGATAACAGAACAAAAAAAAGGAAACGAAGTCATGGCCTCGCACGATGTCTGGAACCTGCTTTACGCGCTCGGCAAAACTGACCGAGTGATGGGCGACTCCGAGAACCCGCAACGGCGCGCGAGGGCACTCGATGGCGCGGCGACCATAACGAAGAACGGCTGGCGCTGCTGGGTCGAACACAAAGACACCGGCAAGCGTATTTTCGAGAACCCGGCCGAGACGGCGCACCGTCAGGCGCAAGAGGCGAAGCTGGTCATTCGCTTCGCAGAAGATCATGTGCCGGGCTTTGCTAGACGGTAAAGGAAAAGGACCCATGCCTGTTGCAATCCCAGTTCATCGCCTCGCGCGGCACTGCAACCCTTTTGCTGGCCACCCGTGGGAGGTCAAGGTGTTTCGGCGTGATGTTCGCCAGGCGCTTGCAGAGGGGCGTCTGGTTGACCAGCCAGAGACTGACGATCATGCCGGGCGTATCGCGTACCTGGTGCAGCACGAAACCACGGACCCCATCGACCTCGATGTTGGCGTACCCGCTTTCCGATGTTACTGAGGAGGCCGGTAAATAGTGCGTGATTTTGATCAGGCGGCATAGCGGACATGCTTTTCCTGGAACAGGTTTCGGATCACATGAGGCTGCTTCTGACGTCGGTGAAGATAGCTGCGCACACTGGCCATCATCTCCGCTTTGTTGGTGGGACGACTCTTGCCCAAGGCGTTGGTCTTGACGTCCTGGTTGAGCAACTCGTCCGGGTTCAGCTCGGGGCAGTAGCCGGGCAACCGAATCAGGCGCAGACGCTTGGCGTTGTCGGCGACGAACTTCTTCGCGGCTGCCGACCGATGCACCGGGTGTCCATCGACGATCAGGTAGATTCTGCCCTTGACCTGCTTGAGCATGCGCCGCATGAACTCGATGAACACCGGATTCTGGAACTTGCCCTCGAACACCATGAAAGCCAAGGCGCCCCGATTGGTGATCGCCGAGATCATGTTGCAGCCAAAGCGCTGCCCGGTGGCCCGCACCACGGGCGTTTGCCCCATCGGGGCGAAACAGGTTCCGCTGACATGATCGCTACGCAATCCCATCTCGTCGCCCCAGTAGATCCTTGCCTTCTCTCGTTTCGCGTCCTTGACGATGGCCGGATATTCCTCGTCCAACCAGCGTGCAATCGCCTCGTCGTTGCGTTCGTAGGCCCGACGCACCGGCTTTTGCGCGCTCATGCCCCAGGCCTTGAGATAGCGCCCGACCGTTGTCGGCGAGACCGTGACGCCGTACTCCCGCTCGATCAGACGCGCCACGGCTTCGCGGGTCCAGAGATAGAACGGCAGCTTCAACTGGTCGGGCATCTTGCCAATGATCAGCGCCCGAATGCGCACCGCCTGGGTCGCATTCAGCCGTCCTCCGCCAGGACGCCGGCCGCGTTTGCCCGGCTTCAAAGAACGCAGCCCGCCAGCACGAGACAATTGCATCCATTTGCTCACCGCGCGCAGGCTGACCCCGTACGTCGCTGCCGCTTCAGTTTGCGTCATGCCACCGCGCACCGCCTTCACCGCCAGCCTGCGAAGGTGCGCTTGCGTAGCCCCATCCAACTTCCGTGCATCAGTCTTTGTACTCATGCTACCTATAACGCACTACGCACTATTTGGTGCACACGTCAGTATGTGCGGTGGTTTGTGCAAGATGGCAACCACCGTCTGGCAGCCGCGATGATGGCCGGCCGTTCTACTATCTTAGCCACGGTTGGTGGGCAGTTGGACTACGCTAAGAAGCTGTTTGGCGTGGACTGCGACGAACGCGGGGTCTAACGGGAAAAGAATCTCAGAATGCACTTGCAAGGCAGGCATGATCTGAGAGACTGAACTGATCAACAAGGGAAAAGACCATGACGTTTGATAAGAACAAACTGCCATCGGCACAGTTGAAAGTGTACGAGCAGTTGGTCGCTGACCTGAAAGCCGCCCCCACCCATACCGAGCGCCAGGCGGCCCGCATCGTAGCCATGATTCCCGGCCCTGGCGACTTGCTTTACGTGCCGGGCGCAATGGCAGCGGCGGAAGCGGAAGCCGGCATCTGGACGTCTGACGACAGCCCCCGGGCGTCGGCCAGTTCGGCACCGCAGGTTGCTGGTGAAATCCTCTACAACCCGTTCGATATCAATAGCCCGGAAAAGGAAAGCTAAGAACATGCGCGGCAAAACCCAAGGCAAGTGCGACATTGCGGCATTTGCCAAGTAGGCAAATTGGAAAACAGTAGGTGCGCATTCTTCTGGCTTGGCTGTAGTTTCTCTGCTCCTGACTGTAAGAAATTCGGGTATCCGGATTTGGCTGTGGTTGAAGAGTCACAGCTTCCCCTCTTCGAGTAGCCGGATCAGTGTGGTTATGTCGGCTCCATAGTTCTTCTCAGGCTTCTCCTCTTCGTGTGACTCGTCAGCCTTGAAAGAAGTGCTGCGGCGCTACATTGATGTGGGTCTGGAATACGTACCAGGAGCTTGTATTGACAACAGATATACATCCGGCTAGGATCTGTATATCTATTGCGTATTCACCGGGGTATTACCATGCGCGACGCTGCCATAAATCTGCGAGCCCTGCCACAGCAACGAGACCTGATCGATCAGGCCGCTCAGCTATTGGGCAAGAATCGCTCTGATTTCATGCTCGAGGCCGCCTGCGACAAGGCGAAGGCGGTGCTGCTCGATCAAGTGTTCTTCAATCTGGACGAAGCGAAGTTCCGCCAGTTCACGGCCTTGCTGGATGCCCCTCCTGAGCGAAACCCCGGGCTTGAGCGCTTGCTGGCAGTGAAAGCGCCCTGGCAGACCGGGAAATGAGGCTGTCCCCTCCGGAGCCGCTGGCCGCGCACCACCGGATCGAAGCGTTCTCCTGTGGCGAGCCGATGCTCGATGAATGGCTCAAGTCGCGCGCTCTGGCCAACCAGGGCAGCGGTGCGAGTCGCACCTTTGTCGTCACGGACGATGATCGCCAGGTGATGGGCTACTACGCCCTGGCAGCCGGCGCCGTTGCCCACCAGGATGCGCACCGCTCCGTTCGCCGGAACATGCCTGAGCCGATTCCGGTGATGGTCTTGGGTCGTCTTGCGGTGGACGTCCGCGTGCAGGGAATGAAGTTGGGTGGAGCGCTGCTGCAGGACGCGCTCCGCCGCAGCGTGCTCGTGTCTCAAAATACGGGTGTGCGAGCGCTGCTTGTCCATGCGTTGAATGACCGCGCTCGGCAGTTCTACGAACACTACGGTTTCAAGGCATCGCCCGCGCACCCGATGACGTTGATGCTGCGCCTGATCTTGCTTGGTCGGCAATCGACCACTTGGAATATCGCTGACTAGAAGGGAAGAAGATTCCCCCGGCCAGGCTTACAGGGTGAGCGCGAAGTAATCCTGCCTTCACCAACCCATGTGGTGCTTCTCCTCGATCTCACGGTGCCGCTTATCATCTTCGGCGTGAGCATAGTTGTTCGTTGTAGCGATCGACTCATGCCCGAGATTGTCACGCAGATTGCGAAGATCTACGGCGTTGTCCAGCATGTGTGTGCCAGAGGTATGCCGAAGCCAGTGCGCTGAGGCTCCTTCGACAGACTGGGCCGCTTCCTCATAATCAGGCCCCTTCAATCGAAGCCGTTTTGCGGTTTCCTCGAAAATCTTCTTGACGATGACGTGCACGGCGCCGCGCGTGAGCGGCCGTCGCAATGCTGTCTTGTCGCTGCCGATGCGGAAGAGCAGGGGGGTGTCCTCCCCAGCAGTTGGGGAAGGAGATAAACCGTTCTCACGGCGGTAGCGGGTCAGTTCGATCATCAACTCGTCAGTGGCCACCACCAGCCGCGTTTTATCGCCCTTGCCGGTGACTTCCAGCCACCAGCGATCTTCGCCTTCTTTATCCCGCCGGCGAAAAAAATCGCCCATCGTATTCCCGATCACCTCCGATATCCGCAAGCCTCCGATATAGAGCAGCGAGAACAGCCAGCGGACCCGAAAGTAATGCGTCCGCTCGCGAACGGTTTCCTGTGGCATGGTGGAGATCGTGGCTTTCACTTCCTGCCAGACATCGTGTTCGAGGAAGCGCGTCACACGGGGCGATTTTTTTCGCCGGCGTTGGCGAAGCAGGGACAACGGATTGCCGCGTAGGTAACCTGCGTCGACCAGCCAGGCGAACATGGCATTGAGAATGATCATGGCCTGGCGCTGGCTGGAAGGCGAAAGAGGTCCAGCAAAAGGACGCCAGGCTGGATCCAAGCGCGACACCTTCTTCTTGCCGGCCTCAAGCACCCATCGGCTCCCAGGTACCAGTTCGGTCAGGAAGCGCTGGTATACCAGAAAATCCTCATGGTTCAAGGAGGACAACGGCTTGCCCATTTCATTCACCGACCACAGCAGAAGCCGCTCGGCTTCCTTCCGGTAGCTGTCGAAGGTGGAGCGGCCGTAATAGTTGGCCAGCCAGGCGGTGACGGCAGCGACGTCATTCGCCGCGGAGATCTGCGCAGGGCCGACTGCCCGATTGGTGCCCGCGCTGCCGTCGATCTCTCGATGAAGCTGGATGAGGTCGATCGGCGCTATCGAAGGCAGCTGAACCAACTCATTCTGCATGAAATTGTGTCCCCAATGATTTCGTGGCCCGCCAAACCCGCTAATTTAGACAGTATAAGCATAATGTCTAATAAATAGCAATAAGCGCATTGATATAACGTCCATCACGTCATAAAATAACGCATCTGCGCCGCCATTCAAGGAGGTATCGATGCCGAAGAGTTCCGATGTCCAGCGAGACGACGTCTTCAACGCCTGCAATGCTGTGCGGGACAGCGGTGAGCGAGTGACCTTCGCCCGCGTCTACAAGCAGATGGGCAACAAGGGTGGTTCGAGAGTGGTTCAGGGGTTTATCGCCGAATGGCTGGACCGAGAGAACAACCGGATCCTGCCCGGGCTGCCGGATTCATTTTCCGAGCGCATCCGGCAACTCGCGGTCACCGCTTGGGACGAATGCCTGGCGATCGCACGGGGTGAGCTGGACGAGCTACGCGGCCGGATGGACGCCGAACTGGAAAACAGCCGCGCTGCCGTGGAGCAAGTCCGGCAGGAAGCTGCCCTACAGGTTCGCGAAGCAGAACTGCGCGCCACCACGGCCGAAGCCGCCCTCGCCGGTGCCCGCGTCGAAGCCCAACAGCAATCCGAGCGGATCCATGCCCAGACAACCGAACTGGCCAGTCTTCGCGAGGCGCTCGCCGCCGCGAACGCCAAGGTCACAAGCCTTGAAGGAGAGCTGACGCGAACCAGGCAGGACGCTGAGGACCGCCGGCTGGATATGCAGGCGCAGATCGAACGCATCGAGGGGGCTTACCGCGGCTTGGAGAGGAAGTCCCTTGAGGACATTGAAGATGCGCGATCCGAGACCCGCCGAGTGCGCAGCGAACTGGAGAAGCGCCTGGCCAGCCAAACAGAGACGGCCGAGCGGCAGGACAAGGAGAACCAGTCACGGGTCACCGAGTTGGCCGCCGCCCTGGCCAGCACCCAAGCAGAATCGGCGCAACACAAGCGCCAGGCCGAGCAATTCGAGAGCGAATGCCGGAACAGCGTGGACATGCTGTCCGAGGCGCGCGCGGAGCTGGCGCGCATCAACGGCCGCGTGACTGCGGTCGAGGAGCACCGGAAGGCCGAAACCGACCGCGCTGACAAGCTGGCGCAAGAGATCAAGCAACTGATGGAGCGCATCGCATCAACAGCAGTTCAAACCAAGGAGAAAAAGTAATGAAGAAGGCATCGAAAGCGAAGTCAAAGTTGGAATCGATCATCAATGATCGCCGTGCTGAAGGGCTTAACCAGTCGGAGTACTGGTCCCGCTACGGCGTCACCCAATCAGGTGGCTCTCGCTACGAGTCTGGCCGCACCATACCCAAGCCCACGCGGCTGCTGATCTGGCTGCGGAAGGCAGGGCGCATCTCGGAAAAGGATCTCGCAGACGCAATGCGGGCCATCAGCAAGTAGCAGTCGGGTGGACTTCCTGTCCTCGCCCAATCGGCCGCCGGCGCCGAATGCCGCCGTGGCGATCATCGAAGCATTCCGCGGCGGGCCGTCATGCGTCCGATCGACCCCATTGCTCCCGAGGCGGTGTTCGAGTTCTGCATGCCTGCCAGTGGCTCGGCCTGCCCGTCTGCGTCGGCTTCGGCGCCACCAAGACGCTGGCTCGCCAACCACGCCGCCAAGAAGCGCCCCGAATTCGGCGGCGTCTGCGACCTCGCCGCCCTCTCCGCCGCCGCGCAGGACGCGCTCTTCGCGAGCATCGACGTCGGCGAGGTGTGGGGCGTCGGCCACCGCGGCGGAACTCAACGGCACGCCCTGTATCGAGATCGAGGAGGAGGCACCGAACAAGCAGCAGATCATGAGTTCGCGCGCCTTCGGCGCATACGTCTACGACCTCGCCGGGCTGGAGGAGGCGGTCGCCACCTACGTCGGCCGCGCCGCCGAGAAGCTGCGGCGGCAGGGTTCGCGCGCCGGCGCCGTGCAGGTCTACGTCCGCACCAATCCCTTCAAGGCAGACCACCCGCAGTACCAGCGCGGCCTCACCGTGCCGCTGCCCGAGCCCGCCGACGACACGCGACTGCTGGCGCGCGCGGCACTCGCCGGTCTGCGCCGCCTCTACAAGCCCGACTACGCCTACCAGAAGGCCGGCGTGATGCTGCTCGACCTCAGCGACGCCGGCCACGCCCAGGGCGCGCTGTTCGAGACCGACCGCGGCAACCCGGCGCTGATGCGCGTGATGGACCGCGTCAACGCCTATTGGGGCCGCGGCACCCTGCGCCTCGCCGCCGAGGGCGTGCACCAAGGCTGGCGCATGCGCCGCGGCATGATGTCGCCCTGCTACACCACGCGCTGGTCGGAGCTGCCGGTTGTGCGATGATGGCGGTACCCCGTTTCATCCGCTGAAGGCTCCCCATGTGCGGACGCTTCGCCCTCAAGGCCCCGCCGGCCGACATCGCCAGCCACTTCGGCGTCGACGCCGTGCCGGAGGCCGCGCCGCGCTATAACATCGCGCCGACGCAACCGATCCTCATCATGCGCCATCGTTGGCAGCAGCCCGAGGCCGGGCTGGAGGCGGTGCACGTCAAGTGGGGCTTGCTGCCCTCCTGGGCGAAGGACGCCGCGTTGGCGGCGAAGCTCGCCAACGCGCGCGGCGAGACGGTGGCCGAGAAGCCGGCCTTCCGCAGCGCCTTCCGCCGCATGCGCTGCCTCATCCCCGCCGACGGCTTCTACGAATGGGAGGCCACGCCCTCGGGCAAGCAGCCGTGGTTCATCCGCTCGAGGGGCCAAGGGCTGCTCGCCTTCGCCGGGCTATGGGAACACTGGAAGGCGCCGGACGGCACGCCGCTGGAAACCGCCACCATCATCACAACCGACGCCAACGCCCTGGTCCGCCCGGTGCACGACCGCATGCCGGTGATCCTGCAGCCGGCCGACTACGCCGCCTGGCTCGGCGCGCAAACGAAAGCCGATGACCTCAAGGCCCTGCTGAAGCCCCTGCCGGAAGATCTGATGGAGCGCTACCGCGTGAGCCTGCGCATGAGCAATGCGCGGAACGAGGGGGCGGAGTGCATGGCGCCGTGGTCGGGAGGCTGATCATTCCTGGCTGCAATGCCGCAGGAGAAGGACGGCTCATCGGCATTGCTGACGTTTAATTCCGTTTAGGACACCGACCGCTTTGGGGGCCGAAGCAGACCTCAGGCATATCTACAAAAGCCGGGGCGATTCACATTGCACCGGCATTCAACCGATAGAAGGTACTCTCAACTTGATGCCACCATGCCGGTGGAGATTCATCCTTGACAACCAACTCCCCATTCTCAAAGAAAGCAATGTCCCAGTAGGTATCCAAGTCGTCCTCACTGCGATCATCGCTGTTGTCTAAGAAGATCGCCAGCGTTGCAGCGCGAGCGCCGTGCGCGAAATTCAGCAGCACCCGCTCGTAACGACACTCGATCTTGTCCTCGCGGACATTGTGGCCGCCCTTGGCGTGCCGGATGGCCACGCGCGCCTTGGACAATTCTATTGAATCGAGGCCGACGGCAATGAGCAGCACCAAATAGCCACGGCGACGTGCTTCATCCATGAACCCAACCTTGTCCTGCTTGGGGTCGGAGAGCACCGTCTCGAAGCTGAAGTTGATCTCCCGGTCGAGGTATTGCTGGCGCAAGCGGGCCGCTTCCTTCGCCGCACGTTCCTCGAACTCCTCCTTAGAAAGGCTGTGCTCACCCAGATCGAGGGTGATGGCCCTCTCGATCTCATCCGGATTGAGGTGTTCCGTCAAGAGGCCGGCTAGGGCACCGGAGATGCGCTCGCGGTAAATCGTGGTTTTGCCGGCACCGTTATGGCCGGCGATCACCACCAGCAGGCGCCGGTCCTCTTCGGGGATCTCATGCAAGCGCGCCTGCAATCGCTCCAGAAAGACTTCGGCCGGACTCAGATCATCCCTTTCGAGCCTTGCGCCCAGCACCAAGGCCAGCGAACGCGCCAGCCAGCGCGGTTGCGGCCTGGGTCGCGCGCTCACCCTCCTCGCGCCGCCTGTCTGCAGTGCTGGCGGCGAGCGCCTTGTAGGCAGCCTGCAGAGCATCGAGATCGAGCTGGGGATCTTTGAGAAGATCGAGCACGGTGTTGCCGGCGGGCAGGAGCGCATGGAGCCAGCGCCCCTTGAGCGGAGGGTGGATCTGCCATGATTGCGCCGCTCCGTAGAGCTGCTTGATGCGGTCGCGATTCTCGTGGGAGCGCACCTGCTCCATGTCGGTAAGCTTCATCCACTGATAGGCCGTCTGCCGCGTGATGCCGAAGACATCGGCGGTCTCGCTGATGTTCAGGCCGAAGACGGCACGCACTCCGTCCAGAACGGACGCCGGGGAGAGCGCGACGGGTGGCAGAGCGGCCTCGAGGTTGAACTCCATCGCCGCCGGGGCTTCCGGGAGGTCGATTTGATTCTTGGTGATAACGATGCAGACGCCGGTCGTCGCCGAATGGCCTTCCCGCGAATACGGAGTAGCTGAGTTCAACAGCATCCACACGCGCGGAACGCCCTGGAAAGGGTCAGACTGTTCCTCGACGATGACGCTTCCGGTACCTTCGCCATAGAGGCTACGCATGGTGCCCTGACGGATCGCGAAATCGCGGCTGGCCAGCGCTAGTGAATTGTGCATTCTCTCATCCTTATGCCGGCTGGCCCGACCACTCGGCCTCGGCTTCTGGCGTAATGATACGGCTAAATGTCATGCAGATATCGTCGCGAAGACGCTGGAATTCATCGGCGATTTCTCCCGCCAGCAACCGGCGGGAATCCACGCGCCAGCGGTCGATATCCAGAACTGCCGATGGCCCTTCGGTGTACTTCTTCAACAAGACCGGAGGCAACAGGACCGAACCATCAAGATCCGGCGGCAGGGAAGGTGGCGCAAAGCCCCGTCCAAACTGGACACGCATCGCCCCTTCGGTCCCTCGGGGGTATTCATGGCTCATGAAGGCAGTTTGGGCGATTTCGCCGAAGACGTCGGTCAAGTGGCCAAATCCGTCCTTGAAGTAGTCCTCGGGCACCTTTCCAGCGGTGGGAATGATGAAGTCGACGTAGCGCAGGCCTAGCCGCTGCACCTTGACCCCTCCGGCGGCGCACAGGCAGTCCAGCATGGATTGCCATTCCGCGAGGAAGTGCGGCGAATCCTTGTAGAGGGAAGTGGTGTAGGTCATCACCCCATCCTGAAGGCGCAAAGCTCTGCGATTGTCGTCGCTGCGCAGCTCGCGGCCGACCTCGCCCTCGTTCGGCTTGGATTCCATTGCCGGGCCAGGCGTGTTGCCGAATACAAGCGTCACCTGGCGCACGGCCTTCATGGCGGGAAAGCGCTCGCCCAGCGCAGCCTTGAGGCGAGCAGCAACCTCCTTGTACTCGGTATCGACTTCGGGATCAAAACGGACTTGCGCCAGCACAAGGGCCAACGGCGCATTGGGCCACTTGCCCAGCGCCTGCTCGTGATTGCTCACGGTCATACCTCCTGTTGTATGAGTGGGATGCTGCTTCTATTTATGTCAATCATACACATTACTTGACATTTTGTGAAATTAAAGTGTACTATTAGACATGCTAACATACAGTTTGTGAAAACGGCACTGCGTGCGAGCGACAACCCTTCATCCATAAGGAGAAAGAAATGAGCAACTCCAACAGCAGCCAGGCTCCCGGTCAGAATAAGACCGTCACCATCATCGTAAATGGCCGCCCGCGCGAGGTAACCGGCAAGACGATTTCCTACGAGGAGATCGTCAAACTGGCCTTCCCGGACGATCCGTCCAACCAGGACATCGACTTCACGATCGCCTATGCCAACCCCCACGGGAAGGATGGCGAACTGGTCGCCGGGCAGGAAGTCCATGTGAAAGAAGGGATGGTGTTCAATGTCACCAAGACCAATCGTTCTTGACCCGGACATCCAGTCCCTTCAGGACGAGGGGTTGAGTGTCGAGGTGGTGCAGGGGCACCTGCTAGTTCATCAGGTGCCCTACGTCAATGCCCACAGGCAAGTGCAGCGCGGCATCATGGTCACCGATTTGTCCGGCAACGTCGGGGCGCTGGGCAAGCCGCGCGACCATCAGATATGGTTCGCGGGCGAGGTTCCCTGTTACGCCAACGGCAAGCCGATCCGATCCCTCAACCGTACCGAAGGCCGACACGACCTCTGGCAAGGTTTTGCCGTGGATCACCGTTTCTCCTGCAAACCCATGGGGCAACCGGACTTTCCGCTGACGCACTCGGCCAAGATCCGCCACTATCTCGCGCTAATCGCTCCGGAGGCCAATGCCATCGAGCCGGAGGCGACGCCCTACGTGTTCGAACCCGTAGTTTCATTCGACCCGGAACAGATCTTCAACTACTGGGACACTGCCTCGACCCGTGCCGGCATCCTGGCCGTGACGGCGAAACTCGCGCATTACCGGATCGCTATCGTCGGTCTGGGTGGCACGGGCAGCTACGTGCTCGACCTGATGGCCAAGACACCCGTGCGAGAAATCCACCTCTTCGATGGCGATAACTTCGAGCAGCACAGCGCTTTCCGCGCCCCCGGCGCCGCGTCGATTGAGGACATCGCCGCCAAAATGCCAAAGGTCGAATACTTCGCCGCCATCTACGTCAGGATGCGCAAGGGAATCCATCCGCATCCGTCCTACCTCGACGACGAGAACCTGTCCGAACTGGACAACTTCGACTTCGTGTTCCTGTGCGTCGACAAGGGCGGCGTGCGCAGGATGTTGGGCGAATACCTCATCGCGCGCGGTATCCCGTTTGCCGACACCGGGATGGAACTGACCATGTTGCCCGAGGCGGGCGCCATTCTAGGCACCTGCCGGGCAACTCTGTGCACAGCTGAGAAGTCGGACCATTTCGCCCGGTGCGCGCCACAAGGCGATGCGCCAAGGGACGACCTCTACCGCAGTAACATCCAAGTGGCGGACATGAACATGCTCAATGCCGTCCTCGCCGTCCAGTTGTGGAAGAAGCGCCGCACTTTCTACCTCGACCACTGGCAACCGCATCACCACACTTACTCAATTGACTCCGCCTCCCTGACGCGCAGCGAAGCACTGAACCTCCCGCCCCATGAAGATCAAACAGATCAGGCCTGAATCCGTCGAGTTCATCCCGGAGCGCATCGAGGAAGGCGTGCTCTACATTAGCGAGCGATACCGAACGGCTATTCATAAGTGTTGCTGCGGATGCGGGCGGGAAGTGGTGACGCCGCTGTCGCCGGCGGAATGGTCGGTCAAGCGCAATGGTGGTCGGGTATCGCTGTGGCCGTCGATCGGCAACTGGAGTTATCCTTGTCGCTCGCACTACGTGATACGGGACAGCCGCGTACTGGAAGCAAAGGCAATGACGGAGCGACAGATTCATCGGGTGAAAGTGAATGATCGCGCCGACAAAACCGCTCAAATCCGCCGTACGAATCACGCTAAGGACGCGGCCGCGCAAGTCCAAAAACCGAGCGCCCAAATTACACCTACCCGCGAATGGCGACCAAGTATGCACTGGCTGCAGCACCTGATTCGCTGGTGGAAGTCACTTAAGTGAATCGCCCCGACTTTTGTAGCGCGGCATACGCCCGACACGACTGCGCCGGGAGCCAGGCCACGAACCGGTGGCCATGAAGACGCTGGCTATGGCATTGCCGCAAGAAGCCTACCGCACGGTCACCTGGCGGGAGGGCACCAATACCGACCTGGCCTCCCGTTTCGCCGTGCTGCGCGTTCGTCCCGCTCACCGGGATTACCTCGGCACCGAGATGCGCCCAGAGGAATGGCTGTTGATCGAATGGCCCGAAGGTGAGGCCGAGCCCACCAAGTATTTCCTCTCGACTGCCCCGGCCGAAGCCACCCTGGAACAATTGGTCTTCGTCACCAAGATGCGCTGGCGCATCGAACGCGATTACCAGGAACTCAAGCAGGAGTTCGGACTTTCGCATTACGAGGGCCGAGGCTGGCTGGGCTTTCATCACCATGCCACCCTGTGTATCGCCGCTTACGGCTTTCTCGTTGCCCAGCGCCTCAGCCATGGCGGCTCCAAAAAAACCGCGCTCGACCACAAGCGCCTTCCTTACCCCCGGATTACGTGCCTCGCGGCCGCCGGACGGGCACAGCGGCATGTGCCCGACTCGATTCCAACCCTGCGCTTCCTCATCGCAAAAGCAATCGCCAGCAGGCTTCATCGCTGTCCCTGCTGCGGTAGATGCGGGTAGTGACACAGTAAGACTAGCCAGCGCGTTGCGCGCCTCACCCTTATTCAGCCCCGCATGGACGCGGCGACGCAGCTCCACGCTTTGCAGCCAATCCAGAATGAACAGCGTGCGCTCGATGCGCCCAGCTCGCGCAACGCCACGGCCAAGCCGTTCTGGTGCGGGGTAGCTGCCGAGTTTGCGCAGCATCAGCGAAGCCGTTACCGTGCCTTGTTTGATGGAGGTGGCCAGCCGCAGAATTTCATCCCAATGGACCCGTATTTGCCTGATGTTCAGCCTATCGCTGCTAATCATCGGCATGAGCGCGTCATAGGTGGCATCGCCCTTGGGGATGAATAGCTTGGTATCGCCCAAGTCACGGATACGCGGCGCGAAGCGGAATCCCAGCAAATGCATCAAGCCAAACACGTGATCGGTGAAGCCTGCCGTGTCGGTGCAGGGTGGTCATGGGAGGACTACGCCTTAGCGTGCTTTATTTTCCGAATTCTGAGACGACCCCGATTTCGGGGTTACTGGTGCGGCGCCCAGCGCTGGTACTTGCTTCGCTTTCGCCCGTCTTGCTCGAATCAAACCAATTACTCCTTTAAGGGCATTCAGATGGCCCTCCAGTTCCTGCGGACTCGGTACTGACGCGTTCTTCGCTGAAGCCGGGTCATGAGCATCCACGACGTCGCAGCATCGCTTGTACAAGCGAGCAATTTCTTTGCATTCCGCCGCATCGAAGCCAACCACCTCCTCGAGATTTCCCACCTGAATCCAATCGCGGTATCGCTGAATAACGCCGTTAAACACCAAGTCTTGAATTACCCGCTCAATCGTTGCACGGAGAAAGCTGTATTGATGCCTCATCTCGCTAGTCTCTTCCTCTCCGGGATAAGCAGACCAATGCTTTTCAATAGCCTTCTGCGCCTTTTCCAGACGATCGATTCGTTCCTTGTAACTCTTATGTGCCCAGGGCAGTCCATCGACCACGAACCCCGGTCGGCTGCCCCGCCATTCAAGATGATGAATTTGATGATCTACGCCGTGCTGCTCGATCGCATCCCGAATCTCGCCAAGGAATGTCGTGTCATGCGTCAAGACAATTACCTGCCGGGATTTCGCTTCTTCGACGAGACGCCGTGCCACATGACGTCTACGTATGTGATCGAGTGAGGAAACCGGGTCGTCGAACACTATTCCACCCGCATGATTGGCAAGTCGGAGTTCGGCAAGGAATGAGCCGATCGCTATCGCGCGTTGCTCTCCTTCGCTCAATATCTCGTCGAGTTTGTTCGTTACGGGAAGGTCCAGTAGTAGCCGGTATTTCATCTTTCCCTTGTCATTGCGCTCGCTCAGCTTGGTCCGAATATGGTCCATCTCTAGCAATTTGAACTCCGAGTCCAGCGCGCTCTTCAATGCGGCAGTAACCGCATTGCTGGCGAGTTCCTTGGATTTGTCCGATATGCTTTTGGTCTTTAGCTCATCCCTACAGGATTCGAGAGCCGCCTTCAATCTCATGCGCTCAATGAGGGATATGATGGCTTTCGAACTCGGCACCATAGCGGCTCGGGCTTGAAGTTCGTCATGCTGTGCCTTCAGGATTTTGCGTTTGTTCTCGTCTGCGGCTTTTTCAAGGTCAGCAGCCGCTTTTCTGAGCCTGCTCGCAACGTCACGTAGGCCGTCGCGAGGATCGACACCCTTCTTCGGTGGGTCCATCCACGTGTGGGAATTGACTGCGCCAAGCATCCACCCTCTTCGCGCCTCGATGGCAGATTCAAATACCGAGGAAGTGGCATACAGGCTTTCGTCGAGCGATTTCAGTTCTTCCGACAAAGCGGGGTTGAGGTCGAAAAGGATGTGGGCCGCTTCGATCTTCTTTGTGATACCGCTGAGTAGCGCGCGCATTTCTGCTGCAACTTTCGCGGCGTCCGACTCTATGAAATCGGCGAAGCGCTTCATTCGTTCGGCTGCGCCATCGAGTGTTTGTTGACACAACGGGCAACGAGCGTCCGCTTCGAGATTCGGAAACTGATGTCCAACGTATGCCGCCTCGGTCGAAAAACGTCGAGCGGCGTCAAACAGAGCCTTCCAAACCTGCTCACCGGTACCGGGCAATAGTGCTTCGCCTGCCCGAAACTGCTCAGCGGCGATTTTTTGCGTCTGGGTCGCCGCGGTCACACTGTCGTCCAGCTCCTTCAGTTTGGCAATTGCTGCGTCGCTCACCCAGGCTTCCGCCGCGTCCACTCTTTTGAGCAACTCCTCAATGCGCTGCGCGGAAAGCACGATAGTTTTTGCTTTGCTCCCGGGATTGGTTTCAGCCAAAGCCTTTCGAAGCTCACCGAGGGTCGTCGTCTCTTCGGGCGTCAGCAGCGCTAGGCGACGAACCAAGTCTGGATCAGTTTTTGCGCTCAGACCAGCAACCATTTTTCCAACGACAGTATCGCCCACGAGTCCGGCGAATGGTTCTACATCTACCTGAATTGCAGCGGTCTCGTCCGTGAGCCGCTTTGCGAGTTCGGGCAGAACCTTATTCGCCATGTTTTCGACAACGTCCAATCCATAAGGAAGGTAAGCGACGTCCTGTTCCGCCGTAAGGTAGGCCCGGGCGCAATGAGTGTCGAAGACTGCAATGGTGGAGAGTTCATCTGGTGGAATCGCGCCACGTTTCCATCCAACGGATTTGGCGACACCACCGACATCGATGTCGAAGATTGCCTCAGGGATCATCTTGTGCGCGGAAGCGTCGGTCGCATCGGCAAGGACACTTTCCTGCTGATCTCGGGCACGGCACGCGCGCTTTAGGACTCTTGAGTATCCGGATTTGCCGCTCCCGTTTCCACCGTATACGACAGTAATTCCTTTTGGCGCAAATGGCAGTATCTGATTCGGCGCAATCCGATTCACGTGTTTGAGGTCGCGCATTGCCTTTAGCACTATGGTCGCAGCCCCAACAGCCTTTGCCGGGAGATGTTCTGCAGCAAGCGGAACGGGTGCGCGATTGTCTGGATCAGGTAACCCGTGCGCAGACTTAAGAAGGGCATACAGATCCTCGTAGTCCTTATCAGCGAGACCCTGTTGCTCCTGAAACAGACGACGTGCAGCATCGCGTTGCCAGAGGGGCAGACTGTTCTCTGTCCATGCAAGTATTTCATCTAGCAGTGCCACGCCTACCTCCTCCTCACATACAACTCAAGACGATCTGAGCAATTACGGAATGTCGCGCTATAAACGAGAGCATTGACGCTGGACTGTCTAAATGCTCTGAACCGAGATCGCCGATGCAAGCGGCGACTTGCCCGCAAGTTCAACGAGATGCCTGTGATGCGTAAAAAACAATACCTGGGTCTTCTCGCTCAAGTCTCTGAGGACTTCCAGAGTCGCAACCGCGCGATCGTCGTCGAACTGCACGAGTAGGTCGTCGACAATCACTGGCATTCGGCCGCGTCCTTCTATGTGCTGCTCAATCGCCGCGAGCCTCAAGGAAAGAAACAACTGGTCTCGGGTTCCTTGGCTCATTCCGGCTACGGGAACACGGGCGGCGTCCGGGCGAACTCCCAGTAACACTTGGCGGTCATCCTCGTAGTCGACTGTCAGAGCCGAGAAGCTACCCAATGTGATACGGGCGAAAACCTCCCCTGCCCGCTGCAGGAGTGGACCTTGATGCCGATCGCGATAAGCCTGGACCACCCGGTCCAGGACGGCACCAGCCAATCGCAGTCGCGCGTAGGAATTAGCTTCCTTCACGATACGCGCAGACAGAGCCAGCAGTTCCTGTTGCGCCTCCGCCGCAGCGGGACCACCGTCAATGCGATCGAGCTGCTGCTTCGCGGCGAAGCGGGCGGTCTGGGCAGCCTCGACTTGCCCGTCCAAGACCTCAACGTCCGTTGCCAAATCGTCGATCATTCGGGCTAGCCCGTCCAGTTCAAAGCCTTCCGCCTCGCGCGCGATATCGTCGATCGGTCGGGCGTTCTGCCTTACTAGCTGGTCATCGATTTCGGCAAGTCTTTGCTGGAGGGCCTGTTTGCGCACAGCTTGTTCTTCCGCCTGCGGCAGTGCCTCCACCGTCGTACAACCGGCATGCTGGGCAAGTTCCTCCAGTTCCTTCATGGCCTGTTGTGCGGCAATTTTGGCGTCATGCAGCGTCCGTGTCTCGCGCTCAACGTCATTCGTCAGTTGTCGGCGCCTCGCCTCTGCGGCCCTCGTGCTTTTTAGGGCCTCATAGAGGCGCACCGCGACGGTGTCGGGCTCGTGTGAATCGGTGGGCTCGCCGACTGTCCTTGAAAGATCCGCAATCCGGGAATCGAAACCGGCGGCGATCGCCTTGAGATTGTTGGCCTCGGTGTCGAGATCAGCAAGCGCTTTCATGGACGCTGCCAGCCGTCCGAGTTGATCCAGCCGGGTTCTCGCCTCCGAGGGAAGCGCGTCGGCTGGAAGGCGAATGTTTTCCACTGCAATAGCCCAACTCGTCCGCCATGCGGCCAGCTTTATTGCGTTCTGCTGAAGTTGATGCTCAACTTCATCAAGCTCGCCCTTGGTCGATTCAATCTGCTGTTCAATGGCATCGCGATCGGCTCGAACTTGACGAGCAGCACTTACGGCCTGCTGGGCACGCGTCAGGGTGCTCGTCAGCGTGTCGTCATCGGCACACCCGGCAAGACCGCAAGCGGCGAGCGCCTGATCAAGCAGCGTTCGAGCTCGCGACAAGTCGTTGGCGACGCTTTCGCGTTCTCGGCGAAGACCCTCCAGGTCAGCGTACTTCTCCAACAGACGTTCGTGCCGTGCCAACCATTCCCGGAGCGCCGCCGGCGTAAGCTCTGGGCGGCGAAGCGGCTCAATGAGAGCGGCCCAGCGGATGTGCAACTCCTGTCCATTACCTGCCAGAAGCTTTCTCTGTTCCTCTATGCGGTTCAGCGTCTCTTGCATGTCAACAATGCGTTGGCGTGTCGTCTCAAGCTTCGCCGCGCGTTGCGCGTCTGCGTGCAGAAGGTCGGCTAACCGATCGGCTTCCTTGATCGCATTCTCAAGAGCGTCCGCGAGGGACCCCTGAGCCGCGTAGTCCTTCGCCGCCTGATCGAGTTCAGCGGTACGCTCGACGTAGGCTCGGCGGACCCGTGCCCATCCCTCATCGCGGTGATTACGCGCTGATACGACTTCGACGCGGGTAACGACCTCGCCCGTGGCAGCCAGAGCCTTGAGTTCGCGATGTCGCTCCTCAATGTCGCGCGCCAAGTCGGCGCTCTTTTCGGCATTCAGGCGTTGATCCTGAGCCAGCTTCGAGAAATCCGCCTCGAAGCTCGCTGCCGTCTCAGGTAGAGGCACGGTTAATGCAAGAATCTCCGGCAACGAACCATTCCAAAGCGCGGCAGCGTCGTTCTGCAGTCGGCCGTCCAGGTCTGCGATCTCACCATCGAGCTTGTGCCGTCGCGCTTCAAGATCCGGAACGTTGGCGGCGCTGCGAAGCGACAGTTCCAGATCGCCCAGCGACACCGGTTGCGGCAGCTTGGCAAGACGCGAACCGAGTCGTTCTAGAGCCGCACGCTTCGTGCGTGCCTGCGCGTCAAGCTGTTCGTCGAGACCGGTGAGCCGGGACTGATCCTCGACGAGCGACTGAACACGCGCGGCAAGTGTCTGCTTAGGAAGAATCGCTGGGGCTTGGCCTAAGTCGCAGCTCGGGTCGATCTCGTCCAGCAATCCGCGAATCTGGGCAATAGCAGTCGCCTGCTGCGAATTGACCCTCGGAATGGCCTCCCGGGCAGTGCGGTAATCGCCTGCACTGTGAAACGCCTGTTCGATCGGCGTGGCATGGTCAAGGAGCGTTTCCCGGACCACGACATCCGCGAGTTCGATATTGACTTGTGTGACCTGCGCATCGGCGGCAACTGCTGCTTCGTTAGCCCCTCGCAGGCGTTCTTGGGATGCGATGCGGCGCTGTGCAGCGTCTGCCGGAAGTACTGGTACCTGTTTAAGCTGGTCCAGTTCCACCTGCTTGGTCACGCGCTCGGCAACGAGAGGAAGATTGGCCCGGATCCGCTCCAGTCGCTGCTGCTCAGCACGCTTGCCCCTCAGTGTGTCGCGGACCTGTGCGTGCTTGGCTTCTGCCTGACGATACTCACGCTCGACGCTTTCCCAAGCGTAGGAGCGCACCGTCGAATCCTTCAGGACTCGCTTCTGTTGGTCAAACTCGGTAAATGCCCGATTGATACGGCTAGTCGAGCCTCGCGGTTTGAAAAGGGCTGTCGCCTCCTCGTCCAGCCCAGAGATCAGGCTGCGCAGGCTCGACAGTCCCGCCGCCGCTTGAAAAAGACTCCTCCCAACCTCCCCTTCGCCGCGCAGTAGTTCTTCGCTACCAGCCACAAGCCCGGTCAGATCTAGACCGAAAAGATTCTGGTACAGGGTCTGGTCCAAGCCACCGAGGATGGCGGAGATCGTTTGGTCTTCGAGGGGTCGATCCGTGATCTCGTTGCCGGTCCTCTCATCGATCGCGAACAACGTTGCTTTCCGCGCTTTGCGACGCATCGCGGATAGGCGATTCCCATCTGGCAGAAGAAGTGTCGCGCCAACACGGAGCGCGTTGTAGTCGTGCAAGAACGCGTCGTTAGTGCGTTCCGGAATGCCGAACAAGAATCCCGTGACCGCCCTCAAGATAGTCGACTTGCCCGCCTCGTTCGGCCCAAAGACGATATGGAGATCCTTCCCGGCAACCGTCGGTAGATCGATGACTCGATCCCGGAACGGGCCATACGCCTTCAGGTAGAAACGGGCGAATTTCATCTTCCGCCCGCCTCGCCGGCAAGGCGCGCGATCAGATCGGCTTCGGCCTGGGTAAGTAGTTCCTTCAAGACGTCCGGGGCGTCAAATCGCAGTGCATCATCCTGAGCGAGTTCCGCCGGGAGCTTCTGCTTGAGTTCCCTCAAAGTTTCGGCCGTGAGCAGAGCTAACGCGTCCGAATCCGCGGACAAACTGCGAAGTTCACGTGCGAGTAATCCGACGGGATCGTCCCCAAGCGCCAGTTGGTCCAAATCGAGCGCCGGACGCACCCGGCAGTCGACTTTTTCAACCCACGCGTTTCCGCTGGATACGTCAAGCGCCATTGCGCGCACCTGCTCAATGACGACCTCAGGCTTCGATGAAACCTCCTTGTAGACGGGGCCGGCGCCCAGGAGTTGGATTCGCAGTCCAACGACCCTGCCGCCGGCATTGGCAAGCTGGTCGCGAACCCCTTGCGCCACCTTATCAAGCAGAGCGTCGAGGTCCTTAACACCAGATACATCGAGATCCAGTAGACCCCAGCGCAGCACATCGAGCGGCACCTGCTCAAGGACGATCTTGCCGTCCTCAACGGTTACCAACTCGCACCCCTTCTGCCCCTGTTCCCTGATATGGCGGCCTTGCATGTTGCCGGGATACACAATCCATGGATCTCTGGCGACGATCTCCCTTGCATGAACATGACCCAATGCCCAGTAGTCATAGCCCTTGGACTTGAGAACCAGCTCCGTAGTCGGCGCGTAGTTGTCATGGCCCGGCCTCCCGGTCAGCGACGTGTGAAGCACCCCAAGGTTGAAGTAGCCCGGTAAGGCTTGTGGGTAATTGACGGCAAGGTCATCGAGAACCGCAGCCGTGGCAAAACTCTGACCGTGGACTGCCAGACCGAGGTTGTCGTCCGTCTGCGTGCCCGGAGCCTTATCAGGGAACAAGTGGACGTTCTTCGGTAGCGGAAGCGATCGCGTCAGCTTGCTGGCGGCATCGTGGTTGCCTCGTATTACATAGACTGCAATGCCGGATTCGCCCAGCTCCGCCATCGCCTTGGCGAAGAAAAGCCCCGTATTGAAGTCCGGCCAATCTCCGTCGTAGAGGTCTCCGGCGATGACCACGAAATCAACCTTCTCCCGGAGCGCGCACTGAACCATATTCTCGAACGCTCGCCGGGTCGCGCCCCTGACCTCCTCCACAGGCGCGCCCTCATAGCGCTCCAGGCCGCGTAGCGGGCTGTCGAGATGGATATCCGCACAATGAATAAACCGCATGCTCCCTAGTCTCCGCCAGACGGGCTCTAGTTTGACTACATGACCCGGCTCAAAATGATGAGTATAAGCCTGCCATCCTTGTTAGAATAGTCTTGGGCGAAATTTCGATGTAGACGATGGAAATCCATGCGGACAGGATCCAGAGCAAAGGCAAGGCAGCTTGACGCCGTCGGCCAGACGCAACGAGAGCGCCTTGCGCACCTAGAGTACAAGGCGTTCTTTTGCGGAGAGCTTCGCCGGGGCGATCTGGAGCGCCGCTTTGGCATCAAGGCCGCAGCGGCGACACGCGACATTGCCACGTACCGGCTGATTGCACCCAACAACCTGGCCTATGACCTGAACGCAAAGGCGTACCTGCTCACAGCGAAATTCAGGCCGGCACTTGACCTGTCGGTTGACCGCGCCCTGGCGTGGCTGCGGCAAGGGTTCGGCGACGGTCTTCAGCTGAACCTCAAGCGCCCCATCGCTTGCGAGGGGCCGACCCAGCTCAATCAGCCTAACTTGAGCGTCCTGGCAGTCCTCACTAGGGCTATGCACAAGGGATACCCGCTAGCAATCCGTTACCTCTCGCTCTCCAGCGGGGAGTCGAAGCGCGAAGTGGTGCCCTTCGCTCTCGTTGATAACGGTCTGCGATGGCACATCCGGGCGTATGACCGGGCAAATCGCCGGTTTTCCGACTTTGTCGTCACAAGAATTTCGCTGCCGCGGATACTTGGTGACAAGCCCGTTGAAGCGGAATTGCCGCCGCAGGACATTCAGTGGAATCGCATCGTTGATCTTGAGTTGGTTCCACACCCCGGAATTCAGCACAAGAAAGCCGTAGAAGCTGATTACGGGCTGAGCGGCGGCGTGCTGAGGTTGCGGGTGCGCGCCGCGCTTGCTGGCTATGCCCTGCATCGATGGCAGGTGGATTGCTCTCCGGATCATCGCCTTGACTCCTCGGAGCACCATCTCTGGCTCGGCAACCCGCAAACGCTATACGGCGTTGAGAGCGCCGTCATGGCACCTGGTTACCAGTCCAAGGCGGGAACGAGTGCGGGACCGCAAGAAACACGCGCGGCAAAGACAAGAGCAGCGTGATGCTAGACCGCCTCGATAAGCTTTTTGATGAAGTCAGCGACCTGCAGAACAGGCTGTTATTGGTCGTCGGCCCGGCTGGCAGCGGCAAGACCAAGCTGTTGCGTTCTCTCGGTGAACGTCGAGGAACAGTTCCGGTGCACCTTGGCGCGGCACTGGGGCGCAAGCTTCTGGGTCTGTCGCAGCGCCAACGCCACCTGCAGGCAGGCTCGCTGTTTCGCGAGGTCGTGGATACGCATGCACCGAATGACCCTCTGCTGCTGGACAACATCGAGTTGCTGTTCGATGCGAACCTGACGCTTAACCCGCTGGAATTGCTTCGGCAACGTGGACACGCGCGCCGCGTGGTCGCGGTCTGGCCGGGTGAATTGCGAGCCGGCCGGCTGACCTATGCCCAGATGGGCCATCCCGAATATCAGGACTACCCGGCGCAAGGTCTGGTTGTCCTGGAAGTCCAACAATAATCGCGAAGGGAGCAACCCATGCGCTACGGTGACCTCATCCAATTTGAGCCGATCGAATCAGTCATCCAGCTGCTGGACGCTAACCGGCCCGAGGAGGCGAAGAAGCTGGTCGGGACCTACGTGATCTCGGACGAGATGGCCGACCGCATCGCCAAGCTTATCGTGCCCCAGATATCCTTCGACGAGGCTGTCGATCACAAAGGCGTGCTCGTCGTTGGCAACTACGGCACCGGCAAATCGCACCTGATGTCAGTGCTATCGCTGATCGCCGAAGATGCCCAATACGTTCCTCTGCTCAGACACGCCAAGGCGGTCGAAGCCGCCGCAGCGATTGCCGGAAAGTTCAAGGTGCATCGTGTCGAGATCTCCAGCCAGATGTCGCTGCGTGACATCGTCACCGGCGAACTGGAGAGCTTTCTGAGCAAACATGGCATCGACTTCTCGTTTCCGCCCGCGGACAAAGTCGTCAATAACAAGGCGGCTTTCGAGAGAATGATGGCCGCATTCGGCGAGGCCTTCCCCGACCAAGGCATTCTGCTCGTCGTGGATGAGTTCCTGGAATTCCTCCGATCGAGGAGAGATCACGACCTCGTGCTTGACCTGTCATTCCTGCGCGAAGTCGGCGAAGTCACCAAGCACTTGCGCTTCCGGTTCGTTGCGGGCGTTCAGGAAGCAATCTTCGACAGCAGCCGTTTCCAGCACGTCGCCGACAGCCTGCGGCGGGTACAGGATCGTTTCACGCAAGTAGTTCTTGCGCGACAGGACGTGAGTTTCGTGGTGGCCGAACGTCTGCTCAAGAAATCGGTCGATCAACAAAACAAAATTCGGACCTATCTCACCCCGTTTGCCAAGTTCTATGGCTCCATGAACGAGCGAATGGACGAGTATGTACGCCTATTCCCGGTTCACCCCGACTACCTGAAAACGTTCGAGCGCATCAGCTTCGCTGAGAAGCGCAATGCCCTTGAGACGCTCTCGCTCGCGATGCGCGCGATCCACGACAAGGATGTGCCGACCGATCGCCCGGGGCTCATCGCATACGATCAGTATTGGCAGACGGTGAAAGGCAACTCCGTCTTTCGCGCTGATCCCAACATCAAGGAGGTGCTGCGCGTCTCCGAGGTCCTCGAATCCCGGGTGCAGCAGGCGTTTACCCGGCCGGCATACAAACCATTGGCTTTGCGTGTAATCCAGGCACTCTCCGTACACCGGATCACCACGGGAGGCGATATTCACATCCCGATCGGCCCGAGCGCCGAAGAACTGCGTGACGGTCTGTGCCTCTACCAACCTGGGATCGAAGACATGGGCGGAGAACCCTCCGCCGACCTGCTCTCCCTCGTCCAGACGGTATTGCGGGAGATCATCAAGACGGTGAACGGTCAGTTCATCTCGAAGGCACCCGACTCGGAACAATACTTCCTCGATCTCAAGAAAGACATCGATTACGACGCCCAGATCGAAAAGCGCGCCGAGACACTATCGGACGATGCATTGGATCGCGCCTACTACAGCGCGATCAAGCAATTGATGGAGTGTACCGATGACAAGGTGTACGTCACAGGGCACCAGATCTGGCAATACCACGTCGAATGGCAGGAGAAGCGTGCGGATCGAATCGGCTACCTATTTTTCGGAGCGCCGAACGATCGACCCACTGCCCAGCCCGATCGCGACTTCTACATTTACTTCCTGCAACCATTCGATCCGCCGAAGTTTCGCAACGAAAACCTTCCCGACGAAGTCTTCTTCAAGCTGAAGGGCCTGGATGACGAATTCAAGCGTCAGCTGGAGTTCTACGCTGCCGCACTGGAGCTGTCTTCAATGGCGAGCGGTGGTGCCAAAGGGGTCTATCTTGGTCGCGTCCAGGATTTCCTTCGGGCCATGAGCAAGTGGCTCCAGGAAAAGCAGATGAGCGCCTTCGAGATCACCTGCCACGGCAAGAGTCGGACGTTGCAGGAGTGGGTTAAAGGTGTCTCCCTGCGCGACAAGGCGCGCCTGACTCCGGATGAGCGCATCAATTTCCGGGATGTGGTCAATGTGGTCTCAGGGCTGTGCCTGGGTCAGCATTTCGCCAACCAAGCACCCGAGTACCCGACGTTTTCGGTTTTGATTACGGAAGAGAATCGCAAGCAGATCGTCGGCAGCGCGCTGCGTGTCCTTGCGGGTGGCGTGCGGACCAAGGATGCCCTGGCCGCGCTCGACGCCCTCGAAATGATGGACGGGGACCGGATTGAGCCGACACGCTCCAAATACGCCCAAGAGGTGCTGTCGAAGCTCAAGGGCAAGGGCCAGGGACAAGTTCTGAATCGCAGCGAATTGCTATCCGGTCCGATCGACGCCGAGTACTTCGCGCCGACCCGCTATCGTCTCGAACCGGATTGGCTCGTCGTGCTACTCGGCGGCCTCGTGTATTCAGGTGACATCGTAATCGCGATCACTGGAGACAAAGTCGATTCCGGAAAAGTCGCGCAACTCGCCGAACGTCCGCTCGACGAATTGCGGCAGTTCAAGCATATCGAGGCGCCGCGAGAGATCAACGTCTCCGTCCTCCGCGCCCTGTTTGATCTGCTCGGACTATCACCGGGGCTGGCCCAGTTGGCGAGTCAAGGCTCGGACGAACCGGTGCGTCAGCTTCAGGACGCGGTGGGGCAACTCGTCCGGCGTCTGCTCTCAGCGCAAACCGACATGCAGAATCGGCTGAGCTTTTGGGGCCAACCCCTGCTGCGCGACGATGAAGCGCAGGACTGGCGCCAGCGACTGGAATCGCTAAAGACGTTCGTCGAAGCGTTGAGCCCATATAACACGGTCGGCAAGCTCAAGAACCTGCGCGTTACGGATCAGGAGATCGCCGGACAGAAGCAGAATTTGCTCACGCTCGCCATGCTTGAGCGGCTACTCGAGCTGGTGGCGGAACTTGGAAGCACCGCCGCCTATCTGTCTCAAGCGGAGATGGTGCTGCCACCCGACAACGTATGGGTAAAGCAAGCACAGACGGTCCGTTCCCAGATGCTGGCTGCGTTGGCACAGGACCGTTCGGGCGAGCATGGCAGTCAATATCGCCAGCAACTCGCGCAGCTCAAAAAAGAGTACAGCACCGCGTACGTGGGGCTTCATTCCAAAGCCAGGCTCGGGGTCTCGGAAGATAAGAGCAAGGCAAAACTCATCAAGGATCCCAGGCTCGTGGCGCTGAGGAAACTCGCCGGCATTGCCCTCATGCCCACCGGTCAGCTCACAGCTTTCGAGGAACGACTGGGCAGCCTGAAGAGTTGTTTCTCCCTCACCGAATCTGAGCTTGGCGCCAGCCCGTTCTGCCCGCACTGCAACTTCAAGCCTGCAAGCGAATCACTGCCTCTGGGGCAGGCGAACAACCTCCTCCTTCAACTGGATTCGGAACTCGATCGCCTGCTCGGCAGCTGGCAACAGACGCTTCTGGATAATCTCGACGATCCAATTACCCGATCAAACCTCGACCTCCTTAAACCAGCACCGCGGGCATTGATCGACAAATTTCTGAAGTCCAAGGCGCTACCCGACCCGGTAAGCAATGAATTCGTCGCCGCCGTTCAGGAAGCACTTTCGGACCTCATAAAGGAGATCGTCAAGACAGAGGATATCCGTGACGCCCTGCTGGCGGGTGGTTCGCCCGCAACGCCGGAGGACCTTCGCCGCCGTTTCGAGACCTTCATCGCCGAGCGGAGCCGCGGTAAGGATGCGAACAAACTGCGCTTCGTGGTTGAGTGAAGGCACCGCAAGAAATGCTCAGCCAAGCTCTCACGGATATCGACGCGCACTCCCTTGCAGTACGCGACCGGGAATCTCGTCGCCTGATTCTTGAAGCAATCGCCGCCTATCGAGGGGGTGCGTTGCGATCATCAATCGCGTCCACATGGATCGCAGTTGCCTACGACATCATATCGAAGGCGCGCGAACTAGCGGCCCAAGGGGAAGCTGCAGCCAAGGCATTTGCGGAAGATCTCGACGCCGCGATCACGCGGAAAGACATTCGGAAGCTGCAAACCATCGAGAGCACTTTGCTCGACGCCGCGAATGACAACTTGCAGCTTTTCGCCCCTCATGAGTTTGAAGCAATGCGACGACTCCAGGCAGATCGCAATCTTTGCGCGCACCCAGCATTCGTGGTTGAGGACGAGTTATACCAGCCCACACAGGAGTTAGTCCGTTCGCATATTGTTCACGCCCTGCAATATCTCCTGATTCACGCTCCGCTTCAGGGGAAAAGTGCTGTCACGCGATTTGAGGCAGACATTCTGAGCCCGTCATTTCCAGGACTTGCCACTGACATCGGTACTTTCCTTCGCTCAAAGTATCTCGACCGCGCAAAGGAGGCGCTGGTAGCAAACCTGATCAAAGGGTCTCTCACCGCTCCATTCGGAGCTGAAAGGGCCAAGTTCGTTGGAAGAGAACGCCTCCTCGCGCTTGCCTTGGGCGAGATCGCAAAGGCTAAGACCGCCATCTACGAAACTGTGGTGCCGACGTTTGTTGCGCGTCGGTTCGAAGCAGTAGCCGATGACGTGCTGCTGAAGCTCTGCACATACTTCGATGTAGATCCGCGCATCTGGCAATGGCTTTCGGAGCCGGTACGACTACGAATCAGGACCTTGGTCGAAACCGCCGACCTTGAAGCTCTAAAGACCTTTTCCGCATTTGAAGCATTCGCTGTCCCTGAACTGGCCAATTCGCTAATGGCGCGTTTCGATGCATTCGATGCGAATACGCAAATAAACATCATTTCCGAACATCCGCGACGAGAATTCGTTGGGCGGGCGCTCCAGATCTATGGCGGGGCCGGAGGGTACCGAATGGCCGAGATACTGGGGCAAACATTAGTTGTGAGACTAGCGCCGCACTTTAGCGCAGACGACATTCGACAACTCCTCGATGCCGCTGCTGCCAATGGGCAAATCTCGGATGCAGGCGGGACGCCGGCGATCCTTGCAATCGTCTATGACGCGACGCGGAGGCACCTCCCAGAGTGCCGTGTAGCCTGGCAGGCATTCGTTGACAACATGACTGCGCAGCACGGCGGTGATCAAACTGCTTACTACGCGTATCCAGATATCAGGGCTCGCCTTAATGCAGCCTAATAGAGCATAGGGAGCCAGACAAGTGAAGGACTTGCTGCATGATCAATCCACTCAAACCAAAGGTCCTGTCGAGTGCCTGGGGCTTTCGTTTCATAGTGATGAGTCGCGGCGCGAGCATTTTCTCGGGATTCTGGACAAGAAGCTGAAAGACCCGGCATTCCGAAAGATCGAAGGATTTCCGATCGGCTCGGACGAGGACATCCTCGCGCTTTCTGATCCGCCGTACTACACAGTGTGCCCGAATCCCTTTATTGAAGATTTCATCAAACACTACGGAAAGCCGTATAGCCCACGGGAACCATACAGCAAAGAGCCGTTTGCAACAGATGTGAGCGAGGGCAAGAACGATCCAATCTATAACGCCCATGGCTACCACACAAAGGTGCCACATAAGGCGGTCATGCGTTACATCCTGCATTACACCCAACCGGGCGATATTGTTTTCGATGGGTTTTGTGGTACTGGAATGACCGGCGTGGCAGCCCAGTTATGCGGCGACCGTACGGTGGTTGAATCCCTTGGCTACCGTGTCGAGTCAGACGGAAGCATCCTTGAGCAAGAGCAGGATAATGGTCGGATGACGTGGAAGCCGTTTTCGAAGATCGGTGGACGGCGCGCAATACTCAACGATCTATCGCCCGCGGCCACGTTTATCACCCATAACTACAACATACCTGGAGATCGAGATCATTTCGACCTACGGGCGAAGTCCGCAATTGCTGATCTGGAATCGACCTTCGGATGGATGTATCAAACGCTTCACCAGCCAACGACCGGTGAACTCCAAGCTGCTTTGAGGACGATTGAAAAACACAGCGACCCAGATTTCTCTAAGGTAGCCCAGATTGGTCGAATCCACTATGTAGTATGGTCCGATGTTTTTACTTGCCCTGAGTGCGTAAGAGAAATCGTATTCTGGAATTCTGCTGTTGATATTGATAATGGAAAGGTGCGAGAGGAGTTTCCTTGTCCACATTGCAATTCAATACAGACCAAACGATCGCTGAAACATGCTGTCCGCACCATTGCTGATATTGTGCTCGGGAAGACGATCGAGCAAGCGAAGACCGTTCCAGTCCGAATCAACTATTCAGTTGGATCGAAGAGATTTGAGAAGAAACCCGATGCCGCTGACCTAGCGCTGTGCACCCGAATCGAGAACTTTGAAATTCCTAGTAGCTATCCCGCCGATCGATTATTCGCAGGCCAAGAAACTCGACGTAACGACCCTATCGGAATTACTCACGTTCATCACTTTTACACAAGACGGAATTTGTCAGTGTTTTCTCGGGCGTTCGAACAATTCGTGCCGGAGATGCGATGGGCGGTAACCGGTAGTTTGCAGAGAGGGTCTAAACAACACCAAATCGCAATTACACGGGTCGGAGGGGAAAAAGCTGGTGAGGGAGGCGCTACTGCTGGACACAGACGAGGCACCTTGTATGTGCCTTCTAATCAAATCGAGATGAACGCTATAGGGCTGATTTCAGATCGCCTTGCGGCTTTTAAGAAAGCCCTCTTACCGCGAGGTCTCTTGAGACCCTTAATTGGTACGCAGTCAACCACTGATCTTTCGATACCAAGCAGTTCGGTCGATTATTTCTTTTTCGATCCTCCATTCGGATCGAACATCACTTACTCTGAGCTGAACTTCCTCATGGAATCGTGGCTTAGAGTCACGACAAATCGTGCGACTGAGGCCATAGAAGACAATCGTCAGGGAAAATCAGTCAATGAATATAGAGACCTGATGATCAGGTGCTTTAAGGAGGCGTACAGGGTACTCAAACCAGGCCGATGGATGACGGTCGAGTTCTCGAACACGCAGGCAAGTATATGGAACGCTATTCAGACCGGCCTGCAAGAAGCGGGTTTCGTAGTGGCCAATGTATCTGTGTTGGACAAGAAGCGCGGCGGACTTAATGCAATTGTTGGTGTAACTGCCGTCAAGCAAGACCTGGTTATCTCCGCCTACAAACCCAACGGCGGTCTCGAAGACCGCTTCACTAAGGCGGGTGGTGGCGAGGACTCAGCCTGGGATTTCGTCCGTACGCATCTCAAATATCTCCCCGCAGTGAAATTGAAGAACGGACAGCTGGAATTTATCGCCGAGCGCGACCCGCGGATCATCTTCGACCGCCTGATCGTCTGGTTCGTTCGCCACAATGCGCCGGTGCCAGTTTCCAGCCAGGAGTTCCAAGCAGGACTTGCGCAGCGCTTCGCTGAGCGCGATGGCATGATCTTCCTGCCCGAGCAGGTGACCGAGTATGACAAAAAGCGCCTTCAAACCGCCCATGCACCGCAGATGGAGTTGTTCGTCTCGGACGAGCGCTCAGCGATTGACTGGTTGACCGATTTCCTCAAACAAAGGCCTTCGACCTACCAAGAGATCCACCCTGAGTTTATCAGGCAGCTTGGCGCAGGCTGGAAGAAGCACGAAGCCCGGCCGGAGCTCTTGGCTTTGCTGGAGGGAAACTTCTTCAAGTACGACCCCAAAGCTAAGGATGGTCATGAGATACCTTCGCAGATCCACAGCTATCTCTCGACCAATTTCAAGGAATTACGCGGGTTGGAGAAGTCCGATTCCCGCCTGAAGGCTAAGGCCGACGACCGTTGGTATGTGCCTGACCCCACGAAGGCCCAGGAGCTAGAGAAGTATCGCGAAAAAGCATTGCTCAAGGAGTTCGACGCCTACAAGGCACACACCGGCCGCAAACTGAAGGAGTTCCGTCTTGAAGCTATGCGTGCCGGCTTCAAACACTCGTGGGGCAATCGTGACTACACCACAATCATCTCGGTCGCAAAGAAGATTCCGGAAGACGTGCTGCAGGAAGACGAAAAACTCCTGCTCTGGTACGACCAGGCGCTCACCAGAACAGAGTCGGATGCGTGATGGGCTTCCAAGTCGGTGACTGGTGCTGGCACGGGCGTTTCGCCGTCCCGTGCCGCATCATCGACCAGCAGGATGTATGGGGTGAGATCTCCTACCGGGTCTGGCTGCCCGCCAAGGACACGGTAATTCGCGCCCGCAGTACCGATCTGCAGGGTATTGAAACGGCTGTTCAAACGGCCAGCCAGATTCTCCATGCAGCGGCGGCAGCCAAGCTTGCGGACGCGCTGGAGGAGAACCTTCTCCTCGCGCCGATCCAGTCGAGCGTGGTGCCCCTGCCCCATCAGCTTTACACACTCTCACGCGCCATGTCGCGCGATCGTATCCGTTACCTCCTCGCCGACGAAGTGGGACTCGGTAAGACCATCGAGGCAGGTTTGATCCTGCGAGAGTTGAAGCTCCGCGGAATGGCCAAGCGAGTGCTAGTGGTCGCACCAAAGGGGCTGGTGCTGCAGTGGCAGGCCGAGATGCGGCTGCACTTCGGCGAGAAGTTCCAGCTCGTCGACCCTGCTGAGCTTGCTGCCTTCCGCCCCTGGCGCAGTGAAGAAGAGAATCTGTGGCAGATGCACGACCAGGTGATTTGTTCGCTGGATTCCGTCAAACCGGTCGAAGGACGCCGCGGCTGGTCCGTGGACCAACTCGCTAGCTACAACCGGGAGCGGTACGAGGACCTGGTCAACGCAGGCTGGGACCTCGTGATCATCGACGAGGCCCACCGCATGGGCGGCAGCACGGAGCAAGTGGCCCGATACAAGCTCGGTGCGGGTCTGGCCGAAGCCGCACCGTATCTGCTGCTGCTCTCGGCTACTCCGCACCAGGGGAAGACTGACCAGTTCCTCAGACTTATGCAGTTGATCGACCGGGAGTCCTTCCCGGACGAAGGCAGTGTTCGGCAGGAAAGGGTTCGCCCCTACGTGATCCGAACCGAAAAGCGGGCTTCCATCGACGCCGACGGCAAGCCGCTATTCAAACCTCGTCAGACGCGACTACTCGCTGTGGCATGGCAGGAGCGGCACCAGCTTCAGCAGCAGTTGTATGAGTCGGTGACCGACTACGTGCGTCACGGTTACAACCAGGCGCTCGCTGCCAAGCAGCGGCATATCGGGTTCCTGATGATCCTCATGCAGAGGCTTGTCACCTCCTCTACTGCTGCGATCCGCACCACACTGGACAAGCGCCTCGCCGTCCTCGATTCACCCGAAACGCAGCTTGAGCTTATCGACCCCGTGGCGGCGGATGATTGGAGCGAACTTGATGGACAAACTCAGGTGGACCTAGCGGTGCAATCGCGGGGATGGTCATCGGAGCGCGCCGAGGTCGAGACGCTCCTCAATCTCGCAAAGGAAACTGAGCTTGCCGGCTCGGACGCAAAGGCCGAATTCCTCGCCGAAACAATCTATCGGCTGCAGCAGGAGGAAGGCGATCCCGATCTGAAGGTGCTCATCTTCACTGAGTTCATTCCCACCCAGGCCATGCTCGCGGAATTTCTGCGGAACCGCGGTTTTAGCGTAGCCACGCTCAATGGTGGCATGGACTTGGGTGAACGGAAGCGAGCGCAGGAGATCTTCGCGCGCGAGGCACGGGTCCTCGTATCTACCGACGCTGGAGGTGAAGGGCTGAATCTGCAGTTCTGCCACGTCGTCGTCAATTTCGACATGCCGTGGAATCCGATGCGCATCGAACAACGAATCGGTCGCGCGGATCGCATCGGTCAGAAGCATGTGGTTCGCGCCATCAACCTCGTCCTGGACAGCACGGTCGAGCATCGGGTACGCGAGGTTCTGGAACAAAAGCTTGCCGTCATCGCGCATGAATTCGGCGTCGACAAAGCGGCGGACGTGATGGACTCGGCAGAGGTCGAGCCGGTATTCGACGATCTGTATGTGCACGGCCTGCTCGACCCCTCATCGATCGAGCGGGAATGCGATGCGGCACTCGCGAGCGTCCGAGACCGTGTTGCCGCGAGCCGGCGCAATGCGGAACTGCTGGGCGAGCCGGCCGCCCTCGACGCTGCTGCCGCACGTCAATGGCGTGATCATCCCGCGCAGTTCTGGCTTGAACGGGCCATCACCAACGGACTCCCGGACCGCGGAGGCCAGGCTGCCCGAGACGGCGTGTTCTGGCATTTGCGTTGGCAAGACGGCAGCGAGACGCCGCGGGCCTGCTTCGACGCATGCCGCGCGGACGATTCTCCCGATGCGACCTGGGTCACGCTGGAGGATCGCCGCGCCCGAGCATTGCTTGATGCACTGCCCCGATGGGCGCCCGGCATGCCGTTGCCTGCCGTGCGCCTTTCGGGTTTGCCGGATACGGTGCAGGGCGTCTGGGCGCTCTGGCAAATCGGGCTGAATGCCGACAATCGCTCGCGGCGGCGGTTTCTGCCGGTGTTCGTCATGGATGACGGACGTGCTTATGTGCCTACCGCGCGTCGAGTCTGGGACCTGTTGCTCACCGAGGCGGTGGAAGTTATTGGAAACGTGCCCCCAGGCCACGCGATGGTAATGGTTGGGCACGTCGAAACCGCTGCCAAGCTTCAGGGGGAACGTCTCTACGGAGAGATTCTGAAGGAGCATCGGGAACGGATTGAGCGCGAAATCACCCGGTCCGAAGATGCCTACGACGCGCGCAGCCGGGCGATCGGGCGTATCGGGTTGCCGGCAGTGCGGGAACATCGTCGTCGCCGCCTGGAAGTCGAACACAAGGCACGCTTGGCAGACCTTGGCAGCGCAACAAGCGCCATGCCGGAACTCGTGCCGGTGATGATGATCCGGATTGGCGAGCTTCAGGAAGGGATCAGGGCATGAGCGCATGGCTCGACCGCATCATCGGCGGCTTTGATGCGGCATTGGCCACGTTCTGTATCGTCTCGGATCCGGATGGAGTCCTGCTCGACGAGCGCATCCTGACGGCATTGGCGGAAAAGGACTTCGAGGTGCTGCCATTTGACGATCCGATCGCATTCAGGGTCGAGTTTGAGGAACGCTACCGCGCCCACTGGGACCGGGGTGAACCTGGCGAGCACGCGGCGTTGATCCTGCATACCCGCAGCCCCGATACCAGTGCCCTGCCGTGGGACTACCTACGCGCGGCCAGGCGATACCGGCTGAGTCTGGCCGAACTGCTGCCGCAGTTGAGTTACACGGTTATTCAGCAGCTCGATGGCCGCCATCTGGAAGCACTGTACGAGGCGCAGGAGCGCCATGCGGAGCAAGTGCTCGGAGAGAAGGCCACCCAGGACTTCGTCCTCACCCATATCTACCGAATCGGTCTGCACCTCATCGAGCAACCGAACGAGCTTCTTGCCGTGCTCTTGAGATTGCACTATCGACGCGAAGAACTTCCTCTTACGCTCTGTCGGCGTCTCGATGAGGTGATTGGCGAGAAAGCAGCACTGCGAAACTGGCCCATCCGGCGATTGTTCGAGGAACGCGGCTTCTTCCTCGATTTCGTCCAGAAGTACTGGGAGGGCTTCGTCCAGAATCACGCACACGGAAGGATTGCAGAGGGAAACCCACAGTTCGCCAAGCTGGGTTGGCCCGCCTCGCTCCCCTTCGATCACCCCGATGTCCGCGTCGTCGTGGATTCCCTCTTCCTGGATGGTGCACTTCAACCTCTGGCACTCGCAGACGTTCCGCCAAATCTGCCGAAGTGGATGAACGTCGGCGTAACCGCCAGCGAAGCTGCAGCGGCCGAGCGAGTGCGCGAAGCGTGCAAGTCGCTCGCGGCTGCAATCCCGGGTCTCACGGAAGGATACCGAGCGTGGCTGGCTTTCGCCCAGCGCCAAGCTGAACTTCTGGCACGCTGGGGGACGTTGCCACATCCGCAAGCCCAGGCAGTCCAAGCGCAATTGCAGGAACTGCAGGCAAAGATCGACGGGCAGTTCAGATCCTGGCTAGCGACACACTACGGCACCCTCGCTTCGTTGCCGGTCGCCCGCTCGCCGGTGATGGTCCATCACATAGCACGGTTTCTCGCGTTGAGAAGAGAGACTGAATCGGCGAAGGTCGCGCTGATTGTTATGGACGGATTGGCGCTTGACCAATGGGTAACCATTCGGGGTTGGTTCGCCGGCCACCAGCCACGGTACCGGTTCGAGGAACACGCAAGCTTTGCCTGGATTCCCACCGTGACGTCGGTTTCGCGGCAAGCGATCTTCTCGGCGATGCTGCCGCGCGGATTCGCCGCGTCCATTGCTTCCACTTCACAGGAACCGGGGCAATGGAGTCGCTTCTGGCAGGACCACGGTCTTCGTGCGGCACAAGTGGTCTATCAGAAGAAACTACGCGACAGAGATCAGCTCGCGGAACTAGATGCCACATTGTCGGCGCCTCATGTCGAGGTCGCAGGGTTGGTGGTCGACGCAGTTGACGAAATCGCTCATGGTGCCGCCCTCGGTAGAAGGAGCGTCCATGGACAGATCGTGGAGTGGTGTGAAACAGGTTTCCTGGAGCGATTGTTTGCCATTTTGTTGAGTGCCAGATTCGAGGTGTTTGTGACGTCGGATCACGGCAACGTGGAGGCAATCGGCACAGGCAGGCCGAGCCAAGGCGTAATCGCCGAGGAGCGCGGCGAACGCGTTCGCGTCTACGGAACTGTGACATTGCGCGAGCAGTCGGCCGCTGTTTGCCCAGATTCCTTCGCGCTCCCGCTTCAAGGTATTCCCTTGGATTTCCTCCCTTTGTTCGCCCCCGCCCGCACGGCATTCGTTCCGCAAGGGGACAAGATCGTGGCACATGGAGGGTGTTCCGTGGAGGAGGTCGTGGTCCCGTTCGTGCAAGTCAGCCTGCGCGGTGAAGGCCTATGACCACATCGATTCCACAGATTGGATTCGATCGCCTGGTTCGGCTGGAATGGGCCGATATGGCCATGCGCGTGCGCGCAGGAACTGCGAGCAGCGGTGAACTGAGTGCCTTGTTGGATGTGGCCGAGCTTGGGCCGGCTGCCCGAAAAAAGACTCGCACGCTACTCAACCGGTTGTGGTTAGAGCCTCATCCGGTCCTGCAAGGACTCGCAGATCGGGCGGTCAGCCTCAGAGCCCGGTACCCCGGGACGTTACCGACGATATTTTGCTGGGGAATGGCGATCTCTGCCTATCCCTTCTTCGGGCAAGTCGCGGAGAACATCGGCCGTCTTTCGGCCCTGCACGGAGATTGCACTACGGCTGAGATCCACCGCCGTATGCGCGAGCGCTTCGGCGAACGCGAGACGATCAAGCGCGTGACGAACTGGGTGATCCAGACTCAGGTGGACTGGGTAGTCATTCGTCATGGAAGTACGCGCAAACAGGTACTTCGGCAGGCACCAATCCAATTGGGCTCCAGCGAAGTGGCGGCGTGGTTGGTCGAAGCAGCTGTGCGTTATGCCGGGAAGGCGCTTCCTGTCGCAACGCTCATGTCGATGCCCGCCCTGTTCCCATTCGTGGCACCTGGGCAGTTCGCCTACCTCCTTTCCTCTATACCGACTCTGGATGTTCACGATCAAGGGAGCGGACAGCAATTCGTTAGCGTTCGCGAGACGGCATGACATCGCGGGGGCGGAACAAGTAAAGTTTGAGTGGCGAATCGATGCTAAAGATATCAACCGAGTAAGGGCGCTTGTAGAAAGCCAGTCGGGTAACGCGCTGATCCGTGCTCGCAAAGAGCGAAATCTCGCGGCGACGAAGCCATCCGTGACGAAGGAGCGATTCTGGCGAGCCATGGTTTCCATGCGGCTGACGACTCGGCAGAAGTCCGGTCCCGAGAGCCATGTCGCCCGGTTCATCCGCCAGAATCCGTTTCCTCTTGCTTACGCCGAAGTTCAGCGCGCGCGAAAGCCTGCCGACCTTATTGCCAAAACCCTGAAGACCGCAGGCGGGATCCGTTTCGCCGACAAGATCGCAAGCGAGCTTTCTCAGAATCTGAGTGATCTTGAAGAGAGATCGTGGCCGAGCACATTAGAGCAATGCAATCGGCTCACGCAGCTGGTGTCCCGCGAGATCGAGAGTGAAGTGGCTGATCACGTCCAGAAACACTTCCTCGGCTTCGGCCCTAAGCAGTCGCGCAATCTCTTGCAATCGCTGGGCCTCACTCGTTATGAGATACCGATCGATAGCCGTCTGACCGACTGGCTCAATGAGTTCGGATTTCCGGTTCGCTTGACCGCAACCGCGCTAGCCGACGACAACTACTACCGGTTCATTTCCAATGGAATCCAGGCGCTTTGCGAGCGCAGCGGCGTGTTGCCGTGCATATTTGACGCGGCGGTATTCGCGTTGAGGGATTCGGCGGACTGGACCGACGAAAGCGTGATCTTCTAACTGGGGTGAGTCTGACACATACCGCTGTGCGCGCTGAGCTGCCGCGAGGGAAGTAATCCGCGGGAAGCGCAGGAACTTGGCGGATGGCGAAGTTTTTTGGCTCAATTCGCGCTAAGTGAAGATGCTCTCAGACGGAGATAGCCATTTCGAGCGGGCGCGCGGGTTTGAGTACGGTGCCTGCCGACCGATCTAGGGTTCGGAACCAGCCGAGGTAGGAATCGAGGTACAGACTATTCGAGCTGTCTCAAACTCGGCCTAATGTAGTGATCCACATAGGGCAGAATATCTGAAGGCGATCATTCTGCCACCATTAATTCGAACCATTTGCCATGAAATAATCCAGTTATAATAAGCACATGCACAGGCGCATGGGCTTCTCATTCCTGCTCAACAAGGGCTTTTCCCTTGTTGAGCTTGCTATTGCCCTAGTTATCATCTCGCTTGTTTTGGTGTTGTTCATTGGCGCATCGAGCGGCTTCATCAGTTCGAAGCGCAACGATGTGACCACAGTGAAATTGAAAGCGATTGAGACTGCGATCGCGCTGTTCGTCGCACAGAATAAAAGGCTTCCCTGCCCTGCAGATGGAACCATCTCTGCGGGAACACCCTTGTCAGGAGTTGAAGTTCCGCCAGGTGGCGGGGATTGCAGCGGCAACCAGATAAACGGAGTAGTTCCGGCTCTAACTCTCGGTATGAGCGAAGCAGATGTTCTCGACGGCTGGAACAACCGGATAACCTACCGAGTGTATTCCGGTGGAAATGGCAGTCTGACCAGGAATACCGGAATGGACATGAGCTGGTGCGACCCAGCCGGTACCGCAGGTTCTGCTTTTGGCGTAAATACCCTGTGTGGTCCTAATCCTAGCTGCACGTCTGCCAATCTCGGCCTCTGCGTCACACCGTCACAATTTCTGACTGGTAAGGGCCTTCAAATACGAAATGCTGCTGGGTCTATTCTGATGGATTCCGCTGGTGGCGTACAAGGGGCCGCCTACGTTCTTATCAGCCACGGTGATAATCAAGAAGGGGCATTTACACAAAACGGTACTTTGCTGGGCCCGATCGGGCCGCCAAGCGGAACCGAGGAGGCGCTGAACCATAACGGCGTAGTTCTCAGGGTGCCGCCCAATTACTATGTGGATTCTGATTACAACGGGTCCAGTACAGTGAGCCATTTTGATGATCTTGTATTGCGCCCCTCCATCATCTCGGTAGCCTCAAAGGCTCAGCTTGGCCCACGTGCCCACTAGAGCCCGGTCCGGCTCCTGGCGCCAATCACATGGCGCCGTGCTTTTTGCCACCGTCGTCGCCCTTTCACTTGCCATCATCGTAATTCTTGCAGGCACGATATTCGGGATATCCGAGATGCGCGCCGGAAGGACCGAGCGAACTCTCGACGGATTGAAGCGCATCGAGGATGCCTTGATTCAATTCGTCGCAGTCAATGGCAGGCTGCCCTGTCCGGCAAACGGTGCGCTCGATACGGGTGTCGAGAACCCTGCGGATCCGAATCCGCAGAACGGTGCCGCCACCTGCGACACATTAGTAGGCACTGTCCCTTGGCTAACGCTTGGTATTTCGCAAGACTTCGCACTCGATGCCTGGGCCCAGAAGATATCCTACAGGGTTTTCCACGGTGCGACCGGCCTCACGCAAACCGGCGGCGCCAGCATGTCGGATTGCGATTTGTACGATACCGGCCTCAGCATTCCTCTGCCGGCAAACGGCCTTTGCGAAACTGTCACACACGACAACACCGCAGAGCAATTCCTGTCCGGCAAGGGGTTGTCATTCGACGATAAGGGCGACACCACATCGGGCGTCGCCTTCGTCCTTATTAGCCATGGTCCGACTGGAAGAGGCGCTTTCCTTCCTGGAGGTGTGCAAACTCCGCTTCCGAATGCCGCCAACGTCCCCGAAAGGGCCAACGCGGCCAATGACACCTTGATCCCCGCCCAACGGACCTTTTATGCAAGAGGGTTTTCGGACCCATCGGCGTCACCCGATGACGCGAACCATTTCGATGACCTGACGCGTTTTATCCGGATCGATGAGCTTATTCGCAAGGCCGCACGCGGACCGCGTGATTGGCCTGATCCTGGCGAGGTCGGCTTCGACGAAACGACCACCGCCGACATGACAACAGCAGGCACCGGGCATTTCCTAGCTACGGGCGACGCTTTGCAGGGCCAAGTGTTTGTTCGCGGCTCCAGTCCGGATATCGTCACCTTGGGGAGCGGCAGCACCAGTCAATTTAGTGCCTGTCTGTGGTGGCCCAGTCCGCTGACGCTCTATATCCCTCCCCCACCAACAGACCCTTCAGCGCCTCCAACGATAAAGAGTTTCAGGATGGCGGTGGATTTTTCCTTTCCGGATGTTTCCGTCACGACAGCAGCAGGCCTTGTTGTCGGCTTTATCTCTGGCAAGACTCCGCCGGATATAAACACTTGCGGAACGAATAGCAGCAATCCTGCGGATGCTGAGGTTGTCTTGGGCAACCTTGGTTGGGGTGGTGGCAACTACACACCACCCAATAACCGGTTTGGAGTCGAAATCGACATTAACGCCCAAACCGCGGCTCCTTACACTGACCCTGCCAACAACCATGTCGCTATCGACACGTTTAACACTTATCACGCCGGTACTGTAGGGCCAGTCTGTCCGGGGCCAAATTGCACGACCGCGTGGCTCCGCGATGGAACGACGAACTATCATCGCCTGCGCATTGAACTTGAGCCAATATCAGCCTTCTGTGGCGGTGAGATCACATTTTCTCCGCAGTTACGTACTTGGATCATGCCTCATGATGTCTGCACAGCCAACCCGGTGGCATGCATTGCAATGCGACTGCAGGATCCCTATCCCATAATTGAGGATCCCGATCCCACAATTGGTTTTCCCCCTGGTACTGTATATACCCAGACCTGCTTGCCCTCCCCTTCCGAAAATGACGCATACCATTCGATCTATTTCGGATTTACATCAGCTAAGGCTGCTGGTCCTGGATATCCTGTTCTCAATCTCAAGCAACTTCAAAGCGGGGTGTATTGAGAAATGCTGGAGTTCATCAACAAACTTCTCTCCTTGAATGTTGCTTTAGCGGGCAAAGCGAAGGGTATTTCACTTTATAACGATGCCATGGCGCTTTGCGAGGACAAACGCTACCGCGATGCACTCCCGTTGCTGAGCGAGGCAGCGGAGTTGGGGAATGCGGATGCAATGGCACAACTGGGTGCCATGCACATGCTCGGGCAAGGTACCCCAGAAAACAACCGTGAAGCTGTTCCATGGCTCGAGATGGCCATCAGGGCCGGACACAAGTCAGCGGTTGGCACACTCGGCATGCTGCTCGCCACTGGCAAGGGTGGGGTTCTGAGGGATATGGGACGAGCGGTTTCGCTCATGAAGCAGGCGGCCGCAGAAGGCGATTCCCAGTCGGCCAGGATGTTGGAAATGATAGAGAAGGGCGAAGGCATGTTCGCAGCATCCAAGAAAAGAAAGACTTAAGATTTCCTGGTTACCAATGAGTCTCAGAAAGTGAGCCTCATTACCATCTCACAAAATCGGTTCCTCAGTTCACGCAGTCAGAAAATGGACAAAACGGGCTGGATCTGTCCATCGATCCGCAAAGTTTGATGGACAGTCGAAGGGCGGGCTTGTCGCGCACCGGGTCACAAGCGGAATACCTCTGGCGGAACATCGAAGAAGCTCAACTGGCCCTTCAGCGGACGGAACGGCAGGGCTTCCGGGTTCCGGAGCTGAAACCCATATTTACCGAAGAACCAGCGCGAATTGGACTGGGTGAGGCAATCGACAATCTCGACGGAGCCGATGATCCCTCCCCGCGGAATTTCGTCGAACGACGGAAGCATGATCCCAAGGTCGCGCCATTCGCCCCGTGATAAGGCGTCATTGACGTCCTTGTATTCGTCGCGGGTCATGACCTTGGCGGCATGGACGAGCACCCTGCCGCGGACCTTGGTCGACCAGTTGCGGTTCTCGATGTCCTTGATGCGGCCGGCGGCGAAGGCCTTGGCGCGGTCGATCGGGTCGGTGAGGTCCGGGCGAATGATGAGCCAGGCCCAGGGTTCACGGATCGAAATCGCCTTCATCAGCGTATACGGGTAGCGCCGCACACGAACATGGTGCCGCCGTCCTTGGTATGCTCGATGTAGCACAAGGCATGGTGCGTTCCGTTATCGGCCTTCGGCCATATCGGCTGCGGCGCAGAGGACGAACTGCTGAGTAGTGCTCACGTCTTCCCCGGGGTGCTGGGCCGCCATGCTTTTGCAGTAGCAAATCGCCGCAGAGATCACATTGTCGGACTTCTGGATCGCCATCACCTCGCGGATGCGCTCCTTGGCTAGGGTTGTCTGCTTGAGATACTTTTCCTCCCCGAAGAGGCGGAGTAGCTGGGCCCGCCGCTCGGCGAGCTGGGCGGTTTGTTCTGCAGCGCGATACAGGCTGTTCATTCTTTAACGCTCGTCAAAGCAGGCTTGCGCCCCGGCCGGACAAAGAAATTGATGACGTGCGATTGGCGACGTACCAACTTGGCCAGAGGTATCGCTAGGTTCTGGTCCAGCCGGTCGACCACAAAGAAGGCGTTGAGTGCTTGGTGCATCTGGCCCGCAACCAGATCGAGGTTAGGCGCCGTCAGATCCCCGACAACCTCGCGCAAAGCATCCCATAGTAGGTCGGCGATCTCCGCATTGCTCTTGTTAATGAGGAAGCCGTTGCGCGGTCGGCAATAGCGCAGGGTCTCGACAAGATTCTCCACCTGATAATTCAGATCCCCTTTTTCTTGATACATACTATTTCTCCTTGCGAAAACAGATTCCAAATTACCGTTCCCGCAGGCTCTCGCTTGCGGTTTGGGTGAGCGGGCTCACCTGGCCATCGCCTCCGATGTAGGTGCCGAGATAGGCGAGATCTGGTTGCCGTCGGCGAGCGTCTGGGCGTGCGAGGTCACGGCGACGTTCAGGCCGCTAAATGTTCTTTTTCACGCATTCCCCAACCAGTAGCGATACCCCGCGCCCACGCCGCCGGCGCGGATCAGCACGCTGTCCTGGATCAGAGCTTCGATAGCTGCCGCCAGATCCCGGCTGCCTGGGGGCACGCCCAGCGCCTTGGCGATCTCCTTGCGAGTCAGGCCGCGCTGGGCCTTCGCAACGGCGTGCTTGATGCGGGTCTTCAGGTTATCGAGCAGGTTTCTCATCTGAGTATTCTGACTCATTGCTGGCGGCGGACGAGATACCACGGCCACCAAACCGCCCAGTAGAAGGCCCTGAACCAGCTGGCTACGTCGAACGCTTCCAGGCGCACCGGCAGGCGGATTTTCTTGACGTGCAGGACATAGAAGCCCAGGCCGAGGTACATCTGGGTGCCGATATGCAGGCGCTCGGTCAGCAGGACGTGAAGGGACATGTCGATGACGACCCAGGCCAGCAACGCGGACAGCGCGCACTTCCAGCTCAGCATGGCCTTCTTGCCTTCGGCGGCGGAAGCGGGCTGCTTTTCAGGTTCTTGCGTGCTCACGACGCGGCCCGTCTCCAAAATATTTGCCACCAAGACGGTGGTGGTTGATATGCAGCGAGGACGGCATCGTAACGATCAGGATTGTGCAATAGCGCGAGGACCGTCGTATTCAAACGGTCATGGATCTGTTCGAGTGGGACGCCGAAGTAGTCCGCAGCATATCTAGCCACAGCAGCCGAGCGACTCACGCCGGCGCCGCAATGAACGTAGAGGTGCGAGATCGAATCGGGAAGGCCGGCGATGAAACCCCGGATGAGGATCGCTTGAGGCTTGTCGAAGAACCCACGGGAGGACAGCTTCCACATGCGTCCGTAGCCGTGGATTGTAGCCTCGTCGTAGGATGCATCGGCAAACTGAACGCGAAGCAGCGCGCCCCAGCCATCGCGTAACGGCGCAGCTTCGCCCGGATTGGCGATCGAGATCATGGCACGCCAGGGCGCCGGCTCGATCGCCAGGGCGGCCGCTTCAGGCAGAAACTGGATGTGCATTAATTTGACCTCAATTCAGCGGTGCCCTTCACCATCTCCTGACCCAGCCGCTGGGTGATGTGGCCGGTGCACTCCTTCGTCCACGCCTCGATCTGCGGGATGTCCCATTCGATGCCCGGCACGCTGCCGCACACCTCGCGGAAGTACTCCTCGCTCAGTTTCACGCCGCGTTCGGCGGCGATCTTGGAGAGTTCCTCGACGCGCTGGGCGATGATCTGCGCCTTGCGCACCGGGTCCATGTTGGGATCGCCAGCATCGCAGGCGGCGATGAGCAGCGCCGCCAGTCCGATCAGGACGTTTTTCATGCTCGGCACCCGCCTTCCTCCATGAGCGCATCGAGCCGAGAGGCCAGAGCCTGCTCGTTCTCCGGGCAGAGCGCGTGGCTGGGGTCGACCAGGAACAGATGCTCGCAGTTGTCCGGGAATTGGGAGTCGTCGTCGTCCACCGCGAGCCAGCACTCAACACCGTGGCGGCGCACATAGTCGCGGATCTCGGCGTAGCGCGGCCAGGGCGCGGTGAGCACCGGAGTCACGCCGCGCACGCGGTCCCGACAGGACTCGGGAAACAGGCCAACCAGGTGATCACGGCCGAACATTTCGCGCCAGCCCGTGGTGAGCACCACGTCGAGGCGCGGAAAGCGCGCGAGCAGGCGCTCGACGGCCGGCATGTAGCGGTAACAGCCCGAGCGCTTCGGATGAAGCACGCCGTCGATGTCGAGGAAGAGTACGGCGGCGCCGGGGCGCGGCCCGGCCCAGCCGGCGGCGGTGGCAGGCAGGTCGGTAAGCTGGTTCATGATTCACTCCCAGCTGAGGAACGAAACGGCGAGCGGTCGGAAGCCAGATCGAAGTCGAACTGCAGGTAGCAGCAGGCGGAGATGCGCCGCTCGGCCGCGTAGGTGGCGAGGACCACCATCTGGCCGCTCTCGCGCACGACGTCGATGTCGGCGTCCGGGTAGGCGCCGGCGGCGGCCGCCAGGCTGGCGTACTCCTTGCGGATCTCGCTTACCGGGGTCGGTCCCGAGCCGCCGCGGTCCTTGGCGATCGCCACCAGCAGCTTGTGCGTCTTCCAGGCCTGTGTGTAGGCGGGTCCGGCGATGAAGACCGCGAAATAGGCGACGAGCGCCCAGAAACCGTATTTGATGAAGGTGCCCATTACGCCATGGCCTCCTCTTTCTCGGCGGGCGCCGCGGCCTGGCGCGCCGTCTCGGCGCTCCAGCGCTTGTGTGCCTCCCGCATGCGCTGCGCCGAGCAGAGCTTGAAGAAGCCCATGTATTCGGTGAGGAGGTCGTCGGCGAGCCCTTCCTCGATGAGCAGCGCGCCGTAGGTGTTCCTCAGCGTCTGGGCGCAGACGCGATCGCCCTGTATGCCGGCGGCGGCCATCAGCAGGCCGGCGCGGCGGAACACCGAGGTCGAGTGCATCTTTTCGGTGGCTCGTTTCGGGTGGAAGCCGGCGGCGCGCCGCTGCGCCGGGAAGAGCATCTCGCCGGGCACGCCCTGGCACCGCCGCACCTCCAGCCAGAACGCGAGCGCGTTGCGGGCGAACGGCAGCAGGCGGGCGCGGTGCGGCCGATCGCGGCGCTCGCCGCGCAGCGCCACCCAGCCCTCCGGCATGTCTATGCAATTAACCGTCACCGCCTGCGCCTGGGACACCCGCAGTCCCCCCCCGAGCATCGCCGCGACGAGCGCCGTGTCGCGCACTTCCGTCCAGGTCGGATTCTCTTCCTGCCTGTGCTTTTCTAGTCTTTCCTGTACCAGCGCGATCAGCGCGGCGCGCTCGCCCGGCGTGAGAAAACGCGTCGGATCGTTGTGGCCCTCCCCCACCCCGCTCTTGGCGGCGCGGCTGCCGGGATTCACGCCCTTGAAGCCGAGCGTTGCGAGGTGGTTGAAGGCGCGCTCGATCAAGCGCACGTAGCGGTGGCGGTGGTGCTTGTCGAGGTTCTCGCTGTCGAGAAAGACGCGCAGGTGGCCCTGGTCGACGTGCTCGATGCGCACGCCATGGACCTTCAGCCAGCCGACCCACTTGCGGAACATCGCGATGTAGACGGTCTTGGTGCTGGCCTTGAGGTTCTGCCGGTTCACCCAGGATGCAAAGGCGAGGTCAGGCGAGGAAAGCCAGATCTCGATGGAGTCGAAAACGTCGCGGGAGGGACGGATCGGGAGGGGGTGGAGCGGCGAGACGGTTAATTGCATGGAGCTACCTCCGGCTTTTCGGGGTGGATTTCGAACTCGCGGTGGATGGCCTCGGCGGCGACGCGCCCACTGCCGCCCTCGCCGCGGTAATGGATGAAGCCCTCGCCGGTGTTGGTGATTCGGTAGAGAGCCTGCGTCTTGCGATCCAGCAGCCAGAGGCCTTTCAGAAGGGTTTCCATGGTGGCTCCTCAGAATCCGCAGGGCTTGCCGTCGTTCGGGCAGATCGGGTTGGGCGTTTGCTGGCGCACCACTTCGTCGGCGCAGTCGCGGCACAGCGGCCGGCGCGGCTCGGGCGGCGGCGGTTCCGCCACAGGCGCTGCGGATACGGCGATGAGATCGGCGCACCAGCCGGTCTTGGCGAACATGAAGGCGCCCAGCATGTGGCCGGCGAGGCTGTTGTATATAGCCTCGACGCTGTAGGCATGGTCAGTCGATCGTGGGCCCAGCATGTCGATCGAGTTCAGGCCCTTGATGGGGGCGAGCAGCAGGTTGGCCAGCATGACGGGGCCGGCCGGGACGGCGAAGCGCGGCTCCTCGGTCAGCTCGGTGTAGGCGGCCGCCAGGTGGTGCACCACGTCCGGGAGGCTCATCTGCGGGTGGTAGATATCGCCCAGGGCGGCGGCAACGCCGCGCCAGGTCATGTCGGTTTCGGGCGCCCTGACGTGGCGCAGTAGGGCAATCAGTCTCTCGCTGGGCATGGCCTTTCCTTTCTCAGTCCATCACCACCCGGGCGTCGCCCGGGATGTCAAACTTTTCTTCGCATTGCTCGCAGACGATGTTCGTGGCGCCGCGCGGGTCCATAACGAAGCCTTTGACCTCCGCCTCGCAGGACGGACAGACGACGTACTGCACCATCGCGCGCACGATGACCTCACCGTTCATTGCACCCTCCGTATGAAAATGGCGGATGGGCCGTCCTCTGTGTCGCACTTCCCCACGAGCACCCAGCCCGCGCCTCCGGGCGGTGTCGGCGTCCATCGGCCGACAACCGATTCGTCCCCTATCTCGTAGTAGGCATCCTGCAGGTCTGCCGGCGCGTCAGATTCGAACGAGACGCCCGCCGCGTCGTAGCCCATCTCCCGACACATCGCGCGCACATCGTCGCCCTCCTCCTCTCCCGGCACGTCCGGGTGGAGAAAGAAGCCGTTTTCATCCGGGGGCGGAAGGTTCTCTGGTTCAAACATGGCGTACCTCATAGGGCTGAGAGCAACGGTTCGGGCGGTAGGGCGAGCACCATGGCGAGCGCGACTGCCGCGTCGAAAACGAAGCCGGCGGTCAGCATCAGCGCGATCGCGCCCACTCGCAGGACCGGGTTGCGCAGCAGAAGACCCAGGTCAAACCGGGGCTTCGCCACCGCGCGCCTCCAGATGCTGGTTGGTGCTCCGCGCTATGCGGATTTCCTTCACTGCCTTGTAGAGTTGGTAGGGCCCGACCACCAGGCCGAGCGCCATGGCGCCGAGGAGTTGCAGCAGGATGTTGGAGAGCTGCACGAAGGGGCTGACATACTCGACGTCGCGCGCCAGGCCGAACCGGCGCATGAATTCCCAGCCCCACGGGGCGAAGGCCGAGGTGGCGCCGAGCAGGGCTAGGTATTTCGCCTCGATCAGCCCCCAGGCCAGGCCCAGCGAGGCGGCGCACAACACCACCATCATCGCCAGCTTGAAAGTGAAGCTGCGGATCACCCCCTTGTTGTGTGCCATCACGCAACTGGCGCAGGCGGGTTGGCCAAATTCTGCGGCACAGGCAGCACACAGACCACGCTGGCAGCCGGCGCACACGGTAACCGCGGCCTCGAATGGATGCCCGGCGCAGTTCATGATGCCGCTCTCCCGCACACCGACCAGCCGGGGAGACGCTCGTCGAGGAAAGCGGCGATCGCATCCTTGGAGCGTTGCGTGAGTTCCGGCGAAGAGGCCGCCCTGATCAGGGAATTGACGTCAAAGCGGGCGAGATAAGCGCGATAGAGGCCTTCGCGAAGATTCTCCTGTCTGTAGGCTTTCACCAGGCAGAACACCAGGATGCCAAGCAGGAGGAACATCACGCCGGCATGAACGTCTTCGTCGTAAAAGGGCCTCGGGATTGTGAGGTTGAACACCATGATGGCCAGGGCGTAGCCGTACCACGGCTTCTCCTCGCGGACCTTCATGCTCTCGATGCACTTCACGATTCGACCCTCCGGAACAGCCAGGACTCGGCCCACAGACTCAGTTGGGCAACCGGGTCGACCTCGTCCGCGACGCGAAAGGCCTCCACGTCGGCGTGGCTCACATCGACCAGGCCCTTTCTCGGTATGAGACAAAGGCAATCGCCTCGCGGGTTGCGATCGAAGACGGGCAGCTCCTTGCCGGCGATTTCGGAGACATCCCCCCAGGGGCAGCTGGTGCGCGCGCCGGGCGCTTCGCTCACCTTTGCGTGTCCGATCACGTGCATGTTTACTACTCCTCCCTATTGCGTATTTCCTTGGCGGCGCAGGCCTGGCCAATGGTGGCCATCACCGCGCCGATGTCCTTGCGGATCTGCCCGGCCGTGAAGCGCAGCACCCGCCAGCCATGCAGCATGAGCAGATTCTGGCGGTCGCGGTCGCGGGCAAAGTCGCCCTTGTGCATGCCGTGCCAGGCCCAGCCATCGACCTCGATGGCGATGCGCCGCGCGACGATGGCGATGTCCAGCCGGAAACGCCGTCCCGGAACGCCGGCAGGGTGCTCGCGCCGCGCGCGGGCGTAGCGGGCGCGCACCGCGTCCAACAAAATGTCGTGCGGGGTCGGACCCGCGCGCCGCCTCTCCTTCGCTGGGGCGGGCGCCGCCGGAGTGATCGCCGCCACCCGACATGCTGTACGTTGCAAGGCTCGCAGGGTGAGCCTCACACCAGCCGCCTCCGGCGCAGCTGTTCCAGCAGGGACTGGCAATCCGTGCAGCGGATGCGGCCGGCCTGCAGGCGCTCCTTCGGGATGGGGTTGCCGCAGTCGATGCAGTGCTTGCCGTCGAAATCGGGATGGCTCTCCGGCTCGAGTAGCTGGCGCACCCGCTCCAGCCCGGCCGCATTGATATGCTCGGTGTTCCTCGCTGCCTGCTCTAATTCGCGCTCGTCCATGGCATCCTTTCAGGGGCAGACGGTGCCGGCGGAGTGCGCCGCCAGCAGGCCCTCATAGGTGACTGTCGTCTCGACCTGCGCGCAGCCGCGGCCATCGGCCATGCCCAGCCGCGTCGAGCTGATGAGGTAGCCTTGCGCGGTTGCGCCGCGGCGGCCGTAGCGGGCCGCACCCACCATGGCCATGCGGGTGACCTGCTTGAACTGCGGGTCGTTGGGTAGCGAGGGCGGCAGATCGTCTATGCGGGCGATGCTGCCGCTGCACACCTTGTAGTTGTCGATGCGCTCGCTGCCGTCGCGCATGCGGTTGTCAAGATGGATCAGACCGATCATCTGGCAGGCCCCGCCGGCGCCGTAAGGAACGGCGCGCACCGGGCGCCCCCACAGTAGCGTCTCCATTGGCAGACGCTCGCGCGCCGTCTCGCGCACCAGCACGTCGAGGTCGGTATCGGCCGCGAGGCTCGGGACGGCGGCCAGAAGCAACAGGCTGGCGAGCAGGGATCGTTTAGCCGGCATGAGCCAGATCCGGACGTATGGCGGGCGCGCGCCGTGAGCCCGCGCAGCGCGGACATGTGCCTTGCCGCGCCGTGTTGCTTCGGCGTTCCTGCGTCATTACCCGTCCGCTGCCGAGGCATTCGCCGCACTTGCCGGTAGCGACTTCGAAGCGCCGGGATTCGGCGTGGATATCCTCGAAGCTCACCAGCACAGTCTGCTGTTCCCCCTCGAAGAGCTTGCCGCTGAGGCTGCCCCAAAGGGGAATAAGGCGCGGAACGCCGCCGCTGATGAGGATTCCGTCCTTTCCGGACTGCTTCCAGGAACTCACGATCCAACCCGGCGGCAGTGGCGCCAGCTTGCGCCGGGCGACGATTTCGGCGTGTGCGATCAGGTTCATGCGACCTCCGTCCGCACAGTGCCTTGGGCGGCAGCAAACTCCTCCGGCGACAGGCGCGCGACCGGCGTGTCCCATCCGAACATCGAGCCGGCAAGCATGCGCGAGGCCTGCGCGGGGGTGACGCCCAGGCGCAGATTGAGCCGCTCCACGCGACGGTGGATTTCCGCTAGGCTGGCCCCCTCGATGTCCATATCGGACGAGTAGAACCCCAGGTCGCCGCGGTTGATGAGGCCGATGCGCTTGCCGGGGGTTCCGCTCACCACGGCGTAGCAGACTTCGGGCAGGTCATCGGGTGCTGTGTTTGTCTTCATCGTTTTTTCCATCTGGCCAATCTACGTGGCCGTGCCATGCCTTTCTGGAATTAGTTGGCGCGGCGGCGCTTGGCCATGCCGTGCTCCATCACCGAGTTGCTGATCGAGTCGAACTGCTCGCGCAATGCTTCGAGCTGGGTCATTTCCACACCCTCGTAGTTGCGCGCGGCGTACACCTGGCCGTCCTCGCGCAGCGTGACCAGGCAGACCAGACGGTCAACGTCGAAAGCCGGCTCTAGCGCGCGCAGGTTCAACTCACCGCCGTAGAGCGGCTCGGGCGACTCGTCGAAGTCGAGCACCTGTTCCAGGTAACGCTCCTCCAGCTCGATGGCGTGCAGCAGCGGCAGTACCTCGGCATCACCCACCTCCGAGAGGTCCACCCAGGACAGCAGCGATTGCGCGGTACCCGGGCCGACCATGCCGGCGACAAAGACGGCGGCGATGCGGCCGCCCACGGCCGGACGGATCTGATCGTGGTATTTACTTTCTTCAGGCATGACAAACGGGGCTTGGTTGTTGTGGTTGGGGCTGTTGCACGACGAACCCGGCCTCGGCGAGGAACTCGCTGGGCGCGCCGTTTTTCTTGTGGTAGGTGTACAAGTAGAGACGATCGCGGGCGCGCGTCATGGCGACGTAGAAGACGCGGCGCTCCTCCTCGATCTCCTCGTCGGAGGCCTCCGGCCCAGCCTTTGGCACAGAGCCGGCCACCAGGTCGACGAGGAAGACGTTCTCCCACTCCAGTCCCTTGGCGGCGTGGAAGGTGCTGAGGATTACGCGCGGAATGTTCTGGCCTTCGTCCTGGCGCGCCAGGGTGATTCGCTGCGGCAGGCTGCCCCGGAAAACGTCGAGGGTGTCCTTGACGACATCGATCATCCACAAATCCTTGAGATCGCGCGGACGGCGCTGGCGATCGTCGCCGGCGTCTGCGTCCTGGCCGCAGGTATCCTTCAGGACGTTGTCCATCCAGGCGGCCACGCCGTAGATCACCCCCTTCGCGGCCGAATCCGGATAGCTGCCTTTGCCCAGCTTGCGCGCCCAGCCGCGTCCCTGTTCGGCCAGACTCTCGATGACCGGGCCGCCGGGCACCGCGGCCGGCGCCGGTTGTTGCGGGTCGAGCAACGTCCAGAGGTTGCCGCCGGCGCGGGCGGCCAGCGTGCGTATCAGGCTGTCCGGCACGCGCGCCCAGCGCATGGCGACCTCGATGCCGACGCCATTGCGGGCATGGAGCGACTGCAGGAGCGAGACGAACACCTGCGGCAGGATCTGGTCGTCCCAGAGGGAGCGGCCGGCACGCAGGTAGGGCACCCGGCTTTCGATGAACTTGCGCTCGATGGTGAACAGCTGACGGTTGGTGCGGGCCAGTACCGCCACCTGGCCCTTATTCACGCCGAAGCGAAAGGGCTGGCGGTCGGCCAGCGGCTGCGGCACCGGGTTGTCGCGGCAGAGCGCTCCCAGCGTCTCGATGATGTGGTCGGCCTGTCCGTCCTGGCGCGCGACGGTGACCAGTTGTGGCGCATGTCCGTCGCCGCGCACGGCGGTCATTTCCATTTTGACGCGATCGAGGTTGTGCCCGATCAGGCGGCCGGCGTGGTCGAGGATACGGCGGGTCGAGCGGTAGTTTTCGCCCAGCGTGATGATGCGCGCACCGGTCATGGCCACGAAATCCATCATGCCGCGGTAGCCCAGCGAGCGTCGGAATCCGTAGATGCACTGGTCGGCGTCGCCGACGACGCACACTTCGCGCTCGCCGGCGATGTGGTGGCACAGCCATTCGTACTGCAGGCGGTCAATGTCCTGGTATTCGTCGCAGAAGAGGTGCGTGGCCGGCATCGGTTCGAGCGTTCCGGCGGCCATCATGGCGTTGGCGCGGGCAATGATGTCGACGAAATCACAGGCTCCGCGCGACGCCAGTTCGCGCTGGTAGATGCGCGTCAGGCGCGCCGCTGGTGGGTTCTTCTCGGCATAGGCCGGATCGATCTTGCAGGTCGAGATGGCCAACTCCGCCTCATCAAGGGAGAGCATCACGGCGGTTTCCTCGAGCGCGCGCAGGATGATGTGGTTGGTTTCAATCGTGTTGAGGATGTGGCCGGCGGCGCCGACCGCTTTCAACTGGGCCAGGGCCAGCGCATGGAATGTGCCCACGCTTAGCTTCTTCATCAGGCCGGGGGAGAGTGCGCGCTTCAGGCGTTCGCGCATTTCGTTGGTGGCGTCCCGACTGAAGGTGGTCAGGATGATCCTGGCGTCGGGGTGGCGGGAGATGACGTGCTGAACCTTTGCGACGAGCACCCTCGTCTTGCCGCTGCCCGGACAGGCGCAGCACAGCAGGTTTTCCTCGGCGGTGACGGCATCGCGCTGGGCCGGGTTGAGTCCGCGCATGTCCATTCCCGCCCCCGTCTCTCCCTACACCTTAGGCGGTCGCTTGGGCAGGCTGCTGCGCGAGAGTATCCATCTCCTTCTGCGTCTTGGAGATTGCCTTTCCTTTCCCCTCCTTGGTACGGCGCTTGTCCCGCTCGGATTGTTTGGTACGCTCCTCGCGGCGCTGGTCCATGACGCCGTGGCAAATGCGGCGGATCAGTTGGAAGTGCTTCGAGGTCAGGCGGGTGATGGAAAACAGGTGGCCGCGGATCTCGCGTTCGTTGTTGAGTTTGGCCTTTTGTGACTCGTTGGGGCTGTCGGAAAGCTCGCCGACGATGGACAGGTATTCGTTCAGACCGGCGTAGAGGTCGGCCTTCTTGACGATGTTGAGGTACTCGGTGGCGGTGCGGCTGGTGCAGATGGCCTCATAGACCTTGGTGTTCTGCTTGAAGCCGTCCGGATCGTAGCCGGCGGAGCGCAACCTGGTCTCAGCCTGCTGGATGCGCCGATCGAAGAAATCGTTGATGCGCTCCAGGTGGGAGTTGACGGCGGTCTCCGCCTTGAATATCTCGTCTTCCTGATAGATTTTTGCGCTGACACGGTCGGTGAGAATGCGCCGCGCGTCGGTGCCGATGTAGTAGGCATCACGCGACACCGGCTCAAAGGCCTTCGACAGCGTGCGCAGGATGCCCGGCTGGGCCAGCATGATGCGCTGAGTCGCGCTCACGGGGATGTCGTCGCGCTTGAAATGGCCGAGCGTGCTGCGGGCCATCCACTTGCTCTGCGGGATCAGCTCGAGGTTCAAGTCGTTCGGTTTGTTCATGGCGTCGTCTCGTGGTCTCGGTTTCGGAAATCAGTTCGGCCGATGATTGCATAGGGCGCGAGAGGTTCGCGACGACAAACCCTTGCACGGATAGCGGGGGTTGAGCCGTTTTTGGTTCGGACGCGTTGCCGCCGGCCGGGGGAATGGATATTTTCCCCGGCATGACGCAAATAACACACCCCCACCGCACTTCCGGCCTGGCTGAGCAGGTGGCGCCTTACGACCTGGTGATGCAACGCCGGGTTGGCGATGACGAGCATGTTGTGATGCTGTGCAACCGCACCGCCTACGCCGTTTGCCGCGTCTTCCCGAGCCGGCAGATCAGCACCAGCCCCAACTTCCACGTCCAGAACGGCACGGGACTGCTCAATGCACCCCTCACCCCCGAGGGCTTGCGCGAGCTGCTGCACTGGACCGATCGCAAGACAGCCTTGTCGCGCTTCACCCTCATGCTGCGCGGCCTGACCGCCGGGGTGCGTCCTGCCTTCGGGAGCGTCGGCTGACCATGCTCGCCGCCCCCGCTCAGCGCATCTCGGTCGACGGCAAGGCACATCTCGCCTCGTGGCTGATGGCGACGCCGGCCGGACTGAAAATGCTGGCGGCGGCGCACCAGCAGCGATCGCCGCTGCGCTGCCTGTGCGTGGGCAGCGGGGTGGACATGTATGTTGCGCGGCGCGGCGTCACTTACTATCTGGCGCGCATGCCCGGCACGGGGATGCTGCATGCCGAAGACTGCCCTTCGGCTGAAGGAGCCAACCTGTTCTCCGGAGCTGACGGCTACGCCGCCGGAACGATGACCGAGCAGCCGGACTGCAGGCTGTCCGTGCAGTATGCCGAGGGCGGCCCGGTCAGCATCGAGGGGCTCCTCGATCTCATCATCGAGATGGCGGAGCTGAACGTCCTGCGCCCCGACGCGGGCGTACGTACCTGGCGCGACGCACGCAAGGCGCTAGCCGTGGGCGCCGAAAACATCGTCACCCCCGATGGCAACCTCGCCGTGCAGATCCTGCTGCCGAACGCCTTCAATAAGGACAGCTATGGCACCGAACGGCTCGGCCAGGAGGCTTTCCTGACCGTGCCGGACTGTGTGCGCCTGGTCTGCGCGCCGCTGCGGGAGCTGCGTCCGACCGCCTACGGCTGGCGGGTCATCCTCAAGCACATGCCGGACACCCGCTTCTGGCTGTCCCGCGCGGTCGCCGAATCCCTCACGGAGCGTGCCGCCGGCACCTTCAGCCCGGGCGCGCCACCCCTGCCGGCCATTGTCCTGATGCGGGTGAAGCCGGGCGGTAAGCCGGGGGAGTTCCTGATCACCGACATCGCGCTGCGCCGCACCGACCGCCGCTTCATGCCGTGCCTGTCCGAACAGGAGGCGCAAGTGGCCGATGAATTCGCAGCAGCGCGGCGCGCGCTGCTGCGGCCGCTACGCTTCGATGCGCCCTGGACACGGGCGCTGGCCGACTACGCCCTGCTCGACTGCGCCGGCGCGCCCCTGCCGGTACTGGTGCTTACGCCGACCGGCAGCGGGGCGCTTGACCTCGCCAAGAAGACCTTGGCCGGCGCGTTGCGCCACCGCGGCGATTTCCCTTGCGGCGTGTGGGAGCGCGCCGGCTGGGCCTCGCCCCCACCCGAGGCGACCTCCTCCCTCTAATGACAGGAAGGACTTTGATGATCCTGACCACAACCGACGTCATCCATGGCCAACCTGTCCAGGAATACCTCGGGCTCGTCAACGCGGAGGTCATCCGCGGCACCAATGCGATCAAGGACATGGTGTCCTCCATACGCGATTTCGTAGGCGGGCGCGTCAGCACACTGGAAGACGCACTGGCCGAGGCGCGGGAGGAGGCGCTCAATAACATCGCAGGCGAGGCTGAGACACTGGGGGCGAACGCCATTGTCGGCATTAGCATCGACTATGAAACGCTGGGCCCGCACGGAACCATGCTGTTGGTGTGCGTCTGCGGCACCGCTGTCATCGTCAATCCCGGACAGTGACGAGTCATTCTGGCGGTAACCATGGGAGACGACATTATTCTGGGTGCCCGGCGGCAAAATTAATTCCAGAACGCTCTTCCTCTTAGTTTTTTTCAAACGCTCCCTACCTGCCTGCGTAGCCTTGTTGGTGTAGCCGGAGCCTTCGCTCTCGGCTATTTCCACCAAGAAAGGAGTTTACGCATGCACGTTTCCACGACCAAGGAGTCGTTGGCCGCTCCGCTCGGACTGGTGTCCGGCGCTGCCGACACACGCGGCACGGTGCCGATGCTCGGCACTGTCCTGCTCAAAGCTGCCGGAGGCAAGCTGTCCATGCTGTGCAGCGACACGGGCGTCCTTGCGCGCGCTCTGTCTACCTGTGAAGTCAAAGGTGAGGGAGAGATTGCTGTCGACGTTCGGCGCTTCCACGACCTCATTCGCGCCGTACCCGAAAAGCAGCCGCTGGAACTCAGCCTTGAGGACAAGGGGTCGCTGCTCGTCAAATCCGGTCGCTCCCGCTTTCGTCTCCCCACCCACCCCGCCGTCGAATATCCGCGCATGGAACCCAAGAAGGACAACCGGGTGAGCATCACCATCGACAGCAAGCGGCTGCTCGTCATGATCGACCAGGTGGCCCCGGCGATGGCAGACGCGGATATACGCGCCTACCTCAACGCCATGTTGTTCACTCTCTCGGAGGGTCGGCTGTGGATTGTCGCCACAGACGGACACCGCATGGGGGTTACCAGCGAAGTGATCGCCGGTTCGGAGTCCATCCAGAAAACCGAAGTGATCGTGCCGCGCAAGACGGCGCTGCTGGCACGCAAGCTGCTCTCGCAAGGAGGCGACGTGAAGCTCACCCTCGGCGCTTCGGACATTCAGCTTACCTTCGGGGATGGCACGGTACTGCTCGGCAAGTCCATTGATGGCTCGTTCCCGGATTGGAAAAGGGTGATCCCCTCCGGCGGCAACACGGCCACACTCGATCCGAAGCGCCTCCGCGACGGGCTTGCAATGATCGACGCTATGATCGAGGACGGCGGCAAGAAGGACATGAAGGGCCGCTGCATCGAAGTCACCTTCGACAAGGGATCAGTCACGCTGCAACGTACGGACTCGGCGCGTTGCGAGGTCGACGCGGTGAGCGAAGTCGAAGCCCCGGTGACCATCGGCGTGAACATCAACTACCTAGCCGACGCGGTGAGCGCCATCGGCGAGGGCGCGGAGGGGATCAGCTTGTCCTTCACCGATCTTCAGAAACCCATCACGGTGCGGCCGCAGGGCGCGGAGTACCCGCTGGTGGTCGTGATGCCGATGAGGGTGTAGCCGTGACGACCTTACCTTCGCTGCTGACCGCCGCCCAGGCGGTCCTCGCCAACTGGGAAGGCGGCGACCTTGCCGCCGCCATGCGCGACCTGCAAGCCGCCGTCGATTCGGCACAGGGCGATGCAAAACCCGACGCCGTGCCGGTGTGGTACTGGGACGCCAAGAATTACAACCCGGACGGCGCGGAGCCACAGACCGATTTCTAGATCGAGATCGGCGACAAGCGGCGATCCGGCGGCCAGTTGTTCGCCACCATCGCACCAGTTGAGGGCAGCCTCGACGACATGTTGCCGGTGACGTTGGAGATAAACCGGCTCCCGGGCAGTCGTGATGATGTTCCCTGTCTGCACCTGCACTTCGACGATTCGAATATGTGCGCCAGCTTCTTCAAGCAGGGCGACCTCATCATCGTGCGCCCGGAAACCGGCGTGAAAATCAGGAACACCGTGCTTCCCAACGGGGAAGCTGCCTACATCTTCGAATAATTTCCACAACGAGCCACCACGCAATCCGGACAATGAAAGTTGTTTCGGAAGTACCAACACATAGGAGAAAACCAATGTTCAAAGCACTCATACCGCTACTCGCGGAACGCAAGATTCACATCCTCGCTGGCGCGACGAAGGACGGCAATCTGACTCTCTACATCGAGCCGGTCAAGACCGACGACAAGGAAGAAGCCTCCTTCACTACGCCTTTTTCCGTTCAGGCCACTCCCGAGGAACTCGACGAAAAGCTCCCGGCGATCCTCGGTGATTGGATTGCCGCGCGCAAGCAGGTGTGCGCTTCGCTGACGGAAGCCCTTGAAGCGTCGAAGAAGGAAATGCAGCGTCAGGCCGACGAAGCCAAGAAGAAGGCGGCGGAGCGGACGGCGAAGAAACCGGCCACTCCGGTCAAGGAAGCAACCGGCAAAGCTACTCCCGGCAAGGCCGAACCGAAACCGGCTGCGGTGGTGACGGCGGCGGCCCCGACCCTGCTCGACGACAAGGACGGCAAAGGGGGCAATGGCGGCGAAGGCAATGTGGACGGCGAGGACACTCAAAGAGGCGACGGCGTGGCCCCGGCGGCTGCGACCAGCGCGCAAACGGTAGCTGCTGCCGCCGCCCCGATGCAAGCCGCCGCGTCGGTCGAAACCGGCGAAACCGTTTCGCTGTTCTGAGCAGGTATTTCAACTGCTGAGAATTTCTTCACCTTTTCTGAGAAAACGAGGTTCATAAAATGGCTACTGTTACCGCTGTCACGCGTCAGTTTCTCTACGGTGGGCGCGTGTTACCCGATCCCAATCCGTCCATGTCCACCGAGGAAGTGAAGGGCTTCTACGCCGGGGTTCACCCCGAATTGCTGAATGCGTCCATCGAGGGCGGGGAGTTCGATGGGGCGACACAGACCTGGCGCTTCGAGCGCGGTGTTGGCACCAAGGGGTAAGACGTCATGAACCCCACGTATAAATCCGGGGGCTTCCTGCGGAGATTATGGTGACGCCGCAGCAACTGGAGGAACTGCTGGAGGAGGCGCTCAATCCGCCCGAGGGCGGGAAGCCTCCCCGGCTCCGCTGCGCCCTGCCTCCCGACCAGGATGCCCGGCAGATCGCCCAACTGGGAGATCGCCTGTCGGCAACCTCCCATAGCCATCACCCCATCGCCACCGCGCACCCGATGATGGTTCTCCCATGCTTCTGACGCTGCCCGGCATCACGCCGGCCATTCCCGCCGTCATGGACTTCGGAACGCACGGCGCGCGGCACCTGCGCCTTGCGCTGGCCATGAACCGAGCGGGGATGGTAGAGCAGGGCAAGCTCGCCTCCTTGCGGCCGTCCCGCTTCAACAGCAATGCCCTGCGCCATCTGATCGAATCGAACTGGATGCGGGAAGTCGCCCCCTTGTTCGATTTCAGGGTCATCAGCGCCCACGCCACGCTCATCATTCCCAAGGACGATGACGAGGAGTGGGAAAACACCAAGAGCGAGCCGATGTGCGGCGTGGTCATCAACGCCAACACTCCTGAATGGGTCGCAGTCGGCAAGACGATGGAGGCGCTGGAGAAGGCCAGGTCAGGCCTCGGCCGCAAGGCGCTCGACATTCTCGATGACGTTCTTTGCTGGTTCTCCATGCCCTTCACGCCCGGCGGGGCCTACCAGATGGCGCAGATGCTCTACTGGGAGGGTGAGAACGACGAGAAAGGCGTTCTGGAGCGGTATGAGGAGGAAGGTGAGGATGCCAGCGACGTGAGGAAGCGCGAGGAGCTTTTCGATTGCATTCCTGATTGGGCCTACGACTATCAGGCGAAGAAACCCAAGAAGATGGATGACCGCGCCTTCGCGCGCATTGCCAAAAAGATGGCTGACGGCCCCTATGGGCCTTTGCTCTCCTGCCTTACTCGGCTCAATGCCCTGCTCGCACAAGACAAGCGCGACCTGCGCTGCAGTCCGCATGACGAGTTCCAGTGCACCGAGCCGATGGTTGTGCTGCATTGGAACAGCATCGACGACCTCAACCGGGTGTTTGACGACTTCTGGCAGTACGAATCGCAGGGAGAGCAAGCGCCCTGGATGGGCTGCATCAGCTTCGCGCTCACCGAGGAGGATTTAACAAACGCCCTGATGCGTGTTCGCCATACTGGAAACATGCTCAAGGCGCTCGATGAATCCATCGCCGCGCTCCTTGACATCGACAAGGAAGCGCTATGAGTTTTTCCATCCACAACGAAATGGCCGAGCCGATGGCCCTGAAAAGGGCCATCCTGCTCTACGGCCCGAAACACGGCAACCTCGGCTACGCGACCGTGCATGAGGTTGCCCTCGGCCCGGACAACAGCCCGGTCATCAAGGCGGGCAAGGCGCTCGACCGCGACGCTCTTACGAGCATCGTCACCGATCTTTCGGGGGCCGCGCGGCGGCGGCATGGGCTGCTGCCGCCGAACGTGCTGGCGGTCGGCAACGATCTGGTGATGTGGTGGCTGTCGCCCGGCATCCGCACGTTCTACTTCGATACCGCCACCCAGGACGCGAATAACATCGGCAAGCGAGCCGGGAAGGCGAGGCACCCCGGCCTCATCTTCGTGGCCGGTCGAAACAAAATGTGGGTCTTTGCCGTCAAGGGCGAAACGCGCCCTGAGTCCGGAACGCCTCTCTACCATGCGCCGCTGATGAACGTGTGGGACGACGGCAAGGTGTGCACCGGAACAATGCCGATCCCGGACGAGGCGCTCGTCTCCGCCATCGGCAAGTGGGAGGATTCGTTCTTCGGCAGCGCCTTCACGCACCCCAACCACCCGAAGGCAGTGAAGTACAAGGGCGGCATCCATGCCTTCTGGCGCGACATGCTGGACGGCAAGCATGGTGACTTTCCGGAAACGGTGCTGGTGCCCATCAAGGATTCCACGGTCGGGGTGCTCGCCGATAGCGTAGAGGCACAGCAATGAATCGTCTTGACGCCACCCTGCAGGTGGTCTGCCCGACCGTGATGGTGCCCGCCTACGAGTCGCTGCAACCGCTTGTCGAGAATGGTCACCGCTTCCTGTGCGCGCAAGACGGGCTTCACGCCGAACTGCGCCGGCCGTGGCTGCACACAGTCTTCCGTGTCGCTGAATCCGCCGTGCCCCTGCCCTATGGCATTGTCGAGGCGCAAACGGCCCTCGCCTTCAACCAAACCCAGTTTGTCGAACTGCTGTCACGCTTCGTCGATGAGGCGCGCCGGGCCTGCCCGAATGAACATGCAGCCTGGCTTTCCTTCGGCCCCAGCGAAGGGTTGCGCTATGAGGAAACCGATGTGATATCGAGCGGCACCGGCCATATCCACTACCGGCGGCCGTCACTTACCGGTTCGCGCACGCTGGCGGTCGACTTGCACTCCCATGGTCGGCACTCGGCCTTCTGGTCTGATGACGACGACAGCGATGATGTCGACGACGCCAAGCTCGCCATCGTGGTCGGCAATCTCGACCGGGACGAGACTACTTTCAAGGCGCGTCTGGCGATGCTGGGCGCAGTCATAGATTTGTCAGATTGGCTGGCGTCGATTTGGCATCCTAAGTAAGTCTGAATAAAGAGGAAGCCGCTGTGGAACACACCCTGCCCGACGCCCTAATGCACCGAACGATCCGTATGCACGTGATCGGCTGCGGCGGCACCGGGTCGCAATTGATGCCGCGCCTTGTCCAGCTACACAACACCCTCAAGGCGCTCGGCCACCCCCACGGAATCCATGTGACGCTGTGGGATGCGGACACGGTTTCCGAAAGCAACATCGTGCGCCAGAACTTCGTTTCTGCCGACATTGGCCGCAACAAAGCCGAAATAACCATCAACCGGCTCAATGTCATTTTCGGGCTCGACTGGAAGGCCGAGCCGTGCTTCTTTACCGCCAGCCGCCGCATCCAGGCCGATTTTGTTGTGGGCTGCGTCGATACCAAAGCATCGCGCATGGAAATCGCCAAGGCGGTATGGGGTGTCGACCTCTGTTACTGGCTGGACGTTGGTAACAGGAAGGCGGACGGCCAGATGATTGTCGGCCTGGCCGGTTACAGCTTCCAGTCGAAGCGCGGCAAGACACCCCCGCGTCTGCCGCTGGTGACGGAGTTGTTGCCAGAAATCGTCGAGGGGCCGGAGGATGACAACACGCCATCCTGCTCCGCTGCACAAAGCATCCTGCGCCAAGGGTTGGCCACCAACTTGATGGGCGCGACATGGGCCTTTGCGTGGCTTGCCGAGGCGCTGCGCCACGGGAAAATCGGGTGGCATGGGGTGTTTTTCAATCTGGAATCGGGGCGCGCCACGTCGATCCCGGTCGATCCCGAACGCTGGGCTGCGATGGGCTACCAGCCTGCGAAAAAATCAACTCCCAAGCGCCTGAAAAAGGCGGCGTGATGCCGGGACTTCCCCGAGCCGCCGCCGATGCGCTCATAGCCAAGCTGTACGGCATGCGGCGGCGCAACTTCGATGTGGCGTTCTGTCACCATCGCCGCACGAGTCAGCATCCGGCTGCGAGACTGATCCTCCTGTGCGAATCCGAGCTGGGCATCGAGCGCGGCGACTTTCGCGCGATCCTGGTCGAGGCGGTTGAGGTCACCCGGCAAACTGGATCTGGCTACTTTCTTCGCTTCCCAAATGTTTTCAAGGACTGGCTGTACGGCATCCGCCCGGTCCCGCCATGGGCGACCCGTCTGGTCTACGATCTGGGGCGCGGCCTGCTTCGCGTCTCCTGGATCTCCGGCCGCGCGAGGCGCGCCATCCAGCGCTGCCTCGGCGAGATGCTTGTCGATCTGGCCGGCGGACAGGACGAATTCGAATGGCTGTTGTCCGCGATGGATGATATCGGCGCTTTGCAGAAAGAGGGTCGGACTTGAGCGGCGACATGGGCGAACTGTTTGCGGACTGGAACCTGGCCAAGCAGGCAAAGCGCGCGGCCAACCGCGTCAACAGTGCCAATTATCTGCGCCAGCACGGGGTCAGCTTCGAGGAAAGAAACAACGGCGCCCACCTGATCGTGTGTTGCTCGGCCGGGAAAATCGACTTCTGGCCAGCCACAGGGTTGTGGATCGCGCGGTGGAATGGCGAAAGGGGCCGAGGTGTGGGTGGAGTTATCCACAAAAGTTGTGGAAAAGTCGCCGCCGCTCCTGTCCGCGAATTCACAAGTGCCTGACGCGCCGAGGGTTGAAGTTGTTTGATGCAGGATTAAGCAGCGCGAAAAGATAAATCAAATGAACCCTGCCTTGATCTGGAAAATCTAGACATTAGGCAAGGAGAAGCACATGGCACGCCCCCAAATCACCGGAACCGTCATTCGTCGCGTTGAGCTGCACTGTACCGCAAACGGCTCGAACAAGGATTACGTCATAACGATGACCGGAGTTCAGAACGGCTATCTGGTTTTTACCGAGCACGGCCCGCACCGCCGGCTCCAGAACGGCACACAGCTAACGCCTTCGCCGGTCAGCCTGGCATCCGCAACCAAGATCGTGGATGACCTGGCCGCCGACAAGCGGCGGAACAAGGAATATCAGCTTGTCTCGGACGAGCGGCTCCAGCAGGCTCAGTCTGCCATGCAGCCTCCGAAGCCGAAGAAGAAGGCCCGCGCCGCGCCCAATGCATCCCTCGATCAACTGCCCGCCACCAGCCGCGCCGGGCTGGTCCGAATGTTCTAACCTCAAGGAGAACGCACATGAAGAACCCGAACGAGAATCTCACGATCGTCAAGGGCGCCACCCTCACCCCGCCGATCATCGGCCGGATCACTATGGGCCACGCCAAACAGCGCACTGACGGCAAGGACGGCGCGCTGCCGCAGAAAGACGATCACTTCGCGATCACAACACTGGTGCAGAACAGTGATCGCTCTTGGCCGGAGCACTCGCTGCACAAGCAATACCTTGGCGACAAACGCAAGATCGAATCCATTCCAGTCAGAATCGCTTACGACTCGATGCGTCTGAACATAACCAACCGCTACAGCGTATTCGTAACTACCGGCACCGAGGTCGGACGTACTCTCTGCTCTGGCGACGGAGAGAAGGCGCGCCGCGTAACGGAGGATGGCATGAAAACCATCGACTGCCCGCGGCCGGAGGCCTGCGAGTACGGCACCAGGAATCGCTGCAAGAGCTTAACGCGGGCCTACTTCCAGATCGAAGGGCAGAATGACCCGATGGGGGTCTTCATCCTCCGCACATCTGGAAAAGCCACGCGTGACTATCTCGTAGAAAAGCTTTCTCAGTGGCATGGTGGGACCAGAGGGAAGCTGGCTGGCATGCCTCTGATGCTAAACATCAAAGTCAAAAGTTCTTCCCAGAGTATGCGCAAGCCTTACTGGTACGCTGACCTTGACCTACGCCCGGACATGGACCTCTTCCAAACCATCGCAGAAATGAATGCATACCGAGGAAGACTTGAGGAGGCAGGTTTTAGTCAAGATGGAATGGAAACGGCAATGCTCGCCGGCCTGGACAATAGCGACTTTGCCGATGAAGTCGAAGATATTGATGAATGGTTCAGCGATGATGGCCTACTACAGGCGGCGACCCAGAACCTTCAGAGGACAGGCTTGCGCGGACTGGACAGCCTGAAGCAGACTGTCCAGCCGGCGTCTGAAGACGGCAAGGGTGAAGCTGCCCTCGCGGCCGATGCGCCGGCGGCCACCGGCGGGGCGGATCTCAAAGTCGCCGCCTGAGCCCATGGCCTCGATCGGCCCTGCCCCGGATCGGCTGGTTCTGTGTGCGACGCGTGGCGTGCCGCAGGAGGTGGAATTCCTCCTGTTGCGCGAAAGCAGCGGCTGCAGGGTCTACTCAGAGGTTCGCGTCGACGGATGCTTGCCTCGGCGCGGCCCGGCCCTGCACACGCCATTGCCCGACGATCTGGCGCGGCGCTGGATGGAGAGTCAGGCGGCCAAGCTCACCCGCAAGGCCGCCAAGTTCCGCCCCCTGAGCATCGAGGAGGAGTTGCGGCGGCAGATAGTCGCGATTCTCCCGGCTGACCCGACCACACTGATTACTCAGCTTTTCGACGAAGAGATTGCCAGGCATGGCTGAGCCGGGCGACTTCAGTCTCGACGTACAGCCGATGCCGGGCGTACCGGACAGAATCATCTGCCGTTGGCAGCAGCGCGTAGTGCGGCCGAAGATCACTTTTACCGACACTCTGTTGATCACTGCCATCGAGCCGCGTTTCGAGGCGGAGATGCGTGCCGACCTTCAGGCCTTCTCGATACTGAACGAAGCGCAGCGGGAGAATTTCATTAGAGACAGGATACTCACGGCCACGCCCTACTGCGGCCGGGTGCTGCGCGACATCGAGGAACCCTCGAAGGAAAACGCGCAACTGGCGCTGTTCTAGCGCACGGGCAGCCGGCGGATGCCGCCGAGAACCACTCCCGTCGCGCGGCAGTCATCCTCGTTGTAATCCAGAATGCGCTGCTTGATCCGGGCCTTTTCGAGAGGATTGGCGGCATCCTTGAAGGAGTGATACCACTCGATGGAGGCCGCCCCGGAGGGATTGGTGTCCCGCCACTTAAAACCGAGATAGGAAGCGATGGTCTTGATCGAGTGATCGTTCAGCGGCCATTCGGTCTTCGTCTTGACCACGCTCGAATAGAGGTCAACCATCCCGGCCTCGGCAAACAGTCCCTCCACGTCCTCGACGCTACATACGGCCGGGTGCCGCTTCGCCAACCTGCGGTAAGCGCCCTTCTCGTAGGACGAGTAATAGTAGATTGCCGAATCGGTGCGGCGGGCCTGGAGGTAGGCCCAGGCTTCCTCGAACGCGGCCCGCTCGTCCGCGGCGCTTTCTCCAACGGCGAAGAACGGCACGTACCGCTCGTCCCTCGGGTTACCATGCGGCCGCTCGACAAAGCCGTGCAGGTAGCACATGCCCGTCAGTGGATCGTCCTCGATGTCGAAGAACACCTCGCGCGCGCGCTCGGGCAGCGACACGGCCTCCTTGATATAGGGAGTGGCGTCCCGCGTGGTGAGCAAGACGGCGCGGGCATGGAAGGTGCGCAGCGTGTCGGGGCCGATGCCCTTGAACACGGTCTTTTTGACCTTGATGAAATCCTCTGGGTCGATTGCGGCCAGTTCGCGCATCGTGGGGATGATCTCGGCGATGGCGTTTCGCTTGGAGCGGCCGAGTTCCGGTATAAGCGTCAGATCATCGGCAGCTTCAAGCTCTTCCCTGCAATGGGATTTCCATTCACATTGCTTGCATTTGCTGCTGATCGCGCCGCGCGAAGGAGTGCCGGCGACCAGGGCTTCAACTTCATCGAGTGCGCCATGGTAGGCATCCCACCATGTCGCGGGCGTTTTTACGCCCTGCGCGGCATTCATCGGGTAGGTGGTGCGAGTGCCTTCGCGGTCGATGATGAAGGATTCCCGGCTGCCGTCCGACAACCCCATGTCCTCAAGGATGCGGGCGTAGTGGGCGAGCTGATAGGCGTAGTGGCGCTTGAGCTTGCCGTCATCCTCGTCGCCGTCCAGGCCGGAGCCGGATTTGAGATCGCCGGGGATGTAGCCCTGAGTGCGGCGCTCCAGCAGATCGGGAACGCCGACGAGGCGTCCGGCGGAAATGCGCCCGCCGTAGATGAGCGCCTCGCCTCGCTTCATGGCCGCCAGGGTTTCCGCCTCACGCTGGGCTTCCGGAAACCGGGTAATGTCGGCGGTGACGCCCAGAGTGGGCACCATGCGCTCTTCGTGCGCCACGCCCTGCTTCCAGAGCATCTGTGTGAAGGCGCTCGGCTTGTCCCGACGCGCGGGATCGCCATGCGCGTCGAGATAGACGCGCATGGGGCAATGCACGAAGTCGTAGAGCTGGGATGCCGAGATCATGCCTTCAGAATACCAGAGGCATTGCGAGGATTCAGGAATTTCCGCCTTCCATGCAATGTCCCGGTGAGTTGATTTTCTAGAACTGTGTGGCCACGGTTGTTAGCATGTTGTGTGAAGGAGCTGAATTCACCATGAACGCAAATCGAACCACGATCACGATTACTGCACTGCTGGCGCTGGGCCTGTTATCCCCGGCAGTGCATGCCGGAGGTTTCCTGACGGAGTTCCTGTTCAATGCCGGGGCCAATCTTGTGCGCGGTACCGTGGGGGCTGCCTCGAATGCCGTTTCCAACGCCTTCAAGGGCAAGGAATCAACCGAGCAGAAGGCGGCGCGCCAGCGTGGCGAGATCGAGCAGACGGCCGACCAGATCCTCGAGCAATACCCGCCCGAGAAACGCGCCGAACTGCGACCGCGCCTCATCGATCGTCTGAACATGGTGTATTCCCAGCACAACGCCCTCGAGGCGCGCCAGGCGGCAATCAATGAGGAACGCTACAGCGTAGGGGGTATCGTCACCAACGCCGTGGTGAGCGGCGCCGGCACCACCATCGGGAACCGTGTCGCACTATCCACCGCAGGCGTGGCGGCCTCCCATCATATCGGCGCCGGTGCGAGCCGGATCGCGATGGATGCCGCCTCATCCGGTGCCAACACGGCGAGCCGGATAAATGGCAGCGGCTTCGATATGACCAAGATGCAGAACGTGATCACTCCGCCCCCTGAAGGGAGGCGGCTTCTCGTGCAAGCCTTGCCCTTACATCAGGCGTACTTTGCGCACGAAGGCTCGATCCGAGCCCCGGGAAACTGGACTTGAGGAGGATGTTCTGAGCAGCATTCACATCCCTGTCGGCCTGGTAGCCGCAATGCGGGCAGTCATGCCGGCGCTCGCTGAGCGTCTTGGGCACGAGGCTACCGCAGGCCGAACAGGCTTGCGACGTGCCGCGGGGATCGACCGCTTCCACCGCGCCACCGGCACTCTCAGCCTTGTAGCGCAGCATCTGGAAGAAGAGCCCCCACGACGCGTTCAGAACATCCTTCGCCAACATGCCGCGCGAGAGCCCCGTGATGTTGAGGTCCTCGACGGCGAAATGCGTGTGCTGCCGTATCAAGCCGGTGGTGAGCTTGTGCATGAAGTCGCGGCGCTGGTTGGCGATGCGCCGGCTGTACCTTGCAAGATCGCGCCGGGCCTTCTTCCAGCGGCCAGAACCCTTGGTTCGCCGCGCCAGGCGCCGCTGATGCCGGCGCAGGCCCGCGGCGGCATCCTTCGCCCATTGCGGGGTCGGCTCCGTCCGTCCGCTGGACAGGGCGATGAGGCTGGATACCCCGACATCAATACCAACAGGAGCGGGTTCGCGCGCAGGCACAGCGGCATCCGGCAGCGTGGCCAGGAACGAGACATGCCAGTGGCCGCCGTTGCGCGAGAGAACCGCGTGTCCGAGCTTGGCGTCTTCTTGAATCGCGCGATGCCATTTGACTTTGAGCGTTCCCGGCAAACCGGTCAGCCCAATGCGGCCGTCCTTCTTCAGCGTCAGACCGTCGCCGACGCGAAACTCGATGCTGTCGAAGCGGCGCTTGGACTGGAAGCGCGGGAAGCCGGGCTTGTCACCGCGCTTTACCCGGGCGAAGAAGGCTTTGAATGCCTTATCGACGCGACGCAGGAGTTGCTGCTGGGCGGAGAAGGAGAAGCCGGCGAGGCGGTCATCAACGGCACGCACGGCCTTGAGCTGCAGCGCCTGGTCGCAGTAGCCCAGGCAGCGGCCGGTCTTGCGGTAGCAGTCGATGCGCTCGTACAGCGCGGCGTTGTAGAGGTCGCAGAAGGCGCCGAGCATCCCATCAAGCTGTCCGGCCTGAGCGGCGCTCGGGTACAGGCGGAAGCGGTAGTTGCGCTGCATGTCGAGATTCTAATCAGGCGGCTGGCTCGCTACGTGAGCCAGCTTGCTTCCCCAATTCCCCTGCCGCCTGAAGACGGCAGTCCCCTTGGGAGGGAATGATGGCGCTCGGCGCCAAGGCAGGCGCTCAAGCGATTGGCGCCGCGCAGGAGTTGTGCGACAGTCTTCCGGGGGCGGAAAAAATTGAAGCCCCAATGACCGTTGCGCCGATCGTTGCCCGGGATGCCTCCGCCACGCCGGCGCCCGATCCTGCCGCCGTTGCCCAGCGATTCAGCCAATGACGGCCGACCTGTTCGGGTCGTTCGGGGCGACTTTTTCCGGCTGCGGCCGTTTCCGCTTCAGCCTATGGCGCATCTGGGACCCGCGTTTGCGGCCCGCGATGTTTCTCATGCTGAACCCATCAACAGCGGACGAAACGGAGAATGACCCGACTGTCGAGCGCTGCCAGCGCCGGGCGCAGGCCATGGGCTACGGCGGCTTGCGGGTTGGCAATATCTTCGCCTACCGCTCGACGGATCCCGATGCGCTCTACGAAGTCGAGGATCCTGTTGGCCCCGGGAATGACGAGGCGATCTTAGAGGCGGCCCGCGATGCCGGCATCGTGATCTGCGGCTGGGGGCAGCACGGCAACCACTTGGGACGCGGTGAGCAGATCCTGGCCATGCTGCGCGAGGCGGGAATCCGGCCGCACTTCCTGGAGCTCAACCAGGACAACACGCCGCGGCACCCGCTCTACGTCTCCTACGACGTCTTTCCGACAGCCTTTCCTGGTTAGCGCAGCAGCCAGCCGGCGAGCAGGCCGGCCAGCAATGCTACCCCAATCGACCACCACGGGAACCCGGCGCCGCTACTGCGGCGGATGGCGTCGTCGCGCTCACGCTCAACTGTCCGGATCCGTTCCTGGATGCTCGTATGCTGCCGCAGCCGATTCTCCACGACCTCGCGCACGAACTGACCTGCCTGCGCCGGAGTATTCGATGCGACGTCAGCGACATGGTCGATTAGCGTCGAATTGCCGGTGTGGCCAAGCCCGACGATGCGGAAAGCCTGCTTCTCGGCCAGCGCGCGCACCACGCTCGGATGATCGAACACTTCGAAGTCGGCCGCATCACCCCCACCCCGGATGAGCATGACCACCCCACCCGGCGCCTGGTTGATGGCTTGGGCGATAGCCATCGGGTCGAGAATGTTGACCCGGATGGGCAGCACGCGAACGCGATCGGCGATCCGGTCCAGCTCGGACTGGCAATCGCTGCCAACCTGCGCCGCGGCCGATGAGCTCTGAATGAGGGAAATCGTGAGGTCGTTGAGCGAGGGGAACGGGTAGCGGCGGCTCGGCAGGGACTTCAGCATCTCGACGGTTGCCTTGCCCGGTGCGGGCGCCGCCGGCGCGCCCAGATTTCCTTCGCCGACCAGCTCCAGGTCGCCCGCCACCAGACGCGCTTCGAGACCGTAGTTGGTGGCCTCGATCTTGAGCGTCCCAGTCACCCTGACCGGGCTGCCGGCAGTGGCCCGGCGGGCGGCCACCAGGGAGGCCGGGAGATCCGCCTTGATCTGCGCCCCGCCCTCGCCGACGATTTTCACGGCGTAGTACCACGTCCCGCGCGGTTTGCCAGGATCCGTCAGGTGGCCGGTGACGCGCACCACGCCGGCCAGTTCAGGCAGGTCGCGCTGCATCCGCCCGGCGATGGACGTGACGAGCTGCTGCAGGGTGCGCGGGGTGAAGTCGGTGATATTCATGAAGTCGGAAACGGTTCGTAGATGATCGTGCGCGTTGCCAGTCCCTCCTTCTCGGCGAGATGGATCATGCCGCGCGTGCCCTGTGACTTGCCATTCCAGAACGCAACGAGATGGGTGGCGTACCAGGCCATGATCGAGTTTCGCACATGGCCGGCCGCTTTTTTCTCGACCTTGTTGTCCCAGTCGGCGGGGAACCGTTTCAAGCGATAGCCCCGATCCCTGGCATAGCGCTCGCCCAACCTGTCCGCGCCCGGCGCGCCGCCGGAGACGATCTCGAGATCCTTCTGCAGGTTGGCGAGCAGCCTGTCCAACTTGGACGCCATCAACTCGTAGTCTTCGAAGCTGCGCGTGCCCGCGACGATGACGCGCGTGAGCGAGGGATCGCGCATGGCCAGCCAGCACCCGGGCAGCAAGCAGTTGGGCGGGGCCTTCTCGAACATTGGCGCAATCTGGTCATCCCGGTAGCCGGCCAGGCCGCAGCCGATGCGGGTGACCTGGAACTGCGCGGCCGGGGACTCGGCGGCGAAGATGAGGAAATCGCGCACGTGGCTCTGAGTCGCATCGAGAGGCAGAGGCCGCAGCTTCTCGTCCTTGGTCGGGATGGCATAGGACTGGCCCTGAATGCCTACTCCCTGCCCCTGCACTGCATTCCTGTATTGGAAGGCGAACCTGGCCGCGCCGCGCCCGTGCGTGCCTCTCAGATTAGAGCCGAAAACGAAGATCATGCCCCGAAGATATCGCAAAGCCACCGCCATTTCCGAAAAAATTATCGCTTGTTTTGCTCTTCCGTAACTAATCCGGAAATAGCCTCTGAGATCCGGAGAATAGAGCTTGTACCCAGACACAAGGACATTGAGAAATGAACGCAGTTGCCGAACCGGTCGCCATCGAACTTCCCTCCCTGTTGGAGCTTTTTGGGGAGTTGCATTGCCGCCCCGACGTGCCCAACGAGGTTTATCACGCCGACCGCTCCTGCGTGTCGGCTTCCGGCCTCAAGGAAATCCTGCGCTCTCCCGCGCACTTTCAGGCTTACCTGCACGTCGAACGGAAGGAAACGCCCGCGCTGTTCCTCGGCACGGCGATTCACGCGCGGCTGCTTGAGCCTGATCTGTTCGCCGAAACTTACGTCGTCGCCCCCGGCAGCGACAAGCGGGCGAAGGAATTCAAGGAATTCGAGATCGCCAACGCGAATAAGAAAATTCTCACCGCCGAGCAGGCCGCCATTATCGAGGGTATCGCCCTCAACGCTATGCGCCATCAATCGGCGTCGGCCTTGCTGCGTGCCGGTCTGGTCGAGCACACGATTATTTGGCAGGACGAGGAAACCGGGATATGGCTGAAGATTCGCCCCGACTGCCTGTCGGTGGACTTCGAAACCGGGATTTGCCTCGACGTGAAGAGTACCGAGGATGCCGCGCCCGAAGCGTTCGCTAAATCCTGCGTGAATTACGACTACGACGTTCAGGCGGCGCTCTACCTTGAAGGCTTGCGCGCGGTCTTCAAACGTGACTTCGACTTCTGCTTTTTCCCAACCGAGAAAAAGGAACCCTACGGCGTGGCGCTCTATGGCGCATCGGATGACATGCTGCGGCGCGGCGCGCGGCGTGTTCGCCAAGCCCTGCGCCTCCTGAAGCAATGTCGCGATAGCAACGAGTGGCCGAGCTATCAGCCGGACGGCGGCTACGAAGTCTTGGAATGGCCGCGCTGGGCGGCGTGATCAACGGGGGATGAAAACATGGCACATAGTTTCACGCATCCTGTTATAGGGCAGGAGGCGATTTGTCCGGATGGTCTGGGAAGGGTAGTCGGATTTAGGGACGAATTCCCCCATCAATGGGTCAAGGTGGCGACGTACGTAAACGACAGGCAATGCGAATGGGATCCCCGCAATGTTGAATTGATCCCCATCTCTTACTCATCAAACTGAACAAGAAAGGAAGTTCATGAGCCACCGCATTGAGTATTTCCATCTCGCCGTCCGTTTCCCGGAGGCCGCACTAAAGGTGGCTTTGCCCGACGAGAACATCTTCACCGACCAATATCTCTGCCTCGCTCTTGGCGGGGACAACAACATGACCACCCGCCACCCGGAAACCCGGCGCGAGGTGTGCAGCCGGCGCTGGGAGGTGGTTGCGGCCGGCAACGCGGCTGAGTGCATCAAGGACATCGCACGCATTTCAGGCTGGTGCGAAGTGGGCCATATGCGCATCACCGGCGAGCGCCATACCAAGCCAGAGTCCTACATCCGGTCATGGCGGCACGCGATCGAGCACGCCCTGCCCTTCGACCGGATGCTATGCGACGCGGGGGTATCCATCCAGTCCAAGCTGTCCATCTCCCGGAAGCGGAGCGAGGATCGCGCGAGTCAGACGGAAAGGCTCTCTGCGCTTCTGCTGCCCTTCGCGGATGCCGACGCTCCCTTGAACTGGAGCCTGAATTTGCTGGATATCCGCGATGCGGCGATCTTCTTCCAATATCACTGGATCGCGCCCGGCGAGATATGGGAGAAAGCGAAGGCGAAGGGGCCGTGTTACGGCAAGGGTCTGGAACACATCGCCCGCCACCGTGCTTCGCAATCGAGGGCAGCGGCATGAAGAACCCTCGTGCCAAGTGGTACACCTTTCAGATCGGCAAGCGGCAGTTCCAGGTCAAGGCGGAACCGGAAGGCGAGTGCAGGTATATGGTGAGGATGTCCGAGTTGGACGCCAAGGGGCTGCTGGTCCCTCACCGTGCCAATCTTCGCATCGGATACCTGACCGGGCGTGCCCAGTCATGGCTGGCTGAATACTTCGGCACTCATCCCTCGACGCCGGCTGCCACAGCGCGAGCAGCCTGCATGGCCATAGCGATCTGGGCCGAGCAGCGCCACGGCTTCCAGGAGATGCCTCTTTGAAGCCCGGCATTCTCCCGATGACAGGGAATAGGGCTGCGCCGCTGCTCGCCGTAATTGTGCCCGACGAGGTGCGGCTTATTGATGCATCCCGCCGCGCCCGCCAGCTCGGCTTGATGCTGGCCACTAATGGCGAGCGTTGCCTCATGGTGCGCCAGGTGCCGGCCGGCTGGATGCGAATCCGGACCCACGAGAAGAACGTACGAAGGGAGATATGCAGTGCTGCCTGCACGTAACGCACCGAACCTTGCTCTGCTCGACGCCTATTTGTCGTCCCTGACGCCGGCCGAGCGAGTCCAGTACATGAAGATGGCGAGGAACTATGCCGACAGCGTCATGTTCGGACGGAAATGCGACCCGCACATGCTCAGCCTTCCCCATCCCCAGCGGATTGCGGCCTTCGGCCATCTCGATGCCGAGGCGAACTTGTTCCGGCGGTTCGCGCCGGCAGTCTGGGAAGCTGCCGACGATCCCCATGCCACACGCTTTGATATGGTTCGAATCCTCGTGCGGCAGTACCCGTTGTTGTCCGAGTTGGTCAGCGACGGTCACATGGAGGTACTGCAGGACATCGCCCTGCGCCTGATGGTCAAGGCAGGACGCACACGTCAGCTGCAAACGACGGATGCGCTGGAGCAGCTATTAAGGCACTCAGACTTCGGTAGCGACGTGCCCGGCAGTTGGTTCCGCACGCCCTACCCCGGCGTCTACATCGAATTCGGATCGATGAGGGATTTTCCGGTCAGCATGCGCCACCCCGATTCAGGCATCCATGCCGTCGAGGGCTGCTATCTTCTCGAGGGCGGCGTGCGCCTGGCCGACAGGGGCCCCGATTCAGAGCCGGTGCGTGGCTACGACGTGATCATCTGCGGCAGCGCCGCCGGCAAGAAAGGCGTGCTCGACGACGTCTACGTGCACATGGCCATCGCCATCGAGGACGAGGACGAGCCGATTACCTCGCTGGTGAAGCGGACGATCGAGCAATTCCGCAAACGGACGGGCGGCGTGCCCAACGACGAGGCCTTTCTCCCCGTCATCGAGCATGTCGCCAAGGTACTGGTCTATCTCAACACAGCCGAGGCGCGCCGCTTGGTGGTGACCGAAGGCACTGAGGCAAGCCGGCGGATCGCAGCGATAAAATCCCCCGCCAAGATCGAGAAGGCGAAGCGTCAGGCGGCGCACCTCTACGACCGCATTGTCGTCGGGCCGACTGTCCTGCCCGCGCCAGGCGGCGATGAAACCGGCGGCGGCGAGATGCGAACGCACTGGCGGCGCGGACATATCCGCGCCCAGGCCTACGGGGCGCAACATTTGCTCCGCCGACCCGTCTGGATCCAGCCGATGCTGGTGCGGGCCGATAAACTCGGGGACGGCGCCGCGCCGGCCCAGGCATATCTGGTGAAGTGAAATGCACATGAACCAAAAATACTGCGAGCGACTGAACGAGGTGGAGGTCACCCAGCAAGACATGCTGGAACTGGTGGGCGCAATGGAAGCCAGGTCACGATCCCACCCGGACGAGGATTTCTACGCCGGGATTCACGTGGAGGCGGAACGCCTGTTCGGCAGAACCGAGAAGGCGGACGCAGTGGGGGTTCGCTTCGAGGCTCTGGCTCGGATGATCGAGGATGAGGTGGTGATGAGTTGGGCGCTGCCTGCGCGCCAGCCGGGCGAGCTGCCAACGGCCGACCTGGAGCTGTTGAGCATGGTTGCCAAAACGAAGCTGGGCGTTTTCGCCGGACAAATCGGATTCAATCCGAAGATCTTCGTTGTGTATTCTGGTTCGGTAAGGGGGGAGTAAATATATGGGAAAAGCACATGTATTAATTGGCGTTGGGATTCTGTTTGCGCTGATTGCTTTCGTTTTCGGGGGATTCCACGAGCACTTCTTCGGTCGGTGGGATACCCAGCAGCAGTTTGCGTGGGAAGGGAAGGAATTCGGCGCGCGCCTGGAACTCGCCAAGGACGGGATGGATGGCACGCTCACCGCGCAGCGAAAGGGACAGCCGGGGAAACTGGAAATGGCACACGTCAAGGTCGAGCAGAAAGGTCTTGGCGTAGCAAACTACACCGTAAAGCTGGAGGGAGAACTCCCCCTCGATTTCGTAATGAACCAGCAAGGCCCGAATCTGCTCTATTGCATGAACTGCCTCAAGGCGCAGGGTTGGCAGTTGCCCTTCGAATGGGTGGTGCGCGCGCGGAATTAGCGACGGGCGCGCCCGTCGGCCCGGATTCGCTTCTTTCATGCGGCTGCCGGGCAACCGAATGGAGGAAGCCCTCTCTGGTGATGAGAGGGAAAAGGGTGAACCTCACCCTGGAGGCTTATTGCTTGACGGGCTGGCGATTGAGACTCGCCAGGTGCTTGTGAATAGGCACCGCCTCGTACTTGATAGTGTTGAGCGCAGCAACCTTCTTGGCATCGAACGTCTCGGCGATGACCTTTCCGGTGGCTTTCTCCTTGATCACCCAACTTGAGGTTCTCATGGGCTCATTCCTCCTTGCGTCGTCATCACATCCAAAGGACAGTTGTCGACAGACTGAATCTGGTGTCGGGTTTCCAATGCCTTTTGGACTTCCGCCATAACCGCTGCGCCGCTCACTTCCGCACCAGGTATGTCGAGACTCAGGACATCCAGTACCTCGTAATACTTCGGACGCAGTTGCTTCACTGCGACCAGAAGGTTGAGTGCGCTACGCCAGGAGATCGAACCGCAGAACCACCACCCGTCCAAATCGAGCGAGTGAACGTCTTGCGGCAAGTCGAGACCGGCAGGCCAGGCTAACCTTACAAGCTTGGTGGTCCTGCACTTTTCCACCGACCTTGTTCCCGGATGGAAGAACTCGATCTGAGCGCCTCCCATTTCTGCATCCACATGCCTGACAACGCCGAGCATGCCGGGTTCGAAGACCATCCGAGGACGGCCGCCGTATTCGCTGTAGCTAGCGGTGACCGATTCGGTCGGTTCGACCAGATCACCTTGCCTAAGCAGGACGCCATCAGGCGCTACCCTTTTGCGGCGATCGGCTTTCTCCTCCAGTTTGCTGGCCAAGCCATCAGCAATTGCCATTGCCGCGATGCGGTGATCGGCATCATCAGAATGGCCAAGGCACAGATCACGCAGCCGGCCCGCCTGGCATGCCTTGTGAAGCACACCGCGCAGCTTGAAGGTGAAGGTCTCGACGCCCGCCTCGATGGGGCCCATGCGGACTTCGGTGATTTCATCCCGTAGAGGGACGATCTCGCCGGTCAGCAAAGGACGCTTGATCTTGGCGGGGGCCTTGTAGAGGTTGCGCATGTGCAGCAAGAGCGCCTGCTCGTCCTCCACCTTGCACAGCCCCTCGGTTTTGCCGAAGAAGCGGAGTTCGCCGCCGGGGACCCAGCAGTACTTGTCCATCCCGCCGCCATGAATCCAGACGGTCACCAGCAGCTCCTCGCAGCCGATGTGTTCCACCACAATTTCAGTGGTCATAGATCCTCCTAAGTTGAAAAGGAGGGCATCAACCCGTTGGGTTGGAATGCCCACCTGGAGTGACACCTACAGTGTCCGGAAAAGAGCCCCGGAGTCCTGCGGGTATAGAATTGCGGCCGGCGATCCTTTCAGACGCAGCCTGCCGCTCTTGTCGATGAAGCCCTTGCTGCCAGGGCGGTGCCCCCAGAAGGCTCGCAGCAGAACTACGCGCATACGACGACCTCCGGAATCACCACCTTGGCCAGTTCGGCGATGTACGCCTCGACGTCCTGCTCGAACTCTTCCACCAGATCGATCGGGTTGTTGTCGAGCATGGCGGCCAGACTGCACTGTCCATGCAAGATATTCTGGACACGCATCCCGCTCAATTCGAGCGTTTCGATGTCCAGTACCGACTCGGGAAACATCTCCCAGCCCTTGTCGCCCGCGCAAACCGCTTTCTGGAATGGTGCGAAGACGGCGCAGGCTTTGTGGTAGGCCTCGCCGAGGCGACGCTGAAGCTGACCGCGCTGTTCCTCAGTCAGCATGAGGATCTTCCTGGCTGCGTTCAGCATGGCGATACCTCCGTGACGGCAGGTGCCTTCCCAGTGCGGGCAAAATCGAGCGCCCAACTGAGGTAGCGACGCCGATCCGCCTCGTTCATGTACGGCCAAACGCCGACATGAGCCCCACGCCAGAATCCGATGGCGTCGATCATCTGCCAGAACCGTGTCGAATCCACGCCTGCGACCGCCTTGGATATCTCGATGAGTTTCTCCCGCAGACGGTGTGCGAACCTCGGCAAGCCGACCGGACCATCTTTCAACTCCTGGGCGAGATTGTTTTCTTCGTCCTGCGTAAGCGGCTCGGGCGGGTTCTCGATGAAGTGATAGCAGGCAGCGACCAGGGAGTTCCCCACACCACCAAGACTGAGGTCCTCAACGCCGCCGTTGGCGATCTTGAGGAGCGCGTCAGCCCAGATGGCGTTCTCGCCCATGGTATTCACGTACTCGCGGATGCACTTGTCTTCCTCTGGTGTAACAAGAAAGACCCCAGAGTACGAACGGTATGCCCAGATTTCCCGGGCGCGTTCTTGGGTCACCATGGTTCCTCCTAGTGAACGAGATCAAGCGTGCTGCGGGGGCCGGCAAAACCGACCATCTGCAGGTACTCGTGGAGACCGCGGACGTCGAGGGCGTGGCGCATGTAGCCATCTTCGACCAGGTCGAGATCGCCACCGGGCCAGCCGCCTTCGTCCTCGTTGGACAGCGAGAATATCTCCTTGCCGTTCTGCTTCTCGACGTGGGCCTTGAACCAGCCGCGCTCGTTGAGGTCGACCACGTAGAGTAGCTTCTCGCGAAATTGGTATCCGACGATGGCTTCCATGGTTAAGCCCTCATGCCGCCGTTGTTGCTGGCGACTTCCATCAGAGCCACGGCAAGATCCTTGCCGTTGTAGCCTTCCTGTTCTGCCGCAACTATCTTGCCGTGCGGAAACAGACCGAACCTGACGCCGGTTTGCTCGTTCTTGTCCATGGCGTCCCAGATAGCCTTGGCTTTCTGTTGGATCATGGTGCGATCGAGTGTTGTGCTCATTTCAGACTCCTTCTTGAAATATGAGCGGAGATACCCCTGGCGGGGAGGCCCCGCAGGGTTGATATACCCGGCACGGAATGTGACGGATGAAGCGGACTGAAACGCCAGGCCGTGAGCGCTGCTCCGAAGGAACAGAAAACCGAGAAAGGGGTTGCTTTCAGCACATTGATTTATGTGCTGGAAGGAACCCCCTCAGTGAATGCAGGGGGGAAGATGTTGCTTAGAGAACTTCGACGGTATAGTTGCCTTCCGCGTCGAAGGCGACGGCGAAGCGCTTGCCGTGAAGATTCGACTTAGACTTGGCGCCGGCTTCGCGCAGGCACTTCGTCAGTGTCGCTTCAGGTTTCTCGCCCGCCATGATCGCCACGAGGTTGTTGAACTGGTCGTAATCCAGATCGTGCGCGAGTTCCTGAAAGTCCTCGTTGTCGTCCTGGTAGGTGGAGGCCTGGCGAAGCACGTAGGCCGCGCTATCCACACCTTGCGGGACGAGGAAGATGACGCTCCAGTCTTCCGGGCCTTCTGTCACAGCCACCGGGTCGCTCAATGCTGCCGACTCGCCATTAAGCGTGACGACAATTTCCTTCATGAGCTTCACGGTGCCGCCGGTCCAGCGACCATCGAAGAAAACCTCCGCGAGCGTTTCTCCGCTGATCTGGAGCTCACCCTCGTCGAGATCGACGATGTGTTGGATGGCCCAGTGCCCTTCCGGCAAGCCTGCCTCGACGTACACAAACTCCTTGGCCTGCGCGAACAGGATCCGCGCGAAGCTGTCGTGGTTCAGGTCTTCGTCTAGCACGTAGCACAGCCGCACCTGTCCGGATTCAACGTCGCCACGGGTCAGATGCTTCTTGTAGGAAGCGATCGTGCTGTCGTTGCCGTTGTAGATCACCGGATAGTCGGCCTGGTAGCTCAGGGCTTTTGCCGGCAGCACCGGGACATCATTGAAGACTTCCCGGCAGCCGAGTATCTTGGCGATGTGCCAGTAGCGCTCGGCAAACACTTCCGGCGCGAGGCGCGACTTCTCCTCGAACAGGTGCGCGCGCCAGAGGGCGTTGCACGCTCCGGTCAGCGCTTCATCGGCCTTGTCGGCGTCAATCAGCACATCACGGTCGGGAACCCTTGGCTTGAAACGCTGGTGGTTGATATGAATCACCGGCGAGTTCGGGCCGCGGCTATAGTCGGATGTGAGCGATCCAGCTTTGACAGGCAAGCCCTGGCAATACAGGAAGACCTTGTCCGAATGGGCTTCGGCATCCCCGTGCACGCCAGGAATATGAATGTACCCAAATTCCGTCTGCGCGCCTTTGAGGGCGTCGATGGCATGCGGCCTTTCCAGCGCTTCGCCACCAGCGATCACCTCGATCGGGAAGCCCATGGCGAACTGCCGCAGGCTCTTGATGGCGTCGAGTTCGGACACCTTGAAGCCATGCAGCTCGATGCGAGTTCCACCGATGAAGGTGGATGGCTTGACGGCGATCGGGCGCTTGGCGATCAGGTCTTCACTTGAAAACCCAATCGACTTGCCCTTTGACGCGACCACGATCCGGTCGGCCGAAAAGCTCACACTCGAAAAGCCGATGCCGAAGGGCTGCTCAGAGGCCATAATCTCCTCGGACCAGCCGCTCTCGGCGACGACGATCAGCTTCTGGAAATCGTCGATCCCGCAGCCGTCGTCGGTGACCATCAGGTCGCCATCCACGAAGTTGAAGAAGACCTTCGTGGCGCCGGCGCGCCGGGCATTCTGCATCAGTTCCGCCAGCACGACTTTCGACGTGCTGAAAAGCTCGCGCAGGTGAGAGATGAAATTTGTCTCGTTGACGCCCGGGGTGATGGTTGCGGACGTTTCCGCGGTATTTGCTGCGTTCTGCATTGTCTACTCCTCTAGCTAGAGTTCGCAGAGAACGCGCCTTGCCCCGGCGGGGTGTAGGCGAATCCCCGCGAGGGTTGTAATTCCGGCAGCGGCCGCTGCCGAAGATGGCTGCTTTTGCGAAGCAGTAAACGTCCGGTGGATCTCGCCGGCAAGTGAAACTGTGGGTTCTGCAAAACGCCCGGTATCCCAGGCGCTTTGAAAAACCCAGATCGAAATCTGGGTATGAAAGGCAGCTTACGCGGCCTCGAGTTCCTGCTCATCTTCCGCCTCGTCGATCGGATCGAACAACCCTTCCTCCAGGCGGTAGATAAGGTCGGAGCGCATGTCCTCGACGCACTGATCGAAGGACTGGACAAGCTTCACGCGATTGCGCAGCCAATCCATATCCATTTCGTCGATTTCATACTCCTCGTCATTGACCGTTTTGCCGAAGCGCAGATCGGTCAGCGGGTTGGCTAGGTTGTGCCTGCCACGCTCACCGACAGCCTTGCAGCGTCCGCATTGATTGCGCCAGACTGGGGCGGAGGACGGTACGATCCGCAATCCCAGCGTTTTCAGGACTGCGACCGAAGCCTGATCACTCGGCGCCGGCATATCGGGTAGCTCGACGGCCTGATAGTTGAGCTGGCCACAAGAGCGGCAGCGCGACTTCCACTCCAGCGTGACGCGCCAGGCTTCGTGCAGCACCAGGTAGCCCGCACTGCGGCCGGCGGTGCAGACGGAGTAGCCATCCGAGTGCTCCCGGGTGAACTCCTCCACGCTGCACAGCAGTTCTTCCCAGTAGAACGGGTAGTCAAGCGCCTTGTAGGCCGCCTCATTCAGTTCATTGGGCAGATCGAGGTTGTGAAGCTTGACACGGTGCGCGTATCCGCCGTCGTAGCGGAAGTGCTCCAGCAGGAAGTCCTGCATGGACTGCCGCGACCGCATGTCGACCTTCTTGGTAAAAATGCTCATCGGTGTCTCCTGAACAAAGGGGGCACCGACCCCTTTCGGGGAAGATGCCCCGAGAGGGAAAGCTCCAGGAAGGAGCGGTTAAGCGACCTTGCGCAGCTGATGGTTGAGCCAGACGTCGGCCCAGTCCTCGCCGGCGATCTTCGGAACAAAGACCTCGACGTGACGTGGCCCCGTCCTTTTCTCTTCCTTCTTCAGACGTCGCGCTAGCAAGAACGCGGAAGCCTGGCCGTCGTATTCGGAATTCGCATCGTTGTCCGCATAAATGCAGACCCGACGCACCGAATCCGGGATACAGACCTTTTCCATGTTGCCGGCGCTGATAGTCGCCCACACCGGCTTGCCAGTGCGGAGATGAATCGCCAGAGCCGTCTCGATGCCTTCGGCCAGGCCGAGTTCATCGGTGGCTTCGGACAGACGTACCGCAGCGCCATTGATGCCAGAGCTGAGGACCTTCTTCGCCTCGATGCCGGCGGCTTTCATGCCGTTTTCGAGGTAAGTCCTGTGCAGCGTGATGGCGTGGCCATCGGCGCCCTGGATCGCAGCGAGCATGCCCGGATAATCGCGGACCTTCTTCGATTTACCGTTCTCGTCGGGGACGTAGAAGCCAAGCTTCGAGTGAAAGCGCAGCGCCCTTGGGTACTCCGGCATCTGCAACCCGCGTCCTGAAAGGTAGCGGTCGACGTCATCGCCTGCGACGATCGGTTTGGCTTCATCCCAGATGCGCTTTGCCAGCTTCTTCATCCTGTCGGAGGAAGGTTCCGGCGCGGCGCGTGGCCTGAATGAGGTAACCCCCACCAATTCCTCCACATTGCAGAAGGCTTTGTAGAAGTCCCAACCGAGGCAGCCTTGCAGCAGCTTGAACCCGTCGCCAGGTCCGCAGCCCCTGCAGTAGTACTCGCCGTTGCCGTACTTGTCCGTGAACTGGAAGCGATCCGTCCCGCCGCAGAGCGGACAGGGTTGGTTGCGCCGGTTCAGAACTTTCTCGTCAACGCCTAGCCTGGCCAGGATGCCGGGCCAGTTGCCATGCGCCGCCGCCTTTACGCGATCGCGGCGCTGCTTCATTTCTACGGTGTCCATCATTTCAACTCCTATGAATGGGCACCGTCCCTTTCGGGCGTGATGCCCCGATTGGGGATGCTCCACATTGCGGCAGAGCGAACGCTGGTCGAACGCCAACCAGTAAGCGTTTCGGGAAACCCGAAAAAAACAGGTGCGAGGCTTTTCGCACGACCCGTAAGGCCGTCTGAAAAGCCCACAGACTGCTGTGGGTAATGGGAAGGGTCAAAGATGGGTTCGTTGCTGCCATTCACCCGAACGAAGCGCATTCATCGCCAGTTCGAAATCCGGCCAATACTCCATCGATTCCCGAGTAACAGGTCCCTCGAAGTACGTCCCGAGGTAGTGCCCTGAAGCGCTGTGCAATACCTGAATGGGCAGGCGGTAGCCATAGCGCGCGGCAAGCTTCCCGTACTGGGCGTCCACATACTGCTCTTTGTGGAGGACGATTCTTTGGCGGCCGAAGCTGCCAAGGATTTCCGCCTCATACTTATCGCCATGCCCGGAGAAGATTTCAGCAAGCAAGCCTTGCACTGTCTTGTCGTGGTGTGAAGTGATGATCACGATCTGCCTTGTCATTTGCACCCCTTCGTCAATGGGTTGGTAAAGCAGACAGGTTGGCTGATTGGACCTGGCGTTTCAGGAAAATGTGATCAATGCCTGACCAGTCCATGAAGTAGCAGGGTTGCCCTTTCCACTTTGCCCGGAAGAATCGGACATGCCAGTCTTTCCTGAGATGGAGGCCCTTCATTGCGCCCACCGCGTAACCGAGAGCCTTGGCAACGGGCTTCCAGTTGGTGCGGTGGGCGAAGGTGGCGAAGCGGATCTCGCGCTGGGCTTCGTACATAACGAACAGAGGTGCAGGATCTCGCTGGTCGCAGCAGCGGGTGGCTAAGACGTGCTTCATGTCTAGGCCGCCTTTCGCTGCGACCATGCCAGGCGAAGATGTTCACGCGACAACGTCTCGACGCAGGCCGTGTTTCCCGATCCATCCGGGAACTCGACTGCGAAGGCTTCGCCGCCGCCATATTCTGCGACGACAGTGCCCTGTCTGCCCGCGAGCAGATCGGTGCCAGGCTGATCCTTGAGCAGCTCTACGACATCGTGCTCAGAGATCGTGGCTGCAGGCTTGCTGCGGCGACGCCAGGCGGCAATCGCCAGTGCAGCGGGGAGGCCAAAGGGAACAGCGATCGCCAGGACGACGAGCGCCAAATTGAACGACTTTTTCATGGTGCTTCCTTTCGTAAAAAAGAGGCACCTATCCCTTCCGGGGGTTGGTGCCCGGTGAGGGGATCGTCTTTCGACGGGAGCGGATTCACTTGCGATGAAATCCGTAAGAACGGGCTGAAACAGCCAAAAAGGGCGAGGCTTTTCGCAGTCGCCGGCGGCGACTCTGAAAAACCTCCCGGAGGGAGGTAAAAGCGACCGGCTGGTTAGTGCCGATCGCGTTTTTGGATGCCCGCTCGCACGCGTGCCTTGGCTTCCGAGTAGGAATGGGACACGCTGCCGGCAATGACGCCGATGAGCGCACCCATGAAACCGATGAAGCCAGCTGCAACGATGTCAGCAGCCGTCTGCATCGTGATGGCTTCCATCGATGGCAGGCGGATCCACACCAGTACAGCGGTTACTGCCCAAATGAGAACAGAGATTTTCATGCGCATTCCTTTCGCGACAAAAAATGACGCAGGAACGCATATCCCGTCCGGGATTGCGCTCCCGGTCGGGATACCGGCGGTTGCCGGCGATGAATTGCTACGAGTGCGGGTAGTTACGGCGGTGACGCTTACGCTTCATGGCGTAGGCCACCTGCCGAGGCTGAGTCTCAGGCATCTTCGAAATGAACACACCGGCGAGGAATATCGCCAGCGCTATCATCGTGATAATGCCCGTACCGTAGTAGAAGAGTTGTTCCATGCTGAATTCGTTCATGACCTTTCTCCAACAAAGATAGACGGTTTGTCCTGTTTGTTCAAGAAAGTTTTACTCAGCTGGAATCTCCACGGTCATAGAACCAGTCCGGCACGATGATGCGGCCCTTCGGTTTCTCCTTGATGCGCTTCGCACGCACTTCCAGCCAGGTGGCCAGGGCGTTGAAGACAACATAGGCAGCTCCCGCGAGGGCAATCATCGGCGCGCCAGTGACCACGGCATTGACGTCGAACACCGGTTTCACCTTGGCGATGCCAAGGGCGGTGTTACCAATCAACGACAGGGCCATGAGCGCGGCCGGAGCTTTGGCGGCGGCACGGAGCCACTTCGCCAGCTCTTTCAGCCACTTCTTTTTGGTGGCAGTTTTCATACTGACCTCCTCACAAAAATTGCGGGAAGCCAGCCCCGGCAGGGGATAGCCCCGCGGGGATTGAAAAAAAGCCGACCGGATGGTCAGCTTCGTTGGCAGATTCATATCGAGAACCTGTAAGACGCTCGTCAGATGGGGCGAGAACCAAAAACCAGCAGCGTGTCCGAGATGGACGGAGGATGTGAGGAGGAAGGAGCTAGAGATTCTTCGCAGCAGCCCTGGGGCCGCTCTGAAGAATCCCCAAAAGCAGGGGGGGATTCAGGGTCTCAGCGAACGCGGTGACGAGCACGCTTGAATTTGTAGCTTTCGATTGCTTCTTCGACTTTGCCGCAGATGAAGCCAGCAGCAAAACCAATTCCGCAAACCGCGAGAGCCACCGGAGTAGCGCCCATGTACAAACCAATTGCGAACAACACCAGCGTTGCGAGGAAAACGATTTTCGACATGATGGGTACCTTTCGTGAGAAAGAGACACATCAGGTCCCAGGTCCGGGAAGACGTGTCCCGGTTGGGAGAAAATCGTGTTCGGCGCAAAAGCCGAGGATCCACGGGAGCGGAAAAACCCGAAGGTTTTGTCCGCTTGAGTCCCGTGGTGACCAGGTTCTGTAGACCTGATCGAGATCCGTTCATCGATGCATACAGCATGCATCTGTAACGCACTCGTGAGAGTCGCGTTGTGAACTTGCCGCAGGATAGACCGAAGTCAAATCCAGGCAGGCAACCTGCAAAGCAGGGGATATATCCGAAGCAACGGATGCAAGCACCCAGAGCAACGGTGTCAGCGATAGCAATCGCTGGTTGAAGACCGAAACAAGTTCGGTCGAGGATCCGGTCGGAGAACCGACAAAAATCCGTGCTGGACGGATCGGATCAAGATGCAACCCTCAGTAGCGCAAGGGAAGCTAGATTCACTGAAATCAGTGAATGGAGGCGAGTTCCATATCGGGGAACCACGTAAAAACGCTAGTTTACTAACTAGAAAAATCGGTGCCAATTGCGGGCTTGTGAGGATGGTAGGACAGGTTTTTGGATTTTGCAACCCCTGCAACCCATCCGGAAGCTTGCATAGAAATAATCCAAAACGGCCAGGGCCAGCTGCGTAGCCTTGGAGCCATGAAACCGAATCTACTCCTTTTTCACCAAGAGCTGACCCGCGTGTCTGCAGAGGCTAGTGCTGCCCGGGTCCGCATCAGGCAGGCACGCACCCTGCGTGAGGTCACCCGGCACATGGACGTTCGCGTCCGCCCGGAATTCCGCTGCCTGAAGCACATGATGACCGAGCTTCGTCGCTTGCACCGGGATGCCGAGCACCGCGCCGAACAGATCCTGCGCGCGCAGCTGGCCGATATTTCCGCCCTCCCCGATGAAAGCAAGCGCCGCGAGCTGGCGGCGATGTACCGCAGCTCCGATTGGAGACTGTTGCAAGGCCATTTCCCGAGGCTGGCGCGACTGGCGGAATCGGCGTCCAGAACGGACTCCCATCATCATCGGGGCCCGGCGATAAATTTCCCAGAAACGGGTGGCTTGCATGCGTAGCCTGACGGACATGACGCTCATCGACAAAGCCCGCGAATTCGCCATTCGTGCGCATGCTGCCCAGCTGCGCAAGTACTGCGGACGCCCCTACATCGAACATCCCGAAGCCGTGGTGGCCCTGGTCGCCTGCGTCCCTCACACCGAGGAGATGCTCGCTGCGGCGCTGCTGCATGACACGGTGGAGGATACCTGGGTCTCCCTGGGTGACATCAGGCGGGAGTTTGGTGCTGAGGTGGCCGACATGGTGGAGTCGCTCACGGATATCAGCCGACCCGAAGACGGCAACCGCGCAGCGCGCAAGGCGATCGACCTTGAGCACTTGAGGCGATCCTCGCCCCAGGCGGCCACCATCAAGCTGGCCGATCTGATCGACAACAGCGTCAGCATTGCCGCGCACGATCCGGCTTTCGCCAAGATCTACCTTCGAGAAAAGGCGGCCCTCCTCGGGGTGCTTGGCCATGGTGACGCGGTGCTTCTCGAAAAGGCGCACGCCGTTTTGCGGGAATCCATGGCCAAGCTGGGAATTGAGAACATGGGTTCGCCGGCCAGCAATCAGAAGGAGGCGGGCTGGTGATCACTCCGTCACCCAAAGGAGACGGCTTCTCGTACAAGCTCAACCCTTGCTTCAGGTCCGCTTTGCGCACGAAGGCTCGATCCGAGCCCCGTTGCGATCCTAACAAACATCTGGCTCGCTACGTGAGCCAGCAGGGCATTTCCCAAATTCCCCCGCCAGCTAAAGCAGGCGGTCCCCTTCGGAGATTCTGATGGCGATCGTGATCAAGGCGCTCATCCTTTGCGCCACCGACGACCCGGTCGAAGCGCGCGCGGCCGTCTTTCGCGCCTGCAACGGGGAAGTATTCGAGAGCTCCAGCCCGGTGGTCGATTTCGCGATCGGCATCGAGCAGACCGCTCAGATCGAGGACGACTACCAGGACGGCGCATTCCTCGCCCAGGTTTCTGGCGCCCAGCTCCTCGAGACGGCCAACAACATCACCCTCCCAATCTGAGGACCAAATGACCAGAAAAAGTCAGACATATACCCAGGCGCAGGCCCAAGAAGTCGCGCGGCAGCTCATCGAGAAGAGCCAGAGCTTCAACGCAATGCCGCTGCCCTTCGATCTCTGGGAAATCGAGGTCGACGGCGGTTGCCCGCCGCTGCCGGCGGCGCTCGCCCCCTGCGGCAGCCTCTTCGGCGACTGGATCGTCGAGGTCGAGCGCTGCATTGGCACTAGCGAGCCTCTTTCGAAGGCCGGCCGCGGCGATTTCTTCATCTCGTTCCTGCGCGGCAGGTCGCCTGCGGAAGCGGTTCTGGCCGATCGCGAGGAAGCGAAAGCATGATGGAGACGGGACGCCCCCTGCTGGCCCTGATCGTCGAGATCATCGACGAGCGAGCATCCTGGTGGGTAGAACAGATCAGGACGCTCTTCGAACGCGCCGGAATGGAAGACCTTAGTGCATGGCTTCTTTTTGCGCGCAGTGCCGTTACACCCGATGCGGTGCGCTTCGCCCTCCGGAAGTTTGTGTTGCATGTCGATGCCCACTCCCACGCTTGGCTTGACGAGGGCGAAGACTGGGATATCCGGATGACCCTGTACGAGGAGGCGTGCCGCTGTCTAGGCATGCTCATCGACACAAAAAACAGAAACGCCCTGACCAGCCCCCTACACTCGATCGCATGCTGAGCAATGAAACCAAGGATGAGATCCGCAACCGCCTCAAGGCCATCTCAGAAGCGATGCCCGCTTTTCGCTCGCGCCAAGGACAGAGGGTCATGATTGCCGAGGTGGCCAAGGCCCTTGCCCGCTGCCCTGACCGCGCCGCTGACGGCACCCATGTCTCTCCCGCCCCGGGCGAGGCGGTGGTCTGCGTCCATGGCGGCACCGGCATCGGCAAGAGCCTCGCATATTTTCTGCCCGGCATCATCCTGGCGCGCCAGAAGGGCAAGAAGCTGGTGATCTCCTCTTCGACAGTGGCCCTGCAGGAGCAGCTCACCGGCAGGGACCTACCGTTCTTCCTGAAGGCTTCCGGACTCGTGGCCAGCGTGGAGCTCGCCAAGGGCCGCACCCGCTATCTCTGCGAGTACCGCCTCTTGCAGGCGATCGAGGACATGAGCCAGGCCTCGATGTTCGGCCGCGAGCAGCGGGCCCGCAGCGTGGAAGCCGCGGACAAAGTTCGGGAGACGATCGAGCAGCTGGCAACGGACTACGCTGAGGGTCGGTGGAATGGCGACCGCGACCTGCGCCCAAGCATGGACGATGCCACATGGAAGATGCTGACGACTGACCGGCACGGCTGCCTGAGCCGGAATTGCCCGCGCTACCGCACTTGCGCCCAGATGGCGGCCCGCCAGCGCCTGAAAAGCGCCGACGTCATCGTCACCAACCACGACCTGCTGCTCTCCGATCTGGTGATGGGTAGCAGGATACTGCCCAAGCCGAACGAGGCCTTCTACATGCTGGACGAAGCCCATCACCTGCCCGATAAGGCAGTGGCGGCGTTCGCATCGAACCACATGGTGGGCGGGGAGCGCCGCTCGATGGAGAAGATCAGCGCCCTCACCGGTCCGCTGGTGCAGGCGATCGGCGCCGGCTTCGAGCCCCAGGCCGAGCGAATTGATGACTTGGCGGACCGCGTCCGGGACGACCTGAACAACGCCTTCAATTTCTTTGCCAGCCTGAGCCAGCTGAAGCCCACGCAAACCGTGCCGCGACCGACCCTCGAATTCGAGATGTCCTGCATCCCGGAGGAGTTCTTCAGCATGGGGGAGAACATCCGAGCAGGTACGAGCGACCTCATGACGCTGCTCAAGGAGGCGGCTGAACTGCTCGGCTCGCTGATGGGGTCGGACAAGGGCCAGAAGGCGCTCTACGAGAAGCTTGCCGCCGACACCGGGTTCTATATTGGACGGCTGGAGGAAGTGCACGAGACTTGGAAGCTTTTCCTCGATCAGCCGGATCCGGAGCACCCCCCAATCGCCAAGTGGATCGAGACAGTCACGCTGAAGCACGGGGTCGACTACAAGATGTGCGCCAGCCCGGTCGTGGCTTCCGGCCTGCTGCGCAGTTTGCTATGGGAAAAGGCCGCCGGCGCCGCGCTGGCTTCGGCCACCATGACCACGCTGGGCACCTTCAACGATTTCCTGCGCCGCAGCGGGCTGTCGTCCTACAAGAACGTGGCCTGCGTCGAGCTGCCCTCGCCCTTCGACTACGCGTCCCAGGGTACGTTGGAAATCGCCAAGATGAAGTCCTCGCCAAAGAACTTCGAGGCCCACACCGAGGAAGTGACGGAGCGGGTGCGTGGGCTGCTCGATGGTACCGCCGCCGAAGGTCTGCTCGTGCTCTTCACCTCGCGCCGCCAGATGGAAGCGGTGGCCAAGAGCCTGCCCGACGCGCTGCGCGCCAAGGTGCAGGTGCAAGGCGAGGGATCAAAGCAGGCGATCATCGTCGAGCACGTGCGGCGGGTCGATCGCGGCGAGTTTTCGGCGATCTTCGGCCTGGACAGTTTCTCCGAGGGAGTCGACCTTGCTGGCAAGTACTGCACCCACGTCGTGATCACCAAGCTGCCCTTCGCGGTACCGGACACCCCGGTCCTGCGCGCGCTCTCCGGCTGGATCGAGCGGCGCGGCGGGAACCCCTTTATGGAAATCTCCGTGCCCGATGCCGGCCGCAAGCTCGAGCAAGGGGTAGGACGTCTGATCCGAACCGAATCCGACAGCGGGCAGGTAACCGTGCTCGACACGCGCCTGTGGACCCAGAAATTCGGCCGCCAAATCCTGGCCGGCCTGCCGCCCTTCCGCCTCATCGCGATGGGCAAGGAAGTGACCTTGTGAAATCGTGTTTCTTGACCAATACCGCCCAAGCGACCATCCACCGGATGGCAGCCGGCGCCAACTGAACGAAAGGAGCCCTCCATGTCTGTCCAACATCATCTGCTCAACCTATCCCCTGAAGCCTCGTGTGCGGTGACGCTGTTCCGCGAAGGCCGCCGTGACACCGTCACGGCCGTCATCACTGAACTGCCCGACCGCTCAGGCCTGCCAGCGGAGCGTTCCTTCCAGGACATCGCACACAAGGTGCGCAGGATGTTCCTGCGGGACGCGGACGCCCGGCAGATCGCCTGGGTCTACCGCCGCGCCGGGGAAAACGCCGGCAAGGAGACGATCTTCCAGGTGCAACTGGGGGATGGCCCCGGTTGCACGCCGGCGTGGGTGGCTATGACGTCCGCAGGGCTGAGCACGCTGATCAACCGCGGTGGCGGTTTCGTGAGGCGCGTCTTCTTCCCGGAGTTCCGGACGCCGAGGGGTGAGGTTGGTCGACGACGACCGAAGGAGGTTCATGATGGTGTTCCCGTTTAACAAGTACTTCGCATCCTCATCCTCATCCCTAGGGGACGAGGACCCTCCCTACTACGCTCCTCTCCGGGCGGGCGACTACGCCGCCGCCATTCCGCTGCTCCAGCAGGCCATCCGGCAAGAAGATGGGCACGCCATGGGCGTGATGGCATCACTGCTCGCCATGGGCCGTGGCGTCGAGCAGAACATCGACGAGGCCGCTCTCTGGTTCCGCCAAGCGGCGGTGCGCGGCGACGTGCTCGGCCAGACCGCCTTCGGACTCTGCCTGGCGACAGGCCACGGTGTGGACAAGGATCCGCAGGAAGGCGCCTACTGGCTGTTCAGGGCGGCGACTGCGGGCCACCGCACGGCGGCCGAAAGCTTGGGCGATCTGGTGCTGAAGGACCAGTCGCTTGTCGGCAAGCACTTTTCCATGGATGATGTCGCGCAATTGATGCGCCGTTTGCGGAAATCATCCACGGTGCACTAGGGGAGAAATAAACCATGCCAACCATGACTGAAGCGCAACTAATCGTCGGCTGCCTTATCGGCGCCGGAGTGGGAATCACTCTGTCGCGCAATGGCATCATGCTGACCAATCCGGAGACGCGCCTGACCTTCATCAGCTGCATGATCGGCTTCGCCGGGATATTCGGGATTATCTGCGGGTTGATGAACCAGACCGCCTGATACTGGCTTCGATGTCCGGCGCGGCCGCCATCAAGCCGCGCCCCCTCAGGAAGGCGACCGTCCGGTCCGCCGTCCTCGCCCCCACTCCCATAATTTTCCGCAATCCCCCTGCTTCTGCGCGCGCCGCCAAATCTCCCACCGTCCCTATGCCTGTCTGCTTGAAGCAAGTGACCGCGGACTTGCCGATCCACGGCACCAGGTCGTCCAGGGCTGAGTTCGCGTCGGCACTGAACTGCATCTCCTGAGATTTCAGCAATCCGTGCCGCCACAGGTCGATTTGAGTTGGCTCTGGATGAAGGGGCCGTCCTACCTGTTTGAGGGTATCGAGGATCTCCTTCACTTGGGCCTTGCCGAATTCGATGCAGAGCGTCCGGAGTGTCAGCGCACGCAGTCCGCCAACAGTCTCGTAGCCGCGCTTCACGGCACGCTTGAGCGTGGCTGGAGAGAACCCAACATCGGTGAGATGAGAGTCGTCCGTGATGGATCGCGCGCGCTCCTCGAAGGACAGCTTGCGGTTCAGGCGATTCCGCTCGTACATCGCAGACACTGGATTCGGATTGGGCTTGAAATCCATACCGATCGCGTTCAGCAGTTCGCGGAGTTTGGCGACCATCGTTGCACCCACGTCGGGCATGCACTTCAACTCGTTCTCGCTCACCTCCGAGAGGTCCTCCAGGCAGTAGATGCTCAACTCCCGGAGGCGATGGCGGGTCACGGGGCGCAGCGGCAGCTCCTCGATCGGTGTCGTGCCCTGTAGGGTCCCGACGTCCTGGGCCTCGCGGTCCTGCGGCTCCCAGACGAATGTGTCGAACTTGATGGCCTTCGCCGGCTTCCCCAAGCGCACCGCGTCCGCGCGGTCGGCTTTGGCTTGCTGCACGGCCTGCCGGAAAGCCCGCAGGCAACGATGAAGCTCCTCCTCCGGGATGTCCAGGAAGTCGGATAGTGTGCGGATCTCGCGCCGGCGGGGATTCATGATTCGAGCATAGCCGATCCGGTATCATTCTGGAATGGCCAAAGGCATACACCCCTTCAAGAAACGCCTGATCATTTTTTGCGGAACCTCGCTGACAGCAGCGACCCTGCTCGGCCTTTATGCCCCCTCGCCTATCATGTTCGGCGCTGGCGTCATCGTTCTGGGATTGGCCATGGTGCTCGGCATCCTCAATTACCTGATGCGCCCCTTGCCACGGGAAATGATGCCAATGTTCGAGGAGCCCGCCGTCTCCGATAACAAGGCCAGCATCAATCCTTCATCGTCTGTCGCGGCACATCCTGAATCAACCGCTCGAAACGTGGTTCAGCTTTCGGTTATTCGAAACCAAAACCCCGAGTAACCTACCAGTTCCCTCTCTTGCATCTCACCGTGTCGCCCAAGGCCGGGTTGTCGATGAACTTGTTTCGTGTCCCTTGCTGTTCGGCAATCCACTCGGCTCGACGTCGTTCAGCGGGCGTGGGCGGATCCGCCCTGTTCCAAGCCCGTAAATACTCCATCACATCTTTTGGAACCACAAAGCCGTACTCAGAGCACATGTAGAAAATCGATCGCGCGAGGTTGCCGCGAACAATTGGTCGCGGTTCCACGTATTCGCCGTTATTCTCGAAATCGCATTGAAAGGTCTTCTGCCCGATCTCCACGGGAAACCGCTCCTCGCCTTCGATCTCAGCCAGTTTCCTCTTTCCGCGCGACGAATTGAGCTTCCTGAGGGCCGGCCACATGTTGTGCATATCTGCCTCGGCGTGGTCGAATTTCTCGCCGACATCCGGGTCTGAAGGGCATTCCGTCCGGTTCGGGCAGCCCAGACTAATCGCCATTGCCTGCGCCGGCATAGCATGTTCAATAGACATCCAGTCGGCTGACGTGTGTCCCTTGCCGTTGCTTCTTTCCTCAACAGGAAAACGTACGCCGCAATAGATGTCGCGCACTTCATCGCCTTTTTTATCGGAATAGTAGGTCCAGAAGTATTCGTTTCGCGTCGTCTCATAGTTCCTGATTTGAGTCTGTTCGGCCCAGGCGTGCTGCGCGGCGACTGCAATGATGGCTATGAGCACTCCAATTTTAAGCGGGTTCATAATGCTCACCTGACACACGGGACGGGAGTAACTGGCCCGCAATTCAGGTCGTCCCTAGATGGAGCGGAAACGCCTCCGCCCTTCAACCATTTCTCTATCTCGCCCTTTTTCGACTCCAGCAATCCCTTGACCGGCGGATTATGACTTTGGCAGGTGAGCGCCAATGAAACTGCCGTATCTGGATGCGCCCAAACAATTGCTCGCGCAGCATCGATAAAGGTCGGTCGTTTAATGGTGTTCGCAGCTATTTGCGGACTGATCATGTTGATAACCCCTACATATCCACTTACTGGATTGGGGTAGCCCGCGACCACCAAGGCATTTACGATATTGACTGCATCTTGCGCACCTATATTGTGGCCCCAATCCCCCGCGCACCAGTTCATGTGCTGGATGACGTCCGGATCGGATGTTTGCGCAAAAGTGCTGTTGTTGGCGAATGCGGAAAACAGGATAGTTACAATCACCTTCAGTGATGTCATTGTGTTGTTGGACATAAACCCCTCCAGAAATTAGTTCCAAAGTAGCTTACAAGCACGTCATCGCGTCGTTGTGATCGATTCTCGTGGTCATGCTATCTGAATGGTAGTCTTTACCCTTTATGGCGGCAACTGCCTCGTGATTTTCCAAACGCACATTAGGTGTCTGGGTAGCATCAAAGGCATGCGAATATCCCACACCAAACCGTGCTTTTGCGGTGACTGCCGTGACCGGCGGCAGGATTTACGCCAACAGGCGCGCGACATCTTCAAGGAGGCGTTGAGTACTCAGTTGGTGTGCGCCAGCGACTCTAACGGCCAGGTGCGCTTTCTGCGATCCTGTTCGCGACTGGAGGCTATGGCCGGCCTGCTTACCGACACCGATATTGACCCATCCCTGATCGGCCTGCAGTACCCGACACGCAACGGGTTCATGCATACGGTGAGTCTGGCGGAGATGGGTGATGCCCGCCCGCTTGGTCAGGATGGATGGCTGTTGCCGGACGGGACGGAAATCTGGTTCCGGGTGGCGCAATGAATCAAGGCCAGTTCCATATTGGCCAGCGCGTGCGGTTGGTATCCGTGCACCATCCCGTTTTCGAGAAGGAGGTAGGCTCCATACTCGTCGTCAAGAAGCTGGCGGGGGAATACTTATGGTGTTCGCCGGACAAGCTGTACCCGAGAAGAAAACGGAACGGCGAAATCGTGATGGTGCCGCCCAACTGGATGACTCTCTACGGCCCCGATCAACTCGAGCCTGTCTTCATCGCGAACCCCACCGAACATTCAGGCAAAATGGATACTCATCATGCAAAACTTCCATAATCTCCTGCGCTCCGTTCTCGAGAACGGGCACAGCCAATTCAATGCCCGCACTGGGAAGAAGTGCCTCGCGGTGGTTGGCTGCCAACTCCAGTACGACATGGCTGATGGCTTTCCTGCCATCACGACCAAGAAGCTTGCATTCAACGGCGTGAAGGGTGAGCTTCTGGGCTTCTTCCGTGGCTACACCAATGCCGCCGATTTTCGCGCGTTGGGCTGCGGCGTCTGGGACCTGAATGCCAATGCAACTCCAGCCTGGCTAGCTAACCCCTACCGGCTTGGCGAGGACGACCTGGGGCCCATCTACGGCAAGCAATGGACCGATTGGGCGGCCTATCGCGAGTTAGCCTCCGGCGACAGCGCCGCCGCCGACCGGCTCTTCGAGGACGGCTTCCGACTGGTCTGTGATGATGGCCGCATCTCCGTCTTCTGCAAGGGTATCAACCAGCTTGAAAACGCCCTGCGCAAGCTCATCTCCGACCCCTCCGACCGGCGCATAATCGTCTCTGGCTGGAACGTGGGCGAACTCGACATGATGGCGTTGCCACCCTGCCACATGGATTACCGCTTCGTGGCCTTTGATGGTCCGGCGCCGGACTCTCCCAAGGTGCTGCATGTGGTGATGACGATCCGCTCATGGGACCTTTTCCTGGGCGCCCCGTTCAACATCGCTTCCACCTCGATCTTTCTTGCCATCATGGCCCGGCTGGTAGGCATGACCCCGGGGACCGTGACGATCCAGGCGACCAATGCCCATATTTACGCCGACCACTTTGACCAGGTGCGCGAGCAGCTCTCTCGTGATCACCTTCCGCCGCCGGCGCTGCGGCTTTCTGACTGCATCAAGCCGGTGTGCAACTTGGAGGATATCCCCGGCATCTTTGCCCGCATCGAGCCGGAGGACATCGCACTGGAGGGCTACCAGTCGCATGCCGCTATCAAGGCGCCGATGGCAGCGTAATGCAAGGACGGGAGACCTGCATGCGCCAACATGACCCCTTCAGACCGCGTGTCGAGCCGGCCGGCGCCATTTATGACGCATTCCAAGACGAGGCCGCCAAGCGCAAAGGCCGCAAGTTCGAAGAGTGGGCGGCGGCTGAGATCGAAGCAGTTCTGCGTTGTGCCACCGAGCAGGCGCAAAAACACGGTTTGCGCGCCCCCACAAGGGACGAGATTCATCGTGCGGAGCGTTATGCCAGGGGTTCCGTCGACTATGGCGCGAAATGGGCATTCGGGGTTGTCGAGACGATGAGGCGGCCTGCGCAGCCTTCTTCCACGATGGCCTGAACATGCGGCCTTTCCTTCTCGCAGCGATCCGCTTTTACCAACGTTTCCTCTCCCCTCTCAAAGGCTACTCCTGCGCTTATCGTGTCCATACCGGGCACTGCAGCTGCTCTGCGCTTGGCTATCGGGCGGTGCGCCGCTACGGTGTCCTGCATGGGATTGCCGTGCTCCGGCGGCGGATCTATCTGTGCGGGGTGGCCTTCCGGCGCTATTCGCCTTCTCCCCGGCGGCGGCCAGCGGCGCAGCGTGGCGACTGCGACATCGGCTTTTGCGATCTGCCCTGCGATGGCGGCTGCGACAACCATTGTCACGTGCCAGGCGGACAGTTCGGGCGATTCATCGGTGAATTCGCCAGCTGCGGCGATTGCGGGAGCTGTGATTGGCCTTCACGGAACAGGAAGCGCGACGATAGGGAAGAGTGCGTCTATATCCCTCCCAACCTGGGCGACGGCATGAAGGACCGCGGCCAGAAAGCTTTTTCAGAACCGAGATGACTCTTTTGCAAGAATGACCGGCATAGAAAGAGGCCTTCCTAATGAACAAGACACGTCGCGCGCAAATCGAGGAAATCAGGGGCCAGATCGAAGATCTGAGGACTCGCGTCGAGGCTCTTTCCGAGGATGAGCAGGAAGCCTTCGAAAATCTCCCGGACAGCCTGCAGCAGAGTGAAAAGGGGGAGAAGATGGAAGAAGCCTTTGAAGCGCTCGATGAGGCAGCAGACCAGCTTGAGCAGGCGTGCAGCAGTCTGGTTGTGGCGATGGGCGATCAATCGTAGATTAAGGAGGAAATCAAATATGACTTATTCCAGCTGTGATTTTGTAGATTCCGTCATGAATGACTTGGTGGATCGCGGACTCATCAAGGAAGACGATCTTCCTGATGGCGACGACACCGTCAGCCAACAAGCTGGCCTGGCGCTTGCAGCAATTGCGAACCTGTATGAGGAAAATTCCCGGCTGAAAGAGGCCCTCCGCGGACACCAACAAGCGAGCACATAGGCTCGCTTACCCAAGAGCAAAGCAGCCGATCGTGCATTCCCCTTCCTTCCACTCGCGCCAACTGGATCTATTTTCCGAGGTGCTGCATGCCTACAGCGCCGAACGCGGTGGGGCTCTCGACAACGCCACCCTCTACGCCGATGTTGCCTGCCGCGCAGGCCTCCCAGCGGAAGCCCTGGCCGAGCGCGTCCCGGTCGGACAATCCGGCCAGCCTCATAACCTGATGGCCCGCCGGGTGAGGTGGCATCAGCAGACCTTGAAGCATGCGGGCATTCTTCAGCGGGTCGATGGGGAGCGTGGCGTTTGGAAGCTCACGGAGCCGGCCGGTGAAGACCTGAACCGGATCGGCCCGAAAGTTGCCGTTGTCGGCTTCTCGACCGATCTCGGCGTGGCGATCCTCGGCGCCTGCGAGACCGTATTCTCGCGCATCGACGCGCCGATCACCCTCTGCCTCACTTCCCCGCCCTACGCGCTTGCCAAGGCCCGGCGCTATGGCAATCCGAGCGAGGCGGAATACGTTGATTGGATCTGTCGAACCCTGGAGCCGATCGTGCGCAACCTGGTGCGCGGCGGTTCGATCTGTCTCAACGTGTCGAACGACATTTTCATGCCGGGCAGCCCGGCACGCTCGCTCTACCGGGAACGCATGGTCTTGGCGTTGCACGACAGGTTGGGCTTGCACAAGGTGGATGAGCTGATCTGGCACAACCCGTCGAAGCCACCCGGCCCGGTGCAGTACGCCAGCATCCAGCGCGTGCAGTTGAACGTGGCCTGGGAGCCGATCTACTGGCTCACGAACGATCCACGCGCCCTGCGATCGGACAACAGGCGGGTGCTGCAGGCGCATACCGAGCGCCACTTGCGCCTGATCCGCCAGGGCGGCGAGCAACGCGAAGCGGAATACTCGGACGGCGCCTACCGCATCCACCCGGGTCGGTTCGGCAACGAAACCTCGGGGCGCATCCCGCGCAATGTCCTGACTTTCGGCCACAGTTGCGCCGACCAGCGCGCCTACAAGGCTGCGGCGCGCGCCGCCGGGCTGCCTGCTCACGGCGCCCCGATGCCGCTTTCGCTGGCCTCCTTCCTGGTTGAATTCCTGTCCGAGAAGGACGATCTGGTAGTCGACCCGTATGGCGGCTCATTCTCTACGGCGAAGGCGGCCGAGCGATTGGGTCGGCGTTGGCTCTCGACCGAGGTCATGGTCGAGTACGTGCTGGGCGGTGCTACCCGATTCACGGACGCCGGCGGTTTTCGGCAACATCTTTTGGCGGCATGATGAAGAGTATCGACCTCAATCTCCTCAAGAAGACCGAGCACAGTTCGGACGTGCCCTCACGCCACATCCGCTTGATGGCCGCTGAGTTGGAGCGCCTGCAGGCCGAGAACAGCCGACTGGAAGCCGAAAACCTGACGCTTCGCAGCGAACGGGCGAACAAGCTGGCAGAATTCCGAACGGGTCTACGCCTGGATCGACAATCCTTCTCGCAAGAGGGCGGTGCTGGCTTTCACCGAGGGGCCTGAGCGGCAGATCGCCTATCGGTTCGAGGGTTTGCTGCGCGGCGAATACATCTGCCCGAAGTGCTATCTGCGCAAGGACGGCGAGGCGCCGCCGGCTGATTTCTGAGAGGAGCGGATGGAGCACATTAAAACCCCATGGCATCTTGTTGTTGGAAAACCGTTCGCTCCCGAGAGACAGAACTGGCCGGCCGACACATTCGAATATCGCTACTTCTCCGGCCATCACCTCTTACAGATTTGCGTTGCCTCGCCATCCGCGCGGGACATCGAGGCGTTCAGCAAAGGCCGCATGAGCGTCGGTCTCTACCGCGAGCAGAACGTGATCTTCTTCCTGTTCCGGATCGAAGGCTTCATGGACTGGTCGGACCAGGCGCTCTCGATCCGCATGGTTGCCGAAGCCGACCAGGAGCTGCCGCCGCTGCCGGAGGGCGCGCGTATCCCGCTCACGCTCGTCCTCGTCGATGCGGACAACGGGAACGTCGCGGCGCTTCGGATGGTGACCTACAGCCCGCACTTCTCGCGCGTGATGCACCGCTGGCTTCAGGCGCAAAAGGATCTGCCCTTCCGCAGGGAAGACCACATGGCTGCCGTTCAGGACATCTACCGCCGATTTCCGGATTCGAAGGCGCTGGCCAAGGCGGCATCATTCATCGAGCGGGCCGGCTCGAAACTCTGAAATTCCGGAACCCCCTGCCCTGTTTCGTTATTCTGGCAGCATGAGTACCCCTTCCACACCGAAGCGCTTCAATCTAAGTGAGCGCATGTTCGAGGCGGCTGCCGAAGCGGCTGTCGAAGTCGGGATTCTCGGCAGGGATCATTCGCGGTACGCCCGCCAGCAGCTCGATGCCGTATTCACGGAAGCACTGAATGCAGTCGGGTTCGACGATCTCGTCGGCATCCTCCGTTTCATCCTCGATGCTCACTATCCGCCGGAGATCTTCGACGGATCGAGCGGCGATCCCGGGCCGGTGTTCATCGCGCGGCTGCGGGAAGCGCTGGCGGGTCTGGATCAAGGCAAGCCCGCGCGATGAAGCCCAAAGTGGCCGTCGGTCGGCGTGGCGACACGATCTCCAACCTACTCCGGCTTGCGGGGTTGCTGTTCTCTGGCGGCGAGGTGACGACGCGCCTGGTTCGGGAGCGCTTCAACGTTTCCCGCGCGACCGCCAAGCGCTACCTGCTGCTGCTCGAAACGACGCTACCGGTAGAGGTACTTGAAGAGAAGGTCGCCGGCGGCTACTACTCGCCACGGAAGGTGATGCGCCTGCTGCCCGATGCCGCTGTGCGCGCTCGTTCCTTCACGGGGCGCGCAGCGGCGCCAACACTGCGGTCGATTCATGCAGTGCCTGGCGCAAGGCCAAGCCGTTGAAGACAGCATAGGCCAGGTAGGCGAGCGCCCAGGCCATCCCCACATCCCAGAGGCTCGCCGGGCGGACTGCAAACCAGAGCAGCAGCGCGAACAAGGGGGTAGATAGAAACTCACCCATCGTCACGGCGCGCGACGCCTGACGCGCATACAGCCCGTACAGGAACACCCAGGAAACGACCCGCAGGAAATCCCCGAGCAGCAGGAGGCCGGCGTCCACGCGGGCCGGCGCCAGTTCTGACCGGTAGAGCCATTCGATCGCCTGCGGCAGGATCAGCCACAGCGCCAGCATTGCCAGCGCCGCGGGCGCCAGCGTCACGGCAGCGGCGTGGCCGAGCACCCGGTTGAACGCTTGCCGGCCGGTCGCCGCCCCCAGCTTCGGCAGGTAGTGCACATAGAGCATCCCCGCCACCACCGCCGTCGTCCACTCGTTCGCCCGCCATACTGCCTGAACCATAGCGACATGCTCCCAGGAGAGCGAATCCGATATTCTGGCGCGCGCCAGGATCATGGCGATGGGGCTCAACAGCCCGATGGCGATCCCGGCGGGCGCGAAGTGAAGCAGGCGGCGAAGTTCGAGGCGGTCCACCGCGCGCGATCGGCGCAGGACGATGACAGCGGCGACGGCCGCGCCGAACAGGATGTGTCCGAGCAGCAGGTCCGCCGGCGGCGACCCAGTGGGAGACGCGAGGAGTAGGCTCATGGGCGGCAAGAACGAGGCAGCAGTCAGGGCGGCCGCGCAACCGGCACGGCCGGCGCCGATAAGGGCGGAAACGGCCAAGCCCGGGGGAACGGAGAGCCAGCCGGCAAGTAACGCCAAGAACACCAGTAATTGCTGTCCTGCCGGGACGATAAGGACGCCAGCCCAATGCATGAGCGGGACTGCCGCAAGCGCCGCCGCTCCGGAGAGAGCCATGCACGGGATTGTCGCCGCTCGCAGCCAGGCCGGCCGATCCTCAGCATGGCTCTTTGCGACGGTCGTGACCAGCGCCACGCCGACTCCGGCGAGGCTCACGCCGGCGACGAGATCAATCAGGCTGGCGAGCTGTGCCCAGGTGGCGATCGCCGCCGGTCCGCCCAGCAGGACGAGCAGTTTGTCGGCCAGGGCTCGGCCTACAAGTCCAACCAGGACGACGAGGAGAGGAAGAAGCAGACTGATGACGTGTCACCGCGAAGACGGCACCCCGGAATGATTCTGCCGCGAGAATGAAAATTTAACAACCAGCAGATTTCCCAAATCACAGCGGCCCGCTGCAATAACATCGAATCACTGAAGGCCAACCCCGGAGTTGCACAATGCTTGAATTATTCGCGGCAGAAGAAACCGCCCTTACGCTCCACACCCCGCTCGATGCGCTGATCGCCGAGTACCGGAAGAAATGCGAAGACATCAAGCGGATTTCTGCCTACGTCGCCGGCGAGACGGACGTCATGGGGTACTTCATGGAGGGCGCGCGGGTTGAACACAACGTCGGCAACTATTCCGCCACCTCGCTATTCCAGGTCGACCCTGCGATCCGCGCCCTGGACGCCTTCTTCTGGTCGCGCGCCATGCAACTTACCGACTGCCTGGAGCTGATGCCGGCCGACAAGCGGAATGAGTGGAACGAGCAAATCAGAAAACACCAAACCCCACCGTTCGAGCCGGATACGGTACGCGCGACACTGGAGTCGATGATCTCGCAGCGCGCCGCCTTCTTTTCCGAGCGCGTCGATGGGATTTTCCGGGCGCTCTCCGAGGTGCACCTGACCAACCAGCCCCAAGGCTTCAGCAAGCGGATGATCATTTCCTGGGTCATCGGCGGCTATGGTTCCATCAACCACGGCCGGGCGAACTACATACACGACCTGCGTTGCGTTATCGCGCGCTTCATGGGCCGGGACGAACCGCGCTCAAACATGACCTACACCGACCTTGACCGCATTGTCAGGTGCGGCGCTTATGGACAGTGGCACCTCTTCGATGGCGGCAGCCTGCGGATTCGCGTCTACAAGGTCGGCACCGCGCACTTGGAAGTCCACCCGGACATGGCCTACCGCCTGAACCAGGTGCTGGCGTACAAGAATCCCTCGGCAATCCCCTCCGAATTCCGACGCAAACCGGCCAAGCCCAAGAAGGAGCATGTCCTCGTCCGCGATCTCGTTCCCTTCGAAGTGCTGGCTGCCCTTGGCAACGGACGCCTAGATACCACCGGCCAGCGATTGTCTTTCTACGAAAAATTGCCGGCGGCCGCGGTTGAAGTCCTGAACTACATCGGGGGGGTGGCTGAAAGCGGTTATGCATGGGCGTTCGATTACCACGCAGAGGGTGTCCTGTATGAATTGCAGCGTACCGGTATCATGCCGGAGAAGCGCTCCCATCAGTACTACCCGACAACGGAGAAGCTGGCCAGGATCGCGGTGGAATTGGCCGAGCCGCAGGATGACGATGAGTTTCTTGAGCCAGAGGCCGGCCAAGGCGGGATCGCCGACCATCTGCCCGCCGAGCGCCTCACCTGCGTCGAGATATCCGCTCTGCACTGCGCGGTACTCAAGGCCAAGGGCTACAAGACCGTCTGCGCCGATTTTCTTTCCTGGAATCCGGGACGGACGTTTTCAAAGGCGGTGATGAACCCGCCGTTCTCGGATGGCCGCGCACTCGATCACGTGCAGCACGCTGCCAGCCTCGTTCGCCCAGGTGGTCGGGTAGTAGCGATCCTCCCCGCCTCAATGCGCGGAAAGACGCTTATCGATGGTTGGGAGCATACATGGTCAGAGGTCTACCAGGGTGAATTCAAGGGGACGGGCGTCGCGGTGGCGATCGTGAGGCTGGATTCTCTTAACCAATAAGACGGGCATCGCCACAAGCGAGGGAATGTGGATACATCCGTCCTGAAAAAACTTTGGCCGACGCCTTCCTCCCCGGCTCTAAAACTGACTCAGGTCTCTGACATCCTCGGCGTGTCGCCGGTGGAGGCCGGGAAAAAGCTGGCGCGGATGGAAAAGGCCGGGCTTGTCATTCGTTCCGGGCAGCGAATGTGTGACAGCCAGCGCGATCCCGTCATTCTGTGGGATACCACGGACAAGGGCGACGAGGAGATCGCAAAGTTTGAATCAACTCTTCCTCGCGTCACCCGGACACGTGGGCTGCTACCCCATCATTGGCCGCACGCACGGCTGGCTGTAGACGTGAAAAAGCCCCGGCCGGAAGATCCGGACACGGGGCTGGTTTTGAAATGGTCACACCCTTGCGGATGAGCCTTGTGGTTTGCCTCCCAAGTAGCGGACGGCAAAACTGTTGCTGATGAGGCTTTCAGCTCTCCTGAGAAAATCGCCCATTTCTGCGGCGATCTCTGCCGGGGAAGACGTCGCCTTGATACATGCGAAGCAAGCCCCCAGAACATTCTGCCCCTCGCTTGTGTACTCGCCCTTGATCCAGTACTGCCGGTAGTCCGAGTCGAACGTGACCCGTACCACCGCCTGGTTTGGCGAATACACCTTGAAGGCCACGTTCTTGACGATACGGTCGCCTGACCACCCCTGCGCCAACAGGTACCCAATTAGGGCGCTAACGACTGGATCCTGGCCTTGCAACACCCGTTCCATCTCGGCTTTAGTTGTCATGGCTTCCCCATATGGCCTGGCAGCAGGGCAACCTCGCGCGGGAAGTAGTACAGAACGTCATCCCGGTAGAACCCAGGCACGCGATTCGCTGGGTAGATGTCATGTTCCACACCCAGGCGGTAATCGGCGTCGCCATTACCGAACCACTCGATTGCTTGGACAACACCAGGCCCGTCCGGGGTTTGGCAGGACTGTCCAACTTTGATCACCATCTCTGGCTCCTTTCTGCCTTTCGGCGGTTGTGCCGTAGATAGCGTCGCCCTATGGGCGAAACCACCCACAGGCAAGTTGAAGGCATCCCTGACGACGGAAGAACCGCACCCGTCACGGAAAAAAACGCGGCGAACAGCTGCCGCTGTTACCCGACCGGAACGGTCGGATGGGAATTGCGCGTAACGTGCGCTTGCGTCCAGGTCACCCTGAAAAACTGATCCGGCGCGAGGCCGGCATGAACCGATGCCGCCTCTCCTACACCCAGCGGCCTGTTGGCGATTGTGCAAACTCCTCTGCCAACAGTCAATCATCGAAACCTTGCATGCTTCGCGGCCGCTCCTAATCTCCAGAATGGCGCTCGCTGTTCCTTGTCACGCCTGGCTCGCACATATTCCTGAACAGGATGCCCCGAGTCCGTACTCTGGAGGCATGGACACCAAGCCCATCACCGAACGCGAGCGCGCGCTCTTGCGCATGCCCAGCATTGCCAGCCAGTTTCCCGTCGAGATCGCTGGTGGGGTGGGTTGGAGCGAATTCACGGGTGAATGCCGCTTCTGCAAGCAGGACATCCCGGACGACTTGCTGCGCGGCGCGGTCACTAAGCCGCTGCCGTCCGTAGCGGTCATCGAGGCCGTGGGCGCCTGCCCCCACTGCAAGATCGCCACCACCTTCCTATATCGGCTGCACGACGACATGCGGATCACCGGGCCGAGGGCGGGCGGCTGGCGCACATGGCGCCCCGCGCCGACCGTGTGGCAGCGAATTCGTGACTTTTTGGGCTTCCCCGCCACGCATCGTGGATCTTCGAAATAGAACCATGGCCAAGCAATCGAATTCCGACCCCATCAAGGTACTCGCCTCGTCCCTGACGGATGGCTACCGCCATCGGCCTGACGAGATGCTACGTTTCTTCCTCTCGAAAATCATGAGCGACTGGGGTCTGCCCGAGTGGGTCAGCGTCCCGGAGAGCGCCCGCCCATTGATGGAGAAAGCGATCGCCGCCTATGCCCAAGCCGTTCGCGTCAGTGTTCCGTTCAGCGACATCCTCGGCCCGCTTTACATGGAGCTGGCCAGCCACGGCGGACGCCAGGCGCTCGGCCAATTCTTCACGCCCTGGCCGGTCGCCCAGATGATGAGCGCGCTCACCCTCGGCATGACACCCGAGAAGGAGGGGGATGGGCTGCTCCGCACGATCGACCCGGCCTGCGGCTCTGGCGTGATGATGCTGTCCGCCGCGAACTTCATCCTGTGCCGCGATGGGCCGGACGCGCTGCGGCGCTGGTCGTTCAGCGGCGTCGATCTCGATCCGTTCTGCGCGCGCATGATGGCCGTGCAGTTCATAGCCGCGTGCGCCGAACACAAGGTTCATGTCGGGGAACTGGTGGTGCTGCGCGGCAATTCGCTGATGTCCGACATGGATGGGTTGGAGGTCATCGTGCACGCATCAGCTCCTGCCGTGGAAGTAGCGCACGCCAAGCATCCGGCGCGGCTCGCGGCGATCAAGGAGGTTGCCGAGACGGCACAGCTCGATTTGTTCGCGCAGGCTGCCTGAAGCATTTCCTGTTGTAGTTTTCCAAAAGCGCCATAGCGAAATCCGGATCATTGAGTGTGTCTGGCGCAGCGCCGCTGTGCCTCACCTTCAACTACAGGAGATCGCACATGCCCCCGGTCAAGCAAGCCAGTCTGTTCTATACCCACGGTTCCTCGGACAAGGAATACCACGCACAGATCGTCGAGCGCGGCGACGGCTACGTCGTCGATTTTCAGTACGGTCGTCGCGGCGGCCCGCTGCAAACCGGCAGCAAGACGCCCTCCCCCGTCGCGCTGGACAAGGCGACGGCGATCTTCGACAAGTTGGTGAAGGAGAAAACCAGCAAGGGCTACACGCCCGGCGAGTCCGGCATGGCCTATCAGGGGACTGACAAGGAGTCCGCTTTCTCGGGCATCCTGCCTCAACTACTGAACCCCATCGACGATAGCGAGGCCTCCGCCTACCTGAACAGTCTGGACTGGGTGATGCAGGAGAAACACAACGGCGAGCGCGTGCTGGTGAAGAAGCTGGGCAACGAGATCACCGGTATCAACAAGAAGGGCATCGTCCGCCCGCTACCCGAACCGCTGGTGGCGGCGTCCCGCGCCCTCGAAGATGATTTTCTCATGGACGGCGAACTGCTCGGCAGCTGCTATGTCGCCTTCGATCTACTGGAACATCGGGGCCATGACCTGCGCACCATGCCCTACGCCAAGCGCTACACGCACCTGCTGGGCTGCGTGAATGTCATCGGCGGTTTCATCCGGGTGTGCAGCAGCTACACCGACCCCGGGGCCAAGAAGGCGGCGCTCGACGAGTTGCGCAAGGCGGCGCGCGAGGGTGTGGTGTTCAAGCGCCACAGCGCTCCCCATGCCGACGGGCGTCCGGCCAGCGGCGGCGACCAGTTGAAGTTGAAGTTCTACGCGACAGCAACGGTGCAGGTGATAGCGGCGAAGAGCGACAAGCGCAGCGTGCGCATCCAAGGATTCGACGATCAAGGCCAGCCGGTGGAGATCGGCAGCGTCACCATCCCGCCCAATGCGGATATTCCGGCAGCGGGCGAATTCATCGAAGTGCGCTACCTCTACGCCTATCCCGGCGGCTCCCTCTATCAGCCTACTTACCTCGGCAAGCGCAGCGATCAGGAGGCTTCGGATTGCCTTATCTCCACGCTCAAGTACAAGCCCGAGGGCGACCTCGCGCAGGCGGCGTAGATCATGGACGGACTCACTCAACTGCGGGTGCTACGCCCCGACCTCGAAGAAGTGCAGCACCACGCCGTCATCGCCTCGCTGGTGCGGGCGGGCATTCCCGAAGATCGCCAGTTCCATAACGAACTGGGCCGCGAGGCGGAGAAGCTCTACCCCTACGGCCCCGGCGTGATTTTCCAGTCAAAGCACCCGCATGAAACGCGCTGGCTGAAAATGTCCTATCCGGACGGCCATATCCCGGTCGCCCTGCTGCGCGACATGGCGGCGGTCGGCTGGACGTGGGACGCTGGAATGCGCAAGCTGAAAGGCTACGATCCGCTGGCGCCTATTCCCTGCGCTCCGGCTTTCGGCGGGCGGGTCGAGATCTACATCATGGCGAAGGGCACCGGCCTGTTCGGAAGCTGGACGAAGGAGGAGAGTAGGCAACATCTGCGCGAGATCAAGAAGGTTCTCGCCATGCATGGTTTCGGCAAAGTCCCGCACCACAAACTGACCCTCGCCGATCTGCTGTAATAGCGGATACCCACACACAGGAGATCAATGTGAGCAACTTCGAAAACCGGGTGCACGACTACCTGACCCACGATTCATCCCGCTGCCCCGTCTGCGGCAGCGAAGACCCGGATTATGGTTCCGGCGACTTCGGCAGCGAAGCCTCCCAGGAAGTCAGCTGCGGGGTTTGCGGTTCGGTCTGGAACGACACTTACCAGCTCGATGGCATCGAAATCATCCAGATCGGCCAAAAGATCGACGACCCAGACATCCAGATAGAGCGCTACCCCCTCATCCTCCGCTGGCTGGTAATCGCGGAACCCGGCACCACCCCCATCCTCGACGGCCCCTACGAGAGCGACGCGGCTCGTCTGGAGGCAGCCCGTGCCCACCTGGAAGCTTCCGTCTCGCGCGAGCAGCTCTCGAAACTCGACATCGGACAGGACGGCAGCCCCGATGTTTCGCCATTCCTGTCGGAAGAGCTTGAAGGAAAATAATACCCGTGATGGACATCGAAAGACTGCGCGCGGCCCACGAAGCGGCCTGCGCCACCAATACCCTTTTCAGCATCCGCACCGAAGACGGCGATGATGAGGCCGCGACGGCGATCCGCGAGTTCTACGGCCTGGCGATGGCCGCTATGCCGGGGCTGCTCGATGCCGCTTCACTGGCGATCCCCGCCGACCCGCAGGCCCGCGACAGAATCGAGGCCGAAATGACCCGGTTCATGCAAGCGCGCATCGAGAACATGCAGATTCACCCCGAGGATATTCCTTCGCGGCTTGCAAGGTACGGTCTTATGCCCCCTTCCGCTTTCGTGGCCGAGATGCGCGAGCGCATGACGTCCCAGGAGGACGGCTACGAGTCAGGAACCGAGATCGACCGCGAGAGCATGGCCGACACGCTGTTCGAGCACTACGACTTCGGCGACGGCGTGCAGGTGCTCGACCACGGCCGCTGGGACACCAGTGACCCGCTCGATTACATCAAGACCGTCTATGTCGAACACCAGGACGACACGCCGGACGCCGATTCGCACAAGGTCTCCTTTCATGTTCGCTTCACCGAGCGCGGCGCGGCGCGGGAAGCCTATGCGCTGGAATGCGACAGGGGGCAGGATATCGGCGTGCCCCTGGTGCCCTGCGTCAAGGTCGAGTACGACCTGTCTTTCTGGGGCGGCGATTATGAAGGCGTGGGTCAGTTCGTGCATATCCCGCTCTCGCTGATTGATGAGTGCGCCCTGCAAGACCCTGATGGCGATGACGGCGTGGAGCTGGCCTTCACGAAAACCACCAAACAGGACAGCGTCCACATCATTCACTATTCGCTGGACGAGCTGTACGACCAAGGGGGTAACCCTATTGGGCATCATGGTGTCCGCGCCGCGCGGCCTGCATGAGCACGGCCATGCACGACGATGTCCTGTGCGCCAGGGCATTCCAGATCGCCGACGAGAGCATGCTGGCCCAGCTCGAATGCCATACGGTGCGGATTCATCTTGGCGACGCCGGCGCGGCCCCGCTTCGGTCTGTGCGACGACAACGGATTCGAGGTGGGATCGCTGGAGCTGGTCGACACGGCGATCAAGGCAGCCTTCGGTTGGTTGAAGCAGCGCGGCCTGGCTATTCTGGGCAAGGACGCGCAAGGCGAGTTCATCGAGTTGGTGAAGTAGCTTCCGCTGGTTTTCCCTGAATCACTCAAGGCGTCTCTCTAGAATTGGACTATCCATTCAGGGAGGAATCATGTCTCAGAAGTTTTTCAAGACGACGCTCACCGTCGAAATTATCTCCGAGGAGTGCCCGGTGTCCGAGCTGGGACTGGACGACATCGCCCACCAGATATCCCAGGGCGATTGCTCCGGCGAGATCACCAAAACAGAAGTCGTGCCTCTTACGCCCGGCCAGGCGGCCCAGGCTCTCATCGATCAGGGATCAGACCCGGACTTCCTCGGCCTCGGCGAAGTCACGCCGGAAGCGGTGCCTGCGGTTGCGGTTACCGCTCTTGCACCAGAATCGGTTATCGCCTTGCTGCGGTCATGCCTGAAGGAACTCATGACCAAATCAGAGGCCGGCGGTGGGGGCGGTGATAAGTTGGCCGAGGAAGCCGATGGTCTTCGTAAGCCGACTGCGGTGCTGGATCATGCTGTGGTGCGGGATGCCATGATTTTTGCCGGTCTGACCTACCCGGACCTCCTGCCGGTATTTGCGGCACATGAAGACGACCCATATGTGAGCGCGGCGCGACATCTGATCGCCGGTGACGACGACTTGGCAATCGACGATCGAACCGTCACCTGCGAGGTTGATGATGGGGCCTGGGTGCTGACCTGGATTCGGGTGTCCGATGAGGAGGCTGGCGTCGAGAGGCAGACAGTATGAGCAACGTAACGCTGCCCAGCGCGATGCGCGAGAAAATCGGTTCCGTGATGATGCAGGACATCGTGGGCGTCTATGAGGTGCCGGAGGATGTGCCCGAATGGACGTGGGTGGAGCGGGAGGCAAGCTTCCGCCATGTCCGCAACGGACAGGGCGGCGTCTGGGAGTTCGTGCTCAACCTCTCGCGGGCATTCCCGGACATCCCGGAGCGGCTCATGTCGGTCATTTCCCAAGCGCGGGCTTCCAACCTGAGCTACCTGATTTTCCATCAGGGCACATGACAGGCTGCGGCTCGCCGCCTGAATGAATCCAGAATCGCGATGCCTCTCTCGATAGACTGGCTGTAGTGACACAACTACTACCGAGGAACGACGCAATGGCCGGAATTCTGACATTCGACAAGAACGAGGTCGCCAAGCTTGTAGCCCACGCGAAGGCGGCGAAAACCCACAACCCATCCTACGAGGATCTCTTCAATGCTGCCTACCATCGCGGTGGCGTGGTGAAGGAGAAGAGCGGCTGGCCCGATCGCGGCAACCTCGACGATGCGCTGATCCCGGCCGCCCTGCATTTGGTCAAGGATTAGGGTGTCTACTTGATGAGCAATGGCATTCCCGTTCTGCCCAAGAGCGACGGCAAACCCGGAAGCGAGGTGGCTTATGCGCGCGAAGCATCTCCGACCGTCATGGATTTCGACGACTGGTATGAGAACGCGGGGCGCATCATGGGCGGGGACGACAGTGTGACCACCTTGCCGGTGGAGATGTTCGTGGAGGAGTTGAAGAAGGCCGCTTCCGTCATCCGCCTGAAGGTCACGAGCAGGGCGATTTCCCTGTTGCCCAGCAAGTAACGCCGGAAGACGGATAGCGCAATGGAAGTCTTTGTCACATCGTTCTGCTTCAGCAATGCGGCTGGCGGGACCGGCGTTTCGAAAGGTTCTCGCTTCACCGAGGAGTTTCCCTGCCCCACGGCCCGAGTGAAGATCAGGAATGGTTTCCACGATTACGAAACGGGTTGGCGCTTCATTGGTGAATCCGCCGATCCGGAATTGGCCACCTATCTCGCCGTTCATGCCGGAAAAGATGATCTCCGAGTCTTCGTGTCTGAGTTCGAGCTGGCCGACCGGCGCGATCTCGGGCCCTTGATTGACTTCGTGGAAGGTATGGAAGCCGATTCGGACTGACTCATTCAAACCAGAATCGCCTTACCCACCCCGCTACACTAGCCTCATCAGCTGCAAGAGGACATACCCAATGCAAATCCAGTTTGACAACTACGAAATCAAGCCTGTCGTTGCCCTCGATGAGGACAACGGAGTGATCCCGGTGCGCCTGTTGCAATCCGTGCCGGTGGCAACCCACGAGCCGGCGGGCGATGAAGACACGGAGATTGCCTGCTGGTCGATCTATGGTCACCTGCCCGATGGTGGCGTGGAGTGCGTGGCAGATTGCCCGACACCGGAATTCGCGCAGCTCGTCGCCGAGGCGCTGGCGCTTAAGGGGCAACTGGGCGCCCGCGCACTTCAATAAGTGGTTCATCACGCATGCTCCACTACCCTCCAATCCGCCCCTCGCTGACCCTGCTGGCGTCTGGGCGGCGCCCCACGCCCGATGAATGCGCCCAGATTCGTGCTTGGGGCACAGCCCTGCGGCCGCGCAGCTCGCAGCACTGGTTCATGGCACGAACTGGAAATGCGGAAGCCAAGCTCCTGCACATAATAAAGTCTTGGAAATGCACGTACGAAATCCCGCTGGTGCCGCTGCCTGAGAAAACCGGAATAGCGTCCCTGCCGGGCGTGGCGCGATCCCAGCTTTTGCCGATGTTCTAGATGAACTCAAACGAGACTACCCATGCTCCCTGACTCTATCGAACTTCCGCCTGAACTGCTGAATGGTGCGCACGTTGTATCGTCTCGGCCGACCATGCGCTACATCGCCTCCCTGCCCGGCGTACCGGCGTCGAGCTTGGTGATGGGTCTCACAGTCTTCGACTTGAGCGACGGCCGCAGGGTGTTCTGCTGCACCGAACTGGCGGACAATCCTGGGCGCAGCGTCACCAACGCATGGCCGGAGCTGGCGCAGGATCTTCTCAACGAGGTCGGCAACGCCGACTGGGAAAATGCCGTGTTCGTCGAGCACTACTTTCCCGGTTCTTACGAGGAGATGAGGTGCGGCGAGATATACGATCTGGTCGAAATCGACTTCATCGCCGGCGGCTTTCCCCAAACGAAGTGGCGCCGGTTGCAGTCCGAAACTACGCGGGAAATACCGCGTTTCAAGGGGGTTGCGGAAAATGGCTGAAGTTACCAACATCGCTTACGTTCACCACACCTACAACGAATGGTGGGGATGCAGCGCGCCGGCCGGCGCCGGCTGCGACAACTGCTTTGCTACCGCGCTGGACAAGCGCACCGGGGGAAACCATTTCGGCATCGGCACGCGGCCGCGCCTGACCGGCGAGAAGAACCGCAACCTTCCCTTCCGCTACAACCGTCTCGCCCAGGAGGCCGGCGAGCGGCGGCGGGTTCTGTGCGGTTCCATGATGGACTGGTGCGACCTGCACGCCCCGGAAGGCGCACGTGAGGTGCTGTGGCAGAAGATCAGGGCGACGCCCTGGCTGGACTGGTTGCTGCTCACCAAGCGTGGCTCCCTCATCGAGCGCTTCCTGCCGGAGGACTGGGGCGACGGCTATCCGAATGTCTGGCTGGGCGTGACTGTGGAGAACCGTAGAAGCGGTTTGCGCCGAATGGAGCATCTGCGGCGCATCCCGGCAAAGCTGCGCTTCCTGTCGATCGAACCGCTGCTGGAGGATATGGGTCAGATCGACTTCACGGGCTTCGCCTGGATCATCATCGGGGGCGAATCCGGAACGAAGCCCCGCAAGATGGAGCAAGCCTGGGCTGAGTCCCTGATCAACCAGGCGCGCGGGAATGGGCTCCCGGTATTTTTCAAACAGCACGGCGGTCGAGGTAGGGATGCCGGCGGCTGTCTTCTCAATGGCATCGAAATCAAGGAGTGGCCGAAAGCGGCCTGAGCTGACGATGATATCCACCACCTATACCGTCACCGAGCGCAATGGTTGCCGACTCATTTCCGGATCGCCCCCAATACAAGCCATTTCGATGCTGGCCAAGGGCATGCCCAGAACAGCCGTGATGGATCCACACGCCGCCCGGATTCTGGATGTCAGCTTCGCCATGGGGCAGCCGAGCGCTCTGGCCGCTCTGATCGCCGATCCGGAAGTGTTGTTGCAAGCGCGGCTTCGCGTCGCGGAGGAAAGCGACAGACTGGGGCTGTCCTCCGCTGCGCGGGAATGGCTGGCCACCGGCAGGCAGGGCACCAGCAGCCTGACGATTTTCTCCCGCATGACGGGGAAGGAGATCGAGCGCGAGGATCACCCGCACGACCCGGACGATCTCTGCCGATGCCGCCGACTTCTCGACGAAGTGCCCGAATTCCAGCCGCGACTGCCGGAAATGGCTGCTGTTTCCCCAGTATGGGCCGGGCTGGTTTCAGCTTGGGACGAGCTCTGCGTTCTCATGGACGAGGAAGCACCGGACTGGCGCGTGGGCAAGGGCAGGACGCCCAAGACCAATACCAGGATGAAGGCGATTATTGAAGGCGGTCTCGATCGAACTTAACGAACAGCCTGGCGCACGTCAGGCTGTTGGCATTCACGCGCCGTCCATCAAGGCAGCCGGGGATGCTGCGGGCACCTGCCCGGCTGAAGCGGCGTGCTCTGTCGTTTCGCTTTCTGACTCTACCTTCATTGGCATGATGAGCGAATGGAAGTCGCGCGCCCCAACGTAAACGGCATCCGGTTCTTTGCTACCCAGTCGCAACGTAATGGCGGAACCAAAGCAGCCGGCGGCGCGGATGGCGTCGAGCAGATAATTCGCATTGACCATTGTGGTAAAGCTCGCCCCAAGCTGACCTCCGACGATGAAACTCCTCGATATCAGGTCGCGGAAACTCACGCTCAAACGCCGTCCCTCTCCGGTGATGGTCACGGCGGGAAAATCGTTCTTGCAGGCCACCCTGGCGACTGTCATCACGGTGGCGGCATCTTCAGCTGCCAGCAGTGCAGCGGCGTGATGGGTGCGATTGTGCTCAAGTGGAACCCGGTAGTTCATGTAGTGATCCCCGTCTATTGCCCGGACGCGGAACTTAGCGTTGGCCGCAGCGAAGCAAACCAGGCGTGGCGGCGTTTTAACTGTTTTGTCCGCATCCGTCTGGGCCGTCTCTACCGGAACCGAAAGGGCGACGGCGCCCGCCGGTTTCGCCGGCGACTTTATGTTTCTTTGCACAACGAACACTTCTTGTACGCCAGCCCCTTTGGCAAGGACTTTTACGAGGGGAGCGGGTACGATTACACCCTGCATGGTTCCCGCCGGCAACTCAACCACCGGGAGGGCATCCTCCACCATATGCAACCGGTGACCGTTGGTACCAACAATGGCGCCAGAAGCAAAATCAAGGTACAGACCGTTCAGATAGGGGCGTAAATCGTCCTCCGCCATGCCTGACGCCAACTGACTGATCCTGGCACCATCCAAGCTGAACGGACGCACGACTAAATCCCAGTCCTGGCGGTTGAAATCCAGTAGCTCGCGCGTTATGTCCGGTATGTGCTCCTGCGGATCCAGCGCGGAGAGCTTCAGACCGTTGGCTTCCATCCGGTCGTCCGTGCAGCGCAGCTTCAGGGTGGGCGAAACCAGCAAAGCGGCCTTGATCCCAGACACCGGCAGCAAAACCGGGCGGTCGATTTCCGGCTGCGGGCAGTCGATCCACATGACCGCGTTCAAACTGGCAGCGACCGCCCGCAGCCCGTCGAAAAATAGCGCCGGTTCTTGCATACCGAGAGCCTCGCCCTTCTTCCCGGACAGCGTGAACAAATGGTTGAACGAGTACGTTTGCTTCATCTATGCCTCCGTCTTGGTGGTTGTGAGCGTCTGAGAAACCGGGTTTTTCGGCAACGCGCTGCGCTGGAGCAGTCTCCAGGCCAGGCTTTCCCTAACCTGGAACGCTTGGAGCGGGTCAGCAATGCCATCGAGCAATCCTTCCACCAACTCGCTGAGGACACCGGCGGCGCCCTGCGCATCCCCGTGCGCCAGGCCGCGGTCGAGGACATCTAGGTAGTTGAGCAGCGAAAAGGTGCGCAGCTCGACGCCCAGGCGCGGCGTGTCGATTCGCGCCCAGCCACCCGCCTCCCAAAGCAGCGGCTTGCTGCAGCGGTAACTGCCCATCAGGCGCACCGAATCGACGTTGTTGCCGTCCGGAATGGCGCGGCACAGCATCGCCAGGTCGGACGCCTCCACCGGCTCGTCGAAGTCGATGGGCGCGATGAGGCCCGGCACATCGCCGCTGCCGTAGTGCCTGGCCACGGCGACGAGGATCTCGCCGGCGGTCGCTTCTTGACCCAGCGGGATGCCCAGCGCGCGGCAGTACCCGGCCAGGGACTCGGCCAAGGCATGCCACCACACCTGGCCGCAGGCCTCGGTGACATAGAAGCGGCGCAGGTTCGCCGCCGCCGGCTCGATCCCGGCGGCCGTCAGATTGAAGGGCGCGAACAGGATGGCGACGAGCGGCGTGACTTTCGGCGCGCCCCGGAAGGCCAGGACGCCGGTGGACATGGAATGCGAAGTGCTCATGACTAACTCTCCTTGCGATGGACGAACGGAAACGGACGCAGCGGGGAGGCCGCGCCCGGCGGGACAGCTAAAACGGGTTCGAAACTAGCCGCGCGGAGCGCGCAGCAGCCACCGATAGATGCCGAGCATCGAGGTGGCTGAGAAGACCAACTGCATGACGACCAGGCCACGGGTTTCCGTGACCAGGCCGAAGGTCAGCCAGAAAGCGTTGCTGACCAGAAATGCGACCCAGCCCCAACCGGAGGACCGGTTGTTGAGCGCGAGCATCAGCGCGCCCAGGACTCCGAAGATGCAGCCCAGCCATTCGAGCGCGGTGAGCATCATGCTGCGGCCCTCGTCGGCTGCGCCTCGGCTTGCAGCCAGTCGGGCGGCGTAGCGCGGTGGAAGCGCACCGTTGCCCAGTAGCGACGAGAGCGCGCGCGCACCGCCTCGCGGTGATAGCGCCACCCCACCTCGGAAGTCTGGCGGACCAGCTCGCCGTCCTCGGCCCACTTGATGAGGGTCGTGGTGCACACCCCTGCCTCGTTCGCCGCCTCGCTCAGGCGCAGCCAGTCGGCGCCGAGCCGCTTGGCCTCCGGCTTCTTGCGCCTAACCTTCAGCAGGCGCTTCAGCATCGGCTCGCTGATGTAGATGCGGCGGCGATCCCACTTAGCGCGGCTGACCTTGATGGTGCCGTCCTGAATCCGCTCATGCACCCATTGCACCGTCGCCCCGGCCTCGGCCGCCGCTTCCTCGACGGTGTAGCCATGGCGCGACTCGATGCGCTTGATGACGGCCTGGAGGGTGACGAGCGGGATGCCCTGGGCCTTGCGCCAGGCCACGCCTTCCAGCAGATGGCGCAGGCGGGCGACGGTCACCCCCGCGCGGCGCGCGGCCTGTTCCTCGTTGAAGCCGAGCTTCTCGCGCAACTGTGCGACCTGTTGGCGCGGGACGTACTCCACGCCGCGCATCGGGCCATTCGTGCCGGTTTTCGTCTTCAACTTCCCGGCCTTGATGAAGGCGCGCAACTCGCGCCGGGCGAACAGGTAGAGGCTGCTGGCCGTATCGAGCGAAAGCCACGACTTTTCGCTGTCGCCGGTCGGGCAGCGGCGCGCCTTCCAGCGCGTGGCGTCCGTGCGGGTCACGTACTGGCGGCCGTCATGCGCCTGCACGGCCAGCATGCAGTTCTTGATGGCGATCTTGACGGTGCCAAGGCTGCGGCCAACGTAGGCCGCAACTTCGCTCAACGTCATTCCTGGCGTCCAGGGCCGGGTCAAATGCCGCTTGGCGCCGTGCGCGAGCGCCGGGTAGCGGTGCACGAAATCCTCGAAGGTCTTCGGCGCGCCCTTCCTGCCCCACAATTCCTTGCAGGTCGCGCAGGTATGTGGGTGTTGGCGCTCCTGCCAGCGCCGGAAGGTCGCCCGCAGGTTGTCGGCAATCGGCTTACCATGCCACGGCATGGGACGGCCGGCGCGCCGGTCAGCGATCAGCTTCTTTGCCGCCTTCGGGTCGATCCACCATGTTCCGAACTGCGTCGACGGGCCTTTTTTCCCCAGCGGATTGCAGCGCACCGACGTAGGAACGTAGCCCATGCGAGCAAATTCCGAAAGCTTGTCGGACCTGATCCCCAGCGCGCTCCGGATCGAGCTGAGCATGATGAAACCCTTTGGTGGGAACGTCCGTTTCGCCTTGAAGGCCGCCCATTCCCCGTGAGGAATGACGTAGAGCTTGCCGATGCGGCGTGGCCGCAGGTGCCCATTGTGGATCGACTGGTAGATGATCGCCTTCGAACCGATCTCGCGGCCGGCCTGCGTGGTCGTGATGCCGCCCAGCACGTCGCTGCTCTGCATGCCGATCACGTTGATTCGCACCTGAACCGCAACCCGCGAGCGCTCGGCCCCGGCGTCCCCGGTGCGTTCGCGCAGCCGCGCGGTCAGAACGGTGGCGATCTCCGTCGTGCCGATGCTGCCGACGAGGGTGGCCAGCAGCGCGATTTCCGGCGCCTGCCATTCGTAGGTGCCTTTCGCGCCGAGCTTCCTCGGCGGCGGCCAGTCGGCTTCCTTCGGCGCGCGGCCGTGCCAGAGCGCGAACAACTCGGCGAAGCCCTTGGCGTGTTTCAGTCGCACACAGGCGCCGCTCTGCCTGACGCGCAGAATGTCCGCCACAGATTGCCCGACCACGGCAGCCAGGTCATAGGCGTTGGCGCGATAGCCGTGATCGAGGACGAACTGACGCCACGCGACTTGAAAGTCTTCCTTCTCGCGCGTCATGCTCGCACCTCCATTTCGTCGCGCAGCGCCCGGCTTCCGGCCAGCATCTGCTGGGCCGACAGGCCGGCGACGGAACCTAGCAGGCTCACTACCGGATCGGTGAGGGCCCCGAGGCGCTCGGTCGGGATGGCGCGCATGGCGCGATCCCACTGGCTGAACGAAGCCGGCAGCGCGCGCTTGACCGGCTTGGCCTTCGGCGCGACCTTCTTCAGGGCGTCCGCCATCGGCATCTTGACCTTCTCGACGCCGCGCCGGCTGAAGCAGAAGAACTCGCCGGGAGCCAGGGCGTTCAGGTCGCCGTACTCGATCTTCGATGCCTTGAACTGCGGGGCCAGCGCCGCCCAGGCGGTCGGGTCTTCCTGGGCGCCCACCAGCGTCAGGTTCTTGTTGGCGAAAAGCGTGCGATGGAGCGAGCCTGTGTAGCGCAGGGCGGTGACGAACAGATCGAGGGCGCGCTTTCGGCCGCGCTCGGCGAACTGGTTGATGATGTCCACTGCGTCGCCTATGTCGCCTTTCGACTTCTTGCTGGCGCTGAACAGTTGCCCCTCGTCGATGAACACCAGCACCGGCTTGCGATGGTCCTCTGCGACTTCAAGGATCACCCGGCCGTAGGGGATGAACTCGGAGGCGGTCTTGGCCGAGACGACGAGGATCGGCAGCTTGCGGGCGATGAGCTTCGTGCGCAGATCATCGTGATCGGCAACGGCCTTCCCATATAAGGACTCGAGTTCACCCTCCGGATCGATCAGGACGCTGACCCAGCCCTGGGCCGCGAGCTGCTCGGCGACCAGGAGGCCGGCATTCGTCTTGCCATTGCCGGACGGGCCAATGGCCACGACCTTCAGGCCGGTGGTCGCGTAATCGGACAAGTCGATTGGCGCGCCGCCCAGTTGCAGGGTGGCGCCGATCATTTCGTGGCGGTTGATAACGGTACGCGCCATGTCAGTCCTCCTCCTTGGCCAGCAGGATGTCCTTCAGGGCAAGCACCTGCTTGGGGTTGAGCGAGAACACCACCGCGAAATCGTCGATCACCTGCTCGTCGATCTGGCCCAACACGCCCTCGCGCCGCGCCACGGCGAGAAGTCGGCGCAGGCTCGCCCAGTCGGCGCCGGTGGGTTCCTGCCTGGACAGGACGGCGATCTCGGAACGGAGCTGATCCAGGGTATAGGCGGCAGTCGCCTCGCCCAGGTCGGCAGCAAGGCGCTCATTCAGAATGCCCAGCAGTTGCGCCGCCGACATGTAGCCGTGCAGCTTGCGGATGAGCGCCTTGTCGGAAGCGGTGAACTCGCGCGCCGTCCTGGTTGCGGGCGGCGGCGGATTCTTTGCCGCCGGCTTCGCCGGCTCGTCCTTGAGCAGATGCAGGCGGCGCGCGTTCGGCGGAACATCGCGACTCAAGGCCGGCGCGGCGCCGGCCAGCGTGGCGGCGAACAGGCTTGGCGCGCAGGCCTTCTCTTGCTTTGCAGTCCTCATTTAAAATCCTCCATGTGTTGAGTTCTCACCTTCCAAGGCTACGCAGGGGACTGCACCATTTCCGGTTTTTCTTTGAGGGCGCGTTGCTTCGCGCGCCAGCTCACGGCAAGGCTGTCCAGCATTCTCGGCTGCTCGACGACATACCCCTCGCTCACCATCTCCTCGACCGCTTCCTCCAGCGTTGAGAAGGAGCGGTGGCGGTCAAACCCGGACGGGGTGAAGTGCTGAATCCGCGTGCGCCCCGGCTCCGAGGCGTCCGGCAGCACGATGGCCCAGCGCAGGAAGGCCACATGACGGAATTCGATCCCGCTCGGATCGCCATCATGGCGGGCCATGATGTGGCAGTAGGACTGCTCGACGCAATCGGCCGCCTCGAACAGGCGGGCGATGAAGGAACTGCGCGCGGAAGAATCGGGGTATTGCTGGTACAGCGCCTGCAAAGTACGGGTCAGATACATGGCAATCCTCCTTGCAAGAATGAATGGACAGGCTTTCCCGAGCGGCCTCGCGGGCGGGGATGGAAGCAGCTCGAAAAAGCCCCACCTGATGGCGGGGAAGGGACCGGGGAGGGAACCCGGTCATGGTTGATTGGGTCAGGCGGCCTGGAGTATTTCATCCAGACGCGTGCCCTCGGGGAACACTGGCACGGTGTAGCGGCGATAGAGCTCCGGGATATCCTCGGCCTTGATTTCGTCGCGGCCGAGGGCGGCAATGTAGTCGTCGCGGCGAGAGAACCAGGTCAGCTCGAAAGTGGCCTGGGCGTCCCAGTTTTCCGGGGTGTTCGACTCGACATCGGAAGCGAATGCCATGGCCTCCGGCTCCTCGGCATCGAAGTCGATGCAGACCTCACGGTATTCGCCGAAATCGTGAGGAAAGCTTCTCACGACATAACGGGCCGACATCTCCTCCGGCACGGGCAGGACGCGCTCCAGCATGCGACGGAACACCTTGCACTCGAGCTGCGAGCGCTTGTCGTAGTCGGGAGAGCCGACCGCGGCGCACGTCTCAAGGGATGGCGTCGGGCCGAGGTTGAAGGTGATGATGGTCATGCCGACACCTCTTCCGCCGGTTCCTCGGTCGCCTCGAACAACGGCGTGTCGTAGGGAAGCGCGCAGTCGAATTCGAGGAAGACGAGCGTCTCGAACTTGACCCCGCAGTTGCCCAGCGCGGCAAGGAATGTCGGGTCGCCGAACGCCCCGTGGGCATCCAGGTCGCCGATGTTGGCGTCGATGCCGGCGTACTGCTGGCAGTGCAGCGCATTGGCCGATTCTGCGTCGAACCAGGCGACGGTCGCCTTCTTCAGCGCGCCCAGGGCGGCCTCCTCGTCCATGTCGGACGAGACATTCAGGGTGAGCATGCAGGCGCAGGAGAGATGCAACTTGTTGTCCTGGCGCGCAAACAGCAGGCGCAGATCTTTCTTCTGCGGTTGATCCATGGCGGTACTCCTAGTCAAAGGTGGACGCCATGCCCGGACGGGCACAACGTCCCGTTGGGGAAATGCCGCCGCAGGATGCGGTGGCGGTAAGCAGCTCGAGACGCCAAGCTGTAAGCGCTTTCGGTCACCCGAAAAATGTTCATTACACCCTTGCGATGCCCGATGGGCCGGGGTTCAGCCGGGCGGCGGTGGCTGCCGCGAGGGCCGCGTCACGCTCGAACTGGGAAGCACGGCGCGCCAACAGGGCGGTGTATTCGTGCCAGTCCGCATCGTTCAGCGCGCAGAGCCCCTTGAAGTCCGGCACCCTGTTGAGCATCGCTTTCACGTCGGCGAAGGTGTTCATCAACTGTTCCATTCATTCGTCTCCTTCTTGAGATCGTTCACTGCGCAGTTTTTTGGATCGCACCTCGATGCGATCTAAAAAACCCCGCAAGCGGGGAAAATGGTTCGCGTTCCAGGAGAGGTACGCGAAACATGGAGGATCTGTCTGCGTGGCGGACGGCTACTCGTCATCCCCCACATCCACCTCGTCACCACCGAAGGCGCCGATGGTCGGGCGTCCCTTGGCATCGATGTCGAGACGGTACATGCCGTCGTTCAGGTCACCGTCTTCTTCCTTGCGGTGCCGACGCGCCGCGGTGAGGCGGGTGGCATCGGACTTGTACGGCCCCTGAAGGTGCGGATCGACATCACCGAACACGATCACAAGGTAGCGGTTCACCTTCTGTGGTTCTGCTTTTTTTGCTTGACTGCGCTTCATCGATTTCTCCTCGATAAAAATCGCGGAGAAGCCGCCCCGGCGGGGCAGCAATTCCCCGCTGGGTTGAAGGCTGTCAATTCAGGACAGGCTGGGAGGCTTGTCCAGAACGACGGTCACTTGCTCATGCGTTTTCCGCGCATGAAAGCGATCCAGTTTTGTGCCGATTTCGCCGTCTTGAAGCGGGCATGAACCACGCCGTTCGCCATGACGCTGGCGGCGTAGCCCAAGTGCTCGTTCAGTTCGATCGAAAGGTCCGCCAAGTGGTACTGGGGATGGCGGTACAGCTCGCGCTTATCCGTGGTGCTGATGATGCGCACGATCCGGTCATCGAGAATGGCCGGGCCGACGCAGTTGCGCTGGTTGTTGATGAGGAGCGGGACCTTCATCGACCCGGTGGAGCGGCCGATGCAGCCCACGACATCGTTTTCCTCCAGCCAGTCGCGGCCGGTGACGTCGTCGCCATAGAACAACCGCAGGCGGATGTCGTTCTGGCGTGCGTGCTCCAGTACCTCCCGGACGCGCTGCGGCGTGTCGGGCGAAAACCAGGTTCCCAGATCACGGCCGCGAGCCATCTGGATGAGGCGCTGATACTGCTCGTACTGCTCCATCGATCCGATCTCTTCCTGGCGCGGTGCGAGGTCGTTGCGGCCGAGACGCTGGGCCAGGGCCTTGGTGTCGCGGTAGCAGTTGTCGAACCCGTAGGTGGTATATCCAGGTCCGGCCGGGATGACGAAAAGCCGGCTGTCCGGATTGGCGGTCACTTGCATGGTGGTCTCCTGAGTTGCGCGGAGCCATGCCCTTGCGGACACGACATACCCGCAAGGGTTGAGAAATCCGGCACGGACGCCGGACTCGTTTGACTGGGTGAAACCAGTCAGGAAGCGGATTGAACGCCAATCCGCGAGCGTTTCGGTCACCCGAAAGAAACCGTTGCTTGCCGCAGCCGCCGCTCTGGACAGCGACTTGGGAAAGCCCCCTCTAAGTTGAAGAAGGGGAAAAGCTGTCCGGTGCGGACAGCGGGAAACTGCCGGTGCCTCAGGGATACTCGACTATTTCCCTGGCCAACCGCTCCAGGGTGTTCGCGCATTCCATGAAGGCGTCCTCGGTGTAGGCAAAGGCCAGGCCGCGCTGGATGCGCGATTGGTTCTCGGCTTTCATGGCTTCGACCTTGGCGGTCTCGGCCTGGGCGAGGATCAGCAGCTTGCCTTTTGGGCGGAAAGCGTCATCGTGATCTCCTGATCAATGGGTGGGTTCGAGTTCTTCGTCAGGTTCGGCGAGGAACTCGCAGCCGCACCAACTGTTGAGGCAGCGGTGGTGCTGCTGGCCGTTCTCCAGCTCATCAAGATCAGTGCGGGAGCTGCAGTAGGGACAGCAGGTGGGCTGGTCGCCCAGCAGAATCACCGGGCGCACGAGCGCGAGGATGGCCAGCTCGTCCTGCAACGTGAGCGGATCCTTGCTCGGCACGCCGAAGCGCCCCTCCCTGTCGACGCGATCAAGATTGCAAGCTTGCACTTGCTGATTGACCGCCTCAAAGGGCCGCACTCCCTGCTGCACCAGCGCAGCGGCAACCCTCTCACTTGAGATCGAGGTATCGCCGACGTCAATGCCGTAGTGCTTCTGCAGCAGCTCGTGGGCCAGCCGTTTGAACAGTACGTCGTTCATCGGACCACCTCGATGCGAACCGGCGCTTCGGGCTCGAGGACATGGAGGAGTTCCCCCTTTTCCTCTTCGAAGTCGATCTTGAGTGCCTTGACCAACTCTCCCACGGTCGGCTCGAACGTTGCATGCACCTGGTAGGCGGTCATGCCGTACTCGTGCTCATGGATCACGACGTACAGCGACTCCTTCGGCTTGACCCGGTAGGACAGCGCGCCGCATTCCGGGCATTGTCCGTCCGGCACGTCGTCGCCCGGCACCAGACGCTGCGACAGGTTCTGGACGGCATCCAGATCGTCCGCCGGGCAGATGGCGCCGCAATCCGCGCAGCGGCACAGATCCAGCTTGGCCAGGGTGGCTTCGCGAGCTTCGCCGATCTGCTCCTCGGTGACCGAGCCGTCATCGGAAATGAAAGGTTCGATCTCCTTGCGGCAGACCGGGCAGCGGTCGTTGCAGGTGGCATCATGCTCGTCCGACCACTCCTCGCCGCAGGGACAGAGGTAGTGGTTGGTCCAGATCGTTCTGGCGACTTGCGCCGCCTGTGTTGCTTCAGTCATCTTGTTGCTCCTTGTGATGCCCGGAGCGCCACCCCATCGGGGCGGAACACCCCGAGCGGGTTGATGTACGTCGCGGATCGCGACATGGGTGAGAACAGTGCCGATAACGCCGCAGGCACCGTGATAGACTGTCCGCATGGAATCACGCGAACATCAATTCGAAGTCATCGAGGGAGGACGCGGGGTACTCGAGAAAGAGCTTGTCGATCTCATCCTGCGTCCCTCTGTTGCTCCCTGCGAAAGACTCAACCAGCTGATGAACCAGCTCGATCATCGCGCTGCCTTAGCACTAGCCGGGCAAGAATCTCCTCGTCCAGAAGCCGCAAAGCCAGCTTGAGATCTGCTGCGCCATCCTTGGACACCCGGCTGAAGTTGCTCTGAATCTCCTCCCGCTTGGCATCCAATTCCCTGTCGCTGGCGTTTTCCAGCCAGCGCAAGAACGTCTTCAACGTTTCCTTGTTCATGCTTCCTCCTGAATAAACCAGGAGGAAACCTCCCTGTCGGGAAATTTCTTCCCGGAAGGGATCGTCCCCAGAGGGACAATGCTGCAGCTCATCACGCAGAGCCGTTCGCGTCTTCGGTCACCCGAAAAATCGGTGCTGTTGCTTTTCGCCAGGGCCTGCCGGCAGGTCTTGCTGAAAAGCACCCTCGGTGGAGGGTGAAAAGCGTCCATGGCTAGAACGCTGAGTAGAGCCGCTGATAGTCGTCCGGGGGTAGGACGCTTTTTGCGAAGTTCATCAACTCCATGTAGACGGAGCGGCGTTCTTCGTACAGCGTCGGTGGAAGATGGCCCAGCCAGTAGTGGAGCCGGTTGATGCGCTCCGCTCGCTCGATCAGTTTCTCCAGACCGAAGGCGTTCGCGGCTACGACAATTGCCTCGCCGTGATTGTTGGCTTGGACGAGGGCGGCGACGCGCTTAACCAAGGTGCGCCTCAGTTTCATGATGCACCTCCTTGCGTGACCTGGCAGAGCGCAGACATCTCGCGCACCTGCTCAGTCCAGCGTAGACCGCGTTGCCATTCGCTGCCCTGGGCCATCCGGTCGAGTGCGCCTGGATCGATGATCCGGTAGCCCTCGTCAATGATGGCCTCGATCGCTTCTTCCATCGTGCCGTGACAGGCATGACGGGAGAAAGCGAAGGCGTCGAAATACTGGCTGCGCCACGGCTCCGGGCCGGACACGTTGGGCAGCACAAACGCCCAACAGTCGCGATCCTTGTGCCGCAGTTCGACGCCAGCGGGATTGCCTTGGCATGCCGTCATGATGCGGACGTAGGCGATCTGCACGGGACGCGCAGATCCGCGGAGGTGCCGCACGAAATCCCTGTCCAGCCCGGCTACCGCATCGTTCTTGACCTTGCGCCAGTCGGAAGTCATGTAGGACATGAGGTATCCCCTTTGTTGGTCGGGCGGACGGGCAGCACCCAGCGCCAGATGCCAACCAGGGTGGTCAGCATAAACGCGACTTGCATCCAAACCAGACCTTCAGCCCCGTGGTAAAGGCCGAAGCCAAACCAGCAGACGTTGGAGACCAAATAGGCGATGAAGCCCCACTTGGACCAGTCGTTGTTGAGGGCGACCAGCAGCGCACCGATGATGCCGGTGATGCAGCCCACCCATTCCAGAACAGCGATCGCTTCGGTCATGACAGCACCGCCGCGACCAGGCCCAGGAAGACGCAGCCCCAGAAGACCACTTTGTCCTTGTCGGACAAAACTTGCTTGATTGCTTGCACGTTGCACCTCCATAAAAAATGGGTGCGCAACGCCCCCGGTGGGGACATGCGCCCCCAGGGGGATGACACGGAGCGGAACTCCGTGAAGGAAGACGACAGGCTTGTGGCCAGTCGACGTTTCCCGGTCAGATGACCGGAAGGGATCGGGTTTGAGTCAGGGAGAAACCCGTAAACGCCACAGAAAATCATGCCGCCACGGCGTCGAGGCACCGTGCGGGCTCGGCCTGCATGCCGGCGCGGATGGCGCGCCCTTCATGCCTGCCAACCAGTTGAACGTCGATCTTCAGGCGCTCGGCGCGCGCAGCACTGCCAGGCCGGCCAGCCAGCCCGTCGCAGTAGGCGCGATAGCGATCCAGCGCAGTTTCCTTGTCGTATTCGAGCTGGTCGCGGTAGTACTTCTTGAGGCAATGCACCGCCTCGCAATAGGCACGCCACTCGGGGCCATGCCGATCCACGGTCGCCTTCCAGGCCGTCCCGTAGGGATAGGCATCGTCGTCAGGCGCAGGCGAGGATGACATGGCGAAACTCCTCTGAAGTGCGGGCCTCGCGCTGGCCGCGCCGGTAGGACAGGCGCCAGAGTTCGTGCGCGGCGCCCCCGAGGAACTCCGGGTGGAACGGGCTGCGGCCGTCCGCATGGACGATGCCGGCGAGGCCGTCGTCCCAGCCGGCTTCCCAGCCCTGCTGGCGGCAGAACTCCCCCAGCGCCTTCACTTCCTCCAGCGAGAAATCCGCCGCCGGCTTGCTGCACCAGGCCGGCGCCTGCTCGTTGTCCGGGATGAACACCGGCGCGACGAGGGTGCTGCCATGAACCACAGTGATTCCGCTCATTTCGCTTCTCCTTGTCCAGAATTGACGGGGTGCTGATCCTGCTGCTTCGGCTTCCGGAGTGCGTGGCCATGGCTGCCGTAGTAGCTGGTGGTCACGGCAAGACGCCCGTGGCCCAGGTCGCGCGACACTTCGATGCCAGCTTCGCGGTGTTTCTCCAGGTCGACCTGCTTGGGATCGGCGCCGGCGATCGGCGGCGGCAGCCCAGTCAGGTCCTGGTACTTTTCCTGGGCGTAGCCGTGCCGCAACCCATGGCTGGTCACCCCGAGGTCGTTGAGATTGACCCCGAGTTTTTCCGCCAGCAGGTAGTAGTAGCGGCGCTTGGCCTGGGTCCAAGTGCGGCCCGGCCAGCGGATGCGCCCCGTCTTACCGGCGGCCGCCACGCGCAGCGCCCACTCGAACACCTCACGCTTATAGTCGGTGTCGATCGGAACTTGACGCCAGCGACCACCCTTGGTGCCTTCGTGGATGTTCAGCGCGGTACCACTTTCTGTGCGACACCAGGCCGGACGCATTTCGATGGCTTCCTTCATGCGCAGGCCGAAGGCGTCCTCAAGGGACAGCATGACCGCCAGGCGCTCATCTATCTCGCGCGCACGGGCGATCACCCCCGCAGCCTCGACACCGTTGGGCAGCCAGGCGCGATTGCGCTGGGCGACCGTGCGGCGCCGCACGTCCTTGTTGGGCAGGTAGTCATGCACGTCTTGGACCATGCCGGGCTTGTTGATCCAGCCGCAGAAGGTGCGCAGGAAGGACACTCTGGTATGCAGGGTGATAATGGCTATGCCTTCCTGGTACCAGCGCTGAACCAGCATCTCGATGTGGCGGCTGCCCAGGTTGCGCGGCGAAGCCAGGCGGTAGCCCATCTCGAAGAGTTGAGCGAAAGCCAGCCGGTAAAAGCTGGCCCGCTCGATCCGGGTTTTGCTGGACGCTTTACCCTTCTTGCGAGTGGCATGAAAGCCGTTGTGACCGTTGAGGATCCTGTCCAGCTCGTTCAGAAACTTGGCCGGCAGGTACTTGTCTGCGAGGGACTTCATGGTGGTTTCCTTTCTCTAGTGAAGGATGGCGAGGTACTCCTCCTCATCCCAGTCCGGGACGACGAGGGTGATTTCCTCGATGTCGTGCTCAACGACCTGCATCCCGTCCGTGACGGATGGGATCGGCGTGAGGACGATGCGATCAAGCGGGTGCTGCTCGAAGCGGTACTGCATGGACACGTTGCTCATAGCTGCTCCTAAATGTGTTTTGATCGGTTGGTGGCCGGCGGCGGTCTCGCCGGCGACAGGCAAAGTTCTTCCCCCGCGCGAGAGCCGTCGCACGGTGCAATTCGAATTCGGGTTGGTGGGGTACTAGCTTGGCGGTAAGAAAGGTCAAACGGTTGGCGCACGTCTTCCACATTTCTGCGGAGAGAGCGGCAGTAGCTACACGATCGCATCGCGCGCTACCCAGATCGGCCGTCCAGACGCTCATAGCGCTGAAGCGGGGTCACCATCACATGGCGAGGAGCACCCTCAAAGAAGGAACCCCGGGGTATATTTCAGCCCCCCGATCCGTCCGTCCACGGCCATCCATCACATGGCGCCGCGGGTCAGCTGTTTCCGGAATCGCATCCCGTGCGGACATCAAGTCTCAAGTGTCGATGTCCCAGCCGCTGTTCGTAGATCCACCCCTGCCCACCTGGGTTCAGCTCCTGCCAACGGAGCTACCGGGTGCTCTTCATCGGGGACGATGGCCCATTGCCACCACCTTGCCGGTTGGCATCCAAGACGGACGCCGAGCGTGTGAATCATGTTGTTAGTTCTGCCAGGGAGGAAGTCGCACGTTCCGGACCGCGCCGGCCCGCACTGAAATCAACCAGGGCTAGAGAGAATCCCTGCGGTATCAGCTGCAGGGTGTGACGAGCGCAAGGCTCATCGGTAATAGAGCGACCATTCAGGTCGGTGATTCGCGCCGATGTTTCGGCGGATGTCCAGGCGGCTCGCCCGAAGGGTTTCGAGAGCTTTATCCCCATCCTGCAGGGACTGACGCGGTTCCTCTCGCGCTTCCACGTTCGCCAGCACGGCGAAAAAACTTTTAATCGGTCATGCGGGACAAGCTACATCACGCGGCGCAATTATCCTCACAGAAAATAATTCCTGTCAACTGTCGAGCGAACGAACTACATGGGTTGGTGAATATTTGGTTCCGAAATCGGCTTGAAAACTAATAAAGACGCCACTCTTGAAATATGTCTGGTTCCAGAGGTTTTACGTTGGTTGTTCGCTCGACTGCAAACCGCGTGCCACAAAGCACCCATTGCATCACGCGATTTCGAAGCTGGATCACATCATTCTTTCCGCGCTCAAGCAGTTCTCACCGATCAACAGCAAAAGCATACTCAAATCACATCTCGCCACCTATTGGACACCTTTTGAACACCCTCTCGCCACCTGGCGCTGATTTCCCTTACCGCAAGCGATCTCGCCGCCTATTGGACACCTTTTGGACACCTCGTGGTGTTTTTGAACCAAAACCAGCCCATCCCCCTGCACCGATGCAAGGGAATGTCCCTTGCGGCACCTGCCAAGCGCTCAGAAAATCGACTCAACACAACCGCACTTGGAGTCACGCATGTCACACCCAGTTGTTCGCGCCATCGATGTCGGCTACGGCCAGGTTAAATTCACAGACGGACGCGACTCGGCGACGGGAGGAATCCGAGTAGATAGTTTCCCCTCAGCTTCCTCCGTCGCATCGAGGAAGTCTCTTGACCAGGGGGTCATGCTGAAAAAGGACAACTTCATTGTCCAGGTGAAAGACACCATGTTCGAGGTCGGTCGTGACATTCACCTCGCCATGGATGCAAACCATGACAGCGACGTCATGGACCTCGACTTCTCGCTGTCCGATGCCTATGCCGCCCGGCTGTACGGCGCCATCAGCTACATGCTCCCCGCACTGCCAGGCGCCACTATCGATCATCTCGTCCTGGGCCTTCCCCTTAATACGTACTTCCGGCTGCACCGCAAGTTGGCTGAGAAGTTTCGCGGTTCCCATCGGGTCGGCCCGCGAGGAGAAACAGTCACGATTAATCAGTGCTCGGTCTATCCGCAGCCCATCGGCAGTTACGCTATGTTTATGGCAAACCACGCCACTCATTTTCCTGGCGTCTCCAACCCCATGGCGTTGATCGTGGACGTCGGCTACAACACGGTCGATTGGTTTGTCTGTCAGGGCATGAAGGCGAACGAGGCGCGGTCGGGCGCCAACCAGAAAGGGATGGTGGGGGTGCTCAAAACCGCCGCGAAGAAGCTCATCCAGGAAACCGAAGCGCAGGACACTGAAGCCGACATAGCACGGCGTATCGACCAATCTCTCAAGAACGGCACCGATTTCATCCAGTACGGCAAACCGGTTCCGCTGGATATGTATCTCGAAGCGGCTTCGCAATACATCAATGAAGCAGCCCAGGCGATCCGCAATTCAGTAGGTGCCGGCGGCGACCTCCATGCGATTGTTCTGTCCGGCGGCGGGGCCAAGCTGTATTCCGCGTTTGTGCAGAGCAAGTTCCCCAAGCACACCGTCCTGCTGCTCGACGATGCAGCTTTCGCGAACGTGCGCGGGTTCCATGCGATCGGCGAAAAGCTCGCCATTTCCGCCCAGCGCGCCTTGGCAGCCAAAGAAACGGTCAGCCATGGATAAGCTTCCAATAATCCGTCTGACCACCCGGATCTTCCCCACTGAAGATCCAGAGTTAATCGAACTCCTGCTGCCTCTTCCGCGCGTCGAGCGTTCTCGGCGCGTTAGGGCCCTGCTGCGCGCGGGGATGGGTCTCAAACCGCTCCAGGAAACTGCTGTCCCCTCGGCGGCACCCCCCCACTCGCCTACCTCGACTGGCTCGGCGCCGGCCCCCGCTGTTTCAGGAAAGGCTGTAGACAACCTTCACAACGTTTCCCTTGATTTCGCCTCATTTGAATTTGGTAAGGAAATGGCCTCATGATCTCCATCGTCGTCCCCGCCCACAACGAATCCGAGGCCGCCCCGATTTTCATGGAGCGGGTCACGCCCATTGTCGAGGCGACCGGACTACCCTACGAAATCGTCTTCGTCGATGACGGTTCGCGCGACAACACGGTCGGCGTGCTGCTTGCCCTGCGCCATCGCTTTCCGTGCATCCGGCTCGTCCAGCTCTCGCGCAACTTCGGCAAAGAGGCAGCGCTCACCGCCGGCCTCACCTACGCCTCCGGCGATGCGGTGATACCAATGGACTGCGACCTGCAGGATCCACCCGAGCTGATTCCCGAGATGATTGCCAAGTGGCGGGGAGGCGCCGACGTGGTACTGGCC
>Ga0208244_100027_pt1 | contig 227266 bp, 169 predicted proteins | sample SubbioCR12Aug_5A_FD_184828 | JGI IMG/M metagenome (GOLD analysis project Ga0208244, IMG submission 184828) | Serpentinite rock and fluid subsurface biosphere microbial communities from McLaughlin Reserve, California, USA - CR12Aug_5A (SPAdes) | ecosystem: Environmental > Terrestrial > Deep...
CCGGGGCGGGTGTGTGAGCCCGCGCGAACGGCGGGGCGGCGCCAGGGTGAATGAAAAAACGACTGCAAATCCGCGAATCTGGCCTCTGATAGGAGGCCATCTCGCCCCTCAGGGCGACGGTTCGCTGGATTTGCGTTGTTTTTTCAGAGTGGAGAGATGCATTGTTCGCGCCAAGTTTTTGGTACTTTTGAACCAGCAAAAGTACAAGAGACATGATTATTTTTGTGAAATGAATCAATGCCAGTGCGCATACAACCACAAAGCAAGAAAGCAGAATGATAGTTTCCATGTCGAAACATCAGGAGAAAAACAACCGGTATTCTTCCTTACAAAGAATTAATAAAACCAGAGAGAAAAATAGTAATCCAAAGGGAAGATTTTCTTTTAGAAAAGAAATGTTCTGAAAAGACAAGATTTTCACCTTGATTAAAACACCAAATTATCAATTTTTCGGACGGTAGCGCGAATCGGTGAGAATGTCTTGTGAATCCTGAATGCCAATTAGTTTTTTGATGCAGATTTCAGGATTGCTTTTCACATAATGCCGAATTATTTGCCAGCCAACCCATTCGCCAATACGTGCCGGAGCCTCAGTGGAAAAATCCTGCGTAAACGGGCCGTCACCAAAAAGTTTTCTGAATTTCTGAAAATCATTTGCATAGAGCATTTGCTCTCCAACCAAAAAAGCCCAGACATCACCTTCGTGCGCTTTCAACCAATCAAGCTGTTCTTTGCTGTAGCCGATCAGCAAATGATCGGGCAAATCGGGCTGCATCGCCTCCAGAAAATAATACTGCTTTCCTGCCTTAATCATTTCATCTAAAATGGTTTTACTTTGCTTATCAGTTTCAAAATAAGTGCTGTAAAAGGTTTTAAAGACATCGTTAACCAAATGACTGCTTGTCATCCTGTTGGAGATGTAATTTGGAATGCCCATCTTTTTGTATATGGTTTCCTCAGCCCCTAAATAGCAATCCAAAGCGATAACCATAGCATTTCCATCTGTTAGTACTGGCGCTTCAAAATCAATACCGGAGATATATGTATAGAATTCAGGGAGATTAATTTCAGGAAAATAGTAATGAAAACGACGTAATCCCGATGTAAGTTCATTTTCAATTGTTTTTAGGTCAGGATAAACCTGCTGACTTCTGTTATACATTGAAATGAGCAGGGTGTCGGTCACAAAATTGTAGATTTGGTTAAGATTACTGCTGTCATTCAGGTCACCGTCCAGAAAATAGATATAGTCATCTTTGATACTTTCAAGCGCTGTTTTAAAATTGTTCGTGTCGAGGCTGAATAAAGCATTTCCATAACTTTTTATTTCAACCTTCTCCGGATACAGGCCCTTCAAAGAAAAATTAAGTTGTTTTTTATGAGAGGGATTGCATGCTGCAACACTCAAAAAAAGTAACAGAACCAATGAAATTTTTTTCATAAAAAACCTAACCTTAATCTTAAAAAATTTTGGAAAACAAAGGAAAACCAATGAGAATTCCAATGTTGGAACTATGTCAGTTGAATTATAAAATTTTCCAACCCACAGTCACAACAAATCCTTGTTTTGAATCAAACTGAACTTGTTGACTGCCAATGTTTATCGTTTCAATTATCTTGCTCATACCGGCAATATATTGCACGTCAAGCGTAAACATTAAAACATCAACACCTGCTCCAACCTGCAGTCCCCAGTGAATGTCGTTGATATCTGATTCTTTAATCGGATTGATATAATTATCACCATCGAATGTACTGATACTTTTGTTTACAACAAAATTCGCCGTCACTCCTCCGGTTGCTCGTAAATTGACAAGCTTAAGGTCGAGTAACTTAACTCCGACAAACAAAGGTATTTGAATATTATCCAATTTAATCTCTTGCTCAAAAGGACTCAGGGATTGCAGTTGAGGACGCTTAAATACTGTGCTTGAGGTGTACCAGTTGATTTCTGGCTGAATGTAAAACTTGTCGCCGAGTCTGACAAAAGCGCCAAAAATCAATCCATCTTTAAGATCTGATTCAATTTCGTTTATATCGGTTGAAAGTTTGGTTGACATATAACCTATTTTTGGTCCGATGGAGAACTGAGCCGATGCTATATTTATTAACAGCAGTCCGACAAAAAGGAGAAATAGCTTTTTCATATTGTTTTTTATTTTGAACAAAGATAAATTCTTTCTATTAAAACTTCAAGGATAAAATTAAATTGCAAGGGTTGTCAAAAACATCGCTTTTTCAATGAAATCATAGAATTTTTTTTCAAAGCAATGATTGAATTCAAAAAAAAGACTGTATATTTGCCGGCTCAAACACGGTGGTTGTAGCTCAGTTGGTTAGAGCATCAGATTGTGGTTCTGAGGGTCGCGGGTTCGAGCCCCGTCTCCCACCCAAAAATTAATCCTGACAAGAAGTATCTTTGTTAGGATTTTTTTTATTAATAGAGTCAAAAGCTATTTTTTTGTTTAAATCTTCTATGAAAGTTCCCACAAACAGAATCAAAGATAGTATCAATTATTACAATGCGAAACTCATTCCGGTTTATGGTGAAAATGAGTCTATGCAATTGATTATGATGCTGATTGAACACTATTTTGGGTTTGACAGAAAGCATCTTGTTCTTCATCCGGATACAAGAATTTCGGAATCGGAGATGCTCATCATTCACTTTGCGGTAAAGGAATTACTCGCTAACAGACCGATACAATATGTCATTGGAAAATCTTTTTTTTGTGAGCGTTGGTTTGAAGTAAATGAAAATGTGCTGATACCGCGACCGGAAACAGAGGAGTTGGTTGGCCATGCCGCAGCCTTTCTTAAAACCCAAAAAAACAAACGTTTTCTTGATATTGGGACAGGTTCAGGTTGCATTGCAATAAGTCTTGCATTAGAGGTCGAAGGTGCTGAGGCAACAGCCATTGACATTTCAGCAGAAGCACTTGAGCTTGCTGGTCGTAACGCATTAAAACTTAATGCCAAAGTGAATTTTCAGCAAATGGATATTCTGACTCATATTGATTCATTGACAGAACATCTTTATGACCTCATTGTAAGTAACCCACCTTATGTAACCCATGCTGAAAAATCCTTTATGCAAAAGAATGTCATGGATTGGGAGCCACACCTTGCGCTTTTTGTAAGTAATGATGATCCTTTGCAGTTTTTTCGTCAGATAGCACACTTTTCACTCACGCATTTAAAGCGTGAAGGCATGTTACTCTTTGAGATTAATGAGCGCTATGGATTTGAACTGGTGGCTTTACTTTCTGAATTGGGATTTCACAAAGTCCACATAATTAAAGATATACATTCGCGCAATCGTTTTGTTTCTGCTTTAAAAGCTTAAACTTGTAATCAGGGGTAGTATCACTATTTCTTTTTACTTTCGTAATAAGTCACAAAATCACGCTGAGCTTTGTAAAGATTCAATCCAAAAAGCAAAAGGTTTTTTGTTTCCTGAAGGATATTCATAAGCAGTAAACTATTTCTCGTGCTTGACGTTTCTTTCTTTATGCGTTTTACTTCATTTTTCCTGAAAAGGTCAATCATATTGAGTATCTTTTGTTGCTCAGCAACTATTTGATCCTGACTTATGAATCTACCTTCATTTATTTCAGCTGTAATATGGGTGTAAAAATTACCAAGGTTTTGGCTTAGTATTTTTATCTCATTTATCTGAGCCACATTGAATGGCTTATGATTGTTATCAACATGGTCATAAGCCGGGCCGACAATGAAATTAAGGCTGTGTAAAATCTCTCTCAGATAGTCGAGCGCCTGCACATAAAAGTGTCCTGATTCAAGCGCATCCTCTTTTAATTTTGCTATTATAATCGTAACACTGTTTTTCTTCTCTTTGGCTTTTACCGAAAGTTTTTCAATATTTTTCTTCGTTTTTTTCAATGACTTGATATCTTCTTCAGTCAATCCGGCAATGGTTCTCTTATATTCAAATTGTGTCTGGTTAAGAATTTCAGAGACACTGTTGCTGCATATTTCCAGAATATTTTCGTTGTTAATTTCCTCAACCTCACGAGATGATTCCAAATCTTTTTTCTCCTTACTTAGATGCATCTTGTGGGTACGGAAAACTAAAAATATTGAAAGAAGAATCATTCCGCCTACAGCCCAAAACTCTCCATAATAGAATAGAATTGCAATTCCTAAAGAAACCAGAAAAGCTGACAAGGCAGTAAAAAACCAGCCTCCAATTACAGAAAAGACACCTGTGATGCGGTAAACGGCACTTTCTCTGTCCCATGCACCATCAGAAAGGCTTGATCCCATAGCAACCATAAAAGTTACATAAGTAGTTGATAAAGGAAGTTTTAATGATGTTCCCAAGGCAATGAGTGCACTTGCGACAACCAGGTTTACTGAGGCTCTGAGTAAATCAAACGCAGGCCCGGTTTTGTCATGTTTGCTATGAGGCAGTTGCACAAACTGCTTTGACATTCGCTGCTTTACATTATCAGGGACAAATTTTCCCAGACTATCAGAAATATTTAGCGAAAGCCTTACAATAGCTCTTGAAAGCTGCGATGATCCGAAACGCTCTTCACCTTCACTTTGCCTGCCCAGATCGACAGAAGTCTTAATGACTGATTTTGCCTTGCGCGAAGTATATAAGGTAATAACCATGATGAATCCTGCAATAAGCAAATAAAGCGGAGGTGTTTGAATGGCATCGCGAAGGGATGACATCGCAAAAAAATCAGGGTTTATTCCCGGATTGTTCAGCATTGTTTTGTAGGCTTCGAAACCAGCTAACGGAACCCCGATAAAATTTACAAGATCGTTTCCGGCAAAAGCCATTGCAAGGGCAAATGTACCGCTCAGAACAACGATCTTAAGGATGTTGACGTTGAAAAAAGTATGCAAGAGCTGAAGTATAACAGAAAAACCTACAAAACTGCCAAAGATAATAACCGTTTGATGGGTAGTAATCCAGATATATATGTCTTTTGTCATAAAGGCAGCATCTTTTGCTCCTTTAATAAGCATGAAATAAACAATTGCTGTAAGCGCAAATCCACCAAAAAGGCCTCCGAATATCCGGAATCTTTTCTCATAGTTAAATGAGAATATGGCTCTTGTAATATATTGAACCAAAGCACCAAAACTGAAAGCAACAACAACCGACAGCAAAATGCCCGAGATGATAGCCAAAGCTTTCCCGGAATTTATAAACTCACTTACTGTTTGTCCGTCTGCACTATTACTGATTTTCATCAGTGCAATTCCAACAGATGCACCAAGCAATTCGAATACAATCGAAACTGTTGTTGAAGTTGGTAGACCTAATGTATTAAAAGTGTCTAGGAGAATTACATCGGTGATCATTACTGCTAAAAAAATCAGCATAATGTCTGTAAAATAAAACTTTTCCGGATTAAAAATCCCGCTCCGGGCAATTTCCATCATGCCGCCTGAGAATGTTGCTCCTACCAAAACTCCAAGTGCCGCAATAAACATCACGAGCTTGAAGGATGCAACTTTTGAGCCAATAGCTGAATTAAGAAAGTTCACTGCATCGTTGCTTACTCCTACAACAAGATCGGATATTGCCAGGAAAAAAAGAACGATAACCAGAATAAGGTAAATATTTTCCACTGTTTAAATTTTTCTGCTTAAGGACAGCAATATTAATCAAATCTTATGAGCTAAAAAAGTTTCTGTATTAAGAAAATGTTAATTCAATGTTGCAATGGTTTGTGGAAATAGCATAAAATCTCAATTATATTCCGAATGGGAAGCATATTTCAGATCTCGGTTTAATCGAAATATCGTCTGACTTTTGAAAATGAAAAGGTTGCCTTGAACATTGAATAAAACGAAAAAATAAACTTTTTACTGCTTTTGACTGTTTCTTTTTTAACTTTGATACCTGAATTTTAACCATAATTTTTACCCTTTCATGACAGACCTGATTTTTAATCTCTCAAAGTTTTATGAAAAACGACTTGCGTTCGTTTTATGCATTGTAACGGAATCCAGTGGTTCTACACCGCGCAAAAGTGGTTCTAAAATGATCGTTTTTGAAAATGGAAAAACAGAGGGAACTGTCGGTGGGGGAGCAGTTGAAATGCAAGTGAAACAAGAGGCTCTGGAGGTTTTGAAATCCGGCATTTCAAAACAAGTACGCTATCAACTGGAAAAAGACCTTCAGATGCAATGCGGTGGAAATATGACAATCTATTTCGAGCCATTTTTCCCCGCACCGAAACTTTATATTTTTGGTGCAGGTCATGTTGGACGTGAAGTTGGATTTTATGCGCAAACCCTTGGTTTCGATATCACATACATTGATCACAGACCCGACATTTACAATGAATTTGATGCAGGAAATGCTGCATGTCTGGCAGGAGATTATGTAGAAATGGCAAGTGTTTTGCCTCTAAACAACGAAAGTTTTGCCGTTATCACAACACCCGATCATAGTGCTGATAAGGCAGTGCTCAGCAAGCTTGCTAAATTGGATTTAAAGTATGTCGGTATGATGGGAAGCAAGCGTAAAGTTGCAGAAATAACCAATCAACTCCTTGATGGAAATGTACTCTCAAAAGAGCAGATTGCAAAAGTTGACATGCCAATAGGTTTGCCAATTCATGCAGAAACTCCAAAAGAAATTGCTGTCAGCATTGTTGCGAAGCTGATAGATGTTAGAAATTCTCAAAGTTGACAGACTGTTTTTTAATTGTTTTAGCTCAACTTCAGAAATAAAGATATGGAAAAGAATAATTTACAATTTCTTCTTAATGATAAGCTGATTGAAATTGATTTTTTAAAAGAAGACTTTTTGCCATCGACAACGGTGCTCAACTATTTGCGCATGCAGCCGGGCTTTCGGGGAACAAAAGAAGGTTGTGCGGAAGGCGATTGCGGCGCTTGTACTGTTGTGCTCGCTGAAGTTCAGCATGGAAACCTGATCTATAAAACGGTTGATTCCTGTCTGTTGTTTTTGGCTTCAATTCATGGAAAGCAACTCATTACTGTTGAACACCTTGCTGAAATAAATGACAACAAAATCAAGCTGCACCCGGTTCAGCAGGCAATGGTTGAGCATCATGGAAGCCAATGCGGATATTGCACACCCGGTTTTGTTATGTCAATGTTTGGAATGTATAAGAATGCGTCAGCAACTGATAGCGAAGCATTAACAGATGCTATGGCAGGTAATCTGTGTCGCTGCACAGGCTATAAGCCCATCGCAGAAGCTGCACAGGCATGTTGTAAAAATCCCGAAGCAGATAAATTTAATCTTCAACAACCTGGAACTATAAAAAAACTAACACAGATAAGTGCCTATCAGTCGACACTTGAGATTTTTACGCCAAAGCAAACCTATTTGTTGCCTTCCAGACTTGATGAAACATTGGGATTCAGAGTAAAATATCCTGAGGCAGTCATCATAAATGGTGCAACTGATACCGCAATACGACAAAATAAATTGCATGAATTTCTTCCCTGTATTCTTGATTTATCTGCTGTGGAAGAAATTAAACAGCAAAAGGAGGGAAGTACATTTTTTAGTTTGGGAGCAGGCACAACCTTGGAGCAATTCAAGCAGTTTGTTAAAACCAATTTCCCGGGCTTAATGCCCATGCTGAAAGTTTTTGCTTCACTTCAAATCAGGAATGTGGCAACCATTGGAGGAAATCTATCCACAGCCTCACCCATTGGCGATCTGATTCCATTGTTTTTTGCTCTGAAAGCAAAAGTGAAACTTAGCAGCAGAACCGGAAACCGACTTATTCCGGTCGAAGAGTACATTACTGGCTATCGAAAAACCTGTCTTCTTCAGGATGAGATTCTTGAGGCTGTTCAAATCCCAAAACCTGAAAAGGATATTTTATTCATCACCGAAAAAGTTTCTACCCGCCGCGACCTTGACATTTCAACCGTTAGTTCTACTTTGCGTTTACGATTGAACAAGGAAAATTTTATTGAGGAGATCGCTATAATTTATGGTGGCATGGCGTCTCAGGTGAAAAGAGCTGTTACTGCAGAAACGTACCTTCATGGAAAACAGTGGTGTATTGAAGAAGTCGAACGCGCATCAAAATTAATTTCTGAAGATTTTACACCCATTTCAGATGCACGTTCTGGGGCTGAATATCGTGAGGCAGCAGCGAAAAATCTCCTTTTGAAATTGTATTTGAAGTCAGTTGATACTAAGCAAGGAATGTCTTTATGAGTAAAACTGTTGGCAATATTACACATGAAAGTGCTGTCAGCCACGTAACAGGAAAAGCTGTATATGTTGCTGACATGCATATTGGTGAACAAATGCTGACAGGCAAAGTGGTTTTCAGCCCATTTGCCCATGCTCGCATTGTTTCAGTTGATTTCACCGAAGCGCTGAAGGTGAATGGCGTTGTTGATATTCTTGATTTTAGACGGATTCCTGGGATCAATCAGCTGAATCCTTTAACGCATGATGAACCTTGTCTGGCAGAGGAAAAAGTGAATTGTATCGGACAGGCGATTCTGCTGATAGCGGCTGAAAATGAACATGCAGCTATTGAAGCTGAAAAGAAAATCACGATCATCTATGATCCTTTGGAGCCTGTTTTGACAATACAACAAGCCAGAGAAAAGGGTACAGCACTTGCCAAAACAAGAAAAATTGAAACCGGTAAACCAGAAGAAAGCCTTCTGAAAGCCTCACATATACTGGAAGGTGAGTTGAAAATCGGTGGCCAGGAACATTGGTATCTGGAAACACAATCGGCACTTTGTGTTCCAGACGAAAATAGGGAGATGATGGTTTATGCATCTTCTCAAAATCCCTCTGAGACGCAACATGTAGTTTCTGAAGTACTTGGTTTGCAGGCAAATCAAGTCGTTTGCGAAGTAAAAAGAATGGGTGGCGGTTTTGGTGGAAAAGAAACACAAGCCAGCCATGTGGCTGCCTGGTCTGCACTTTTGGCAAATGCAACCGGCCGTCCGGTAAAGATTGTCCTTTTCCGTGATGACGATCAGAAATACACAGGTAAACGTCATCCTTTCGAAGCCAGTTATAAAATTGGTTTTTCAGATGAAGGGACAATTGTTTCTTACATTTTGGATTTGCATGCCGATGCCGGAATGGCAACTGACCTTTCGATGGCCATTCTTGAACGTGCTCTTTTTCATGCAGATAGTAGCTATTATATTCCAAATATGCGTGTTACAGGCACGATGTGGAAAACAAATCTGCCATCAAATACTGCTTTTCGTGGCTTTGGAGGACCGCAGGGAATGGCTGTAATTGAACATGCAATAGATCGGGTTGCTAGATATCTCGGAAAAGATGCAGCCGAAATCCGATACAGGAATTTTTACGGACTGAATAAACGAAATGTCACTCATTTTGGGCAATTAATTGAAAATAACAGATTGTTTCAGCTTTGGGACGCATTAATTGACTCTTCAGACTATAACAAAAGAAGAACTGAAATCAATGGGTTTAATCAGAAGCACTTTTATATAAAACGTGGAATAGCACTTACACCTGTCAAGTTTGGGATATCATTTACGACGGCTTTCCTTAATCAGGCCGGTGCTTTGGTAAATATTTACAAAGATGGTACTGTATTGGTAAATCATGGTGGCACTGAAATGGGGCAGGGCTTGCACACAAAAATCAAACAAATTGCTGCACTTGAATTTGGATTGCCTCTCGAAAAAATCAACCTGAGCCCAACCAATACTTCAAAAGTTCCAAACACTTCACCGACTGCAGCCTCTTCAGGCACTGACCTGAATGGAATGGCAGTGAAAAATGCAATTGATAAAATTAAAATCCGGTTAGATTCTTTGGCCAAACAATTGCTTTCTGAGAATGAAATTGCTTCCGGGGAATTGGTTTATCATGATGGGTTAGTCTTTTTGAGTAATATGCCCGACAAGAAAATAACCTTTAAAGAGCTTGTAATCAAGGCTCATCTGTCACAAATCAGTTTGAGCGCAACCGGATTTTATGGAACTCCAGGACTTTATTACGATAAGGAAAAGGGTAGGGGTAACCCATTCCATTATTTTGCCTTTGGAATGGCAGTTTCGGAAGTTGAAGTCGATATTCTTACTGGAATGTCAAAAGTTTTAAGAACCGATATTTTGCATGATGCAGGCGAAAGTCTTAACCAAGACATTGATCTTGGGCAGGTTGCGGGCGCTTTTATTCAGGGTGTCGGTTGGTGTACCACCGAAACTTTACGATATAATTCACAAGGTCAATTATTGAATCATTCACCTGATACCTATAAAATTCCAGGTATTGGAGATGTTCCGGATGATTTCAGGGTTGAATTGCTGAAGAATGCGCCCAATCCACAAACCGTTCGTCAGAGCAAAGCTGTAGGTGAACCTCCGTTTATGTTGGCATTTTCTGTATGGCTTGCGATAAAGGATGCAATTTCAGCAGTAGCGAATCATTCGGTGGAACCTGATTTTGCCTTGCCTGCAAACAATGAAACTATTTTGCTTTCAATAGAAAAACTGAGAAATTCTGTGAAAAATTAACTTCAACCTTTTGAAAAAGTTATCAGTCTTTCATTGATGGTAATTTCTTTAAAACCAATTATTTCAGAAATGAAAGCTAAGGTTTTGACAGTGTAAATGAAAACATGCGTCTGATCGTTTTTGTAATTCCAGCCAGCAAAGTTTATTTCTTCCCGGTAAATATTTGTCATGCAAAAGAGTTTTCCATCCGAATGAAGCATTTCGTATAGTTTTTTGAACTCCTGAAGTGGATAATAAAAATGTTCAATTACTTCAGTGCAGATTATGAAATCATATTTTGAAGCCAGCACTTCTTTTGACGGGTGAAAAAATGGATCAAAAAGTGCCAGACTGAACCCTTTCTGTTCAAGCATGAATGCGACTACTGGTCCGGGGCCAGCGCCATAATCAAGTCCTTTGCTTTCAGGGCTATAGTTTTTTTCGATGGCATCAACAGCAGGCTGCAGAAATTGCTGATATCCGGTATCGTTTATGTCATTGTTGTGGTGAAGATACCTTGTTTTTTCAGCCTCAGGCGTTAAGCGTAAATCCGGGTGCAGGAAAATTCCGGAACATTTTTCGCATTGCAAATAATGTTGTTTTTTGCCCTTGTAAAAAGCGTGTGCTTCACCTGAACAAAGGGGACAAAAACACTGCATGATTTTCTATAAATTATAATTATTATAGCTTGGATGATAAATAAACAAAAGAGAGCCGTCTTTGGTTTTATCGATAAATGTGGATGCTAATTCCTCTGGAATAGCAGGGCAACCATGGCTACGACCCAATCTTCCGTGTTTTTGGATGAACGATTCACTCACATAATCGGCTCCATGAATCACAATGGCTCTTTCAAAAGCTTTGTCATTGAGGTTTCTTTCAAGTCCTTTCAGTCGAAGGGATTTTCCGTGTTTCCCAGAATATGGCTGATCAGTGAGAAAAAAACCTAAACTGCTTTGATAGGATTCTGGTGTATTTGAGAATGCTTCTGCAACATCATTTCCACTATTTCGACCATGCGACACATAGGTATTCAACAGTACCTCACCTGTTTCAACGTTTAGTGTCCACAGTCTTTTTTTTGTGCTGGGTAGCGAAAAATCGATGAGTGTCACGATTTTATTTTTGGCTAAAGGCAGAAATTCCGGCAGATGCTTCTCAAAGCTTTTTATAAGATCGGGATTAAGGTTTTCGTTCAATGAGGCCAAATGCCCTCCATTCGTTGCGCTTGAAGCTGGAATTGTTTCATGATCAAAGTTTTTTTGATCAGGATTTTGAATAGATAGAAAAACGAAAAAAATAGTTGCTAATATGTATGTCTCAAGTATATTTCTGTAAATGAACATATTGTATAATGATTTTTTGATTAAAATTCAGTTACTTTTTTTGGCCTAAAGCTGTAAAGACTGCTAAATCTCGGTCATAAATATCTGAACGATAATGTATTTCACCATTCTCTGTGGCCCACGCAGTTAAATAATACAGATATACTCCAACCGAAGATTTCAGTATCACTGTTTTTTCAATACCTGAATTCATCGCTTGTTTGATTTTGTCATCGGTCCATTCGGGCATGTTGTTCAATAAAATTTTAGCCAGTTCAAAAGGTTTCTCAATACGAATGCAGCCCGAACTGAAAGTTCTTTCGTCTCGCCAAAAAAGTTCTCTTGATGGTGTATCGTGCAAATATACATTAAATTTATTTGGGAACATAAACTTCACCTTTCCCAAAGAATTCTGATTTCCAGGCGATTGTCTTACAGTGTAGCGCATGCCGTCTTTTTTCCAGTTTATTGTCGCCGGATCAGTGAGTTTTCCTTTAGAATCATAGACCAGCATGTTTTTTTGTGAAAGATAGTTTACGTCCTTTCTTACTGCAGGAATGATGTCTTTTTGCATTATCCCCGGAGGAACAGTCCAGCTTGGACTGAAAACCAAATAACGTATTTTTGAGTTGAAAACAGGTGTTTCGCGGTAATCCTTTCCAACTATTGTTCTCATATTTAGCAAAGTATCTGAGCCTTCAAACATTAATAAGGAGAAATCAGCAATGTTTGTCAATACATATCTGTCTTCCAGTGAGTCCGGAAGCCAGCGCAGACGTTCCATACTCACGTACAGTTGTTTTAACTTTTGTTCAATTGGCATATTGAGCGCTTTCAGCGTATTTTTACCAATATTTCCATCACTATTGAATCCAAACAATGCTTGAAGTTTTTGGATTGATTTTGCTGTTACCTCATCATACTCTTCTGAAATATCCACTGAATCAGCATCATAAAGTCCCAGATATTGCAACTTCTTTTTAATAGCCGGCATATCTTTAGATGTTTCTCCCGGCTTTATCGATAGTGTTTTAGGATCCATTGAAACAGAGAAATCGGCTGATTGTATGCTTTTTAATCTTTTTGCTTCAAGCACCATTTTTTTGTAGCCTGTATATGGAGGATAGAAAGTCATGAAAATTTGTTCAATATTTTTTCCATTGTGCAGCAGCCTAAGTTTTTGATCCAGCATTAACTCAGGTTTATTGCGTTGAATTCCCCATTGAGCTTCTAAACTTTCAGAGTCGATTTTTCCATGATAAAGATGGGATGAAAGCATAAAAAAAGCGTCGCTCAGCAGCAAATCCAGCTGTGCAACAAATAAAGCATTAAATACTTGAGAAGAGTCGTTTTGTAAATTTTCAAACAGTTTTTTAATTGATTCAAAATGATAATGTGATGGTACTAATCCATGAAATTCAGCATTTTCAATATATTCAATCAGTTGAGAGATGCTTTCGTAATTGTTAAGTTCTTTAGTCCAGAAAGGTTTAAATTCATTTTCAGTATAAAGCCGCGGAAGTAAAACTGAAGAATAGAGTTCATCGTCAAGAATCCTATATCGTTCACCAGGCAGACGGTTTTCTAAAATCTCTCTTATTGCGAGTGATGATTCAATTTGTGCAGCTTCAAACTTTTTTATTTCGAGAAAACGAGTGCTGTCATTGTAGGTAGTTGTATCAAAATCTTTTATTTCTTTTTCAGATTTCTGAGTTCTATTGCAGGCGAACAAACTAACTACAACAATTATTGGAATAATAAATCGCATTGATTTTGTATAAAGTGTATATTAAGGCATGTAGCCGATCAAACTTGTTAAAAAAGTGCTTTCTTAAAGACTTGATTTTGATATTTATAAAAAAAAAAGTCCGTTTATCTTAGACAAACGGACTTTTTCAATGAATATTATTGTCTAAATGTCAATCTTGGCATATTTGGCGTTTGCTTCGATGAATTCACGGCGTGGTGGAACTTCATCTCCCATCAGCATGGAAAACACATGATCTGCTTCGACACCATTTTCGATGGTTACCTGCCGAAGTGTGCGGAATTCAGGATTCATCGTTGTATCCCAAAGCTGTTCAGCATTCATCTCTCCCAAACCTTTATAACGTTGGATGTGAATACCTTTTTCGCTTCCGTCCGCCGACCATTCCTTTACTACTTTTTCACGTTCTTCCTCGTTCCAGCAATAACGTTCCTGCTTGCCTTTGCGCAGTAAATATAAAGGTGGAGTAGCAATGTAAACATACCCTTTTTCGATGAGTTCCATCATATAGCGGAAGAAGAAAGTCAGGATCAACGTAGCAATATGGCTTCCGTCGATATCAGCATCGGTCATGATGACAATTTTATGGTATCTCAGTTTTTCTATATTGAGCGCTTTGCTGTCTTCATCAGTTCCGATATGCACGCCCAATGCAGTAAAGATGTTTTTGATTTCTTCACTTTCATAAATTTTGTGCGGCATTGCTTTTTCCACATTAAGGATCTTGCCTCTCAGTGGTAAAATTGCCTGAAAACGCCTGTCGCGGCCTTGTTTGGCTGTGCCACCTGCAGAATCGCCCTCGACGAGGTAAATCTCAGCTTTGGCAGCATCTCTTTCTGAGCAGTCGGATAATTTTCCGGGTAGCCCTGAACCTGATAATATACTTTTACGTTGTACAAGTTCGCGTGCCTTGCGTGCTGCATGCCTTGCTGTTGCTGCAAGAATGACCTTATTGACAATCGTTTTCGCCTCTTTTGGATTCTCTTCAAGATAGTTGGAAAGATGCTCGCTAACGATTTGGTCAACCACACCCATTACCTCGTTGTTGCCAAGTTTGGTTTTGGTTTGACCTTCAAATTGAGGTTCCGGAACCTTCACCGAAATAATTGCAGTAAGTCCTTCTCTGAAGTCGTCTCCATTGATATCAAACTTAAGCTTGGCCAGCATACCAGACTTTTCAGCATAGGTTTTCAGAGTGCGTGTAAGACCACGCCGAAAACCAGCTAAGTGAGTTCCGCCTTCGTGAGTGTTGATGTTATTGACGTATGAGTGAAGGTTTTCGGAGAAGGAAACATTATATTGCATTGCAATCTCCACCGGAATATCATTGCGCTCACCTTCAATTGCAATGGCAAAAGGAATAAGTTTCTCGCGGCTTTCATCAAGATATTGGATGAAATCGGGCAAACCATTCGCAGAATAAAAGACTTCAGTTTTGTAGGCACCGTTGTCGTCTTTTTCCCGCTCGTCTGTAAGGTTAATCGTCAGTCCTCTGTTCAAAAATGCAAGCTCCCGCATACGTGATGCCAGGATGCTGTAATCATAATCCGTTGTGATGAAAATACTTGAGTCAGGTCTAAAGGTGATTTTTGTGCCATTTTTGTCTGAATCTGCAACAGCTTTCACATCATAAAGTGGCTTGCCACAGGAATATTCCTGAACAAACATTTTACCTTCACGATAAACCTCTGCACGAAGATGAACTGAAAGCGCGTTGACGCAACTTACACCAACACCGTGTAAACCGCCTGATACTTTGTATGAACCTTTGTCAAATTTGCCGCCAGCATGAAGCACAGTCATTACAACCTCCAGTGCAGAGCGGTTTTCTTTTTCATGCAGACCTGTTGGAATACCCCTTCCGTTGTCTAAAACTGAGATGGAATTGTCTTCATGAATGGTGACATCAATCAAATTGCAATAGCCACCCATAGCCTCATCGATGGAATTATCCACCACTTCATAAACCAAATGATGCAAACCTCTTATGTTCACATCGCCAATGTACATCGCAGGGCGTTTGCGCACGGCTTCCAAACCTTCAAGCACCTGAATGTTACTGGCATTATATTCGTTGGTATCAATAATTCTTTTTTCTGCTTCTGTCATATCTAATCAAGTCAATATATTTAAAATAACGTGCAAAAATACGATTTTTTCATGAATTATTTTCCTTTGATCAGATTCAATTTTCGTGATTTATTAACAATTTCTGATTAATTCAATATGTACTGGAAATTATCATGTAATATTTATGTAAAAATCTTATATTCAATAACATTAATGGGTTTCACACTTCAACTGCTAACAAATTAATAAGGTGAAATATTAGTTTTTGGGGGAGTTATGTACAAATGTAAGTCCTTCATATGAAATCATTAGGAGCATGAATAAAAAATTAAGACCTCAATGTATCAGAAATTTTAATTCTTTTTAACACAAAGCAGATTTTTACATCGCTTATCCAGAATGATTCTAATTAATTTTGCCGTTGAATTATAAAACTTGCACATGCGCTATTACATTTTTCTTATTTCTTTGTTTCTACTTCTTTTTCAATCATGTTCGATTGAAAAAGATGAAGTAATTAACGTTTATTCCGGACGCCACTACAGCTCAGATGAAGAACTTTTTAAACGTTTTTCTGATCAAACCGGCATAAAGGTTAATCTCATAAAGGCTGATAGTGACCAGCTAATCAACAGACTTACGGTAGAAGGAAAAAACTCACCTGCCGATCTCTTTATTACGGCTGATGTAAGCAGGTTGAGTCAGGCTGCAAATCTGGGTTTGCTTCAGGCCATTCCAAATGAAGTGTTTGAGGATAAGGTGCCGTCGAATTTACGTGACCCGAATGGTATGTGGACTGGTCTAACTAAAAGAGCCAGAGTGATAGTGTATGATAAGGGTCGCGTAAAAGATGGTGAAATAGCTAATTATGAAGATCTTACAGATGTTCGTTGGAAAAACAGAATCCTGGCACGGTCTTCACAAAGTCATTACAACCAAAGTCTGATAGCTTCAATAATAAGCGCCCTGGGAGTTGATAAATCCAGAGATTGGGTAAGCGGAATGGTTACCAATTTTTCACAGGAACCCAAAGGAAACGATCGTGATCAAGTGAAGGCAATTGCTGCCGGAATTGGAGATGTAGCCCTTGTAAATACCTATTACTTAGGACTTTTGTTAAACTCTTCCAATCCTGAAGAGCGGGAAGTAGCTCAACAGGTTGGAATCATTTTTCCAAATCAGGGAAATAGAGGAACGCACGTCAATGTAAGTGGAGTTGCACTGACGGCCTCTTCATCAAACAGAGAAAATGCCCTTGAACTTGTCAAATTTCTTCTGAGTGTTGAGTCGCAGGAATATCTTTCGTCAGAAAACTTTGAATATCCCGTGAATCCGGAAGCATCATGGCCCGCGCTTTTAACAAACTGGGGAACCTTTAAGGAAGATTCAATTAACCTGAATTCATTAAATATGTATTTACCTGAGGCCATGATGATTGCCAATCAGGCTGGCTGGAAATAGAGGCCGATGAAAAACATCCTTTCCAAATCGTTTTTTTCACCTTGGGTAATTTCTGTACTCATTATAACCTTGCTGATTTCCATGCCTGTTCTGGTTATATTTAGCGGTTTATGGCAAGATGCAGGGATTTTTTGGATGCATATTCGTACCGAACTAGTCCCCGAATACATTAAAAACACTCTGATTCTGGCAATAGGAGTTTCAACTATCAGTTTGATTTTTGGAGTTAATCTGGCTTGGTTTATCAGTAATTTTGATTTTCCGGGAAGAAACTTTTTCAGTTGGGCATTGATAATGCCTATCGCAATTCCTGCTTATATCAGTGGATTTGCATGGGCCGGTATACTTGATTACACCTCTCCGGCCTACACTTTTTTGCGAAATACTTTTGGATGGAACACCGGACAGTTTCTGTTTTTTGACATTTTAAGTATTTCAGGTGCAATTGTGATTTTTTCTTTTGCATTGTATCCCTACATTTATCTTATCGCAAAAGCATATTTCGACAGGCAATCTGCAACAATGTTTGAGGCAAGCGCTTCGTTAGGACGTTCAAAAATTTACACCTATTTTAATCTTGCCTTGCCGATGGCACGTCCGGCAATTGCAGCTGGACTTTCGCTTGTTTTAATGGAAATACTGAATGATTATGGACTGGTGAAATACTTTGGAGTCGACACCTTTACAACGGGCATTTTCTCAGCATGGTTTGCTTTTGGAGATAAAAGTGCTGCAATGAAACTTGCTGTTTATCTGATGGTTTTCGTTCTTTTTTTACTGATTTTTGAGAAAATGCAACGTCGGCGAATGCGCTATTCCGGAGTTTCTGAAGGTAAATTGATGTCAAGAATTAAAGTTCCAGGATTTGGCGGTTGGCTCATTTCTTTTTTCAGTGCAATTCCATTTTTGATAGGTTTTGCATTTCCATTTCTTCAGTTGGTTTACTGGTCTTTTGATACCTGGGAACAATTTCTTTCTCAAGGTTTTATACGTTTGTTTGCAAACAGTTTTTTACTGGCTGCAATTTCTGCACTGATTGTAATGATTTCATCTGTTTTGATAATTTATACCTTGCGCTTATATAATTCCAGACGGTTGAAGGTGGTTTCAGTAATTTCGACACTAGGTTATGCACTTCCCGGCGCTGTAGTTGCTCTTGGACTTCTTGTAATTCTAACCTGGACCGAAAACTTTTTCATCCGGCAATGGGGCTTAAAAATTGTAATTACAGGCACCTGGTTTGGATTAATCTACGCTTATCTCGTTCGTTTTATGGCTGTTGGATACCAGAGTGTTGAAAGTGGAAGTGAGAAAATTTCAAAAAGCATCGATCAAGCGGCTTTATCACTTGGTGCAGGAAAATTCCGAAACCTATGGTTTAACAGTTTACCATTGCTTCGTGCGTCCATAGTTTCAGGATTTTTACTTGTAATGATCGATGTGCTCAAAGAGTTGCCTCTGACACTTTTGTTGAGGCCATTTAATTTTGACACACTTGCCATCAGGGCATTTGAATATGCTTCTGATGAGCGTGTTTCAGAGGCAGCGCCGGCGGCTGTCATGATTGTGTTAGCGGGCCTGGTACCGGTTTTGATCATCAATCGTTTAATTGGGAGGAGAAAAGTATGATTGTTTTAGAGGCTTTCAATTTGAAGAAGAAGTATGCAGGAGAAATTGAGTTTGCTGTTAACGACTTTAATGCGAATATATTAAAAGGTGAAATTGTTGCGCTTCTTGGTGAAAGTGGCTGTGGTAAAACAACAATCCTTCGGATGATAGCTGGTTTTGAAAAACCTGATGATGGCTTTCTAAAACTCAAGAGTCAAAAGATTGCTTCAAAAGATTTTGTGACTGCCCCTGAAAAAAGGGGGATTGGAATTGTTTTTCAAGATTATGCGCTTTTTCCGCATAAAACAGTGAATGAAAATATTCTTTTTGGTTTATTCAGATTAAACAAGGATGAAGCACAAAAGAGATTGATTGAAATGGTAGCTCTGACAGGGCTTAAAGGATTGGAAAAGCGTTATCCGCATGAGCTCTCAGGAGGTCAGCAGCAGCGCGTTGCTTTGGCCAGGGCATTGGCTCCTGACCCGGCAATATTGCTGCTCGATGAGCCTTTCAGCAATCTGGATGCGATGCGCAAAAATGAATTGAGGTTTGAGTTGCGAGACATTATCAGAAAGGCAGGAACAACTGCAATCTTTGTAACACACGATACGCGTGATGTTTTAGCAATTGCCGACAGGGTTTTCGTTTTAAAGAAAGGTGTAACAATTCAACAGGGAACTCCGGAAGAGGTTTACAGAAAACCTGCAGATTCATATGTTGCTTCCTTTTTTGGTAAAACAAATATCATTGCAGTTGATTCAAATTCAATGTTTTTGGAAGATTGTTTCGATCTCACTATACAAAAAACTGACCATGAAAAGAATTTGGTATCTATCAGACCAAGGGCTTTTAGGATTGCCGAAGCACATACTGAAGGTGCATTTGAGGCTAAGGTGCTGGAACAGTTGTATTTTGGAGAATTTCTCGAACTCATTTGTGAAACTTTAAAGCAACCAACAAAATTAGTTGTGCATGCAGACCCTGATTTTGTTGTCAGTTCAGGAAAAATATGGCTTTGTGTTCAAGCTGAAGATGTCACGCTTATCAAGCATTGAAGTTCATTTTTTGATGAAATTTTGACCTTTGTTTTTGCCAATTCAGGCAAAAGATTAATTTGATTTTTCCCAAACTAAAACCTTAAACTCATCCCTGCAAAAAGTTGTAGCCCCTGAACAGGGTAATTATAGAACCGCTCATAACGGTTGTGAAGGAGGTTGTTTACCTGTGCAAAAACTGTAAACTGCTCATTTATTGCATATTCAGCTCCCAGATTTATGTCTGTGATTGGTTTAAGCGTAACAAGATTCTCGATGCCATTCACATAAGAGGGTGCATAGCGCTTGTCTTCGAAAAGCAATTCCGACTTCAACCTTAGTTTTTCATCAAACTGGTATCCGGCTATGAAATGCATCTGGAAACCTGGCATATGCCATGCTTTAGTGAGGCTGTCCATCGTATATTGGTCAAAAAGTAAGCGGGTGCCAATATTAATTTTGTCTGTCAGCTTATAAGAGGCTTCTCCGGAAAAGCGCAGTTTTTTGATATTGTCAAAAGCTACTGTCAGCGTATTTTGAAATACTGTACTCGTATCTGTGATAAAAAATCCTGCATGATCAGTTTCTTCATAACGAAGTCCAAGATGCAAATCCAGATTTTTTATGACTCCTGTTTTAATGCCGGTTTCAAAGATAAAGCGCGAATTGGACCACCATGCCATCTCACCTGAACGCAAAAATGGATTGATTTCAGTAATCTGGCTTAGGTTATGCCGTTCAATCTGACCATCCATCATTGCAAAAAGCTCAACTTTTTGATCGAACATAAACAGCTTGCCGGAAAGCATGGGATAAGCAAATAGATGGGAACTGGAGTCGTTCATAAATTCGAAGCGAAAGCCTGCGCTAAATTCGTAGAAACTACCAGTTAGCTTCAAACTGGGTAACAAACCAAGCCGGAAATCATTAAATCCCGATATTGAATCTTTGTTGGAATAGAATCCGTTTTCGATGTCTAATCCAATTGTTTGTGTACCTGAATAACGGAACAGTTCGAAATTTTTCCTTAAATCAGCATCAATTTCAAAGCTTTGTTCACTGGCTTTAAATCGATCTCTGAAATTATTATATCGAATGGAGGCTTTATGATGCAGTGCATAAAAATCTTTATAGTTGCTGTTTAACACGGTTTCTATTCCAATGTTCTGATAATGCTGAGCAATTGAATCTTTTGTAAAATTATCATTTGGAAAGTCGTCTGGCTTGAAACCATAATAGCGATTATGATTTCGCTTATAATATAGATTTGTTCGCAAGGTATGGTTGCTGAAACTGTGATTAAGGCCGGCAGAAAAAGTGTTTTTCATCCAGTCGGATGGCGCATAATCCTGCACATTTGTCCATGAAGATAAATGTTGAATTCCCAAATCAAAAGATGTTTGTTTTCCAAGTTCAGAGTGGTGTTGAAAAAGAAAAATCGGACTGATATTTGAGCCTAGGCCAGCCCGCACATAGTTGTGGAAGGTGTTTTTCTTTCCTCTGATCTGCACTGTTAACGGACTGATCAGCTCTGCATCACTTTTTGTTAAAAGTACATTGTCAACTTTTGTAAACTTTGGTTTAAATGCCTCTATGCCTGAAGCTGGTGTTTCCGGCTTGAGATTTATTTTCTGAAACTCTTGCAGACTTGGTTGAAATGAGCCGACAACTGTTACACGTTCACTATGTGTCTGACCCATTAAGACTACCGGCATCAGGATTGCCAAACTGACAAATGCCGTCATAGAGCTTAGAAAAACTATATTGCTGTATCTTTTTATTTTGCTAAACATATCTTTAAATTGCAGATAATTCATTGAAATAGTATTGTTTACCTGTTATTTTAACATAGATAATTTTCTGGCTGCTTCCTGTCGGAGGTCTTCGCCTTTATAGTTGTCGACAATACTCTTCAGCGTTTCTTTAGCCTGAAAAATATTGTTGTTCTTCACGTAAATATCGGCAAGCAGAATAAAACTTTTTGCAACCCAATAGTCTTGACTGGCATATTTCTCCGCAAGGTCGAATATCTGATTTTCGGCATCATCAAGAAAATTATTTTCAAAACTGATGCGTGCAATAAGATAGTATGCTTCGGCACCCATTGCACTGTTATTCAGCCGGTGGGTTTTCATCAATTCCTCTTTGGCATCAAGGTATCTTTTGGTTTCGAAAAGCGATTTTCCGGCAATATAATGCGCTTGCAACTGTTGCTCTGGCCTGACTTTTTCATTTGACAGAAGCTGGCGCGAAGACTGAATTGCTTCTTCATATTTCCCCGTGAAATAGCTGCTTTTCATTTTACCCTCTAAGGCTTCCAATCTTTCATTGGGGTCATCAGAAAGGGTGTAAAGATTTGAATAGTACCTGTATGCCTCATCATATTTTTGCCTGTCGTATTGAATACGGGCTGCGGCAAGCAATGCTTCTTCCAGATATGGATTATTGTTGACGCCAATTATATATTCCAGACTCCTGAGTGCTTCATCGGTTTTGTTATTGCTAATGTCTATCTTCGATTTGTAATGATGTGCCTGGAGGGTGAAGCCTCCATTAGGATAATTTTTCAGGTAGGAACTGAATGCCTGCGCTGCATCATTGTGACGATTTTCGTTGTAAAAATTTTCTGCCATTGTAAATGCAAGAGAATCCTGCTCCGACACACTGACTTCCCCGAATCCCATTCTTTTTGCATAAACAAAGTAGTCCTCGAGCTTATTCATTTCCATGTAAATAACTCTTAAAGTGTTTAATGCTTCTCTTGCATCGGGTGTGCCAGGATATGTTTCTGCAACTTTTTTTAGTTGGGTTATTGCCTGTTCATTTTGATTGTTGTTGAAATATATCAGCCCTGTTTTTAATAAAGCCGCACGCGCAAAAGTTGATCTGGGACGCTCACGAATAAGCTTGTCAAAATAACCAAGCGCACTTCTGTAGTCATTTGAAATCAGGCTGGTAGCGCCCATTTCGTACAAGGCGTTGTCATAATATGCAGACTTTGAATATCCTTTAACCAATTGATCGAGCGCATTTATTTTTTCATTGTGCCGGCCCATTGCGCTGTGAGCAATGCCTTGTTGAAATAACCCATAATCAGCCTCGGCTTGTCTTGCACTCACCACTTTTCCATATGCTTCAATGGCTTTATCATACTCCTTGCTGATAAAATGGCAATCTCCTATACGCAGCCATGCATCATAAAGCAGTCGTGGTTCTTTTGATGAGGGAGCAGCAGTATATTGACGAAATGAGGACAAAGCTTGTTGATACTGTTTAAGATAATAAAAGGAATAGCCAAGATTATAGTTTGCCAAAGGTACAAGTTGGGTTTTTGAAGCCTCTCTGTGCGCCAAAAATTGTCTGTAAAATTTTTGTGCATCAACATAATTTTTCTGTTGAAATTTTGATTCAGCAAGCCAAAACAGGGCAGGGGCAGCATAAGTAGAATTGTTGTTGTGCTGAATCCGCGAAAAGTATTCACTGGCTTTAGTGAAATTATTTTCATTAAAAAGATTAACAGCTAGAGTATACGTAAGTTGCTCATAAATAGACTGCATCTCGGCATTTCTGTTTTTGTTCTTTTCAAGTGAAGCCAAAGCAGCATCGTAATCACGTGTTTTCAGGTAAAGTTGAACGATCAAATTTCTGGCTTCATTGATTCTTGTAGAAGATGGATTTGTTTCGATGTATTGTTCAATCAGACCAACAGATTCATTGTATGGATCAGTACCTGTTTCAAGACTTAACAACGCATAATTGAAAAGCGCGTCTTCGCTTAAACCAGCATCATAGGTGGCTTTGTGTGCTGCAAGAAAGGCATTGCGGGCAAATGTTTTTTGGTTGGTTTCAAGATAAGTCTGCCCAAGATAATAGGATGCACTTTGGCTTAAGGCATCCTTATCATCGATAACTTGCTGAAAACTAGCAATAGCATCATTGAAATTGCTTGTTTTATAGCGACTTATGCCCATCTGATAATGATCTTCACGACTCATCTGCCGCCGATTCTGATTTTCAAACATTGCATAATAACTCAAAGATTTGATGTAGTCTTCCTTTTTGTAATAGGCATCAGCAATCATGCGTGCAATTTCACCTCTGCGCCGGTTTTCGACCAATTGCATCACTTCATCACCTTTTTCAATTACCAGGTCGTAATCTCCCTTTCGGTAATGAATCTGTAACTCATATACCGGAACGATTTTTTTGTATTGGCCATCGTTTCGAATGCGTCTGAAATGTTCTATTGCATCATCATCATTGCCTCTTAAATACTGAATGTGTGCATAGTAATAAACCGCTCCTTGCTGATAAGGGCTCTTAATGTCTTTAATTCTGGAAAAACGCTCAAGTGCTTCATCAGGCTGATTTTGTCGGAAAAGACAAAATCCTGTTTTATAATCCAGTTCATATTTTTCAAAATCCGGCAAATCAGATGGATTAACCTTATTAAATGCTGTCAAAGCATCAGAATAGCGCTTTTGTTCAAACTGAACGCGTCCTTCAAGAAAGTAGGTTCGCGGCATCCAGCTGCTGCTTCGATTTTGACGCGAAAATTCTTTTACTTTTTCTGAAGCATCTTTTTCACCTGACTGAACTGCACAAAGCAATTCATAATAGGTCGCATCGGCATAATAGACACTGTTTTTGTCCTTTTCTGATTTTTTAAACAACTCAAGCTTTTGCCTGGCAGCTCCGTATTGTTCTTTTTGAATAAGGTCAAGACTTTCGCGCAAAAGCAAAGGCTTTTCATCAAAATATTTTTGATGTTGTGCCTGCAAAAAGCTAAACGGTACTAGGGCAATCCAGAGGAAAAGATTTTTGATAAGATTTCTAAGACTCATCCTGAGATATGTGTTTTTGGCAAGTGGTTAATTTTGAAGAATTAGCTTCAATATTTAGATTTTAAACTCTCAAACGAATGGATTCGAAAGATATTGCAAAACAATCCGGCAACACTTAAGTTACCGGATTGTTTGGACAGCATCATAAGCAGGATTCTGTATCAGGTTGTCATTTATCTGGGCTTTTCGTCACCGAAAAGCTCAAGCAGCCTACCCACCGACATCGGACGAAGCAGCCCTCTTTTCCGCACAAGGCGGTTTTTGCCGGCATATTTGGCCTTGCAGCCCATAAGGTTTACCCACGCACCAGGTCGCCCTGTTGCATCGTGAGCTCTTACCTCACGTTTTCACCCTTATCCGTTCAAGGACTGGTCCCCGAACGGACGGTAATTTTCTGTGGCACTCTCTGTTGCTGTTTCGTTTCCAAAACAGCACCTTCCCGTTAGGAAGTATGGTGCTCTTTGCTGTCCCGACTTTCCTCGGCGTTTAATGAAAAACGACGCGACAACCGTTGCTATCCGCTGCAAAGATAGTGTTTTTGCAGTCTAAGCTAATCCGTTTGCTTGTCTGAAGCTTTTTAAAGCAAGTCTTTCAATAAAGCTCACCACCTGGTGTTTGCACTATGTCTTTACTTTAAGTAATTAATTCTTTCGGCTAAACTAAGACACTCAATTTTCGAAAGCCTTAACATGCCAACTTTAAAGTGTATGAGCGCAAATCAGCGGTACAAGCATATTTAATGAAATCATAGGTTTCCTGAATTTAATTAGGGGGAGTGTTTTATCTGATCAATTTCACTTCATTTGTTTTCTTAATTTTGCGGCCTTTATTAACTCCTCTGCATCTGCAACTATTTTACTGAATGAAAGACTTGACGACAGGCAGCGAGGCCCGACTTATTCTTAATTTTACTATTCCTATGCTGATTGGCAACGTTTTTCAGCAGATGTATAACATCGTTGATAGTATTGTTATTGGTAAGTATCTGGGAAATGAAGCTTTAGCTGCAGTGGGAGCAAGTTTTCCATTAATCTTTACGCTTATTTCGCTGATAATCGGACTGGCAACAGGAGGCACTATCATAATATCTCAGCATTATGGCGCAAAAAACATGGAAAAAGTGCGTCGCACCATCGATACCATGTATATATTTCTTTTTTTCGCATCAATCCTTCTTTCTGTAATAGGAATTTGGAGCAGCGCTTATATTTTTAGGTTAATCGATTTGCCTGCCGAAGTTATTCCTCAGGCAGTGAAATACTTTAATCTCTATTCACTTGGATTTGTTTTTTTCTTTGGTTTTCAAGGTACAACTGCCATTCTCCGTGGTATGGGTGATTCTAAAACACCCCTATATTTTCTTGTTATTTCTACGCTTGTAAACATTTTTTTAGACCTCCTTTTTGTAATTGTTTTTGGATGGGGAATTGAAGGAGTTGCAATTGCAACAATAATTTCGCAGGCAGGAGCATTTGTTACAATCATTTTCTATCTCAATAAATACAATAGCTTTTTAAAATTCAAGCCTTTGCAAATGCGGTTTGACTGGGAAATTTTCCGAAAAAGCATTCAAATTGGCTTGCCTACAGGTCTTCAACAAACCTTCGTTGCTGTTGGAATGCTCGCCTTATATAAGGTCGTTAATATGTTTGGCACAACTGTCATTGCTGCATATGCTGTTGCCATGCGCATTGATTCTTTTGCCAGTCTTCCGGCAATGAATTTTTCAGCAGCCCTTTCTTCTTTCGTAGGCCAGAATATTGGCGCAGGAAAGCTTGAACGGGTGCAAAAAGGCCTGAATGCCACGCTTTGGATGACAGCAATAATTTCTCTGGGAGTCACAGTTGTTGCCTGGCTTTTTTCAGGACCTATCATGCAACTTTTTACCAACGACCCTGGTGTAGTTGAAGCTGGAAAAGACTATCTTTTTATTGTAAGTGCCTTTTACATAGTGTTTTCAACCATGTTTGTATACAATGGTGTATTGCGTGGTGCAGGTGATACATTGATTCCGATGTTTGTTACATTGTTCTCTCTATGGATTGTCCGCATTCCCATATCCTGGTTTCTTGCACAACATATGGGGCCAAAAGGAATTTGGTGGGGCATTCCTATCGCCTGGGCAATCGGGGCATTTTTCTCTTTTCTGTATTTCCGCATGGGAAAATGGAAATCGAAAAATGTTATGGGAACAAGAACGAAATAACTGTTTTTTTAAGGAAGGTTTATTAATTTTACACCGAAATTAACAAAATGAATAATGAAGAAAATTAGTTTAGCATTTTTACTAATAGTGATGATGAGTTCATGTACAACACATCAGGAAAGTATTCTGTACCCTGAAACCTTAAAAGGTGAACAGAAAGATGTCTATTTTGGAACAGAAATAGCTGATCCATACAGATGGCTTGAAGATGATAATTCAAAAGAAACAGCCGCCTGGGTTGCAGCTCAGAATGCCGTTACAAATGATTATCTGAAAAATATTCCATACCGGGAAGCACTGCGCAACCGCCTTGAAACTATTTGGAATTTTCCAAGAACTGGCGTGCCATTTAAAAGAGGTGGAAGGTATTACTTCTTTAAAAATGATGGTTTACAAAATCAAAGCGTTCTTTTTGTTCAGGAGAATCTGGATGCAGAGCCTCAGATAATGCTTGATCCCAATACATTCTCAACAGACGGAACTATTTCGCTTGGAAATGTAAGTGCTTCACCCGATGGTAAGTATCTTGCCTATTCTATTAGTCGTGGTGGCAGCGACTGGAATGAAATCGTTGTGATGGAAATCGATAACAAAGAAATGCTTTCCGATACCATTAACTGGGTTAAATTTTCTGGCATCTCTTGGCTTGATGACGGCTTCTTTTATAGCGCCTACGATACACCGGTAGCAGGTCAGGCGCTCTCTGGAAGCAATGAATTCCACAAAGTCTTTTATCATAAACTTGGGACTTTGCAGTCTGAGGATAAAATTATTTTTCAGGATAAAACAAATCCAAAACGTAATTTTTATGCCAACGTAACTAAAGATCAGACTTTTATCATCATTAGTGAGTCGCAGTCAACAAGCGGCAATGCACTTTATGTGAAAAAAGCCAACGACCCTAAAGCAGAATTTGTGAAAATCGTTGAAGGATTTGACTATGATTATGATGTTATTGACAATTTAAACGACAACTTACTTGTAACCACAACCAATGGTGCGCCAAAAAAACAAGTTGTAATGATCGACCCAAAGAATCCATCTATGGAAAACTGGACCGTAGTCATCCCGGAAAGTGATAATGTCTTGAGTTCAGTGAGCCTTGTTGGTGACTATATTTATGCACAATACCTTGAAGATGCCAACAGTAAAGCTTACTTCTTTGATTATGAAGGAACAAAAGTTAGCACGTTGGAACTCCCTACATTAGGAACAATCATTGGTTTCAGCGGCGAAAAAGGTGATCCGGTTGCATTTTATGGTTTCACTTCTTTCACTTTTCCATCAAGTGTTTACAAATTCGATCTGATCGATAAGAAAACTGAGTTATATGCAGGAAGTGATGTCGATTTTGATCCGCAGGCATTTGTTACAGAACAAATTTTCTTTGAAAGCAAAGATGGAACCAAAGTGCCAATGTTTTTGACATTTAAGAAAGGCATTAAGCTCAACGGCAAAAATCCAGTTTTACTCTATGGTTATGGAGGTTTCAACATCAGTGTAACTCCTTCTTTTAGTGTCGCACGTTTGCCATTTCTGGAACAGGGCGGTATTTATGCTTCTGTGAATTTGCGTGGTGGCGGTGAGTACGGCAAAGAATGGCACGAAGCTGGACAGCAATTGAAAAGGCAAAATGTTTTCGACGACTTTATTGGCGCTGCTGAATTTCTGATCAAAGAAAAGTATACACAGCCATCTAAAATTGCTATTATGGGAGGCTCAAACGGTGGATTGCTTGTTGGTGCCTGCATGACACAACGCCCTGATCTTTTTAAGGTTGCAATACCAATCGTTGGTGTGCTTGACATGTTGAGATATCAGGATTTTACCATTGGTTGGGCATGGGCAGGTGACTATGGCAGAAGTGACGACAATGAAGAAATGTTTAAATATCTGCTTGGTTATTCACCGCTTCACAATATCAAAGAAGGAATAAATTATCCTGCCACACTTGCTGTTACTGCAGATCATGATGATCGTGTTGTGCCTGCACACACCTTCAAGTTTATGGCTGAACTTCAATCCAAACATAAAGGTGCAAATCCGGTAATAGCGCGCATAGAATCGCAGGCCGGACACGGTGCTGGAAAACCGACCTCAAAACTGATTGAAGAAAGTGCTGATATTTACAGCTTTATCATGTATAACCTCGGAATGAATCCGAAGTTCAATTAGCGCAAATTTTACTTTTGACATACAAAAAAGACAGTCAGCGAAAGACTGTCTTTTTTGCTTTTGGATACAATCGCTTGTTGTCAATATTGACAAGTATTTGCAATGAAATGATAAGTACATCAATACGCCTAATTTCTTAATTTTGCAGCATGAAAGATATGCGTTCGTTTGTCTCAGACAGAATTTTCACGACCATTGCAGCTGTATGCAATGAAATGGGTACCGATGCTTATGTTATTGGAGGTTTTGTGCGTGATATTTTGCTTGACAGACCTTCAAAAGACATTGATATTGTTGTTGTTGGGAGTGGAATTGAGGTTGCCGCAGCAGTTGCCAAAAAGCTTGGTAAGGGGACAGAAATGAAGTTTTATGGACAATTTGGCACCGCTATGATTCGCTATCGCGACTATGAAATAGAGTTTGTGGGAGCAAGGAAGGAATCATATAAACTCTTCAGCCGTAAACCAGAAGTTGAATCAGGGACATTGAAAGATGACCAAAACCGTCGTGATTTTACAATTAACGCCCTTGCAATCAGTTTAAACAAAGATAAGTTTGGTAGTTTAATAGATCCTTTCGATGGGGTAAAAGATTTGGAGAGAAAGATCCTAAAAACGCCACTCGATCCGGATATAACCTATTCAGACGACCCGCTTCGCATGATGAGAGCCATACGTTTTGCAACTCAGCTGGGGTTTCAAATTGAAAGTAGTTCTTTTGCTGCCATAAACCGAAATAGAAACAGGTTGCGTATTGTTTCAGCGGAACGTATTTCTGATGAATTGAATAAAATTATAATGTCTAAAAAACCATCTGTTGGTTTTAAATTACTGTTCGATTCTGGCTTGCTGGAAGTCTTTTTCCCTCATTTCGTCAGTTTGCAGGGAGTAGAAACGATCAATGGAAAAAGTCATAAAGATAATTTCTATCATACACTTGAAGTGCTTGATAATCTGGCAAAAACTAGTAATAATTTGTGGTTGAGGTGGGCAGCAATATTGCATGATATTGCAAAACCAGCTACAAAAAAGTTTGAACCTCAGGTAGGCTGGACATTTCATGGCCATGAATTTCGAGGTGCCAAAATGGTTCCGGGCATTTTCAAAATGTTGAAGCTACCGATGAGTGATCCAATGAAATTTGTCCAGAAAATGGTTTTGCTGCATTTGCGACCAATAGTCTTAGCACAGGAGATTGTTACCGACTCGGCTATTCGTCGCCTTCTTTTTGATGCAGGTGATGATATTGATTCTCTGATGCAGTTGTGTGAAGCTGATATTACTTCCAAGAATGAGTATAAAGTTAAGAAATACAGAGACAATTTTGAGTTGGTTCGCCAAAAATTGACAGAGATTGACGCTAAAGACAGCATCAGAAACTGGCAGCCACCGGTAAGTGGTGAAGTCATCATGCAAGCCTTCGGCCTGCGCCCTGGAAAAGAAGTTGGAATTATAAAAACAGCCATCCGTGAAGCTATTTTGGATGGTGTGATTGGTAATAACTTTGAAGAAGCCTATGCGCTGATGAAAACCGCCGGAGAAAAAATTGGATTGAAGATTGTTGCCAAACCTGAACCGATCGAAGTAAAAACAAACGGGCCTGTGCCATCACAGTTATGACCTCCTTCAATAATAAAAAGAAATTTTTGCTTGTCATTGCTGGACCAACAGCCTCAGGTAAAACGAATGCTGCAATTCAGCTTGCCAAACACTTTAACACAGAGATCGTTTCTGCCGATAGCCGTCAGTTTTACCGCGAAATGAACATTGGTACAGCTGTTCCTTCCAGAAGGCAGTTAGAAGAATGCAAGCATCATTTTATTCAACATATCAGTATTAAAACTAAATATGATGTTGGTGCATACGAGTTAGATGCGCTTACATTATTGGATAAACTTTTTGAAAACCATGATATAGTGGTCCTTACAGGAGGTTCTGGTCTTTTTATTGACGCAGTTTGCAGGGGTCTGGATAATTTACCTGATATCAGTCTGGAAATACGAAACAAAGTAACGGAATTGTTTGATTCAGAAGGGATATTAGGTTTGCAGGAAACATTAATTAAATTAGATCCCACATATTACGAAACTGTGGATAAACAAAATCCAAGAAGACTTCAACGTGCCCTCGAAGTTTGTTTTCAAACCGGTATACCTTATTCTTATTTTCGCAAAAGAGCAATGAAGCCGAGGAAATTTGATGTGATTTGGACCGCATTACTTGTCGACCGCATGGATCTGATCAATAGAATCAATCATCGTGTTGAAGATATGCTGGCAGCCGGCCAGGTTGAAGAAGCAAAAAAGCTTTATCCTCATCGGCATTTAAATGCATTAAATACGGTTGGCTATCGGGAACTGTTTGATTATTTTGAAGGTAAATGTTCAATTTCAGAAGCCATTGAAAATATTAAAGTGAATACACGGCAATATGCCAAAAGACAAATGACGTGGTTCAGAAAGAACAAGGATTATCATTGGTTCTTTCCTTCAGATACTGATGGATTAATTAAATATGTTTCTAAGAAAATTAGTCAGGATTAACTTGAATTGATTCTGAGGTTTCGTAGTTCGTTTTAATTAACTTGGAATGGAAAAATTGTTTGGCTGAAGGTTTTATACCGAGAGGAGAAATGTAATAGTCCAATTATCGCTCACTCAATTGGCCTAACATTTCTAACCTTCGGCATTATTCCACGAAAGCTTTTGGGTTCATTTATAATTCACTTTGGTATTATTTGTCTCCCATATTCTCAAACGGATTTTGAACAAATTATAGTCCAATGTATTGTTGCTGTTCGGCATTGAACAACAAACGATTGCATAAATTTTATTTAGACTGATTCCAATATACTCCAAACTGTGAAAAATCATTGATTATTATTTGTTTAGTATCGCTTAAAAGTAGTAATTTTGCACTGTTAAGAAAATAACACTGTTAAAAGTTCACAGACATTGACACATAACAATTTAAACCCAAAACTATGAATTTGGAAAAAATTATGAACGACCTGGAGAAAAAACATCCAGGCGAAATGGAGTACTTACAGGCTGTGCGCGAGGTACTGGAATCATTGGAGGAAGTAGTAAATCAAAACCCTCAGTTTGAAGCAAAAGGTATTATTGAACGCATTGTCGAACCTGATCGCGTGCTTACTTTTAAAGTGCCATGGGTTGATGACAACGGAAAAGTACATGTTAATCTTGGTTATCGTGTTCAGTTCAACAATGCAATTGGACCATACAAAGGTGGACTACGTTTTCACCCAAGTGTGAATCTGAGTATCCTTAAGTTCCTCGGATTTGAACAAATATTTAAAAACAGTCTTACTACGCTTCCTATGGGAGGTGGTAAAGGTGGTTCAGACTTTGATCCAAAAGGTAAATCAGATGCTGAAATCATGCGTTTTTGCCAATCACTTATGTTAGAACTATGGAGGATTATCGGTCCTGAAACTGATGTTCCTGCTGGTGATATCGGTGTTGGCGGCAAAGAGATTGGTTACATGTTTGGAATGTACAAAAAACTTACCATGGAGCACGTAGGTGTTCTCACAGGCAAGGGACGCAATTGGGGTGGATCTTTGATTCGTCCGGAAGCTACAGGTTTTGGCGCTGTTTACTTTGCTCAGGAAATGTTGGCCACCAAAGGTCTTGATTTCACAGGTAAAAATGTTGCAGTTTCAGGCTTTGGAAATGTTGCATGGGGTGCAATCGCAAAAGTTACTGAATTAGGCGGTAAAGTTTTAACAATCTCTGGTCCTGATGGATATATTTATGATCCTGATGGTATCTCAGGTGAAAAAATCGACTATCTGCTTGAACTCAGAGCTTCAAATCAGGATATTGTAAAACCTTATTCACTTGAGTTTCAAAATGCACAATTTGTTGCTGGAAAACGCCCTTGGGAAGTGAAATGCGATGTGGCGCTGCCATGCGCAACTCAGAATGAATTGGGTAAAGCCGATGCTGAAAACCTGATTAGCAACGGAGTTATTTGTGTTGCCGAAGGTGCCAATATGCCTTCTACGCCTGAGGCTGTTGAGGTTTTCAAACATCATAAAATTCTCTTTGGACCTGGTAAAGCTGTTAATGCTGGTGGTGTTGCAACTTCAGGTCTTGAAATGTCACAGAATGCACTTAAGTATAACTGGAGTCGTGAAGAAGTTGATGCAAAATTGCACGAAATTATGCGCAACATCCATGCTTCATGCGTTAAATACGGAACCCAGGAAGATGGCTATATCGATTATGTAAAAGGTGCAAATATTGCAGGATTCCTTAAAGTTGCAAACGCAATGATAGATCAAGGTGTAATCTAGACTACATTTAAGATTATTGAAATAGCCGTTCTTTTTAAAGATCGGCTATTTTTTTTGAAGTATCATCAGTGTTAAACATGACTTCTTACCACCCTCAGTAAACTAAAAGTCTTAATCCTCTTTAAATTAATGCTTTTTTTGACTTTAGTGCCGTCTTTCCGATGTACCTTTGCAATGATTAAAAGCAACTAAATGACAAATATCTATCAACTTTTTCCGCGTGTTTTTGGAAATAAATCCGTGCATAATGTTTATAACGGTACAATCGAATCAAATGGTTGTGGAAAGTTTAAGGATATCAATGAAAATGCCATAAATGCATTAAAGGAGCTTGGTATAACGCATATCTGGCTTACAGGAGTTTTACGTCATGCTAAACTGACAGATTATTCTCACTTTGAAATACCAACTTCGCATCCGGCCGTTGTTAAAGGCAGAGCAGGTTCCCCTTATGCCATAACGGATTATTATGATGTAGATCCAGATTTAGCCATCGATGTTCCCAACAGACTTATTGAATTTGAACAACTTATACAGCGAATTCATTCAGCCGGACTTAAAGTTATTATCGATTTCGTACCCAATCATCTGGCACGTGAATATAAATCAATTGCAAAACCAGCAGGAGTTTTAGATTTTGGCGAAAATGACCTTACCTGGATGTATTTTAATCCAGATAACAACTTTTATTATTTACCAGGTCAGTCTTTCATCCCGCCGCAACGCTCTGAAGCTATTTATCATTCAGAAAAAACTTACACTGAACAACCGGCAAAAGTAACAGGAAATGATTGTTTTACAGCAACGCCGGGTATAAATGACTGGTTTGAAACAATAAAACTAAACTACGGAATCGACTTCGGCAATGCGATGGAACAATATTTTGATCCAATTCCTGATACCTGGCACAAAATGCTTCATATTCTTAAATATTGGGCAGGTAAGGGTGTCGATGGATTCAGGTCAGATATGGCTGAAATGGTTCCCGTAGCTTTCTGGCGTTGGGTGATAGCTGAACTCAAAGGTCAGTTCAACGACATATTAATGATTGCAGAAATCTATCAGGCCGGTTTGTATCATGATTTTATTAATGCCGGCTTTGATTATTTATATGATAAAGTTGGTCTCTACAATCGACTTACCGATGTAACACTGCATGGGCACTCCGCTGAATCCATTAGCAGTTGTTGGAAAATGACAGAAAACTTCAATGAAAAGATGCTGCGATTCATGGAAAATCATGACGAGATTCGTTTATCTTCTCAATATTTTCTCAAGGACCCAGGAAAGGCATTGCCTGCAATTGCGGTTAGCGCATTGATGCATAATTGTGCATTTATGGTCTATAACGGACAGGAAAATGGTGAAAATGCTGAAGGAGCAACCGGTTTTAGTGGTGATGACGGGCGTACTTCTATATTTGATTATTGTCATATGCCGCAACATCAGCGCTGGATGAATAATGCTGCTTTTGATGGTGGCCGACTGCTACTGGAACAAAAACTTTTAAGAGAAAAATATAGAAAACTTCTCAGGATTCGCATTGAACTGCCTGCATTACGAGAAGGGAAATTTTATGATCTGATGTGGGCTAATCCTTGGTACACGGAATTCGATCCCCGCTATGTTTTTGCTTTTTTGAGATTCACCCAAAGCCAGGTATTGTTGGTTGTAGTGAACTTTAATTCATCTGAGAACAGAAAGATACGGGTAAAAATTCCAATAGATGCTATACAGAATACGCATATTGAGTCTGATAGACAAGGCCATTGGAGCGCTGTTAATCTGATGAAAAGTGAAGAAGTTATTCCTTTTCTGGTTGATGAGTTGCCAACTGTTGGGATACACATTTCAATCGGACCATTGCAAACTGGCGTTTATGAGTTATCTCAAGAGGAGTGACAGTTTGATGTTTTTATTTTGAAAATAATGCTAAAATTCAATATCAATGAGAACGAAACTATTGCCAATTGTAAAAAATGACTCATGGCTCGAGCCTGTTAGCGAAGCTGTTAATGAACGTTATGATCGTTTTATTTCAAGACTGGAACATATCAACTCCTTTTATGGAAGCTTAAATGCTTTTTCTACAGCCGACAATCTTTTTGGGTTCAATTATGATAAAAGCCGAAAAGGATGGTGGTACAGAGAGTGGGCTCCGGCAGCTTCTGCACTTTTCCTGATGGGGGATTTTAATGGTTGGGATAGAACAGCAAATCCTTTGACCAACAATGGCCGTGGTATCTGGGAAACTTTTCTTGATGATAAGACTTATAAGAAAACATTTGTTCACAAGAGCTTATTTAAAGTAATCGTTCATAGTCAGTTAGGTGAAACGGAGCGCATTCCGGTTTATGTAAAGCGTGTCGTTCAGGATGATAAAACCAAGGATTTCAGCGGGCAACACTGGAATCCGTCAAAACCTTATGTGTTTAAGCACTCTTCCCCAAAACTATACAGAATGGAGCCATTGCTGATTTATGAATCGCATGTGGGTATGGCGCAGGAAAAGGCGGGACTAGGCACTTATACGGAATTTCGGGATACTATTTTGCCGGAAATTGTTAAAGCAGGCTACAATGCAGTTCAGCTTATGGCGATTGCTGAACACCCATATTATGGATCATTTGGATATCATGTTTCAAACTTTTTTGCTCCAAGTTCACGATTTGGCACCCCTGAAGAGCTTAAGTCTTTAATTGATGAAGCGCATCGACTCGGTCTTCTTGTGATAATGGATATAGTTCACTCGCATACGGTAAAAAATGTTCGGGAAGGTTTAAATTTGTTTGATGGAACCGACCACCAATATACACATTCAGGCCCACGTGGTGATCACCCTTTATGGGATTCAAAACTTTTCAACTACGCTAAGGATGAGGTGCTTCAGCTTTTACTGTCAAACCTGAGATACTGGATGGATAACTTTAATTTCGATGGTTTTCGTTTTGATGGGGTGACTTCAATGATGTACCATCATCATGGTAATGGAGTAGATTTTGACAGCCCCGAAAAGTTTTTTACTGATGGTGTCGATTATGATGCGGTGACCTATCTTCAGCTGGCAAATGAGTTGATACATTCGATAAACCCACGTGCTATCAGCATCGCCGAAGAAGTAAGCGGTATGCCAGGTTTATGCAATCCAATTGTAGATGGCGGCATCGGGTTTGATTACCGGCTTGGAATGGGTTTGCCTGATTTCTGGGTTAAACTTTTAAAAGATCAAACCGATGAGGAATGGAGCATCGATGAAATGTTTCATGTTATGACCAACCGCATGTTTGACATTAAAACCATCGCTTATGCTGAGTCGCATGATCAGGCACTTGTAGGTGACAAAACAATTGCCTTCAGGCTTATGGATAAGGATATGTATGATTCTATGGCAAAAAAATATGAAAGCCTTGTAATTGACCGCGGAATTGCACTTCATAAAATGATAAGATTGTTTACGATATCACTTGGAGGTGAGGCATGGCTCAACTTTATGGGAAACGAATTCGGACATCCTGAATGGATCGATTTCCCCAGAGAAGGCAATGGCTGGAGTTATCAATATGCCCGCAGACAGTGGTCGCTTGCTAAAAAAGACTTTTTGAAGTATCATTGGTTGTCTGACTTTGATAAAGCCATGCTTCAATTTGTGAAGGAAAATCATGTAATGTCAGCTGCTCCTCCATGGAAATTATTTATCGATAATGAAAACAAAACCATAGTTTTTGAACGAAACAGATTGATTTTTGTTTTTAACTGGCATGCGACAAATGCATTGCCCGACTATGAAATTCCACTAAAAGAAACAGGTGACTATAAAGTTATTATGTCAACTGACGACATTGATTTTGGCGGCTTTGACAGATTCAATAAAAAGCAGCATTATCCATCTTATTTAAATGAAGATGGAAAAGCATACATGAAAATTTACAATGTAAACAGGGCTGCTATTGTTCTGAAAAGGGTAGAGGATATTTGATTTTTTAAATATATTTGAATTAAATTCTTTCTTGTAAACACGGAAATTAAAAAAATGAATTTATCTCTTATCAGCTTTTGGTTTTTCATTTGATTAGGATTCAGTAAATTCATTGAATCACCGAAAAAACTACCTTTTTTAAGAGAAGGAAAATGATTTATTAAAACAATGTATTATGAAAGCTTTAAAATTTATAGGTGTTTTATTTTTATTGTTGCTTGTTGTATTGCTTACCTTGCCTCTAATAATGCCCAACCATGCTGAAACTAGCAGCAGTATTTTTGTACAGACCAATGCACAGACTGTTTTTAGGCAAGTTAATAATCTTAAGAATTGGAGCAACTGGAGCCCTTTTGTGTTTGACAATCCATCCATGAAATCAGTATATAGTGGCCCTGAAGTTGGCGTTGGAAGCAGTCATAGCTGGAAAAGTGAGGATATGGGTGATGGAAGCATGACAATTCTGGCAAACAAGCCATATGAAAATATTCAGATTCTTTTGGATATGAAAGAAGGAGGGTTGGCTATAGACGAATGGAGTTTTGAAGAAAAGGAAGGAGGGGTCGAAGTTACCTGGACTCTTAAGTTGTCTGACCTTAAGTATCCTTTTCACCGTTATTTTGGGTTTTTCATTGAAAGTATGATGAAACCCATGCAGGAAAAGGGTTTGGAAAAACTAAAAGAAATTTCTGAAGTCGCCCCTCAATCAATTTCAATTGAACTGATCGAACTTCAGGCTGAAGCTTCTATTACTGTTTTGGATTCAGCGATGATAAAAGATCTTAAGACGATTTCGGAAAATAATTATGCTGAACTCCAGCTTTTTATAAAAAGGGCACGCGTTCAGCCAACTGGCCCTGCCTTTGCCATGTATTATAACTGGGATGTTGATAAACCAGTTTTGATGCGCGTTGGCTTTCCAATATCTGAAGAAGTAAAAGAAAGTGGAAGGGTAGTTTTTTTTACGAGACCTGGTGGAAAGGCATTAAAAGGTGTTTATGTGGGACCTTATGAAGCTTCTGCAATTGCGCATTACGACATCGATGCCCATATGCTGGATTTTGGATATGTCCAGTCAAAAAAGCCAATCTGGGAAGAATATATTGTTGGGCCTCTGGATGAAGCAGATCCGAATAAATGGGTGACACATATTTTTTACTATCTCGATGAAGTTACAGAAGAAGAAGCTCCAGAAGAAGACGAAAATCAATAAAAGTATTGTGAAAGTTTGTGCGATTTATTTGTAGCGGGTTCATTTTGCTTTGTGCAATCCGCATTCTTTTTGCTCTGGAAGCTCCCACCACCAGCGACCTGCTCTTAAATCCTCTCCTGACGAAACTGCCCGTGTACATGGCTGACAACCAATACTTGGAAAGCCATTATCGTGCAAAATGTTGTAAGGTATACTATTCTGTTTGATGTAATTCTTAACATCCTCCTCACTCCAACGAATGAGCGGGTTTATTTTTATCAATTGATTTACATCATCCCATTCTGCAATCTGCATATTTAATCGTGTAACAGATTGTGAATTACGCAAGCCGGTTACCCAGGCATCCAAGCCCTGAAGCGCACGTTTAAGAGGTTCAGTTTTTCTGATTCCACAGCATCGTTTTCTGTTTTCAATACTATTGAAAAAAAGATTGATTCCTTCAGTATTTACCATCTCTTCAACTGCTGTAGCCTCTGGAAAGAAAATTTTCATTTTCATTTTGTACCGGGCATTGGTCTTGTCAATCAGGTCATAGGTTTCAGGAAATAAACGACCTGTATCTAGCGTAAAAACAGCCATTTCCGGGCAGTTTTGGGCTATCATGTGTGTAATAATCTGATCTTCCAGACCAAGACTGCTTGCAAAAGCAATCTTTGAATTGAATTCTTTGAAAGTGTATTTGAGGATTTCTTCTGCACTTAAATCAGTAAGTAAATCATTCAGTTTATTAGTAAGATCTTTCGACATAAATTTCATTATTATTCGATGCAAAGATAGTAAATGTGACCAATTGTTTTTGGTTGCAAGGATTGGTTTGCCGATTGCATTTATCGCACTATCTTTGCTGAAAATCCAGATAATGAAAGTTCATTTTATCGCAATTGGTGGAAGCGCAATGCATAACCTGGCCATTGCCTTGCACCAAAAGGGCTATCAGGTCACTGGCTCAGATGACGAAATTTTTGAGCCTTCCTTTACACGTCTGAGGCAAAGAAATCTCCTTCCTGACAGTTTCGGCTGGTTTCCTGAAAAAATTTCGAATGATTTGGATGCTGTCATTTTGGGAATGCATGCCAGAGCTGACAACCCGGAGCTCATTGAAGCACAGAAAAAGAAGATAAAAATCTATTCTTATCCTGAGTTTCTTTATGAGCAATCGAAATTTAAAAAACGCATTGTAATTGGTGGAAGCCATGGAAAGACAACCATAACTTCGATGATTCTGCATGTAATGAAGCAGGCAGGAATAGATGTTGATTTTATGGTAGGTGCTCAGCTTGAAGGTTTTGAAGTGATGGTTAAGCTTTCAGAAACAACAGAATGGATGATTATGGAAGGGGATGAGTACCTTACCTCACCCATTGATCGTGTTCCGAAGTTTTTGCATTATCATCCTCATATTGCTGTCATCAGCGGAATCGGATGGGATCACATCAATGTTTTTCCAACTTTTGAAAATTATCTCGATCAGTTTCGTTTGTTTATTACAAGTATAGAAGAGGGTGGCTGCCTGATTTATTTTCAAGAGGATATAGAGGTAGTTGCGCTTGCAAATGAATCATCAATAAGAAAGATGCCATACATTGCACACCCTTTTGTTACCTCCGGAGGGCAAACAACTATTACTTCATCAACAAATCTTAAATATGGTTTGAAGATTTTTGGCTCTCATAACATGGCCAACCTGAATGCTGCAAGGCTCGTTTGCAAAGAAATGGGTGTGAGCGAAGATGTTTTTTATCATGCGATATCCTCATTCTATGGAGCATCACGTCGATTGGAAACTATTGCATATAACAGCCAATCAATATTATACAGAGATTTTGCACATGCCCCTTCAAAAGTAAAAGCGAGTACCGCAGCCCTGAGACTTCAGCATCCTGATGCCAAACTTATCGTTTGCCTTGAATTGCATACGTATAGTAGTCTGAACGAGATATTTATAGATCAGTATAAAAATGCACTCGATGAAGCGGATATTGTAGTTGTTTTTTATGATCCGCATGCTGTTGCTCTCAAACGTTTACCCCAAATGACTTTTGAGCGAATCTCAAGGGCTTTTTCACGTGAAGATTTGCTTGTTTTTGACAACAAGGAAAGGCTTAAAGATTTTCTGATTAAAGAAGCACATGGCAATTTTGCACTTGCATTAATGAGTTCAGGCAGCTTCGATGGATTGGATACAAATCAGCTGGCAATCGAAACAGGCCTTGTTAAATAAAAAAAATGCCGAAAGTAAAACATTACCTCCGGCATCTAACTTTTTTATTTAAAGCTTTTTAGCCATTCATAGATATCAGAAACTCCTGATTTGTCAAGGTGTATCTCATTTTATCTTTAAGGAATTCCATGGCTTCAATCGGAGTCATGTCAGCAAGGTGATTTCTCAAAATCCAAACGCGCTGCATGGTTTCTTTGTCTAACAATAAGTCTTCACGGCGTGTGCTGGAAGCAACGATATCTATAGCAGGCCAGATGCGTTTATTTGACAAGCGTCTGTCGAGCTGTAGTTCCATATTGCCAGTACCTTTAAATTCTTCAAAGATAACTTCGTCCATTTTTGAGCCTGTATCGATGAGTGCAGTTGCAATAATGGTTAGTGATCCACCATTTTCTATTTTGCGTGCTGCTCCAAAAAATCTTTTTGGTTTTTGAAGGGCATTTGCTTCCACACCACCCGAAAGTACTTTTCCAGAAGCTGGAGACACTGTGTTGTAAGCTCTTGCAAGACGTGTAATTGAGTCAAGTAAAATTACCACATCGTGTCCGCATTCGGTAAGACGTTTGGCTTTTTCAAGAACGATATTTGCAATTTTCACATGTTTGTCGGCAGGCTCATCAAAAGTTGATGATATAACTTCTGCTCTGACACTTCTTGCCATATCGGTCACCTCTTCAGGACGTTCATCTATAAGCAAAACTATCAGGTAAACTTCCGGATGATTTTTCGCAATAGCGTTGGCAACTTCTTTTAAGAGAACTGTTTTACCAGTTTTTGGTTGTGCCACAATTAATCCACGCTGACCTTTGCCAATAGGAGCAAAAAGATCCATAATGCGCGTTGACATTGTGTTTTCAGCATGTCCCGTGATATTGAATTTTTCTTCAGGAAATAGTGGAGTCAGAAAGTCAAATGGAATACGGTCCCTTACTTCTTCAGGTAATCTGCCGTTAATTAAATCCACTTTTATCAAAGGAAAGTATTTTTCACCTTCTCTTGGTGGTCTGATGGTGCCTTTGATAGTATCACCGGTTTTGAGACCAAATAACTTTATCTGCGATTGAGATACATAAATATCGTCAGGTGAGTTCAAATAATTATAGTCAGAAGACCTCAGGAAGCCATATCCATCGGGCATGATTTCCAAAACACCTTCTGCATTTACAATGCCATCGAATTCAAATGTGTATTCTTCTCTTTTTGATTTTTGAGCAAATTCTCTATGAGGTTGTTCCCGCCTCTGAGGCTGATGTTGAGGCTGGTCTGCTTGTTTTTCTATAACAGCTTCACCTTCAGACGGTTTTTGTGCGTCGGAATTAAATCTATCCTCATTTTGTTTTACATCTTCTTTCTGATGAGGATTTCTTGTATTTTGTGGGAGGTTACCTTTTTGTGGCTGTCCGGAATTTTTTTGAGAATCATTCTCTCTTACAGGCTGACTTTCTTTTGAGTCAGATTGATTTTCCCTTTGACCCTGATTAAAACTCTGTTTTGGTAAATCTCTTCTGTTTTGGTCTTTTCTTGTCTCATCCCTGCGTGGATCTTCTCTTCTAGTCTCATCCCTGCGCGGCTCTTCTCTTCTGACATCTTCTCTTTTGACTTCAACCCTGCGTGGATCTTCCCTTCTGATATCTTCTCTTTTAGCCTCATCTCTGCGTGGCTCTTCTCTTCTTGTTTCCTCTCTTCGTTGCTCGTTTCGTTGAGGAAAATTGCTTTTTGTTTCTCCCTGACGTATTTCAGTTTTGGGTTGTTTGTCTGAATTTAACGAAGAAATGCTTTCATCTTCCAAAAGGGTCAATTTTAATGTTACAGCCTCTTTTTCTTTTGGTTTTTCGATTTCACTTTCTTGCTTCTTTTGTACTGGCGGCACTTTTAGAGCTTCAGGAAGGGGTCTTTTTTCTTCATTCTTGTCGGCAGGATTGCCGGAACGTCTGTTTTCAGGAGTTTTTTTGATTCTGGCGCGCTTATTTTGTCTGGCAATTTCTTGTTCTGCTGCTGTCGCCTCTTCCGATTGAGGCAATAATGCCTGCTGGTCAAGAATCTGATAAATTAAATCCTGTTTTAGAAGTTTTTCCACCTTGGGAACGTTCAGTTCCTTTGCAATTTCCCTTAGCTCACTTACAAGCTTACTATTAAGCTCAACAATATCATACATGCGGTAATAAATTTAATGAATTCGAAATGAAAAAACTGATTTTTAGAAAGAGCAGTGTATCCTGTCTTTCAATTAGAGAATTACAATAAAAAGTAAATGTGAGATTTCTTTGATTATGCGGAGCAAAGATACGTAACATTTGTTAAACATAAAACAATAGTGTTCGAAAATAATTTTTTCTGTCATTTTTTTAATCACAACAATTATTGGAACTATTATCTTTGCGGCTTCAAGCTTAAATAAAAAATTCGTTATGATTCAAAGGATTCAATCTGTTTTTCTGCTATTGACTGCGATTTTTGCTGTTTTTCAGTTTTTCTTTTCTGTTGCCTGGTTTTATGGTGATCTCAATACAATCCAGTTTTTCGTTCATCGCATCGTTGATCATGTTCCAATGAATGAACCGCTTTTTACAGCCTATTTTTTGATTCCGATCATTCTTATTGCCTCATTTTTAGTGCTTTTGCCATTGTTGACAATTTTTAGTTATCGCAATCTCAGTAGACAATTGAAGATGATTAGGGCAATTATTTTGATGACTTTACTGCAGATTGGTTTGATGTTCTTCTTTTATGTAGATAGAATTTCGCGAATCGTTTCTGCAAGTCCGGAATATGGGTTTGGGGTATTTATTCCGCTTATAATTTTTGTTTTTGCATACCTTTCTTTAAAGGGAGTGCAGAAAGATATAAAATTGCTGCGCTCAGTCGATAGACTTCGCTAAGATTGTATTTCGATCAATTTCCATGATTTCGAGATCATGGATATTGTCGTCAGTGATTTTAAACCTCATGAAGGTAATCTTATGATGAAAGCCTTGAATTCCGGCAGCCCCAGGATTTATAAACAGAAGATTCATTGACGGATCAGGGATTACTTTCAAAATATGCGAATGACCTGCAATGAATAGTTTTGGCCTGTGAAGTTGTATAAGCTTTTTTATTCCACCTGAGTATCTTCCAGGATAACCCCCTATATGTGTTATCATTACCTTTAAGTCTTCAATTTGAAAATGCAATGTTTCGGGGTGGATACTTCTGATTTTGTTATCGTCAATATTGCCATGCACAGCCCTGAAAGGTTTAAATGCTGCAAGCTTATCGCAGACTTCAATTGAGCCTATATCGCCGGCATGCCAAATTTCATCACAGGGTGTAAAAAAATCAAACACCCGTGGATGAATGTATCCATGGGTGTCTGACAGCAAACCTATTGAAGTCATTGCTAAAAAGTGTAACTCAAACCAACACTCAATACTTCCTTAAATTGAGTGCGGGGACCAATTTTGCCATCTTTATCCGTGATCATAATATCATCATCATAAATAAGATGTGCTGCGATGTTCGCATTTAACCAGCTGTTTACTTTCATTGTAATATTGGCTTGCCAGTCCACATCAATGTTTTGCGGATTCTTGATGTAATCAGAAAAAAGTTCAAGTTTTGAACCGAGCAATACATTTTTGGCAATTTCTGCAGCTACTTTAGCTGTTAGTTTAGTTCCAAGCTCAAACCGAAGATTTTCTCCCGGTTCAACACCAAATGCGCCTGCATCAGCTAGCTTTTGGTCTGCAACAATAGTTATCCTGCCAGTAACGGGTGCAAAAGTCACAGAAAAATGTTTATTTGGTATCCAATCCATACCTGCTCCAAGTGTTATATATCCTGGAGAAAACAGCCGTGATATTGGTGTGGTTGAATCTGTTTTATAATCAAAACCATCAGTAAATTGGGTTTTAAGCGAAAATCCCAGACTATAAAATAACTTTTCAGTAGCCTTTTTACTGTAAAGCGAGTTGAATTCAAACTTATCATCAGTTTTGATTGCTTTGGCTTCACCAATGATACTGTATCCAAGGTTCATGTCTAAAATATTATCCCATTTGTAATCATCTTTAGCATAATTGGCAGTATAGCTAAGGAGTCCAAGGGTATTTAATGCACTCTGACCACCGGCAGCCCAGTTTGATAAATGACTCTGCGAAAAGTTTAAACCTACTTTGCCGCTTCTTTTCCAGTTTGAGGAATCAGCAGTTACTTGTGAAAAAGCTAGAACTGCATTCGATAAGAAAATCAGAGAAAATAATAATTGTTTTTTCATATAATTTATTAAGTTTAGAGTTTATAATCCACTTGATTGCCTGTTTGGTATGGCATGTTGCTGATGATCCGAAATCCGGAATGTTACATTGAAACTATTATGGCTTCTAACGGCGAGTTCTTCAATTTTTCCAGGTTTCCATCTTAATGTTTGAAGAATTCTTATGGCTTCGTTGTCGCAACCACCGCCCACACTTTGATCAATACGCAAATTTGAAACTATTCCATCTTCTTCAATCACGAAGTCAAGTTTCACTGTTCCTTGAATTCCGGCAGCATATGCAGCATCAGGATATTTCAGGCTTTTCTGAATAAAGTGGTTCAAATTTTTGTATTCGTCTTTTAGCAAAGGCTGGGGTTTTATAAAAAGCTCGGCAAATTTATATATTTTTCCAGAATTATCAAGGTTTTGCTGGTCTGATTCAATTTTGTGGTATCCTCTTGATTTAACAATCTTATTGTAATGTTTGATGTTAAATTGTATCTCGTAGGTTTGCTCTGATGCTATGGGGTTGCCGTTTTTAATGGCCGGCCTCCATAAAATTTTTCTTACAAGTCTGATGCATTCCTCATTCATTGCATCGGATTGTGGGTTGATAATTTTGAAGTCAGTTGAATTTCCATCGATATTTACCTTGAATTGCACCTTCACCTTGCCTTCTTTTTTGTTATCATAATCCTCTTTTGGATACATCATTGCCGCATCAATAAAATCATTTGTAAGCTTTTTTGAGGAAATAGGTTCAGAAGGTCTGTTTACCTGAGCCACCGAAATTCCCTGAAAGGAAGTAAGTACTATAATGAGTGCCAGAAATGCTTTCATAACTCTTGGTTTAATAATTCCCAAAAGTAAAGATACAATCAATCTGTTACTTTTTATTGAAAAAATTCGATATTACACTCTGGAACTAAATTTTGAGCAACATACCAAAGAAGTACTCTGTCCTGAAGTTTTAAGCTTATTTTTGGCAAATAATTTTAGCTTTTTTATTTATGCAAACTGAAAGAGACAGGCAAGATATGATTTTTGGAACAAGGCCTTTGATTGAAGCCTTCAGGTCTGGAATGGAAATAGAAAAAATTTTGATTCAAAATGGAACAAAGTCGCCACAGATATTAGAAATCTTAACACTTGCAAAAAATCATGAGGTACCTTACCAGTTGGTTCCTATGGAAAAGTTAAACCGTTTAACAAGAAAAAACCATCAGGGTGTTGTGGCTTTTATTTCACCTGTAGTTTACCAAAAGATCGAATTCTTAATTCCGATGCTTTTTGAAGCAGGGGAGACCCCTTTTATTATCATAATGGATAAGATTACTGATGTTAGAAATTTTGGTGCCATAGCGCGTACTGCAGAAGCTTCAGGTGTTCAGGCTATTTTGATTCCAACAAGAGGTTCTGCTCTTATAACTGCCGATGCAGTTAAAACTTCTGCAGGTGCACTCACCAGAATTAATATCTGCCGTGAAGACAACCTGAAAACCTCCATTGATTTCTTAAAGAAGAGTGGACTTAAAATTGCCGCTATAACAGAAAAGTCTGACGGCCTGCTTTGGGATGCTGATTTAAATGGCCCTGTAGCGCTTCTAATGGGATCGGAGGAAACGGGTATCTCTGAGGCTTACTTAAAAATGGCTGATTTACGTTTAAAAATCCCAATGTTGGGTAGCATCGAATCATTGAATGTTTCGGTCGCAGCAGGTATTGCCTGTTTTGAGATAATCAGACAAAGAATTGCAACAGCTAACAATTCATAGATTCATAAAGGTATTCTTTTCAAATATCTATAAGACAATCGTTTAAAAAAAAATAGTCCTGATTTTCATCAGGACTATCAATGTCTAAACAAAAGCTTTTAGCGGCGGGCTTCTTTAATTCTCGCTTTCTTACCGCGTAGGTTTCTGAGATAGAAAATTCTGGCTCTTCTAACTCTACCTAACTTATTAACTTCAATTTCTTCGATAAAAGGTGAAGATACCGGGAAAATTCTTTCAACTCCAACGTTGTTTGAAATCTTTCTAACTGTGAAAGTTGCTGTTGGTCCACCGCCTACACGTTGCAGGACAACGCCCTGAAATTTCTGTAAACGTTCTTTGTTTCCCTCGATGATTTTATAGGTTACCGTGATTGTGTCACCAGGCTTGAAAGTTGGCAGTTCTTTAACTGCAACCTGGTCTTCTACATACTGAATAAAGGCGTTCTTGCTCATTTTAAGATAGATATTTATTGTCGTGCAAAACTCAAAAATGAGTGCAAATATACAATTTTATTTGAATAAATAAACTCAAGTGTGATTTTAATAGATAAGTTAAACGTTTTTTTTATTTAAAACTGTTTTTCTTTTCTTTAGAAAACCAGTTAAAATATTGAAATGATGATAGTTGTAAATTGAATTAAAAAAATCATCCCCGGTGTAATAAAATACTCCGGGGATGATTTTTAATTGCTTTGCTGCAAATTATCTTTGAATCATTACCTTTTGTGTAGTTCTGGTTTTTCCAGAAGTGATGGTTAGGAAGTAAATCCCATTCGGTAATTCGGCAGTATATATCGCCATTTCCTTCATCGATGCAGCGTCAATAGTTCTTGGTGCTGCTGCAAGCAGATTGAATCTGTCAGTCAGTTCAACTGTGAAGGTTTCATTTGCTAAATCATCAAATTTTATATTGACAACATCTTTGGCAGGATTTGGATAAACCGAGAAAGTTAAAGGAAGATCGCTAATGGTGAAATAGTTGTTGCTAAAATCTTCAATTGTTCCTAAAGCTGAACTGAATACCCTGATTTTGTAATATGAACTAGTAGGATAGGCATTTAACACATTCCATATGTGGGTTGTTCCAACAACACCAGTGGCTATAGGAAAAGTCTGTTGATGTACATTAAAGTTATCATATCTGAGCAATTCAATGTTTACAGCTTCTGGTATGTCATCGATCCATGAAATCAAATAAGCAGTGTTTTTGTAAAGGAACTCACCACCATTTGGTTGCAGAACTTCAATTGTTCCACCTGGAGAATCAGCTAATTCAAAATTGAAATCGCTTTCACCGTAAACAGTGTTATTGTTGGTGTAAACCCTTATTTTATAATCAGTACCCAAAGGATAGGTGAGTGCAGGAATATTCCAAACCCAGGTTGTACCTTCAACACCTGATGCAAGCGTTGCATGGAATGCATTATTTTTCCACAATTGAATATTTGATGGACCAGACAAGAAATCAGGTAACCAGGAAATGACGTATGAAGATCCGCGAAGCCATTTAATGCCGCTTACATTTGGTTGCAAAACCTCAATTGTGCCACCAGTAGGGAAGTCAGCCAGTGCAAAATTGTAATCACTCTGATCTGAAACACCGCCATTGCTTGCAACAACTCTGATTTTATAATCGGAACCCACTGCATAAGTGAATGCAGGTATATTCCAAACCCAGGTTGATCCAACTACATTGCTGGCTAAAGTAGCATGATGTGATCCATTTTTATAAAGCTGAATGTTTACTGGTCCGGGAACATCATCAATCCATGAAATAAGATAAGAAGATCCTCTGATCCATGTTATACCATTATCCGAGGGTTGTAAAACTGTTATGTAGCTTCCGGGAAGATTGTTGACAATTGAAAAATAATTCAAACTCTGCCCAAGGATTGTTTCTGTTTCATCCCAGATATTGATCTTATAGTTAGAATTTGCTGCTGTGATTCCTGAAGGAATTGCCCAAACAAATGTCGACCCTACGACACCAGATGCAATATCCATCGTATGTTTCTTGATCCTGAAATTATCGAAATAATTAATCCTGTTCAGATAATTGTCAGCTAATTGTCCTTTGGAGTAAAACCTGAAAGAATCTGGAGCCCCAGACACTGCAATAATCTGGTCAAAGGTCTCAAAACCATCACGGCCAGTTCCAAAAACTCTTAACTGGGTTTCAGAAATAAACTCAAAGTTGAGGTTCATAGCTTGTGAAAGTGGAGCACCGTTGTTTAGAAACATTGTCGCACCATTGATTTTTATTTCACTTGTAATACCTTCTATAGATACGTGAACTAACTCGTTTGCTCCAACACCACCTGAATAAATTTTAAATCCTTTTGAACCGCTTGACCATCTAATACCCCAGTCAAAGCTGAAAGTGCTACCGACTTCTAACGGGGTATCAAAGGTATTGTCTGCATAAATGTAATTGTTCAGATCAGAAACAGCTGAATAGGCAACGATTCCAAAAGAAGGATTGTCCATGCCATTGATAAATGATAAAGATGGATCTCCAAGGAAAGCTTCAGCTGTTCCAGTAGGTGCATCAGAAGTTATAACCCATGGACCAAAACCGTTTCCTTCATCAGCGCCACTAATCCAGGGTGCATAATCTGAAGCATCGTCACTTGCAACCGTAAATGGAATCAAACTGTAAAGTTCAATGTTTACCGGACCGGGAACATCATCAATCCATGAAATAAGGTAGGAAGAACCTTTTAGCCAGCTAATACCTGGAGCTGTTGGCTGCAAAACTTCAATAGTTGAATTTAAAGGCGTTATCAGAATGGAGAATGGATTGTCACTGAGATCAAAAACACCAGGATTTGAAACGCTCGAAACTTTGATTTTGTAGTTTTCTCCGTTTGGAAATAATGCAGGAATTGACCAGATAAAAGTTGAGTTTCCAACGTTACTAGCTATAGAAGTAGTTGTAAGCAAAATTTCATCGATTAAATCAATATTAAATAACCCGGAAGCATTGCTATTCCAGGAAATTAGGTTGTCAGTTCCCGGAAACCAATTGATCCCTGAAGTGTTTGGCTGCTCAACATGTATGTATGAGCCGGGAAGCGATAAAACCAATGAAAAATGATTTGTACTTTCTGCGTAAAAGCTTGCATTTACTGTGCTGGTGACCCTTATTGAATAATCATTACCTTCCAGAAGAAGCGGGTCAATAAGCCAACCGTAGGTAGAGCCTGTGGTTGAAGCAACTACTGGTGAATGGAATACTCCATTTTTGTAGAGATCAATTTTAACGGGCTGAGTAAAGTTGCTGTTCCATGATATCAGTTTGGTTGAACCAATTTCCCAGTAGATATTAGCTTCTGAGGGCTGAAGAACCTGAACAAAGGGTTGGCTTGCCAGATTTCCATTTAATGCAAAAAGCAAAAATGTAAGAAATACATAGCTTTTGAAGTGTAATAGTTGTTTCATGTGTATTAGTTTAAAATTGTTTCTATTTTTATTTGCTTAGTATATTTACTTGATTATTAATTTCTTAGTTTCTGAATATGATTCGGATATGAATTGTACTAAATAAATCCCTGGAGGATAATTGAAAGTTGAAAGATCAAAAGATGATTCACCTTTAGAAATATAACCATCATATAACCTGTTGAGAATTGTGCCTGTGCTACTAATCAAATTAATTACGACTTTTTCTGGAGATACAGAACTAAAGGCAACGTTTACTTTATCCTTTGCAGGATTGGGATGCATTTTAAAATCAACAGAAATACTTTCTTGAGAATCCAAACGCACCAGCATAGATGTATAGCTTGCAGATGCTTTATAACCAACAAAATATATTGAATTTATGCTGTTGGAATAAAAAAGCTCGAGCAGCCCATCCTGGTTTTGAACCCATGTACTGCCATTCCAGCTATATAAATCAGAGGTAATTGCATTTCCGTTTTCATCGTAAGTGTAATTCAGGAGTGAATTATTTAACCATGAATTATTCACCCATGATTCGAGTAGCGAAGTTGCCACACCGCCATAATTATTGTATGAAAATTGTCCTTTCTCCTGATTTACCCATTGATTTGATACCCAAGCCTGACCAATAGCTGTTTGAACAAAACCCAAAGCATCATAACTGTAAGCATATTTTTCTGCAAATACCCAATTGTTATTTTGCCAGAATTGTCCTATGTATTCAACGGGTTTGTTGGACATATTGTAAATATATGACTCCTTGTAAAAATTTGTCCAGCTATCATTAACCCAACTTTGTATGGTTAAATTTAGCAGATTTCGATTTGCATCGTAAACATAAGCATACTGTTGATCATTGATCCATAAACTGTTAGCCCAAATTTGACGTGTTCCGGAAATCAAATTGCTGGTTTGGTCGTAAAAATAAAGCTCATAAGCTTGATTCGTCCAACTGCCAGAAATCCATTTTTCTGTCAAGAAGGCCACTCTGTTGCCATTGATGTCAAAGGAGTTTGTTACTTTGTCTGAATTCACCCAAACAGATCCATTCCATAACTGTGATATATAAGTCAAAATATTTCCGTTTGCGTTATGTGTAAAAGTGGATTTGGCTGTGTTTTGCCAATTACCGTTTTGCCAAACCTGCCAGGTAGAAGTGGTTTTACGTCCAAAACTATCATAGGTGCTCATTTCGATGGCCGAGTTTGTCCACTGATTGTTTTGAAGCGACTGTGTTAAGGTAGATAAGTGATTTCCTTGCTGCGAATAGAAATAAATATAACGTTTGGGATTTTGTCCAACTGAGTAAATCATTATCGAATCTGGAAAATGATAAATATTCCTTTGCCCGACAGATTTTGGTTGAAGATTGGCAAGTCTTCTTATATCTAATTTGATTTTTAAACTTGAATTCTGATTTGAAAGTGATGATGTAAGCTCTGCGTTGTAGTAAATTTCATTGTTTGAATGAAACGAAATATCTTTGTTAGGAACAAAATTTGAAGCTTCTGACGATAAGTTCAGAATTAAAATAAGACTAAAAAATGTAAAAAATACTTTGTTCACCTTCACTGTTATTTATATTTATCAAACCCTTAATCAGGTACTCTAATGCTAGTTAGAGTTGTGCTTAGCAAATATTGTACCGTCTTTGCTATAATCCTCCAAACAAATAAAATAGGTAAGCTACTGTATTGAGTATTCAGAGATCAAAATTCCCAAAATAGGACAGAAAATTCCCAAATTGAAAAACTGTGCTTAATAGTTGAAGATTTCTCGTGAAGTTTCCTGATTACACATACCGGGAAAATCTAAAGTCAATATATCCAATGAATTATAAAATTACTTCTTGTGAAGATGGGCTAATTATGTGTGTCAAAATTGGAAGGATGACAAGATTTGGATAATTCTTTGGTTATTGCTTGAACTTCAGACTTGAAAAATGAGACCGATGGATTCTGGAAAGTGCTTGGAATGTGCGCAAAATAAAACGGCTCCTTTGCCATTGAGCAAAGGAGCCGAAGTAATTATTCAATGAAAACGACTAATGCTGAATTATTATCTTCTGGGTATTTTTGGTTTTATCGGATGAAATAGTCAGGAAATAAACGCCATTTGGCAAGTCAGCTGTAGAGATTCTGTATTCCTTCAATGATTCAGCATTAACAGTTCTTGTTAGCATTGGTAAATTTAGCCTGTTAAATAGTTGAACTGTATATGTTTCGTTAGCTTTTTCGTCAAATTTAACAGTGAAATAATCATTGGCCGGATTTGGATAAATAGTGAAAGTAAGCGGAAGGTCGGTGATGGTGAAGTAGTTGCTACTTAAATCTTGAATTGTCCCGGATACTGAACTAAATACTCTGATTTTGTATTTTGAACTAGTTGGATAGGTACTCAGTACATTCCAGACAGTAGTAGTTCCGACAACACCCGATTCTATAGTAAAAGTCTGTGTATGAACATTAAAGTCGTCGTATCTGTATAATTCGATATTTACTGGTTCAAGAACATTATCAATCCATGAAATAAGGTAAGGAATTCCTTTGTATAGTGTTTCGCCACCATTTGGTTGATGGATATCAATTGTGCCACCTTCGGTGTCAACAAGAGAGAAATGGTTTGCGCTAGAACCCACTATTGTATTGTTGCTTCCCCAAACGTTTATCTTGTATTGTGTTCCAAGAGGGAAAGTTGTTTCGGGTATCGGCCAAACCCACGTTGAACCTTCAGCTCCAGTTTTAATCATATGAAAAGTTGGAGTTGTAACACCGTAATTGGCTAATTCAATATTAAACGGACCCGGAATAGTTGGGTTCCATGATATTAGATGAGAAGTACCTCTAAGCCATTTGATATTAGCAACGCTTGGCTGAAGAACTTCAATAGAACCTCCTGCTGGAAAGTCAGCTAATGCGAAGTTGTGTGTACTTGAGCCTACAATTGTATTATTTGAACCCCATACATTTATCTTGTATTGTGTCCCAGTTGGGAAAGTGTTTTCTGGAATTGACCAAACCCATGTTGAACCTTCAGCTCCAGTTTTAATCATATTAAAAGTAGGAGTTGTAACACCATAATTGGCTAATTCGATATTAAATGGTCCAGGGATTGTCGGGTTCCAAGAAATAAGTTGAGATGTTCCTCTTAACCATGTAATTCCTTGTTCACTTGGTTGCATTACAGTAATGGTTCCACCTACCGGATAATCTGCAAGTGCAAAATAGTTTTGACTTGAACCGTGAATAGTGTTGCCATTTCCCCAAACAATAATTTTATACTTACTTCCAGTTGGGAAAGTGTTTTCTGGAATCGACCATACCCATGTTGAACCTTCAGCTCCGGTTTTAATCATGTGATAAGTATGATTGTTAGGATTAGGATCATTCATATTAGCTAACTCAATATTAAAAGGACCAGGAACAGTTGGATTCCAAGAAATGAGATAAGAAGATCCTCTTAACCATGATATATTTAATGCGCTTGGCTGCAGAACGTTAATTGAACCTCCAGGTGCATGAGCAGCAATAGTAAATTCGTTGACACTTTGACTAACAAGCGAATTGTTAGCACCTCCCCAAACATTGATTTTATATTGACTGCCAACTTGTAGATCTGAAGGTATAGACCAAGCCCATGTAGAACCAGTTACATTGCTTGCCAGTGTTGTGAAAGTTGGAGTTGTAACACCATAATTTGCCAATTCAATAAGGAAAGGTCCGGAGACATTGTGTGTCCATGAAATTAAATTTGTTGTTCCTCTAACCCAGGTGATGTTAGGAAGACTGGGTTGCTCAACCTTAATAAAGGATTCTGCAGCATTTAGTTTAATTTTAAAAAAGTTATTGCTGGCATCAAAAAGGGTAGTATTTACTGTACTCCAAATATTAATTTTGAAATTATTTCCTTCAGGCACAGTATTTGGAATTGTCCAACTATATGTTGAACCCTGAACTGATGGGGCAATTGTTGTAAAAGTTGGAGTTGTAACACCGTAATTAGCTAATTCAATTAATACGGGTTGTGTAAGATTGTCAGTCCAGGAAATCAAGTAAGTTTGTCCGATAATCCATTCTATTCCTGCCTCGCTCGGTTGAATCACTTGAATATAAGGTGTCGGATGCTGAGCAAGAACATTCATGTTGATTGTAATAAGTATTACAGCAATGAATGAAATAATCTTAAGGTGTAATAAATGTTTCATAATAATAGAGTTTAAATTGTTTTAATATTCAGAATTTTGTTTATTTCGTTATCAGTAATTTTTCATGTTTTGTTTGTTTTCCTGCTGCTAAGCGAACGATATAAATCCCAGAAGGTAGATTATTGACAGCTACGACAATATTTTTTTTACCTTTATTCATCTTGTTTTTATAAACTTCAAGCACTTTAATACCTGTGTTGTTATAAATATTTATTTCTGTTTCAGCGTCATCCGATAACTCAAAATGAAGGAGAACTATATCATTTGCAGGATTCGGGCTTAATGTTAAATTAAGTTTTTTGTCCAAAATTATATCTTGAAATCCTACCTGTATTGAGGTATATTTTGCCATCGCCTTATAGCCAAATACATCCATTGAATTGATGCTGAAGGAATAATATACATTAATGACTCCATCCTGATTCTGAATCCATGAATTTCCGTCCCAGTGGTAGAGGTCACAACCCAAAGCGTTTCCATTTTCATCATAACTGTTATTACTCAAGTTTACATTTATCCAATTGTTGGATAGCCACAACTCACGAAGTGAGGATTGAATTCCTCCAAAATTATTATGTCCGTACTGACCTCTTTCAAAAAAGGCCCATTGGTTGTTTTCCCAAAGCTCACCAACAGCCATTGTTACAAAGCCAAGAATGTTATAGGTATAAGTGTATCTTTCGCTAAATGTCCAGACAGAACCATTCCACAATTGCCCGGTTATTTGAATGGGTTGATAGGAGGTGTTGTATATGTATGTTTCTTTATAAAAAAACGTCCAGCCACCATCGGACCAATTTTCAATGATGCTGGTAAGCATGCTGTTGTTGGCATCGTAAGTCCATGTGTATTGCTGATCGTTAAACCAGTTGTCATTTATCCAAACCTGACGCGATCCTGTAAGCCTGTTGTTGCTTGAGTCATAATTGTATAATTCAAAAGAAACATTTGTCCAGCTGCTTGATATCCATGTTTCCTTCAATATTGCAACTGTGTTTCCACTTACGTCATAAGAATTTGTTGTTTTATTGTTGTTGACCCAAGAGGAACCGTTCCAGACTTGACTCGTAAAGGTCAAAATCTTTCTGTTGGCGGTATATGTATAGATGGATTTGGTGGTGTTGACCCAACCACCGTTTTGCCAATTTTGCCATGTAGATGTGAGTAGGTTGCCAAATTCATCATATGTACAATTCTCATAAGATTGATGAGCCCATTCATTATTTTTAAATTCTTTTATAAAAGTTATCAGCCGTTCACCTTTTTCTGAATATAAATATTTGTAAAGACGAGGATATTGACTAACCGAATAAACTATAACTGTATCTGGAAAATAATTCAGGTTTCTTTCGGACTGTTCAATTGGTTGCAGATGTTTTAATCGGTCAATATCTAATCTTATTTTGTAATTCAAAGGCTGTTCCTTTTCCGGAAAGCTTGAAGATATGTCTAGATTAGTTTGACCTACTGAGATGTAAGCAATGAAAAAGTAAAACAATATTGAAAACATTATGGTGGAAATCTTTCTCATCTGTATCGATTGACTTTTAATCGTTAAATACTGTTAACAAGATGTTAATCATCAAACATTATACCATCTAATCAGTCAATTAGCTGGAACCCAATGCCAGTATGGAAAAAATTATTTTTTGATATAAATATTCTGATAATCTTTTTCCAAAAGTAAGAAGAGTGATTTTTTGTTATAAAAATCCATTTTTTAGGTCTTATAAAAACTTCAAATTGTAAATAAGTAAAATAAGTACTGAAAATAAGGCAATTATAAATTTATAAGAATAATTCCTGAAGTCTTTTTTTGAAAAGTGTTCAATTGGAGAATGCATTTTGAATCAGAATTGATTTTCGGAAATTCTTTTTTTTGATAAAAAGCAGATAGGTCATCACCTCGTTTAGAAAATCAAATATCTCATGTTTCGTGAAATGGTCTTTGATCAGGAATTAAAATTCAGGAGTTTGAAACCTATCAAATCCGATGGTCTAACTTGTAAATGCATATTCGTAAATAATTATATATCAAATATATATGCATTTTTTTTGAATCAACGAGCATATAGATGTTCATTCAAAAGACTTGATTTATTCAATTATTTAAAGCCAATCAGGCAAGTGTAGACTTTAATGATTTTAAATGTTTTGAATAATTTTTACTCTTTTTCGGGTGTTTTAGAGTATGGAGGACTGAAGAGTGCCTGAATATAGAATGCCTATTCGGTATTTTCCCGAAATGGGAATAAATTTTCCCAAAATGGGACTTGATGCTAGCCTTTTGATTTTCTTAATCTAAAATGCTTTGAAGCCTGCGAATTGTTTTTTAAGTTATTGGGCAGACATTGCAGTAATTTTCTTGTGAATATCAATCACTTGTGGAATCAAATGTGTTTTGCCATCATTAACTATTACAAAGTCAGCCAAATGAATTTTTTGAGATTCAGGCCATTGGTTTTGCATCCGCTTTCTAATTAGTTCTGGTTCGCTTTTATCTCTTGCGATCAATCTTTTAAAGCGTAATGCTTCAGGCGCTGAAACAAAAATTATCTTTTGAAAATCTTTGTTATAGCCGGTTTCAAAAAGAATAGCTGCTTCATACAATGTGTAGAAATCCTTGTTTTTCATTTCAAGCCATTGAGTATACCTTTCTCTGACAGCCGGATGAATGATCCTGTTCACAAAACTCAGGTCTTCATTGTTGGTAAAGATTTTTTCCGCAAGAAGTGATGTTACCAAATTATCGTGCTCATCGAATAATTCTTCACCAAAATGTGATTTTATTGTTTTTTTGATGTTGGCATTCGAATATAGTTTTCTGGCTTCATTATCTGCATAAAAAACAGAAACGCTCAATCGATCAAATATTGAACATATCAAGCTTTTGCCACTCCCTATGTTGCCTGTAATGCCAACCTTAATCATTTCTTTAAAATCAAGTATTCAACACGTTCAGGTGAAACACGGTTTATTTGTACTTCAACCGGCATTTTCATTACACGTATGTTCAAGAATTGCTTTCGGTCGAAAAGACCGTTTGTGTCAATTTCAGCGATAAATTCTTCTGTGTTGATCTTGTCAAAGTCCTTTGTTGCAACATTATAGAAAATTTCAACATGATCCGGAAAGACTTTCAACAGTGGCTTAGCCGGTTTTTGAACACGAATTTTGACTTTAGATTCTGTGAATTTCTCTACATTTACCTCATAGTCAATGTATTTATTTAGAGGTCTGAACTTATTTTCATCGAAAACAATTTTAGCCGTACCCGAAAAACTCTCCAATATTCCTTTCTTTTCAATAAGTTCTGTTGTAACAAATGTAAGCGTATCAAGGATATGTTTGGGTGCAAAGACTTCCACAGTTTCGGGATTTAGTTTTATGTCGCCATATTGCCCAAATTGGTCTTTAAAATGAAAATCGTGAGCAAGTGAAACAGGAATTATTGCACTGAATATAGGTTCGACATTAAAATTTATTTCATTTTCGCTAAAACTGATATCATTCTCACTTATTCCAAAATCAGCAGTTATAAATTCTTTGATATTCAGTGTGTTAATATAATAAGTATGTTGATTTTGCTTTCTGAAAGGAACAGTAGAAAGCGGTATTTTTATCTCAACAGGTTTTTTGCTGAAATAACTAATCTTAATCAGTTGAAATCCTTTTGCATTAATAATGGCTTTCAGGCTATGAGTTGAAGCTTCATCACTGATCCAAATATCAGCAGGTGGGTCGACGATTTTCAGTTGAACATCGAAGCCAAGCGTGTAGAAAGAAGACAACTTAATAAGAAGCCAAAGCAATGAAGAAAATAACAGAAAAAGAAAAAATACAACAAGACGCTTCCTTTTTTTGATATTTACCTGCAGTGTACTTGACTTGTGAATTCCTACCATATTAAAAGAGAATAAAAAAGCCGGAATAAATTCCGGCTTAAGTTTTATTTAGCCAGTCCAACCTGAGCACTATCAGAAATAATAGCACTCTTTTCCAGGAGAAGTTTATTTCCGCCCTCAACATCGAGCAGAACGGTTGTTTCTTTCACTTCAGCAATTCTTCCATGGATGCCTCCGATAGTGATGACTTTATCACCTTTTTTTAAGGCTTCACGAAAAACGCGTTGATCCTTTGCTTTTTTCATTTGCGGACGAATGAAAAAGAAATAGAATACCACCATAATCAATACAAGTGGTAAAAATGAAAGCAGGCCTCCGCTTTCTTGCCCTTCAGCAGGCGGAGAAAAAAGTAAAATGTTTAAAATATCCATAATATGTTTAATTAATAAGATTCTGTTGTAACTACTTGAGCTTTAACTCTTAATGTTGTCATTTGCGGGATTCCGTTTGTGAGAACTGTAATCGTTTTATTTTGAATTCCGCGTTGCCCATTTGAATCGAAAGTGATCTCTACTTTGCCCTCCTGACCTGGTTTTACAGGATCTCTGGTATATTTGCTTGCAGTACACCCACAGCTTGCGCTTACTTTACTTATAAGTAGGTCAGACGAACCTGTGTTTGTAAACTTAAAAACATGAATGACCTGTTCTCCTTGAATGAGACGGCCAAAATCATGTTCAACTTTATTAAATGTAATTTGAGGCACATCAGTACTTTGGATGCCTGATGCTGACTTTGGATTATTGACAAGGTTGGCAGGAATGCTTTTTTGTTCACTCTGGCAAGAAAAAAACAGTGTCAAAGCAAAAAAAGCTATAAATCGGATCATTTTTTTATTCATATGGCAAAACTATGATTTTATTTGTCAGGTTTAAAAAATTAATCAATTACTGCTACCCATGATTGTAACCGAGCCTCTGTAAACTTCATTGCTTTTAAAACCTTCGCATTGAAGAACGTAAAAATATACGCCATCTTTCAGGCCATCTCCACCCCAGTCATTATTATAATTGCTGGATTCATATACCTTTCTTCCCTGACGGTTAAAGATAACCAAAGTAGTTCTTTTGTAGTAGGCCGACAGCGGTTTGATTCCACCTGATGTTGAAACTGCTTTCAGATCAACACCTGGTTCACCATCACTTGCAGGAGCTTCGGTTATGATAAAAACATCATTTATATTATCTCCATTGGGAGTAATGATGTTTGGTATCTGAAGTTTTATGGGCAATACTTTTACTTCTTTGAAATAAACTGTGTCACAACCTTGCTGATTGTATACAGTCAGATATGCCTGGTAATCGCCTACTTCAGTATACACATGAACCGGTGCGTCAATAACTGATCTGGGACTATTATCACCAAACTCCCAAAAATGACTTACGATTTGAACGGTGTCGATGGATAGATTCTCAAATTCAAAGGTAACGTATGGGTTTTGAATATAGGCTGTGTCTGGCGTTGTTGATATTTCAACGGTGGCATTGGAGAAGGCTTTTGTATAAACAGAATCGCTATTGGAGCAACCATTAACATCAGTTACATTGATGAAATACTTCTGATGCGCTTTAAGACCAATTGCAAGCGAAGGGTTTGAAGGAGCAATCTGCGTAGGCCTTACATTCCATTCGTAAATATATGGTCCTGACTCGCCCAATGCAGTAGCTTTTATCATAGCAGTATTTCCGTTATCATTATCACCATTGGTGCAGGTAAGCTGCATCTGTTCAAACGAAATTTTAAAGGATGGGTACACTTCAATGACAAAAGGAGCGCTATAACATGCTTCACCCGTAATAGTATCGGTAACAGTAACTGTGAAAGTTGTAGTTTCGGCGGCTTTATATTTTATGAATGAAGTTGTTTCGCCTCCGGGGCTCCATAAGTACACATTATTTTCCCCTTTGGCAACTGATAAAGTTACTGTTTGACCATGGCAGACTGGGATATCACTATCAACTGTAATTAAACAATCAATTTGTGAATGAGCCAATCCGGGAATGGCAAATACAGTGATAAATACCAGTTTTATAAATTTTGACATGAAAGTCTGTCTTTTAGAAATATTTCTCATTCGAAAATAACGCTGTAAATGACAACTTAAGTGTGCAAAAATAACAAAAAATGTCTTGTGTGATTTTATCAGAATGAACCTTGTCCAAGCATAACCAAAGTGCAGTCTGAAACTACTTCAATTCCCAGCTCTTTGGCTTTGGAAGCAAGGCCGCTGTTTTCGGTGCCAGGATTGAAAATAATTCTTTTTGGCTTTAATTCAAGGATTGACTTTTCAATTGGTTTCTGATTTCCCTGATTGATGTAAAGTGTTATCGTGTCAATGTTTTCAATACCTTCAAATCCAATTTGAATTGGAATGCCTGCTGCAAAATCTTCTCTGCTCCCAATTGCAAAAACCTCATGATTGTTTTGAAGCAGTTTCTTAATTGCCATATGCGAAAACCGATGTGGTTTTGGGCTGGCTCCAATAACTAAAACACGCTTTTTCATTTTATTTTGGTTTCAAAAATACTCAGTCTAAAAACAACCGGTAACCAGAGTTTAAAATATGCCAGAAACTTAATTCTTAACTGGTAAAACGTAATTCCGGGCGTTAAAAGATATTTAGGTAATAGACTTAAAAAATTCTAATACAATGATACTGAAAAATTTCGAATTTATGGTTAGCCTTTAGCCAATCAGATAAAGCATTTTTACTGTTTATAAACAAATGCGTTAATGTTCATGCCAGCACCAACTGATGCAAAAATTACAACATCACCCTCATTAATCTGATGACCTTCGAGTTGATTTTTCAGAATCATATCATACAATGTGGGAACTGTTGCGACAGAGCTGTTGCCCAGTGTTTGAATGTTCATCGGCATTTTCTCAGCTGTGCTCACTTTCACTTTATAGAGCTTGTAAAAACGCTGAACTATCGCTTCATCCATCTTTTCATTGGCCTGATGGATTAATACTTTTTTTATTTCTTCGATGTCAATGCCTGATCGATCCATTGCAACTTTCATTGCTGAAGGCACTTGAGTGAGCGAATATTCATAAATTTTACGGCCATTCATTTTGATATAACCGATCTTTGGATCACTGTCAGGAAAATTTGATTTGCCATGATACAGGTATCCAACTTCTTCTTCGGTATGTGAAACGCTTGCATACGATAGCAATCCTTTTTTCTCATCGGATTCAATGCCTTCAACAATTGTAGCGCCGGCTCCATCGCTAAAAATCATCGTATCTCTGTCATAAACATCAACTACCCGTGAAAGTGTTTCACTTCCAATAACAAGACAACGTTTGGCCATGCCGGATTGAATAAAAGCATGGGATTGTATGACTCCCTGAATCCAGCCAGGACAGCCAAAGACAATGTCATAAGCTACACAAGATGGGTTTTTAATTCCAAGCAAATGTTTCACTCTTGATGCTATGCTTGGCACAATATCAGTTTGAATGCTGTCTTTTGTTACGTTTCCAAAATTATGAGCAACGATAATCTGGTCAATAGTTTCGCGATCAATACCTGCATCCAGAATTGCTTTCTCAGCTGCTATACCAGCAATATCTGAATTGTTTATGTCTTCATCTACCCACCTTCTTTCATAAATTCCTGTAATATCCCGAAATTTTCTGGTTACTTCTTCCCCGGGGCTATCAATCAGGCTGTGATCCTTTTCGAAAAATATCTGTTTTAAAAAATCTGAATTGCTGATGACACGTGATGGGATAAAACTTCCAGTCCCCGTAATGACAGTGTTGATGTACTTCATTTTTTACAAGTTATTAATAATAAATGAGTTATAGTTTATATTATAGCAATTTTATAATCAAAAAGTATACAAAATAGTCGCCAAAGGTAAAGTTTTTTGACTTTCGGAGGTGCATTTGGTTTTTGGGAGCTCAATTTCATTGATGCCAGGGCAATTTTTTATGGCTTTCTTAACAGGATAATTGAAGCACGAAATATTTGAAAGGTTATTTTTGCAAAAATTATCAGCTTTATGAAATGTCAAGGCAATTAAAGTAATTTAAGTACTAATTTTGCTTGATTAAAATAGGTGTTATATAAAAAATAAATTGATGTATAAATTCAATCATCTCAGAATTGCATTGCTGTTCGCATACATTTTAGTGTTTTTCAATCCGTTTTTGGCATTAAGTCAAACAAATGATACAGCAGTTAACCCCTATTGGGTTGAAATGATGCAAAATGAAAAAGTTAATTTTTTTCAGACTCAACGTGCTTTTGAAACCTATTGGGAAGGAAGGGAAGTAACAAAAGGAAGTGGGTTTAAGCCTTTCAAAAGGTGGGAATACATGATGAGTCAGCGCGTTTCTCCGGATGGAACCAGGCCTTCGCCCGACAGAGAAATTTTGGCCTATAATGATTTCTTGCAAAAATATGGTAAGACACGCAATCTTAATGGAGACTGGACTGCTCTCGGACCATTCACTGTGCCCTCAGGCTACAACGGTTATCGTGGTTTGGGTCGTCTTAATGCGATCGCTTTTCATCCGTCAAATCCTGATATCATCTATGTTGGTGCACCATCAGGGGGATTGTGGGTTTCCTATGATCATGGAACGAATTGGATCGTATTAACAGATCATCTTCCAACATTGGGTATCTCATCGATTATCATCGACTATAATAATCCTTCTGTTCTATACATCGGTACCGGTGACAGGGATGCCGGCGATGCTCCCGGACTTGGGGTCTGGCGAAGTATTGATGGAGGCATTTCCTGGGAGCCCTGGAGCAATGGAATGGGAAATGTGACTGTTGGCAGAATGGTTCAACATCCTGTCAATTCAGAAATCATGCTGGCGGCTACCAACGCAGGTGTTTTTCGTACAAATAATGGTGGTTTAAGTTGGATGTTGTCTCGTAACGGAAATTTCAAGGAAATTGTTTTGAAACCTGATAATCCGGATGTTGTTTATGCTGCAATTGGTGGTACATTCTATAAATCCATTGATAACGGAATCAGTTTTTCGGCTGTTTCTAATGGACTTCCTGGCGGCAGCAGAGGAGTGATAGGTGTTTCTGCTGCTAATCCTGAAATAGTATACTTTCTACTTACTAATTCTGACTCTTTTAAAGGTATTTACAGGTCTGAAAACGCAGGTGAAAGTTTTACATTGCGATCAAACTCACCCAATATAATGGCTTGGGATTGCAATGGCGGAAGTGGTGGACAAGCCTGGTATGACCTTGATATGGCCGTTGATCCTGCAAATGCTGATGTAATATACGGTGGTGGAGTCAATTGTTTTAAATCATCCAACGGTGGATTGAGTTGGGCGATACGCTCACATTGGTATGGTGCATGTGGCGTTCAATCTGTTCATGCTGATTTGCATGTTCTGGAATATTCTCCTATAAATAACAGACTTTATGCTGGAAATGATGGGGGTCTTTATTGGTCAGATAATGGTGGAGTTAACTGGACTGAAATTTCAAACGGACTGGTTATAAGTCAGGCCTACAAAATAGGTCAAAGTGCAACAAACAAAGATTTTGTTATTAACGGCTACCAGGACAATGGAACTTCCGTAATCAATGAATCAAACTGGGTTGCTGTAGGAGGAGGTGATGGAATGGAATGTGCCTACGACCCTTTTGATGCGCGATATAGTTATTACACCTTATACTATGGAGATGTTTTCCGGAATTTTAACAACAATTCCAATGGTAAAATTGCTGGCTCACAAACAAATGGCATCACAGAAAGTGGTGGTTGGGTTACACCATTTATCATCGATCATAATGATGGGAATGTTATGTTTATTGGTTTTAAAAATATTTGGCGCAGCACAAATATTAAAGCTTCACCAGTTGGAAATGTTCAATGGGAGAAAGTTAGCACTATGAATACAAGCAATTTCAATGTTTTAGCCCAGTCTTATGCAAATACAAATATCATTTATGCTGCCAGCGGAAACAAGCTTTATTTTTCAGAAAACGTAAAAGATCTGTCAGTAAACTGGATTAACAGAACTGGAAATCTTCCGGCTGTTAATAATATTACAGCCATAGAAACGCATCCAACAGATGAAAATGTTGTTTATATAGCACAACAAACCAGGATTTTTAAATCAATTGACAAAGGCGTTTCGTGGCAAGAGATCACAGCAAACCTTTCAGGTATCCAGATAAATTCAATCGCTTATTACAAAAACAGCAACGAAGGGCTTTATCTGGGAACAGATATTGCTGTTTTTTACCGTGATAATTCAATGAGCGACTGGATATTGTTTAACAATGGATTGCCGGCAAGTGTAAAAGTGACTGAGGTAGAAATCTTTTATGATCCCTTAAGTCCGGAAGGTGATTTGATCAGAGCAGGTACCTATGGCAGAGGCCTTTGGAGTTCTCCGCCCTATCTTTCAACTTTGGCAGCCGCATTCTCATCGTCTTTAGTAACTGTGACAGCTGGATGTACAGTTGATTTTTATGATGAAACATTGGGCATTCCGCAGGAGTGGACATGGACTTTTGAAGGCGGCAATCCAGCCTTCTCAAATGAAAGATTCCCTACCGGAATTTTGTATGAAAATGAGGGTGTTTTTGATGTACACCTTATAGTGACAAACGCGCTCGGAAGTGACACCTTGGTTTGTTCAGATTGTATTACTGTCACAGCTGCTGCAGCTCCTGTAGCTAATTTTGAAGCATCAAAACTGATTGGTTGCGCAGGAATGGTAGTTGAGTTGCAGGATTTATCAGAAAATTGTCCTTCAACATGGAACTGGGAATTTATTCCTGCTGATGTAAGTTTTTTGAATGAAACAAGTTCATACTCTAAAAACCCGGTCGTACAATTCAATCAGAATACAGCATATAGTGTAAAACTCACTGTTTCTAATCATGTTGGCGATGCCTCAAAAGAGATGAATGATTACATTCTTGTAGGCGGATATTCAATGCCTTACGAACAAAGTTTTGATGTGCTCACATTTGGTGAAATTGGATGGGAAGTTGAAAATCCGGATGGTTTGAAAACATGGGAAATACAAACACTTGGTAATGGTAGTCGAACTGCCTGGATGAATTTCTTCAGTTATAATTACCTTTTTAGAACAGACTATCTGATAAGTCCACCTTTAAATCTTGAAGGAATGCAGAATGCATATATAAGTTTTGATTATGCCTATGCCCAAAAAAATAACAGGAAAGATTCATTGAGAGTCAGCGTTTCAACTGATTGTGGCATCACCTGGGAAAGGGTTTATTCAAATGGTCCTAACGGTCAGGGTATATTTGAAACCACATTTCCGACTACACTTTCATTTGTGCCGCAACAAATAGAAGATTGGTGCAGTGCCGGAACCTACGGAGCTCCTTGCCCGATTATAGATATCAGCCAGTATGCAGGTATCTCTGGTTTGAAAATTCGTTTTGAAGCCTATAATCATTTTGGAAACAATCTCTATTTGTCAAATATGCATGTTTCTCAACTTCTCGGAATCTTCCCTGAAGAGAAAACCTCTAGTGAGATGCAATTGTATCCAAATCCAGCAAGCTCGAATATCATAATCCGTGTACCGGATCAAGCTGTAGGCAGTGAAATTGTTTTTCGAGATATTCAAGGAATTATCCTTAAACGCTTTATTGTTAATGCTTCTGAAACTGAAATCAGTACTGAAGGGTTTGTAAAAGGAATGTATTTTGTTGAAGTCAAACACAAATCTATAGCTCCAAAGAAGTTGATTATTCATTAAAAATTAAAGGAAATCGACTTTTTTTAAAAAGGATTTTCCTGTAATTGAGTCCTGATTTATTTATTCTTTTCAAATGAACTCACGTGAAAAGCTGTTCATGTGGTAAAACAATTGATAGCTTTTACCCGTCCTTTTAAACTAATGCTATATTTGCACTTTACATAAAGTTATAATACATGAAACTACGTTACCTTGTTCTGTTGGCAATCTTGCTGATCAAACAAATTTCTGTAATATCGCAAGAGGCTCAGCAAAAGCATCATAGAGGAGTTGCGGAAGCTTTTTCCGAAATTGAATTCAAGGAAATAATTGCTGAAGAAGAAAGAAGTGGCGCGTATGAGCTTATGCGACTCAGAAAACCAAATCCGGTAATTTACAAGCCGGTTTTTGAAGTTGAGCCCGAAAAAATTCTCTATACAGGCTCCCAGCCTTCAGGTCAAAATAATACACAAATGATGAAAGAAGTCTCGCCTGCTCCTGATACAACTTTCATGGGACTATACGATACTGGTAATTCTATTCCACCAGACGTGAATGGAGCTCCAGGACCTGATCATTTGATGGTTACGTTGAACACTCAGGTTAGAATTCAACACCGTGATGGAACAGAAATATCAACAGTTTCATTAGGTGTTTTCTGGGCGAGTTTGCCCGGTAGCGGAACTTTTGATCCAAAAATTCAATACGATTTTGAAGATGACAGATGGGTTTTTGTGACTTGTGCCGGAAGCCAGCCAGGCAGCTCCCGGATTTATATGGGAGTTTCTGCAACCTCAGATCCAACCGGAACATGGTACTTGTATTCATATATAGCAGACCCAGACAATATTGTTTGGTTTGATTATCCGAGCATGGGCTTCAATAAAAACTGGATTGTTGTTTCGGGTAATATGTTTGGTGGTGGTTTTTACAGTACCGTTTATGTATTCGATAAGCATGCAATGTATAACGGAGAAGCAACTCCTCAATTTGATCGCTTTACTACAACTCAGGGTTTTACACTTGTTCCTGCTGTTACATACGACGCTCAGGAAGAAAATGTTTATCTGATTTCTTCTGCTGATGGCAATCAGGGGGGCACGGGATATATCAGCTTGTTCAAAGTTAGTGGCGAAATCAATAATCCTGTGTTTTCCTTAACGGGCCATATAGGCATCCCACAGCCATGGGCTGGTTATGTCGGCAATAATGGCGACTTTTTGCCTCAGCTCGGCTCAAATGAAAAAATCAACGCAGTTGACCACAGAATGGAAAATGTTGTTTTTCGCAACAACAAGCTATGGGCAACACATCATGTTTTTCTGCCTGCAAACAATCCTCAAAGAGCTGCAATACAATGGTGGAATATCACTCCGACCGGCGAAATTATTCAACATGGACGGGTCGATGATCCAACAGGAGAGATGTCGTATGCATTTGCATCACTTGCCTTGAATCAATTTGAAGATATGTTAATCGGATTTAATATTTTCTCTGCCAACCAGTATGCAAGTGGTGGATATGCTTATCGTGCTCATTTTGACCCTCCTAACACTACGCGCGCCCCTTTTCAGTATATAGATGGTTTAGCACCTTACTACAAAACTTTTGGCAGTGGCCGAAATCGTTGGGGCGATTATTCAGCAACCATGCTTGATCCTGTTAACAGCGTTGATTTTTGGACCATTCAACAGTATGCAGAACTTCCTTCATCTGGTGACCGATGGGGAACATGGTGGGCCTATTTGCGTATTCCATTTGAGCCGGTTGCAGATTTTGCTGTAAACGAGACTTTGATACCTCTCGGAGAAAGCATCAATTTTTCTGACAAGTCAATTGGAATCCCACAGGAATGGAGCTGGGTTTTTGAGGGCGGTACTCCGGATCAATCAACAGCGCAAAATCCGGCTGGAATTACATTTAACAATGAAGGTGTTTTCAATGTCAGTTTAACTGTTACGAATCAGTTTGGAACCAATACTGTCACCAAAAATTCTTTTATAACTGTAAGTTCAACCTTATTGCCTGAAGTTGCGTTTGTCGCAGACAGAAATTTGATTTGTACTGGTGAGCAGGTTAGTTTGTTTGACCAATCTCTTTATATGCCACGAGAGTGGGAGTGGGAGATTATTCCTTCTACCATATCATTTGTAAATGGTACTGACGCATTTTCCCAAAATCCACAGGTTGTTTTTCACGAGTACGGTGATTATACCGTTAAACTAACTACAGCTAATCTTAATGGAGAGGCTGATTTGACTGAATTTAATTTCATAAGAGTAGGAGGGAAAGATGTTCCTTTTGTTGAATATTTTGAGTCTGAATCTTTCAATGAAAATTATTGGACCATCGTAAATCCGGATAATAAAATGACATGGGAACTGACTCAGGTTGGTGGTTTGAATGAAACTACTGTCGCAGCTCAACTTGATTTCATGACCTATGTTGGTTCTGTTGGACAACGAGACCGTTTGATTACACCACCATTTGATTTAAGAGGTTATAGTCAGATGCAGCTTACTTTTAAACATGCACATGCGCGCAGAAGAACTGATGTTTCTGATTCATTAATTGTTTATATTTCAGACAACTGCGGTCAGTCCTGGACGCGTCTTTATCAGAATGCTGATAATGGAAGCGGAAATTTTGCTACCCATCCATTGGTTGAAGGATTCCTTCCGGAAGTCCCAACAGACTGGTGTGGTGGAGGTTATGGTGCTGACTGTATCACTTTGGATATTAGTCCCTGGGCTGGTCAAACAGAAGTTAAGATCGCTTTTGAGTCTTTTAGTTTCAGAGGTAACCCACTCTATATCACAGGAATCAGGGTAGGACCTACTGTTGGTTTGCAGACAAATGTCAATGAAAGATCAGCCTTTATCCTTTACCCTAATCCTGGCAAAGGTAAATTCACAGTTCGTTATTCTGAAATGATGAGATTCTCTGAAATTCGGTTATTCAATCTTTCGGGACAGGAAATAGCAATGTTTAGAAATGTCAATACCGGAGATGAAATAAATCTGGAGAATCTGGCTTCAGGAGTGTATTTTATTCAGGCAAGGGCAGGAAGCAGCCCAGAATGGACTAAGCTGATAGTTGAATAGTTGACAGCCAGAAATTTCTGGACGCTGCAATATTTTTGCTGTAAAAACTTGAATAAAATGCGTTAGTGTTTTGATGACAAAACTACTTTTGTGTTATTGGTTTGCTGAAAATCCTGTATTTTTTGTGTACACTTCCATTATAACGCTCACATTCAGCGCGCATTATAGTATTTTTTTCCAAAATAAGATGACTGTCGATATTCTGTAATCCTTTATTGACAGCAGTTTTCAGTAACTGCACGCCAAGAATTACATCCAGTCCTTTTCCGCGCCATTTAGGGTCTACCGCTCCCAGCAATAATGTGAGCAGTTTTGTTGTTTTTCCAGCATTTAGGATATGAAACCAACCGAAAGGAAATAATCTGCCTTTTGCTTTTCTGATACCATCACTTAATTCAGGCATACTGATTACAAATGCAATAACTTTTTCGTTTTTATCCGTTATTACTTTAACAAAATGTGGATTTAAAATAGGCAAATATCTTTTGGCATATGATACTACTTCCTTCTCTTCCAGGGGAATAAAGCCATAAATATGTTTATAGGCTTCATTGATCAACTGAAAAATTGGCACAACCCAGGGCTTAAGTTCTTTTCTCTTCGTGAATTCTCTGATGATAATATCCGGATGTCTAACGGCTCGCTGGTAAATGCTGTCGAGGAATGATGGGATTACTTCAGGTATTTGAATCAGGTAGGATACAAGATCTACCTCTTTCGTAAAACCAAGCCGCTCAATAAATAATGGCATCCAGGGATAATTGTAGTTTGTAGCGATAACAACTTTCTCATCGAAGCCCTCAATTAGCATACCCTGCGGCTCTTTATCCGAAAACCCCAACGGACCAACAAGTTTTTCCATTCCCTTGTTTTTTGCCCATTGATCAACTTCGTCAATCAGAACTTTTGCAATTTCAATATCTTCGTAGCAATCCAAGAAGCAAAATCTTGCATTTTTTTCTTTATGAACTTCGTTATATCTTTTGTTGATGATTCCCATAATTCTGCCAACAGCTTTGTTGTCCTGATATGCGAGAAGCATAAGTGTGTCAGAAGTTAGAAATGAGTCGTTCTTCTTTTCGTCAAAGAAGACTTTATCATCAAAATATAAAGGGTGAACCCACTGCTTATGGTTAGCATGAATTTTTTCCGGCAGAAAAATAAATTGTCGAAGCTGTTTGGATGTTTCAACTCTTTTGACAAGTAGATTTTCTCTCATATTAAGTTAATATTAAGTTCAAATGTAGTTCATTTTAGAATTGCATGAAAATTCAATGAAAAGAATCGGTTATTGGTTGTTCAGAATATGAATATACATTTGAAAGTAATATAAAAAAAACGCGCATTTCAATTTGAAATGCGCGCATGTCTTGATTTTGAGAAGTGATCCGGACAGTATCATAATAAATACACTTAACTTATTGATATACTGTTATTTTAGAAAAAAGTGGTATCACAAATGAACTTCGCAACATTTCTATAAATGACAGTATCACAATAGATTACACATAATTTCTTAAACTTTTGCAGTATCGCATAAATTGGCCTTATTCAAGGCATATTTAAGACTATTTGTCAAGTTTAAAATTGTTGCTGACTGCGATTTCAGTAATTCAATCAGTTCTTTTTCTCGTTCCGTCCAATTTTCATCTAGTTCCGATGAAAATACATTATTTGGAATGTCGGCTGAAATATGCAACCTCTTGTTCATTAGTGCATCAAATTGGTCAGGCATTTTATAGCCTTCCACGTCAATTTTATTCATTAGTTCATACTCCCTGATGTATGCCTGTATAACTTGTTCGGCTGCTGTCTCCTTCGTTTCGGCATAGAATTCATGAATTAATAAAGTTAATTCACAAAAGTGTGATCTGTTTTTTGAATCTGCAAGCATTTGCAATAATAGTGACATAGGTAACTTTACAAGTTCTTCCTTTGCTTTTTCAGGCTCCAGATTTAAATCCAGATTCCAGAATTGATCATACGCTTGATCTAATTTCGATTTTTCCATGATGTTTAGGTATTTGATAAAAGAAAATGCAGACCATCACCGCGTAACATTCTAGCAAGCATGAATGATGTAGTACTTTCAACTAATTGTGGTCTGCAAAGGTTTATCTTAACCATGCTTTTAGAAATATTAAAATGTTACGCACTGCAAATGTAAAAATATTCTTATTGCATTGTCAAGAAAAAAATGTGATACAAAAAAAGGTCTCCCTCTCGGAGGAGTTGTGCATGGCCTTAATTTTGGTGCAAGGCTCAACATGAAACTATAAAGGTTACGAGAGAATTTTGTTGTGCATGGCCTTAATTTTGGTGCAAGGCTCAACAACCAGTCGAAATTTCGACCCGTTAACTTTGTTGTGCATGGCCTTAATTTTGGTGCAAGGCTCAACTAATTGGATGCTTCCTCGTGAGGAAGCAATGTTGTGCATGGCCTCAATTTTACTGTAAGGCTCAACACTGAGCCGAAATTTCGTCCCAGTAACATTGTTGTGCATGGTCTCAATTTTGCTGCAAGGCTCAATATATGTCCCTGAGTCGAGAATAAGGGAACTGTTGTGCATGGCCTCAATTTTGGTGCAAGGCTCAACATAAAGTCTCCCTCAACTGAGGAGGACTTTGTTGTGCATGGCCTCAATATAGGTAAAGGAAATTTTTCCTAGACCTGTTTTACATGGCCATAATTCAAAGTCAATATGAGAAATCTAGCTCGAGTAAATGAATTGTAAATTTTGTGATGTGTAGCATCATTTCATTTAGAAAGGCTCTTACATGGCTTTATTTTAAGGCAAAAAAAAATCCGCTGAAATTAATCAGCGGATCTTCTCACTTACCAAACGAGAAACTATAATTATCCCTAATTATAAAAAATGAAACAATGAAAAATCTCTTTATGCTGTATCTGGTTTCATGCCAGTAATTTTGGCGAAGTGACCCGGTTTCATCAATCCAATATCACCACGCCAAATGACGCGGATATATGTCTGATTCCGTTCAAATGCTTCACCTGATACACTGGATGCTTCCAATGTAACTGATTGACGTAAACCGATAACCACCTGTGAAAAATCCCCGATAATTCCGGAGCTTTCATTTTCTCCAACTCCCTGATTGGTCGGGAATGCTGTTGAATGTGTAAAGTTTACATCTTTCAAAAGTTCTGGCTTTGGAACAAATCCAAGATCGGTTGCCTGTGTCTGCAAAATAGCGAAATCACGCGGACTTAATGCCAGTAAATTTGCTGTTCCGCTGTTGTTGGCTACCTTTGTCCATGCAGAAACAACAGGTCTGTATGTGATGTAATCTGTTGAAAAATCTGTCATGGAGACTGATTCAACGCCCACCTGATTCATTATTCCTTTGGGCTCTGTTGTGCCTTGTCCCCAGATTGACAATCTGTCAAGCTCTGCGGCCAATGCTGCTGAAATCGCTGTATCAATCGCATTGGCTGCGTTTGGCGAATCTTGCAAAAGTTCATTGGAAATTTTAAGTAAACCACCAATTGTAAACGAATTGAGCTCAACTCCATCAAATGTCATTCCATTATCACTGAACGCATCATTTTCGGCTTTTATCTCAATTGTTGGGTCTGTTGCAACTCTCGCTAGTGTGAGCTCTTTACCTTCCATGATAACCAATTGTGCACCACCACCAAATACAACTGATTTCGCACGACTTTTGTCAATCACTTGCGGAAACAATCTAACTGGAACCAATGTCCCGGTGCTAGTGGTGCTTAGTGCGGCTCTGGTCTCTGGTTCCACGCCTGCCCAATCTCCGGTAACAATACCGCGAATGATTTTCCCAAGTGTGCCGGAATTCGTTTTTTTATGTAAATCGCTGAAGTTATGCGAACGTTCCAAAACTTGTACAGGTTTTCCGGTTCTCCGGTCAATCCATTGTGATTCAGTTTCTGGATTTTTACCACCATATTGAGCTATAAAACTTTTTCCGGCCATTTCTAGTGCTCGTCTTTCGTCTTCTTCTAGCTCTTTAACTTTTATTGTCAGGTGATCGAATTCAGATTTCAGTCTGTCATATTCGACTGTTTCAGAATCTGTAAAATTACGTTTTTCTGCTTTTCGCTTTTGAATTAACAGATCCATTCTATCCCATGTTTGCGCCCTCAATTGCTTTGCTTCGTCTGAAGTTTCAATGTTAGCAATTATAGCGGGCACAATCAGTGCAAGTGATGTCAATGCTGAACCTTCAGCAAAAAAAGCGGCTGCCATTACTACCAAAAGTAGTGTTGCAAGTCCTAAAATGATTCTAAATGAAGTTTTCATTTTCTTAGATTTAATTGATTTAAAACTGGTTAACATATATTTGACGGAATAAATCTCCGGGAATGCGCACAATGTTTTTGATATTTTCAGTGTTGGGTTCCCCTGCGAAGACTGTTGTGTCTTCAAAAAATAGTCTGACTGAATCGAAAGTTATATCAACCCACAATAATTTGCGGATGTCGGTTTCTGGATTGCCGTCCGGCCTGTGACTTCTCAAATGTTGGGTGAGTGTGTCAAGAATCTCAATTGTTTCAAATCGCAACCCCTTTTTCATTTCGCTTTCACTACCGATGGGAGCGATGGCCGAGAAATACAATAAAGCTGCTGTATTGTAAGCACTGCTTTTTGATTTTGCAATCAGATCAATTTTTGATAGGAACGCCTGAACCTGATCAACACTTTCAAAGTGATTTTTCAGTAGGATGATATTTTTTTCCATGACTTCAATTTTTGGCAAAGCTATGTCAGGAAAAAAAAAGTAGGTATAACAATGTTATACTTTTTAGGCTAAATTTTTTAATTCATAACTGTGTCGACTATTCCAACTGATATAATCAGTGTATTTACTTTTTTTGAAATGCAATCTATAAATGCTATCCAGATAGTAGAATGCATCAACTTTTTTCATTCCTTTTTCACGGAGCAAATTGATATAAGTTCCCCAGTTCAATGAGCTTTCATTTAATGAAATTAAAATATCCGGGACATATGTTTCTCCGGCTTCTTTTAAATTTTGTAGTTCTGATAAAACTTCCTCTTCTGCTTCTGATAAATTACTCAAAATTGCATATGCGTACACATGGCTAGGCGAACGCTTAGTGCTGGAAAGGTTGTCAGGATTGACCCTCCCCCCCCTTATTGGGCTCTTTTTAGCTTTTAATGTGCTGTCTTTCAATTTCTTAGGTGCTTTTGTTTGTATGTTTGTTTCCATTGTCTTGTTAATAGGTTGATTTATAATAATTTGGCAATTTTTTATTCTATGAACTAATGTTATGATAGGTTATGAACTTCAAGTAAATTCGATAAAACTGATTCTATTTTGGAGCTTTTAAGATACTCGTCTTCTGAATGAGTTAAATATAGTTTAGTGATGTTCGGGCTGGTATGCCGGAGAAACAACTGGACTTTAAAAATGTCATTTGTGGCTTTCAGTGCTGCGATTGCTGCGCCATGTCTTAAGCTGTGCGCACTTATTTTTGGATGCTTCAATCCTGCTGACTTCAATCTGTTGTTAACTATGTTCCCAATCTCTGGTGCTGACAATGCTTTTGCTTCTCCGTCCCTTATCCAATGACTTCTAAACAATGGCTCCGATGGGTTCAATGTTTCATCTTTGCCAATTGTTAAACGCCTGGTCTCAATCAATTCTTTCAACGCCTGGTCAATGCTATCGGATATGGTGACGGCCTCCTTCACTTGCTGACCTTTGCCGAGTATGTAAAGTAATGGCCGGCCTGACCTGTCAGTCTGAAAATCTGAAATCCTTAACCTTGAAACTTCAATGGCTCGTAATCCATTTTCAAACATCAATTGAATAATAACTTTATCTCTGGTTCCGGCAAATGTACTTCCATCAATTGACCTGATTAGCTGTGATACTTCTTCTGGTTTCAATGGGAGTTTGCTATATTGCTTTGGAATTTTGACGGGCCGGATGCCTGCTGTGATGTTTTTATAAATGTCATTCGCTTCCGTCCATTTGTAAAATCCTTTCACTCCCGACAAATAACTATTGGCGGTGTAAATGCTTTTTTTGCTGATAAGAAATTCTTTAAATCTAATGATGTCGCGTTCGTTCGGAGTGCTGGCTGGCCGTCCAACAATCACCAGATATTTGAAAAATTGGTGTAATGCATTCTCAATTGCCTTGCGGCTTTTGTCGTTAATGTCCTTTTGATCTGTGAAATCAGAAATTAACTGTGTGATCGTTCGGGCTGAATTCATTGTGTTAATGCTTTGGTGTTATCATAAGAAGTTGTCAAAAGTTTTATGTTCGTATCTGGATAGTATTTTTCTGAATTCAATTTCTTGAATTTTTCTTCAAAATCGATTTTGGAAAAATAAATATCAGAACGATTACAATATCTTTCCAAATAATCAAATACTTCATCAAGTGGATTTACTAAACCTGCAAATTTTCTGTGCGTTTTTTTTCTTTCAAATGGTTTTACCATGTCATTAAACCATTTAAGATTGATCTGTTGTCCATAAAGTTTTTCATCAAAATTATGTTGGCCATTTATTACTTTCAGTAATGCCTTCTCATAATTATCAACTGTGATATGTCCAATTGTTTTTTTCAGGTTTGATAAGAAAAAACTTCTTGCTGGAAAATCTTTTGTGTCGGTCGGAATGTTTGATGCTCCCCAGCCCATTAAAATTGCTGTTTTTGAAATCATTTTTGCAAAATCTCCGTTTGAAATTTCGGCAATTGTGGTCGGAAAAATTATTTTTCCCGGAATGCTTTTAATAGGCCACTCAATGTAAGGTTTAATTTCTTGTTCCATATTGAAAGAATTTAAAATGATTTTGAAAATTCTTCTTGCGCTTTATGATTAGCTTCCTGTTTCGATTTTGCCGCGATGTATGAATTTTTTGGAGTAGTAAGGCTTTTAGTATAGTTTTCGATTTTATTTTTATCTGTAAACCATATTTTTCTCATTTTAAGTTTCCAGTTTTTAACTGGATTATCTTTACTATCAATCCAATTACGATCGTTATACCAATCATAAGCGATTTTTGCAGCTTCTTCATGATATCCATTATCAAGAAAAAATTTAATAACTTCAGAAAATTGCGGAGCTACTAGAATAGAATTATTATTACTTGTATCATTCAAAATACTTGTACTATTATCCTCGAAGTTTTTTTCTATACCCCCCCCGAAATTTTTTTCTATACCCCCCTCGAAGTTTTTTTCTATACCCCTCCCGAAGTTTTTTTCTATACCCCCCTCAGTTAAATAGATATTTCTTCTTGCGATTACCTTGCTGTTGTTCTGATATTCATTTTCTGTTTCGATGTAACCATACTTCACTAATTGAGCTATCCAGTTAGTGATGCTTCGCTCGCTTACGTTGTAAAGTTTTGCGAAATACTTATTTGATGCAAAACACCTTTTTTCTTTATTTGATAGTGCTGTGATCTCTCCGTAAAAAAGTTTGACGTTCGGAGTTAAATTTTCATCATAGCGAACTTTTGCCGGGATGATGGCATAATAATTTGGACTTTCCATATCTTTGATTTTTGATTTTTGAATTATACCCGATGCATGACTAAATGCACCGGGTTTTTTATTCTCCTTAAAGCAAGTTCATCTTTTCTGCTTTCTTTTTCCAGAAACGTTCTCTGATTGCTTTTACCTTTTCAGGATTTTTTTCACGCCATTCTTTATTGTACGCACGTTGTACTTTTTTTACCAACGCATCAATGGTTTCAGCGTCCATCTCTTTTTTCTTCTTGAATTTCTTAAAAATGTCCATCTTATTAGGTTTTTTGGGTTAATAAATCAATGTAAGAGTAAACAATCGTTTTTGTTTTGTCAAGGTGACAATGTCCGGAATCGTATACATTTATTTTGTTCTAACTCAATACTGATAAGGCTTTCAGCGTTGTTGAAAAGTGTTGATAACTTTTGTTTTGTCCCCTCGAAAATGGCAATTTTGGAGCAAAAAAAAATCCCATTGGGACGCCAATGGGATTTTTTAAACTTAGTTAAATTCTGAGTGAGCTCAGATTTTTGTAATACCCAATCGGTCGTAATCGTTGCTTATTTTTGAAGATAACATTTGAGCATATATCCGGGTCGTTTTTACACTGGCATGGCCTAGTGTATGACTTACCGTCTCCAATGGCAATCCAGCGTTTAGCATTTGAGTTGCGAATGTGTGCCTTGCAAGGTGCGTTGTCAATGTTTTTGGGATGTCGCAAATGATTTCAAGCTCCTTTAGAAAGGCATTCATTTTTTGATTAGAAATTATGTTAAAGACCTTTGAATTGTTGTCCCTGTACTTTTCAATAATTTGCAGTGCTTCTTCCAGAAGTGGAACCATTGTTTTTTCTTGCGTTTTTTCTCGTGATCTTATAATGAAAGGTCTGCCGTCAATATTTCTTATTTCATCTCTTTTCAAGTTTAACAAATCACCGAAAGCCAATCCGCTGTTAATTTGAAATATGAACATGTCGCGGACTTGCTCCAGTCTTTGAATTCCTTTGTAATCTCGTAAACGTTGGATTTCATCAACTGTTAGAAAATCAATGTTACTTTTTGCTTTTGGTAGCTTAAAATTGTCATAAGGTGTTTTTTTAATCATATCAGTATTAACAGCCCTGCGCAAATATTTTATAAGTACCTTATGATTTTTCAGCGTTGTACTTGCTTTCATTGTCTTTAATAAATGAGAATGAAATCGATGTAAGTAGTTAAGGTTGAAATCTTGAATTTTTACATGCTTGTCGAATGCTTCAAAATTATTCAAAACAGAGTTAACAGCTCTTATCTGTCCGGCTCCTAGCGTTGGTTTATCAATCTCAAATTGCTGTCTCATATATTCGGCCAATGATGTGTTACGGCCTAGCTGGTCTCCGTCCATAAATAATTTTAAACTTTCCGGAGACGGTGTTATCTGGTAGCGGAAACAATCCAGATTGAATTCTTCAATTTTTCGGAGCTCTGCTTCAATCATAAAATTGTATTGAATAGCTCTGTTGTGTTGACGTGTAACGCGTTTTTTCTTATCGTCCCAGTGCTCTTTTTCTATTTTAAATGGGAGGTTTCTCCATATCCTGGTATTACGATCAAAATAGATTTCAATACTAACCGGAGCAGATTTTCCGCTGATTGCTGTTTTTTTTCTGTCATAAATTACTTTACTTTCCATGCTTTTATTGTTTGGTATCACAAAACTAGTCAAAATTAAAGAAAAGTATCACAAAAAGTATCACAAATTTTACAAATTGGTTTGTTTTTTTTCAGGTTACACCATAATGTAAAATAACACTAGAAGTGGTGTTTTGTAGTACGGGCGCGGGTTTCAGTAAATTTTAGGCATAAAAAAACCCCTCGTGTGAGGGGTTGTCAGTGATCCGGACAGGATTCGAACCTGTGGCCCGCAGCTTAGAAGGCTGCTGCTCTATCCAACTGAGCTACCGGACCAGATCGCCAATACTTAAATTTGCGGCTGCAAAGGTAGTAAAATTGTGCACCTATGCAAACATTCTTTTGAATGAAACAAAAAAAAGGCGGTAAAAACCGCCTTTTATGAGTATCTGTTATCGCTTAGTAACGGTTTCTGTAACCGCCACCGCCGCCGCTGCCGCCTTCACTGCGGTAACCACCGCCACCGCCGCTGCCGCCTTCACGACGAGGAAATCTTCCTGGTTCTGCACCTTCTGTTTTAGGACGTGCTTTTTTAACAACGATAGTACTTCCATCAAGTTCTGACTCGTTTAAGTCGTTGATGGCTGCATAAGCTTCAGTTTCATTGGCCATTTCCACGAAACCATAGCCTTTAGACCTGTTTGTCAGCTTGTCAATAATAACTTTAGCTGATGTAACTTCACCAAATTGTTCGAAAAGTGCCAACAGTTGTTCACTGGTGGTCTTGAAGTTGAGTTTTGCAACAAAAATGTTCATAATAATAATAAAAAAAAATTGATAAAAAGTTTCAAAAAATTCGTAATTACTTGTTTTTCAGAATGGTGAGTCCTTAAAAAAACTTATAACCTAATCTTTTGAAAGTGAAATAATTAATTAAACCACTGCAAAGGTAACACTTTAGCAATACGAAAGTCAAATATGCTATCTTTTTTTGTAATTGACCTCAATTTTATTAAAAAAGCTTTTGTTTTTTTTAGTCGAGATATTTTTCATTTGATTGTGCAGTGTAAATACTATCCGATTGCAGAACATTTTTGAAATAGTTTGCGACAATAAAAAAAGGGGACTTACATTTTTTAATGAAGTCCCCGGTAATTCTCAATTTAAGTCGAAAATAACTTAACTACTTATTTTTCTACCGAACAAAAAACTTTCGTGTTAAGCTACCTTTATCATTTGATAGCCTTATAATGTATGTGCCGGCTTTAAGCTGATGATCAATTTTATGGTTTGAGCCATATATTTCTTTACTTATAACTGGTTGTCCTATAACATTATATATTTCAAGTTTTGTTTGCCCATCATTCATTAGTTCTAAATTAATGAACCTGTTGTCAATCTCAATTTTGCCAATAATTGCTGTGGGCTCTTCTATTCCAATCAGGATGAGGTCTAATACCAAAACATTATCAAGACCACCATCAGGATTACGTGTATCAACTGTACCCCAAACACCATCAGCACTTTGATACTGTTTACTGCTGCCTGTGAATGGATTCTGAACTTTGATTAGTCTGATACCTTGATTATTCAAATTAGGAATAATGCCTCCCCATGATCCGGGAACACCTGAAACAAAATTGGAGTAAAAAGGAGCGTAGCTTGTAATAACAGAAAAGTCAATTCCAGTGTTTTCAACACTTGTAGCATAGATAGGGTTTCCGGTTCCTGTAGTATTGTCATAAAGTATTACCATTGATTTGGGGTTATCACCTGAAGTTGCGCGTATCGCAGTTCCTTCATTGGGTAAAAAGTTGTCGCCAAAATCTATAACACGCGCTGAATTCGTTGTTGTAAGCCAATTAACCGGTGTTGTACCATCATTGCCATCATTAAGACGTATGCGGAAATATACATCATTGCCTGGTGTAAAACGCGCATTGCCAGTTGCTTCTGTCATAAACCAACCTGCAAATGTTCCATTTGCAGAAGTTGTGAAAGTTCCGTAGGCCAATGGATCAGTAAAGCTGGGACTTGTTGATCTTGTAAAATCTCCACTTGCGTTTACAAAAATCACATTTCCTGCACCATTTGTTGTTGGACTGTCCGTACTTGAAACTACTTGATTTATATATCTATAAGTTTTGTTAGGAATCAAATTTCCGATACTCACCCAATATGCATATGGAAGACGGGTATTGTTTGATGGCGCAACACCCTGGATAAATTGCGGAACAATCTCTGAAGTAATTGTTGGTGCTGATGAAATTGTGATTTCACTACTCAAAGCTGATGCCAGTCCGGAAGCGTTTGCATTCAAAGTATAGTTTCCTGCCTGATCAAAAGAGATATCATTAAAGAAAGCAACGCCATTTATTGCATTTTTTGTCAGTGTTCCGGTTAATGCACCAGGACCTGAGGCTTTGCTTAGAGTTATCTGTCCAGCATAATTTACATCAACCGTGTTGTCTGGTCTGCGTGCTTCAACACTGAAAGCTGGTAAGATTGCGCCTACCTGACCTCCAGCAGGAACTGAAACAAAGGCCAATTGTGTTGCAGGCGAACCAACCACAAAAAGTGAACTAGTTGCAGGGAGAAGTGTCATTCCGGAAGTAGCAGTTGCTGTAATACTCACGCCACTTTCTGCAACATTGTAAAGAAGATTGCTGAAGGTATAGGTGTGTTCTCCTGATTGGATAATGCCAGTAAGTGTTCCGCTCAGAACGCCTGTTCCTGTAGCTTTTGTAAGTGTAACGGTAGTGTTGGCTGTGACACCGGTTGAAATTCCATTTTCATCCTGAGCCTGCACAGTAAGACTAAAAGGCTGGTTGATATTTGGAGTAACACCTCCGTTTACATTTGTGATCGCAAGTTTTGTGGCAGTTGTACCTGATAATGGTTCTCCTTCGATAGTTACCATATCAAATCTGTTAGTTCCTCCGGCATATGAGCTAGTTGAACGTGCTGCAACATATTGTCCGGCAACAGGATCAAAATCTGAGACAACTCTGAAACCTGCATTTGGATTATTACTGAGGCCAGTCACTGAGCTGAAATCGACATTTCTTAGATTAAACCATGTGTCTCCAGTCCCTGTGGGCTGCGGTTCAAAAGTAAATAGCTGAGCGTCAACCCATACCGGACTTGTAGCAGTTGCATTAAGTGTATATTGCACCATCCATGTGTTTGCTGCAGTATTACTTAAGCGCTGATCAAATCTGAAAATTATGTTTTCAAAACCTGTAGTATTCACCAAAAAATGTGCCCCTGCAGTTTTTGGGGATTCTCCTTGTGCGGGATAAGTCGTTGTATTCCAGGCAAAATTTGGTGGAGAAGTAATTACAGGGTCAGAAGAGCCTCCGGAAGCTACTCCAGATGCATAAGTTGCTGTTGTTCCACCAGTCAGATCGGCTGTTCCTACGCCTACTGAAGGCAGGGGAGAGGTTGTTCCACCAGGAATTTCATCAGCAGAAGGTCCGTTAAAATTCCATTGGGTGATGATATTGCCACTTACAGGCATTGTTACGTTTCCATTGCAAACAACATTTTTATTTACTGCATTTAGTGAACTTGCAGTAATAATTTCGTTGGCATAATTGCCTGAACTAAGTCCGGCTTTAAGTCTGACATATACAGGTGTTGAAGGCACATTGCCAGAAGTTTGATTGATAATCAATGGATTGGCAGCAACAAAAGAGGCGCCTGTACCAACAGAAATCTCATAATTGGATGGTGGGACTAAAGAAATATTTCCGTCTAAGTTACTTCCGCTAACTGTAAAATTTTGTTCAGCTGAAGGGCCCTCTCCAACAACATATGTGAAGCCTGAAAGTACAGTTGGAGTAATCGTAATCTCCGGATCGTCAGGTGAAGTGGATGAGCCAAGCGCATCATTCCAGCTTGTAGCAATTCTGATTCCATCAACAATTATGCGTTGAGCGGCATTGAATTGCCTGAGGGCAACACTGCCAACATTTGCAAAAGTAGCGGTTTCACTAAATGTTAAATTCGGCTGACTTGGTTCAGCAGTCGGAAATGAATTAAATGTGTAGAGACTTGAAATCTTTGAGGAGATATCAAGCTTTGCAACTATGAGTGTCGGTGTTCCGGGTGATATTGGAGTAAATGTTGTCGGCGCTGTTGATCCAATTCCAATCCCATCACCGGTTGCATTAACCCACACACGTGTGAAAAACGTTGTACTGATTACGGTTTGTCCAAGATGTAAAAAATAGCCTGAGAAATTCGTTGATTCAGTTTTTATAACAAAAGCTACATAAACTGTTCCCTCTGTTACCTCAGGAAATGTACGGTGAACATCTTCGCCGTTATTGATCACTGCTGCTGCTCCACCAATTCCGGAGGAGGAATATCCTGTAAAAGAAAGACCATCGGTTACTGTTGTCGAGTTGGTTCCAGCACCACTGTGGGCAGTCCAACCATTATTTACAAGAAGTGAGCCTGTCGGATACTCGAAGTTTTCTACAAAAATAGGCTGAGCATTTGTGGTAAGATAAAAAACTCCCATAAGGAGCAAAAAAATTAACTTTTTTGTTATTAAATTTTTCATGATAAATTATGATTTAATGTAAATGTGATTCATTGAGTCGTTAATTTAATATCAGTTTTGAGTAATCTTCTTTTTTGATGGCCCAAATAATTTTTTGTAAGTATAACAATTATTTATCCTGACTTCGTAATTTTATTTATCCAAATTAAGGTTGAAATTCAATCTGTTGAATGTTAAAATCATACTCATTTTAAGGATTTCGGACACTAAAAATTTAAAGGATAAAAGGCGAAAAAATGTCTGTTTGCAAATTTTTGTCATTATCAAGCCAATGATTTTTTAATCTGTAAAATTACAAAATAATTTTGTCCGAATCAATGTGCGAAATAACACAAGAAAATGCACTCAAACAATAAAAGAAGGTTAAGTTTTATTAAAAGAAATGGCAAGAAATGTTATTCATTGATGAATATCTTCTCAATTATAAAGCCGTTTTTAGTAGCAACCTGAAGAATGTATATGCCGGCTTTAAGACCGGTAATACTTAACTGATCGTTTTTAGAATCACTCAGAGAAACTGTAATGCCTTTAAGATCAATGATTTTTAAATTTTCAATTTCTGTTTGTTCATTCCTGAGGGAAACAAAAAGTGTGTGATTAAAAATCTTTTTTATCAAAGATGATGTTCTGAATTTTTCTTCATTGGTGCCAGATGCTTCACGCAAAACTGCCTCATACAAATACCCGGATTGGTTTGAAGAGCCTTCTTCGGTTATATAAACTACGTTATCGCTTACAAAATCAATTGCTTCGGCCTGACCTGGTAAATCAACAAAAGGATAGACCGTCATCTCGCCGTTGAAAAAGTTGCCTCCTGAGTATTGATGAAAAGATAACACTCTTGATCTTGTAAGAAGAACCATTTCCCCTGTTTCACGGCGTATGGCGGCAGCAGTAACCCGTGCATCGTTATTGGTGTTTCCAAGGAAAATAGAGTCGATAAGTTTAGCAGTATAATTACCGGCCATTGCTGGAATCTTGTACATTTTGCAATAGCCATCTAAGGGAGTACTTCTGTTTTTTGTAAACATTACAATCGAATCATTGTGCCAGATTATTCCTTCAATATCAAAATTTCTTTTAGAAGCAGGTGGGGGGAAGGCAGTTTGATCTTCAAATGCAAAATTGATGGAGGTAGCCTGAATTTGGTTGCCCTGAAAAGAGTCTGGATTCGGAATAATGTGAATAGCAAGATCGGTGCGATCGTTATTATTATTGCCAGCATCGTTGATGTATATCCGGCCTTCATTATCAGTTGCAAGGTCTTCCCAGTCGATATTACTTATATTGCTGACTCTTATTGTTCTTAGAAGATTTCCGGTTGAATCAAACAAAAAGAGATCATTGCTATTGCCAGAGTCATTGTGCGACCAGATTGAATTTCGGTTTTTTGCAACAATGCCTGAGCTTTCTTTTAGCACTGAAGGAATTAAGGTAATTGATCGTAATTTAATGTTTTGGCCTTGGTTTGACTGAGGGATTGTCTGGCAATTTGTGTTAAAAATCAAACTGAAGGTGAGTATAATTTGTAAAACTGTTTTTGTTTTAATCATGATCATGTATGTCAATTGGTCAAAATGTTTGTATTTCTCTTATCCCATCACGGTTAAAAACAATGCGGTAACGCTTGTAATCAAGCTGATCTTCACCTTTTATTTGCATCAGCAGATTTAGGTAATAGATTTTTTCTCCAGTCACAATAGTGTATCCTTCGGTGGCATCCTCAATAAATAGAGGAATTTCAGGATTATCCATCTGAGTTGTAAAACTATTGATGTTGAATCTGATAATTTCGTTGATTCCAGCGATGGTATAGTCGCTTATTTCGTCAATACTTTTTCTGTCCAACCTTATTAGTTTTCTGTAAAGGATGATTTTTTCATCATTATTTCTGTTGTCTGCTTCAAGAATGGCAGATCTGTTACGGATTTTCAGAATTTCAGAAGGGACTTTTTTCTCTTCAATTAAATCCATTCCTTCCTTGCTCCAGCCTATTGTTTTATCATTCAATGATATCCTTGTTTTATGGTCAAAATAGCTTCTGCCGGCCTTATGTGCAAAATAATACCGACTAAGCTCTTTAATTCTATCTTTAAGCATGTAGCTCACGACTAAAGCTACGAAAAACGGCATCGTAAAATTACCATATTTAAGCTGAAAGGAAAAAGCTATTGCAGTTGCAAATATCATCGAAAGGCCTGCAGCAATGCTTAAATATACCTGCTCCTTCAATATTCCATCCTTTTTTTTATGGGCGGCAGCAAAGAGTACATTCTCTGCATATTTTTTCAGAAGTGTGAGTCGGTGAACAAACTCTCTGTTATTGTCAGGACTATCTTTTTCGGGAACAGGGTAACCCTTCATTACTTTGTACTGCACTTCTTTGTCAATTTCCGACTGAATTTTCTTTCGGGCTTTACCTGTGCCCTTTTCTCCATTAAAATTTTTAATGATTTTAAAGCAGTGCTGTTCAATGACATTGCTCATAAACTCATCGCCAAAGAGATAATAATTCAATAATTCCGGACTAATGGTTGAAACATTGATGGCTCTCCTTAGATTTCGGTATCGGTTCGAAATCAGCTGAATGTTATCAATGAATTCATTTACCAGAAAAAGCATATCCTCTTTGATATTATTTTTCAAAATATGTCCTGATTCATCACGAAGGGCACTTTTAAGGATTGATAAGAACATCTTTATATGATGTTCGTATTCAGCGATGTTACTTCGGGTTGGTTCAGATGTTAGTTGCTTTATAGCTTTTTCCAGTTTCAGAAGAGGTGATAGTTTTCCCGCGGCAATATCCCGAAGAAGAAAAGTGGGAGTGATCAGGCGGATATTAGATTTCAGATCACGATAAAAATCTTTTTTTTCGTAAGTGTTATGATTGACATCCAGGCTGTTAGGGATGAATATCCATGTATTCACAGAAAATAAACTTACAGCCTTTTTTTTACGGGCAGTGTATCCAAGTTTCAGCTCGAACGATAGTTTATTGTGTATTTTAATGTTTTCTTCAATCATTTCATCGATGCCTCAAGTGTTTAACTTTATTTTAAATGCTAAATCTTTTTTAGTTAAAATACGCCAAGTGGTGTTATGCCAAGGAATTTGAACCATGTTTGGCCTGCCAGAATTATCAAGAACCATGAAATTACCATCATCGTAAATCCATATTTGAATGCATCGGTGTATGAGTATTGGTCAGTTTCATAAAGAAGCGCTGCCGGCTTGCTGTTAAAAGGCAAAACGTAAACATGCTCTATCATAAATGCCACCGGAAGGGCAAGACTTACAATCTCATATCCAAAACGGCCTGCAACACCTATGGCTATTGGCACAAATATCATCGTTCGCATAGTTTTCGATTGAAAAAGGAGTGCGCTGAAAGTCATTACGCCAGTGAGCAAAACGTAAATAAGCCAGAATGGCGTTTCATCTTTAATCCCAAGGTGATCAAAAAAAGCGTTAACACTTATGGAAGGGAGGTCAGTTACTGCAAAACCAGAGCCTAAAGTATATGCTCCTGCAGAGAAAAGCATCAGATGCCACGGAATGTCAACATCATTCCATTTTACAACACCTATGCGCGGAAGCAAAGCAACAATGGCTCCAACGAAGGCAACAGCCGTGGCACTAATGCCATGTAATTTGTCTGTGGCCCAGAATCCTAGAATCAAAACAAAAATAATTACTGATTTAATTTCCTGAAAGTTGAGTTTTCCTAATTTTTTATATTCTTCCCTTAGTCTTTCCATTCCTCCTTCAATCTGAGGCATTCTTTCTTCCTTTGATAGTGGGAAAAAGACTTTCATGGCCAGAATGTAACCGATAAACATTAAACCAACCATGATTGGAAACATCGCTGCCATCCAGTCAGCAAAAAAGATGGTTTGACCGATAGCGCCGCCAATAAGTGCAGCAGCCAGAAGGTTAGCCCCGGAACCGGTTACAAAAGCACCAGCACCAAGATTGATGTTTAATAAGTTTTGCAGGACAATACTTCTGCCGAAATTGTTTTTTCCTTCACTTCCACGCGCACCATAAATGGCAGCAATAACCATGAAGATTGGCAAAAGAATAGCGGCTTTGGCTGTTGTAGCCGAAATAAATGCAGACAGGATTGTATTTATTACGATAAAACTGATAAATATTGATCCTGCATTTTTGCCGAAGCGGAGAATGAACCAAAGTGCGAAACGTTTGGCGACGCCTGTAGTTACAAGCATACTCGCCAGCACAAACGACATAATATTGAGCCACATAACAGGATGACCCAGTTGTGCATAAGCTTCTTTTTCGGATAAAACGCCTGTTAAAACCAGACCGATAATTAAAATGAGTGAGGTCAGGTAGTTTGGAATAGCTTCTGTAATCCATAAAATAATCCCTGCCAGAAATATAGCAAGCATGAGATGGTTTGAGCGGGCAAAAGCGTCATTACCAATTTTGGTGAATGCTTTTCGCGCTGATTCTGAAACCAGATCATCATATAAGATTACATCAAGAAATGGCAGATGGATGAAAAAACCAACAATGATAAATGCAAGTATAGATAAAGGTATGCCTGCTGTAGCCAGCCATTTTTCAATTTTTGATTTCTGTCGTTTAGGAAGTTTTTCTATCCTGTAATTGCGCATATCGAGCGGATCGAATTGCTTCACTTCAGAAGTTGTTTTTTCATTCATCGGCAGAATATTTTTCCGGATTAATAACTCTATTGACTTCTTTTTATAAACCAAACTTATAATTAAAAGTAGTTTAATTGCTGGAATTTACCTTAAACAACAGATGTCTGATTATTTTAAAGTAAATTCCAGCAATATTAAACAACAAAAGTCAATGTTGCAGCATTACCATTTTTTAAATGGATTTTTCATCAACATTGAATTGTAGTATTTTACGTCACCTGTGACTTCCTCTCCAAGCCATTCTGGCTTCTCAAAAGCTTCCTCTTCAGATGAAAGTTCGATTTCTGCTACAACCAAGCCTTCATTTTCGCCATAAAACTCATCAACTTCATAGGTGTGAGGGCCTGCTTTCACAAGAAACCTGGTCTTGTCGATGACACCTGGCTCGCAGATTTTCAGCAATTCTTCAATTTCTGAAACAGGGATTTCTTTTTCCCATTCATACCTGCTTGCGCCGGATGCGCTGCCAATACCTTTAATAGTGATGAAGCCTTTTTCTCCCTTGATGCGAACCCTGACTGTCCGCTCCGGAACAGAAGAAAGGTAGCCTTGCGTAATGCGTGTCTCTTTCACAGCCATTGACTTGAATTCGCCACTTACCAAAAATTTTCGTTCAATTTCCTGTGCCATTATTTCTCGTTTGCTAAAGGTTTGTCAGTCATGCCAATTATGCGTTTTATAGCCTGAAGATAGTTGATGTTTTCGACACCTTCAAGACGTACATCTTTGATTGTTTTTAGAATATCCTCTACTTCAGTGGATTCTGAATTAATGGTTACGATTTTTGCTCCATTTATAAGCACCTCGCCATATTCGCAAATGGTATTGTTGACCATATACCCCAGTCTTTGCTTGTGCACACGCACTGCTGCAAGGTCTGGATGCTTTTTTATCATCTCAATGAACTCTTCATAAGTAGTTGTTTCTTTTTCCAGTTTGGGCATTTCTACCATAAATGCAGGAAAAACTTCATTTTCAAGTACTTCTGACTTAATAGGAAATTCACCTTTCATCAAAGGATTCCATTGTTCAAGGCCATCAACTGTTTGCACATACGTTTTAATGTCCATTTTGCCATCACGTATTTTTGTATTATTGATGTCATTCGTTCTTGAAATGATGTAAATCTCATCGGAGTGACGTTCCCAAACTTTTTCCGGAATCGGCATTGAAAGTCGCGCCATGCGGTGATGTGCGCTATCAAAGTTTTGGCCGAATGTTCGAAACTCAAAACGTGGTTTTGAAATTTCGCCTATCTTTAATTCTTCCTGGCTCATTATTTTATCGGGATATTTTATGTTGATTATCTTTACTGTATAAAATGAAAAAGGGATATCTCAGACTATTTATAAATCAATGATCTAGTTCAAGATATCCCTTAAAATAATTATTTATTTGCGTTTAGTACCCTCAATCGAAATATTATCGAGTCGATTATTTCCGGATGTCCCATCTGAGCCAACTCCTACAAACAGTATTTTAAACTGAAGGTTGTTATTGTTGTTTATTGCAGCGATTGAAGATAAGTCAAAGGTATGTATTGCCCAGTCCAGTGCAATATCAAAAGCCTCACCAACTTTAATCCAATCAGTTCCTCCATTTGCAGAATAATAAAACTCTTCCTGAGCAGCGCCACTGCTCGAGCGCATAGCAGCATAAGTTACAATTAATCCTGTATAACCAGTTGAAGGTGCAACTATTAATAATTCTCTGGTGTTGGCGGGGTTTCTTGGTCTCAAGCCTAAACCAGCGATTTGCTCCATACGGGCATTAATATCGCTTCCGGGAGAGACATTGTCCATGTAACCTGCGCCTGTTCCGGGATATGTTATATTGGATTGACCAACGCCTGCTGCTGTAAAGTCTGCTAAAACAGGATCAGTTAATGTTCCGGAAGGTAAATTGTTGAAATGCCAGTAATGGATCAATTCAACTGTTGGTGCAGTTGTATTGCTGTTTGGTGCTCCAGGTGTAAGCGCATTCAGCAGCTGCCAGTTCTCTGATCCATCAGGAAAACGACCGTAACTTTGGGTTACATCCATTGCCGGAAATGCCAAATTATCGATTATAGTTCCATCTGGTTTTTCAAGCCAAACTTCTTCACCACCGCTTGAAAGTCCAAAACCACTTGCTGATTCATCATCCACAACGATAACATAAAAGCCACCTGCTGGAATTGCTGTTCCTTCAGGGATTACTTTTTTAGGTTTTGTGCCACCATTACCACCGCTATCATAGATTTTGTAACCTGTGAGATTAACGGTAACTGTGGAAGCGTTATAAATTTCAATCCAATCTGGGTTTTCAGGAGTACCTCTTGAATAAATCTCATTCATCAGGATAATAGTATTCACCGGAATAACTGTGCTGTTGGCTGTGCCTCTTGTGATTGTCTCCAAAACCTGCCAATTTGTTGTTCCATCGGGGAAACGGCCAAAAGATTGTGTTTCAGTTAACGCAGGGAATGTTGCGTTATCAACAACAGTTCCATCAGGTTTGGCAAACCAAACTTCTTCACCATTACTTGAAAGGCCAAAACCACTTTCAGTACCATCATCTACAACGATAACATAAAATCCTTTTGCGGAGATCATAGTTCCTTCAGGGATAGCTTTTTTCGGTTTAGTTCCACCGTTTCCACCACTATCGTAAATTAGCCAGCCACTGATATTCACTTCAGCATCTCCATCGTTGAAAAGTTCTATCCAATCAGGGGCCTCAGTCGTGCCGCGGGAATATATCTCATTCATCACAACTTTTGCCACAACAGGGATAGCATTGCTGTTAGCAGCTCCGCGTGTAACTGTTTCCAGAACCTGCAGATTATTTGATCCGTCAGGGAAACGACCATATGATTGGGTTGCAGTTAGGGCAGGGAAGGTAATATTGTCGCTTATCGCTCCAGCAGGTTTTTCAAGCCATACCTCTTCTCCGTTGCTTGAAAGACCAAAACTACTCTCAGATCCGTTGTCAACAACAACAACCAAAAATCCTTTTGCAGGAATAACTGAACCAGCAGGAAGAGTCATTTTAGGTTTGCTTCCTGTTTGACCGCCACTGTCATAGATTTTCCAACCAGCAAGGTCAGCTTCAAAAGCTGAATTGTTGTATAACTCAATCCAATCAGGACTTTCTGCAGTACCTTGAGAGAAAATCTCATTCATTTTTATTTCTGGATCTGGTAGTGCAGCGCTATTTGGAGCACCTTTGGTAATTGTGTTTAAAAGCTCCCAGTTTGGCGATCCATCAGGGTTGCGGCCGATTGACTGTGTAAGATCCATCGGGCCAAATGCATAGTTATCAATAATATTTCCTTTTGCATTTTCCAGCCACACTTCTTCACCGGCGCTTGATAAGCCAAACCCGCTATCACCACCAACATCTGTCACCATAACATAGAAACCTTTTGCTGGAATTATAGTTCCGGCAGGAATTGGCAATTTTGGTTTTGAGCCAGTTTGACCACCGGCATCATAAATTTTGTAACCGCTAATATCTACTGCCACATCTGAAGCATTGTAAATTTCTATCCAGTCTGGTGCATCCGGCACTCCTCTGGAATAGATTTCATTCATTAGAATAAGTGGTGCTCCAACTGTGAAAGCAGCAGTTGTTGCGGGGGCTCCGGAAGGATGGTAAGCCGAAAGACCTGCTTCATTTTTTGCCTCAATGTAGAAGTTTACAGTCACATCAGAAGCCTGTCCTGGAATCTGTGCAGTATAAATGCTTCCAGATCCAGTCATTAGAACCTGTGTATATGCACCACCATTACTGTAAAACAGCGTAACTGTTTGAACACTGTTCATGTCGGTAACTTTAGCGCTGACAGTAACTGATTGATTTTCAGCAGGCGCTTGTGGATTAAGTGTTAACTCACTGATAACAGGAGGTCCCTGAAAAATTTCGTCTTTTACGCAAGACGTGATAAATATGCTCAAAAATGTGAGCAATAAAATCAAATTTCTAACTTTCATTTTGTATGCTATTATTTGTTAGTAACTTATTAAAAATCAATCTCAAACCTTACGGCAACCATATGATAGTCATTGCCAGCTTTACCTGTGGGATCAACAACTAACTTTGGATTTCTGGTAAGCTCTCCTTTTTCATCATATCCAACGAAGAGTTTATTCTTTCCACTAGCATAGCGATCATGGTTTAAATAGGCGTAATTAAGCATGATTTTGACATTGTTGTTGGCATAAAAATTCAAGCCTACTGTTAAGCCTTCACCAGCGCCAGCCATAATTTTTTCCATTCCGCTGTTGAGATTCAGATAATCGTAGCGCAAGGCGAGCTCAATATCACCCCATGATTTTCCGCGTGCAACCTGTGTGAATTCGCCTTCAGTTTTGTTGTAGTTATATTTACCTTTGAAAAGCAGGTAACTTCCCATAACATAGAATCCATCAAAGTTTTCTGTCGCACCATCATCTTTGCGATAAACACTGCTCATGAGATATTCTCCCTGAAGTCTGATGTTTTTGTGATAACCGGCTATTTCAATTCCACTGATTGTTGCGTAATCAATGTTGCCCATCAAATCTGTGTCGATATATTTTTTACGGTTGATTGAGCTGAGAGAACGTGTATCATAACGCATTGTTCCGGGAACTTCTGCATCTGTTTTTGGAGTGCGGTATGAACCGGCTAAGCCAAAATGCAATCCTTGTTCAAAATCTTTATGAAATGGCATAACTACAAGTCTTCCTGTCCAGGAGATACCTTCGTCAACACCATAGTCCTTATTGTTGTCTTTTGAAAACAATCTCTCATCCAGACCGTCCACAGCCTGAAAATGAATACCTCCAATGAATAGCAGCCAGTCTTTGTGATAGGTCGTAGTAAAACCGACATGTCGTGAAGGGGCAAAAGTATTCACTGCCATCGGTCTTTCGATAAAAGTCAGATAGCGTGAAGTAGTGGTTGATTCCATCGAAAAGCCTTCCTTGTAATTACCTACTTTTAACATGATTCCATTATTAAAAGTATAGGAAATGTAAGCGTCTTTTAGTTCGAGTTCTGAATTTGAAATGTCCATATCAAATTCGCCATACCAATGATTGCCAAATTCCATTTTTGCTGCAAACCTTGCTCTTCTGATAGAGGTGCCGTTTCCGATTGGGTTTAGTGGTTTTCCGTAAAACATAGCACCATCCACCTGAACTCTGATGTCAAACCACATTTTATAGTTATTTTCATAGCTTTCCAGGACAAGGATTCCGTTTCTTTCTTCTGCAAACAATGGATTTCTGTTTACACGCACTCCATATTGATTAAAACGAATATTGCTGGTAAGTTCAATATCCATTGAGGTTTTTCCATTCAGATAAACTTCTACTTCGTCATGATCAGCATGATTAAACACAAGAATATCAGATGAGTTTTCGTGGACTTCAATGGTATAACGACCATCTGTTCCGGTTTGAGCAGCAGTTATTGCCCCCTTTAGCCTGACTGAAGCCTCACTCAGGGCACTGCCATTCACCGAGGAAGTGATAGTTCCGGTGACTGAGCGCGATTGTGCCATCAAAACTGAGCCTGTAAGTCCCAGAAAGAAGGCAATTAAAAGAATAATTCTTTTCATAAGCGATAAATGATTAAAGGTTTATAATGAATTGCATCAGACTGTCATCTTTTTCCAGTCCTAGTTTCTTTTTTAAACGGTATCTTGCAACCTCAACACTTTTAGGTGAGATACTCAATAGTGTTGCAATTTCCTTGTTTGATAAGTTCAAACGAATAAGAGTTGCCAATTTTTTTTCTTGATCTGTAAGGTCTGGATATGCATTTTCGAGCTTCATTTTGAACTCTTTATGTATCAGTTCTACCTCACCATAAAATGTTTCTTTTTCTCTTGAGAAGGTAAGCTTTTGTTGAATCAGTGATTGGATTCCATATAATTTACTTCTAATTTCAGGGTTGTTTTCAACTTCAATGCTATCATCAAGCCTCGAGTTTAACTCCTCAAGAAACAGGCGCTGCTCTGTCAGGTTGAATGCCATATCGATAAATTCTTTTCTTCTTGCTTCAAGCTTTGAATGGAGCGCATCATTTGCTGACTGTACAGTGTTCATTTCAAGCGTCGTTAAAGTCCGTTGTGCCTGAAAAAGTTGATTTTGATGCATCAAAAGCTCATTTTCTGTTTTTAACCTGAGTTTCTGTTGCCTCAGTACAATAAAAACCAACAACACAATTATGGCGGCGGTGACCAGAAAAATTCCGGGAAGAATTAGATTAAATTGTACAAGATTGTTACCTGATTCAATAATATCTGCTTGAGCTGTAACTGCTTTATGTATTGTCGAAGTGATTTGAAGATTAAAAACGTTTTGGATGAAAAAGAGCAAAAAGAAACTCAGCAGGCCTGCAGCAATGGGCGTTGTTATCCATCCCAAAGCAATGCCAAGCATCATTTTTGTTTTTATCTCACGCGATCCTTTGATCAAGCCAATTCCTAAGACCGATCCAACAACAACCTGCGTGCTTGAAACAGGAACCATTGGAAATGGGGGCAGACCAATACTGATCATTAAATCAGCAAGTTTTACTGATGAAAATAGAAAAAGTACAATGGCCTGTGAAAAAACAACTACAATTGCAGCTTCAGGTGACAGAGAAAGAATCCCGTTTCCGACAGTTTTCATAACCTTTTCGCTGTAAGTATATATTCCTAAGGCGATTGCAAGCCCACCAATTAGAAAAAGGACCTGCACTCCATCAAGAACAAACAAACCAAAGTTGAGCTCTATATTTGGTGCTGCATTGATAAAAACCCCCATTACGTTGGCAATGTTGTTGGCTCCAAGGCTATAGGCTCCAAAAGCACCGGCAATGATCAAACTTATTCTTATATAGGTGTCAAGCTTTATAACATGGAATTTTGCTTTGGCCAAAAACTTCCTGACAAGCAAATAAAGCCCTGCTGAGAAAATCATTCCTAAAAATGGTCCGCTGATCCAGGTACTTACAATCTTTGTAAGTACTCTGTAATCAGCTTCATTTCCTGTGAAATAAGTCCATCCCATAATGGCACCAACAATTGCCTGACTTGTTGAAACCGGCAAACCACGTTTCGTCATAAAAAGAACGGTCAATGCCGCACATAAAGAAACTGTAAATCCGCCCGCGAGGGCATCAACAGCACCTAAGGAATTCAGTGTCTCAGCGCCCCCTTTGCCCTGAAAAACTGCTCCCAGAATTACAAAAATACTGGCTATCAGCGCTGCTTGTTTAAATCGAATCATTTTTGAACCAACTGCAGTGCCAAAAATATTTGCTGCATCATTGGAGCCCAATGACCAACCTAAAAACAATCCGCTTGATATGAATACCAGAAACAGCATGTATTAAAGTGTTCGTTTAATTGCCATTATTGAAAGAAGGTCAGCTGCCTTTTCTGCTGCATCTGATAGCGTTTCGATGTGCAAAGTGAAATATCTTAAATGAAATTTCTCACTCAGCTTTAAATTTGGCATGTCATGAAAAACTTTCCTTTTAATGGCATCAGCAAGTTTGTCGGCTTCTTTTTCGTACAAATAAACCCTGTGTATCTTTTCTTTTATTGAAACTGGATCTCGAAAATAGGCTCTGGCAGCTGGCATCACTGATTCGCATGCCGCAACTGTAAGCTCAGTAAGTTTAGATAAATCCTGATTTAGCTCGGCTGGAATAAAAGGTATTTCAACATCAAATTGATACAGGTTCTTTTTCGCAAGATCAATGATATTGTCAAGCTCCTCCATTAAACGCATAATATCACCCCTTAGCTGCGGCATAAGTGATTGCGTGTACAATATATTTTCGACCTTTCTCCGGATTATATCTGCCTCAGTTTCCAGTGTTGATAAAGTTCTAAGGTTATTAAGGAAGCTTTCATTATTACCTGCCAGGTAATTATTGACACCTTCTTTGAAAATTATGATACCCTGATCTACCTTATCAAGAAAAGAATCTATGAGCTGAATGGATTTCTGTGCGTGTCTGAAAGTAAACATTGTGCTTATTTTTAACTTCACACCAAAATTAGACTAATTAAGACGTAAAATAACCACATGTTATATGAGTGTGATTTTTTATGATAGCAGTTGTAGTGTATTATATAATTATAAAATGAACTAAATCAAATATATATAAAAGTATTGTAGAGCATAAAAATATATATTCAGATTTACTCCTCTTGTTTGTTAAGTACTTGTTTGGTTAGAATCGGCTAATTTTTAATGATTCTAAATAAAAAAGGTATTAAAATAGACAAGAAAAGCTTTTCTTCTCTAGAAAAAATATGCTGAACTATCTCTATCACGGATGAGTCCTGAAACGACTGTAAGAATTCTGAAGAAATTCAATGAAGATGTTTTCATTTAAATGAAAGGAAAAAATCTTTCAATTAAAGAGATGATTCGTTTGAAACATATAAATGATACGGGATAAGTGCTTTTGGTGAGACTTTAGTAGTAAAACTGGATTTATCTAATTACTAAGGTCTTAAAAGAAACTCCAATGGTATTTTAACTCTGTTTTTCCATGCAGCTTCGCTATGAGGTGCACCCTCATCTTTCAAAGTCATCCAATTATTTCCATCTTCATATCCTGATTGATGCATTACCTCATCCATATTGTTTTGATGGATTTCATAAAATGCATCAATAGTTTCAGTTCCAAAATCAAAGTATAATCGATGGTTTTCCGGTGAAGGTAAATTTTCGCTTAACCATTGAATAAAGGGCCACGATAAAGATTCGTCATTCAGGTGTAGACTCAAAGGCCAATGTGTACTCACACAACCTGCTCCACCGAAGACTTCAGGATATTGTGCAATGGCATAGGCTGAAATCAACCCACCCATACTTGAACCCATAACGAAAGTATTTGAACTGTCAGACAAGGTGGAATAATTTGAATCAATAAAAGGCTTCAGTTCTTCAACCAAAAACCTTAAGTATTCGTCACTCATTGGTCTGAGGCCTGGATTACTATGCTCACGCAGTATCATCGAACGCAGCTCTTCTGATAGTAAATTAAAAGCAGGAGCAGGGAGGTATTCCTGATATCTTTTGCCTGTATTCCAAACACCAACGACAATAGTGGGTCTTGCTTTTTCTTTTAAAATCAACGATTGCAGCGCAACATCCACGGACCATATCTGACCATGAAAGCCTACTGATGGATTAAAAAGATTTTGTCCGTCGTGCATGTAAAGTACAGCATATTTTTTTTTCGAATCATAGCCTTCCGGAAGCCAGATGTCAATCCTTCTTTCATCAGCAAATTGTGACTTAAAACTCAGAATAGTATGCAGATAGCCATATTGTGGAAATGGGTTGCTTTTGTCACCAATGATTATTTCCATTTGTTTTTTAAAGATTTAACTAGTTGATTTTGAATGATTATTGATAATAAAAAAAGTCAGGGAAGATAATTACTGGGTAAAAACAAACTGAACTAAATTTGCACCCATTTTCAATGCTTTCAATCTGGTTTCTTGAGAGTTACTATGTACGGTGGGGTCTTCCCATCCGTCGCCAAGATCACATTCGAAAGTGTAATAACACACAAGTCTGCCCTCCCAGAAAAGTCCAAAACCTTGTGCCGGCTTTCCGTCATGTTCATGGATTTTTGGTAATCCATTCGGAAAACTATACTTTTGATTATAAATAAGGTGGTCGGCTGGTAGCTCAACAAAATCCAACTCTGGAAACACCTTTTTCATTTCAGTTCTCACAAATGGGTCTATTCCGTAATTATCATCAATATGAAGAAAACCTCCTGAAATGAGATAATTACGTAAATTTTGTGCTTCTCTGGCATCAAATAGTACATTTCCATGCCCTGTCATATGAACAAAAGGATGGTTAAAAAGTTGCTCGCTTCCAGTTTCAACGGTAGCTATTTCCTCTTTTATATTGGTTCCGAGTTGTTCGTTGCAAAACTTAACCAGATTGGGCAATGATGTTGGATTGGCATACCAGTCTCCACCTCCGCGGTATTTTAAAAGTGCAATTTGAACATCGCTTTGAGCAGATATTGCTAAAATATTAAAAAAGAGTACTATAACAATTAAAATGTGCCTCATTACTTTTTAAGATAATTTATTAGTTGTACTATATGACAAGATGCCAGTCCTGCTGTTTCAGTTCTTAAACGCGCTTTTCCCAGGCTTATTGGCTTGTATCCATTTTCTATTGCCAGATTTACTTCCTCTTTGCTGAAATCTCCTTCGGGACCAATCAGAATCGTGCAATCTGTTTCAGGCAGACAAGCATCTAAAAGTTGCTCGCTGACTTCATCATCGATCCAGGCAATAAATTTCTGACCTTTGATTTCTGATTTAATAAATCTGTCAAACGGGATTACATCATTTATTTTTGGTAAACGGGATTTGACAGATTGTTTCATGGCAGCTGTTAAAATCTTCTCAAGTCGCTCTGTTTTTACAATCCTTCTTTCTGAGTGATAAGATGTGAAGAGGCTTATTTCATCAATGCCAATCTCCGTTGCTTTTTCAAGAAACCATTCCAGACGTTCGATGTTTTTCGTAGGCGCAATTGCAATGTGAAGATGAAAAGGCCAGTAATCATAACCTTTTCGGGCTGCAGAAAGCTCAACAATAGCCTTTTTAGGATGTGCATCGATAAGTGTTGCATCGAATAAATGTCCTTTTCCATTTGTAATCAGTATGTTTTCTCCTGCCTCAAGTCTCAACACACGGACACAGTGTTTGGACTCTTCTTCAGGTAGATTCATATAGCCTTGAGTGGCTTCCGGCAAATAGAAAATATGCATTTGATTCCTTTTCGGGCTGCAAAGAAAAAGAAAAAACCAATCAAATGAATTTATGCAGGCTTGTCAATCTGCATAAATTTGTATATTATATCATTGCCTTGAAGAGCATTTAACTTTCTTGCCTGAAAATGAGTGTGTTCAAATCTGAATCAACAATAACTTTCTTTTCTTTCAAAAGTTTACCTGATAAAATCATTTTTGACAGTTCATTCAGCATCTCTTTTTGTAAAACGCGCTTCACAGGACGAGCTCCGTATTGTGGGTCGAAACCTGCATTGGCAATATGTTCAAGGGCATTTTCGGTAATATCGATGTTGAATCCGTTATTCAATAATGTTTGCTGAACCATTCTAAACTGAAGACGCACAATTCCAATGATTTCAGACTTCGAAAGTGGTCTGAACATAATTATATCATCTATTCTGTTTAGAAATTCAGGTCGTAGTTGTGTTTTCAGAATCTCAAATACTTGATTGCGAAGTTTTTCAAAAGAATTTTGATCATTGACCTCTTGTTTTGCCATGTTTTCCTGTATAATCATAGAACCAATGTTGGAGGTCATGATGATAATTGTGTTTCTGAAATCGACCGTTCGTCCTTTGTTATCTGTAAGTCTTCCATCATCAAGTACTTGCAATAAAATATTGAATACATCAGGGTGTGCTTTTTCAATTTCATCCAGCAAAACCACTGAATATGGTTTTCTTCTGACGGCTTCGGTTAACTGTCCACTTTCATCATAACCAACATATCCCGGAGGCGCACCAATGAGTCTGGAAACACTATGTCTTTCCTGATATTCGGACATATCGATTCGTACAAGGGCATTTTCATTATTAAAAAGGAACTCAGCCAATGCCTTTGCAAGTTCAGTTTTTCCAACCCCAGTTGTGCCAAGAAAAATAAACGAACCAACAGGTCTTTTTGCATCTTGCAAACCGGATCTGCTTCTGCGGATAGCATCGGAAACTGCACTTATAGCCTCATCCTGACCTACAACACGCTGATGAAGATGTTCTTCAAGATGTAATAATTTTTCGCGTTCACTTTGGAGCATTTTACTCACCGGAATGCCTGTCCAACGTGAAACTATTTCAGCAATATCTTCGGCGCATACTTCTTCATTAATCAATGGATTGTCTCCCTGGAGTTCTTTGAGTTTTCTTTTGGCCGTTTCGATATTTTTCTCTGCATCCCTTATGTGGCCGTAACGTAGTTCGGCAACGCGTCCAAAATCGCTGTCGCGTTCAGCTTGTTCAGCATCAAGTTTATAAGTTTCTATTTGTTTTTTGAACTTCTGTATTTCATCAACCAGAGATTTTTCGGCTTGCCATTTTGCATGCGTCCTGTTTCTGTCTTCACTAAGGTCGGCAAGTTCTTTTGATATTTGACCGAGTTTTTGTTGGTCGTTTTCACGTTTTATTGCTTCACGTTCAATTTCCAGTTGACGGATTCTGCGTTCAACCTTTTCAAGTTCTTCAGGTAATGAATTGATTTGCAGCTTAAGCCTGGAAGCTGCTTCGTCTATAAGGTCGATCGCTTTGTCCGGTAGAAATCTGTCTGTGATGTATCGTTGCGACAATTCAACCGCTGTTACGATGGCTTCATCAAGAATACGTACTTTATGATGGGTTTCATAGCGTTCTTTCAGACCTCTCAGGATTGAAACAGCATCGGTGGTATTGGGTTCATCAATGAGAACGATTTGAAAACGACGTTCCAGTGCTTTGTCTTTTTCAAAGAATTTTTGATACTCCTTTAATGTTGTTGCACCTATCGCTCTGAGTTCTCCTCGGGCAAGAGCAGGTTTTAAAATGTTGGCGGCGTCCATTGCACCTTCACCTTTGCCTGCGCCAACAAGGGTGTGAATTTCATCAATAAAAAGAATAATTTCTCCGTCGCTTCCAATCACTTCCCTTACAACACTTTTCAGTCTTTCTTCGAATTCTCCTTTGTACATTGCACCGGCAATCAACGATCCCATGTCAAGAGAAAAGACTTGCTTGCTTTTTAGATTTTCAGGTACATCGCCATTAACAATTCGGTGTGCAAGACCTTCTGCAATGGCTGTTTTGCCAACACCTGGTTCACCTATTAATATAGGGTTGTTTTTTGTTCGGCGCGATAAAATCTGAAGTACCCTTCTAATCTCTTCATCCCGTCCAATAACCGGATCGAGTTTACCGACAAGGGCTAATTCATTCAAGTTTTTGGCATAACGATTCAAAGCTTCGAAATTTTGCTCGGCAGTCTGACTGTTTACATTGCTTCCTTTTCTGGATTCGGACATTACCTCAAGAAGGTCTTTTCTGTTAATATTATTGTCTTTGAGCATTTTTGAGGCTGTGCCGCCCTCATCAAAAATTGCCAGCAACAAATAATCTACAGCAACATAGTCGTCACCAATGTTTTTTGAAAGTGTAATTGCTTTTTGAAGCGTCCGGCTTAGTTCTACAGAAAAATATTGCTCACCTCCGGAAACTTTTGGAAGTGATTTAAGACTACTATCAATGGCCTTATTGAAAGTTTCAGTGTCAACGCCAAGTTTTCGTAAAATATGATTAACAATATGCGCATCTATTTGAAGCATAGCTTTCATCAGATGAAGGTTTTCAACTGACTGATGACTTTGAGCGGAAGCAATCTGTTGTGCCAGCTCAATGGCTTGCTGCGATTTATGTGTAAACTGATTTAAGTTCATCTTTTAGAGTTTTAAAACTTAAGTTCAAAAAGCTTACCACATCTGGCTTCTTCATTGTAAATGCCATAATGACAGTTGTTTACAATTGATTGAATGTCAAATTGGCTTATTTTTAGCAAATAATTTCATGGAATTAATTTCTCGAATTTCACGATATCTAATGATAAAGACGATGAAGTTTTAGTAATTTGGTCAAATATTTAATGCTTAAAAAATGAAATACTCTGAAATTGTTGAGGCGGCTGAATTCATTAAAAGTCGCGAAGTTTGTGTTCCTGAAATTGGAATTATTTTGGGAACTGGTTTGGGCGAATTGACAAATATGTTGGAATCTCAAATAAAAATCGAATATAGTTCCATTCCTCATTTCGTCACTTCAACTGTTGAATCGCATAATGGAAGCCTTATTTTTGGAAGTCTTTTCGGAAAGCAAATTGTGATGATGCAGGGTCGCTTTCATCTGTATGAAGGTTATACAATGGATCAGATTACTTTTCCATTGAGGGTGATGAAGGAATTAGGCATTAAATTATTACTGGTTTCAAATGCCTGTGGTGGATTGAATGCATCCTATGATGCAGCTTCATTGATGCTTTTGGACGACCATATTAATTTTCTTCCCGGAAATCCACTTGTTGGTCGGAATATTAGTGAAATGGGACCTCGATTTCCGGATATGAGTCGGCCTTATGATCCTGATATAAATCAGAAATTCAAAATTATTGCCGAAAAACTTGGAATCATTTTACATGAAGGTGTTTATGCAGCATGGATCGGACCTAGTCTCGAAACCCGCGCTGAATACAGGTTTCTGCGTATGGCAGGTGCCGATGTTGTGGGAATGTCAACGGTTCCGGAAGTTATTGTGGCCAATCATATGCAACTGCCCACCGCTGCGATTTCAGTTGTTACAGATATTTGTGACCCTGATAATCTGAAGCCATTAATCCTTGATGAAGTTTTTATGCATGCTGCCAGAGGTGGAGAAAATCTTAAACAATTGATAGTAGAATTCATCAGAACGTATTAAACCTGAATGCCTTTAGAAATCGAAAAGTTTCTGAGATTTTTTTGAATAATTATTCAGCAGACTTTCCCTTAGGTAGTTGAAAAATGAAAGTAGTTCCTTTTTCGACCTGGCTTTCTACGGATAACTTCCCTTCATTTTTTTCAATGAACTCTTTGCACAGCAGAAGTCCAAGACCCGAGCTAGGCTCTCCCTCTGTGCCTTGACGACTGGTTTTTTTGTCAAACTTATATAAGTTTTGAATCATTTCCGGTGACATTCCGATTCCGGTATCACGAATTTTTACAACAACGGTATCATTTTCATGGGGCAATGCCTGAATGAGAATATTTCCGCCTTTTGGTGTAAATTTTACCGCATTTGACACAAGATTTCTGAATACGGTTTGCATCATGTTTTCATCAGCAAACACAGTTAAGTCCTCCGGCACTCCGTTTTTAACATAAAGTGCTTTATTTGAAATTGCTTCTTTTAATAAATCCAGTGCCTTTTCGATCATTGGCTTAATCTCAATATTGCTTTTTTGAATGACAACATCCTGACGTTGCATGCGAGACCAATTGAGCAGATTTTCCAAAAGGCTTTGCAATGATTGCGCTGACTTATTCATGTCTTTGGCAATTCCCTTCATCTCTTCCGGTGTCATTTCATAAGATTCATCCATGAAAAGTTCGGTAAGATTTATGAAAGCCCCGATAGGTCCTCTAAGATCATGTGCTAAAATTGAAAAAAGCTTGTCTTTTTCTGCATTAAGAATTCTAAGTTTTTCCTCACTTTGAACGATCTTTTGCTGCATCAAATGTCTGTTGGTGATATCATGAATGACCAAAAGCCTTCCAACAACTGATTGTTTATGATTGCTGATTTCAGAGATCGAAGCGAAAAAAAATCTTGAGCTGTCACTATTTGGAATTCCAAATTCCCAGCTTGTTTCTTTTCCTGAAATGCACGTAGCAAGAAGATCAGGTAATTCTGCCCAAAGATTTTCTATTGCATTTCCATACGGAGTTTTTTTCCAACCGAAAATACTTAATGCCACCGGGTTACAATCAACAAGTCGGTGTTTATTATCGATAACCACCAAAGCATCGCCCATACTTCTGAAAATATGCTCTCTTGCAATTGGCATCAAATCGAACATCCGGAATTTTAAAATGCTCACAGACATCGCAACTCCAGACAAAGCAAAAGCAAATGGTGTTGGATCAATATTTTTTACAGGCATGAGTCCTGCAAAATAGATCGTAAAAGTTATAAGTGGAATCAAAACCGCAATTAACATAAAGAGCAGTTGATTGCGAAAAAGCGAACGTTGATAATAAAGCTTTTGAATTAAAATAACCACACCATAAAGCACCAGAAGATAAGAATTGACAACATGAACATAATACCATAGTCCCGGGTCAAGGTTCAGAAGTGGCATTTTGGCAGTTAAATCAACTGTCACTTCTTTGTAATACAAGCCATGATGCTCATGCGTAATACTTAAAAACATTGTAATTACAGGGATAATCAACAAAAACCACACTTGTTTGACATGAAGCCTGTTCGTCAATCCAGCAAACTGAATTATCACCAAAACCATTAATAACGAAATATATGGAATAGCAAGATATTCTACCTTGAGCCAAAAAAGCATTGATTCTTTAGTGGTACTGGCAAGTTCAAATCCATATGCAGCAGACCAGATGGTGGTTGCAAGCATTAAAAGTGCAAAGAGTCTGCCTTTTGGTGCATAACGTGCTCTTGATGCCTCAAACGTTAAGAGCAACGAAACTACCACCGGCACTAATAAAGAAAGTGCTAAAGGATTAGGATTTAAATCTTGAAAAAGCCCAGACATCAACGTAGTTTTAAAACAAAAGTAGTCTAAAATCTTTGTGATTTAAGTAAAAAGTAAGCCAATTTACTTAATTATTTCTTCTGTGATTCAAATTATGATTCTTAATAAAAAGTTCTAAAGTGTTAGAATTGAATCTGATACAAAGTAATTGTAGTGAAAAACTTACAATTCTGAAACAAAAGCAATGATGAAAATTTAATACAGCTTCAATTTCAAGACTTCAAAAATATACCTGAAACAATCACTTTTTATTTCTTGTTAGTCATTCAAGAAAGGCAAAAACGAATGATTTTGCGCATAATACATCATCTGATTCGTGAAATTATCTGGATAAGAAATCACAACATCTACGATACGGCTTTCTTGTCTGACGGCCTGTAATTGTGGCTGCAAGAAACCTGCAAACGGCGCAATATTCAACTTCTTCCAACGTTCAACTACCTCTGAATGAAGTTTTTGATCTACTTTAACGCCATAGGTTTCAACCAGGTTGCGGGCAGCTTCATAGTCACCTTCAGATTTTATGCGTTGAACTTCCTTAAGCAATTGTCCGAATAATTCTCTCAGTTTGTTATAGTCATTGATTCTGAAAAAGGTTTTTTTATCCAGAACGACTTTTTCTATCACATTTGTCTGAGCTCCCTTTTCATAAACCCATTGAGCTATCAGTTGCCGGTTGCGCATATGACTTTCTTCAATTTGCTGTCCGGGTTCCAGTCTGACCAGTTGACGCATCAAACCATTCAAAATGAATCCGTCATATTCAGCCTTTCCTGTCTCAATGCTTTCAGTAAGACCCAACTCTGAAAGCTTTGGATCAATAATAAAATAAAGTGCAACAAGGTCAGCACGTGCTTCTTCGATTGTGTTTGAGTAACTTTTTAGGGTTTCTTTAGGTGTTCCCACTCCAGGCAATATTTTTCCGCTTCCATGCCCAATTACTTCATGCAGTCCGGTGTGGATTTTTGAGGCGATGGCTCCATATTTGCGAATGCGTTCCTGTTGCTCCGGCAGATAAAATTCTTCGATACTGCCTGAGCTGCGGGAAGCCATTTCGTAGGCATCTTCAATATTTCCAAGCGAAACAGACTTTGATCCATGTGCTTCTCTGATCCAATCGGCATTGGGTAGATTTACACCAATAGGGGAGGAAGGTGCGTTGTCGCCGGCTTCAACAATCACTTGTATAACCTTGTAACTGATTCCTTTAGCATCATCCCGTTTGTGAGAAGGGTCAATTGGTGACTGTTCTTCGCACCAACCGGCCAGCTCGCTGATAAGACTAAAACGCTTCGTAGCTTCTTCGTCGCGCATGGAAACTACTGATTGCCATGCGCCATGATAGCCCAAAGGATCTCCGTAAACTTCGATAAAACCATTCACAAAATCTACTTCAGAATCTGTATCCTGAACCCATAAAATGCTGTATTCGTCAAAAGTTTTTAGATCACCACTCTCGTAAAAATCGATCAATTTTTGAATGGATTGTCTTTGTAATTCGCTTTCAGAAAACACTTTAGCTTTTTCCAGCCAAATTACAATCTTGCGGATTGCTTTTCCATAGCGGCCATCAGCTTTATAAATCAACTCTTTGATTTCTTTACCCTTCTTTACAAGTTTGCTGTTCAAACCAATCGAAACGGGTTTTTTATCTGAGGGATCACTGATAGATTCATAAAAAACTTCTGCTTCAGCCTGGCCCAATCCTTCATAAAAATTGCAGGCTGAAGTGGCGATAAGATCTTTGCCCTCTTCTAAATTAACGCGTTTGGGTGCAATTTCCGGATCAAAAATCACCGCTGCCAGCAAATCACAGAGTTGAGCGGCTGTCTGTCCTGCCTTTAATGGAAGATTTTCTTCGCGCAAATCATCGAAAAGATTGTGAAAATAGGTCTCAGAAAAACCTGGAACCAGTTTTTCCATCGAATAGTGATGGTGGATGCCGTTCGAAAACCATACTCTTTTAGTGTATTCCATGAAGGAATTCCATTCATTGCTTGTCCTGTCACCACGATAGTGCAGAAATATTGCCTCTAAAGTACGGCGGATAGTAAGGTTGTATTTGTAATTCTGATCCCAGATGATATCACGTCCGGCAAGAGCAGCATTGTATAAATGCCACACAAAAAGCTTTTGCTGAGGGCTGAGTTTTTCAAAACCTTCAGTTTTATATCTAAGGATGCGTATGTCGGCGAATTGTTCTGTTTGCCAGATGAAATTATCTGAAGCTGTATCGTTCATAATTGATGTTTCTTGTAAAGGCTGCAAAACTAAGAATTTGTTTGGTTCGTCTGGCCGATGAAAGCGCTCCGATAATTCATAAAAAGGAAAACCCCGGTTCAGTAAAAAAAACTAAACCGGGGAATGGTTTTTTAAGAAACAGGACTAACCTTTGTAAAATGGTAATTTTACAACAGTTGCAGGCATGAGTTTTTCGCGAACTTTAATGAAAATCTGAGTGCCAATTTTGCTGAAATCTTTATCAATATATCCCATTCCAATACCTTTTTTGAGCATTGGTGACATGGTTCCTGAAGTCACTTCTCCAATCTGTCTTCCGTCTTCAGCGCAGATTTCGTAATGTTGTCTTGGAATTCCTTTTTCCATCTCAAAAGCTTTCAGCATTTTGCTTAGTCCGTTCACTTTCAATGCTTCCATCACTTCTCTGTCAACAAAGTTATTGCCATCAGTGAACTTTGTAATCCAGCCTAAACCTGCTTCGAGCGGTGAAGTGCTGTCATTGATATCATTGCCATACAGACAAAAACCCATCTCCAAACGTAGAGTATCTCTGGCTGCAAGACCGATTGGTTTAATGCCAAATTCAGCTCCAGCCTCAAGCACAGCCTTGTATATTTTTTCGGAATCTTCATTTCTGAAATAGATTTCACATCCTCCGGCGCCCGTATAACCCGTTGTTGAAAGCAAAACATTTTCGATGCCGGCAAAAGTCAGCATTTTGAAAGTGTAATATTCCATGTCGGTGATGGGTGTATCCGTCAGTTTTTGCATGGCTTCAAGCGCCAACGGCCCCTGGACAGCGAGCTGTGACGTTGCATCAGATGCATTTTCAAGGATAGCGCCCTTGTGATTGTTTTCATTGACCCATGCCCAATCTTTGTCGATATTGGCTGCATTGACAACCAAAAGATATTTTTCAGCATTGAAACGATAAACGAGCAAGTCATCCACGATACCTCCTTTTCCATTCGGAAAACAGGTGTATTGAATTTTACCGTCGTAAAGTACTGATATGTCGTTTGTTGTAAGTCGTTGAACCAATTCACCAGCGTTCGGACCTTCAACCCAAAATTCACCCATATGGGAAACATCAAAAACTCCAAGCTTTAATCTCACAGTTTCATGTTCGATATTAATGCCCTCAAATTGTACCGGCATTTCGAATCCGGCAAAGGGAACCATTTTTCCACCCATATCATGGTGCATTTGGTTTAAAGCAGTTTTTTTCATGGCTATATAAATAAAATGTTGATTTGTAATGGTTTAATAAAAATGTAATCACATAAAAACGAGCCTCAAAGGTAAGTTCTTTTGTTTTAAAAACTTATATATGAAGTATGAAAACAACAATATAGAACGAGTTTAAATTGTTTTCAGAAAAACAAATGAAACTCACTGAAGAAATTCTGGCTTCATTTTTACTATTCAACGACCCATAATTTCAAAACATTGTTTTTCCTGAGATAGGATCGTATGATCTGCCGTACTTCACGATTATCAGGAAAACGTGTTATGAAATCATCCGCAGCAGCCGGACTTTCGTTGAATGCCTCTGCAGGCATAAAACCAAATCCAGAATAAACGCCGTTTTGAACCTTGACCACACTCAATAATTCATCTTCAGTGCCTTTGTCAAAAACATAAAAGCTATCGTGCTCGAAATGATAACGTTCCAAGGCTTCTTCAACACGCTGATTGTACATTTCAGGACTTTCTTTTTCGCAGCAGGCGCCCTTGCATTGACCTATATGATAGTGAAAACATGCGCTGTTGCCGGGATACAGGCCATTAAGCCGTTGACATAATTCGAATTTTTCTGTCAGAAAAAAGAGATGCTCTTTGGCTTCTGCAGCCGAGCTGTAGGCGTAATCAGGGCTAAGTTCTTCGATGGTTTTGGCATATTTCAATCTTATATAACCTTTTTCGTCGGTGAAATGGTAAAGTCCATAATTGAACATCGATCGTCTTTGAGCGCGGTTGTAAACAGGTTTGTGCTTTTTTATTTCGTCCGATTCGAGCAAAAGTGCAATCAGTTCATTTCCTGTGAGTTTAAAATCAACATCTGCAATATTGGTTTTCATTTCGACAGCTTTTCTGGTGCTGCTGTTAGTAAGGTGTTGAAGTACTCTGGATTTTATGTTGTTTGACTTTCCTACATAAATCATATTTCCGGCAGCATCATAAAAATAATAAACGCCATGTTTTTCCGGCAGATTTTCGATCAAAGATTTACTGAGACTGGAATTGGTGCCTTTGAGTGAAATGTTTTCCGGTGCTGTATCAAAACTAAAAAGCAGTTCAAAAAGCTTTGCAGTCGCCATTGCATCGCCCGCGGCACGATGACGGCTGTCGTTTGGAATGTTGAGTGCTTTGCATAGTTTTCCTAATCCATAGCTGGGTTGTCCGGGAATAAACTTCCGGCTTAACTTGATAGTATCTAATGTCTTACGTTGATAGTCATATCCAAGACTTTTAAATTCTGCTTTCAGAAAACTGTAATCAAAATTGACGTTGTGACCAACGATGACAAGATTTTCAGTGAGTTCGATAATTTGTTTTGCAATTTCATAAAACTTGGGGGCACCTGCAACCATCTGATCATTGATGCCGGTGAGCTGGGTGATATAGTAAGGAATTTTAATCTCAGGATTAATGAGGGTGCTGAATTCTTCAATTACATTTTGGCCATCGTGAATCAGAATTGCAATTTCAGTAATTCTCTCTTGTCCGGCCTTTAGGCCGGTAGTTTCTATATCGATGATGGCGTATTGTTTCTGCAGTTGAGAAGTAGTATTCATCGTTGGTTTTTACGCTAATTTGACAGAATTATTTTTCATGTCTGACTATTTATGAGGTATGTAATTTACACAAAAACAGACAATTAAAAATATCAAATATTAAGTCTCATTTGTATTGCCTGCACTTCTTTCTGCAATTGCCTTACTGTATCGGTGAGTGGATCGCGTTCGCGATTGGGCTCGGGCATTTCGGAGCTGATATAGTGAACAAACTTCCAGACTTCACGGATTTCGCCTACAGGCAGATCGAATGGCTCATAAATTGTATTGAGCGAGTGCAGCGTAAGGATGCCTTCTTCGGTGAGTTTGTTTTCAACAATTTTGAAAACAACACCTTCCTCCCTTGTAAGAATAATGTATGGCTGATGGCTGCGGATGAAGTTCCAGTCGACAATATATTCTCCGGTAACATATGATTTATCGGGAATAGGTAGCATAGAATCGCCGCTGATCTGGAAGCTGCGGTATTTTTTGTTGCGCGAAAGAAAAGGCAGGTGAAAGGCCGGCAGCACCTTAATGTATTCAGGATCAGCGAAACCTGTTGTGTATCCGGCCTTGGCTTTTTCTTCCACCAGCTCTATGTTTTCGTTGTTTTCAATGTCAACGGTGGTGGTAAGCACGCGAAGGGTGCTCCCTTTGATAAACACATCAAAGCCGCGTTCAAGCTGACTCAGCTGACTTTCGCCCAACTGAGCGATATCCACTTTCAGCAGGGTGTCGATGGCAATATTGAAATACTTTGAAAATGTAATCAGCGTCTCAATATTGGGTTGTGCGATCAGATTTTCATATCCGCTCAGGGTCGAGCGTTTCATGCTCAGCGCCAAAGCCACTTCGTCCTGTGTACGGCCTTTACGCTTGCGCAAAAATTTGATGTTACTGTTGAAATACATAAATGTTGAAGTTAGAAGTTATAAGTCGTTTTTCTGTAAGCCGGACGATGGAAACCCGGCGTTATTTGGTTTTTTCATTTCAATTTTTTGTTTAAAACTTATCATAGTATTTACTGTGTTAAACGCAGATTCATAATGCATTCAGGAGATTCTTCTCAGAGATATTCAATGTTGCTGAATCACCTGAATTTGACTTTCAACTAAAAAAATATTCTTTCTGCTTGTGTTATTTTAATAAAATGATTAATTTAACATCGTGAAAAATGATTAAAAACACGTCAAAAGTACAACAAATAATAAAAATGTCAAGTATCTAAGCAAAAAATTTTGAATGTTTTTAGATTATTTTGATTTTTAAGTTTTGAACGAGTAAGATGGAAAGAACAATTGTACATATGGATCTCGACACTTTTTTTGTGTCGGTAGAGCGGCTGATCAATCCATCGCTTGAAGGCAAACCTGTTATTATAGGTGGGACTTCCGACAGGGGAGTGGTGGCGAGTTGCAGCTACGAAGCAAGACGTTTCGGAGTGCATTCGGCCATGCCCATGCGTATGGCAAAGCAATTGTGCAGTCAGGCGGTATATGTGCGTGGCGATATGGAACTTTATACACGCTATTCGCGCCTTGTAACCGATGTGATTGCTGAGAGTGCGCCTGTTTATGAAAAGACCTCGGTTGACGAACATTACCTTGATCTCACGGGAATGGATCGTTTTTTTGGCTGCTACAAATGGACACATGAGTTGAGGCAACGCATCATCAAACATACAGGACTGCCGATTTCTTTTGGCTTGTCGGCCAACAAAACTGTATCGAAGATTGCTACAGGACAGGCCAAGCCTAATGGCGAGCTGCAGGTGCTTTCCACGCAGGTGAATAGTTTTCTTGATCCGCTTTCAATCCGCAAAATACCGATGGTGGGAGATGTCGGCTATCGGCTTCTGAGGTCGATGGGAGTGGCTACGATCGGCACTTTGAGGCTTGTTCCTCCTGTGATGATCGAACAGGTGCTGGGTAAAAACGGAATTGTGATCTGGCGAAAAGCCAATGGCATCGACCCTACGCCTGTGAAGCCTTACACCGAACAGAAATCTATCAGCAGTGAGCATACCTATGAACAAGATACCACTGACATCATGCAGCTACGCCAGACAATTTCGGCCATCGTTGAGAAACTGGCTTTCGAGATGCGTTCCAAAGAGAAACTTACAGGCTGTGTGACAGTCAAAATTCGCTATGCCAACTTCGATACCCATAGTCAGCAAAAGCAAATTCCTTATACCGCTTTTGACCATATTTTGCTCGATACTGTGCTGGGCCTGTTCGGAAAACTTTATAACCGAAGAATGCTGATTCGCTTGGTAGGAGTGCGTTTCAGTCATCTTGTAGGCGGTTCACAACAGCTTAATATGTTTGAAGATACACCCGAAATCGCTAATCTTTATCAGACCATGGACAGCATCAGACGTCGTTTTGGAAAAGATGCCGTGGTGAGGGCGGGAGGGATATCAAGTGAAAAGATAAAAGTGAAAAGATAAAAGATAAAAGTGAAAATTTCTCTTTACAGGCCTTGCACTATTTTTCAAGTGCATCCAACTGTTTCAGAATTTCCTGCGCTTCTGCATATTTTTTGTCGCTCTCTGTGCGGTTAGATGTGGATAAAGCGTGTGACTGTGCCATCAATTTTTCGTATTGATCGTAAAGCTTGTCTTTTGCTGATTTTTTCTTGAATAGTCCGAACATTTCTTTGGTTTTTAATGATTCTGTAATTTTTACTCATAAACAATCATTATCCTGCCGATGTTCAATTCATAACCAATTCCTTTTTCTAAAAAAAGATATTGCATAGAATTTTTCTGAATTTTTTTCTGAAAATATTTACTTCTTACTTTAAAATGATTAATTTAATGGCGAAAAATATGATTAATAATTAATCAAAATGTATTTCTTTAATCCAGCTTAAAGCACTGATATTTATTGCTAAACGATAATTTTCTTCTAAACTTTAACTTTTCCATGCACCTCAACAACCATAGTTATTACAGTCTCCGCTACGGAACCATTTCCATCGAAAAGCTGGTGGAACAAGCCAAAAGTCTTGGCATATCTGCTTTGGCATTAACGGATATCAACAACAGCATGGGTATGGTTGATTTCGTGAAAGAATGCCGTCGCCAGGGCATCAAATCCATTGCCGGAGTAGAATTCCGCAACGGCGATCAGTTGCTTTATGTGGCCTTGGCACGCAACAACGAAGGTTTTCGTGAGCTGAATGAGATGCTTACACGCCATAATCTCGACAAAACTCCTTATCCAGATCAGGCGCCTTTGTTCAATCATGTGTTTGTGGTTTATCCCGTTGGAACAAGGAAGGTGGCACAGCTGCGCGAAAATGAATTACTTGGCGTACGACTCTCGCAGGTGCCGCGTTTGCTCAACTCCGAACTGCGTTTTAAACAGGAAAAGCTTGTGTTGATGCAGCCCGTGACTTTCAGCGACGAAAATTCATGGTATGTGCATAAAAACCTTCGCGCCATTGACCATAACACCTTATTAAGTAAGCTCACCGATGAACAGTTTGCAGCCCACGACGAGGTGATGCTGCCGTCCGAACGACTGAGGGCTGCATTTGTGTTGTATCCCGGACTGCTGAAAACAACAGAGAAACTTTTACTTGAATGTGAAATTGATTTTGATTTTTCGACGATAAAAAACCGAAAAACCTTTACCGGTAGTGCTAAAGATGATCGCGACCTGCTCCACAAACTGGCTTTCGACGGCATGAAATACCGCTATGGCGACAGCAACAAAGAAGCTCTGAAACGTGTAACGGATGAGTTGGCCATCATTGATAAGCTGGGTTTTTCAGCCTATTTTCTTATCACATGGGATGTTATCCGTTATTCCATGTCGCGCGGTTATTATCATGTGGGAAGAGGCAGTGGCGCAAACAGTGTAGTCGCTTATTGTCTGCGTATTACCGATGTAGATCCGATTGAACTTGACCTTTATTTTGAGCGTTTTTTGAATCCCAAACGCACCAGTCCGCCCGATTTTGATATCGATTATTCCTGGAAAGAGCGCGACGAGGTCATTGATTACATTTTCAAACGTTATGGTCATAAACATACTGCGCTTTTGGGGACTATCTCCACCTTTCGCGGAAAATCAATCTACCGTGAACTGGGCAAAGTGCATGGTCTTCCGAAGGCTGAAATTGATGAGTTGGTCAGTGATCCGAACCGTTTTTATACACTTAGCAATCTCACCCGACACATTCATGAACTGGCACAGTATCTTCTCGATTTTCCCAATCAACGCAGCATTCATGCAGGCGGAATCTTGATTTCAGAAGAACCAATCACCAATTATGTGGCATTGGATCTGCCTCCGAAAGGTTTTCTGACAACCCAATGGGATATGTATGTTTCAGAAGATCTTGGCTATGAAAAACTCGATATTCTGAGTCAACGTGGCATCGGACATATCAAGGAAGCAGTTGATATTATCCGTGAAAACCGTGGCATCACTTTAGATGTCCATCAGGTGCAGTTGTTTAAACAAGACGCAAAGGTGAAAGATCAGCTAAGGCGTGCCGAAACAAACGGATGTTTTTACATCGAAAGTCCTGCCATGCGCGGACTGCTGCGTAAGTTGCGTTGCGACAATTATATCAGTCTTGTTGCCGCAAGCTCCATCATTCGTCCCGGTGTTGCCAAGTCGGGCATGATGCGTGAATATATTTACCGGTTTCATCATCCTGATGGGTTCAAATATATTCACCCTGTGATGGAACAGCAGCTTAAAGAAACATATGGTGTGATGGTATATCAGGAGGATGTGCTTAAAGTTTGTCATCATTTTGCCGGACTTGACCTGGGCGATGCCGATGTGCTCAGACGAATCATGAGTGGTAAAAAGCGCAAAAAGAATGAGTTCGAAGAAATTGTTGAAAGGTTTTTCAATAATTGCAAAGCGCGCGGCTACCCTGATGACATCACAAAAGAGGTTTGGCGGCAGATAGAGTCTTTCGCGGGTTATTCCTTTTCAAAAGCGCATTCAGCTTCCTATGCGGTTGAAAGTTTTCAGAGTCTTTTTCTGAAAGCCCATTATCCGTTGGAATTTCAGGTGGCTGTAATTAATAATTTTGGCGGTTTTTACAATACATGGGTTTATTTTAACGAGGCAAAACGGCAGGGCGGAACGATACATCTGCCTTGTGTGAACTACAGTGAGTATTATACTTCTCTTAAAGGCACGACGATTTATATCGGTTTTGTGCATCTCGCCGGACTGGAAAACGATTTTGCCAATCTGATTGTTGTCGAAAGGATAAAACACGGTCATTTTAAAAGTTTGCATGATTTTATCGACAGGATGAAACCCGGCATGGAACAGCTTATTCTGTTGATCCGCGCAGGTGCTCTGGCATTTACAGGACAACCAAAACCGGGGCTGTTGTGGGAGTCGCACCTTTATCGAAAGAAAAGTCATCATGTTGACCAGTCTGCTTTATTATTCCGGGAGGAAGCGCAACGCTACAACCTTCCGCAACTGGAAAATCAACTTATCGAAGACGCCTATGACGAGATTGAACTGATTGGTTTTCCTGTCTCAATGTCTGATTTTGATCTGCTCGAAACCAAATTCAGGGGAGAAACGATGGCCAATGAAATGTTGGGCAGGGTAGGGCGTAAGCATCGATTGCTTGGCAAACTTGTTACCGTGAAATATGTGAAAACCGTCAGAGGTGAACTGATGCATTTTGGCACTTTCATGGATTATACAGGCGAACTGTTTGATACAGTGCATTTTCCACCAACGCTGAAAACCTATCCTTTTCAAGGTTCGGGCATGTATCTGCTTCTGGGTAAAATTGTTGAAGAGTTTGGCTATCCCATGCTGGAAGTGGAAAAAATGGCGAGAATGCCTTTGCAGGCAGATCCGAGACAAGGATGATCAAAGTTTCCTTTGGCTTATGCTGCAAGAGAAATCGTAACCCCTTCAAACAAAAGAAATGAAGCCTGAAAGGTTCCTATTCCAGATAGACTCCGGTGCCAATGAAGTAGGAGGTATTTGGAATCGGTTCTACGTAACCAAGTTTTCTTTTTTCACCACTGTCGCCCGGTTTAATCCAGTAAAACTCTACATATCCGCCACCACTTTGTGCTTTGGCAGAAAGCTCGCGGATAACATATTTGCCGCGTGTATCTGTATAATCATATAGATTTTGCCCCTCCAGATCTTTCTGTCTTGCATGGGCGATATTTACACATTCAAAATCATACACATAAAAGTAACCTGAACTGTCCGGATAGAAGCTGATTGGATCAATTGCCCTGCGAATATAGTTGATGATTGTTGTTTCATCAGCCATATCTTCGACGGCTTCCCCGATCGAAACAGCATAAGAGTGAACGTAAGCTTCAGCAATTTTTTTGTTCCATTCGAGAAGCTCTTCGGAGGTTAGGCCCTCGTCTTTATTACAGGAAGTTGTTCCCAAAAGAACCATCAGTAGGAGGATGCCAATGACTTGATTTTTCATTTTGAATTGTTTTGTCGGTTACAAATTTAGCCAATTAGCTTTAATTTATTTCAAAAGAAATAGTGTGTGTTTTCCCTTGCTCAGTTTACGATAATTTTCTTTGATCTTGCGACCGTGCCCTGACGGTTTTCAATGCTGATGAGATAAATTCCTTTGTTTGCGCCTCTGAGGTCGATCAATTGTGATGGCTGCCGAATCTGTATGCGCTTAATTTCAATGCCTTTAGCGTTGTTGATGACAAGTATAACGGGAAGTTCAACATTGTTATCGAGTTGTAGCATCATACTACCTGAAGTAGGATTTGGGTACAGACTGTATCTGTCGGAGCGGTTCAAACGTGGAATTCCAACAGGCAATTCCGGATTATAAGTAGCTGAATGCAACAACCATTGATTAGGATCAAAATCTATTGAGGTAACTGTTTTTCCAAAATCAAAACTGAAAATCTGATTTTGGCTGTCATTGAAAACACGTACAATGGTATCGCTGAAATCATTAAAAGAAAACTGTATGTCGAGTGGTGTGGTGAATAGTGGCCTGCGTCCAAGTTCGCCCTGCATCTGGTAAAGTTGAAGATTTACATGCCCTTCGTTTTGTTCAAAATTGTAGTAATAGGCCGGAAAATACTCATCATAAACCCATTGACTGAAAAAATACCCAAGATCGGAGCCATACGCCTCTTCAGCGAGCTCACGAAAACGTTCGGTTGATACATGGCTGAAAGCAAGTTCAGGTAGTGATGCATAACTTTTAAGGAATTCAAAAAAAACTTCATCCCCCATCAAAGACCGCAACATATGAAGCACCCATGCACCTTTATTATATATGATTGCAATAAATATACTGAATGGATCGTCAATATTTTCGAGATGTACAGTTCCACCCTGATACCATCCTTTCGATGCCATATATGCCCTGTAGGCAACCTGCCCTTGTTTGTGCTCTTTCCAGAGTGCTTCACAATAGGTTGCAAAACCTTCGTTGAGCCAGCCATGATGCCAATCGGAGCAGGTTATCTGGCAACCAAACCACATATGTGCCAATTCATGCACCACTACCATTTTCCAGTCAGGAGACATTTTGTTGATGACAGAATTGGTCTGGTTTTCGATAGCACCATAAAACCCTAATTGTGTCATACCATACTTTTCCTCTCTGAAAGGATAGGGACCGAACAATGACTCAAAAAGCGCCATCATCTCCGGAAGATCAGAAACACCAAGTCTTGCGTCGGCTGAGTCTTCAGCAAAGACATAATATTCCAGCGGAAAACAATATTCATCGTTGCAATATTCGTCTTCGAGCAGCACATAGTTGGAAATGGCCATCATCACATAATAACTCACCACAGGATAGCGATGTTTCCATTGAAATGTCCTTTCTGTTGAAGATTCCTCTACCTGTGTGAGGAGTCCGTTCGATACTCCTTTCAGCGGAATATTATTGTAATAACGAATCGGAACTGTGATGTCAATATGCACAGAATCAGCCTTATCGGAGGGGCCATCTTTGCAAGGAAACCAATAGTGAGCCAGATAGGGCGTGGACAATGTTGCCAAAACAGGCTCGTTGTTTCCGTGTGAGGAATATCGCAATCCCTTCAGGTTTCCGGCTAGACCGGTATTTCCTTTATAGAAAATTTCGATTACAGCAGTGCTGTCCTTTTTTATGGATTTATTTGGAACAATAATCAGACTGTCTCCTTGCTGAAAAAATGAAGTCGCACCTGCTATGCTATCTACAGTCAAAGAGCGTTGCAGGTCGAGCATCAACTGGTTCAGTTCCGGAATTTTGCTTGTGAAATGAATGCTGACATGGCCCTCGATCCATGCAGAATCTATTGCCGGCTTCAGGCGGAGATGATAGAAACGGACGTCAATATTGGTGTCGTTGGTTATCGTTTTGGGTTCAGTAAGCAAACTTCTCATGCTTTCCATCTCCGTACGATAAACTTCTGTGATCGTTTTTTCCTGTTGTGCAAACAAGATTGAAGGCATCAACATTACAAAGAAAAAACACAGAAAATGGAAAACTGATTTCATAAAGAATAAAAAGCAAAATTAAGAAAATACAAGTATTATACAGGTAATCAATCAAATAATAGTGCAAAAAGAGTTTTAAGACTTACGATTTATCAATGAAAGACAAACGCTTTCATTAAATTTGCACCTTAAATCAAAGATAATGATAGTAAAGAATCCAATGTTGAAAGTTTTGATGATTGACGCATCAAATAGCTATTACCGCTTAAACCGTTATCCTGTCGGTAATTTTTTTGGACCTGTTGACCTTGGTATTCACCTGGCTCATAAGTATAATAGCCTGAATATTGGTGCAGGTTTATTGGCAGGTTCCATTTTTCCGGGTTCCAACAGATTGATATTTAATGGGATTTCACCTTCATGGCATGGCTTCTATATTTCAAGTATGGGTGGAGCAGCATTGGTTTTTGACAATCTGGGAATCAATATGTTTTCAATTACCGGTAAAGCAACTCAACCTTCAATCCTTTACCTGAATCGAAATCATGGTGAGGAAGTTGAAGTAGATTTATTTCCTGTAAACCTACAGGAGGTATGGAATTATGGACGTGGAGGTGTTTACGGAGTAATGCAATTTGCTTTGGATAAATATGGTAGCCGCTATGAAAATGATCCACGTGTTTTGGCTGCAGGGCAGGCTTCTCTCTACACCGATTTTGGTGCAGTGGTTTCAGCACCTGTAAAAAAAGGAGAACTTACTTATGTTGATTGCTGGGCAGGCAGGGGAGGCTTTGGCACAAAAATGCTTCAACAACATGGAATCGTTGGTGTTATTTATGGAGGCACTGTTGTGGACGAAGATTTTCGCGACCGTAAAGTGGCCGATGAATGGTTTCAGGATAAATACAACCAAAAGCTTGCTGCTAAAGATATTGAAACAACAACTAAATACCGCTATGACCCTTCTTTTAACACCGGTGGAACTTTTGGCGTAAATTTCGCTACGCTTGAGGAACGAATTATCGCCTTTAATTACAAGACCATTTACATGTCAAAAGAGCAAAGGCTTGATATTCATCAGAAGTTTATTGTAAACCACTATCTCAAACAATTTAATGAGGAATCGATTGAAACAAAGCAACAGAAAAATTGTGGTGAACCATGCGTTGCTGTGTGCAAAAAGATGAACAATCATTACAAAAAAGACTATGAGCCATACCAGACAATGGGTCCATTGTGTGGTATTTTTGATCAGCGTGCTGCTGAATTACTCAACCAGAAAGCTGACACTTATGGTTTTGATGCAATCTCGGTTGGTGGTGTTTTATCCTGGCTGATGGAGTGCCTCAGTGAAGGTCTTATTCAACCAGAAGATATTGGCGCAAAGGCGATTCCTGTTTTTTCTCCAGATGGTTTTGATGTCGTGAATGACTCTATGCACAATGCACTTATTGGCGCCGACCTCATTGAAGAAATGGTGAAACCGGATGGGAAAATTAATTTACTATTTGGAGCCCGGAAGCTCGCCCGTCATCTTGCAAGAGAAAAAGGGGTTGCCATACTTGATAAGTTTATGTATCTGGGTTTTGCACGTCAGGGGTGGATCGTTCCAAATCAGTATTGGAGTCCTGGAGTGCTTTCTCCAATGGCCATCATGGGAAAATATTACATGAATTATGGAAAAGAATTTATCACCCCCAGAGCATTAGGACGTGAAAATGCTAAAAGGTTAATTCATGAATTAATGTTGGACAATCTTGGATTTTGTCGCTTTCACCGTGGCTGGGCCGAAGATATCATGCCAGATATTATTGAAAACCTTTTTGGTCTCAAAAAAGAATTCATGAAAAATCTGGCTTTAACTGCCTCACGGATAAATAGTCGGAATTCTTCAATATTTTGGGAATCTGAACGTAATATTGATTTCATTTTCAGTTTTTTAAAGAAGAAACTAAATGAAGACGGTGTAGAAAATGTGATGCTCGAACATTGGGTTAATCGTTTTGAAGCTGATAAATACGAGGCTGCTCTTGAATTTTGGTACGAAATCCATAAAGGTATTCATGAGATGCTGAGAGAGTTTCATTAGTTGCTAATTTCGCTTTGAATTGACTGAAAAATTAAATATTATTTGCATCATAATTATTTGTTAAACATCAATATATTAATGTGTTACAAATGTGTTTTAAGATTTTTTACTGAAAAGTTTCTGTAATCAAAAATCTGTACTATATTGTGCCGCTAAACTCAGGAATATGTTTGATACTTTATCTAAAATTGATCAGGTTAGACTTAACTTCAGCGAAGGCGGCCTGTTGTATATGAATGTTACCTTAGCCATCATCATGTTTGGCGTTGCACTGGAAATTAAAAAGGAACATTTCAAGAATATTATGCTTTATCCTAAATCAGCATTGCTTGGTATTTTTTCACAAATTTTCTTATTGCCAGCACTTACATTTTTGCTGGTTTTTTTAATAAATCCGCCACCTTCCATTGCTATGGGAATGATTTTAATTTCAGCTTGTCCGGGCGGCAATATTTCTAACTTTATCTCCGCTTTGGCTAAAGCGAATACTGCACTATCTGTGAGTCTTACCGCTTTTTCAACACTTACGGCAACTTTTGTTACACCCCTGAATTTTGCTTTTTGGGGTGGTATGTACGTTGAATACTATGAAAAAGCCAGACATTTGAACATTCCCATTCAGATAGATTTTTTGCAAATGGCTCAAACAGTTTTCATTTTGCTTGGGATACCGTTGATGCTTGGAATGTGGTTTGGTTATAAATTCCCAAAAATAACTGAGAAGTATAAGAAGAAAGTCAAGGTTACTTCCATATTTTTATACATGACTTTTATTGTCGGAGCGCTTGCCGCCAACGCTAAACATATTCCAGGTGTTATAATTCCACTTGGAATTGTTGTTATGCTGCTCAATGCGCAAACATTGTCAACAGGTTATCTTGTTGGAACTGTTTTTAAGGTGCCACGTGCCGACAGAAGAACCCTGTCAATCGAAACAGGAATTCAAAATTCTGGATTGGCTTTAGTGCTTATTTTCAATCCAAAACTATTCGATGCCAATGGTGGCATGGCTTTTATGGCTGCCTGGTGGGGAATCTGGCAAATGATTTCAGGGTTGGCCCTTGCTTTTGTTTTGTCAAAAATTCGAATTCCTGAGTTCTCATGGTCTAAAGTTTTCTCCAAAGACTAAATTCTTTCGAATACAGTAAAACTATTGCTGGACGGTTTCAATAAATCGTTCAGCATTTTTTTTAATGTCGTACGACTTTCAACCTTTCATAATTTGAAGTTGAATACATGGCATCCTAAACCTGCTCAGTGATTTGCCATTCATATACACTGTAAATTTAAGCCACTCTTGCTTGCAATTAGTGTACTTTTTTAATATGTCCGCTCTTGAACTGTAAAGTTCAGGACAAGAGCTTCCAGGTTTGATGTCTGCAAAAAGACGCAGTGAGTTCCAATTCATCGGTGTTGACCGGCATGAAGGGATATGTACAAATCATCCATCTGCTTCTAAGATTAAACCTGGCTTAATCAAAATATAAAACTTTGATCATAACCTTACCAATGTCTTAGGTTTCCATTTGGCTATAAAGCTCTGTTCATTTCTTTGAGCTATATTTTTTTCTCTTTGGTGAATATAAAAGGAGGGCTCTTTTGATTTGTGAACATCATAAGAAATAAATGTTACCAACGATTGATGTAGCCTGTTGCTTTTAGTTTTCGAAAATAAAATCTAATATGAAGGGTCAATCATCATTAAGTTACAAATGTAACTACAAATGTGAATTTACACACAGCAGTAATGATTTACATTCATAATCAATACATTATAAGTATATTACAAATGTAACATGTAATTAAGTTACATACGTAACAGTTGTTTAATGATGATGTTTTAATAAATACTTTATAAAACATTAATTACCAGTAGTATATATAAGTTTATATTAAGTAAATGTTGATAAATAGCGAATGTATTTTGATAATTTACATAAATTAGATATGCACATATATATTATTGTTAAACAGAGTTATAGATATAATTTATTAATATTTACTTCAAACACTTACTTCATTATTTTTATGTTACATATGTAAACATTATTCATTTTAAATATGTAACGTTTATATTGTTACTTTTGTAACTGCATTTCCATTAATTGAGAGCTAATTTTTTCAGTAACTGATTTTTCGTTTTTATTAAAATATAAAGTCCCATGGAAATTAAAGACAGAATTGAGCACATTATTAAAGCAAAGAATTTAACTGCTACACAATTTGCTGAGGAAATAAATATTCAGCGATCAGGCATTTCACACATTTTGTCTGGAAGGAACAATCCCAGCATGGATTTCATTTTGAAAGTCAAAGAGACTTTTCCGGAATATAGTTTAGATTGGTTGCTTCTGGGAAAAGGACCGATAACAGTAACCGCAATAAAAGCACCAAAAGCTGCTCAACCAAGTTTATTTGAACCTGTTGAAGAACCAACTCCGCAAAAGGAGAGTAAAGTGGTTGAAAATGTTGTCTCTGAGCAAGCTTTACATAATATAGAATCTGAACTGCTCTCTTCCGATTCTTTTGATAATGGTGAAGCGCAAATTTCTGCAAATAAAAATGCCTCCCGTGAAATCAACGAAAGGCATTTTACAAGCTTAAAGAAAGTCGTAAGAATGATTTTGATCTATAATGACCAAACATTCAGTATTTTAGAAAACAGTGATACTTAAAAGCGCTCCATTCCACTAAAGAAGAAATCAGCTTCAATTGCTGCATTTTCATCACTGTCAGAACCATGCACAGCATTGTCACCAATTGATTTACCATAAAGTTTTCTGATCGAGCCATCTTTTGCCTCAGCTGGATTAGTAGCTCCAATGTATTCTCTGTAGGCCAGTACAGCGTTTTCTTTTTCAAGTATAGCGGCAACAATAGGTCCCGAAGTCATTGATTCTACCAGACTGGCATAGAAAGGCCTTTCCTTATGAATAATATAAAACGCTTCTGCTTGCTCTTTGCTTAAACGCTGCATCCTTAAGGCTTTAATTGTGAAACCACCTTCAGCGATTTTTGCTAGAATTGCACCACTGTGTCCATCTAAAACAGCAGCAGGCTTTATCATCGTAAATGTTAAGTTTTTATTCATTTTATTTTTTTTGGAATATCTGCCGGCAAAAGTAATAATTTCTAAAGATGTATAACTTTAAATAGGTAGATTTTTGCATAGAAGAATTTTGAAAACTCTTGCTAAATTATTAACAATTTATTCGGTATTGATTTTTAAAAAAGCATTACTTTTGTTCTATTAAAACGTAATTGTTTAACTCAAAAAATCTTCATTATGAAAAAGATCATCTTATCTTTAATCCTGATGATTGCCTCTTCGATGCTGCTCACAGCGCAACAGGGATCAACCCCTGCTACTACTAACGGGCCCGAAATAACATTCGATAAGACAACGCATGACTATGAAACCCTTCTGGTAAATTCAGATGGTGCATATGAATTTGAATTCACAAACACTGGAAATGAGCCTCTTATTCTGACTCAACCCAGATCTTCATGTGGATGTACAGTTCCTGCCTGGCCTCGTAAACCTGTTTTACCTGGCGAAAAAGAAAAAATCAAGGTCACCTATAATACCGCTATAAAAGGCAGATTCCAAAAGACTGTAACCATTATGTCAAATGCTAATGTCAATAAATCAGTGGTTTTGACAATTAAAGGCGAAGTTGTTGACAAACCTGCAGAAGCTTTACCAGAAAAGACAACAGGTATAAGTACAACTCCAACACCAAAATAGTTTTTAAATCAAGCTTGAAAAGCCGGCTCTTGCGGCCGGCTTTTTAATTTAGTTCAGGTAAGTTTTTTTAAGTTTATAAAACCAAATACCCTTCTATATGCCAAGTATTTCTGTTAAAGGCCGCATGATGCCTGAATCTCCGATTCGAAAACTCGTACCTTTTGCTGATTTAGCCAAGAAAAGAGGAGTTAAAGTTTATCACCTAAACATAGGTCAGCCTGATATTCCTACACCTGAAGTAGCACTCGATGCCATAAGAAATTTTAATGGAAAAGTAGTCGAATATAGCCATTCAGCCGGAATACCTTCTTACCGAATAAAATTGGCTGAATATTATAAAAAACACAATATTCATATTACTGCCGACGATATCATTATCGGTGCCGGTGCTTCTGAAGCGATTTTGTTTGCATTTCAGTCAATTATGGATCCAGATGACGAAGTAATAATCCCTGAACCATTCTACGCCAACTATAACGGGTTTGCAATAAATGCCGGAATACGTGTAAAACCCATCTTTTCGTCAATTGAAAGTGGATTTGCATTGCCACCTATTGCCGATTTTGAAAAGTCTATTACTTCAAAAACGAAAGCGATCCTGGTCTGTAATCCAAATAATCCAACTGGGTATCTGTATTCGGAAGAAGAATTGGAAACCTTGCGCCAGCTCGTTCTAAAATATGATTTGTATCTTATTGCTGATGAGGTTTATCGCGAATTTTGCTATGATGGACACAAACATTATTCATGCATGCATTTGAAGGGAATTGAAAACAATGTTATTCTTATTGATTCTGTTTCAAAGAGATACAGTGCTTGCGGAATGAGAGTTGGTTGTATGATTTCGAAAAACAAAGAAGTGATGAGTACAGCTTTAAAATTTGCTCAGGCCCGGCTAAGTCCACCAAGTTTTGGACAAATTGCTGCAGAGGCTGCTATTCAAACACCTGACAGTTATTTTGAAGAAGTATTACAGGAATATCTTGCTCGTCGAAATGTTGTTGTTGAATCCATCAATAAAATGGATGGTGCATTTTGTCCAACGCCTAAAGGTGCTTTCTACGTAGTTGCAAAATTACCTATTGATGATTCTGATAGATTTTGCCAATGGCTGCTCGATTCATTTGAGTTTGAAATGCAAACTGTTATGCTGGCACCTGCAAGTGGATTTTATTCAACTCCCGGCAGAGGAAAAGATGAAGTTAGGATAAGCTATGTATTAAATGTCAATGACTTGAAACAGTCAATGAAAGTTCTTAAAGAGGCTTTAAAAGTATATCCTGGAAGAACAATTTAGAAATCCGGGAATTATTTAAAATCAGGATAGATTAAATAATTTATCCTGATTTTTTTATATGATTCTATTTCATTGAACCAGCTTTCTTCGATTTGCTTTCCTTTAAGTCCTTGCTCAATCTGTTTCCTGAGTTTGTCAGTTCCTGCAAGCGTATTAAAGTAATTATTGAAAAATGAATGTTGGCCTTTAAGCTCTTTCCATCCATCAATCACCCAACTCAGATTCAATTTCTTTGGATTTTGTTCAAAATCAAAGGCATAGTCATTTAGCAGGAAGCCATTGCAAACCTGGCCTTCAAGTTTAGGATTACTGCTGGCACCTTTAATAGGCTTTGGTGTAAACTTGTAATCTCCTGATTTTAGGTCAGGATGCCCAAAGACTTTAAACGGATGGATTGTACCTCGGCCAACACTCACGATAGTTCCTTCAAAGAAACAAAGCGAAGGATATAAATAGATTGATTCCCAGTCAGGTAGGTTAGGGGAGGGTTTCACTGGCAGCTTCACAATCATTTCTCTCTCATAGCCTTTCAAAGGAATAACGCGGAGGTCAGCTTTCTGTTTACTATCAAGCCAGTTTTCACCATTTACCATCAATGCGTATTCACCAATTGTAAGTCCATAAACTACCGGAACCGGATGTAAACCTACAAAAGACTTAAATTTACTTTCAAGAACAGGCCCATCAATATAGAATCCATTTGGATTTGGCCGATCCAAAACAATAATAGGGATGTTGTTTTCGGCACATGCATCCATAACATAGGTGAGAGTAGATATATAGGTGTAAAAACGAACACCAACATCTTGCAAATCAAATAAAACAACATCAATATTTTTCAAATCAGTTGCTTCAGGTTTCTTTTTGTTTCCATAAAGAGAAATAACCGGTAGTCCGGTTTTTTCGTCTTTCAGATTGGATATGTGTGCTCCTGCATCCTGATCACCTCTGAATCCATGCTCTGGAGTTAAAATTTTAACTACTTGAATGCCAGAAGAAAGCAAAGTATCAACGATATGTTGGCTGCCAATTATTCCGGTATGATTGGTTACAACTGCAATTTTTTTCTCTTTTAATAAATGCAGGTAATTTTCAGTTTGGTCAGCTCCTGTTTTAATTGCTTGATATTCTACCAGTCTGAGTGTTTGTGAATAGCTATCTTCACATGAATTAAAAACCAGTGCAAAAAGAATAATTAAGATTTTAAACAGTTGGGCATTTAATGACATAGTATGATTATTTTTGCCAGATTAGTATTGATATGCGTCCTGAAACATTTATAGCATCCAGATTATTTTCTTCTGGCAAAGATAACATTTCTGCCACTGTTGTTCGCATTGCAGTGCCTAGCATAGCACTGGGTTTGGCGGTAATGATTATTTCTGTTGCTGTTGTTGTTGGCTTCAAAGAGCAAATTAGAGATAAAGTGATTGGTTTTGTGGCACATATACAAATAGAATCACTTAGCAACAACCTTTCATGGGAAGTGACACCTTTTACCATAAATGATTCATTCATAGATAAGCTAATGGAAATCAATGGTATAAAGCATGTTCAAGCTGTTGCAAGCAAAGCCGGAATTATTAAAACAGAAGAGCATATTCAAGGCATTGTTCTAAAAGGAATTGGTATTGATTATGACTGGACTTATCTGAGTGATTATATTCTTGAAGGCAAAAAGCCAATGATATCCGACACCGCCAGGTCTGAGGAAGTGCTGATTTCAAAAAAAATTGCTGAAAAGTTGGACATAAATATTGGCGACCCATTAAGAATGTGGTTCGTTTCAGGAGAAAACCAGCAAACAAGAGGTCGCAGATTTATAGTGACAGGCATTTATGAAACAGGGTTGGTGGAGTTTGACGACATGTACATTTTTGGCGATATCCAGCATGTGCAAAGACTTAACAACTGGCAAGCAGATCAGTTTGATGCAGTTGAAATCTCAGTCTTCGATGTGAATAACATGAAAGAAATTGCAGAAGAAATATACTTTGCCATTCCTGTTGACCTGACCGCATCTACGGCCAATGAAAGCTATCCACATATATTTGACTGGCTTGATCTTCAGGATATGAACGTAATCATTCTTATTATTCTAATGATATTGGTAAGTGGAATTACGATGATTAGCACCTTACTCATAATTATTCTGGAAAGAACTTCAATGGTGGGTATTTTAAAAGCCATGGGAGCAGATAACAAGTTTATTCAGAGGGTTTTTCTGATCAATACTCTGGCTTTGTTTGCAAAAGGCATGTTCTGGGGTAATTTAATTTCAATCAGTTTCTGCTTACTTCAGATGCAATACGGGTTTTTAAAATTACCAGCTGAATCTTATTACCTTTCTGAGGTGCCTGTACATTTTAGTTGGGTTCATATCTTCATAATCAACGCAGGAGCTTTGACAGTATGGTTTTTGACACTTACAATTCCAACATCAGTAATAAGTAAAATTCAACCTTCCCGTGCTATCCGATATAGCTAGGATAAAGTTAAAAAGTTAAAATATTTCTACCTTTTGTTGCATTATTGTACTTGATGTCATATCTTTAGCCAATATTTGAATAATTAAAAAGTATTATATCAATGATTGAATATATCATAAAACCGCTACAAGGTTGTGGCAATATTATGTTTGGACAAACAATCCAGGAACTTACATCTATTCTTGGTGAAGCAGAAGAAATTGATCATCTTGATACAGATGATGATATGACAACCGTGGTTCTCCATTATTGGGAGGATGGATTGTCAGTTTTCTTTGAAGGTACTGCCAAAAATGTGATCTCCTGTTTTGAAACAGACCACCCCGATTCTACTCTTTTTGGAAAAAAAGTTTTTGAACTGAAAAAGGATGAAATAATAAGCCTTATGCAGGAAAATGGCTATAAGGAGCTCGAAGTTGAAGAGGAAGAAGGAGAGACAAGACTTACTTTTGAAGATGGCTTAATCGACTTTTTTTACGATGAAGAAGAGCTTTTGGCTGTTAATTGGGGTGTCATTATTGATGAGGATGGTGAAATAATAAATGACTGATTATTTCATTTTCGACCTTGGGTGAAAACTGATTATTGCTTCTCTAAGATATTCACGGTCAATGTGTGTATAAATTTCAGTTGTAGTAATACTCGAATGTCCCAGCATCTGCTGCACTGCTCTTAAATCTGCGCCTCCCTCAAGGAGATGAGTTGCAAAGGAGTGTCTGAAAGTATGTGGGCTAACATTTTTCTTAATACCTGCATTTTCTGCCAGCTTTTTTACAATCAAGAAAATCATTTGTCTGGTTAGACCGCTTCCCCGATCAGTCAAAAATACAGTATCACTTGCTGCGCGCTTTGGTTTAATGTGAACTCTGATAAGTTTTATATAATCGTTAAGTTGCTTAAGCGTATCTTCTCCTATAGGGGTAAATCGCTCTTTATTGCCTTTTCCAATAATTTTCAGAAAGCCATCAGTCCAATAAATATTGCTGATTTTTAGGCTAATAAGTTCCGAAACTCTAAGTCCGCCACCATACAATGTTTCAATGATAACTTTGTTTCTATGTCCATGTGGCTCGCTCAGGTCGATAGCCTTTATTAAATGTTCAATTTCAATTGCACTGATTACATCAGGTAATTTTCTCCCAAGTTTTGGAAAAGAGATTAAGGCTGTTGGATTGCTTTGAATGAGGTTTTCAAGAATAAGAAAGTCAAAGAATGAATTTATACCTGATAAGATTCGTGCCTGGGAATTACTGCTTAAACCCAGTTCGGTTAAATTTATCAAGAAATTACTTATGTGCTTTTGGCTTATTTCAGTTAGTTTTATTTCAGCATTTACTAATTCAAGATGCTGAGCCAGAAGTTTTACATCATGCAAATAAGCATCTACTGTATTTTGAGATAAGGCTTTTTCGAGCTTCAAGTATTTCCTGAAAGCTTCTATGGCATTGTATTGTTGATTCAAAGCTTTGAAATAAACTGAATACGTTTCAAATTTCTTTATTGCAATTATACAAAAAAGCCCGGTATGAAATGACCCGGGCTTAATTTACTTTTAAATATTAAGGCTCATTTTACCTGATAAAAGCATCGTTTTGGTGAGTAAATCAAATCTTGATCTTTCAAGACTTTGATTACTTTTTCAACATCTTTTTTATCAATTCCTGCTGCCTCGGCGATTTCTCCAGGGCGCATGGGCTGTGAGTTTTGTTGCATTGCGTGCAACACTTTTTCTTTTACTTCCATGATTATATGATTAAATTAGTCTTCAAGTGAATGGACAACAAGACCTGATCGCAATTTCGGCTCAAACCAGGTTGTTTTTGGTGGCATAATATTCCCGGTATCAGCAATATGAATCAACTGATCCATTGAAACCGGAAACAGCGCAAAAGCAACTGCCATCTCACCGCTGTCAACTCTTCTTTTAAGTTCTCCCAAACCACGTATTCCTCCAATAAAGTCGATTCTTTTTGATCTGCGCAAATCTGTGATATCAAGAATAGGTTCAAGAATCTGGTTTGTTAAAATTGTTACATCCAGCACCCCAATAGGGTCATGGTCATCATAAGTGCCAGGTTTTGCTTTCAGCGAGTACCATTTTCCATCAAGATACATCGAAAACTGATGTAAAGCTTCTGGCTTGAACGTGTTTTCACCTTCATCTTTAACATCAAAACCGAGCTCCAGTTTATTAAGAAACCCAGCAGGAGTTAAGCCATTTAAATCCTTCACAACACGATTATAATCAATTATAGTAAGTTGATTATCAGGAAAGTGAACGGCAAGAAAGAAATTATACTCTTCGTTTCCTGTATGCTCTGGATTCGCATTTTTCTTCTCATTTCCTACAAGTGCAGCTGCTGCTGTGCGATGATGGCCATCAGCAACATAAGTGGCAGGAATTTTATCAAATAAATCAATTATTCTGTCAATAGTTTCTTTCTCCCGAATAACCCAAAAATGGTGTCCGAAACCATCATCTGCAGTAAAATCATATTCAGGATTATTTTCATCTATATGTTTCGCTACAATTTCATCTATTTCTTTCACAGCCGGATATGTAAAGAAAACAGGTTCCATATTGGCATTAGTAACCCGAACATGTTTCATGCGGTCTTCCTCTTTATCAGGGCGTGTGAGCTCATGCTTTTTAATTACGTTGTTTAAATAGTCTTCAACCGCGGCACAACCTACGATCCCATACTGCGTTTTCCCATTCATGGTTTGCGCATATATATATAGGTATTCGTTTTCATCCTGAGTGAGCCAAAGCTTCTCCTGAAAAAGCTGGAAGTTTTCTTTTGCCTTTTGATAAACGGACTCACTATATAAGTAAACATCTTCCGGCAAATCTATTTCTGGTTTGATAATATGAAGAAGGCTGTATGGATTGCCTTTAGCTTCAATGCGTGCTTCATTTGAATCAAGCACGTCATAAGGTCTTGAAGCCAGATCTTTTACTATACTATTTGAAGGGCGTAAACCCTTAAATGCTTTTAATATAGCCATAAAAATAATTTAAATTAATTAAAAAAATTTATTTAACAGTCCAATAAATTAAAAATCAGTTACTTACTTTTGTCAAATTACATTGATCTACCAGGATTTTGCCGGATAAACTTCATCATCATATTGCTCCTGCATTCCACTTGAATTTTTTTGCAGTGATGTGATGAGGGCTCCAAGCATTTTAGTCATTTCCATCAGTTGATTTCGTGAATCCTCCTCATCTGCTTCGGTAAGATAGCTATTTTTATATGCAATTGTTGTATAAACAAGACATGCCCGTATAGCGCTTTTGGCCTCTTTAAGATGCGAAACGAAATGAACTTTCTCTCTTGCGGAGCCTTCTGCAATGTCCAAGGCAATTCTTCGGGCTGTTGAACAAAACCCATCTGCGAGTTTAGAATCAATTGCAGGAAAATTATCTGTAATCATTTGAACCCAAATGATGTAATCCAGCGCTTTGTGATAAATGCGCAAATCTTCAAAACGAAAGAACGTTAGCTGCTTGTTGGTTTGATCGTTCATTATTGTAATTATTTAGTGATTGAAGTAGAATTTAGAAACCCGCAGCATTTGTAGCTGCGGGTTATATGACTTAGATTCACTTATTTACTTTGAAAGTTAAATCATTGTTTTCAAAGAAACCAATGATTTGGTTTGCTGCTGCAATTCCAGCATTGATATTTGCCTCAGCTGTCTGAGCGCCCATCTTTTTAGGCGTACAGAATATCCTTGATGAAAAGTCATCCAACTCACTCAAATTCCCCGGGGCTACATCAGATACATAATAAAAATCTTTTCGTTCATTGAATACCCGTTTAAGACTTTCCTCACAAATAACCTCTTTGCGTGCTGTGTTTACAAGCATTGCATTGGCTGGCATAAGCGATAAAAGTTCAAAGTTAATTGACTTTTTTGTTTTTTCGTTGGCAGGGATATGCAATGAAACAAACTGACATTTGCTATACAACTCTTCCACGCTGTCAACAGCAATAACGCCATCGTTTTCAATTGCTGAATGGCTTACAAACGGGTCAAATGCATATACAGTCATACCAAACCCTTTGGCAATGCGTGCAACATGCTTTCCAACGTTGCCATAGGCATGTATGCCAATTGTTTTTCCAAACAATTCAGTTCCTGATGATCCGTTAAAATGATTTCTGACCTGATACAACATCATCCCGATAGCAAGTTCAGCAACAGCATTGCTGTTTTGTCCGGGAGTATTCATAACAACAACATTATTATCACTTGCAGCTTTCAGATCAACATTATCATATCCAGCTCCGGCCCTAACAACTATCTTAAGGTTTTTGGCACTTTCTATCACATTTTGATCTACAATGTCGCTGCGTATTATAATGGCTTCAGCATCAGCGACAGCCTGAATAAGAGAATCCTGATCAGGATACTTTTCGAAAAAAGTGCAATGATAGCCAGCTTCGCTAAAAATGGCTCTGATTTGATCAGATGCAACTTTTGCAAAAGGCTTGTCTGTAGCAACTAATACTTTAATCATGTTTTTATATTTTGTGACCAAATTTGGCCTGATTATTATTTTTTTAGATTTTCAAATTTTTGCATAACTGCAACCAATGCTTCAACACTTTCGTATGGCATTGCATTGTAAAGTGATGCCCTGAATCCACCTACTGATCTGTGGCCTTTAAGACCAATCATGCCGTGTTCTGTTGCAAAGTCATTGAATTCTTTTTCAAATTGCTCAAAACCTTCATTCATTACAAAGCAAACATTCATTCTTGAACGATCTTCTTTTGCAGGAATTGTTGGTTTAAACAGACTGTTGCGCTCAATCTCATCATATAGAAGCGCAGCTTTACGGATGTTTATTTTTTCCATTTCTGCAACTCCTCCCATATTTTTGAGCCACTTCAAAGTTTGTAGTGCAGCAAAAATTGGCAAAACAGGAGGCGTGTTAAACATCGATTCCTTGCTTATGTGTGTCGAGTATTTCAGCATTGTAGGGATGCTTCGCTCAACTTTTCCCAGAATATCATTTTTAATGATCACAAAAGTTACTCCAGCCGGTGCAAGATTTTTCTGCGCACCACCATATATTATAGCGTATTTTGAAATATCAATCGGACGGCTGAAAATATCTGATGACATATCGGCTACCAAAGGCACAGGTGAGTTTATATCTTCCAAAATTTCCGTGCCATAGATGGTGTTGTTGGTGGTGATATGAAAATAGTCAGCATCTTTCGGGATTTCATATCCCCGTGGGATATAATTGAAGTTTTTATCTTCTGATGAACCGACAACATTCACTTCGCCAAACATTTTGGCCTCTTTTATGGCTTTTGTTGCCCATTCACCTGTATTAAGATAGGCTGCTTTTTTACCAAGCAGGTTGTAGGGTATCATGCAAAATTGAAGACTTGCACCCCCACCAAGAAAAATGACAGAATAGCCTTCTGGAATCTGCAATAATTCTTTAAAAAGCGCTACAGCCTCGTCTACAACTGCAACAAATTGTTTGCTTCTGTGAGATATTTCAAGAAGCGATAATCCCATTCCAGCAAAATCTTTCAAGGCTTCAATGGTATTTTCGATCGTGTAGTCAGGCAGGATGGATGGCCCTGCGTAAAAATTATGCTTTTTCATGATCAGAAATGATTAAAATTGTTAATAAATTAAAATTTATATTTTGCAGCAAAGATAGGATATTTAAACTATTGTTAATAATTTAACGGAATAAATATCTATTTTCGCAAACGATTTAAACCAGCTTTTTATGTTATCATTATCGCAACGAATCAGGGCATTTGAACAGCTTAGAACATTTCTGAATGACTTTGTAATTGTTTGGCATAAAGATAGGGCTTATCCCACCGATAAAAGATTTACAGAACTTAATGCAGCCATCAGAAAGGCCATTGCAACAAATACATGGTATACAGAAGTGTCGATAATGGAATCTTTCTCAGGAATTGTCGAATTATTGAGTCCGCAGTTTTTTTTGTCATGGATTAATGGTTACAAAACTTTTCCCATAACCCAAAAAAGGGTAGGAGTGGTGATGGCCGGAAATATTCCGATGGTCGGTTTTCATGATTTTTTGTGTGTATTAATGAGTGGGCATAATTTTTTAGGAAAACTATCTTCCGAAGACCCTTGGTTGTTGCCGGTTTTGGCGGATGAAATTGTAAAATTTGATTCAGATTTTTCAGGTAAGATTTCATTTACTACTGAAAGGTTAAGTGGATTTGATGCAATCATTGCAACAGGAAGCGATAATTCAGCACGCTATTTTGACTACTATTTTGGAAAGTATCCTAATATCATCCGAAGCAATAGAAATAGCCTGGCCATTCTTGATGGAAATGATGATATTGCTGATATTCAAAAACTTGCCATTGATATTTTTTCATTCTTCGGGTTGGGATGTCGCAGCGTTTCAAATGTTTTTCTTCCACCCGGTTATGACCCAACAATATTATTTGAAGGTTTTAAGCAGTTTGAAGATATGAAAAACCATCACAAATACTTCAACAACTACGAATATAACAAAGCGATTTTGATGGTGAATGGCGACAAGTATTATGACAATGGTTTTTTAATCCTTAAGGAAGAAGCCCAACTTTCATCGCCTGTTGCAGTGCTTCATTATCAGTTTTACTATGATAAAGCACACCTCAGTACCCTTATCGATAGTAATAAATCAAAGATTCAATGCATAGTTTCTAAAGATGCTTCCTGGCCCAATTCGGTAAATTTTGGAGAAGCACAGCGTCCACGCATTCATGATTATGCAGACAATATTGATACAATGGAATTTTTATTAAAATTGAAATGATATGATTTATGGTTGTTAATACATTGATATACAATGTTATAAATTTTTCTTACGATGAAAATTGATTCAATCTAAAAAAAATGCTTTAAAATATTTGTTATTTCATTGAAAGATAGTAATTTTGCAGCCCTAAAAATATTAAAGCCGATTAAGCGATGAAAAAAGACCTTCACCCAAAAGACTACAGATTAGTTGTTTTTAAAGATATGTCAAATGACTACAGTTTTCTTTCAAGATCAACTGTAAAAACAAAAGAAACCATCGTATGGGAAGATGGCAACGAATATCCAGTTGTAAAACTCGAGATTTCGCACATGTCGCATCCATTCTACACTGGTAAAATGAAGCTTGTTGACTCGGCGGGCCGCGTTGATAAGTTCAAAAATAGGTATAAGAAACACTATGAAGTCCGTACAAAATAATTGTCCGGTGTTGAAATAAAAAAAGCTCTTATCCCATAGTGATGAGAGCTTTTTTTGTTTCAGCCAAAAATTTATCAACAATTTATACGTTTTTAACATGTATTTATCAACAATTGAGACCTGACAAAAAAAAATACCTATATTTGTTAGTTGATAAATAAAACAGACAATCCTAATAAATTTATGAATTACATACTTTTTGATAGTGCAACTCGCAACAATTTGCTTCCTCTAACATTTACCCGCCCGGTAGCAGATATTCGTTTCGGTATCCTTACGATCAGAGAAAAATGGGAGAAGTTTCTCAATGTGACTACATCAAGTTTAACAGAGAAATATCTAAGTCTCAAGTTTCCATTAATTGAGGCTGATATAAATATGCTCATTAATGGCTCCATATGTCCAAATGCCAAGCTTGTTGATCAGATTACAAAACTAACACAAGGGCAAACACTTATCAAGGAAGATACAATCATTGCAATGTGTCTCAATGCCGAATCACTTAAAAATCTTGGTGATGCGAGTGCAGATGATATGGAAACCATTGAAACAAATGTTGATTTTTTAAAAATCGAAAATTCCTGGGATATTTTTAATCTTAATGATTCTGCCATTAAAGAGGATTTTGTTCTTTTAACGAAAGGAAGAAAATCACAACCTATAAGTAGTACAAATCGCTGCGTTAATCCTGAGAATATCTTTATTGAGGATGGAGCTAATGTTGAGTTTGCCATTCTTAATGCCTCAAGTGGTCCAATTTATATTGGGAAGCATGCCGAAATTATGGAAGGCTCAAAAGTAAGAGGATCTTTTGCACTTTGCGAGCATGCAGTCCTAAAAATGGATGCAAAGATTTATGGTGCTACCACAATTGGGCCCTATTCTAAAGTTGGCGGTGAAGTAAATAATTCAGTTATTTTTGGCTTTACAAATAAGGCACACGATGGATTTCTGGGACATTCTGTTTTGGGCGAGTGGTGTAACCTTGGTGCTGATACCAACACTTCAAACCTTAAAAACACATATGAAGAAGTAAAAATTTGGTCCTATACGGAAGATTGTTTTATTTCCACAGGCCTTCAGTTCTGTGGTACAATCATGGGTGACCACTCAAAATGCGGAATAAACACAATGTTTAATACCGGAACTGTTGTTGGAGTCAATGCCAATGTGTTTGGTTCAGGATTTCAGCGAAATTTCATACCTTCCTATTCTTGGGGTGGAACACATGGACTTATGGATTATGATCTCAAGAAAGCCCTAAAAACAGCAGAGATTGTTTTTGAAAGAAGAAAAGTGAATTTTGATTCCAAAGAAAAAGCAATTCTTTCTGAGATTTTCAATTTGACATACAGAAACCGGCGTGCTTAATTTTTGATGGCACGTCTTTTGCACTAAGTTTTGCTATTAATTGAGTGGCAATCTGAATATGCCAACAAAAACTCTATTTGTTAAAATTATATAGCAATTAATGTGTTTAACTGACAATTTGTCGCATAACCTTTTTATGAGTAAAATATCCCAGGCCGCAATTCTAAATCTATCTGACATTCTTGATTCTGATGCTGAATTCATTCCGCTGCTTTCTGCGGAAGATGAAGTTTTAATGAATGCCGAGAGCATTCCGGAAGAGTTAGCGATACTGCCTTTGCGTAATGCAGTTCTATTTCCAGGTGTTGTTATTCCAATTACAGTTGGGCGAAATAAATCAATTCAATTGGTAAGAGAGGCATATCGCAAAGAAAAAATTATCGGAGTTGTAGCTCAAAAAGATCCTTCTGTTGAAGATCCCGGGCCAGAAGATCTTTATCAAATTGGCACTGTTGCACATATCCTTAAAACTTTGCAAATGCCTGACGGCAATACAACTGTCATTATCCAAGGTAAAAAGCGATTTAAGCTAAAGGAAATCATCCAGCAAGAACCATATATTAAAGCAAAAGTTGAATCTTTTGAAACAGAAGAGAGCGCTTTAAGCGACTCAAATTTTCTGGCACTTATCCAATCAATTAAAGATATCGCAACCCAAATAATCAAAGATTCTCCAAATATACCAGCAGAAGCTTCAATTGCAATCAACAACATCGAAAGTCCGGCATTTCTGGTAAATTTTGTATCAAGCAACCTGAACAATTCTGCTATTGAAAAACAGCAGTTACTCGAAATTTCAGACCTTGTTGAGCGTGCGAATAAAGTTTTGGGAGCCCTTTCAAAAGAGCTGCAGATGCTTGATTTGAAGAACCAAATTCAAAGTAAAGTAAAAACGGACCTTGACAAACAACAGCGTGATTATTTTCTTAATCAACAGTTGAAAACGATTCAAGAAGAATTAGGAGGGGCGCCTAATGATCTTGAAATAAAAGAATTGAAGCTAAAAGCTGTCAAGAAAAAATGGGATACAGAAGTTCAAAAAGTATTTGATCGTGAACTGGCAAAACTTATGAGGATGCATCCACAGGCAGCCGAATATGGAATCCAGTTTAATTATCTTGATTACCTGGTTGAAATACCCTGGAATGAATTTACAAAAGACAATTTTGACCTGAAGAATGCGCAAAAAATTCTTGACGAGGATCATTATGGCCTCGAAAAAGTTAAGGAAAGAATCATAGAACATCTTGCGATTTATAAGCTTAAACAAGATATGAAAGCACCCATATTATGTTTGGTTGGTCCTCCCGGAGTTGGAAAAACATCTCTTGGGAAGTCTATTGCCAGAGCAGTTGGGCGGAAATATATCCGGATGTCTCTTGGAGGTTTGAGAGATGAAGCTGAATTGAGAGGCCACAGAAAAACATATATTGGTGCAATGCCTGGTCGGATATTACAGAATCTTAAGAAAATCAAGTCTTCAAATCCTGTATTTGTTCTTGATGAAATAGATAAAGTGATTGGAACCAACATAAATGGTGACCCGCAGGCAGCTCTTTTAGAAATTCTTGATCCAGAACAAAACAGCAAATTCTATGACAATTTTCTCGAAATTGATTATGACCTTTCGAAGATAATGTTCATCGCAACAGCTAATACGCTTAATACCATACATCCAGCACTGCGCGACAGGATGGAAATTATTGATCTAAGTGGCTATCTTGTTGAGGAAAAGATGGAAATTGCAAAAAAACATCTGATCCCAAAACAAATTTCTGAGCATGGTCTTTCATCATACCATTTAAGCTTTCCAAAAAAAGTGCTTATCAAAATAATCGAAGATTATACACGTGAGGCCGGAGTAAGATCTTTGGAAAGGCAAATTGCCAGATTGATCCGCAACAAAGCGAAATTTATCGCGATGGATCAGGAGTTTGACAAAAAAGTTTCTTTTGTTGACCTTGAAAAGGTTCTCGGAGTTGCTATGTTTCATCGTGAAATGGCAACTTCTCATGAGGTTCCTGGCGTTGTAACCGGCTTGGCATGGACGCCGGTAGGAGGGGAGTTGTTGTTCATTGAAGTGAGTCTGAGCAGGGGTAAAGGCGAATTAAAGCTTACCGGAAATCTGGGAGACGTGATGAAGGAATCTGCCACAATAGCCTACGAATACCTGAAATCGCACTCATCACACCTGGATATCGATCCTAAAGCATTTGAAAGCTGGAATGTACATATCCATGTTCCGGAGGGTGCAACTCCTAAAGATGGTCCATCTGCTGGAATAACAATGCTTACAGCATTAGCTTCAGCATTTACGCAACGTAAAGTCAAACCGTTTCTTGCTATGACGGGTGAAATTACCTTAAGAGGAAAAGTTTTGCCAGTAGGCGGAATAAAGGAAAAAATTCTTGCTGCAAAAAGAGGAAAAATAACTGATATTATTCTTTCAAAGGAAAACAAGAGGGACTTTGCAGAAATAAAGGAGGATTATATAAAAGGTATAAGTTTCAATTTTGTTGACAATATGCTTGAGGTACTTAATTTCTCACTCCTGGAGGAAAAGGTGAAAAATCCCCTGAAAATTAATCCTTGATGAAAAATGTACTCATTATTCATGGACATCCTGTCAACGATACATTTGTTGATCAACTTACAGAAGGTTACATCTCAGGTGTTTTAAAATCTGGATCTGAAGTTAAAGAGTTGGTATTAAAGAATTTGAGTTTTAATATTAATTTTAAGGAAGGATATCGGGGAAATCAACAGCTTGAACCTGATCTGCAAAAAGCTCAGGAACTTATTTTGTGGGCCGACCATCTTGTTTTTTTCTACCCAAACTGGTGGGCCACATATCCGGCAATGCTCAAAGGTTTTATCGACCGGACTTTTCTTCCCGGCTTTGCTTTTAAATACAGGAAAGGGAGCGCAAAACCTGAGCAATTGCTTAAGGGTAAAACAGCAAGATTAGTTGTTACCATGGATTCACCCGTTTGGTATTATTATCTTGTACAAAGAGCTCCCGGCCATCATTCAATGCGTCAGGGTATACTACATTTTTGTGGCATTAAACCCGTACGAATCACTTCATTAGGATCTATGAAGAAGTCAACTCCAAAACAAAGGCAAAAATGGCTTGATCTTATGTTGAAATTTGGATCAAAACAGATCTGATTATTCCTTTTCATGATGTGTTGAATCATTTGCTAATTTAGCAACTCAAAAGCATGGCATGAAATTTTATTCTAAATCAATAGTTTTACTTTCTTTTTCTTTCGTAATCTTTTTTTTTGGTTGTTTTCAAAATGTTGAAAAACAGCAGGATAATGTTTTTCGATACAATGAGGCCTCAGGTGTTGTGTCACTCGATCCAGCATTTGCAAAGGATTTACCTCATATTTGGGTTTGTAATCAGCTCTACAATGGTTTAGTTGCGCTGGATGATGAGATGAACGTTGTGCCTTCAATTGCAAAAAATTGGAAAATTGAGGACGAAGGTTTAACATATACCTTTTATTTGCGCAATGATGTTTTGTTTCATGAAAATGATGTCTTTGAAAATGGTCAGAGAATAGTAGTTGCAAATGATTTTGTTTACAGTTTTAATCGGTTGACAGATTCAAAACTTGCTTCCCCCGGCACCTGGATTTTCAATTATGTAAAAAAAACCGACGGCAAACCGGAGGTTTTGGCAATAAATGACACCACACTACAAATCAGACTCGAAAAGGCTTTTCCTGCCTTTATTGGGCTATTAACAATGACATATGCAGCAGTAGTTCCTATGGAAGCAGTAAGCGCTTTCGGTAACGAATTCAGAAGAAATCCTGTTGGGACGGGACCTTTTACTTTTAAATACTGGAACGAAGGAGTAAAACTGGTTTTACGCAGGAATCCTGATTATTTTGAAAGCACTCTTGAAAATCCGGTGCCACAACTTGAGGCTGTTGCGGTGAGTTTTTTGATTGATAAACAGACTGCCTTTATGGAGTTTGCTAAAGGCAGCCTTGATTATATGTCTGGAATTGATTCACGATATAAAGACGAGTTATTAAGTCGAAGCGGGAAACTGAGAGCTAAATATCAGAAAAATATTAGTCTGATAAGACAACCATACATGAATACCGAGTATCTTGGTTTTTTTATTGGCAACAGTAAAAATGGTAAAAATGCAGTAAACAGAAGTGAAGTAAGAAAAGCAATTAACTATTCCATTGATCGTGAAAAAATGCTTAGATATTTGCGCAATAATGTTGGATTACCGGGACATGGTGGTATGATTCCCTTTGGTATGCCCGGTTACGACAGTCTGGGAGTTATTGGTTATCGGTATAATCCATCTAAGGCACGAGCGCTGATAAATGAAAATCAACTCAATAACCTCAGGTTAACAATTACAACAACTGCTGATTATGTAGATTTAATAAAGTTCGTGCAATCGCAGCTAAATTCAGTTGGATTTGATGCCCAAATTGAAGTAATGCCTTCAGCAACAATGCGCGAAATGAGGGCAAAAGGTCAGCTTGACTTTTTCAGAGCATCCTGGGTAGCAGATTATCCGGATGCAGAAAACTACCTTTCCTTGTTTTATAGTCGAAATAAAACACCTGACGGGCCAAATTACACGCATTATGAAAACAAAGTTTTTGACAGCTTATATCTTAAAGTTTTGAAGGAAACAGATAACAAAAACAGACATAAAATATACCGTGAGATGGATAGTATAATGATGCTGGAAGCACCTGTTGTTGTACTCTACTATGACGAAGTGCTTAGGTTTGTAAACAAAAGAATCACTGGCATGGGCAGTAACCCGACTAATCTATTGGATCTTAGGAAAGTGAAAATTTTACCATCCGAGTAATTTTCAGATTGATTGTGTATTCTCAGACTTCTTTTTGGCAGGAAATAGAAAAATAGGAATACACTTTGAATATCGTTCATTTTCAAGGCTGTTTCACTGGACTAATCATTACGACAATCGTAGCATAATGATGGACTGAAAGCATGCTTCGTTTTGAGAATTAAGTTTTTTTGATCTCAATCAAAACATAGTAAAAATACAATCAATCTTTTTTGTAATTTTGCAGCCGTTTTTTAAATCTTTTTGTTATGATTAACATTACGCTTCCTGATAATTCTGTTCGCCAATATGATGCTGGTATTACAGCAATTGAGATTGCTAAAAGTATTAGCGAGGGTCTTGCAAGAAATGTACTTTCAGCAAAGGTGAATGGTGTTGTTTGGGATGCTACAAGAAGAATATTTGAAGATGCAAATATTCAGCTTCTTACATGGAATGATCCTGAAGGCAAAGCAACGATGTGGCATTCTTCTGCCCATCTTATGGCAGAGGCTATTGAGCAACTTTATCCGGGTTCAAAGTTTGGCATTGGCCCCGACATCGAAAACGGATTCTATTATGACATCGATACAGGTGATAAAGTTCTTACAGAGTCAGATCTTGTTGAAATTGAAAAGCGTATGCTTCAATTAAGTCGTGAAAAACAAGAGTTTAAAAGGGAAAATATTTCGAAGGATGATGCGCTGAAGCTATTCACAGAAAAAGGTGATGATTACAAAATTGAGCTTATAAGTGAGCTAACCGATGGCGAAATTACACTCTATAAAAGCGGGACATTTACCGATCTTTGCAGAGGGCCTCATTTACCAGATACCAGCTTTATTAAAGCCATTAAACTGACAAGCATAGCCGGAGCATACTGGAGAGGTGATGAAAAGCGCAAACAGCTTACAAGGGTTTATGGAATAACTTTTCCAAAGGCCAAAGAGCTTGAAGAATACCTTGTTTTACTTGAAGAAGCAAAAAAGCGTGATCACCGAAAATTAGGAAAAGAACTAGAACTTTTTACATTTTCACAAAGAGTAGGAGCAGGCTTGCCTTTATGGTTGCCAAAAGGCGCCGAATTGCGCGAACGTCTGGAGCAATATCTGAAGAAAGTTCAAAAAGAAGCAGGTTATCAACCTGTTATTACACCGCACATTGGAAATGTAAATCTATATAAAACATCAGGCCATTTTGATAAATATGGTGCTGATTCTTTCAGGCCAATTACTACACCAGTTGAAGGAGAAGCATTCTTTTTGAAACCAATGAACTGCCCACATCATTGTGAGATCTATAGTTCAAAACCTCATTCATACAAAGACCTTCCGGTGCGTTACGCAGAGTTTGGAACAGTATACAGATATGAGCAAAGTGGTGAATTGCATGGACTAACCCGTGTAAGAGGTTTTACCCAGGATGACGCACATATTTTTTGTATGCCTGACCAAATTAAATCTGAATTCAAAGCCGTGATTAAAATTGTCATGCGGATTTTTAAAGCTTTGGATTTTAAAGAGTTTATTACACAAATATCCTTGCGTGATCCAAACAATCCTGATAAATATATTGGTTCGGATGAAAATTGGAATAAGGCAGAAAATGCCATTAAAGAGGTAGCAGAAGAGGAAGGTCTGGATGCAATTACTGTTTTAGGTGAGGCTGCATTTTATGGCCCAAAAATGGATTTTATGGTTAAAGACGCAATCGGAAGAAAATGGCAACTTGGAACAATTCAGGTAGACTATAACCTGCCAGAGCGCTTTGATCTTACCTATACTGGAAGTGACAATGAAAAACACAGGCCAGTAATGATTCATCGTGCACCATTTGGTTCGATGGAGCGATTTGTTGCCGTGCTCATTGAACATTGTGCTGGAAAATTCCCGCTTTGGCTAGCTCCTGAGCAGGTTATTATCTTGCCTATCAGTGAAAAATATCAAAAATATGCAGAAAAAGTTTTACAGTTCCTGCAAAATTCCGATATTCGCGGCCTCATTGATGAGCGTAGTGAAAAAACAGGACGCAAAATCAGGGATGCAGAGCTTAAAAAGATTCCCTATATGCTAATCGTTGGCGAAAAGGAAGAGCTTGATAATCAAGTTTCTGTGAGAAAGCAAGGTGATGGAGATTTGGGTTCTTTCAGCATGGAAGCTTTTGCTGAATTGATTCAAAATGAGGTTAGAAAAGTAAATAATGTATAATTCTGAAGTAGACAGTTATTAGCATTCAACATAGTATTCATAAATCAGGAGGACAAAACTATAGCACAGTTCAGAGGCAGAGGCCCCAGAAAGGGTTTCGTTAAGAAAGAAGATCCGCACAAGATCAATGAAAGGATTACAGCGCCAATTGTGCGGGTAGTTGGTGATAATATTGAGACAAAGATTGTTCCGGTAAGAGAGGCAATTGCCCTTGCTGAATCATTTAGTCTTGATTTGGTAGAAATATCACCTACCGCCAATCCACCAGTATGCCGTATTCTCGACTACAAGAAGTTCTTGTTTGAGTTGAAGAAAAAGCAAAAAGAAATTAAGGCCAAGTCAGCCAAAATTGTTGTCAAGGAGATAAGACTTGGGCCAAATACCGATGATCATGACTTTGATTTCAAGCTCAAGCATGCGATGAAATTTCTTGAAGAAGGATCAAAAGTAAAAGTTGATGTATTTTTCCGTGGACGTTCAATAGTGTATAAAGATCAGGGTGAGTTGATTTTGTTGAAATTTGCCCAGGCTTTGGAGGACTATGGAAAAGTTGAAAATCTGCCTAAGCTAGAAGGAAAGCGAATGATCATGATGGTCGCTCCTAAAAAATAACATTAGTAAACCTTAAATATAGTTCAGTAATGCCAAAAATGAAGTCAAAATCCGGAGCAAAGAAGCGTTTTAAGCTCACCGGTTCTGGTAAGATCAAGAGGAAGCATGCTTACAAAAGTCACATTCTGACAAAGAAATCGACCAAACGTAAGCGCAATCTGACATATTCTGGATTGGTTCATAAAGCCGATGAAAAGAATATCAGAGAAATGCTTCAATCTTAAATTTAATCAATTGTTTAACTTTGTCATAGCTTCAAAGTTCTCAGCAAATGAGGCGCTATGATGGAAAAAATTAAAAAAAATGCCAAGATCAGTAAATGCTGTAGCATCAAGAGCCAGAAGGAAGAAAATCCTTAAGCTGACGAGAGGTCAGTTTGGCCGCAGAAAAAATGTTTGGACAGTAGCCAAAAACTCCTATGAAAAGGGTCAACAGTATGCTTACCGTGACCGTAGAAACAAAAAAAGGTACTTCAGGTCACTCTGGATTCAGCGCATCAATGCAGCTGCCAGAATGTATGGAATGTCTTACAGTGTTTTTATGGGTAAATTGCACAAGCATAACATTGAACTTAGTCGAAAAGTGCTGGCCGACCTTGCTTTGAACAATCCGGAAGCTTTTAAAGCGATTGTTCATCAAGTTCAATAGAGAGTTTTCTCTTATATAAAAAAGACCTTCATAATATGGAGGTCTTTTTTTATGACTTATGGTAAATACCGAAAGGAGAAATGTAAAAGTCCAATTTTCGCTCACTCAATTGGCCTAACATTTCTAACCTTCGGCATTATACCATGACAGCTTTTGGATTCATTTATAATTCACTTTGGTATAACACCAATTAATCATTATCATTCATTCCAAATTTTTTCATCCTTCTGTCGAGCGATTGCCAGGTAACATTGAGTAAAGTTGCGGCTTTTGATTTATTGTTGTTACTTTTTTCCAAAGCTTTCTCGATTGTCCGTTTTTCCAGATTTTCGAGGTCGAAATCATCCTTTTCGCGTACAATTTTCGTTTTAACTGATGCAACTTTAAAAATTGGAAAGTGTTTTAATTCCAATTGTTGATTATCGCACAGAATTAGTGCACGTTCGATCAAATTTTTGAGTTCTCTTACATTTCCGGGGAAGTGATAGTTTTTCAGTTTATTTATTGCTTCATCGCTTATGCTATTTATATTGACATTCAATCTGTTCGAAAAAACAGCAATAAAATGCTCTATGAGCAACGGAATATCTTCAGTTCGCTCGCGAAGTGGAGGAAGTTGAATAACAAAAGTACTCAGTCGGTGAAATAAATCACTCCTAAACTTTTTCTCCTCTGTCATCTCTTCAAGTAGTTGATTCGAAGCTGCAATCACCCGAACATCAACGTCGATCGTGTTTTGAGCACCTACCTTTCTTATTTTTCGCTCCTCAAGTGTCCGTAATAGTTTGGCCTGCTGACCCAAAGGCATATCGCCTATTTCATCCAGAAAAAGCGTGCCTTTCGAAGCAGTTTCAAACCATCCTGTTCTTTCATCGATGGCGCCGGTAAAAGATCCCTTTTTGTGTCCGAAAAACTCACTTTCAAAAAGACCATCAGTTATTGCAGAACAATTTACGGAATGAAAATTATTTTTGCTTCTGTTGCTGAGTAAATGAATTCCATGGGCAACGAGCTCTTTTCCGGTGCCGCTTTCGCCCATAATGAGCACACTTGTGTTGTCGGTTGATGCAACACGTTGCATCATATAGCTAACTTCCTTGATCGCGTTGCTTTCTCCTACCATAGGAGAGCCAAGATTCAAATAAAGTTTTTCGGAAAGTCTTGCAATTGTTTTTTTACTCGATTCCAGCTGACGACTTAATTCAATAAATCTGTGTGTACGTTGAATTGCATGGTTTACATCCAGGAGTTTAAATGGCTTCTGAAAGTAGTCAGTAGCACCATTTCTCAATGCTTCAATGACACTGTTCATGTCACCATGCCCTGATATCATGATTACTTCGACACCATTATAATTTGATTTGATGTGTTTTAATACTTCAAGGCCATCCATTTCTGGAAGCTTGATATCAACAATAGCGATATCAATTGAATAGTTTTCAAAAATCGCAAAGGCCTGTGAAGGTGATGATGCAATGTGCACAAGATAATTTCGCTTGAGGAGGTACTCTGAAATCTCATCGCGAACCCTCTTTTCATCATCCAGAATCAAAATATTTAATACTTCCATAATTAGTCTTTATAGATGGGTAAAAAAATTGATATTTTGGTGAACTCGCCTTCTTTACTCATCACTTCGATATTTCCATGCATATCCCTAATGATTCCATAAGAAATTGATAACCCAAGTCCAGTGCCTTCTTCTGCTTTTTTTGTAGTAAAAAAAGGATCAAAAATATTATTCAGTATATTTTCTGGAATGCCAACTCCATTGTCTTCAACTTCAATACCGGCAAACTTATCTTTTGTTAGAATTGACATCAAAATCCTTTTATTGTAATCTGCACCTATATTTTTAGATTTCTTTTCGACAGCATGTTTGGCATTACTTAAAATGTTTAATAAAACCTGCTCCAATTGCAAAGGATTACCAATGACCTTTAAAGTGGGATCTTTTACAATTATTTTAAGATCGATGTAATGATCAATAAAAAGTCTGTTGACCAAAAGAAGTGTGTTGTTAACAACATCAACAAGGTTGATAGGGAAATGGTTGTTGTAGTCTTGTTCGCGAGAAAAAAGCCTGACATGATTTATTATTTCTCTGATTCTTTCAATGTCGCTGAACATTAATGAAATCTTGTTTCTGATATATTCCTCTGAAATCTTATTGGTGTTAAGATCATCAAGAATATTTTCAATACTCATTGAAATGCCACCCAAAGGCTGGTTAATTTCATGCGCTATTCCTGCAGATAATTCGCCAAGTGATTCAAGTTTAGATTTTTGTAAAAACAACTGTTGTTGCTTTTCTCTGTGTTTAAGTTCTTTTTTTACCCGCTCTTCAAGATTTAGATTAAGATGCAGTAATTCATGCTCAAACCTTTTCCTGGCATCTACATCAGTAAGAAAAGTCAGTACTGCAAAGTCGTTTTCCCATTTTATCAAACTTGATTTAATTTCGACCCATTTTTCATTTTCACTGGCATCAATAATTTTGATGTCATATGATATCATTGCATTTTCTCCAGTTAAACGTTTATTATAGTTCTGTGCAACAATTTCCTTAAATTCCGGATGTATAATATCTAAAAAAGACTTTCCGGTAAGCTGGTAAGGGTAAAAACCAGTAAGTTCATAAAATCTTGGATTTATAAATTGAATTTTGGAGTTTATCGACAAAAAGATACCGTCATTGGCATTCTCAAAAACAAGCCGGTATTTTTCTTCACTTTGCTTTGATAATTCCTCAGCAAGTTTTCTCTCTGAAATTTCAATTTCAAGCTTTCTTGTTCGTTGTCGTACACGTAACTCAAGTTCTGCATTAAGTTTTTTTAATTTATCCTCGATGCTTGACCGATAGATTGCAGCTCCAATGATATTTGCTGCAGTCATTAAGGTATTGGTTTCAGAGATTGTCCATATTCGTTCATACAGACAATCATCGAAGCCAATAAAACCAAACCATACGCCTTCGACATATATGGGTACTGCAATAATTGAGACGATATCCTGAGATTCGATTAATTGTCTTTCTGCATCAGGGAAATTTTTTACAAGTCCAAAAACAGTTTTTTTCTCTTTGAATATTTCTGCCCATCGTATGAATGAAGGATCTTTAACAGACAATTCCTGCAAAATCAGGTTATCCATCTCAGGTTTTATTCCTTCTGCTATCCATTCATGGGTCTGTTTAATATATTCCTCATTGTCTTTTTTGAATGCTTCAAAAATGTACACACGACTTACTTGTGCACCTTGTCCAAGCCTTGAAAGCACATAATCAATGCTTTTTTTGCTATATCCAAATTGAATAAGACGTTCGCCGACCTCACTTACTGCCTGAAGAATCTGCTCATTCCTAAAAAGGCTAAGTTCAGCTTTAATTCTTCGTTGCTCCTCAAGAAACATTTTTTTCTCAAGCAGAATTTCATGTACCTGTTCATCAATTATTCGAAAAAGCTTATGATTCTCTACTGGCTTAAGCAAGAAAACCTTAACACCAATATCAATGGCTCTTATAAAATAATGAGATTCACTGTAAGCCGAAAGAAGTATTATGCGGGCTTGCGGATTTATCTTCTTTATCATAACAGTCATATCAAGACCGTTCATCAATGGCATTTTGATGTCTGTTATAACTAAATCCGGGGTATATTTTTGATAAATTTCAAGTCCTTGTTGGCCGTTTTCAGCCAGATATACGTTTTCAACTCTATCTCCAAGGAGCTTACTGTAGACCGTCCGAAGAATTTTTTCATCGTCAACAAACAATACCGAAATTTCCGACTTTTCCATTTAAGAAATTAAAGAAATTAATGGAAATACTTTTTTTCACCTGCCAAGATACTCGTTTTTAGGTAGTTCTCTGCTGGAGGCAACGGACATGACCATCGCTCATCATAGGCACAGTATGGATTATAAACTTTGTTGAAGTCAAGTGTTATTCGATCAGATTGAGGTATTTCAATATCGAGATACCTTCCACCTCCATATGTCAGATTTCCATTTGAAAGATCTTTAAAAGGTATAAAAAGTCCCCTGTAATCTGGTTTATTTAAAAGAAGATCAAGATTTTGATAAGCCGAAAGTTTATAACTTGTATCATTGAGTGTAAAACTCAATGTTCCGTATTTTCTGTAAACTGGCTGTCTGTCAGTGGTGGTAGGCATTTTGAATGAAAGCTCACTTGTATCTACCACAAATGTTGCATCAAACCGGTAATTTGTATCTACATCAAAATAATCCAGTCCTCTGAACTTTTCAACTTCTGATTTATTTAGCGGGGAGGTCAAAGTATCTTCAAAATACCTGTCTTTCTCAAATCGTGAGCTTATAATATTATCAATATATCTTCCTTCAATTATGCTCTTTCGGAATTCACTTTCAGCAGGATAAAAAAAGAGTCTGCTATAAAAATAGCTAATGAGTTCACTGAAAACAATTCTGAAACCCCGACTTGTTTTATACCAACTCTTAGGTTCAAAAGATAGATCAGTGTCTGCAATAAGACCGATTTTCATTGTGGGAAAAGCTTTTCTGAACATAAGGTAAGAACGTCTGGAGTGCGCTCCCATTGAATATAAATCAAAACTTCCGACTTTTGAATCCCACTCCTCGAAAGTCATTTTTAACGCTACTGCTGTTGCATATGTGCGATCGCGTAGAATAGTATTTGGGATGGTTGTAGTATAAATTGTATCGCGAAAATAATATCTGCGCATGGTTTCTTTTGAAGCATCGGCCATGTTTGAAAAAGGCGATGAATGCGTCCATTGTGTTATTGGAACACCAGTTAAAATCATGTACTCGTAGCTATTGCTTCGGTAATAGTCGATTGCATTTTTTAAACCTGAATCTGGAAGCCAGCCTTCGACAACCAATATCTTAGAAACAGGTGTAGTATTTTGTGCCAGAAATGGATAGGTGAGTTTCAAAAGGATAAAACTTCCTAAAAAGAATATACCAACTATTAAAAATCCTCCCAGCAAAGTTGGTGAATACACTTCTTTTTTGTTAAAAAACAGCCCCATAAAATACTTTTAATATTTTGGAGCAAGATAGCTATTTTTGCGATACATAAATCAATAAAATGAAATTACACAATTACAGAAAACAATATTCCAGAGACCTATTGGATGAAACTCAAGTACCTGTTGATCCAATTGTTTTATTCCAGCAATGGTTTGAACTGGCATTAAAACAACATGCCCACGAAGCCAATGCAATGGTATTATCAACGGTTTCTGAGAATAAGCCTTCTGCCAGAGTGGTTTTACTCAAAGAGGTTTCTGAAGGAGGCTTTGTTTTTTTTACAAACTATCAAAGCAAAAAGGGCATAGAGTTAGACACAAATCCGTTTGCGTGCTTAACTTTTTTCTGGCCTGAATTTGAACGTCAGATCAGAATTGAGGGTTCAGCAAAGCGTGTTTCGGATGAAATATCTGATAACTACTTCAACAGCAGACCTGAACAAAGTAGGATTAGTGCAATTATCTCCCCACAAAGTCAAGTTATTGCTTCTAAAGCAATCCTTGAGAATAAAAAAAATGAATTTGTAACGAAGGCTGAAAATCTAAAAAGACCTTCATTTTGGGGAGGTTATTGTTTGTTCCCTGATGCGATTGAGTTCTGGCAGGGTAGGCCTGACCGTCTGCATGACAGGGTTAAATATGTCAAAAACGGCGGTGATTGGTTAATTCAAAGACTAGCACCTTAAGGCAATCTTCAAAAAAAATCAACAATCAAGAAGAGCGAAAATTTTGTTTTGCCAATTGATTTTTTCAGATCTTGAAATCTATTTCATTGAATTCAGTTCTGATACCAGCCTTTCGATTTGATCATTTGAAAAGCCTTTTTCTTTGGCGGCCTCTTCCAGCGTGCCCCATACGGGTTCTCCACATGCAATACATCTGATGCCTTTTTCCATCAGAAATTTTACAGAAAATGGATGATTGCGCACCAACTCTTCAATTTCAATTTCTTTAATGATCATTTTTCTTAGATTAAATTAAAGAATGAATTTCACATAAACACCTCATAACATGATAAAGATGAAATACTTAAGAATAAACGCTATATTAGTCTTTAGGTTGATGTTGTGGCCTTAAAAGATCATTTACGGTTTTTACCGGATTAAAAGTAATTAATGGTGTTTCTACAAACACTGTTATCCAGTCTGCCATCGCTCCATTCCAAAGTCCGGGCAGCTCAAGTGCTTTCAAGTCGCGTCCATCTTTTGATTTAACTGAAATAAACCCTGTATCAGGATCAACATACTCACGTAAATCAAATTTCACACCTTCAAAATTATACATACTGCAAACAAGATCTACGGGATTGAAATGAGTTGATTTTGCTACAATTTCCTCTTGCAACGGATCTTTGAGATTCATTTGAGATGACTCAACTACCTGAAGCGAGATTTCTCCTTCTGTATTTTTAACCCAAAAAGGGCCACCACCAGGTTCTCCTTCATTTTTAACCATACCGCAAATACGCATCGGACGGTTGAGTTTGTTGAACAAGAAGTCTATTTTTTCAATTTCGCTATAGCCATCGAAGGCATCAGGTATATCAATCATGAGTTCATCAGCAGCAAACGCCTTGATTTCATTCAGCTCATCTTCTTCAAGATTTCCTCCATCAAGCAGGTCAAGGTAATCAAAAGATTTTTCCTGAAGCTGCATTAATAAACCTCCAATAGCTTTTTTATAGGTGTAAGTTTCATCTCTTAAACGGTCGGGTACAATATTATCAATGTTTTTTACAAATATGATGTCGTCATCCAACTCATTGAGATTTTCGATCAAAGCGCCATGACCACCTGGCCTGAAAACAAGGGTGTCATCATTATTCCTGAAAGGCATGTTTTGCATGTCTACAGCAATTGTATCTGTCGATGGCTTTTGTTCAGAGTATTTTATGTCATAACGGATATTAAAACGGGCTTCAAACTTAGGTACAATTTCATTCATAACCGCATCAAACTTGTCGCGGTGTTCCGGGGAAATCGTAAAGTGAACTTTGGCCGTTTTGTCTTCGTTGGTGCAATAATTTGCTGCTTCAACCAAATGTTCTTCAATAGCCATGCGATGTTCATTGCTGTAGGAGTGAAAACGCAGCAGTGCTTTTGGCAGGTTGCCATAGCCAAGACCATTATCAAGGATAAGAAATTCAATTATTTTTTTATAATCCTTTGAGCTTAAAAGTTCTTCAATTTTAAAACCAGAAGCTTCTATCTCATTTGCCAGATCTTCATAGAATGCAAATGAGTTCAGATTTTTTAAAAAATACCCCACACTGTTAAAATCATTCTGATTCTCTATTTCATTTATGGCTTTCTCAGAACCATCGAAATTTTGGACGAATTCGAAAAGATGTTTAAACATCCTGCTGGCGGCACCAGAAGCTGGTACAAATTTCAAAGCGTTGTAATTGTTGATGTTTGAATCAAAATGCCTGACCAGTTCGCTTGTTTGTTCATTTGAAAGTTTGATCATACCTCTTTTTAAAGTTGCTGGTGCAACAAGTCTGATGTATGGGAATCCTTTGACAAACGTATTGATTTGCTTCTCAATTTGTTCAATTTCAATTCCTTTTGACTTGATCTGTTGAAGATCTTTTTGATTAAATTCCTGCATAATATAATGAGTTGAATTATTTTCAAAAGTACGATTTGATAAAGACAAAACAAGCCTTGTGATAAAAAAACTTCCTTGATTTTTTTTCAAAAAAACATTTTTTAATTAAAATATTGTTTTACTTTTGCACAACTTTTTGCCCAGGTGGTGGAATTGGTAGACATACCAGCTTGAGGGGCTGGCGCCGGTTACGGTGTGCAAGTTCGAATCTTGTCCTGGGCACTTTTATTTAAGGGTGTTTTTAGCCCAAGTGGCGAAATTGGTAGACGCGCTACATTCAGGGTGTAGTGACCTTAAGGTCGTGAAAGTTCGAGTCTTTTCTTGGGCACCTGAAATTTTAAATGACTTTGAAAAATTCAGTTTTTCAAAGTCATTTTTTTTTGAGGTAGGGTTATTCAGGAAACCAGCGTCTTCGGATGGCATCAGCCGTTCCATCCTGTTGAATAGCAGAAAAAGTTGTTTGCCACTGATTTACAATTTCAACATGTGTAGTTTTGGAAAATGTAATGTAGTAATCTGATGACATCAATGAGAAGACAGGATTCACCTGGCTGTACTGATAGCCTTGATTCCTCAGAATATCAGGAAAAGTAACTTCAGAACAAACAAAAGCATCTATCTCACCATTCAACAACTTTTCGGTCAGGACAGCAGGGTCGCTATTTGATATAAGATTTGTGAAACCAAGATTACGGAGATGCTGATCAGAAAACCATGAACTAACAGTGCCCACAGATGTCAGATTCATCGCATCCTCAATGCTGTTGATAACAATAGATGAACCAGCAAGGGTATAGAAATAGGTCGAGTTTGTTCCAATAGGCCCTACCCAATGAAATAAATTTTCTCTCGCTGGTGTTCGATCCATCGTAAAGAGGCAAAAATTTGGATTAATCAGTGCAAGCTCATATCCATTGCTCCAAGTTGACAATTTTATATCCACGAAAAGTCGGTTTCTTTTCATGATTTCTTTTGCGATATCCGATCCAAAGCCGGTTATTTCGCCGTAATTGTTCATAAATGTGATAGGAGGGTAGGATTCTGTATAAATTTGGATAGTGCCAGGAAAGTCAGAAGAGTTGAAATATTTCTGATAAAGCTGTTTTAGAAAGCCATTACTCTTGAGCCGGTCAATTTCAACCTGAAAATCTGCAACTACATCATCAGGAATCAATTTGTTAAACGCAAAATAGATCATTTCAGTTTTGATTGGCAAAACCTCCTTCAGTGTATAAATTGATAGTTGCATGGTATTTAGCACAGCCTCAGCGGTTATTTTATCAGAAGGATATAGATCTATTTCACCACTTATAAGCTTAGAAATTGCGTCCTGATGATCGTTGCAGTAAACAAGATTTGTAAATCCCTGTTGGACCAGAAACTGCTCAATCGTATAATCCCTTAAAACACCAATGCTATTTACTGTTTTAGCCTCTTCCAGTGAATTAAGGTTAAAATGGTTTTGTGCCAAGGCATAGAAAAACCAATCCATGGTAGCAATTGGACCAGCCCATTTGAAAAGATCTTTTCGTTCAGTGTTTAAACTCGTTGCAAAAAGAACGGCATTTTGAGTTGTCTGTGCAGTTTGATATGCTTCATCCCATTGCATAACATTTACATCAAACGGGATATTCAGACTTAAACAGATTTCTTTCAATACATCGGGCGCCAAACCTGTCAATTTGTCGTCCTCAATGAAGTTAAATGGTTCAAAATTCTCGGTGATGAAAAGAAATTTGAATTGGTAATCTTTTTTACTTTCTTTATTGCAACTGGTTAAAATCAAGAAAGTTAATAACAAGATGAAACTAATAGTTTTTATTTGTGTTTTCATATTCATAAGATTTGTCTGGATTAATTTGGCCTGTTCAAAGCTAGTAAATTCATTTTCTCTACTTCTTTAAACCGAATGTGGAATAGATGCCAAACATTGAAACTGGTTTTCCATTTACCCAATCCCACATACCACTGTAGAAGACTGTAAAGGGCTGCTTTTTGAAAAAACTGTATTCTACCCTTGGCCCTGCAGCATACATTTGATAGAATCGAATCATTTCGGCTCCAAATTTAAATTTATTTACATGATAAAAAGCCATGATATCCCAACGGTGTCGCTCTCCGCCATATTCAAAAGCTGCAAAACCGGAAGCTTTTTTTCCAGAATAATTGATTATCGGAGAAATTCTGAAAATTTGTTCTTCGTTTGTTTGAAAGCCCGCTAAAAAACTAAATGAAAGTCCTTTGACAGGTGTATAAGTTGGCCCAACCAAACCCTCGCCCCAACTGCTTCCCTGTGTTGCATTTACATAAAAATACGCAGATATTCCCCAGTTTTTACTGAAAGACTGTCCGGAATAATGTGTAAAAATTGGCATAAATCTACCATCGTACACAATATTATATTGGTTCAACTTGAAAATGGCCTGACTCTTTGATGTTATTGAAAGCGAAGTAACGACCAAAATCAAAAACAATGTTTTAAATTTCATAAGCTTGTAATTTCAGGATTGCTTTTCGGGGATGGTGACAATAAATTCTGTCGACTCTCCCGGCTCAGATTTAACTTCCAGTTTTCCTTTGTGAATTTTATTTACTATATCAAAACTCATTGAAAGACCCAGTCCTGTTCCTTTACCCGTTGGTTTTGTTGTAAAGAAAGGGTTAAAGATTTTTTCGATCACATGTTCAGGAATTCCTGTTCCATTATCTTTGACCCGAATCTCTATTTTTTCCTGAATTTTTTTCGTGCTTACGATAACTTCAGGTTTAAAACCAGGCAGGTCTTTCTTTGATTTCTCGTCAACTGCATAAAAGGCATTATTTAGAATGTTGAGCAATACCCTGCTTATTTCCTGCGGCAAAACACTTGCTTTTCCAACGGCAGGATCGAGATTGGAACGTATGGCAGTATTGAAACTTTGTTCTTTTGCCCTCATACCGTGATAGGCAAGATTTACGTATTCTAAAACAAGGTTGTTGATGTCGATTTCTTCAAATTCGCCTGTTTTGCCTCTTGAATGCTGCAACATCCCTTTAACAATACTTTCAATTCTTTTACCGTGATCCGTTATTTTGGCAAGATTTCCTCTAATGAGTCCAATTACATCTTCGACATCCTCATATTTTTCAACCGGGATATTATCTTTTACTTCTTCAATTGTCTCAAGGAGCTCAGAGGCAAGATTCCCTGAAAGTTTAGCGAAGTTATTGACAAAATTCAATGGATTTTGTATTTCATGTGCGATTCCAGCTGTCAATTGACCTAACGAAGCTAATTTTTCAGACTGAACAAGCTGATCTTGGGTGTCTTTCAGGTTATGAAGTGTATCCTGAAGGTCTTCCAGAATCCTGGTTCTTATAATGGCAGAAATGATGTGCTCCTTTGAGTTTTTTATCAGGCTGATATCCCTTGTCTCAAAAGCATTTTGTCTGCTAAAGTTTTCGAAAATCAAAAATGCTTCGATTCTATTCTCAATTCTAATAACAAGAACCATCATTGATTTTGGTTTGACATACTTTTTCAGTACATCAAACTCATCGTATGATGAAAACTCTGATTTAACAAATATGTCTTCAAAGACTTCTTCAGTAGCTTTTAGATATCTGTTTTCAGCTTGTGCCAATGGAATTGTAAGCTGGTTTATTTCTGCAAATGAATACCCAACGGAAGCTTTGTAGCGATAAACATCTAAGTTTTTATCATAAACAAGAGCAACAGATTTCTCGGCAGCCCGAATAATCTTCATCTTTTCGAGCAAGGATTGTAGTAAATTCTCGAAATTTACTTCTGCATTGATTGATTTTATTGCAGAATTGATTTTCTCCAGTTCGTCGTTTTTGTTTGCAAGCTCTTGTGATTGATTTTCAATCTCCTCTTTTTGCATTACAATTTCAGCTGTACGATTTTCAATGCGCTCTTCAAGTACACGTTTTTCTTTTATTAAGCTACGATTACGCAAAACGACAATTAAGTAAATAACTCCGGAAGTGACCAAAAGATAAAGAATTATCGCCCAAATTTTTGTATACCATGGGGAAAGAACTTGAAAATTAACGGTTGCCTCATTGGCAACTTCACCAAAAATATTTTTTGCTTTTACCCTGAAAACATACCTACCACCGGGAAGATTTGTGTACTCCTTGTTCGACTGACTTGTCCAGTCATTCCAGGTGTCATCAAAGCCCTCAAGATAATATTGGTATTGGATTTCACTTTTCACAGCATAGAAAGGTGCACTGAAGTCAAAACGTAAGGAGTTATTTGCATAATCAAGCACCATTTTCTTATCGTCATAAACACCATTACCAGCATATAAAACTGAATCGTTATTGAGGGTAATTTTACGAATCAGGCCAGGGAAGGGTTTGGCGTTTTTGTTTAGAATTTCAGGGTTGTAGCGGATAAGTCCATCAGGGCCACCAAACCATGTGATGTGATTTTCTTCTGGATAAATACTCCAAATTACATTATCCTTAACCGGTAAAAATGGTTGAGCCAACAGTGTGTAGACAGAATCTTCATTAAAAAGAACTTTAATATGCGTTTCGTCCCCTTCGGTAACCCAAATATTTCCTCTTTTGTCAGGAATAATCAACGAATACCATTCTTTTGAAGCACCTGCTATTTGTTTAATGATTTGTACTGAGTCAAATTTTTGATTCAGTTCGTCAAAAACAAAAATTCCTTGCCTGCTCGCTACACTTATAGCATTATTGAGCAGATTTATTGAAATTCCTGCTTCTTCAGGTAAGCCGTGCTGCTGATTGAAGAGCTCAAGTTTAGATTCTCCTGGATTAAAACTGAAAACGCCTTGAGTAAGCGATGTGCCCCAAATATTACCTGATTCATCTGTTTTAAGCTTATTGATTTTATCGTCGATGCCATCAATTTTGCGATAAGTCCATTGATTTTTTTCACTATAGAGCTTGTATAATCCACTTGTTTCTCCAACAAAAATACTGGCAAGATCTTTCTTTGAGGTAGCCAATGACAATGCAAAAACATCATTTATCTTAATGGCCTTTCTGTTTTTTAGCGTAAATATCCCTTGGGATGTAGCTGCAAATAAATCGCCTTTGAATGGTATGATGTCCCAGCAAGCCGAAATTATTTCCTTTACCGGAACAAATCCAAACAGGCTTTCGTCATAATAAAACAATCCCTGATAGGTGGCAACATACAAGGTATTCTCGAAACGAACAATTTGATTTACCGCTCCGTCGAGGCCAGAGTTTTCATTGAAATAGCTAAAAGACGAAGGTATTTCGATCATAGAAATACCATTGTTCAATGCAGCCCAGATCACATTTTCGTTGCTTTGGTAGAGTGTTCTGACAAAACTGTTTTGCAGGTTGGCTTCTTTGTTAATAATCTGCTGTATTTTCCCTTCAACATTGATGATAATGATCCCTATACGCGATGTGCCGAGCGCAAATGTGCCATCTGATAGTCTAAGACCTGATGTCACCGGATTTTTCATCAAAAGATCATTCACTTCAGTGTTGAATTTTCTTATTTTCGATGCACCCATAAGAAATAATCCCTGTGTGCTTGAAGCTATCAAAATTTCATCGTTGTCATAAGGTATCATCGCTGTGATGATTGTCGCTGTTGAGAAAATACCACCATCATCAATATTTTTAAGCTCAGCTAAATCATATTTTACCAATCCTATGTCTTTAAGCTGCAAATAAATTTGATCTTTAACCAAAAAAGCCCCAAGAATCTCATTTTGAGCATTCCAAACAGTCGTTTTTCCGTCAGCAAACTCAAAAATTATGTAGTCTGAAATGAAGTAAACTTTATCATTCTTAATGAAAATCTGCATGATTTCATTAAATTGCGGATAGTTTTCTTGAAAATCTTTTAACAGACTAACAAAAAATAATTGTCCATTTGCATTTGTTTCAAGAAATCCAATCTCACCGCGCGCACCAACAAATACTCTTCCGGTTGAATTTACAGCGAGTGCTGAAACTTTAGAGCCATTTTCAGTTGGGATTAATTGCCAGGTTTCGCCATCATACTGCATGACACCAGCGAAATTGCCGACATAAACAAAGCCGAATTGGTCACTGCATATGGCAAAATTTTGTGCGTGTGCACGGTATTCTGCAGTGGTGTAATTTTTTAGAAATGGAAGTCCTACTTCATGCCCGGATTGACCGATTGATAAAACCGGCAGTATCAAAAACAGGAAAGTTTTGATCAAGTTATTCATAATCCGTCAATTAATCGTTTGTATTTGGTTGATGCTAAGAAGCTTTTCAGTTTGCACCGCTGTATTTGTCATAAATTCATACAAAGCTGTCAAGGGAAAGGCTACTACAATGCCATTGTCGCTCCTCAGATATGCAGTATGTGTCAACTGATCAACATGATTCTCAATATTCATATCTTTTTCAAAACGTATTTTAGGAAACATGTTTAGAAAACCAATAATTTCAGTTTCTGGAACTGTCGAAAATATTTCGGTACCTTTCAAAATGGCGATTTTTTCAAAAAGAAGTATTGCTTTGTTTTCACTGCGCGCTTTGATGGTTTTTTCTGTTTCCAGAATTTTTCTATTTCCCGTTTTTCTCAGTCTTAACATGATATCTTCATAATAAGCATTGTTGTATTGAAATAAAGTCCATGCCGATATTTCACTTAAAAGTATATCGGGATGAACCAGATTTGCTGAAAGTATCTTTTCTGTCTGCATATTTTCAAGTTGTTCTGTATCAGCCAGCAAACTTATTGCACAGGCCTTGGTATATCTGCTAGTCAAGGAATATTCTTTATTGAGAATGTCATAAAACCGTCCGACAGGTTCCATTTTTTCTTGTGGGAATCTATACGAAAAGCGATTAAGTCTTTCCTGTATTGGCAAATCTTCAAAAACGGGAAAGAAAATCTCTTTGATGTCATCACTGATTAGCATATCGCCTATTTCCAGGGCATAAACTTTTGCATTTGGGTCTTTACTTTCAATATGTTCACGGATATGATGAATTGTTTTCATATCGTAGAGCAGTGAAAGCAGCAGAAAAACATGTTCTTTTTGACCTTCAAGCTCAGCTAGCAAGGCCATTTTTAAATCAAAGGCAAGAATATAAGTGCTCAAATCCTGCAATGTAGCCAAAATCCAGAGAATATATTCTACAGATTCTTCAATCATAATCTTTAATGCAGGAGCTTCTGATGCATTGGCTTTATACTTTCTGTTGCTTAAAGAAATCAAAGCTTGTCTGGCCACATCTTTGTTAGGAAAATGTATTTTGTCACGCAGCAGCTTAATAGATTTTGGTCCTTCGATGAATTCATATATTTTTAGAATTCTTATCTGAACCTCAATTTGAGCATTAGACTTTTCAAACAAATGTTCCAGCTCAGTGAAAATGGGCTCTCCAATTTGCTGTATAGCAATCATTGATGCACAGGCAAAGTCAGGATCTGAAAGATTTTCGGTAATAAATTGCCAAAGTTCATATCTTTTTATTTTGCCACTTGCAATAATTACAGCCCGTTTGACATCGAAATCAGCATCTTTTTTAAGGATATGAAGCAGTTTAATTGTATTGTATCTACCAGATGAACCCAACAAGCGCGCAGCTTTCATTCTGTCGTTTGATTCAGGGGATTTGCAAAGCCCTGCAATTTCTTCAAAATGAATGCTTTCAGCAAATTCCAGTTCTTCAATAGTACTTTGGATCATTGCATTCAGTTTCACGGAATGAGTTTTACTTATTTGGGACTTCAAAAACCCAATTGCATTGACCATTTGAAGTTCACTCATTTTTTTAAGAATGATAAACTTTATGGCTTCCGGGGCTTCTTCAAAAATATTAATTAAAGTTTCTTCAGCTAAAACAGGCTTGGCGGTTTCACAAATGTTGAAAATCTGATTAAAACTGTCTTCAGTTGCATTCTTTAACTTTTGAGTAAAAATCTCATTGATAGAATGGATGTGTGTGCTCTTTTCGGATTTTAATTCATTCAATTTTGACTTTAGCATGTTTCGGTAGGCCTCATACATTTTGATGGAAACCCATATCCATAATGCTAAAGCAAGGATGAAAAACCAGTTGTAATGAATCAGATTGAATGAATGGATGGTGGAAAAAAGCAGAATTACAACTCCGGTAATCACTGTGCCCAGGGCTTTCGGAATGCCTTCAATCTGGTTTTGAAAAATCAGACGCTGTTTTGGTGGAACAGGCTGGTAAAGAAGTTGAAATGCTGGTTCGTAAAAAGCTGATCTTACAGACCTTTCGAATAGGCGTGCCATCAATATGAAGGCAAAAAACAATCCGACAGCTCCATAAATACTACCAAATATGGCTGCAATAAGAATAGATGCAGATAAGATGACAGGCAGAGATATCAAACTTGGCTTTAAACCATATTTGTTCAGGAAACGTCCGGAAATAAGTTTAAAAACCAATTCGATAACGGCTACAAATCCAAGAAAAACACCAAAAAATCCTGCGATGGTTTCTGGGTTGTTGGCAAATTCAATTTTTGTTTGCGATAAAAACAGAAAATCAACAAAAAGATATCCGAAAATAGGGAGGAGTGCCATCAGCGAAATCAGCATGAAATAGGGCTGCTTAATAAGTTTCCAATAGCTGGTTTCGGGCTCTTTTTTCGTTGCGGCAGTTTTCAGTGTTCCTTTGGCTTCGGCCAATTGATCTTTGAAAGTATGCAGAATAATCAGCGCCATAATAAAGCAAAGCAATAAGGTGCCTGAGGATAAAAAGAGCAGATGAGTGGCTTTAAGAAAATTCAGGATCAGCGGAATAGAGAAATATCCAATCATAATAGAAATGACTTCTCCAATTCCAATAAGACCAAAAATCCTCTTTCCCTGCCGAATGTTAAACAGTTTTCCAGCGATGCCCCAGAAAGTTACTAAAGTGATATATACCACAATCCTGACCCATGTATACATGATGAAAATGAGCCATGAATTATTTAAAATGTATACGCCGATGCTGATTGCGAGCACTGTCAAAAAAATGAAAATAAGTTTTATATGAACTTGTGCCGGAAACGACAATTTGCGGTCAATTGCAGAAAAAGTTAACCATGCCAGGTATATGAGAAACCCTGAAGCAATGAACGAAACTGGTATCATCGAGGGCTTGAAATGCTTAAGGAAAATGGCATTTGATGCTGTGAAATAAAACGAAAGTGTGAGTCCGGTGAAAAATGAGAAAGCAATAAGGAGAAAAACAGCCTTCGCTTCCTCAGGCCGGATGTTCATTATTTTTAATATGCCGGAATGCACTTTCATGCCTTTGAATTGTTTAGTAATGGATGCAAGGGGACAGCATATTTTTCGTTCAAGTCATTCACTGCCGGCAAATTAATCACATCTATAAGTTCCTGAGGCATGATTTTTTCGAAATCAATATTCATAATATTGCCTGTAACTCCAGATTCTTTTATAGAAATAATCGCATCAATAAGTGCTACACCCATCCATCCTCCAAGGCTTGTAATTTTGTCAAGTAAAGTAATTATGCTTTTAGGATAACTGCCATCTTCAAGACAAATATTTACCTGAGGTGAAACGCCTACAACTGGCCCCACATCAATGATTTCGGTGACCTTATGAATGACCATAGGTGCAGTCTTTAAACCGTTTTGAATTGCATTTTGAAATGGTTGTGTGCCAGCTCCAACCTTTTTTGGCAAATCAGATGGGTGAAAATTATAGGATCCCATTTTAGGGAAATCAAAAATTTCTGCGTCAATCCTTTGTCCGAAACAAAACATCAACAAGGCTTCCGGGTTCCATTTTCGGTAGATTTCTCTGAAATAATCTGTTTTTACAGCTCCTGAATAGCATGAAACACCAATATTTATAGATGAGTTAATCACTTTTTGAAAAATCGTTGCATGTTCATTTTGTGGAAACTGACTCCAGATTCTTTTCTTAATTGAAATTTTAGCAGCGGGATCAAGTGGATCATCGGTCACAATCCCAACTATATTTAATTTTTCCGGGTAAAGTGCTTCAAAACGGGCAAGGTCATTAATCATGAGGTTTCCGCAATCACAGCTGACAAATAACACAGTTCGCAATCCTTCTTTTTTATCCATTTTAGGCTTGAGCGGGTTATAAATTGCACCCCAACCTGATTTATTACTTTTTATTACAGTATAAGAATTGGTCATATAAATTTGGTTAAAAATCGTAAGAGATGTTAAGTAAAATGTGACGTCCGCGTTGTAGAATTGCAGTAGGACTATTGATGCCTTCCGCAGCTTTAGTCCCTGGATGATAATAAGTTGAATTTAAAATATTGTTGCAAACAAGCTGAAAAGTCAGGCCTTTTACAAAACTTTGGTTTGAATAGGTTACTGCACCATTTAGTATGGTGGCAGCAGGAAAACTATTGGTATTAAGCGGAACGGTTGTTCCAGGACCAACAGGTCTTTTGCCGGTATAATTAAGTCTCAGATTGACATTCAGATGATCAAAAAATAGCTTATCTCCACCTATATTGAATTGATGCGAAGCAATGTCTCCGACACGGTTGTCAACCTCACCTAGTTCGGAAAAAATCTGTTTTGGATCGCTGAAAGTATAATTAAAATAGGCTGAAAAGGTATTTTTCCTGTAAACTGCATTGGCCTGAATCCCTTTTATATCAAACTCGCCAATGTTTGCATTTTGAATTTTTCCATCAGCTACATCAATTGTGCCCACAACATTGTCAATAAAATTCTGGTAAATTGAAATATCAGCCTGAAAAGAACTACTCAGTCTGATTCCAGAGCTGAACTCAATGTTTCTTATATTTTCAATTTTGAGGGTAGGGTTGGGGATTCTATTTCCAGCGGCTGAGTATTTTGTCCAATTTGAAACATTCATGATTCCTCTGGAATAAATAGCTTTAAATGTATATTTTCCAGGCGACCATACCACCGCTGCCCTCGGGCTTACCTCACTTCCAAATCCATCATTATTTCTTACAACATTGTAGTCATAACGCAAGCCGAACGTAACTTTCATGTTTTTTACAGCTTGCCATGTACCCTGACTATATAATCCAAGATCCCACACATTGAATTCATTTCCGCCTTTGGGTGAAGGCAGAATAACTGCTGAATCCTGCGGAGTTTCTGTAAAACTTGTGTAATATGCTCCTTGTAAAGTGCTGTTGCGGATTTCAAGTCCCGAAACAATATCTAGTTTTGAAGATGCTCTGTAGTTTATTTTGAGCTCATTTCTAAGTTGTTTGGAAAGTTCAAACATATACAAGCTTGTCCAAACAGGTGATTCATCTTTTATCAGTGAATTCAGTTTTTTGTTCCCGCGGGCATAGTTGGATAATGAAACAAAGCGTGTATCATCAGTAACAGCGTGAATGCGATAAGTTGTAAGATTCGAGAGAAAAACTTTATCACTTAAATGGTTTTCATATTTTGTAAAGAAATAACTTAGCTGCGGAACCCAATTAAAACCATTTTCAGAGCCAGCCACAAAAAGATCAGTATACTGTGTGGTGCCTCCGCGAAAATACTTCCAGGTTTGAAAGCCAAAACTAAAATTTCCAATGTTCACTTTTCCATTTAGCAACCAGCTATCTGTGTTGTTGCTGAAACCAATTTTTTTACCTCCCACAATTTGATCATAGGCTGATTTATCAAGATTCCGAACAGTTTCATTTCCGAGTGATGTAAGGCTTAACTGATTTGAATCAGCCGACAATTGGTAATAGGGATGTGACATTGGAAGGCTGTTTGTGAGTAAATATTGTTTCGCATCTTGCTTTATTCCAAGCAATTGTCCATAATCTACATTGTCATAAAAGGACGGGTCATAATCAAAATATTCCTGACTCGAAAGGTCATGCTCATCGGAATGATACAAACGACCCGACAAAGTAAAAGAAACGGTGCGTTTCTTTCCGGATACACTCATATCGACTGTTCGGGTATTGTAGGTGCCATAATTTACTTTTCCGCTTATCCCAATATTCCTTCCCGGCTTGATTGCATCAACAGAATTACGGCTGATAACGTTTATAACACCTGCAAATGCATTTGGTCCATACATTGTTGATGCCGGTCCATAAATAATTTCAACCCTTTCAATATTTGAAAGCGGATATTGCCGGTCAATATAGGCCCAGTTGGTCCATAAGTCATTTTCTTCAATTCCATCGATAAGCAAAAGTGTTTTTTCAGTATTATTTTGCCTGAAACCCCTTTGATAAATATTGGCATATTCAGGTCCGTAGAACATTGTCAAATCAAATCCAGGAACGTCTTTCAGCAGTTCAACAAGGTCGTTATAACCACGTTTAATGATATCATCCCGCGTTATAACTGCTATGGTGGCAGGAGTTTCATAAATATTTTCCGCACGTTTTGAAACGGATGTTACTATTTGGCCAATACCTGAAAACTTAAGTTTGTTAACCATACTTATGAAAAAAGCCGGATCAAAAATATTTGGATCATACGAAGGGTTGATCTGTAAAAGCAAGTCTGTTTCAAGCAAAGCCTGAGAGGTTGAATCCATTGAAAGATAAGCTATTGCTTTAAGGCGGTGAGCTTCTATTTTTTGTTTTTCATTGAATCCACTTTTGATACAAGGCTCTAGGGAACTGATTACAAGATCAAATTTGCCCAGTTCATAAGCCTTTCGTGCTTCATTCAAGGTCACTTCATTGCATAGCTGAGCTGTAACAGGATTTACCATGAAAAAACTACTGATGAAAAACTGCAGAATCATCAGAAAAAAAATACGATTGAAATGAATGTTTCGCATGTTTACCTCTTTTATATATTTCATTCTGCTCATGGCAATTCATCAATTGTTTTTTGATATGGCACATCCTCACCTATCATTTTGCTCCATTCGTCCAACGTCATATTACGCTTTACAGCGGGCTTGAGTTTTTCAGCCATTTGCTGATTTTGGGTTGAGAATATTCTGATTGTTTTATCTGCACTACAGGCAATAATATGGTTGCCATCAAGGGTAAACAACACATCATACACCCATAATTCGTGGCTGTTAATGGAAATTGTTTTTTCTTCACTGATTGGATTGGATGACACTTTGATTGACCAGTCAAAGCCGGAAGAAATAATCATACTGCCGTCAGCGCTAAATCCAAGTCCTGAAATTCCTGAAATATGCCGGCCAATAATTGCTTTCTGAGAAACAACTTCATTGCTTTTTATCTGAATCAATTGTAAAGAACCATCCTGACATCCAAAAAATATGTCGCTTCCATTGGGATCGAATTTTACAGCTAATGCCGGACTTCTCAGATTGGTCAGCTTTTTGGTTTGCTGAGAACTGCCTTCAAATGATAGTAATTTTACATCGCCTCTGGCTGCTGCAAATACGATTTGCTCCCCGGTTGAACTTACGTCCACACATCGAATAGGTTCAGAAATTGAGTCCAACAATGTTTTAATAAAACTATCACCTTCATAATGCCATTTTAACAACCGACCATCTGAACTGCCAGAATAAAACTGATTTTTTATTGGATCAGCAATAAGACTATTTATGATGGAAGCATGAGCGTTAATAATTTTGGGTGATTTTGGGAAATTTTCTTCATTCCAGATAACAAGTTGTCCGGATGTGGTTCCGGCCACCAGCCATTTGTTGTCGTGTGTAAGCATGATTGAACGGAAAGGATCTTTTATTTCCTTTGGTAATTCATATATTATAGGAGTCTCTTCGAAATTTGCTGTGTTCCAACGGAAAACTTTTCTGTCGTCACTGCATGAAAAAAGATATTTACCATTATTTGTTATGGCAATGGCACGCACAGCATCATTATGCCCACGAAGGATTACCGGATCATTTGAAATGGCCGAAAGTGCATTATAAATTGTTGCATCACTGTCAGCTCCTCCGTTTTCTTTGTGCAGCTTCCAGGCTGTGAGCGCGTACAATGCCGGTGAATCATCTTCAACAGTCGAATGCAACTGAAGTGCCTGTATGGCCATTGAGTTGGATATTGCCAAAAGTCTTAGTCTTTGAGCAGTCTGTTCAGATTCTTCTGCTTTGATTCTTTCCTGATCTGCGATTTGTTTCTGCATCAAAGCTTCTTTTCGTTGAAGCTGGGCTTCATCCATTGCCACAACAGCTTCATGCCGTGCTGCATCTGCCTGTGTTCTTTGATTTACTGCCTCTACAGTTTGCTCCTGCGCTATCAATTGTTGCTTTACTGCATACTGCCTTTGTTGCTCTGTTATCATTTCCTGCTGCTCCGCAATCTGTTGCTGTTGTTCAGATATTTTTCTCTGGATGATAGCCTCTTTGCGCTGTTCATCTGTTTTAATTCTTTCCGAAACTGCCATTTTCTCTTTTTCGAGAGCTTCTCTTCTGCTTGCTTCAGCCTTGAAACGAAGATTAAGAGAAACAATCAGAAATAAAATAGAAATCAGAGAGGCTATTCCTAAAATAATGGCTGAATTTCTTGCCCTTTTAAGGTTTCGGCTTTGTTGTCTTTCTTTTTTTGACAACTCAAGTTCATGCTGTTTTTTGCTGTAATTGAGGAAAGTCATAGCACGGTCAAAAGCGGGATCGTATCTTGTTGCCCAGGTTATGTTTGGCCGTGTTTGCTCTTTCCATTGCAACGCAAGCTGCAATTCCGGGTTTACCCACAATCCCGTTTTGCCCTCCTGATACAATTCGGCAGATTTTGAAAGTCGTTGGTATAACTGCGCCGATTCCCCTTCTTCTTCAACCCATTTTTTTAATCTTAACCAAACGCGCATGATACTTTCGTGCGAAATATCGATGGTTGAATCTTTGGTAAGTGTGATATGTGATGAAGGCATTAGAAATGCACATCCCGGACTTCTGAAATGGTCAATTAACCGGATGATTTCTTCTTCCCTTGCGTTAGTAAGCGTGCAAATTTCTCCCAAAGTAGATGGTCTTCGTGTTCCTCTGCTTTCTTTCGTTAAATCTGTAAGCGCTTTGAAAAGCTTTTCAGCATTGTATTTATTTCTATCGTCTTTTAACTCAGCATATATTTCTTCCAGATGCACTGACAAAGCTTCTTTCATGGTTCCAATTGCTTCATAGTGCTCAACATCAATAGGTTGGTTGCCAATTTTGTTCATTGACCAGTGGTCATAGGTGCGCATCATAGCATGTTGCAAAATAGGCAGTTGGTCCGGATCATCACCAACATCATCAAGAAGTTTAGCAACAAGCTCTTCGCTGATAATGTTGCCGGTAGATATTATTGGCCCGGTGATGGCACGTTTGCGCTCTTCGTTGGTCATCCGAGGCACAAGATAGTAGCCTTTGTTGATCAATTCGCTCAATTCACGAAATTCTGTGCATTCGTCCAAAAAATCGGTACGCATGGACAAAACGATAAAAATAGGAATCTCAGATTGCTGAACTGCATCTACAATCAGTTCAATAAAAATGTTTGCTTCAGCGACTGTTTCTGAAACTGAGCCACTTCTCTTAAATCGAAACAATTCCTCAAACTGATCAATATAAATTAATGCCGACTGCCCAGGTAGTAAAATTCGTTTTGCAATATTTCTAAGCCCATCTGATCCTGATCTCAGTTCTGATTCAATAATTTCGTTTTCGTGCAATCCCTCAGCCAAAGTTTTTGCAAGATTCCCGATTGGATCTTCAGCCGGCCTGAAAATGAACATTTTCAATGAATTGTAAAGGTTTTCATCTTCGGCTTTAAAAAGTTCAGGTATGAGGCCTGCTTTTATCAACGAAGATTTACCGCATCCTGATGAACCCACTATTGCCAAAAACCTTGTCTCAGAAAGCTTTACAATTAACTCTTTAACCTGCAATTCCCTTCCGAAAAAGTGGTGACTTTCGTTAATCTCATAACTTCTGATCCCAGGAAAAGGGTTTGCTTGAAAATTTTTAGATCCCATTGATGTTTTTCATAATTATCCGACCAAGTTAAAAACAATTAATACGCAGACATAAAATTATTAAAAAAATCTTTCTTTTTTTTGAAGAATTTTTATAAAAATAGTCTGAAACACTTACGGTTTTTTGCAGAGAGAAATAAAACAAACTCTTTAATCAAACAAAGTAATTCTTTACACAATAAAATCTATAAAATTCCATTTTCAAATCAGAACAAAGATCATCTGTCAGTAAATTATTTAATTGATTGATGCACAAACGGTTTTTGAAAATGGAAAGTCCGAACCACAAAATGTAGTTTCAGATGAAATGTTTACTTTTGCAAAAGATTTTATTTACTTGATGACAGCTGAAGCCACACTTATTCAATTGAAAGCCATTTTTGAAGGCAATCATCGTTTTGCACTTATTGTTCACACTAACCCTGATGGAGATGCTATTGGTTCGGCAATTGCGCTCAAACTTGCTTTAAAAAAACTTGGTCATAAGATTGATTTATTAATCCCAAACATGTATCCTTCTTTTTTATCATGGATGCCAGAAATAAATGAAGGTGTAATTTTTGAGCAACAAGCAAAACATGCTAAAGCAATACTTTCGGAAGCTGATTATGTTATTTGCCTCGATTTTAATAGCCCAAAGCGCTCCGGTGCACTTCAGGAAGACATTTTGAAAGCTACTGCACCACGTATTCTGATTGACCACCATATCGATCCGGAGTTGGAGGTATTCGATCTTGCCTATACTGAACTGGATGTTTCAAGCACCGCTGAACTAGTCTATAAGTTGCTTAAAGAGCTCAATTACCTCCATTTGTTAGATGTAGATATTGCAAGTTGTTTATATGTCGGGATAATGACAGATACAGGCTCGTTTAGCTTTGCAATAAAGAATCCTGATACATTTTCAATAGTTGCACATCTTGTCAGGCTTGGCATCAACGCTGAACGCATTCACAAAATGGTTTATGACACCTACTCTGAAAATCGGCTTCGTTTGCTCGGTCATTCCATCTCGAACAGAATGATTGTATTGGAGGAACAAAAAACTGCGATTATTTCCTTAAGTTTAAAAGATTTAGAACAATTTGATTATCAGATAGGTGATACCGAAGGGCTGGTTAATTATCCCCTTTCTATGGAAAAAGTTAACTTATCCATTCTTATTACCGAACGAAAAGATCAGGTGCGTCTATCATTTCGTTCCAAAGGCGGTTTTTCAGTGAACGATTTTTCTAGAAATCATTTTGAAGGAGGTGGTCATTTCAATGCTGCAGGCGGTAATTCTCAACTGAGTTTAAAAGAAACTCTTGCAAAACTGATTAATATCATTCCTGAATATAACGAACAGTTAAACTATATTTATTGATCCAAATGAGGAAAATAGTCTTCATTTTTAGTCTTTCTACGTTATTTTTTACTCTTTTTGCTTGCAACAGTATAGCTCCAACTGAAAGTAAAAACGTTAGCGAGGAAGAAATGAAAGAGCCATTATTAAAAGCAAACAAATATCTTTTACGACAGGAAGAGGAGGATATTAATGACTTTGTGCGTCGTTATCGTTGGAATATGGAAATTTCAGGTACCGGATTACGCTTTATGATTGATTCAATAGGTGCAGGTTCTAATGTTCAATATGGTAATCTTGTAAGTTTGAGTTATAAAGTCAAACTGTTAACAGGCGAGACAATTTATGATTCTGAAATATCAGGATTAAAAGAGTTTGTTGCAGGCAGGGGAGGAGTTGAAGCCGGACTTGAAGAAGGAATAAAATTGCTTCGAAAGGGTGATAGGGCAAAATTTGTTTTACCTTCGCACCTTGCTTTTGGATTGCTTGGTGACTCAGACAGAATACCTCCGCGCTCTCCAATTATTTATGAAATACAAGTAATTGATATTAAATAAATTATAATAACGAAAATGAAAAATTTCATCTTTTTTGCTGCCATATTGCTTAGTAGCATTTCAACAGCTTGCGGACAAATTGGATCTAATTCCTATAAAGAAACCGCAACAGGATTAAAGTACAAATTTTACAAGCAAAATGTTGAATTGAATAAGCCTGATTTAGGTGATATTCTGACAGTATCGATGATGTATTATATAAATGACTCTTTACTTTTTGACGGTAAAGCGATCGGCAGGCCGATGCAATTCCCTTTGATTGAACCTACATTTCAAGGTGATTTCTATGAAGGCTTGGCCATGATGGCTATCGGCGATTCAGCAAGCTTTATTTGTCAGGCAGATTCAGTTTTCTTTCGCATTTTTCGCGTTAAAGCCTTACCCGAATTTGTTAAACCTGGTTCTTTAATGCGTTTTGAAATTGGTATGGAGAAATTCCTTTCTCCTGAAGCTTATGAAGCTGAACGCATGGCAGAAATGCAGGAGCAGGTTGATGAAAGCAATGCCAGATTAGCACAATACATCAGCGAAAATAATATCAAAGCTGAACCTCAGGCAAGTGGTCTTTACTATGTAGAAACACTAAAAGGCAGCGGAAAGAAACCTCATGATGGACAACGGGTGAAAGTACATTACAAAGGTACACTCCTCGACGGAACTAAATTCGATGCATCATACGACAGAAACCAACCATTTGAATTTGTTCTGGGAATGGGACAAGTAATTAAAGGTTGGGACGAAGGAATTGCATTGATGCAGGAAGGTGGAAAAGCAACGCTTATTCTTCCTTTTAATCTTGCCTATGGTGAAAGAGCGACCGGTACAATTCCTCCTTTCAGCCCACTGGTTTTTGAAGTAGAACTAATTGAAATCATCAAATAATTTTTATGAAAGCAGAAAAATGGATCAGAGCAGGCATTATAGTGTCTGTAATAGTTTTAACAGTAGCCGCATGCGGTAAAAGTCAATACCCAGGCTTTAAAAAAGCTGAAAATGGTGTTTATATTAAATATCACAAAAAAGGTGACGGGACAGTAAAGCCGGTTGTGAACTCGATTGTCACACTTGATATGGCTTACCGTCTTTCAGATACTACATTGTTTAATAGCGCTGAGTTACCCGAGCCGCTCGAGTTTCCTGTAATTGAACCAACATTTATCGGAGACCTTTATGCAGCCCTTACTCTATTGCACATAGGTGATTCAGTAACAGTAGTATTCCCTGCTGATTCCTTTTTCATGGTAATGGCCGGAATGCCTGAATTACCTGAATTTGTAACCGCAGGAGAACCAATATATTTTGATATCAGCCTGAAGAAAATAAAATCTCAGGAAGAGAATTTAGCTGAACAAACTGCATTGCTGATGGAAATGAAACAGCAGGAGCAAGAACTTCTTAAGGTCTATCTTGCTGATAATAAAATTACTATACAGCCTTTAGAATCAGGCCTTTATTATATTGAAGAGAAAAAGGGCAGTGGTCCACTTCCAAAGATTGGTGATGTATTAAAAGTTCATTTTACAGTAAGTATGATAGATGGATTTCCTCTTTTTTCGACATATGATAGAGAACCGATGGATATCGAATTTGGCCAGCAGTTTGATACTGAGGGATTTGACGAAGCACTTGCATATCTGCAAAAAGGAACAAAAGCAAAATTGATCGTCCCTTCACATCTTGCATTCGATAGTATTGGAAGAAACCAGATGATACCACCTTATACAACCATGCTGTACAATGTGGAATTGGTAGGCATACGTTCGAAAGCTGAAGTTGATCGCGAATTGGAAGCTGCACGTAAAGTTGAAGATCAAAAAGCACAGAAATCCAGACTGGAAGAGCAAAGCAGTATTAATAACTTTCTCAAAAAGAATAATATAACAATTGATCCTCGGCCTTCAGGAATGTATTATCTGGAAACTGAAAAAGGAACCGGAAAGCCAGCTATTGCTGGAAAAACAGTCAAGGTTCACTATACCTTATATAATATAGAAGGGAAATTACTTCAATCATCAAAAGAAATGAATCAGCCTTTTAGCTTTGTAGTTGGACAAGGTCAGGTTATTCAAGGATGGGATGAAGGCCTTTTGCTTATGAATGAAGGTGGAAAAGCACGCTTTATTCTTCCATCATCGTTGGCATATGGTGGTACAGCAAGAGGAGAAGATATCCCTGCTTTTTCGCCTTTAGTTTTTGATGTTGAACTTTTAGAGGTTATAGAATAGCAGAATCATTTGTAAAGCATAAGAAAGAGGTCGTTTTTTAAAACATGACCTCTTTTTTTTGTGCCTTATAGTTGCAATTCCCTGATCGATTTTGATGATCCATATCGCGGGAATTGATTATTTTTGCCCACAATGGTTTCAAAATCAATGAAGGTTTTTTTACAATTTTTAAACTGCAAACTGCTTTTTGCATTGCTGTCGGTCTTTGTATTCATTGATCTTAATGGTCAGGAAATTCAATCAGTTACACTTCATTTGAATTCAAAAACCAATAGTGATAACGGCTTGCTTATCAATCAATCATTTCTTAATACTCTTTCCACAGGTACATCGAAACCTTTGCAACAGCTTCAAATAGATATTCAGGTTGAGTACAGCTGTAGTATTGGCGAAGTCGGGTTTTATGAAAATGATGTTATTCTGCATATAAAAAAAGTAAAAGCCGACGGTGATGATATTTATCGCGGTTTTTCTATTGCCAAATATCTCATTCCGGACAATTTTTCTGGCAATTACTTCATAAAAGAAGGCAGCAGAGTTATTAGCAGCAGTGCATTCAAAGTTCAAACAGCATCAGGATCAAATATTACGAAAATTGGTATTGTAGAGCAAGGAAAAGAAAAGAACTTAGTAGCAGAGGCGATATTGAATTCATTTAGTTATTCACCGGAAACAAGAAATCGATTTCAGGAGGCTATCAGTCAAATTAATGAATATTGGGCAGCTAGAAATTTGATTGATAGTCTTATAAGTCAAGCCAATGCAAGTGAAAACATAATTATTGAAGAACCGGCTGCCATTTTTGTGTTTTGGGATAAATTACGAAAGACCAGGCTGTTGTCAGATCAAGTGCTTAACAAAACGAATGCCATCACGCCAGATTCTGATCCAGCTAACATAGAGGGAAAAAAAATAATTATTGATAGATTGATTACAAGATATGCAACTTTGTATAATTCAGCAATAAACAAAAAACAGGTTGATATCGCATTTGCAAGAAATTTAGCTGAGAAACAATTACAAGCTATGTCAGGTTTCATTCAAAAATCTTCCTATTCAGACTTCAGGGATAGTGATTTTCTGGTAACTGCCTCGAAGTTGCACCTGGATAATGAGTTTTCTTCTATGTTAAAACTATCAAGTCCAAAAACAGATCAACAGCTTGCCGCAGGACTACTTTTTGGTGGTTTGGTAAGTGTGGCTGATTCGCTTTTTGCAAAATCTAACTTTTCTAACGCACTTTCTTATTATGAAGATGCAATCAAAATGAATGATGTTTTTGATTTTGTAGAGGATAAAGCTGCGCTAACCGAAAGAACTGATGCAGCCAAACTTGGGCTTCTTCAGTCACATCTGAAAATTGCAGCACGCGCTGTTGAGTCTGGAAATGAAGTGCTTGCAAATAATTACAAACAGAAATCCAATACTTTTGTATCTGAACAGCTTAACGAAAATCTAATTGGTCAACTGCCCGAACAATCTGATGCGCTCATTCAGACATACATTCGGAAAGGAAACAACTTCCTGGATAATTTAATGTACAATGATGCCATAAAAATATTTGAACTCGCATCTTCAACCGCAAGAGATTTCTATAATATTAAACATAACGAGCAAATTACTCAAGGACTTTTTGCTGCCTACAGGGCTGTATATATTGATTTAGTAAATCAGGCAGAGTCTTTTTTTTCGGAAGGACGGCATGACGAAGCCAAACGCAGACTGCAGCAAGCCATTGATTACAGGCAAGATCATGTTACATATCTAAGAACCTCAACAGAAGCACTTTATTTACAAAACAGGATAAAGAGTGCTGATAACACTGCATTGAATTCAACACCCAATAACAGTTTAAAGAGGCAATTATTGGGTGAGGCTGGAATGTCAGCAAATGATGGGACATTGCGTATTTCTGATCCTGTATTGATAAAAAATGCAAAAAAAGACATTATTGATCAACTCAAAGCAGCCCAATTGAAAGTTTGGGGTAATTCTATTGATGAAGCCTGGATTATCTATGGTAGTGCCTTAGAAAATCTCAAGCGATACGGCCTTGAGGGAGACAATGACATCAAGAAAGTAATTGAAGAACTTGACCAAAGAATGATAGAAAGAATTTGTTTAAACAACAAATTCAGAACTGAGGATTTGATGTCTAATGTGAAAAGTAATGTCAGAAATAGAAAGTATGAAAATCTCAAAACCATGTTGGAGGAAGTTATCAGCATTGCTACCAACAATCAGGGATGTGGAATAAAGTTCGGAGAAGCAAATGAAATCTATGATTTTCATGTGCAACTATTTCAATATCAACAAGATTATAGTAATGTTTTAAACAAGCTTTACAGCGAAAGTATCTATGGTGCAGCAGAAGGTTATTTGAATTTTGACCAAACAATTGAAATGTATCAGTTGCGTCGTTTTGGTATTCAACATGTGACATTCAAAGAATTTTTGATAAAACAGAATAACAGCACAATGACAATTCAGGCCATTATGCACTTTGTTGACAATATAAATATTGACGGTGTTTTGGAGTATCTTGAAGTACTTAAAAATCAGTCTTTTAATATTGATCAGTCATTTGATATGCAACAGCGGGTTGGAACTTTACTTGCCGTTGCTGACAACACCGTTGTGATTGTAAAACCTGAAGCCCATATACTTAAAATAACAGGTGGAGACAGCAGACTTAATGAATTAAAAAGAAGTTATATCCGTTCGATGAAGGAATTAAAAAGAAGTAAACGTTAATACAATCATTTACAACAAAAACTAAATGTTATGAAGTTATTACTTATCAGTAATTCAACCAATGCAGGAGAAGTTTATCTTGCATGGCCACAGCAATTTATTGCTGATTTTATGCATAAGCACAATGTAAAAAAAGTACTTTTTGTGCCATATGCAGGCGTAGGATTATCAACCGAAAGCCTTGAGAAGTCATACGATGTTTATGAACAACGTGTGGCAACTGTTTTTGCAACCTTAGGGTTTGAGGTGGAATCTGTACACAGATCTGCGAATCCCGTTTCAGCCGTCAATGAGGCAGAATGTATTGCAGTTGGAGGTGGCAACACTTTCCATCTTGTAGCTATGATGCACAAATTTGGAATCATGAAAGCCATCCGCGAGAAAGCGCTCACCGGAACACCATTTATGGGTTGGAGTGCTGGTGCAAATGTTGCTTGCCCTACATTAAGAACAACCAACGATATGCCTATTATTCAGCCTGAAAGTTTCGACTGCTTAAATCTCGTTCCATTCCAGATTAATCCTCATTACCTCGATGCCAATCCTGAAGGCCATGGAGGAGAAACAAGACAGCAAAGAATTGAAGAGTTTCTGGTAATAAACCGTGAAATTGTTGTTGCAGGACTTCGTGAAGCCAGTCTGCTTGAGGTTGAAAATGGTAAAATGATGCTTAAAGGTCATAAAAAACTTCGGCTTTTCCGCTATGGCACCGAGCCTTTGGAAATTGAACAAGGAGCTGACCTAAGTTACTTATTATGACGTTTTTGGTCTGATGTTTGTATCTTTCCCATCAAAAAATTAATCATATGAAAACAATTACATTGAAAATTGAATTACTGGTTGTCTTTCTGATAGTTGGTATTTCGTTGATGGGACAACAAACAACAGCATCTGATAAAACAAAATCAGACCGAAGGATTCAAAAGGAACTCAAAAAGGAGCAAAAGCTCATTCAGCAAAACGAAGAGTTTAAAGCGATTGTTCAGGCACTCAGTGACAGTTCTTTTGTTTTTGAAGCCAAAACTATTTCCTCTGGTCGGGGCAGAACAAATCGTCTGGATGGAACAACGAGCTTCTTTGCTATTTTTGGCAATCAGGCCACCCTAAGAGTTTCAACCGATGCATCACGTGGATTTTTTGGGCAAAGTTCTGCCGGTTACCTGATAAACTATTCTATTTTACATAAAAAATCAAAGAAACCAGTAATGGTTAAAGGTCGCATTGAACCGTTTAATCATATAGGTCAGGTGATGTTTAATTTATCTGTATTCAGAGATGGCAATGCTATTCTGGAAATTATACCAGTTCAGGGAAATGCCTACTCTATGCAAGGTGTCGTTGTATTGCCCCAAAATTCAATTACTTATAGGGGAATACCAGTCATAAGAGAGTTGAAGACGCCTGAAAAGTAGACTGAAATAGAAAAACCCGGAAGTAATTCTCCGGGTTTTTATTTCAGTGCTAATCATTTTTTTAAGCAATAATGCTTAGTTAGGTTTTACTTGATATTGTTCTTAATTTTCTCTTCAAGTTCAAATGGTTTATACGGTTTGGCTAAAAAGTCATCCATTCCTGCATCCATACAGTTTTTCTTATCCTGATCCATAGCAAAAGCAGTTACAGCGATGATGGTAATATGTTTGCCCATACCTTCCAATTCTTCTAATTGACGTATTGCACGGGTAGCTTCTATACCATTCATTTCGGGCATTTGAATATCCATAAGAATCATGTCGAATGATTTTTCTTTAAATTTCTCAACGCCGATCAAACCATTTGCTGCAATCTCAACTGTATGACCCATTTTCCGGAGCACGGCCATAGCAAACTTTTGGTTAAGTTCGTTATCCTCAACCAAAAGTAAATTTAATGTTTGTTTTTCAATAGACATGTGTGAATAAATCCAATAATTAATTCATATTGTTTTTGTTACAACAGTTCATGTAACCATTTTTTAAGTCTTTTATGCTTAGTTAATGCAAATTTACAATTTCAATCAATGAAATCCACATAACATAAAAATATTATTATTTTATCTCAATTATTTTTTTACAACTCTGCAAATTTCATCGAACATTTCTTTTCTATTAACAGGTTTCGAGACATATCCATCAAATCCAGCCTCCATGATTCTTTCTTTATCTCCAAGCATACCATAGGCAGTTTGAGCGATAAAAGGAATATTCTTATATTCTTCTATTTGATCTTTTATGGTCACCATAAGCTTAATTCCATCCCAAGGGGCAGGCAGATTGATATCAAAAAGCATCAAATCAAAAAGTTCTTGCTCTTTATACGCATCGTGTACTAAATTTATTGCTTCGTCACCATTCTTTGCCTCAATTACTGTTGCAATTTTTTGTATTATTTTAGTTAAAATTGTCCTGCTCGCTAAATCATCCTCCAAAATAAGCACTTTTTTACCTTTTAGTAGAGTTTCAGCAGATTCATTTTCAATAAATTCTCCCTTAATTTTAGTCTCATTATTCAATGGAAAGTCGATCGTTATCTCTGTCCCTATCGACTTTTCCGAGTTGAGCTTAAAACTACCACCCATTTTGTCAATCAGTCTTTTTGCAAGAGGAATTCCAAGTCCTGCACCTTGATATTGTCTGGTGTAACCAAGGCTTTCTTGTCTGAAAGCCTCAAAAATGTGCGGAAGATAATTGCTGTCTATACCTATTCCGGAGTCTTTAATTATGATAATTGCTTTATTGTTTTCACTATTTATTGAAACTGTGATTTTTATAAAACCCTTTTCTGTATACTTCAAAGCATTATCAACAAGCTCATTGAGTACGCGAATCAATGTTGGTTTATCTGCAAGAATAACTGAGGGTTTTATATCTTTTACAATTTTCAGACCTTTATCATTGGCTCTGAATTTATTGGTTTCAATTACATTATCAATGATTTCTGAAAGATCACAAGCCATAATATTCATTTCGATATCATTGGCTTCCAGTCTGCTAATATCAATGATATTGTTGAGCAAGTGCAATAATCTTTCACCACTTTTTTGAATGGAATTTGCGTATTCGTACAAGTCAGTATTCTCCAAAAGGGCAAGTTCAGTTTCAAGCAAACTGGAAAACCCAAGAATTCCATTGAGAGGTGTCCGTATTTCATGACTCATATTTCCCAGAAAAGCATTTTTTAGAAAGTTAGCACGTTCAGCCTTTTGCAGTGCATCTTTCAACTCTTCATCAATGCGCGCTCTTTCGTTAATTTCATTTGTAAGCGTGTCAACTCTGTCTGAAATTTGATTTTCAAGATCAGAATCCAAATGATTAACTCTATTGTCCAAATCAAGTTTATCGTTTGCAAGATTTATAATTGCTTGTTCTTTAATTCGTTTAAATGAAATAGTTTTACGAATCACTAAAGCAGCAAATAGTATGAGCAAAAGTGTCGAAATGGCAACTACAATAAGACCCAGGTTACTTTTTGATTTATCCGGCGGGTTGAACGAATCATATATTATTTCCAGTTTCTCTCTGGCGTTGGAAATGACGTTTGAAAAAGCAAGTTTTCTTTCATAAATAGCTTGATCAATTGAGCTTGCTTTCAACAAAAATTCACTGGCTTTTTCAGGATTAGTGCCTAAGTAAAAATTACCCAATAAGACAGCAGCATCTGATTTAACAAACAAATTGGTTGTTGATTTTTGCTTATGAGCTATTATATCTGTCAGATTATTAATAACTTGATCATTTAAGCCCAGAGTATTCGCGAGTAAAAATTGTTTTAGAAAAATTTCCAATTCTGTTAATTCACTTTCAAGATTTGATTGTTCATGAAGTATTGAAAAGTATTTTACAGCATTTCCAAAACTTCTCTCATGTATTGATAACCGTATTAGTTCAATTAAGATTTGATATTTCAATTGGCCAGAGAGATTTGAAACACTTTCTGTATGGAAGATATCTGCATAAATTCTGGCTCTTTCAGAATTATTCTGATTGTTATAAATTCGAATTAAATTATAAATAGCATTATATGAGATGCTTACATCATTGAGATCTTCACCGTTCTTAAGTATTTCACGCCATAAATCCAGTGATTCGTCTGATTTGTTTAGGTTCTCTAAGGCATTGGATTTTAATTGAAGAAGATGTTTTTTTTCATTAAAGCTTAATTGCAGGGAATCTGCTGCTAAAAGTGCAATGTCCGCGTAATTAATGCAAGCTTGGTTATCATTAAAACCTGACATCACTTCTGCTGTTAAAGAAGCATTGATAAATACTTCTTTGTTGAGCTTCTTATTGTACTCACAAAAGAAAAGCGCACTTAAAAAACTTTCTTCGGATGCAGTATCTGCGTACTGATAATGGATATAATTTTTACTTAGATTCGTTGATTCTTGTTTAAGAAACAAATTTTCCGGATTGGCTAAAACAATTGAATTCAAAGCTAAAGCAATGAATAAAGTTAATAAATAACTAAGTAGCTTCGAATTCATTGATTTACACTTGTTTTGTCACAACAAATATAACTTCTTTTGGATTGATAGATATGGATTGTAAGTAATTTTCATCAAAACCTAGCATTAAAGGCTCAATTATCTGGACTTCAAAACCATTGCTTTTAAGTCTTTCAGAATAATCTTGACCATAAAGCCGTAAATGATCAAACTGACCAAAATTTCTCTCTCTCTCTTCAGAAGATTTTATTGATACATCTTCGTAGGTTTTTTCTAAGATTGGAGACCATGGAACTTGTAGAATCCCTTTTCCGTCTGGCTTAAGTATTCGAAATATTTCGAGCATAGCCTTTTGGTCATCTTCTACATGTTCGAGCACATGGTTGCAAATAACGAGATTGAAACTTTCATTGTCAAAAGGAATCGCCATTAAATCAAAAAGTTTAACATCAGAATTGTAATAAAAACCCTCATGATATTTCACTCCCTGAACGTAATTATTCAGCAACTTGTTTGTGCTTTTTTTGAGCCATTTGTATAAAGCCGGCTCTGGTGCAATATGCAAAAGTGCATCAGTCGGCAGAAAATCATATTCTTTGCTTATTAACAATGTGTGAATCAACCTATCCCGATCGGTAGAAGCACAGCCCGGACAAATAATATCTTTTCGGCGACCTGCGCCAATGATGTTCATTTCCTTAATGACGGGTAAATCAAATCCTCCAGGAAAAAATTTCCTGTATGAACGGCTACATAAAGGACAATAATGCTTTTTCCCGGAATAATATAGCCCTCGGATATTTAACTTTAGATTTATAAGAAAATAACCCAGCTTTGCAGGAATAAATTTTGTAGCCAATGTGTTCATGATTTCATTGCTTTATTACTGAAAAATGACCTGTCACAACACCACTTTCAGCTTGTAGTGCATAAATATATATTCCAGAATACCAATCTTTTACGTTAATTTCAAAAATTGTTTCATCCATGTTTGAATAAACTTTTTCAGTTCTGTAAATCATTTTTCCGTCAACTGTTGTGATCAGAAGTTGATTGCTTTGACTTGATGGTAACTTCACCGAAATAAATATATTATCAGATGCCGGAACCGGGTAAACTTTAGTTTTGATTTTGGCAGTGTTCTCTCCTATGTTTGCATAAGGATCCTGCGATTCATAGGCACCAATATCATATCCAGAATTGTGGGGGCGGGGCCTGTTGAGTAAATCAAAGTTAACTGCATTCAGACCGGCAAAAAAGCCCTTGTTTACAGCAGGGGAGGATGGGCTCAGATCGTAATTATCCAATGAAATATTTGTGAATTTAATTTCAGTTGGTTGCTCAGTAAAAAGATTGTTTCTGATTGAAAAAAGATTTTCCGAAATGTCGGTGTTAAAATAGGCTCTGTTTCCTATTATAGAAAAATTTCCAGGATTAGTGATTATATTATTAAATACCAGATTATTAGTGGTATTAGAATTGAAAAATCTTATACCAGTTGACTTTGGGTCAATAATCGTGTTGTGCATCAGGTGGAGAACCGAAGAGGCACCATCAGGTGAATTCCCGACAAAGATACCGTGTCTGGATAAATTAGGATTTGCAGGTTGAAAAGTTTTTCCAGCTCTTACTATGAGATTGTTATACAATTTCATAGTGCCATAGCCAAACACATCAATACCGTCACCTTTACCATCAAAAATCTGATTGTTATAGCAATCGCAGTTTGAGCCACCGCCAATAAGAATACCTGACATTTGATTGTGTGTTTCTCTGTATGAATCGTTGCGGATAATATTATTGAAAATTCTGCAATTTATAGGGGCAGAACTTACCTGAATTCCATCCCAGCCTGTTCGTTCGACTATGTTGTTATAAATTTCAACACCATGAATAAAATGAGGAAAAACTGTTGTATCACAATCAGGAAGGTATTGTCCGGTAAATTTTGAACTTCCGATATAAAATCCTTCGTCTTCAATATCATGGAGATAACAATCATGAATACTGATATTGTACATCGTAAATTTATCCCGCGTGCTGATGAAAGAACAATTTGGCTCTGTTTTGGCATAAATCCCTCCTAAAGCCGTATTTGCGATCTCTATAAAGGCAATCTCAATATTTGTGCTTAAGTCATCAATACTTATCCCTGCGCCATTTCCAACGCGATTTATTTTAATTCCATAGGGTTGATTGGCGGAACTCGTTCCTATAAATTTGACATGCCTGCATCCCGAAAACTTGACGCCATAAAAGTGATCGGTATCAATAACAGATTGAGCGTTTCTGTTAATAATTACAACAGGTTGATTGGCCGTACCTGAAATATTCTTGAATAACAGATAGGAACGCAAACCTCCGCTGATACAAACTGTATCTCCGGGAAGGATGTTGACTCCTTCAATAATATTGACAGAAACGGGAACGGTGAGCGCACAAGACTTTTGTGCCAATGATTGAAGAACTATAAAAGGACCAGTCAGCAAAAAAACAAATGCAAAAATAATTTGATGAAATTTCATGACTGAATTAATTTTGATATCGCTTTAACTTCCCCTTTTTGCTCTTTCCCAATTGACAGATTGACTTCCCTTGAAATACCTTTTCATGCCCATAAGCACAGCAAGATTCATTATCATAAAGTAATAAGGGATGAACAATATTTTTATTTTAATCGCTTTGTTTTCAAGATACCATCCTAAAAAAGCCATAATGTAAAAAAGAATCTGGGCATAAAAAAACCAAACAAACAGATCAGAAAAGTTTGAATACCCAGATTGAATAAAAAGTAACATATTGATTATAAACAACAATGGCAGTGCTATTGGAGCTATTGTCCAACGAAGTACTCTATGCGAAATATATTGGAAACTCAGCATTCCATACTTGAAAATATTCAATAATGGACTCAATCTGATAATACTTTGAATGCCACCTGCGGCAATCCTGACTTTTCGCTTTAGTTCTTCTTTAACACTGGCCGAAGAAGTTTCAATCGCATAAGCCTCAGGATCATATTGAATTGTATATCCATTCATTGCAACGCGCAGAGAAATGATAAAATCGTCAAGAAGTGTGTCTTTTTCGACTTCCTGAAATAGTTCTGTCCGTATTGCAAAAAGCTCGCCAGCCGCACCTACAACAGAGTATAATTCGGCATCCCATTTCTTAAGTTTCGACTCATATTTCCAATAAATACCTTCTGTTCCTGCAGCAGAGTCCTTTTCTTTATTATAGATTCTTTTTTCTCCGGAAACGCAACCAACCTTAGGATTGCTGAATAAATTAACAATACGCCTTATACTTTCTTTTCCCAGCATAGTGTTTCCATCAGAAAAAATTACAATCGGGCTTTTGACGAATTGCATTCCTCTGTTCATGGCACCGATTTTTCCACCACGCGCGGGTGTATGATATACCTCAACTCCTTGATCAGCATATTTTTGGAGTATTTCGGGTGTACCATCATCCGAACCATCTGTAACCCAAACCTGTCTTACCTTTTCCTGTGGATACTCGAGACTGAATGAGTTTTTAACCTTGGCATCAACATAGTCTTTTTCATTATATGCAGCTACAAATAAAGTTACATCAGGCTCATAATCTTTACTTTGAACAATGTCATTTCTTGAAAAAAGTCTTTTCATTTTTATCAAAAAAAACAAAACAATACCATATCCAAGATAGGCATAGAAAACAAAGAAGAGTAATGTCCAAAAAACAACTTTTAGCGTTAACATATCATTTGTTATTTAAATTTTGAATTTTACGGGCAGCAAAATTAAGGGCGTCTACAGGAAAATATTCAAAAACCGCAAATCGATTAAGGATACTTTTCAATTTTTCTTCTCCTGAATGTACACTTTCCATTACGATAAATAGCTCGTGACTATTTTTTATGAAATTTTCAGCTCCTTCGAGAACTTCAGCTTCCATTCCCTCTACATCGATTTTCATCAAGATCCGATCTTTTTCATCAAGATTCATTTTGTCCATCATTTCATCCAGTCTTATAAGCTGTATCTCTGTTGTGATGCTTCTCTTTTCAGCTTCTTCGGTTTCGGCCTGCACCGTTCCTATGTGTGAAGCACCTGTATTTAATGGATCGAATGCAAAAGCGGCCTTGGTGTTTTCATTGTTTAAACCCAAATTATATGTTGTGGAATTTTTCTCAAGATTATTTAATAGAATATTAATATTTAATGCTTTAAAGTTTTCGTAAGCTGGTTCGAATGAATATGTTCTCAGACCTTTACCGGCCAGCATGATTGTGTAAGTGCCAATATTTGCCCCAACATCAATGAAAACATTGTAATGCTTGTAATGCTGATTAAAAATCGTTTTTACATTCCATTCGTATGCATAATTTCCAAACTGAAAATCGAGTGTTCCTCTGCGATGTAGGAAAAACCCAAGCTTGCCTCTGAAAATTCGTGTCTCAATAAATGATTTACCTGTCAAAATGTAAAAGACAGATGCTAAAACAAGCCTGATTTGCCCATACTGAAGGAAGTCTTTGAAGTAGCGAACAAAAGTTTTTAATTTGTGCATTAGTAATATAGTGTTAGTTAAGGTTATTCAGGTTTAGTCCAACTTTTATTTTCAAAATTGTATTGTCTTAAAATTTTTGCGGGATTTCCGCCTGCAACGCTGTATGGTGGAACAGATTTGGTTACCACGCTTCCGGCAGCAATAACTGAGTGTTTACCTATCGTAACTCCTGCAGTGATTACCGCATTTGCTCCTATCCAAACTTCATCTTCAATAACAATCTGTTTGGTTTCGACAGGTTGAAGGCTAGGCGGAACATCAACATCCCGGTATCCATGATTTAGGCCTGACACAACAATATTTTGAGCAAACATGATGTCATTTCCAACTTTAACAGGTCCAATCAGCACGCAGCTAAGGCCAATTCGTGTGCGATCGCCTATTACAACATCTCCTACACCATTATTAATAGTACTGAAGTCTTCGATGGTGGAATCTTTTCCAATTTCAAAATAATTGAAGGGTAAAACATCCATGCGTGTTCGTCTGCGGATGAGGGAGCCTTTTCCTTTTTTATGTTTAAAAGGATTGAGAAATAATTTTACCCACAATCTTGGCCTTGCCTGATTTTTTGGCATAAGCATCCACAATACGATTTTCTTTAATCGTGGTGAGGCTTTAATTTTTTCTGTAATACTCATATCCTTATTCTAGAGGTTTTTGCATGACGAAAATCATTCTGTCATAAATTTCCTTCACATTGTTTTCCCAGGTATGTGCTCTGGCAAAGTTTTCTCTGGAAGTTTCAAGTTCGGGTGAGTTTTCTGATAGTGCTTTTTCAACCAACATCAAATAATCTTCTTTCGTTTCAGCCAGATAAGTATGCTCACTAAATACATCCATAGCTTTAGTAAGTGTGGCGACTGTTGGTTTACCCATTGCAAGATATTCATCGATTTTGCGTGGATAGTTTCCAATGGTAACTTCGTTCAGTTTTTGTGGATTAAGTGCAACATCGAATGGAAAAAGATAGGAAGGAAGCTCTTCCATTTTCTTAGATCCAAGGAAATGAACATTCGAAATCTGATGAAGTTCACTGTTTTTGAATGCTTCATCTTCAGGTCCTACAAGCACTATCTGCCATTGAGGGCGCTGCTTTGCCAAATAAACTAAAACATCAATATCAAGTCTGAGTGAAAACAAAGCACCAATGTATCCAATGATAGGTTTCGGTATTTTGGCAATATCCTCCGGCACTTTCTGAATAAGATTTTTGTCGAACAAACTTACATCACAGCCTTGTCCTACGTAATAAGAATGTTTGTTATACTTGCGTGCATGGTCTGCAAGGTAGGTAGAATTGCCAACAACAAGATCCGATTTCCTCATTAACTCGGCTTCGATTCTGATGCCCTGCTTTTTCCAAAAGTCGACTGCAATCAGATTGTCACGTGTGTAATAAATATAAAGTTCGGGTTTTAGCATTTCTTTCAGGTAAAAGCCTCTGAACATATCACTATCATTGAAAACAAAGAAATTGCGAAATCCAAGTTTTGCAACTGCTTTTTTTATTTCCCGGGCAAAACGCTTATTGTTGATCTTGTTGAAAAAATCAAAAAGACCATCGAAGGGCAACTGACTGATTGATTCCAGCGTTGTTTTTGGATAAAGATTCCACATATTTTCAGAAACCTGAATCAAATCTGGTTCAAGTCCCTTGTTGACCCGAACTCTTTTTTGGATCAAGGGATCATCTTTTTCCCTTATTTTAGTTAGCCTGTCGAGTGGGTAGTTTACATATAAAACCCTGTTATGACGGGCAATTTCGTGAGCAATGTTGATGCAGTTACTGCCAATACGGCTGTCGAGTGCCTGCAATCCAATAACGATGAAGTCGCGGTTTTTTATCATTGCTTTTTAGGTTTTGATAATCAAATATAGAAAAATTATTGAGCGATCTCTTTATAAAGTTTCAAAACGTCTTCAGCCATTGAATACCAGGAGAATTTTTCTGACTGAACAAATCCATCGGCAATCAATTGCTTACGATAATTATCGTCCGTTACAATTTTTTTCATCGCAGCTGTGATTTCATCTGGTTTATACGGATCTACGATGCAGGCCGCACCTCCAGAAACTTCAGGCATACTGGAAGTGTTTGAGGTAATTACAGGACACCCGCAGCGCATAGCTTCAAGCATAGGTATACCAAAGCTTTCACGAAGTGATGGATAAAGAAATATTGAACATAGAGAGTAGATGGCTGGAAGATCAGTATTTACAACATAACCGGTTAAATGTATGTGATTTATCAAGTCTTTGTCGCCAATTTCGCTGAGAAGACTGTCAAGTGCATTTTTTTCGTAGTCCAGCATCACAAGTTTCATGGGTTCATTTCCTTCACGCAAATATTTAGAAAATGCCTGTAATACACCTTTAGTATTCTTTTTAGGGTCAGTATTACCAAGAAAAAACGCATACTTTTCAGGCAGGTGGTACTTTTCTTTTATCCTTTTTAAAAATGTCTCATCTTCCACCGGATGAAAATGTTCACCAACACCATTATATATAGCTACGAGTCTGTTATCGGATTCAGGAAAACCGAAAAAGTTTTTGATTCTCTCTTTCTCAAAATGGGAAACAGTGATGATCTTTTTGCTCTTTTTTACAATTCTGGGAACAACATAGCGGCGATACATATTACCAAATTTCTGATACCAAGTTCCTCCTTTTTTAAAGATACTGATACTTTCAAGATAGATAATGTCGTGCAGTGTCACAACCAATGGAATAGAAGTAACGATCGGAGCGGTGTTGCTTGTGCAATGTAGGATTTCGCAACCATATTTTTTGGCAGCCCGCGGCAAAGCAACTTGTTCCCAGCTAGGGTAGGGGCCTCCTCCAATTTCGACAATATGAAAATTTTCTGTTTCTTGCAGACAAGCTCTGTCTTCATCCGGCTTAACAAAAACGAAATACTCGTTTATCTTGTCAATTTTTTGCAGGTTTTTTATGAGCTCGAGCGCAACCATGTCCATGCCGTGCTTTTTGACACGAAACAATCTCTGACCTTCAATTCCAATTTTCATGCTATTGCAATTTTATGTGATTTTATATGCTTGACTACCTTTTCTTCTTAATTTGAAATGCATTGTATGTGTGTTTCGTGTGGATAAACTTTTTATTCGCACCACGAATTTTGAGTAAAGATAACAACATAAATGCAAAACCAATAGGTAAATATAATAATGCTTTCAAGGTCGAAATTTCATAGAAGCGCTTTGGTATGGCGAGTAGTAGTGTAATTACAAGCAATAAAAAGACAGCAAACCAACAGTTTGGACAAATTGGTTGATTAAATACAAAGGCTGAAACAGACAGCAAGAACAACATGCCCAGCAAAATTATCCTGGGAAGTTGCATGTAATGATAAGCTTTATTAAAGTATTCAACATTTCCATTTTTTATAAGGGCTACAACCGCTGGCCTGAAATGCATGCCGAAATAATGGAACTGAGCTGAAAGCCACCTTCGACGCTGTTGCGTAAAAACTTTGACATTTTGAACTTTTTCGTCATAAACATAGGCATCATTGATGTATTCTATCTTATTACCATTGCTTAAGAGGTTCAGCTCAAGCTCTTTATCAAAACCTCCTACGACTTCAATATCCTGCATCATTGTTTTAAAAAACTGATAATCGAATGCCATAGCTGAGCCAATAAGCGCCGATGATAATCCAAGACGTCGAGGGCCTTTTCGAAACAACTGATTATTGATTTCTTCACTCATGGCATCAAGAATCGCGAATGAAGTGTTTAGATTTTTTGCAATTCTATGACCTTGAACAGCAAGAAACCCTTGACTAAGAGCCTTATTCATTTTTGTCAGAAAATCAGTTTCCATGATATTGTCAGCATCAAGGATGCAAACTGCATCATATTCATTTTCAGGCAAAAGGCGCAGCGCATGGTTGATTGCTCTGGTTTTGGTACTTATTTTAAACTGCTCATCAAACAAAATAACAGGCAAGCGTTTCAATTTGGTTATTGTTTCTCTACCAAACTTATCAGCAACAATCACAACATCAAATTTGTCTTTTGGATAATTTTGTTTCAGGGCCTCTTTTGCAACTTCTATAATCACCTCATCTTCCATATATCCGGGTATGATTACGGCAAATTTTCTGTTTACAATAATTCCATTTAATTTCCTTTTCACAGGCAGAATTGATGCCACTGAAAAAACGAAAAGATAGATTACTGTTGAAGCCAGATAAATAAAAAGTATTATCTGCAAAACAAACATAAGCGTTAAGATGATGTTCATGATTTAAAGCATTGGGTTTTCATGAATTTCAGGATCAAATGTATGACTAAGATGCCAACCGACAGCGCGGTAATAGGCATAAAAAAGTTTTGTCTTTCCCTTTAGGAGATAAACAAAGGCATTTTTTGGGATTGCAACAAACAATTGATATGCAAGTCCCATGTAGAATAATTTTCCTTCAACATTGCGTCTCATAAAAACGAGCCGGTTTCTGTTGAGATAATAAATTTTTAGTGTACTAAGCTTTCCGGTACTAATGGATTCTTTGTGTAAAACAAAGGAATTGTGTACATACCAAATACTGTAACCCGCTTTTTTTATCCGTTCACACCAATCGGCTTCCTCATAATAAAGAAAGAAAATATACGACATCAAACCTACTTTCTTTACTACTTCAATAGGAACCATCATTGCAGCCCCATGCGCATAATAAGTTTCAGCATCATTATCATATTGTCCTTGATCTTTTTCACGAAACCCAAATGCAAAATTCCGCATCGATACGTAATTCATTGGGGTATATCCTGCATATTGAATGGTATCAGGCTGATAATAGAATTTTATTTTAGGACTTACAGCACCTATTGTAGGATTGTTCCGGAGTTTTTCAACCAGTGGTTCCATAAATCCTGCAGGAACCTCTATGTCGTTGTTTATAAGTAAAATATAATCTCCTCTGGCTCTCATCAATCCAAAATTATTTCCAGCCGCAAAGCCATAATTTATTGGATTCTGGACAAAAATGATATTTGGATATCGTTGCTTTATTATGGATGGGTCATCCGTTGGAGAAGCATTATCGATAACGATAATTTCGAAGTTGGGATAGGTAATCTTATTTAGTGATTCGATGAGTGCACAAGTAACTTCAGCCTGATTATAATTAACAGTAATAATTGAAACTAATGGATATTTTTTTCTGATTGCTGTCATTTTTAAACCTGCTGTCCTATTTTAATCCTTTTACAAACAGTGATTAAAACCAAATGATCTTATAAATCAATCGATCATTTTTTTTCAAATTTCTCGGTATGGTCATGTGTTGTATGGATGAATTTCTTTGATGCACCCTTAATGCGCATTAAGCTTGTCAACATCAAGATAAACCCATGTGGAATATAAAAAAGAGCCTTTAGAAGTTTCATATTATAAAATTTGCCCGGCGTAGCAATCAAAAGCATAACCACAGCAACTAAAAACATGACTAACCAAATTTTGTAATTGAAAAGAAATAGCGATTGGATTGCGTTAAGTCCAAGTATTTCAATCAGAAAAGATGTGGATAGAATTATAAAGAGTATTCCGGTCAGTAAGATTCTGGGAGGTTGAACCATTTGCATTACTTTATCAAAGTAGTCAATGTTTCCATACCTGAGTAAGTGGTAAAGCCCGTTGAAAAAGTAATTTTTAAAATACTCAAACTGGGCAGCAATCCACCGGCGTCGTTGATTTATAAACACATCAGATTTTGAAGTTTTTTCATCAAAAATGCGCGCATCATGCAGGTATTCAATTTTATATCCCTGTTTTAAAAGTTTAAGTTCAACTTCCTTATCTTCACCGACAGAATCAACGGTGGCCATTGTTTTTTTAAACAAAGCATAATCGATACCCATACCAGAACCGATTAGCGCTGAGGAAAGGCCAAGCACACGGTGGCCCCTACGAAAAATGTTGTTGTTTATTTCTTCACTGATAGCATCAAGAACGGCATAATAAGTATTGGTGTTTTTTGCCATGCGATGCCCTTGGACAGCAAGAAAACTCTGATCAAAAACTTGGTTAATTTTCGCAAGCACATCATGGGCCATAATATTATCTGCATCAAGAATCATCGCGATTTCGTAATCATCACCAATTACTTCCATGCATCTGTTAAGCGCTTTTGATTTTTTGCTGATTTCAAAAACAACTTCTACAACTCTGATAGGCAACGCTTTAAGTGCTTCAAGAGTTTCAGGTTTAAATGAGTCTGCAATTACAATTACTTCAAAAAGTTCACGCGGATAGTCTTGTTCCAGTGCATCTCTTGCAACATCTACGATAACATTATCTTCTTTGTAACCAGGAATTAAAACTGCAAATTTACGCAGTCGTTTTGCTTCTAGAGGCTTTCTTTTTCTGGCAAAAAGTGATGCAATACTAAAGGAGGCAATGTAAACTGTAGCCATTCCCAGATAGGAAAAAAAGATAATTTCAACAACTGTAATAATAAATCCTATGATTGTCATGTCGGTTTTGGTTTTGGATTGTCATAAACTCCTTTAAAATGGCTTAAATTCCACCACATTGCTTTTAAATAGGCCAAAGCAAGGTCGAAGCGGCCTTTAATAGCATAAGAAAATATAGTTTTTGGCAGAACAATCATATACAAATAGAACAAGCTCAATAGTTTAATAAAACCTTTTGTGTTTCTTCTGGCATATAAAACACGTCCCCGATGAAGATAAAAAATCTGAAATGGACTTTCTTTGACAGTTGAAATTGATTCTTTGTGCAGCACAAGTGATTTTCCCTGAAAGTATATTTTATATCCTGCCTGTTTTATTCTTGAAGCCCAGTCATGTTCTTCATAATATAGAAAAAAGACTTCAGTCATCATTCCAACCTTTTCAATTACACTTCTTGGAACAAGCATTGCAGCGCCAAATATTGAGCCTGTTTCACAGGTAATATCATACTGACCATGATCCTTTTCACCAAATCCAATGGCTTTGTTTCTAATGGTAATCTCACTAAATGGTGTAAATCCAGCGAATTGGAAAGTATTAGGTGTATGAAAATAGTGAATCTTTGGGCTTACCATGCCAATATTTTCATTCATTTCTATAAGTTCAACCATTGGTTCAAGAAACCCAGCCTCAACTTCAGTATCGTTGTTAATGAAAAGTAAGTATTTACCTTTTGCTTTTTCAACAGCTACGTTATTGCCACCTGCAAAACCAAGGTTAATTCCGGTTTTGATAAAATGTACCTCAGGAAATTTTTCCTTGATTACATCCGGATTGTCATTTGGTGAACCATTGTCAACAACAAAAGTCTCAAGATTTGGATAGGTACATTTCGAAAGCGATGCAAGAAACTCTAGTGTAGTGGATGATTGATTAAAGTTTACTGTTATTACCGAAACAAGCGGGAGAACTGAGATTGATTCAGTTTTTTCCATAACACTGGATTTTTTTTGAATATTTATTACTGGCTAATCTACATTCTTATGTGGTATTCTTGATCGACCAAGGGTTTAATCCCTTGGCAGTTAGGTATATATACTCCCTTTCCAGTTGCTGACTTATAAAAATAATTACCCAACTTAAATAAATCAATATCCCTGTTGGCATCTGCCCAAGAACACCATTTCCGTAACTAGCCCCCATGATTCCGGTGAAACCTGCCATGAGGGCTGAAACAACTCCACGCAGTTCAGGTTCTTTTAGTCGAAACATTATTATAAACGAACCCTTAATTAAAATGTAGGATAATATAAATAGGTGAAGGATTAGCCCAACAATACCTTGTTCGGCCCAAATCTGCACATACCAGCTATCAGTTGCAATTTGTGCCAGAAAACCTTGAGGTGAAAAACGTTTACCCCAGTCACCAGCACTGCCAATGCCACCTCCGAAAGGCCTGGAGCCAAGATACCCGGAAAGGATTCGCCTGTTTTCTAACCTAACCAGATAAGATTCATCTTCAGCAGGTCTGAATGCAGTACGCATACGTCGAATCTGTGAATTGCTCTGACCAATATATGTGTAGGCAAAAAATGCATAAACCAATGCCAGAAAAAGACCACCTATAACAACAGCTCTGAAATTTTTTCGAAGTAAAATATATGTTATTCCACCCACCATAGGCACTATCATGGCACCACGAGTACCAGATATCATCATTCCCCAAAGGCCGGAAATTCCCATAATGGTAAAAAACACCTTGTTATGTAATCCTTTAATATTCAAGGCGACTATAAGCCCAACAACACCTGCCGCTCCTTGTGCGGCTCCAAACTGTCCGGCATCGCTGAAAAAGGAAAATGCACGTAATTCTCCGAAAAGAATATGTGTAACAGCTCCTACTGTATCCAGCCAGAATTGTTCTGCAGAGTCAGGGCCAATATATAACTGCTGTAGTCCTTTCAATGTACCAAGTATCGAAAAAATCCCCCACAGATATAGAAATATTATAAGATATCTTAGCCTGTTGAAAATTAAGAAACCTATAGGAATGAGTAAAAGCATGTAAAGAGAAATACCCCTCATCGCATAAAACCATGAGGTTCTGCTTAATGCATCAGGATTAAAAAGTTGAAGCAAGGTATAACCAAACCATAATAGAGCTAGTAGAACCAAATCCCGGTTAATCTGATCCCATTTAATTTTTTCATAGAAATATCTAAAAAAAATAGCAACATATGTGAGGACTAAAAATCCATCTACACTTAGACCAAATGGAACATTACGGATGTATCTTGTCAATCCGATTGCAATAAAACCAAGAATCACAATCGTGTAAAGCCCTACTCTTGGGTCATTTAAAAACCGGTTGAAAAATATAATTGCCGGAAAAAGCCCTAATAAAGCAAGAGACACAATAAGTCCACCCTTGGCAATAATGTAGCCAAGGACAACTGCAGCTATCACAAGCAATAAAATTATTGCCGGATGCTGAAGTTTCTCCGAACCTGTTTTGTCCTTAAGTGATGAAAACATAGGTCTTTGTCATGAATTTGCAAGATTTTTTCTTCTCGATTTTGTCAAATTTATTATTGTTTTAAAACCTATCACAAATATAGCTTTTTTATTCAATTGAAGCTCTTTGTTAAGATAATTAAAACCAACTAAGATTCCAATGATAGTAAAAAGAATTGTGACAACTGCAACTAATTCAAGTGTTTTAATTAAAGTAAAACCATGGGCTAACCTGTAGGCAACATCAGGTAAATAACCTTGTGTAATCAAAATAGTCCATGATATTCCAATGATAATGGTTGATACACCAAAAACTGCTAGAATATCACCCAGAATATTTGCGCTTGCCATATAAACAACCTTGAAAAAATTTTGCTTTGGTTTGTTAACGCTATCAAGACCAATACCAATAAACCTGTCGATAGGCAGCAGAAGTCCATAAATGCAGAAAATCCTGAAAATATTGGCTGTTACCAGATAATCTTTTCCTCCTAAAACAAACACAATCTGTTCAGCAAAAATGAATGAAAAGAGCATGACTGGAATCATCAGAAATGTCATGCCACCTGCATTTTGGTAGAAGATTTCTTTAACTTTTACATAGTCTTTTTCAATTGCGGCTTTGGACATATTTGGAAATGCTGTTGCAGCAAAACTTCGTAGAGGTATTTCGATTATCTCTGTTAGTTTTAGCGGAATAGAGTAAAGAGCTACTCCAACCGGGCCCATAAATGGGCTAAGTCCGATTATAAAAGCATCTGAACTTTTAAGGAGATTACTGCCGATAAGTGTACCTGTCGTATATTTGCCAAAGTCCAGTATGATGCGGTTTGTACTCCAATTGGCCTTAAATGTATAGCGAATACCATCCCAGTTGCAGAAACTTGCCAGCAAAGAGCTCAAAAGATTGGTAAGTAAATAAACATAAAGGATTATTTCGATATCATAAGCCATAAACATATTAATTCCTAAAAAAATCATAAAGGAACCTACATTTAACGTTCTAAGCCATAGCATTTTATCAAATTTCATCCTTGCCTGAAGAATGGACTGAGCGTTGTTGAATGGCAGATTAAAAAATGATAAAACCGGATACCACTTAAAAAACATGGCAAAACCGGAGTCATCAATAACATTTTTAAAAAAGTGATAGACAACAATCAGAATAATGGCAATCAAAGTTGTGGAAATAAAATTAATGAGGTTGTTTGATCCCATTAGTTTTTGAGAGTCATTTTCATTTGCTCCCGACAAAAACCTGATGATTGCTGTGCGTGTTATGCCAAACCGCAGCATGTCTATAAAACCACCTGCGGTAAGAAAAAGTACCCATTCACCAAAAACTTCCTGCGACACCATGCGCACCAGCATGATAAAACTAAGAAAACCGAAAACAGCGACTAAGCCGTTATTTGCCAGCGATAAAAAATTATTGCTGGATAGCAGTTTTTTGATAAGACCATTCACAGCAGTTGATTAGTTTTCCTTCACCTGAATTCTGATGCGTGCAGGCATAGTTAAGATATTCTTCAGCTTATAGAAAATATTGTCAGTTTTATGAACTTTAACCCCGGAAATGAGCTCTTCGATAGCATAATCTTCTGCTTCATTAAGAATAATCATTGGTGGCTCTTTTGCAAGGTCATTGATAATATCCAAAGCTCCCTCATCTGCTTTATTCCAGCTGCTCGTACCTTTTATTACTAGGAGAGAAGCATCAGCTTGCTGAATAATCTCCATAGGAAACGAATGAAAAATGATTGAAGGAATTTCAAGCAAAATATAATCATAGAGAAAGTTGTCTCTACGTAAACTATTGCTGTCAATTAAATCTCTCAAGTTTTTTATTTCACTGAATTTCTCGTTTAACGGGTAGTTATATGCTAGGTTATAATCATTAACATCGTTATCTGATTCATTGCCAGAGTAGTTAAGAAGCAAAACCTTATCACCATAAGTACGCAGTTTATTAGCAATCTTTGTGGTTATAAAAGTCTTACCCGTTTTTTCCTGCGTGCTAAAAAACAGTACTATATAAGGTTTTTGTGCCGGATATACAGATTGCTGTGTAATGCTTCTTTTAATATTCTGAATCATCATCTCAATCAAACGATTGCCGATAAAAACTGCATCCTTCATCCTGACAGTTGAACTTATATATGGATAAGCGCCAGCAAGTTTAAGACCGATTTTGCTTGTAACTTTATCCGGATTTTTGAGCGATGAATCAAAGTACTCAAGAACCAAGATAATAAACAGTATTAAAAAGAAACCTATCATAGCTGCTGCAACCACCAGATACTTTGCTTTGGATGGATTTGCTTGTAAAGGAAAATAGGGTGGGTCAACTATCCTGATATTTGTTGCCATTTGTAGGTTTTGCTGACGCATTTTGGCAAGATTCAGACTCCGCAGTAACTCCAGATAGGTTTGTTCTGCAATTGTCATTTCACGTTCAATGCGTTTGAGCATAGCGCCAAGTGGAGCAAATCGTTGGTAGGTCTTTACAAAATCAAGTTTTCTGCGGGCAAGAACCACAAGGCTTGCTTTCGCTTCCTCGTAAGCAAGTGCATTTTTAAGCCATTCATCCAGAAGTGAGGCCACTGGTATGCCTTGTGTTGAATGACTGTAAAGGTATAGCTGATCTACATAAAGCTTAATTTCATCACGAAGATGATCACCTCTCAGGCGCAACTTAGATATTTCATCACCAATTCTTTTGTCATAATCCTCGGCGAGCTCATTAATCAGAATCTTTTCAGTTACATCTGCATACTCTTTCCTTCTCTGATTGATGACATCACTTTTGAGATAAATACTATCCCTTCTTGTGAGCTTGGTTTCAAGTTCGCGCAATGCTGCCGAAGATTGAGCCATTCTAACCTGCTCATTCTGATAGAAAAGATCCAGATCTTCTTTTTGAGCTGCAATGTACTTTGTTTGCTCAGCATAATTGATAATATTATTTCTTCTGTTGAATTTCAGAAGCTTATCTTCCGTTGATTGCAATTGTCTGTCAGCAGAATCTACCTGTCTTCTAAAATATTCAACAACCAAATCGGTTTGGTTCTCTTTCAACATTTTATAGTTTTTCACGAAAACACTTGCAATGATTTTGAGGGTTTGCTGACATATTCCCGGATCATCTGATAAATAAATTAATCGTACTAAGTCGCTATTATTTATACGGTATATCTGAAGAGTTTTTATTGATCTGATGCTGTAGTGCTTGCTTGAACCATAGTGAAGCAAACCATAAATGAAATTTGTATCACTTGAATTGTAATAGTTCGTAAAATTCTGAATTGTTTTTTGAAAGTCATCTTCTCTAATGCCTCTGGGAATTATTGGATCTTTTTCTATTACATTTTCTACTGCATCCTGAGAAAAACTTTGATAAGATATATATGTATCAGTTGCAGGTTCGTTGATAATGTAATCCAATTCTGGAAGGTATTCCTCTTCATAAAACCCGCTATCATCCGCAATTACATTTGTGGATTGAGTTACTATATTATTGTTTGCAATCTGAGTATAGTTTGGAACCGAACCTCCATCAAGCACAAGACGCTGTCCAGATCTCAATTCCTGCGAACTAAGATTATTTAACTCTCTCAGTTTATTCATGCTTATACCATACTTTTTTGATAATGTAAGCAATGTTTCGCCAGGTCGAACAATGTGTGTTCGGGCAGTTGAAGCAGAGGCTATTTGTTGAGTTTCGGATGAATATACTGGTGTAGAAAAAGTAGTAGCCTCTTTTGTCAGACCAGTTGCGGGAAGGTTTTCTGATTCAGTATTTCCTGAATTATAGTCTGTATCATTAATAGGTCTTGACCTTTGTTTCTGATATTCCTTTTCCAGATTCCTCAATTCTTTCTCAAGAGATCTAATTTGCTCCTCTTTTTCACGCTGCATGCCTGCTTTACCGTTTTTGACAACCATGTCTTTAACTTTTTTCGGCACAAACTTGCGAAGTTCATCATAATGAATGTTGGAAATGTATTGAGGATTGTAATCTTCAAGTGACAGATTTTGTGCCAAAAGCATTATGGCTGTTTCTACAATTGTTTGTCTTGAATTAATAAGGTTGATCAGGTTGTCAAATTGGGCACTTGTGCTAAAAAAGTCTGTTGGTCTTTGTGCTGTTGATTCAATGGAATAGCCTGTGGTGATACCAGTATATATGATAGCTTCGGATTCATAGATTTTATCCTGATTCCGGGTGAGATAAAAAACAACGATTGCCAATAAGAACGGGATGGCAATCAATAAAAGGAGATTGTTCCTTATGACGCGTATGAATTGAGCTATATCCATAGTATGTTAATCTATCTTAGTACATTGATTAAATTGAAGTTGATGCCTGTCAGAATTTCAAGAAAGCGATAGTTTTTGCTAAATTCCGCTACAGCTTGTTGATATTCGATGTCTCCCCTGGTTTGAATTTCTTTTAATCTGGTATATTCAGCCGTTGTTATTTCTCCATTAAGAAATTGATTCTGTGCCATTTGCATCTGAATCATTGTAAACTTCCTGTAATCGTTGTAAATACGAATATAATTTTGCCACTGAATCATCATGTCATATGCTTCAATCACCTGTCTGACAACAAACTGCCGGTTGATTTCGCGCTGAACAAATGACAATTCCTGCCATTTCTTTTGTTTTGCAATTCTGTTTTGCCTGTCAACGATAGATGCAAGAGGAAAACGAATGTAGAACCCAACTGCAAAATTGTCCCGAAGTGAATTTAAATCAACCCAGAAATTTTGAGATATGGAGGATGATTGTGTGTCATGGAAATTCCAGATGCCCCAGTTCCAATCCAGATTGAAACTAAAATGTTCCATCCAGTATCTTTCCTGCGATAATTGTTCATAATAGTAGTAATCTGCTTTAACTTCTTCGTATTTTACTGAGGGAGAATTAGCAACTGCTGAGTCAATCAGAACCCTGATGCTAGGCAGTCTTTTTGTAATATCATCTGTGAGAGGATTAAATATTTTGGACTCATCTGTGGCTAAAATCTGTCCATATAATTGATTTCCAAGTAATAATACTGGAATGAAAAATATAAGGTATCTTAAATACTTTCGAATCATAGGTTGTTTCTGGTTAAATTAATGAATCCAGATGATTTTTAATTTAAAGTACTAAAGTACTAAATTAATACTATAACTGAATCTGATAATTTTTTTTTATCTACAAACTTATTAACAAACGAATTTTAAACATTTTCTTTTTGAAATAATGCTGGTATTGTTCTTAAAATTAACCTGATATCACCCCAAAAAGAATAAGTTCTTGCGTATTGATTGTCGAGTGCTTTGCGTTCTTCCTCTGACATTGCACCTTTTTTTCCTCGTTTTTCTACCTGCCATAGACCAGTTATACCAGCTGGACCCATAAATCGCTCACTCCAGTCATCGGATGTGAGCAACTCTGCCTCGTAAAGTGGCAATGGCCTGTTGCCAACAATGGACATGTCACCTTTCAACACATTAATTAGTTGAGGAATTTCATCAATGCTGGTATTTCTTATAAATTTACCAACTTTGGTAACGCGGGGATCATCCTTAATTTTAATAAAAGTTGAGCTTCCCTTTCTCTTTTTTGTTTCATCGTACCAATATTCGCAAATCTTTTTTCCTTCAGAGAAAAGTACCGAAGAACATGTCTCACCATTTTCTAAAACTGCACACTTTGGACAAAATTCCTCTATTTCTTCACCTTTTTCAGAATCTAATTCGTACTGATTAAGATGCTTAAGATTTTGCAAAGCACTGTCAGCCCCAATTCGCATCGATCGGAATTTGTAAAAATCAAATATTCTGTAGCTGGTTCCGACTCTTTTGGAGGTATAGTAAACTTTACCTTTTGATTCGAGACGTATTGCAATGGCTGTTATTATGAAGACTGGCGAGAGCCCCAACAATGCAGCAGAAGAAACAAAAATATCGAAAAGCCGCTTATTCCATGGAATTTTGTACTCTCTATGCACTTGTTCAAGCGATCTGTCGATAGAGAAGTACTCCAGATAACGAATTAATCCAGTTATTCGCTGGTAAATTCCTTCCGGATCAACCTTGTTTTCGTAAAAATCTGATATCCTAATTTTGAAAGCTTCCTGCTTAAAGGATGGAGAGGATTCTTCCGAAAAGATTAGAAATGGCTTATTAGGATGAATATTTTGGATACGAAGCATCTTGAATATCTCAAGTGCATTCATACCTGGAAGGTTAAGTTCACAGATTATTGCATCGACATCTGAATTGTTTTTTAAGTAATTAATACATGAAAAACTATTTTCAGAAAGTATCATTGTAAATAACTCAGGCTTACTTTTCAGGCTGTCGATAAATTTAAAATTACCGCCTGTATATAAGATCTTCAAAACCTGTGTGTCTGAACTGTCCATAGTTAGCTCGCTTTAAAATGTGCTATTTTCTGGCAATCAGAAGTTCAATTCTAATGGAAAGCTCTTCCGGATTAAAAGGTTTAACCATATAATCGTTTGCCCCGAGCTTTAAACATTTGATTTTTTCCTGACTACTTTCAATTCCTGAAAGCATTATCATTGGGATGTCTTTAAAATATCCGCTGGATCTTACGTTTTTTATGAACTCATACCCATCCATGTTCGGCATCTGAATATCCGCTACTATGAGCTCTGGCATGTTTCCTTCTTCCAGCCATCTCATTCCATCAAGACCATCATTTCTCGTAATAACTTCATAGATCTTGCTTAAATAATTCTCAAGTAGCATACGTATGCTAAGTTCATCATCGATAACCAGAATTTTTTTCTTTATCATTATTTCCAAGGTTATATTTACTTCTTAAAAAATGTATTCTAAATCAATCCTTAAATATGATTGGTATAAAGCTTTTTTATCATTTCGTTAGTACCACTTAAAAACACCACAAAAAATTGCTAAATCTCTTCAAAACGCATTTCTATTAAATCCATTTTTGCCCATATAAGCAGCAAATTTAAGTAAAAATGTATGCAAAATTTATATTTTTTTTTAAGTTATTTACATTTATTGTTTCCTGAAAAAAAATAATGTTGTTTTATGGACTACATTTAGAAGAATAAATAAAATCTGTATTCAAAATCGATGTTATTATTTTTTCTTTTCAATCATTAAGTTCTCATAATCAGCTATTTCATCTCTAAGTCTTGCTGCTTCAACAAAATCTAGCTCTTTGACTGCATCTTGCATGGCTTTTTTATTTTTTTGAATAGCTTTTTGGATTGCTTCTATTGACATGTAGGCAACAACAGGATCTGCAGCCAGAGATTGGCGACTTTCAAAGGAATAGTTTCCGCTTTCGCTTTCATTTTTACTTTTATTGGATTGCCCCATTGATGCCGGCATAGACTTAACAATTGAACGAGGAGTTATACCATGAAGGGTGTTATAGGCAATCTGCTTTTCTCTTTTACGGTTCGTTTCATCAATAGTTCTTTGCATGGATCCGGTTATGACATCTGCATACATAATAACTTTGCTGTTGACGTTTCTGGCAGCCCGACCAGCTGTCTGAGTTAGTGATCGTTCAGAGCGGAGAAATCCTTCCTTGTCAGCATCAAGAATGGCTACCAGGCTTACTTCCGGTAAATCCAACCCTTCACGCAACAGATTTACACCAACTAAAACATCAAACTCACCCATTCTTAAACCTCTCATGATTTCAACACGTTCAAGGGTTTCAACATCTGAGTGAATGTAACGACTTTTTATATCAAGTCTGCCTATATATTTGTTTAGTTCTTCAGCCATCCTTTTCGTAAGTGTGGTGACAAGCACACGTTGTCCTGAAATGATTGTCTGTGAAATTTCTTCAAGGAGATCATCAATCTGGTTCAGACTTGGCCTTACTTCAATGATAGGATCAAGCAATCCTGTGGGCCTAATCAATTGTTCCACTACAACACCTTCTGATTGCTGAAGTTCATAGTCAGCCGGAGTTGCACTCACATAAATGGTTTGTCCGCTGAGGGCTTCAAATTCATCAAACTTCAGTGGTCTGTTATCAAGCGCTGCAGGAAGCCTGAAACCATATTCAACAAGGGTTTGCTTGCGCGAACGGTCGCCACCATACATCGCTCTGAGCTGTGGTATGGTGACATGACTTTCGTCGATAATTGAAATGTAATCATCAGGGAAATAATCCAACAGGCAAAAGGGTCTTGAGCCTGGTTTACGCCGGTCAAAATACAGAGAGTAGTTTTCAATTCCGCTGCAATAACCCAGTTCTCGCATCATTTCAATATCGTAAGTCACTCTGTCTTCAAGTCTTTTAGCTTCTTCATTTTTACCTATTTCTCTGAAATATGCTACATGTTTAAACAGATCACTCTGGATTTCAAAAAGAGATTCTTTAAGACGGTCAGGGGAAGTGACAAAAATGTTTGCAGGATAAATCGTAACGAGGTCCATTTTATCGATGGTTTTACCATTGACAGGATCAAAGCTTTCGATACTTTCAATTTCTTCTCCCCAGAACATAATTCTGAACCCGGTATCCATATAGGCTGGAAAAATATCCAGTGTATCGCCCTTTACCCTGAACTGACCACGTCCGGGCTCAATAATTGACCGGCTGTACAAAGCATTCACCAATGATTGCAATAAAAAGTTTCTGCTTATTGTTTGTCCTTTTTCGAGAAGAATGACATTATTAGAGAAATCATCCGGATTGCCAATTCCGTAGATGCAAGAAACTGAAGAAACTACAATTATATCTCTTCTGCCGGATAGGAGGGAAGATGTAGTAGAAAGTCTCAATTTTTCTATTTCATCGTTTATTGAAAGATCCTTTTCTATATAGGTGTTAGTTACAGGAATAAATGCTTCAGGCTGGTAGTAATCGTAGTATGAAACGAAATACTCAACTGCATTTTCAGGAAAGAATTGTTTGAATTCACTATATAGCTGTGCTGCAAGGGTTTTGTTATGACTTAAAATCAATGCAGGCCTTTTCACCTGCGCTAAAACGTTTGCAATAGTGAAAGTTTTTCCAGATCCTGTCACTCCAAGCAATGTTTGTGCGGTATCACCCCGTGAAAGCCCTTCAACAAGTTGTTTAATTGCATCAGGCTGATCACCTGTTGGATAAAAATCTGATTGTAGCTTAAAATTCATTTATTGTTTTTAAGCCACAAAGGTACAATTTCAAATGCAAAATATCAGGGGAAGTACTTCAGATTTGCTATAACCGGATAATGATCCGAATAAGGTATCTTGAAAACTTCTGATTTGGCAGGTTGAAATCCTTGAGAATAAAAAATATAGTCTATTCTTAACCAAGGAAGATTTCCTGCATAGGTGGCACCTAAAAATCTGCCTGACTTCAAATGAACATCTTTCAGACCCGACTGCTTTAGCATGCTGTATGTGTATGAAGCTGGTGTATCATTAAAATCTCCGGTGATAAGATGTGGAATATCTGTTTTTTTTAAAAACTTCCTTAGATCATCCAACTCAATTGCCCTTATCCTAAACGAGTTAAGAAGTTTTCCTAAAATACTTTTTCCATGGGTTTTGATTTTATCCATTTCCAGCGCTGCTGCTTCACTAAACATATCAATTTCGCCTTTTTGCAGACTAAATGAAACAAGATGAATATTTGAGATTCTTACTGCCGTAACTGAATCCATTTGAATATCTGCAAAAACGCCAATATTTCGTCCGGTAACAGATGGAATTGAACCTTTACCGACGATGGGATATTTGCTAAGAATTACAAAACCATCTGACTGAATTCCACCTTTTTTCCAGTAACCAGCAAAATGATAGTAATCAAAACCACTGTTGGAAGCGAATTTTTTCAGGTCTTCATTAATGTTGCCAGACCATGACCTGAATTCCTGAACTGATGCAATGTCTAAATTTCTCTCATTAATAAAGGACATGATATTCTCAGGAGGCTCTAATTTTGTTGTCATTTTTGCAAAACTTCTGAAGCCATGCACATTGTATGTCATGATCGCAATATTGCCTTCAACAGTAGAATTGTTGTAACCAACATATTTTCTTAAAAGTGGCAAAGCCAGCAAGAGAATAACGAGTTGAACAAAGGCAAACTTACTATGAAATAAAATTAAAATCAGCAATGAAAGGATGGCCAGAGAAAAAAACAATGGAAAAAAAAGACCGAAAATTGCCATTACACTTGTCTCGGCAGGATTAAAAGAGCTCGAAAATATTGATAAAAGCAGCAGTAACCCAATGACTGCACTCACGGGATTAATTAGAATAAGAAAAATAGTTCTGAACAAAGTCAAAGGTCTTTTCTTTTTACGCATGCATTTAACTTTTAGTGTTGCTGTTTCTAAATAAAATTTCCTTTTCCCGACTGCTTAGGCTATCATAGCCCGATTTTGAGATTTTGTCTAAAATTGCATCTATTACTTTCTGTTCGGCAATTTTTCTTTTGTTGTATTCATCATCATCCAACGGACGTTCAGGTTTTCCGGCAGGATTGCGATAAGTAGTTTTCATCTTTCTTTTTCGTGGAAAAATTTCAGGAAATGACAAAACATCTTTCCCTCCTTTTAATATGAAAACATACAGAAACCCCCAAAATGCACCTCCAAGATGTGCAATATGACCCCCAGGATTGGAACCTTGAATGCTAAAAATATCAATAATTATAAAAAAGATTGCAAGGTATTTAAGTCTGACAGGGCCTATCAGAAAGAGGTTAACGGTATATTGTGGTACATAAGCTGCCATAGCCACAAGTATTGCCAGCACTGAGGCTGATGCCCCCAAAGCAATGGCGAAAGGATTTGATTCAAGAAATACCGGGAAGAAGTTGTAGGAAATAATGTAAAAAAATGCACCTGTCAGCCCGCCAAGAATATAAGTCCAAAACAATTGTCTCTCGTTAAGGTATTGAAGGAATATAGTTCCTCCGAAATACAAAACCAGCATATTGAAGAAAAGATGAAAGAAACCCTCATGAAGAAACATGTATGTAACAACAGTCCAGGGTTTTATCATAAGCATTTCAAAAGATGACGGAACAGCCAGCCAATATGTCAAAATCGAAAGGCCTGAAGATGTTTTCAACTGAAACAACCATAAAACAAGATTGATCAGGTAAACAAGCGCAAAAACTCCAACATTGATGAGTATTAATCGTGGAAAAACAGACTTACGTGAGAAGAAAATCCTTACAGAATCAAAGAAGTTTGAGTTGTTATAGTATGGATTCATAATTCATAGTATCAATGCAATTCACCTTTTCTTTTCCAGTAAACGATTAAAATGTATCCGAATAGCATCCCACCTAAATGTGCAAAGTGAGCAATGTTATTTCCAGGCCTGTTCATTACACCTTCGAATAACTCAAAAGCTCCGTATATCATCACAAAATATTTGGCTTTTATTGGAATCGCAAAATAAAGGTAAATAACTGAATTTGGAAACATCATCCCAAACGCCAGCAGTATACCAAAAACCGCCCCTGATGCACCAACGACAACGGATTGGTTAAGATAAAATTCCTTATATTCTGTCATGAAAGCTACTGTGGCCTGCATTGCCTCAATATTATCCGGATTCACTGACAGCATTCTTATATTTCTTTGAAATTCCTGAAAATCTAACCAAATCTGTCCGGAAAACTGATTTAAGACAAAAGTATGATTGGAAGTAAACTTACCTAAAACAGCAATTTCCTGGGTATTTAAGAAGGTATTGATGTCGTTGAGAGTTGGCATCATTTGAAAATATATCCAGATAATATAAACGATACCAGCACCTATTCCAGTGACCATATAATATATGAGAAATCTTTTGCCGCCCCAGACATTCTCGAGGGTATTCCCAAACATCCACAGCGCGAACATATTAAAAAGTATATGTGTAAAGCCTCCATGCATGAACATGTAAGTTACAAACTGATAAGGATGAAAGTCGGACGCACTTACAAAATGAAGTCCCAGAAGTTTTGTAAGGTCAATTCTGAAAGTGCTTTCAAATGTTATTGTTGCCAGAAAAAAGAGCCCGTTAATGATGAGCAGGTTCTTTACAACGGGTGGCAATAACTGAAATCCAGTTGGACGAAATTGAGACATAAGTTATGAAGTTATTGTTTAATTAACGTAAAAAGATCATTTGTAGTCAATACATTAAGAATTTTTCTTCCATCAGGTGCAACATCAACTATCTGACATGCAAAAAGCTGATCAATCAGAGAACTCATTTCCTGCTCAGATAATTGTTGTCCATACCGAATGGCAAGATTTGCTGCCAAAGATCTTGCCAGATTCTGTTTTTTGTCAATTTGTAAGTCAGAACTGTTTGTTTTATACATTTCAAGCACATGCTCGATCATTTCTGTTGCATTTCTGTCACCGAAACCTTCTGGCGAACCATTGACTACAAAGGTTCTAAGTCCCAAAGATTCAATGTTAAATCCAAGCATATGCAAATCTTCATGAAGTTCTGCAAGTAAATCGGCATCGGAGGCGTTTAGCTGTATTGTCTGAGGAAAAAGCTCTTGCTGAGAACCAAGTTTTCTATTTTCGAGCTGTTTGAGATATTTTTCAAAAAGAATTCTCCAATGTGCAAGATGCTGATCAATAAGCATTAGCCCTGATTTTACTGATGACATGATGAAGGTTGACTGAATCTGAAGAAATTTTGAATGAGCCGATTGAATTCCTTTCAATGCTGTTTTTTCAGGCAGTATTGTTTCTCTTTCAATGTTGTCAAAATTTACATTTTCATGAAAAATACGCCAGTTTTCAGTTTGAATTTTAGGTGCTTGAGGTTGAGGGCTCCATTGTTGCTTTGTAGGACCAGGGTTAGAAAACGGATTGTAATCAGGATTCAGACCTATCGAAGGTGGCTGCACTGGTCTTCCTGTCCGGCTGATATCGCCGAAATCAATTCCATGATCTGAGGTTGATTCAAAATCAATCTGAGGACTTAGGTTATGCTGACCGAGCGACTTTTTCACTGCTGCATGTATTACAGCGTAAACCAGCTTTGTGTCTTGAAAATTGACTTCAGTTTTTGTGGGATGAATGTTGATATCGATCTCTGATGGATCAATCATGATATGTAAAAAATACGTTGGAAAGCTATCCCTCGGCAAAAGCTCCTGAAAAGCATTTTCGACAGCATGATGCAAATAATGGTGTTTTATGAATCTTTTATTCACAAAAAAGTATTGCTCTCCGCGTGTTTTACGTGCGTATTCTGCTTTGCCAATGAAGCCTTCGACAGATAGATTTTCTGATTTTTGATGAACAGGGAGAAGTCTTTCGTTGTATAAATTTCCAAAAAGTGCCACAACGCGTTGCTTCATGCTACCGCCATAAAGGTGAAACAGCTCCTTTTCGTTATGAATCAGCGTAAAGCCAATTTCAGGATGAATAAGGCTCACACGATGAAATTCATCAAGGATATGACGCATTTCTGCTGGGGGCGCTTTCAGGAAATTCCTTCGTGCAGGCACATTAAAGAAAAGATTTTTTACCGCAAAACTTGTTCCCGGATCGCATGAACAGATTTCCTGAGATACAAAAGTTGAGCCTTCAACTTTAATGAAAGTGCCATATTCGACTTCATGGCGCCGACTTTTCATCTCAACTTGCGCAATTGCAGCAATACTCGCCAGTGCTTCACCACGAAAACCCATCGTTCGGATAGCAAACAGATCATCCGCCTTGTTTATTTTTGAGGTTGCATGACGTTCGAAGGACATTCGCGCATCAGTTTCTGACATGCCACATCCATTGTCGATTACCTGAATAAGCGTTTTTCCGGCATCTTTCAAAATGATATCAATCTTAGATGCTCCGGCATCAATTGCATTCTCCAGCAGTTCTTTAACAGCTGATGCCGGACGCTGAATGACCTCGCCGGCTGCAATTTGATTGGCTACTGAATCCGGAAGTAGTTTAATGATATCACTCATTTAATCAAAATCTCCTTGAATTATTTAACAATACCAAAAGCTCGAATCAGGTTATCGATCAAATCAGTGAAAAATACTACATAAATGCCCAAAAGAATTATGCTTCCGTAGATGATAAAGCTTAGCCTCTTGTATTTTTCACCAAATTCAACAGGGTTTTTTTGTCGCCATCTCGATGACATACGCATGCGTAACTCTTCCTGGTCTGTAAGTTTTGCTTCAACGCCTAAAGCTGCTTTACGTCTTTCCATCGCTTCCTTATCAGGATTAAAGTAGCGCGGCTTGTATTTATATTGGCGTGGTTTGAGTGCACGAAACATGATAAACTTCATAATATCTGGCAGTTAATGACAAATTTTGTCAAGTGTTACATTGCAAAAATACCGAATATTTTTGTCGCTGACTGAACGGCATAGCTGCTTTTTGTATTTTTGAGGTTTGAACCTAAATTATAACGGACAAAGTCATGACAAAAACAGTTGAATCTCTTGACAAACTAATTGTTGTTGGCGACAGAGTTTTGGTTAAACCCAAAGCAGCAGCCGGAAAAACAAGAAGTGGTCTTTTTCTGCCTCCAGGCTACAATGAGAAAGAAGAAATTCAAACTGGATATGTGGTAAAAGTTGGACCTGGATATCCTATTCCTGTTTTGCCTGATGAAGATGTTGAGCCATGGAAACAAAAATCAAGTGAAAAGTCACGCTATTTGCCACTTCAGGTAAAAGTAGGTGATCTGGCTATTTTTCTGCAAAAAGGTGCTATTGAGATTATGTTTCATAACGACCGCTATTATATCGTACCTCAAAACTCAATACTGCTGCTCGAAAGAGAAGATTATTCAGTTGAATAATTAAGTGTCCAAAAATACGCAATCTATTAAATTTGAATTTATTAACAGCAAAGACATTAAAAAATTGAGTTACAAAAACAGCCTTTTTTCATTGCTTTTTCTGGGTATTTTTCTTTCTTACGCTTGTAATTCAAGCCATCATGAAAATGAAATTTCAGCAGAGGAAGAAATAAAATTGCCAGATTATGCAAACGGATTTTCTGTAATTTGTAAAGGAAACCTCAAACAGTTAAGAATTCACAGTCCATGGAATGAGGGTTCAAATCTAAATGTTTACTATTTATGGCCCGACTCCTTGCCAATTCCCGATAGCCTTCCAGTAGAGAGTACTATTTTAACACCTGTAAGAAATATTGTGGCACTTTCAGCTACACAATGGGGACCACTTCTAAAGCTTGGGATGGCTTCTACGATTAAAGGTGTTTCAGAATCACGTTTTATAAGAAACGAAACCATTAAAAATTTACTGGAAAGCGGAATGCTGATTGATGTAGCTTCTGATGGAGTTTATAAAATGGAGCAATTGGTCAAACTGGAGCCTGATCTTGTGCTGTATTCCCCTGATCCAATGGGTATTTCTTCTTCTTTGCAGCGTTCGGGAATTAAGCTTCTGGCCTGGCCCGATTATTTTGAAACCAATCCACTTGGCAGAGCAGAGTGGATAAAAGTACTCGGTTTACTTGTTCAAAAAGAGATTGAAGCAAACGTAATATTTGACTCTATCGCTATATCCTATAACCATTTAAAATCACTTACTAAAGCAGTAGCTGAAAAGCCGGAAATTTTTGCAGATAAAGCGTTTGCAGGTCAATGGTATGTTCCCGGAGGAAAAAGTTATATGGCTGAGATATTCAAAGATGCCGGAGCAGATTATGTTTTTTCTGCCAACAATGAGCATGCTAGTTTTCCATTGGACATTGAAACAATTTTGGCGAAATCAAAAAATGCTGATTACTGGAGAATAGCACAAGCTGCTGATTTTGAATACAGTTATGAAGATTTAGCTCGTGAAAACGAACTTTATCGGGCATTTGAAGCATTTAAAAACAAGAGAATAATATTTTGCAACACTGCCAAAACAGCCTATTTTGAACAAAGCCCAATGGAACCTCATCTACTATTGGCTGATTTCATCGCTATTTTGCATCCTGAGCTGCTGCCTGACCACATTCCTGTTTATCACACATTACTTCGATAAAATATGGAAGTGCAAAAGAAATTCCGCAGAAGTTTTATCCTGATGTTTTCATCGGTTTTTTTGCTGTTTATTTTGTTTTTGCTAAATATATTGTGGGGTTCTGTTTCAATTTCTTTTGCCGAAGTGATTGGTGTAATGTCCGGTTCTTATGATGGAGTTTCAGCGGCAAATATCATAATTATCGAACAATTTCGTTTTCCTCAGGCTATCACGGCTACTTTTGCCGGAGCAGGCCTTGCAGTTGCAGGTTTACTCATGCAAACACTTTTCAGAAATCCGCTGGCAGATCCGTCTATCCTTGGTATAAGTGCAGGTGCAAGCCTTGGAGTTGCGCTACTTTTACTTTCAACGGGGATGGTTTCCGGACAGGCTTTAATCTCATTCGGCTGGCTCAGTCATATTGGAATTATTCTGGCATCTTTTGCAGGAGCCATGCTGGTACTGGCATTGATAACGATTTTGAGCAAACGGCTTATGAATATGGTAAGTCTTTTAATTGCCGGAATCATGATTGCTTACGTTGCCGGCGCTATTGTAGGCATCATCAAATATTTCAGTCACAAGGAAGACCTTCATGCTTTTGTTATTTGGGGTTTAGGTAGTTTTTCCAATGTTGGATTGTCCCAAATTCCATTTTTTGTTATTGCTGTCAGCCTTGGATTGGTTGCATCTGTTTTGTTGATGAAGCCGCTTAACCTCATGCTTCTTGGCGAGAAGTATGCGCGCAATCTTGGGCTTAACGTAAAGCATTATCAAACAATTCTGCTTTTGGTTGCAGGTTTTCTTACTGCTGTTATAACAGCCTATGCCGGGCCAATTGCCTTTATTGGATTGGCTGTTCCGCATCTGGCCAGAAATCTGTTTCGAAGCAGCGATCACAAAATCCTGATTCCGTCAACAATAATAATAGGTGCAGCGCTTGCCCTTTTTTGCAACTTAATTGCGCGTCTTCCAGGATTTGAAGGTAGTCTGCCTGTTAATTCCATCACCTCCCTTATCGGAGCACCGGTAGTGGTATGGATAATTCTTAAACGTCAGCAACTTTATTCGCGGTCGGCATGAGTGAATCAGCAAAAATACTGGAACTGAAGAATTTGCAAATTGGCTATAAAACAGGCAATAAGCAAGCCTCAGCGCTGCTTCCACCCATATCACTTTGTCTAAAGGCAGGTGAATTTGTAGCTATTGTCGGGCCGAATGGTGCTGGAAAATCAACACTGCTGCGTACTTTGACTGCTTTGCAGAATCCTCTCGACGGTGAAATATTTCTGATGGGAAATGAGCTTCAAAGCTATTCTGCAAGTGAAAGAGCGCTTTTGATCAGCATTGTTCTTACTGATCATCCTGATGACTTTTTTCTGAAGGCTGAAGATGTAGTTGCAACAGGGCGCTATCCATACATTGATTTTTGGGCCAGACTAAAAGCTCATGACAGAGAAATTATTGCCCAAAGCATGGAATTGTGTGGAATCACGCACCTTATTGGTAGAACGCTTATCAGTCTGAGTGACGGAGAACGACAGAAAGTAATGATTGCCAAGGCACTCGCACAGGATACCCCAATTATCATACTTGACGAACCCGCAGCTTTTCTTGACTATCCCAGTAAAATAGAGTTAATGCAACTTTTGCGAAAACTTTCTGCAGAACAAGGCAAAGCAATACTTTTTTCATCACATGATCTGGATCTTGTTTTACGCACTGCCGACAGGCTTTGGATGATTTCACATAATCAGCCCCTCATCGATAATATTCCTGAGCAGTTGGTCATCAACGGAACCATAAACAAGTACTTCGACAGAAAGGAGCTTAAATATAACCCTTATCTGGCACAGTTTATGCCAACTTTGACAAACCGAAAAAGTTTTTTCATAAAATCGGATAATCTGGAATCGAAATGGGTGAGAAATGCCTTTCTGCGCAAAGGTTTTTTACCGGCAAGTGCTGATGATGCCGAAATATTGATCACATTTGCAGATGAACAATTTATTGTTGAGTACAGCAATAAGCTCCATATTTATAAAACTATAGAAACTTTGATAAATGAAATACACATCTTTAACAGCTAAAAGACTTGGATTTGCATTAATCCTGCTTATGACGCTTCAATCCTGCCAGACCATGAAACAAAACGTAGATTTAATCCTGATCAATGGAAAAGTTTATACCGTTAATGAAGCATTTGATGTTGCAGAAGCATTTGCCGTGAAAGACGGCAAATTTGTGGCAGTTGGTACTACAAAAGAAATACTGGCTACGTATCAGTCAGAATTTATGCATGATGCAGATGGTCAAGCTGTTTATCCAGGATTAATTGACGGACATTGTCATTTTTATGGTTTTGGCGAAAACTTATACCGTTATGCCAATCTTGCTGGAACTAAGTCATTTGCAGAGGTGATAGAAAGGCTTGAAAAACATAGCTTAAGTCATCCATCGGAATGGCTTTTAGGTAGAGGCTGGGATCATAATAACTGGGAAATAAAAGAGTTTCCTGATAATGATCTGTTGGAGAAATATTTTTCTGAAAAGAAAATCCTTTTGATCCGTGTTGATGGTCACGCTACTTTGGCGAGTAAAGCGGCACTAAAAGCTGCCGGAATTGATGCCAAAACCAAGGTTGCCGGAGGAGAGGTTTTACTCGATAAAAACGGTCAGCCGACAGGAGTGCTTATTGACAATGCCGATCTGGCAGTGAAAGCACTTGTTCCAAAACTTACTGAAGCTGAAAAAACAAGTGCTCTGCTCGAAGCGCAGGAGAAGTGCTTTGCTGTGGGGCTAAGCAGTGTGGTAGATGCGGGTTTGCCTTTTCAAACCATTGAACTGATAAGAAAATTACAGGAAGAAGGTCAGCTTAAAATGAAAATTAATGCCATGATCGATCCTGATGATGCTACACTGGACTTCTATTTGCCGGGAGGAAAGCAGTTTAGTGAACGTTTGTCAATCACAGCAGTGAAAATGTATGCCGATGGCGCACTTGGTTCCCGAGGTGCAAAACTATTTGAGCCATACTCGGACGAGATCACTAAAACAGGTCTGATTTTGCATGAAAATGATTTCTATACCAATGTTGCTCAAAGGGCTTACGATGCAGGATTTCAGGTGAACATGCATGCTATTGGAGATTCAGCTGTGCGATTTGTGTTAGAACTTTATGCAGATAAGTTGAAAGAAAAAAATGACAGACGTTGGCGTATTGAACATTCGCAAGTGGTTGCTCCTGATGATTTTGAAAAATTTGAAAAATTCAGCATTATTCCATCCATTCAGAGTACACATGCCACTTCTGATATGCGCTGGGCCATTGACAGACTTGGCGAAGAAAGAATAAAAGGTGCTTATGCCCAACAAAAACTCCTTGCGCAAAATGGCTGGATTGTTAATGGAACAGATTTTCCAATCGAAGGAATCAATCCGATCAATACCTTTTATGCTGCCGTTTTCAGAAAGGATGAAACAGGTTATCCGGAAGATGGATTTCAAATGGAAAACGCGCTAAGTCGCGAACAAGCGCTTCGATCGATGACAATATGGGCTGCAAAAGGGAATTTTGAAGAACAACAAAAAGGAAGTATTGAATCTGGAAAGTTTGCTGATTTCGTAATCCTGAATCAGGACATTATGGAGACAGAAGAAAAAAGAATTTTGGAAACTAAAGTTCTGACTTTATACATTTCGGGTGAACGCGTTTACCGCGCGGAGTAAACCTTTTTTAAAGCAATGGGCTTCTTTTGATAAATTTTCTGAAATAATGAGTATTATACTCAAAAAGGATTTCTGCATTTAAACAAAAGGTCTTAATTTTGGCCAATCGAAAACATAAACCTAATTTAAAAAAAATGAGTGTTCTGGTAAATAAAAACTCGAAAGTTATTGTTCAGGGATTTACAGGCAGTGAAGGTACTTTTCATGCCGGACAAATGATTGAATATGGAACCAATGTCGTTGGTGGTGTGACACCGGGCAAAGGTGGTCAGTACCACCTTGGAAAGCCTGTTTTCAATACAGTTGCAGACGCCGTTGCAAAGGCAGGCGCTGATGTAAGTGTGATTTTTGTGCCACCGGCATTTGCTACTGATGCTATTATGGAGGCTGCTGAAGCCGGTATAAAAGTAATCGTTTGTATCACTGAAGGCATTCCTACAGCCGATATGGTGAAAGCAAAAGAGTTTTTAAAAGGCCGCGATTGTCGCCTTATTGGCCCAAACTGTCCTGGTGTGATCACTCCAGGAGAGGCAAAAGTTGGCATTATGCCAGGTTTTATTCATTCAAAGGGCAGGGTAGGGATTGTTTCGCGCTCCGGAACTCTAACGTATGAAGCAGTCGATCAGTTGACAAAAGTTGGATTGGGACAAACCACAGCAATCGGCATTGGCGGTGATCCAGTTATTGGAACCACAACAAAAGAGGCTGTTGAATTACTCATGAATGACCCTGAAACAGAGGGAATTGTTATGATTGGTGAAATTGGTGGAAGCATGGAAGCCGAAGCTGCTTACTGGGTAAAAGAACACGGAAACAAACCTGTTGTCGGCTTCATTGCTGGTGCAACAGCGCCAAAAGGAAGAACGATGGGTCATGCAGGTGCCATTATTGGTGGAGTTTCAGATACAGCAGAGGCTAAAAAGGAAATCCTTACTGAATGTGGAATTCATGTCGTTGATTCTCCTGCAGATATTGGAACTAAAATGTTGGAATTACTTTCTTAGAAACCTATATTTCATTAAAAAAGCCAGCTTATCGATTGATCAGCTGGCTTTTTTGTGAAATCATTTCCATTTTACGACTTTTCTTCTTTTTCCTGTCTTTGCGCACGTTTAAACGGCTTTGTTCTGTCAAAAAGAAAGCGATAGGTAACATGTGTTTTAAAAACTTCACCTCCGATACCCTCTACAATTTTGATCATAGGAGGATTGAAATCTCCTATCCAGTTCATCTGAAGTTCTTTGTAAGGGAAACCTTTTCGCATGGCTATTTCTCTGAAATATAAAATAATAGCTCCATCCACACCTTTTCCCTGATGCTCGGGAACTATTCCGAAAATTCGGCCGATAATTCTGTTACATTTTTTCTGAACCTTTAATCTGAACAAAAATTTCAGTTTATTAAGCCAGTTGAGCCTGCCATTAAAATCATAAATTATTTGATTCAAGTCCTGGACAGCGATAAAGAAGGCGATTGGTTCACCTTTATAATAACCAAAATTAACAAGACGCCTGTCCAGTATCGGTTTCATCTGATTCAAAAGGGCAATTGCGTGTGCCTGTGTAATCATTTTCACACCTGGAATTACACCCCATGCCTTATTATAGATGGTCATGAAATCATTGGCATACTTGTCCCTATCTTTCCAATTTACATTCTCAAAAGTGTAGAAGGGATTTTGTGCAATCCTTGCAGCTTTTTCATACACTTTATCGCGTAAGGTACCACCATGAACCATTCGGCGAAAAGTATACTGATTGAAGTAGTTTTGAAAACCATAGGCTTCAAACAGATCTTTATAATACGGAAAATTGTATGGCATATTGAAAACGGGTTCTGAAAAGCCATCGACCAGCACTCCCCAAAAGTTGTCGCGATCACCAAAATTGACAGAGCCGTCCATGGCTTCCATTCCACGCTCCTCAAGCCAGTTTTTAGAAGCTTCAAAAAGTATATTAGCTGCTTCCTGATCGTTAATGCAATCAAAAAACCCACAACCTCCTGTTGGTTGATCATTGTTTGAAGCTGTGTGAGGGTCAATGAAGGCGGCTATTCTTCCAACAATTTTGTTTTCACCGTCACGCAAAAGCCATCTTATGGCATCACCCTTTCGCAGTTTTTTATTACTTTCTTTATCAAAAAGCTTTTCCACATCCTGATCTAATGGACGAACATATATAGGATCGTTTTTATATAGTTTTGATGGAAAACTCAGCCACTCTGATTTTGAAAAAGGACTTAAAACCTCTTCAATAGTATAGTTCTGCATAATGAAACAATTATTTTCTGTGGGCAAATATAGCACAGATGATAAGAATACAAAAAATGTTTTGAATTTATCTAAATCAAACGGCCTGGCTTTATCCTTGGCAAAGGATCAATTTTGATATTGAGCAAGCGCCTTTTTATACGCTTCAAGTGCCCTGTTTCTGGCAAAAGCATGGTCAACAATGGTTTTACCCAAATAACTTAGGTCATCGACTTCCGGCACCCATCGCCTTACATATTTCATTTCAGAATCAAACTTTTTAAGCTGTTCTGATGGATTGAAAACCCTGAAATAGGGAGCGGCGTCACAACCTGTGCCAGCTGCCCATTGCCAGTTGCCGACGTTGGAAGCCAACTCAAAATCCAAAAGTTTTGATGCGAAATATGCTTCGCCCCAGCGCCAATCAATCAGGAGGTGTTTGGTCAGAAAACTAGCTACTACCATTCTTACGCGATTGTGCATATGACCTGTTTCATTCAGCTCCCGCATTCCTGCATCCACCATTGGATAGCCTGTTTGTCCTTCACACCAAAGTCTGAATTCCTCCTCGTTATTCCTCCACAAAACATGGTTGTATTTTGGATTGAAGTTTTCATTTGCACTGTACGGAAAATGATAAAGAATCTGCATGAAAAACTCCCGCCAGATAAGTTCATTGAGATAAGTTTCACTTGATGAAGTGGCTTGCTTTACCAAATTGCGAATACTTATCGTTCCAAAGCGCAGATGTGGCCCAACATGCGAAGTGCCATCAATTGCCGGGATATTTCTTGTATCTGCATATGATTGCAGCCTTTCTTTTTCGGTCATTATTTCCGAAGCTTTAATCGGAGAAGACCGAAATCCTATCTCTGCCAAAGTTGGTAAGGAGTGTTCTATTTGAATAAAATTTTTAAGGAAATTTTCAGATGGAAAAGCGTTCAACATTTTATCTTGAAAATACTCTTTCCATTTTCTCGAATAGGGTGTAAAAACAGTGTAAGGTTTTCCATCTGGTTTCAAAACTTCGTCTTTTTCAAAAATAACATGGTCTTTAAAAGATTGAAAATTAATGTTTTTGAAACCAAGAAGTTTTTTCAGCTCGATATCTCTAGCAATTCCATAAGGTTCATAATCACTGTTGCAAAAAACCTGTTCAATCTCAAATTTACTACAAAGACCTTCAAAAACATCCGCTACTTTTCCATAAGTCACATACAACGAGGAACCTACAGTTTGAAGCTGTCTGTTGATTTCTTCAATTTGATTATGAATAAACTGGACTCTGGCATCGTTATTATTTTCAAGTTTACGAAGTATATCTGTGTCAAAAATGAACAAAGGCAAAACTTTACGTCCTGCACTCAATGCTTTGAATAATCCGTGATTGTCGTTTAGTCGCAAATCACGTCTGAACCAAAATATGTTTATCATGATTTTTTGTTTGAAAACAAATCCGCAGCAAAAATGTTGAAAACTTTCTTTTTAGAAACAGAATTCCTAGTCCTTAAAAATCCATGCCTCTGGATAGGACGAACTTAGTCTATCTTTTGCATTCATGGCATCTTTGAGATTATCATAAACATCGATTGCAATTCTGAATCTACCTTCTTTTTCAAGGATTAGTACATTTTTTAAGCCTGAATTTTTATAGCGTCTTACAGCTTCATTTGCATCAGCTTTGGAATTAAAGCTCCCATAGATTATGTAATATTTTGCGTTATTCGACTTCTCAGTTATATCTTTTCTTTCGCTTGTAAAAGTGGCGGCAAAGGTTTCCTGCTTATCATTATCGCATTTATTTGGCCTGCCTGCAGGGTCTGCGCGCTGACCAAACCAAACCGACACATAGTTTTCACTTAGACCAAGACCCATTGCGAGCCATTTTTTATCAGCATGGTCTTCACGGGTTAGGAGCATATCTCTGGCAGCTGGTGTTGAATTCCATAATTTGAAAACACTGTCAACATTCACAATTCCTTCTTCAAAATAGGAAAGCTCATATCCTCTGTAAGTGTACGAAGTTAATTCCTTAGGCTTATCCCACATGCACTCATACTTCAACACATAGCTGTTGAAGCAGCATGGTGACCAGCGACCTTTATCCGACCAACTGGCTGTATTGCAGATGCTCGTATCAGGTTTGTTGGTCTGAAGGTCGGCCACATGAGTTTTTGCGACAAAAGTCAGGGAAACCGAAAGTGGGATTTCAGGAAGTCTGTTCTGTTTTCTGAGATTATTTATGAGGTTAGCAAGCCTCATTTCATCTGTACTCATGCATACTTGTCCTAGGCTAGTTGGCTGACATAAAACATTTTGAATGCTAAAAAACCATGCCAAAATCAAAAACAGAATGTATTTAGTTTTTATACTTATCATTACAGTGACTTGAATATTTTATACAAATATACCAAAACAATCAGATTTGATTCTATTTGAAGGATTTCAGATACGCTTCAATCGATTCATCAAATGCAGATGTTACCATTTTCAAGGTTTTATTATTCGTATCATAGCTTTTTACATCAAGGATTTTGCTGATTGCTAAAACCTTTGGTGAGGTACCGGATAAAAATGCAGCTTCAAAATCATTTAATTCATCGATAAAAATGTCCTTCTCAATGAATTCCAATTTTGATTTTTCACACAGCCCGATTATTTTTTTTCGCGTTATTCCCTTCAAAACATTTTCAGCTTTTGATGTGTATATCGTTTGCCCTTTGATAAAAAAAATATTTGATCTGCTCCCTTCAGTGATTTTTCCATCCGTTGCCAGTAACAGCTCATAAACATTATGTATTTCTATCAATTTAGCGACTTCGTTTTTGAATGAGCTTCTCAATATTTTGGCATTTGGATTTTCACGCTTATATTCAAAAATGTTCAAATCAACGCCATCTTGATACATTTGCAGTGTAGGGTAGGAGTGAGGTGTAAACCAGGCAGCAAACCAGAAAGTCGCCTCCGGATTTCGTGGGCCGCCAAGAAATTTGATATTTCCGATTTCAACTTTATTGGATGCAATCAACACTTTCAATGCATTGGCCAATTGCTTTTCATTAAGCGGAAATTTAATATTTTTAAGTGTGAAAGTCTCGTAAAATCTTTCCAGATGATCTTCCAGGAATAGAATTTTGCCGTCAATAACTCTTACAACTTCATACACATAACCTTGGCCTGCATAATTTTCCGGGATAAAATCGCAGGTGCTTTTTAAATCTTCATTAACGATAAAATGAAGATGAAGACATTGATCCATTTTAATTTACCTTTTGCTGAAATATTCTTCAATTATTTTTACAGCCTTTTCAGCAAGCGACACTTCAACCTGAATAATAGCTGAATCTTCGGGTGACCCTGATCCCCAGCCAGCGATAACACTTTCACCAAGTGTGTCCCTTAAAATACTTCCTATATTGTTTTCCTGCAGCAGTTCAACCAGATAAGTGGCTTCAACAATTGAACCTGTATAAACATTTTGTAATTCACTTGTCATTTTGACCTCCTTCTTACTTTAGATTATTATTTTCTGCTAAGGTAAGCAAAATCGAAAGGTATTCAAAAAAAACAAAGCTAAATATCAGACTTTTTCTGGCGCTGCATTCAACCTTATAATGGCATAGATCATTATCGCAGCAGCGATCCACTGTATCGGAGAGAGTATGCTTTTATTAATAAAATAGTCAAATAAAACTGCTGAAATCGGAAACATCAGTTCGCTGATAGTTGCTGACATGGCTTTAACCTTGCGTAAACCATAGTAATAGAGGATGATTGCTCCCGAACCTGTTGTAAGACCAATAAGAATTATGAAAGACCATTCTTTGGTAGTAGTAGTTTCAAAAGATGCAAAATTACCGGCAATAAGCATAAAAATGAACATGATCACACTCGTGAATCCATACCTGTAAAAGGTGGAAGTTACAAAATGATAGTTTGAAAGGATCTTTTTTGAAAAGACAGTTGAACTTCCAAAAGAGAAAGCTGCAAGCAATGCTAATAGTGCAGCTTGAATCGTTTTCTCACCAGTGTTTATATCTGGGAACGACCAGCCGAAAGTGAGAAAATAGCCGCCAACAATAGCTATCGCAGCCCAAAGCAAATAACGCTGTTTTAGTTTTTCTTTAAGCAAGATGGCTGCCAGAGCAATTGCAAAAACGGGCTGAAGTTTTTGTAAAAGTACAACCACAGACAAATGGTTGAAATCAAGCAAAAACAGTGCTTTTACAATTGCCAGGGTGCCAATGGCACCCCCAAACAGACTGATTAAAAGAAAAGTGATCAGATCTGAACGCTTCATCGTTACGAGATGTTTGTATTCCTTGAAAAGGAAAATATTCATCAGCGCAAAAGGAAAAAGGTGTAATATAAACACAACATAAACGACGTCAAGATTATAGAGTTGAGGTGTTAAAACCACTCCGTCGAAACCCCATAAAATTGCTGACAAGCCCACTGCAACTGATCCCTTGATCAGCGTAAGCCGGTTCAAATCTTTCATTAATTAATGATTTAGCCTGCAAAAGTAAGAAAATGTAGCTCAAGTTACATCAGCTAAATCATGGCGCAGGCTTTTCAAACTTTTCTCCACAGTTTATGCAATAATTGGCATCATGCACATAAGTTACAGTATTACATTGCCTGCATTCTTTGCTGTGAACAGGTTTACGTGATTTATCACGGGTCATTTCTGAAGTTATGATTCCCGTTGGAACTGCGATTATTGCATAACCTGTAAGCATAAGAATGGAAGCAATAACCTGACCTAGTGGAGTGACAGGAGTTATATCTCCAAATCCTACAGTGGTTATAGTAACGATTGCCCAATATATACTTGTTGGAATGCTAACAAAACCAGAATCCGGACCTTCTACAATGTACATAATGGTTCCTAAAATTGTGACTGTGATTAATACAGAGCCAAAAAATACCATTATTTTTTCACGGGAATGCTGCAGCGCATGGATCAAGTAGATCGAGGCGGAGGTAAAGCGTACCAGCTTTAAAATCCTAAAAACTCTGAACAGCCTCAGGATGCGGATGATTATCAAGAATTGTGTGCCTGCAAAAATCAAACTCAAATATGTTGGTATAATTGAAAGAAGATCAATAACTCCATAGAAACTGAAAATGTACTTTTTCTTTCTGGGGGATATAATGATTCGTATAAAATACTCAATAGTGAAAAGAAATGTAAAAAGCCACTCAAGTGATAGCAGCAGCCATCTATACCTTTCGTGAATACTTTTCATGCTGTCGAGGAAAACGACAGTCACACTCAAAAGGATAATAACCAGCAGAATTTCATCAAAGAGTCTACCTTTTTTGGTATCATGACGAAAAATGATTGTGTACCATTCAACTTTCCAATCTTTGTTTTTCATTATTTGAACCATAAATCACTCAAAATTAAAAGCCAAAGATAAAATGAAAACATGAATTTCTTATTTGAAAACAATTTTTGCACTCGCCTGATTACCATTTTCATCATAGAATGAAATCATGTAAACACCCGGGAGCAAATCATTTCTATTGACAACAACCCTGTTATTGTTGATGTTATCGTAGGTTCTGATTCTTGTTCCAAGCATGTTAAATAATTCCAGCCGACCATTTTTTATGACAGATCTGCTGCTGAAGTTTATAGTTGTGCTTTCAATTGCCGGATTAGGAGTAACCTGCATGCTAAAGTGACTTTTAGATTTGGCTGAAATCTGAGGCAATGAAACAAGCTGACTATTCATAGCACCAGGGCTTCCATGTCCTGGAGAAGCCATCCAGCTTTGAGGAAGTGCGTTGTCCAGTTCAGGGCGAATTAGTTCTAAAGTAGGTCCATTGCCATCAGGAGCCGTTGGCCAGGGAGCTTTATCATCATATTCCACATGGTCAACCAAAGTCAAATTGCTGTTGTAAAGTCTCAAAAGTTCACCGCTTCCACTAAATCCAAAACTCATTTCGCCAATCACATTTGTGACATCAGGAAACAAAGCTGAAAACATGTTTAGATTTCTGCAGATAACAAGATAGCCAGAGGGTTCAATAATGGTTCCTTCAGGAAAAATAAATTCATGAGCGTCGTCTTCATCTTTAAAAATCCAGCCAGTAATGTCAAGTTCATAGGAATGTGGATTGTAAAGTTCAACCCAGTCTTCAGTATTAAAGTTACTTGCAGAATTATAATTTATCTCATTAATAACAAGGGAATCCGAGAAAGTTTTTGGTCTGAAATGAGCAATAACGTTCTCCCAATCAGTTGGAAACAGAGTTATTTCCGAACTGGTATCACTTGGAAAAGCACTATGATTTATAAGTTCCCAATAGTCGAATTCATAATCAGTGCTGATAGGAATTGCCTTTAATTTAACTGCAACGCCTCCAAAATAAGATCCTTCCCAGGGATATTCATCGATTTGCAATGAATTTATTTGAATCGTTCCGGTTTCTGCTGGCAAAGTATTAAGCTCAAAGTTATACGGTCCGGTTAGATTGTAGCAGTTTCTGAGTCCTTCTGGAAGATAAGCATAACGTGTGTTAATAAAGTTTCTTATTTTTTGAACATTGCTTAGCCAACGTGTCATTGAGCCACCCCAACGCAAAATATGCCGGGGCATTTCAGGTGTCATCTTTGCAACTAATTCATCTAAGTAAGTAATAATTTCGTCCGGACGAAAGGCGGTATTGTACAAATCAATGTAACGGGAAATGTAATACTGATTGAATTCGGCATTGTTTCGCAATCTGTTAAGTACTAATATATGCTGACCCGGGTCGGAAGTTAGTCCTTCTGGATAGCATGGCGAAACGGTGGGATGTGTTCCCGGCACACCGGTATAATTGATGTAATGATTGAAGGTGGCATCTTCATCCCACAAAATATAGGCCCACTTCAAATGACCTCCCTCAGGATTCAAGCCTCTCCACCAGCCTACATTCCAATTGATCCAGTCAGAACAAACAACAAATGAGTTGATGATAACATAATCCACGAGACTGGTATAATCATAACGTGATTTCACATATTCAAAATGATCCTGATTGCTCATGTCGTTATTTTTGATGTAGTTACGAATCTCATACCAATCATCAAAAGCTGCCTGACCACCATATTCGGCCCAGGTTGTTCCCCAGAGTTTTAGAAAGCGTAGATTGTATTTATCCTGATTGTAATAGTAGCTTGTAAAATCATGATCGTCCACTTTTTCGCGCATGCCATAAACACCCCAATATTGACCATTGGCGTACATCACACATTTTTCACCTTTTCGAACATCGAGCTGCATACCGTTTTTTGACGCAACATTTTGTACAAACATATCCCGCAGCAAAGCGCTTGAATCGATTCCGGGATAGTTATCATCTCCAGCAGCTCTTAAAATTATCCGCTGAAATTCATTTCGGTCAGTCAAAGGAATCAATGCTTCACGGATGGCATAATTGTAACCGCATTCATCGCGGCTTACATAATCGATACTGCGTTGATTATGAACCCATGAATCTTGTCCGTGTTTGTTGAATTCACCATATCCATAGGTAGTTCTTACTCCTTCAGCATTAAAATATTCGAAAGTACCAAAAGGTTCAAGGTATTGATTTCCATTTAACAGTTGGGTGAGTTGATTTGCAGATGTCGAAATCACAGGCATTGTGTGATTTGCACCTATGAAAAAGGTATTGAATTCCAGAAGCCCGGGATGAACTGAAGGATTGTTGCTGAAAGTACGTGCGATTACAATTGTGGTCTGAGAAATTGTAATCGGACCTGTATAAAGTGTTGAGTTGAGTGTAGGTTCATTGCCATTAAGTGTGTAGCGAATTTGTGAATTTGGTTCCAATGTAGAAATCTCAATTGTTATTGGAAAGGGATAAAATCCTGCGGTTGCACTCATTTGTGGTCTTGCAGAATAAGATGTGAATACACCACTTGTCAAATTCACAAAGCCTGGAGTAGGTGTGGTAAAAATGACCCAGTCTGAGTTTTGAAGTGAGCGCCCTCTTGAATGCTCTTTCATTGTCAATTCAAGCTGTTTTTGGTCTACTATTTCACCTGATGGACTTGAAAATACGATATGTTCCGGTTCATCTTTCGTTTGCGAAAGCTTAAAATTGGTATGAAAATGGCCTCCTGCTACTTCGTTCCTGCCAGAAGCCCAAACTTTTATGTACCCTCCGGCTTGTATTGTGACACCCTCAGGAAATTGCCATTTGAAAGGCCTGTTTGGATTGTCACTCAAGTAATAACCTGCCAGGCTATGAGCTTGTGAACCTGAATTATACAATTCTATCCAATCTTCATATTTGCCATAATTATCCACAAATCCAACTAAATTAGAAACAGAATACTCGTTGATTATGACCTGACTTTTTAATGTGTTTTTTTCACTAAAGGAAATAACAGATAAAAGCAGCAGCAAAAAACAAAGATTTTTTTTCATGATGAAATACATTGTGAAACTAAAGGATTCAGGATAATTTCTAAAAGTTAATCAAAGTCAAAGTAAGCTGTTTTTTATAAGAATTGCAAGTTTTAAGACCATCAATTCAACCAAAAAAAAACACTCTTGATGCATATGCTTAAATGCTGGTTTATAACTTGACCAATTACATTGAAGAACAAAGGCTATAAGCACGTCCACAAACAAATTAGATTTTTTAATGAATTCAGACTAAACCCATTTATTTTCAACATCAAGAGATCCGCAACAATTTATGGAAGATTTATAGCAATATTGGCTATTTTTGCTTCAAATACTCAAAAAATGGACTTAAAAATAAAAGACAGTTTCTTTATCGTTACCGGTGCAGGCAGCGGATTTGGCCGTGCAATTGCTGAACAACTTTTAAAGGATGGCGCCGAGGTGCTTGCCATTGCAAGAACACTTGACGTTTTGGAATCTTTCAAAACTCATCATCCAAAAAAACTACATATTATAGATGGTGACATTACCAAGTCTTCCATTCAACAGCAGGTAATTAAATTTTGCGAAGGGAAAAATCTTTCAGGTGTCGTGATCAATGCAGGTGGTCCTCCCGCAGGAGCATTTCTCGAAACGAAACTTAACGACTGGGATGAGGCTTACAGATTAATTTTGCGCTGGAAAGTGGATTTTGTGCAACAGATAGTTCCGATTTTGCTTAAACAAAACTATGGAAGAATACTTTTTATTGAAAGTGTCTCGGTAAAGCAGCCTGTAGAAAATCTTGTTTTGAGCAATTCTCTGCGACCGGCTGTAGTCGGATTCGTTAAAAGTTTGGCAGGTGACCTTGCAAAAAATAATATAACCTTAAACATACTTGCACCGGGCTATCACAATACTGCTGCAATGCAAAGACTTTTTAAAAAGAAATCGGAACTAACCGGAATGTCAATGGAGGAAGCAAAAGAAGCATTTGAGCAACAGATTCCGGTTGGGAAAATGGGAGAGGCTTTTGAAATGGCAAGTCTTGCGGCATGGCTGCTTTCACCTTTGTCAAGATACACCACTGGCCAGACTTTCAGCCATGATGGCGGGCTTGTGAGAGGTATTTTTGGGTAAGCTTGACGAAACGAAAAATCAAAAAACTATTTTTTAAAAACTATTATCTGAAATTGTCATTTGATAATTTTCAAAGAGGCCCTTAACTTTAGAAGAAATTATTCAATCCGGAAAACACTTGTATCAATCAAAAACATTAAGGGAAAAGATTCCTGAAGGTTTTCTTTTATCATCTTTTTTTTCAGTGTTTCTAAGCATTCAGATTCACTTCAGATTCTATATTTTTACAACTTTTAACTGGTAAATAAAGTCTTTGCTTTCCAGCACTAAAAAATGCATTCCTGCAGGTAGATGTGAGATTGACAAATGATCTGCACTTTCTGCTGTCCCAATCTCATGAGTCAATAGCAGATTGCCGGCAGTGTCAAATATACTGGCTTTTACATTTTTCATACTACCCGTATTTATTTGAATCACTCCATTTGTTGGATTAGGAAAAATTGAAATAGCTTCTGGAGCAAAGGAGGATAACGCCGTTTGAATTGTCATATTTTTAAAATAAAACATCTGTCCATCCTCGTTTCCAATGAAAAGATCGGCATCACCATCATTATCTACATCTGCAAAGGCAGGTTTTGATTCAGTACCCAGATCGATGCCATTGAAAGGGTTTTCAAGGCCAGTTTTTGGAACAAAATCCGGCACAAAAACAGTACCTTCATTTTCATAATAGTGCAGCGCCCCACTATCCTCACCAAGCAAAAGGTCAAAATCTCCATCATTATCTATATCTGCAAAAGCTGGAGTCACAAAATCACCTACATAAATACCAGTCAATGGATTCAATGCTTCCGTTTGTTCAACAAATACAGGAGAAACGCTGTTGCCTTCATTCAAATAAAAGCGTACAACGCCATAATCGTCACCTATAAAAACATCAAAATCTCCATCATTGTCTATATCCACAAAACTCATTTTGGCTTCCCATCCAATTTCGTAATGAACTAAAGGATTTTCATTACCATATCTTCGAGCAAAAACCGGATTTGATGCATCGCCGATATTTTCGTAAAACTGAATTACAGCCCAAACGCTTCCAATAAACGCATCGAAATCACCATCGTTGTCGATGTCGACAAAGGCTATGCTGGAATAAGCAATTGCATCCGCAGAATCAAGTGGGTTAGCTTCGCCTGTTTTTTGTTCAAAAATCGGATGATTGGTAGTCCCAGTATTTTTATAGAACAAAATGTTGCCACCTGATTCACCAAAGAAAACGTCTTGCAAACCATCGTTATCTATATCGACAAATGCTGGTGAAAGATAATCACCGATTATAAGACCATTAAAAGGATTGAGATTTCCAAATTGTTGTTCGAAAAAAGGTTGCGCATTCAAAAAGGCTATTGAGATAACTAAAGATAGTGTTAAGATGATTTTTTTCATTTTTTTTTGCTGTCAAAATTTAAGTGTCTGAAATCATGACAAGGCTGAATTTCATCATTCACTTGAATTGCCGGATTTCAATGATTATTCTTTTCAGAGGTGTTTGTGTATCTTGATTAAATTCAATTATTCAAACTATTGATGTGCGTAAAAATACAAATTTCTTTAAGTTTTCGAAAATAATGAAGTCATTTTTTGAAGTAAATGATTCAAAAAATAGATCTTTTTTTCATCTGTTTTCTTGGATTATCAAGGCTTTCATTCTAATTGGCAGTTTCACTAACTTCATAACATCTAATGATTTATGAGAGAATTACTTGCATTTTGGCAATTCTTATCGTATTTTTAAGATCAATTTTCTTTTTAAAAATCTCCATGTTAAACCTAAAATCATGAGTTATGAAATTTATTTATCATTTCAGAAAAATCACGGTGTTATTGCTTTTGGTTATTGGTCTTAATGGATTTTCTCAAACCTTTGAGACCACATTCAATGTTGATATGACAGAAGCGACCGGCTTTAATCCTTCAACTGATATTGTGTACCTAACTGGAACAATGTTTAGCTGGGCCATGCCCGGAACACAGCCAGAAAATCAAACAATGTCCCGTGTGGGAAACTCAATGATCTGGACAAAAACAGTAACTGTTTCTGCCGGGATCCATGAGTATAAATACTTTGTTAACGATGGTTGGAGCGGGGGAGAATGGCAGGGAGATCCAAACAGGATTATCGATGTTTTCCAAAACACTATTTTGAATGATATCTGGGCAATCTATGGAAGTCAATTTGCTGTAACATTCAATGTAGATATGTCATCTGCAGATAATTTCGATCCGGAAACGGATATTGTTTATTTAACAGGATCAATGTTTGGGTGGTCTGATCCGGGTTCTGAACCTGATGTTCAAACCATGAATCGTGTGGGAAGCAGCATGATCTGGACGAAAACATTAAACATTCTGGAAGGCATAATTCATTTCAAATATTATATAAATGAGGGATGGGATGGAGCTGAATGGCTTTCGGGGCCTAACAGACAGTATAATATTACAGGTGAAAGCATTTTGAATAATGTTTGGGGTGTTTTGGAAAATATGTATTCAATCACATTTAATGTTGATATGTCTTTGGCTATTGATTTTAATCCTGAAGAGGATACTGTTTTTCTGACAGGATCGATGTTTGCCTGGGCTGAGCCGGGAGCACAGTTGGAAAATCAAATGATGTCACGTGTTGAAAGTACTTTTATCTGGACAAAAACAATTTTGCTTATTGAGGGATACTATGAGTATAAGTATTTTGTTAATGTTGGATGGATGGGTGGAGAATGGATGGGCGATCCCAACAGAGTCTTTATGGTGAATCAGGATAAGGTTATCGATAACTATTTCGGGCTATACGATAATTTTTATTCTCTGACTTTTAATGTTGATATGACTTCAGCCACTGATTTCAATCCACAGACTGATGTTGTTTATATAACCGGTTCGATGTTCGATTGGCTTGAACCTGGCTTATTTCCAGAAGAGCAAACCTTGAGCAGAGTTGGTAGTTCCATGATCTGGACAAAATCCATCACATTTATTCCAGGTGGCTATTATCAGTACAAATACTTTATCAATGCAGGTTGGGATGGTACAGAATTTCCGGATGTGCCCATAAATCGTGATTTATACTTCTTCGAGGACATGGTTCTAAATGATACCTGGGGTATTCTGACATTTGAAGCAGAAAATATGGCTCCAGAAATGGTTAGTTTATATCCGAACCCATTTACAGATCAGATTGTCCTTGGCAATCTTGAAGATTTTGACAGATTATTAATTTATGACATTACTGGAAGAATCATCTCTGACCTAAAACTGTCACGCTCAAATGAGATAATTTCTGACCTGAATCTTCAAAAGGGTTTGTATCTTTTTTGCTTTATGAATGACAAAGGTGAAAACAAAACTTTTAAAATGGTTCGAAGATAAGTTTTGTTAAAATTCGTTTGCCAGCTCCCTTAACTTCAGAAAAGAAATGTCTTCGAATAGATAGGATTCGAACCTACGACCCTCCCGACAAAAGCATTTGTCGGGATGCACCAGCGGTAATTGCGCTGAAATGTGATATTGAAATCAAAGTACTTAAAACAGAAAAAGGCTACAGTTTTCACTGTAACCTTTTATCTTTAAGTCGGGGCAGTAGGATTCGAACCTACGACC